>Ga0209816_1000002_pt1:0-455000 | contig 546300 bp, 560 predicted proteins | sample CoawatmetaG01DNA_FD_187509 | JGI IMG/M metagenome (GOLD analysis project Ga0209816, IMG submission 187509) | Marine microbial communities from the West Antarctic Peninsula - Coastal water metaG017-DNA (SPAdes) (version 2) | ecosystem: Environmental > Aquatic > Marine > Coastal ...
GTTGCAAACCTAATGAGCTGTTTACTGTTATAAATCGGCATAATGCCTGGGACAATAGGAATATTTATCGAGTGCTTCTGACATTCGTCAACAAATTTAAAATAAGCATCAACATTATAAAAAAACTGAGTTATTGCTGAATCTGCACCTGCCTCAACTTTATTTTTAAAATTTATAAAATCTTGTTTTGCACTTTCTGACTCAGGATGGACCTCTGGATAAGCCCCCACGTCAATTTTAAAAGTATCTCCCATTTCTGTCTTGATAAAACTGACTAATTCATTAGCATAATTAAGTTCTCCAAAGTTCATGCTTCCCGAAGGATTATCACCTCGAAGTGCAACTAAATGATTTATTTTATGTGAATTATATTTATACAATAATTCTTTAATTTCCGCTTTTGAGGATGAAATGCATGAGATATGTGGTGTTGCATTAAAGCCTAACTTACTTAGCTCCAAAACAGTTTCTAAAGTTTTTTCTTTTGTTGAGCCTCCCGCACCAAAAGTAACTGAAAAAAATTCAGGATTATACTGATTTAGGTCTTTAGCTGTTTGCTTGAGTTTAACAATCCCCTCTTTTGTTTGAGGGGGATAAAATTCAAAGCTTAATGTTGAAGCCTTAGCCATTAAATTACCTTAATAACGATAAGTGTCTGGTTTAAAAGGGCCCGTAACGTCAACATCGATGTATTTTGCCTGCTCAGGTGTAAGTTTTGTTAACTCAGCATTTAAGTTTTTTAATTGAAGAACTGCTACTTTTTCATCCAAATGCTTAGGCAATGTATAAACGCCTAGGGGATATTTTTCTGGCTGGGTAAATAATTCAATCTGAGCAATGGTTTGGTTTGCAAATGATGAGCCCATCACATAACTTGGATGTCCAGTTCCACAACCTAGATTAACTAATCGGCCTTGAGCTAATAGAATTATCCTTTTCCCATCTGGAAAAATAACATGATCTACTTGAGGTTTGATTTCCTCCCATTCATAATCTGATAAGGATGCAACATCGATCTCATTATCAAAGTGGCCAATATTGCAGACAATTGCTTGATTCTTCATGTTTTTCATATGCTCATGTGTGATGACATGATAATTTCCTGTTGCACTCACAAAAATATCAGCATGTTCAACTGCATACTCCATAGTAACGACTCGATATCCTTCCATTGCCGCCTGTAATGCGCAGATAGGATCAATTTCTGTGACCCAGACTTGAGCTGACAATGCCTTTAATGCTTGAGCAGAACCCTTACCAACATCACCATATCCTGCAACAACTGCAACTTTTCCAGCAATCATTACATCTGTGGCTCTTTTAATTGCATCAACTAATGATTCACGGCAGCCATAAAGATTATCAAATTTTGACTTAGTAACTGAGTCATTTACGTTTATTGCTGGGAAACTTAATTCATTATCCCTGAACATTTGATAAAGTCTCATCACTCCGGTTGTGGTCTCTTCTGTTACTCCTTTAATATGACCAATTCTGTCTGAATACCACGTCGAGTCAGTTTTTAATTTTCCTTTAATAGCTGAAAATAAGCAGATTTCTTCCTCAGAAGTTGGATTATTAAGAACTGAAATATCTTTTTCAGCTTTAACCCCTAAATGAAGCAGAAGGGTCGCGTCACCACCATCATCTAAAATCATATTAGAAAATTTTCCACTTTCCCACTCAAAAATACGATGAGTAAATTCCCAATACTCATCAAGGCTTTCATCCTTAAAAGCAAATACAGGAGTACCGCCATCTGCAATCGCTGCAGCAGCATGATCTTGTGTTGAGTAAATATTACATGATGCCCATCGAACTTCTGCACCTAATGCAATAAGAGTCTCAATAAGAACAGCTGTTTGAATTGTCATGTGTAAGGAGCCACTGACAAGCGCTCCTTTTAAAGGCTGGCTTGAAGCGTATTCATCCCTAATTGCTGTTAACCCTGGCATTTCTGTTTCAGCAATCGCTATTTCTTGCCTACCAAATTTAGCGAGCTTAATATCTGATATTACGTAATCTTTAGTTTTATTTTTAGACTCAGTCACTGTATTCATTTTATTTTCCTTTAAATAAATAAATGTGACCAGTTGGGGATTTGTTCACCTATTATCCCGTTCTGGTACGGTAAATGGTGAACGTAGTTACAAATTTATCATTTGTATGCCAAGCCTGGGATTAGATAATCTCGCAACGCTCCTTGGAAAAAAGATTCTAATTCATAATTATCTTTAAATCAATAGCTTATGAAGCTTTTTTAGCCTAAATCTTTTTTATCTACTTTCTCCCATGAAAATTCAGGCTCTGTTCTACCAAAATGGCCATAAGCTGCCGTTTTGGAATATATGGGTCTTAAAAGGTTAAGCATCTTCACAATGGCTTTTGGTCGAAGGTCAAAATTTTCCATTACAATTCTTGAAAGCTCTTCATCTGATGTTTTTGCAGAACCAAAGCTGTCGATCATTATTGATGTCGGCTTAGCAACTCCAATTGCATATGAAACTTGTACCAAACATTTATCAGCTAAACCTGAAGCGACGATATTTTTTGCAACATATCTAGCGGCATAAGCTGCTGATCGATCAACTTTTGTTGGATCTTTTCCTGAAAATGCACCTCCGCCATGTGGCGCAGCACCTCCATAAGTATCAACTATAATTTTTCTTCCAGTCAATCCACAATCACCTTGTGGCCCCCCAATTACAAACCTACCTGTAGGATTGATTAGATAATTAATTTCTCCCTTAACAAGGTCTTCAGGTAGTACGGGCTTAATAATTTCTTCAATTACTGCTTCTCTTAAGTCCTTTAAAAGAATTTCTGGAGCATGTTGTGTTGAAAGCACAATCGTATCTATTCTTTCTGGTTTTCCATCTTTATATTGCATAGTAACTTGTGATTTAGCATCTGGTCTTAACCAATTTAAAATACCATTCTTTCTTACAAAGGATTGTCTCTCTACTAGGCGATGCGCAAGATGAATAGGCAGTGGCATAAATTGATCAGACTCATTACTTGCAAAACCAAACATCAGGCCTTGATCGCCAGCACCTTGTTCTAGTGGGTCATCAAGCGCTTCGTCCACACCTTGAGCAATGTCAGGAGATTGGATTCCATACTTTATTTGCACCTCACAAGTTTTATAATCAATTCCATAGTCAATATTGTCATAACCAATAAATTTGAGCGTATCTCGGACAACTTGCTCATAATCGACTTTTGCTATTGTTGTAATTTCTCCACCAAGTACCACTAAATTTGTACTTGTTAGAGTTTCTGCTGCCACTCTGGCAACAGAATCCTCTTTTAAAATTGCATCTAAAATAGCATCAGATATTAAATCAGCAACTTTGTCAGGATGGCCTTCAGAGACCGATTCAGATGTAAAAAGATAATTTTTCATTGGAATAAGTTTTTAGTAATTTAATTATAAAAAAGAGCTAGAATATCAAAAAGACTGACAAAAAGATACTTATGAAATTTACAAAAATGCAAGGCACAGGAAATGACTTTATAGTGGTTGACCAAAGAGATAGGCAATTTAATTTATCAAAGTTATTAATTAGAAAATTAGCTGACCGATATTTTGGAATCGGATTTGATCAACTGCTCATACTTGAAAAAAGTGACTCCCATAATGCTGATTTTAAATACCGCATCTTTAATTCTGATGGAGGAGAGGTTGAACAATGTGGCAATGGTGCCCGTTGTTTCTACAAATATATAAAAAATTACGGATTATCAAATAATTCAACAATAAAAGTAGAAACACAGTCAGGCATTACTTTACTTTCAGAAAATAGTGAAGGTATGGTCAAAGTTGACATGGGATTACCTGATATCAGGAAGGCTATTAATATGCATGGCGTTAATTATGATCATGTTGCGATTGGAAACCCACATGCAGTGATAAATTTGGCAGATAATAATATTTCAGAAGAAAATTTTCCTGATGTAGCCCTTGATATACAAAGCTCTTGGAAGGATGGAATTAATGTAGGCTTTATGTCTATTATTGATAAAAATTCAATACAACTTAAGGTTTTCGAAAGGGGAAGTGGTTTTACCATGGCCTGTGGATCAGGAGCATCTGCTGCTGCCGCAGTTGCTATATCAAAAAATAATTTAACGTCACCTATCAGTGTCCATATGGATGGAGGTGTTCTTCAGATAGATTGGGATATGAAAAGCACAATAACTTTAAGTGGACCAGCTGAAATAAGTTTTGAAGGAGAGGTTAATCTTAATACATATGCTTAATTTAATAAGACTATGAATGATATAAAACAGCTTCAAGCTTATAAAGATTTTATATTGTTCGAAAAAAGATTAAGCGATAATACAGTTAAAAGCTACTTCAGAGATATCGACATGTTGGTTCAACATAATAAAGGCATATCACTTGAGGATTTAAAGTCAAATAATATTAGGACTAGCATTGTATCACTTCATGCAAGAGGACTCAGTAGTAATTCATTATCACGAATTCTCTCATCCTGGAAAGGTCTATTTGTTTTCCTTGTTGATCAACATCATTATAAGCATAATCCGGTGTTAGAAATTAAGGCACCTAAGAAGAGTAAAAAATTACCCCAGACACTTTCTGTAAACCAAGCTATAAAGCTAGTAAATATTTCCGGAGGTGACTTTATTTCTTTGAGAGATCATGCCATTTTGGAGCTATTTTATTCTTCAGGCTTAAGACTATCTGAATTAGTTAATTTAAAACTAGAAGATATTAATTTTTCCGATGAAATTATTACAGTTTTGGGTAAAGGAAAGAAAATGCGTATTGTCCCTGTAGGGAATGAAGCAATTCAATCACTGAAGAAATGGATTAAAATTCGTGCCCAACTTATAAACGTAAATAGTAATTCGATTCTTTTTTTAACTAAACAAACAAAAGGACTGACGCAAAGGGCTATTCAATATCGTTTAAAATTTTGGGCCAAGAAACAGGGAATATCCGAAAATATTCATCCCCATTTACTGCGGCATAGTTTTGCTTCTCACCTATTACAATCAAGCCAAGATTTAAGAGCTGTTCAAGAGTTATTAGGTCACGAAAATATCAGCTCCACACAAATTTATACCCATCTAGACTTTCAGCATTTATCAAAAACTTATGACCAGGCTCACCCACGTGCAAAAAAAAATAAGAAGTGATAGAAGTTTTCATTGATAGCCTTAATGAATTAAATTATAGTTAACTAATGGATGAAGAAATTACAATACTTGAAGCTAAGTTAACTGAATTAGTTAATGCTGTCAGCTCACTTCGGCAAGAAAACAATGAAATGAAACCCTCTGTTGAAAAATTACAGGAGGAAAATGGAATTTTAAAGGCTAAGATAAATGAGGCCACCATGAAAATTGAAAATCTTCTTGGACAACTTCCAGGTTAATTATGAAACAAGTTGAAATTAAATTATTAGGTCGAGATTTTACAGTTGCATGCCCCGAAGAAGAGGAAGCTAACCTTCAAAAATCAATAAATTATTTAGCCAATAAAATTGATGAAGTTCAAAAGTCTGGCAATATTATTGGTGTAGATAAAACCATTATTATGGCAGCGTTGAATATTACACATGAATTTTTGAACCATGATGTTACTTCAAGCGTCCATATAGTAGATTACAAAAAAAAGATATCCAACCTAACCTCTCTAGTTGATCAAGCGCTGGAGAGTTGAAGTTTAATTTTTTTGATGTTGCTTAGATTATTTATTCCTTGAACTAGTCTATAGCATCGGTTTTAGTCAATCAGAATGTGGTGTGATCACACACGATTGGGTTACCTTTTAAGGGCTCTTGGCGTGTGAACCTAAAACTTCTTAGTCTATTACCACCTGAACCCTTGGTTCTGGATGCTAATCTAGGCAGCATCAAAAAATTTATAATTTTGCATGGTATTTCAGATCGCTTATCTCAACTACATCCAAAGCTTTCTCATTGGTAGCTTCTAAGATTACGGCAGGTGCACTTCCGGCATCAGCAGATTCAAGCCAGCGACTTGCGCATAAACACCATCTATCCCCAGCTTTCAGACCAGGAAAATTAAATTCTAGCCTAGGCGTTGTTAAGTCATTTCCTTTTTCTTTTGAGAATTGTAAAAATTCATCGGTCATCTCAGCGCATAAAGTATGTTGTCCACTGTCAGTCTCGCAGTGAGAACAACTTCCATCTCTAAAGTACCCTGTGAGTGGCTCCAAACTACAAACTTCTAATTTTTTTCCCAAAACATTTTTTTTTACCATCATTTTATCCCTTGTATTAAACTCTAAGTAACGATAACAATAAAATATACATTAAGGAACAATTTAGTATGCGCTACTGGCTAATGAAATCAGAACCTTCGGTATTTACAATAGAAGATTTAGAAAAAACTCCTCGACAAACAGTTAAATGGATTCCAACGAAGGGCATAAGAAACTATCAAGCTAGAAATTTTATGAGAGATGATATGTCTTTAGGTGATCTAGCTTTTTTTTACCAATCAAATTGTGATAAGCCAGGCATTGTTGGAATAATGGAAATTTCTAAACTCGCTTATCCTGACCCTCTTCAATTTATTGAAGGTCATAAATATTTTGACCCTAAGTCATCGATGGATAAACCAAGGTGGTTAAATGTAGATGTCTCTTTAGTAAAAAAAATACCGCTCATTGAACTTAAGCAATTAAGGAAATTTGTAGAGCTTGAAAGTATGTTAATTCTCAGAAAAGGGAATCGTCTTTCAATTACTCCAGTCTTAGCACATGAATGGGAGTTTATTAATAACCAAATTAATTAGGTTGATCTAAACTTCCAATTGACTTTGGATAAGTCACTATTCCCCAAGGAATGCCAGGAACTGGAATTCTTTTTTTAATTATTAGGCTTTCTGCATCAATGACTAAAACCTCATCAGACCTTCCGCAGGCTAGCAATATATCTTTAGTATCTGGGGTAAATGTGAAATGCCAACATCTTCTTCCTTCAGTTCTAACTCGATCAATCCTCTCAAATGTTTTGCCATCATAAACTTCTAACGTGCTTCTTTTTTTATATCCTCCACTTGCAGCAACATATAATTTATCGCCACTGTGATTGAAACTTACACCGTAGGGTGAATTACCTGTATGCAAATCTCCCTCTTCCACGTCGTGTTGTGTATCAACAGTTTTTACATAATTAAAATTCTTGTCTAAAACAATGAAATTATTACTGTGCTCCAAAGTAGCAACATAAAATTGTCCATTCGGTGAAATTTTTATGCCTCTAGGTCTTAAGCCATAGGGTGTTGCATCGATTGTCTTTACGATATCACCTGAATTAAAATCATGGATAGTGATAGTGTTATCTGCCTCATTAGTCACAAGTATTTTTGTACCGTCTTCACTAAACTCAATTCCTTCTGTTTCTGGCCCAGCAGTAATCTCTCTTACTTTTTTATTTTGATCTAAATCAACAACAGCAACTTTTGCTGGTGTTCTGTCATCATCATCGTCATCTTCTTCCTGATTCATCTCCCCTTTTGCGGGTGGCTTACCCGTTGAGGATGGTTCCGTAGATACAAATACTTGGTTTTTATAAACCCTTACAAATTCAGGATTAATTCCTACATCAATATTTTTAACTTCTTTAGTCTCGTAATTAATCTTTGATAAGTTAGCATCAGCTTTATTGGCTGTAATTAAATACTTGCCATCATCGGTGACGCCTATGCCTCTTGGATAAGCAGCACCCACATCTATTTGCTCTGCTACTTCCATTGAATTTAAATCAATGACAGTGATTCCACCCTCTTGTGATGTAATAAATGCTTTTCCTCTGTCAGCCTCGCCACATCCAACTAAAAACATTACTAAAAAGATTAATTTAACGTATCTCATAACTTCCTCATATTTATATAATTTTATTAAATGATATATATTCTTATAATTCTATCAACCTGAAAATCATTAAAAGTGATTTTTTCCTAAAAATATTTTATAAGCTTCATTGTTAGTTTCATTGATATAGGTATAACCAAGTTTTTCTAAGAATTCTAAGAATTCTTCTTTTTTTTCTTTATCTACTTGCATCCCAACTAAAACTCTTCCAATATCTGAACCATGGTTCCGGTAATGAAATAAACTAATGTTCCAATGACCCATATGTTCTAGAAAATTTAAAAGTGCCCCCGGTTTTTCAGGAAATTCAAACCTATAAATAACCTCATTTTTAGCTTCTGGGGCATGGCCTCCGACCAAATGTCTCAAATGAAGCTTTGCCACTTCATTATGTGTTAAATCGATTGGATCAAGTGACGCTTTTTTAAGCTGCTCCATCAGTGACTTAGACTCATCAAAATTTTGTACACCTATGCCAACAAAAATATTTGCGCTAGAGTCACTAGAGTATCTATAATTAAATTCAGTAATATTTCGTTTACCGATTAAGCCACAAAAATCTTTAAATGCTCCCGGCTTCTCTGGAATTGTGACTGCAAAAATAGATTCTCTTTCCTCACCGATTTCTGCTCTTTCAGAAACAAACCCAAGACGATCGAAATTCATATTTGCCCCAGATGCAGTGGCAACAAAGGTTTTTGAATCAACATTATTTTTTTTAATATATGACTTTACCCCTGCAACTGCTAATGCGCCTGCAGGCTCTAAAATAGATCTCGTATCTTCAAATACGTCTTTTATTGCCGCACATATTTCATCATTATCAACAGTAATCATCTCATCAACATACTGCTGGCAAATTTTAAATGGAATTTCTCCTACTTGCTTTAAAGCTGCCCCTTCTGCAAATAAACTCACCGTATCTAAAATAACTCTCTTATTTGCCTTAAGAGATTGTGACATTGCATCTGCATCTTGTGCTTCGACTCCAATTATTTTTATTTCGGGTTTTACAGCCTTTATATAAGCAGCGATACCTGCAATTAAACCCCCACCTCCCACACAACAAAAAATAGCATCAATTGGACGAGAGTAATCTTCTAAAATTTCCTTGGCTATCGTCCCTTGTCCTGTAATAACTTCTTCATCATCAAATGGGTGAACAAATATTGAGCCATCTTTCTTTTGAATAACTAAAGCGAGATCAAAACACTCATGAAGTGTTTCGCCATGTAAGACTACTTTAGCGCCATGCGATTCAACAGCATTAATTTTTATAGTAGGCGTTGTTTTAGGCATTACTATAGTTGCATTACATTCTAAGATTTTTGCTGCCAATGCAACACCTTGAGCATGATTTCCTGCCGAACAAGCAATCACCCCATTTTTAAGATTCTCGTCACTTAAGTTTTTCATTTTGTTGTAAGCACCTCGGATCTTGAAAGAAAAAACTGGCTGAAGATCTTCACGCTTCAATAAAATATTATTTTTAAATCTTTTTGATAAATTTATTTGCTTTTCAAGAGGTGTCCTCAGAGCTGCATCATAAACATTTGCGTTATCAATACTGTCTTTAAACTTATTTTTCATAACTTAAGAAATACTCAATAAACATTTCAACGTGTATCATATAACCATAATTTTTGTTTAAAACAAAGGATTTACGGAAAATGGATTTAACACAGGATCAATTAAAGAAGCAAGTTGCGGATGCAGCAATTGAGTATGTCAAATCAGGAATTATTGGGGTAGGAACAGGATCGACAGCAAATTTTTTCATTGACGCTCTTGGCGAAATAAAAAATAAGATTGAAGGCGCAGTCGCTAGCAGTAAATCAACAGCCGATAGACTTGAGGCACATGGCATTGAGGTATTTGACCTTAATAGTGTCAATAATATTGATATTTACGTGGATGGTGCAGATGAAATTACTGAACATATGCATATGTTAAAAGGTGGCGGTGGTGCGTTAACAAGAGAGAAAATTGTTGCTGCCAATTCAAAAACGTTTATTTGTATATGTGATGAAAGTAAATATGTTCCCACCTTAGGTAAGTTTCCTTTGCCCGTTGAGGTTCTTCCTATGGCAAGAAGTTATGTCGCCCGAGAGTTAACTAAACTAGGGGGACAACCTCAACTAAGAGATTTTACAACAGACAATGGAAACGTCATTTTAGATGTGCATGGATTAATAATTAAAGATCCCATCGAAATGGAAGTTGAGATCAATCAAATTGTAGGTGTCGTCACTAATGGTTTATTTGCTAAGCGGCCTGCGAATATTTTATTACTTGGTACAAGTAATGGAGTAAAAACATACGCAAAAAACTAGGCAATATTCATATTATTGTCATAAAATGGTTATTAAAATTTAAGTTTTTGGAAAAATATTATGGTTTCAGAACACATATATAAACAATTTGACTCAGACCTCGGGGATATTAGAACGAAGGTGCTCGAGATGGGCACAATTGTTGAGGAACAAATAAGTAACAGCGTTCTTTCAATGGTTGAGTCTGATACAAAATTAGCTGGGGAAGTCATTGCCCGTGATGGTGAGGTCAATTCTCTAGAATCTGTTATCAATGAAGATATTTCATTAATCATTGCAAAGAGATCACCGACTGCAGGGGATTTAAGAAATGTATTAATGATGTTTAGAATTATTACTGACTTAGAAAGAATCGGGGATGAGGCATCAAAAATTGCTAAGGCGACTATCAGGATTTTTGAGAGTGACCGAATGAGTAAACCTAGGTTTAAAGAAATGAAAAGTATCGCTACTAATGTTCAAAGCATGCTTAAGTCATCTTTAAATGCTTTTGCCAGATTAGACACAGAAGACACCATAAATGTCTTAAAGAAAGATGAAGAAGTCGATGACGACTATCGATCTTTTATGCGACAACTGGTGACTTTCATGCTTGAAGATCCAAGAACCATCTCAATGTCGTTGGAAATGATATTTGTCACTAAATCACTTGAGAGAATAGGTGATCACGCAAAAAATATCTCAGAAGGTGTTATTTATACGGTCAGTGGCGAAGATGTGCGACACGTGCCAATTGAAAAAATTATTAAGACACTAAATTCATAAATAACCTACTTTGTAGGTACGTACCCAGAAGCTTCATCAGCACCATCGCCAAAAAAATATGCCTCCGTTTGTTCTGTCAAATACTTTCTCGCTTGTGGATCTACTAAACTGAGTCTATTTTCATTCACGAGCATGGTCTGGTGAGTTAACCAACCTCCCCAAGCCTCTTTAGAGACATTTTCAAATATTTTAACTCCTAAGGGACCTGGATAGGGTGGAAAATCCATACCCTCTGCCTCTTTATTAAGCTTCACACACTGAACTTTTCTTGCCATTGAGTCATTCCTCTATTAAACATTAAAAAAACTAACAACTTAATTATAAATTAATAAACGTATGTTAGTATTAAATCTGATTAAGGTGATAACTAATTATTTCTTATTAGTTATTTAAACGGGAAGTTAAGTGAAATACTTACACTGCCCCCGCAACAGTAATTGAGGATGGATATTTAATTCAACCACTGGGTTTATACCTGGGAAGGTTAATATTTAGTCTCATAAGTCTGGAGACCGGCCTTATCAAACTAGCATGGAAGTATTGCGGGGAAGCAATATTTATTGATAAGACTTTTTTCTTTATAAAAAAATAAAAAAAATTTTTACAATTTTTAAAAATTTCTCTTAGTGCGTTCATAACATATTAACGAATTTATTCGGGGTCGAATAAATTAAAGGAGAAGAAAGTTGTCAAAATTAAGAAAAGCATTACCCTTAGTATTACCAATATTACTCGCAGTTCCACAAATAGCCATAGCAGATCTTGAGCTCGAAGAAATTGAAGTCACCACACCCTTAAGAGTTCCAGAGAAAGCAAAAAATGTAATTGCTGATACAACTGTGATTACATCCGATGAAATAAAACGAGCAGGGCTGTCATCACTCCCGCAACTGCTGCAACAACAACCAGGAATAGAAGTTAATAATAACGGTGGCCCTGGTAAAGCCTCATCAATTAACATTCGTGGCACAAGCTCAACACATTCAATTATTTTAATAGATGGTTTAAGGGTCGGGTCTTCGACATTGGGTACTACAGCCATACAAAATATCCCCCTGTCACAAATTGAAAGAATTGAAATTGTCAGAGGTCCAGTTTCGAGTCTCTATGGCCAAGACGGGATTGGAGGCGTGATACAAATTTTTACAAAAAAAGGCAAGAAAGGATTTCATCCATATGTCTCTGCAGGTTACGGACGATATCAAACAAAAGAAATGGCTGCCGGCGTAGCTGCTGGTAATGATTCTACTTCGTTCGCTCTAAACCTTGCTGGAATGAATACAGATGCTTTTTCAGCTTTTGTGCCAAATGATAATGCAGGTGCAAACACACGAAATCTTGATAGTGATACTTATAGAAATAGAAGTGTTACCTCAAACTTGACCCATCAATTTACTGATAAGGTAAAAATCGATTTTCAATATTATTTGTCTACAGGCAGGAACATGTTTGATAGTCGCTTTGCAAATTTTGATGCGAATTATATAAATTATAAAGATAAAACCAAACAAGAAGCATATTCGACCAAGTTAACAGGAAACATAAGCGACGATTGGGAGTCATCACTAAAAATTGGAAAAGGCACTGATTTATATTCAGCTCAGCAAAAATATGACAATACAACTTTTGCTTATGTTCCTGGGGAGATTGATAAATATGAAACTTCACAATATCAACTTGCATGGCAAAATAATATAAATTTTGATTATGGATCATTGGTACTTTTATATGATTATTTAAAAGAAGAAATTGATACAACTAGTGTTTATGCTAAAGATGACAGAGACAATAATGGATTCGTGATTGCATATAATACACAATATGAGAAAAATACTCTCCAAACAAGCCTTCGACAAGATATAAATAGCCAATATGATAATGAAACCACAGGTTCAATTGGATACGCTTATCAAATCAATGACCGATGGAAAGCAAGCTCATCTTTCGGGACTGCCTTTGTAGCGCCAAGTTTTAATTTTCTTTATAACGGTAGCTCTGCTAATCCAGACCTAAAACCAGAGACATCTAAAAATATTGAGGCAAGTTTAAAATATAGTGAAAATTCAACTTCTGTTTCTTTAACAGCTTATCAAAATACGATAGATGATTTTATTATCAGTAATGCTGATACTGGTTTCACCCCTGAAAATTTAAACAAGGCTAAGATACAAGGGATGACATTAGCGGCCGATCATTTTTTTGGTAACCTTCAATTAAAAGGAAGTGTGACCAATGAGTCTCCAAACAATGAGGATACAGATAAAGATCTGCCACTAAGAGCAAATTTGTATGGTAGCGCACATCTAAACTACTATGTTCAAGATTGGATATTTGGAGTAGAGCAAATTAGTTCGGGTAGCCGTTATAATGATGCCGATAATACCGTTAAAATTGCGGGGTACATGCTTACAAATTTAGTAACCAATTATGTATTCAACGAAAAATTTACTGTTAATGTCAGGCTAGATAATGCGCTTGATAAAGATTATGCTCTTTCATATACCGGGAATCCGAGTACTACTGGATTTGCTTACCATACACCAGGCAGAAGTCTTTCGGCTAACTTACGATACGATTTCTAAAAATTAATTAAATTAATGGATAGGTTTAACTTCCAACCTATCCATTAATTAATTCTTTGGGCATCTGTTATTTTTGTTATAATTCATCCTATTTTTATACGGCCAGATAGCTCAGTCGGTAGAGCAGTGGATTGAAAATCCTCGTGTCGACAGTTCGATTCTGTCTCTGGCCACCATTTTAAAAAAGCTATTCAACAACTCACTCAGACGAAGAAAATTTATAAAATAGGCTCTATATAAGCTGAAGTCTAATTGCTTTTGAGAACAGAAGTAAACTGACTAAATCTTTTAAGTTTAAGTAAAAAGAAAAAGATTAGACCATAAACCATATTAGTTAATAAATATTCTGGGTAGTAATTCCATCCATGAATAATTGATTCAAAAAAGCTAGGATTTCCAAATCTTCCTGAGAAAATATAGTATGTATTTGTTGAAATGATAAAAGCAAAAGTAATAGAAACTAATAAAATAGGAGCGTAAAAATTCAGATGTTGATATAAATTTTTACTCTTTAATAAATAACCTGAATAAAAAAGAATTGCATACGTTGGGATCAACCCCCAGTAACCATCTGTTAAGCAGAACCCTTTACTGACATCAAATACCGCAGAACCAAAATCTATTAAAGTGCCGACGAAAAATAATGCGAAAAATAATGTTAAGGACGGGATAAAAAAACCAAGTACTAGAAATAAAATTAAAGACATATCAGGCAAGTTCAACTCAGTTAAAAAATGACTTCCCCTAGTAATAAACATCAATGAAAGAATTATAGTCAAAACTATTACTCTGTTAGTCGTTAAATTAAGCATTTTATGGATCTCAAAAATAAAGTAAATGTAGTTGAATTAGTACCTAATTATACATGCATCATTAGGGTGAAAAACGAATAGGTATAAATTAGATAGAAAAAGTGAGGCAAATGAATGCCTAAAATAGTAATGTTTTTTTATTTAACGTAGTTCTTAATTTAAGTTAGCATATGACATTGAATGTACCCTAACTATTTCCTCTAAAATCTAAAAAAAACTTTATTTTTTTTTAGATTTTAACTCAATGTTTTTAAATTCTAGGTAAGTCATTACGACACCTACAATTGCTAAAACAAAGCAAAAAATTCCAACAAAAAATATTAATGGATCTTCCATTTTTATTTCCTAGTAATAAGTTTGAAATAGATGGCAAATGTCAAAATTGATGGAATCCAAGTTGCAGTGAACAACCCTTCTTCTTTCTGACCATTAAACCAAAGATAAGCTGTTGTTATAAATGCAACGGCTACTGATAATAAAATACATAGATCTGATGTTTTCATATTACTCTACCCTTTAAATAAATTAAGATTAGTCTTCTTTCCAAAATGCCCATGAAGCAACTAATAAAAATATAACAGCTAATGTTGCATGTGACCTAATTTCTGTTGTGCCAGGGATTTTGAAAATTAATAAATCAATGTCATAAATACCCAGCATTAACATTCCTAAAACAAGCCATATAATCGTTATAAATGAAACTGCCAATGCTAATTTACCAATCAATTTTTTCAAGCAATAATCCTAGGAAGTAATTTTAATGATAATGATACAGACTTTACATATTTTACTTAACTTTAATCATGATAGACAATATAATTTATTATATGTTCAATGATTTATGGAATTCATTTTAGGAAATAAACTATGTTATTAATAACCGCTTTTTTTTCTTCAATTCTCGCTCTAATATTTTATAAGCTCTCAATTAACGTTATAAGGTTAAGAAGGAAATATAAAGTCTCATTAGGATCATCGAAAAAACATAAAGATTTAGATCAAGCAATACGTGCGCATGGAAATTTAAGTGAGTTTCTTCCAATAGGTTTAATTTTGTTAGCTTGTCTAGAAGTAAATCATCTTCCTAAGATTGTCGTTTTTATGTGCGGTCTATTTTTTCTCATTGGTAGATATCTTCATGCATCTTCTTTTTTAAAAGAAGAAATTGATTCATCTAATCGTGTATTAGGAATGAAAATAACTCACTGGAGCATTATTCTTATGGCAATTTTAAATATTATTACCGTTCTCGTCCGTGTCATTCTTTAAAAACTAGAATTTAAATACAAATAATAGTAATTCGTATTAACAAGAAAATTTTTAAATTATGTTTTAATTCAGATGTAATTTTAAATTAAGGAAATATATTATGAATAAAGAAAAAATCATTAAATCATTAAACCAGATACTTGAAATGGAACTGGCAGGGGTTGTTCGTTATACACACTATGCATTAATGGTATGTGGATATAGCAGAATTCCAATAATTGAATGGCTGAGAGGACAAGCAACTGAATCTCTAGATCATGCGAATCAAGCTGGAGAGCTAATAACGACACTTGGCGGCCATCCTTCACTTGGCATTGGTCCTTTATTAGAATCTCATAATCATGATATTGGTAATATTTTAAGAGAATCACTTGATCATGAGCTTGCTTCTCTAAATTGCTACAAAGACCTTCTCAAGTTAGTTGAAGGTGACTCCATAATGCTCGAAGAGTATGCAAGGACGATGATACATACTGAGGAAATGCATTTAGGTGAGGTAGATAAAATGTTAAGAAATCCTGGTGATGTTGAACCCTTTAATAAATGAAATTTGACTTAGAAGTTGATGCTATTGGTCTTAAATGTCCTCTCCCAATCTTATATTGTAAGAGGGGACTCAATAGTATTTCGGATAATCAAATATTAAAAATTAAAACCACAGATAAAAGTGCCCATAAGGATTTCAAATCTTTCTGTGATAAAACTGGGCACCAACTAGTTGAATATTTTAAAGAAACCGATGTAACTATCTTTTATATAAAAAAATTAAGTTTGTAATTTTTTTAGCTGCTGCACTAACCTATCTTTATGCTCAGAAAATTTATTGAGCCTCTCTTTTTCTTGCTTAATAATTTCTTTAGGGGCTTTGCTCACAAAATTTTTATTGCTAAGCTTTATTCCCGCTTTATTTAAGTCTATATCTGCCTTTTCAATTTCTTTTTTAAGTCTTATTGTTTCTGCTTCCTTATCGACTTCTATGTTCAGCATAACCTTATATTCATTGATGATCGCAACAGGTGCTTCTTTTTCTGGAAGATCTGCTGTTATTTTTGCATCAGATAGTTTTGCCAAACTGATGAGATATGGAAGATATTCCTCAAGCTCTTTTTTATTACCTGATAATGCTAACGGGATTTTATTCGCTGGCGAAATATCCATCTCACTTCGAAGACTTCTAACGTTATCTATTAATTTTTTAAGCATGTTTACCCATTCAATTGAATGGTCATCAATTTTTTCCTCTCTTGAAGTGGGAAATTTTTCAAGAGTAATAGACTCATGATCTTTTCTTATTAATGGAATAATTATCTGCCATATTTCTTCAGTAATAAATGGCATCACTGGATGGGCTAATCTCAAGATAGATTCTAATGTAGATAATAATGTTCTTCTGGTTGCTCTTTTTTGCGACTCATTGCCTTGTTGAATTTGGACTTTAGCAAATTCTAAATACCAATCACAAAATTCATCCCAAATAAACTGATAAAGCTCTTGAGAAACTAAATCGAATCTATATTCGCTATAAGCACGCTCTATATTTTTGAGGGTTTGTTGCAGTTTACTCACTATCCATCTATCTGCTTGAGAAAAACTTAAATAGCCGTCTACACATTTTCCGAAACCGTTATCTTCCTCGTCACAATTCATTAATACAAATCTTGACGCATTCCATAACTTGTTACAAAAATTACGGTATCCATCACATCTTTGTAAATCAAATTTAATATCTCTGCCTGGACTTGCTAGGCTTGCAAAAGTAAACCTTAATGCGTCTGTTCCAAAAGATGAAATGCCATTAGGAAATTCTTTGGTTGTTTTTTTAATAATTGATTCAGCTTGTTTTGGATTCATTAAACCTTGGGTTCTTTTTTTTAATAAGTCTTCAAGCGAAATGCCATCAATTAAATCGATAGGATCAAGAACGTTCCCTTTTGATTTACTCATTTTTTGCCCATCTTGATCTCTAATCAAACCGTGAACATAGACATGTTTAAATGGAATCTTATTTGTGACATATTTTGTCATCATTATCATTCTAGCTACCCAGAAAAAAATAATGTCAAAGCCGGTAACAAGTACTGAAGAAGGTAAATACTTATCTAATGCTAAATTTGATTTTTGTGGATATTCAGGTGTCCAATCAAGTGTTGAGAATGCCCAAAGTGCAGACGAAAACCATGTGTCTAGAACATCATCATCTCTTTTCAAGGCACCGGTATAGCCTTCTTTTTTTGCTAACTCAGACGCTTCTTCAAATGAATGAGCTACAAAAATCTCTTTATTATCTCCATACCAAGCTGGTATTTGGTGTCCCCACCAGAGTTGCCTTGATATACACCAGTCCTGAATATTTTCTAGCCATTGATTATAAGTATTCACCCAATTATGCGGATAAAACTTAATTTCTCCTTGTTCTACTAAATCAAGAGCCTCTTGCGCAATACTTTTCCCATTTGTACCATTTGATTTTGTCATTGAAACATACCATTGATCCGTTAACATTGGTTCTATAATTGAGTTAGTCCTGTCTCCTCTTGGTACTTTTAATTTGTGTTTTTTAATTTTATCAAGATATTTTTTCTCTTTTAAATCCTCTACAATTTTCTTTCTAGCAGCAAACCTATCCAAACCCTCATAAAGTTCTGTTCCATTTTTATTGATATGCCCATCAAGGGTTAGGATATTTATTATTGGCAAATCATGTCGTGCTCCGACAGTGTAATCATTAAAGTCATGAGCTGGCGTTACTTTAACGATTCCTGTACCAAATGTTGGGTCAACATAATCATCTGCAATAACTGGAATTTCCCTATTGATTAGTGGGATCAGTACTTTTTTACCAATTAATTTTTTGTATCGATCATCATCGGGGTGCACCATCAAGGCTGAATCACCTAACATTGTCTCAGGTCTTGTTGTCGCAATAGTGAGATAATTTTTTTCATCCTTCAAAGGATAATTAATATGCCATAAAAAACCATCTTCTTCTTCTTGTAACACTTCCAAGTCAGAAACAGCTGTTTGAAGGGTCACATCCCAATTAACTAATCTTTTACCTCTATAAATTAATCCATCTTGATATAGTTTGACAAAAACCTCAGTCACGCTTTTTGATAGGTCGCCATCCATTGTGAATCTCTCTCTTGCCCAATCTGGTGAAGTTCCTAAACGGCGCATTTGTTGGGTAATCTTTCCACCAGACTCTTCCTTCCACTCCCAAACTTTTTCAATAAATTTTTCTCTCCCTAACTCATGCCTTGAAATGCCTTTTTGGTCTAACTGCCTTTCAACAACAATTTGAGTTGCGATACCTGCATGATCTGTACCTGGCTGCCATAAAGTATTTTCACCTTTCATTCTATGGTATCTAGTGAGCATATCCATGAGCGTTTGATTGAAGCCATGCCCCATATGAAGTGTTCCAGTGACATTGGGAGGAGGTAACAAAATTGAAAAAGAATCTAATTTTGATTCATCCTCTCCCATCTTGTAGTAACCATTAGATTCCCAATATCGATACCATTTAGCCTCGATATCAATAGGTGAAAATGTTTTAGCTAATTCTTTTTTCATTAAATTTAGTTAGGAGTTTGAAGTGATAATATTAACATGCTCGATGATTCAACTTTCTTATTTTAGATGGTTTTTAAGAACATATTTCACAATGTTTATCTTTCTGAATTTTAAGGATTTTAAAATCTATATCTCTATGGTTTATTAATAATAATTTTCCATGAAGCGAAGTTCCTAAATCTAATAAAACTTTTATCACTTCACCTGCCTGAATTGAACCTACCAAGCCAACTAAAGGGGAGAAGACTCCATGATCAGAACATTTTAAATTTTGTTCTTCATCATTTCTTGGGAAAAGGCAATTATAACAAGGAGAATTATTATTTCTAAAATCAAATATTGAAACTTGTCCATCAAATTTTATTGCAGCTCCAGAAATGAGTGGACATTTTAGATCGAAGGCAATTTTATTTAAGGCATAACGAGTTTCAAAATTATCAGAGCAATCCACAATAACATCGACATCTTCTGCAACTAACTTAACTTCATCAATATTCATTTGGTTTTTTATGGGTATAACTTTTATATCTGAATTAATTTTGTTAATAGCTGCTTTTGCAGATTCAGCTTTATTTTGACCAATTGATTTTTCATCATGAATAATTTGACGTTGCAAATTTGATAAATCCACATCATCAAAATCACATATAGTTAACTTTCCAACTCCTGACGCAGCCAAGTAAATAGCAACGGGTGACCCCAATCCTCCTGCGCCAACAATTAAGCAATGACTTTGAAGTAATTTTTTTTGCCCTTCAAATTCTATTTCTGGTAACAAAATATGTCGACTGTATCTTTCAAGCTCTTTGTCTTGCATGGTTTTTATATTTTTTTTGAATTTATAAATAGTATTTCACAACTTAAAAAAAGAAACAAATTAGGGTGGCTGATAGTGCTCGAAAGCAAGACAGCTAGAATTACAATTCAGGTCTATACCAACAAAGCTACAACGTCTTGAGGCTACATAGATATTCTCGCATACTTTATCCTTCACCTGACCTTTTTCGGAAGACATTATCGCAGTTTTTTAAGAACCTAAAGGCAAGTGGCAAGTAATAATACAGCTATCTATCTGGACATCACAGACTAGAAATTGATATAGGATTTATGTCAAAGTAATATATAAATTGCAGGAAAAACAGATATTAATTTATGGGTATCAAAAAATTTATGTTCTAGTTCCTTTTAAAGCAAAAAATAAACCTCCTACCCATAAAAGTACATGAAAATGATCATACAATAATACGAAGGTAAGTGATTCTGGCTGTCCTATCCATATGACACCTGTAACAATACAACCAATTACAAAACCACTAAATCGTGTAATTAAATCACCTATCCAAACCCAACGAGTAAACATTATTAAACCACCAACTAGCAACCCTAACCCAGCTCCAAGTTCTCCGTAAGCTACAAACCACCATACAATATAAGGTAGTCCAAATGCATCTGCAATTTCTTGGGTCACTGGCATCTTTGATAATCCCTGTTGAATGAATACAATTATAAGTGGTATTCTTAACAACCAATGAGATAGGCGACGGAAGACAGGTATTTTCATTGCAAGTTCTTTTAATTTCATTTCTTTCTCTTATTTGATAAATTTTACTTTACTGAGGGCGTTCAATTTATTTTAATTGTTAGCCTAATAACCATTACTTAAAAAAAGTAATTGTAATATTGATGTTAAAATGGAGGTAATAAAGCCCCCATTTTTATAATACTTAATGAATGCTACTTCTTATATTTAGCGGCTTCTTCAGAGCCTCCAGTTGCAGTTCCTTTACTATATGAATGAGCACCTACTCCAGCTAAATCACCATTCTGGATAATTAAATACTCATCTCTAATAGGTCTGTTCTCAAATAAACACTCAAGAATTTCTCTTACTCCAGCAGCATACCTAGCTTGAGCCGATAAAGATGTTCCTGAAGTATGAGGAGTCATACCATTATTTGGCATATTTCTCCAAATATGATCGTTTGGAGCTGGTTGAGGAAACCAAACATCGCCAGCATATCCACTTAAATGACCAGATTTCAATGCGTCTGCAATTGCATCTTTGTCACATATTTTTCCTCTAGCAGTATTTACAATATAAGCACCTTTTTTCATCTTACTAATCATCGCTGCATCAAATAAATGTTCTGTTTCTGGGTGAAGGGGGCAGTTTATTGTTACAACATCACAAACTCCAACCATAGATTCAACTGATTCATGGAATGTTAAATTTAATTCTTTTTCCACCGAATCAGGTAATCTATGCCTATCAAAATAATGAAGATGTACATCAAAAGGCTTCATTTTTCTTAGTACGTCTAAACCAATTCTTCCTGCAGCCACAGTACCTATATGCATGCCTTCAACATCATATGATTTTTTGACTGCATCAGCTATATTCCATCCACCTGATTTAGCAATTGCATGTTGAGTATGGTAATCCCTAACCATCGAAATAATCATCATCACTATGTGCTCAGCAACAGATCTTGAATTACAGAAGGTTACTTCCACAACATCTACTTTATGATCCATAGCTGCCTGCAAATCAACATGATCTGATCCAATGCCTGCAGTTATTGCCATTTTTAGATTCTTAGCATTTTCCATTCTTTCACGTGTTAGGTAATAAGGGAAAAAGGGCTGTGATATAACAATATCTGCATCAACTAATTCTTTGTCTGCGGTATTATCAGGGCCATCTTTACTTGAAGTTACAATGAGAGTGTGCCCGGCATCTTCCAAAAATTTTCTTAACCCCAACTCTCCAGAAACACATCCAAGCAATTCACCTGGTTTAAAATCAATCGATTTAGGACTTGGGACAGTAGTTCCATCTGGGTATTTATCAACTTTTGGAAGTGTCTCAATTGAGTATGAGCTTGGCATTCCATCTGTTGGATCGTCATATAAGACACATAATACTTTCATTATTTACTCCTATTTATGTATTTACGAATGAGAATCATTTGCGTTTGAGTATATAATGCTTAAAAATATAAGTAAATTAAAAAATTATTTAACTGGATAATTTCTTTTACAAATAAACCTGTTAAATAAAATAGAATAAATTACTAAAAATCCAGCTCCAATTGCAATTGGCATAAATAAAAAGTTTAATGATTCATTGCCCAGAATTATAATAATAGGATTAGCTCCAGCAGGAGGATGAACTGTTTTTGTAATCATCATCATAGTTACGGCTAATCCGACTGCTAAACCTATAGAGATAAAATTAACGCCAAAAAAATACATGACAATGAATCCACATAAACTTGAAATTATATGTCCAAAAAAAATATTTCTTGGTTGTGCAAGAGGGCTTGAATAAGCAGCAGTTATAAGAACTAATGAGGCTCCGAATGATGGAATTAACCATAAGTTTATTGTTACATACACATTTAGGTATGCTAGTAAAGCTATACAAAGAGCTGTGCTTAATCCTGCAATTAATGGGGGGGTAGATAGAAAAAATATTGCAGCTTTTAACTTTGTAATCATTATTTAAGATATTATCACACACCTTATAGTGTATCTTTTAGCTCACTTACTTGTACTAATAAATTTATATTCATAGCCTCTTTGAATGAACTTTAAATCATTATGAGAAACTAAGAACCAATAAAGTATTAATTTACTAAATATTAAACTTAAAAAAGGAAATAAAATGTTATTTAAAGTAATAAACTATATTGATAAAAAATTTATATTGAATGTGTCCAAAGCACACTGCGATATCCCTTGTAAGATTTACGATCCTATTGAAATCCAAGTCGCAGCTTTAACTATTATCAGAACTACCGATTTACTATTAGAATTAAACGGTAATGAAACAAAAAATTCTAATGATCATGCACAATTTAGTAGATTAGTCGCTCAAAAAGAAGAACATGGAATAAAAGTTAAGGAATCAGTGCGGGTGATTTGGGGTGATTATTTTAAAACACCTCAGCTTGAAAAATTTCCTGAAACTCATGAGCTTGTTCATAAGATAATGCTTACTTCTTCTAAAGCAAAACAGAATATCGATAGAGAAGTTTCACTGGAGCTATTATCATTAGTAAACAGATTTGCTGAAATTTTTTGGGACACAAAAGGTGTGAATGTTTATAAGGCAAAGTGCCCTTATCCGCCAGCACTAGAAGTAGTTTATCCAGATCTAAAAGAGTCTTAATATAAACTTATGTTTAGACTTGGAGTTGATAAGATTGTAGGGGATAGCATGTCCCCTACTATTAAAGATGGTAATTATGCAATATTTTTCTCCTCCAAAAAAATGAAAATAATCCCAAACAAAGTATATAAACTTTCTCACCCACAATTTGGCTCAATAATTAAAAGATTGTCATACAAGGACGCTTATGGCAATTTCTGGTTCAAAGGAGATTCTCACAATAGTACTTCACTTAAAAAAATTGGAGCTATTGCAAGGGGGCAAATAAATGGAAGAATCTGGCTTACTATTGATATTGAAAGTGGTATTAGCTTTCCTTAGAGTATTTAGAAAGTCATAGAAGAGATGGGATGGGGATATCAAACTCTATTCTCTAAATAATTCTTGAATCATGGTTTAGAAGTTAGGGGTACTGTACGGGGTACCAGTATGATAATATCTAATTATGAATCAATTAATTAATAAACTAAGTAACCTTCGTATCGTAAGGACTAAATGCCCTTTGTATAAAAAAGATATTTTTCTCTTTGATGGAGGGGGCCTGGTCTTAAGGATTAGAAATAATAACACCAAGTATTGGTTAGTTAGATTACATATTAATAAAAAGAGACATGATAGAGGTATAGGTATGTTCCCTGAAATTAGCTTAGAAAGAGCTAGGGAAATCAGGGATTACTATAAAGCCTTAGCCCTAAAGGGAATTGACCCTATGCTTGAGAAGAAGAAGGTGCAATCTGAGAAGCACTTAATTTCCATAGACTTTTTATCTTACCCCTCGATTACAGAACAAAATAAAGGCTTTGTAAAAATAATAATGGATTTATATAAGCTTCAATCTTGGATTAATAATCCTAAAGACATGGAGTTTCAGACTCTAAAGAAATGTATTAATGCTGGTAAAGCTACTACTAAAGACTGGGAAATCCTAACCAGACAGGAGAGACGCTAATTTATGCCACTTTAAAGTGTAGATTAAGCAAAAATCTTGTCCTTCTCTTGTCCTTTTTTGAAGGACAAACAAGTTAATTTTTTAATGACTTTTAAGATTTAGTACCGATAAACCCTATAAATTGGGGTGGCTGATGGGGCTCGAACCCACGACAACTGGAATCACAATCCAGGACTCTACCAACTGAGCTACAGCCACCATAAATATTGGCCTGCCCGACAGGAATCGAACCTGTGACCCCCAGTTTAGAAAACTGGTGCTCTATCCAGCTGAGCTACGGGCAGCTAACTAAATCATAGTAAAGCATTTTTACGGGCTTGCATTTACTTTTTTCAATATGGTCGGGGTGGAGAGATTCGAACTCCCGACATCCTGCTCCCAAAGCAGGCGCGCTACCAGGCTACGCTACACCCCGAACGCGCAAATATAGCGTAAATAAGGCATTCGGTCAAATTTAATGTTTATTTTAAATTAAATTGTCAATATATTATTTTCGTTGTCTTCTGATAAGATATATTGTTTATTTCCACAGGAATTGTTAAACCATGACTGCAAAAATTATAGATGGCAATGCCATTGCCAAAGAAAATCTAAGCAAACTCAAGCAAGAGATTCTAGAAAGAAGAGATGAAGGCATTAGGCCGCCATGCCTTGCTGTCATTTTGGTAGGTGATGATCCTGCATCTTCAATTTATGTAAACAAAAAAAAATCAGCGTGCGAAAATGTCGGAATAAAATCAGTTTCCCATCAACTACCCTCCGATACTAGTCAATCTGATTTAAATAATTTAATCAATACACTCAATCAAGATAAAGGTGTCGATGGTATTCTTGTGCAATCTCCGCTGCCTAAACACCTTGATGAAGAATTAATAATTGAACTCATCAGTCCAAATAAGGATGTTGATGGTTTTCATCCTTTTAATATTGGTTCACTTGCTATAAGACAACCAAGACTAAGATCTTGTACACCTTATGGTGTTATAAAAATGCTAAAGGCTTCAAACATTAATTTAGAAGGACTTGATGCAACCATAGTAGGCGTTTCAAACAACGTAGGACGTCCAATGGCATTAGAATTATTACTTGAGAAATGCACTATTACATCTTGCCATAGTAGAACAAAAAATTTAGAAGAGAAGGTTAGGCAAGCTGATTTAGTTGTTGTGGCTGCTGGAAGGCAAAATCTAGTTAAAGGAGAATGGATAAAAAAAGGGGCAATAGTTGTTGATATTGGAATAAATAGAATAAATAATAAATTAGTTGGTGATGTTGAATTTGAAGTAGCAAGTCAGAATGCCTCACATATAACGCCTGTACCTGGAGGTGTTGGTCCTATGACAGTTGCAACTTTAATGGAAAATACTCTACAGGCGCAAAAGTTAAATGGTATTGGCTTGCAATGAATATCAGAAAGTGTAAACTTCGGCGTTCAGAAATTTTTTAGGATTTAGTTATGGCAGAAAAAAAATCGTTGTTATCTAAGGTTAGAGCTGCAGTAAAAAAAGTTACAGCTAAACCACAAGTGAAGAAAACAGCTACTAAGTCAAAAGTTACAGCTAAACCACAAGTGAAGAAAACAGCTACTAAGTCAAAAGTTACAGCTAAACCACAAGTGAAGAAAACAGCTACTAAGTCAAAAGTTACGACAAAGTCTATATCTAGCTTAAAACAGTTTAAGACTTACAAACCTAAAGTAAATGAAAAGTATATGAGTAAATCACAAATTTCTCATTTTAAAAAAATTCTTAATGACTGGAAAGTAGAATTAAGTTCTGAGCTCAGCAGGACAGTAAGTCATATGCAGACTGATGTCACCACTTATGCAGATCCAAATGATCGAGCAAGCCAAGAATCTGAAATGGCTTTAGAGCTAAGAAACAGAGATAGGGAAAGGAAATTAATTAAAAAAATTAATGAAACATTAAAGAATATTGATGAATATGAATATGGATACTGCATGGGTTGTGGCGAAGAAATTGGACTTAACAGATTGCAAGCGCGACCTACAGCAACCTTATGTATTGATTGCAAAACTTTACAAGAAATAAAAGAAAAACAAATGGCAAAATAAAAGCCCTCGAAAGGGCTTTTAATAATACTATTGTTCTTTTGCAGGTGGCTCAGTAAGCGCCTTTGCACTCACTCTTACGCGGCCTTTATCATCAACTTCAATAACCTTTACTTTTACCTCATCACCTTCAGATAGATGATCCTTAACTGCCTTAATTCTCTCATGTGATATTTGAGAAATGTGAAGGAGTCCATCTTTACCAGGTAATAATGATACTATCGCACCAAAATCAAGGATTTTAAGTACTTTACCGTCATATATTTGATCTACCTCAACATCAGCAGTAATCTCCTTAATCCTTCTTAGTGCTTCCTCACCTGATTCAGCTGACGTACATGCAATCTTTATAAGCCCACTATCATCAATATCGATTGTAGCTCCAGTATCGGCAGCCAACCCTTTAATTACCGCACCGCCTTTACCAATAACATCTCTAATTTTATCAGTATGAATTTTTAAGGTAAGAATCTGTGGTGCAAACTTAGAAAGTTTTTCACGACTCCCTTTTAGGGACTTTTTCATTATTTTTAGAATATGATCAATGCCTTCTCTAGCTTGGCTTAAAGCTACCTGCATAATTTCTGTTGTAATGCCTGTAATCTTGATATCCATTTGAAGAGCAGTTATCCCATTATCTGTTCCAGCTACTTTAAAATCCATATCTCCTAGGTGATCTTCGTCCCCTAAAATATCTGTCAAAACTGCAACCCTATTATCTTCTTTAATAAGACCCATTGCTATTCCAGCTACATGGTCCTTAATAGGTACACCTGCATCCATCATTGCCATTGTCCCACCACATACGGAGGCCATTGAACTTGAACCATTTGACTCTGTAATTTCTGACACAAGCCTAATCGTATAATCAAAGTCTTCTTGAACAGGTAATGCCGCACTTAGAGCTCTTTTAGCTAACTTACCATGTCCAATTTCTCTTCTTTTTGGCGTTCCAACTCTTCCAGTTTCGCCAGTAGCGTAAGGAGGAAAATTGTAATGAAGCATAAATCTATCTTTATATTCACCTTGAAGGGCATCAATAATCTGCTCATCCCTTCCTGTTCCAAGTGTTGCAACAACAATTGCTTGTGTTTCACCCCTTGTGAACAAAGCTGAGCCATGTGCTCTTGGAAGTACGCCCGTTCTTATCTCGATAGGTCTAACTGTTCGAGTATCTCTTCCATCAATTCGAGGATTTCCGTCAAGAATTTTTGATCTAACAATTTTAGCCTCAAGATTATGAAATTCATCTTTAATTTGGTTAAGCTGGCTAGTATTTGTATCTTCTGTAACTAACTCACTTAATACTTTTTCTCGTGATTGACCAATTTTTTCTGATCTTTCGCCTTTTGCTTTAATTGCAAAAGCATCTTCAAGGTCTTTCGTTGCAATCTTCTCAATATTTTTAACTAATTCTTTATCAACCTCGGGGGCTGTCCAATCCCATGGATCTTTAGCAGCTTCTTTTGCTAAATCATTAATTAATTTAATGACTGGTTGCATAGCTTTATGGCCTTCTAAAACAGCATCAAGCATCACTTTTTCTGGGAGCTCTTTCGCTTCTGATTCAACCATTAATACAGCTGAGTCACTACCAGCAACAACTAGATCAAGTTCACTAGTTTCCATTTGTGTTTTTGAAGGATTGATAACAAATTTATCATCAAGATAACCAACGCGAGTTGCACCTATTGGACCATGAAAAGGAATACCTGATATAGCCAATGCTGCTGACGCACCAATAATAGCTGGAATATCAGAATTAATTTCACTATCTGACGACATGACTGTCGCTACAACTTGTATTTCATTATAAAAATTATCTGGAAATAATGGTCTTAAAGGCCTGTCGATTAATCTACAAGTTAAAGTTTCTTTTTCGCTTGGTCTTCCTTCTCTCTTAAAGAATCCGCCAGGAATTTTACCCGCCGCATAATTTTTTTCTTGATAATCTACTGTTAAGGGGAAAAAATCTTGACCTTCTTTAGCTTCTTTTCTTCCGACCGCTGTAACTAAAACTACAGTGTCTCCATAGCTCACCATTACTGCTCCATCTGCCTGTCTTCCTATCTCACCTGTTTCGATTGTTAGATTATGCTCACCAAATTTAATACTTTTTTTTATTACATTAAACATTTATTTTTTTATCCTTTTATATTTTATTAAAGTCTCATTTATTCACTTCTTAACAAATGGACACATTCTTCATAACAAAAAAGCCGATTCTACAATTAACTAAATTGTAAACAATCGGCTTTAAATTTCATTTACCTATTATTTTCTTATACCTAGGCGTTTAATTAATTCTTGATATCGACTTAAATTTCTGCCTTTCAAATAATCGAGAAGCTTCCTTCTCTGGCTAACTAAAGCAAGCAATCCCCTTCTAGAATGATGGTCTTTTGCATTCGTCTTAAAGTGTTCAGTTAAATAGTTAATACGGTCAGTAATTAATGCTACTTGAACTTCTGGTGATCCTGTATCATTTTTTGCTGTCTGAAACTCTGAAACTATCTTTGCTTTTTGAACTGCAGTACTTGTCATTCTTTTCTCCTATTAGCGACCGCATATTTTAACGGGATTCTTATAAATTAACAATAATTTATTTAATTTATATTTGTTGAAATTAAACGAACAACTTTTAATAAATTATTATTATCAATTTCCCCGAGACCTATAAAGACATTACTTTTTGTAAAAAGTGTATAAATTTCGGTATTTAATTTTTTTTTAAGCTTAATAGGCTGTCCATTTTTTATAAAATCTACTTCTGAATCTAATAAAATGAGCTTTGGATACCTATCAACTAAAACTTCAGTTGGTTTTATACAAGATTTTCTTTTATCAGACGATAATGTTGAAATATTTTCTATGCTAAATGCCTCATTAATATTCAATTTACCAACTTTTGTCCTTCTTAGTTCTATTAAATATCCGTCCATTCCAAGCTTTTTAGCTATATCTTCTGCTAGTGTTCTTATGTAGGTTCCTTTACTACATGTCACCTCAATTTTTATTATATTTTTTGAATAGTTTAATAAAATTAACTCCGAGATATTTATCTCTCTCTCTTGTCTCTCAATTTTTACTCCTTGCCTAGCAAGCTTATATAGTGGTTGACCATTATATTTCAGAGCAGAAAACATGGGAGGAGTTTGTTTCGATAACCCAATAAACGATTTAAGTTCTTTTTGCAATTTTTCCAACGATAATGAAATAATCTTTGACTCAGTTAATTTACCTTCAGCATCACCTGTTGAGCTTTTCCATCCCAGTTTTATTGAAGCTTCATACGTTTTTTTCGAATTGAGTAAGTAGCTCGAGAATTTTGTTGCCTCACCAAAGCATATTGGTAATAATCCAGTCGCTAAAGGATCCAGAGTCCCTGAGTGGCCCGCTTTTTTTGCTGAAAAAATCCATTTAATTTTTGATAGTGCTTGATTTGATGAAAATCCCAAAGGCTTATCAATTAGTAAAAGCCCATTGATCTCTAGCTTTTTCCTATTTTCACTCATCATAATTTTTTACTAGATAACTGAATCCAATAACTTTGATATTTTTGTACTTTCGTCAATTGTTTTATCATATTCAAAATGAAGCTTTGGTATTCCCCTGGTTGACATTCTTTTTGCCAACAGTGATCTAAAGAAAGGTAATGATCGCTTAAGGCCTTTTACAATTTCTTCATCATCATGATCTGCAACATAAAAGACTTTTGCATTTTTTAAGTCATGTGCCACCTCAACATCAATTATTGAAATATTTTTCAAAGCTGGATCTTTAATTTCTATGCTCAGAATTTCAGCTAATTCTTTTTTTATTTGCTGGCTTATACGGTCACTCCTTGGATAGTCTTTAGGCATTTTATAGTTTTCTTGCTACCTGAACATGCTCATATGCTACTAATTTATCATTTACCTGTAAATCATCAAAATTCTTAATTGATATTCCACACTCAAAATTTGATTTTACCTCTTTTACATCATCCTTAAACCTTTTCAGTGAGTCTAACTGCCCTTCATAAATAACGGCATCATCTCTCAAAAGTCTTATTTTTGAGCCTTTTTTGATAATACCTTCAAGAACGAAGCACCCTGCAATTGTACCAACCTTAGATGCTTTGAAAATATCTCTAATTTCAACCATTCCTAGAGTAACTTCTTTTTGTTCGGGGGATAAAAGCCCTCCAAGTGCGGCTTTAACTTCATCTACAGCCTCGTAAATAACATTGTAATAACGAACATCAATGTCTAGACTTTCGCCTAATTTCCTTGCCCCACCTGAAGGTCGAACATTAAAAGCGATAATAACGGCATTTGATGCTGAAGCTAAATTAATATCAGATTCATTTATTGCACCAACTGCCGAATGAACTACTTTAACTTTGACTTCATCTGTTGAAAGTTTTTCTAATGAGCCTGCTAATGCTTCGCAAGAACCTTGAACATCTGCCTTTATAATTAAAGGTAAAAATTTAACCTCCGCCTCGGTCATCTGATCCATAATATTTTCGAGTTTTGAAGCTTGTTGCTTTGCCAATTTGACATCCCTAAACTTACCTTGCCTAAATAACGCAATCTCTCTTGCCTTCTTCTCATCATTAATCACTATAAATTCATCGCCTGCGTTTGGCACATCTGATAAACCAATAATTTCAGCAGGAATTGATGGAGTAGCTTGTTTAATATTTTTACCATTTTCATCAAGCATGCCTCTTATTTTTCCAGATGCATTTCCTGCTAGCAATGTATCGGAAATACTTAAAGTTCCTGATTGAACTAAAAGCGTTGTAACAGGGCCTCTCCCTTTGTCTAGTCTACCTTCAACAATAATACCTTTTGCGGGGGTATTAATTGGCGCCTTTAATTCGAGTACTTCAGCTTGTAATAAAACAGCATCTAATAAATTATCAATTCCTTGGCCTGTCTGGGCTGAAACTTCAACAAACATCGAATCACCCCCAAGCTCCTCTGGTATTACCTCATGTCCTAAAAGCTCACTTCTTACTTTTTCAGGATTGGAATCAGGCTTATCAATTTTATTTATTGCCACAATTAATGGAACGCCTGCTGCTTTAGAATGATTAATTGCTTCAATTGTTTGAGGCATTACACCATCATCAACAGCAACAACTAAAATAACAATATCTGTAGCTTTGGCACCCCTTGCTCGCATCGCAGAAAAAGCTTCATGCCCAGGTGTGTCAAGAAATGTAATCATTCCTTTAGGTGTTTCAACATGATAAGCACCAATATGCTGCGTAATTCCTCCAGCCTCTCCTTTGGTTACTTTTGTAGTTCGGATATAGTCTAGTAAAGATGTTTTTCCGTGATCAACGTGCCCCATTACTGTTACAACAGGGGGACGTGGCTCTATAATCTCATTGACAGTAGAAGACTCTTCATCTAAAAAGGACTCTAAATCATTTTCTTTTGCAGCTTCTGGCTTATGCCCCATCTCTTCAACAATAATTATTGCTGTATCCTGGTCAAGAACTTGATTGATGGTTACCATCATCCCCATACCCATTAATGTTTTAATTACTTCTGTAGCCTTAACTGCCATTTTATGTGCCAAGTCAGCAACTGAAATAGTTTCTGGTATTAGTACATCTTTAACAACTGGTTCTGATGGTGCTACAAAATTTTGATCTTCATCCTCATCTTTGTTTTTATTTTTATTTTTAGGCGATCTCCATCCTTGATTATTATCATTGCGATTTTTAATAGGCCTCTTTTTTAAATTTTTATCGACCCATTTATCTTTAAGTTCTGTTTTTTTTGAATCCTTATCTACCTTCACATTTGCTTTTGAAGCAGGTCTATGGAGGGTACCGTCCTTAGATTCTTTTTGATTTTCTTTAGCAGATTTTTTGTTTTTAACTTCCTCTGCTTGAGCAGCCATTAAAGCTGCATTTCTCTTTTCCTCTTCCTCACGAATTTCTTTTTGATTTTTATCGTCAACAGCTTTTTTATCAATTGCTGTTGTTTGTTTTTTTATTGGATCATCTTGAACTTGTTTTCTCTGATCTGGTTTGACAATTGTTCTTTTCTTCCTTACTTCAACCTGAATAGTTCTTGCTCTTCCGTCACTATCTGTTTTTCTGATTTGAGTATTTTGTTTTCTTGTTAATGTAATTTTATTCTTGCTTGTATTTGCTGCGCCATGTTCAACTTGAAGATAATTTAAAAGAGCTGACTTATCTTCTTCTAATAACTCTTCAGTACCAGATGTTTTTTTTATTCCTGCACTTTCGAGTTGCTTAAGAAGTAAATCTATTGGCAAATTTAATTCACTGGCAAACTTTTCTACAGTAGATTTTTCCATGTTAACTCCAATAAATTTATATTAAACAAACCAAGGTGCTCTTGCTGTCATTATCAATTCTTTTGCTCTTTCTTCATCCATTTTAACAATATCAATTAGCTCATCAGCTGCAAGCTCTGCTAAGTCTTCCATAGTAATTATAGATTTAGATGCTAATAGCTTGGCAGTATCACTATCCATACCTTCCATATTAAGTAAATCATCTGCTGGTGATTTAATTTTTTCTTCATTTGATATTGCTTCTTTCAAAATAACCGCACTAGCTCTTGACCGAAGCTCATTTACAGTATCCTCATCAAATGCTTCAATTTGTATTAGCTCATCTATAGGCACATAGGCTATTTCTTCAAGAGTTGAAAAGCCTTCGTGGACCAAAATATCAGCAATATCTGCATCTACATCTAACTTCTCAATAAACAACTGGCTAACATTTGTATATTCATCTTTTGTTTTCTGATCAGACTCTTCCTCACTTAAAATATTTAGTTCCCACCCTGTGAGTTCAGTTGCAAGCCTAATATTTTGGCCATTTCTTCCTATTGCTTGAGCGAGTTGGTCTTCCGTCACAACTAAATCCATACTTTTTTTATCCTCATCTACCATGATGCTGGATATTTCTGCAGGTGCCATTGCATTTATGACAAATTGAGCTGGCTCAATTGACCAAAGAGCAATATCTACTCTTTCTCCAGCTAATTCACCTGTAACTGCTTGTACTCTTGACCCCCTCATTCCCACACATGTTCCAACTGGATCTAATCTTTGATCGTTAGCTTTCACCGCGATTTTTGATCTCAAGCCTGGGTCCCTAGATGCCGCCATTATCTCTAATAAACCTTCCTCTATTTCAGGCACTTCAAGCTCAAATAATCGGATTAAAAATTCTGGTGAGACTCTAGAAAGAATTAGTTGTGGGCCTTTAATACCCCTGTCAACTTCCATCACAATAGCCCTTACCCTATCACCAATTCTTAAGTTTTCTTTTGGAATCATTTGTTCTCTCGGAAGAACTGCGTCAATTCTTCCAATTTCAATAATTGCGTTACCACGCTCCATTCTTCTTATTTGGCCTGAAACTAATTTTTCATCTCGCGCTAAAAATTCATTTAAAATTTGCTCACGCTCAGCCTCTCTGACTTTTTGGAGTATTACTTGCTTGGCTGCCTGCGCACCTATTCTCCCAAACTCTACTGACTCTATTGGCTCTTTTATAATATCGTTTTCAACATGGCCTTTTGCTCTGTCATCTTCTAATGAAATTTGTATTTCTTCATCTTCTAATAAATCCTCAGGAAGGATAGTCCATTTCCTAAAAGTTTTATATTCACCAGACTCTTGATCAATTTCTACTTTTATATCGATAGCATCTTTATGCTTTTTTTTAGTTGCTGAAGCAAGCGCTTCTTCTACAGCTTCAAAAATAATCTCTCGCGCAACACTTTTTTCGTGTGCTAAAGCATCCACTAACAATAAAATTTCACGACTCATTTATTTACTCCCCACTTCAAAATTAACTATTTAATAATCCGGATCTAAACGTGCTTTATCTATATTCTCAAAGTCAATTGTTAATAATTTACCCTCTATTTTGATCATTATTGACTTCCCTTTAATGCCAGATAATGTACCTTTAAAGTTTTTTCTATTTTCTATCGCAAATCTAGTTTTTATCTTTGCTTGTTGCCCTTTGAATCTATCAAAATCTTTTATCTTTTTTATAACTCTATCCAGTCCAGGTGATGAGACTTCTAACCTTTCATAATCAAAATCAGTTTCAACACTTAAGACATTATTGACATGATTGCTAACCGTTGAGCAATCTTCGATGCTAATTAAATCACCTTTATCTATATATACCCTCAGAATCTGACCACCATTAACTGTCTCAAAATCAACTAATTCATAGCCTAATTGAGTTACTAATTTTTCTATTAAAGTTTCAAGATTGTCCAAAAAAATAAGCCTTCAAATAACAACTTTAGCGAAAAAAAAATGGGCACAAGGCCCATATATCTGCGATATTATACCAAAAAAAAATTGGAATTAATACTCTTTAAAAATTGATTTCATTTTGTTTCACTAAAACTTGCTTTCACGTTACAATTTTTCCAAATTTTCTTTTACCAACTTGAATTACAAATTGAACATTTTGAGAAATAGTTTGTTTAGTATTGCTAACTTTTTCTCCATCAATTTTAACTCCACCTGCTTTTATAAGCCTCATTGCCTCTGATGTACTCTTTACAAAATTTATAGACTTTAATAGATGAGCCACTCCTACTCCATCAGAACTAACATCCACCTTATATTCCGTTAAATCCTCTGGAATCCCTCCATCAGATCTATTTTTAAAGTCTTTCTCTGCACTTATAGCTTCAATCTCTGAATGAAACCGACTCACTATTTCTTTTGCAAATTCTACTTTGATATTTTTTGGGTTTTCACCTTCTTTGACTCTCATTTTCCATTCTGAAATATCATCTAATGATTTTAAAGACAGTAACTCTATATATCTCCACATTAATTTATCTGATATGGAAAGAATTTTTGCAAACATGGTCTCTGGTAATTCGTTTATCCCAATATAATTATTTAAGGATTTTGACATTTTTTGAACTCCATCAAGGCCCTCAAGCAATGGAAGTGTGACAATACACTGTTGTGGTTTATCATAGTATTTTTGCAGCTCACGCCCCATCAATAAATTAAATTTTTGGTCAGTCCCACCAAGCTCAATATCTGCATTTAACTCCACTGAGTCAAAACCTTGAAGAAGTGGATACATGAATTCGTGAATTGAAATTGGTTGCTGAGCTTTATATCTTTTCGAAAAGTCATCTCTTTCAAGCATACGGGCTACAGTGTGTGATGCTGCTAGTTTAAGCATTCCATCTGCCCCTAAATTACTTAGCCATTTTGAATTAAAAACCACTTCCGTTTTTGATTTATCTAAAATTTTGTATACTTGAGATGTGTAAGTAATTGCATTCTCTTCAACCTCTTTTTTTGTGAGAGGAGGCCGTGTTGCATTTTTACCAGTTGGGTCTCCAATCAAACCAGTAAAATCCCCTATTAGAAAAAGAATATGATGTCCTAAATCTTGAAATTGCTTTAATTTGTTTAATAATACTGTATGCCCTAAATGCAGATCAGGAGCTGTTGGATCAAAGCCTGCCTTAATTCTTAATGGTCTATTTGACTCTAATTTTTCTAATAGCTCTGATTTGACTAATACTTCCTCTGTCCCTCTTGCTATTATTTTGAATGATTCTTCTGCTTTCACTATTCTTATCTCACATTTTTTATACAACATATTCTATATCAATTAAGGTATTTAGAAACAATAAGTGTTATCTTATGGATGGAGATATGTTTGAAAATTTCTTAAAATTAATTTTGATGTTAAATGTTAAATTCTAAATTTTTAATAGGCATAATGTCAGGCACTAGTCTTGATGGAATTGATATCGCTTTAGCTAAAATACATAAAAAGAAAATTTCTGTCCTAGATTTTTTACATATTAATTACTCTACTAAGTTAAAAGAAAACATACTTAAACTTCATTTCCCTGAAAAGAACGAACTTGAAAAAAGCTTTCTCTTATCAAATGAACTTGCCATATTGGCAGGAAATGGTATTAATCGTTTATTACACAAAAATAGTTTATCTGCTAAACATATTAAAGGTGTTGGTTATCATGGCCAAACTATTAGACATAGGCCTGATAAGGGATATTCAACTCAAATTGGTAATGCTGATTTATTATCGGAGATTACAAATTTGACTGTTGTTTCAAATTTTAGAAATAGAGACATTGCTGCAAAAGGGCAAGGGGCCCCATTAGTTCCTGCATTCCACAAAGACCTTTTTTTTTCAAAAACTAAAAACCGAATTATTTTAAATATTGGTGGTATTAGTAATATCACATATCTACCTTCCAACGGATCCATAATTGGTTTTGATTGTGGTCCTGGTAATATTTTAATGGATCATTGGATCAAATTTAGTCGCAATTTAAACTTTGATAAAAATGGTAATTGGGGGAAAAAAGGTCAGGTCATTGACGATTTACTGAAATATTTTCTCAAAGATAATTTTTTTAAAAAAAAGCCACCTAAAAGTACTGGAAGAGACTTATTTAATTTAGAGTGGATCAAAAAAGGCATAAAAAAAACTTACTCAACAAAAAATATACAAAGAACACTTGTCGAATTGACCGCAATCTCTATCGCTGATGCTATTAAAAAAAATTGTTCAGGAGCAAATGAAATATATATATGTGGTGGTGGTGCAAAAAATGACTTCCTTATTGAAATATTAAAAAGCAAAACAAACTTATTTATTAAAGGTACCGGGGATTTGAATCTACCCGAACAGCAGGTTGAAGCAGTTGCCTTCGCATGGCTAGCAAATCAAACCCTTGAAAAGAAATATAACAATTCACCAGATGTAACCGGTGCCAAAGGTTTTAGAATTTTAGGCTCAATACATCAATCCTAGATTTATTTCCTTTTGTATTATAATGAAAGACTTATTTAAAGCTAATGATCAAAATTATTACAACAAATGACGAAAGAAAAAATTAAAATTGTACTCGATGGCAAAGAAAGAGAGTTTCCTATTATTGAAAGCACTATAGGCACACCATCCTTAGACATTAGAAATCTAGGTAAGTATAACTATTTTACTTACGATCCTGGATTCACCTCTACTGCTGCCTGCACATCCAAAATAACATATGTGGACGGAAACAAAGGAGAATTACTTTATAGAGGCTATCCCATTGAACAATTAGCTGAAAAATGTGACTACTTAGATGTATCATATCTACTTATGCATGGAGAGCTCCCCAATCCAGCTAAAAAAAATTATTACTTAAAATCTATTTCAAGTCATAGCCTTCTTCACGATCAACTTAATAATATCTTTGCGGGGTTTCGGCGTGATGCTCACCCAATGGCAGTAATGGTAGGTGTTGTCGGATCGATGTCGGCTTTTTACTTCGATGATATGGATATTAATGATGCAAATCATAGGCAAATTTCTGCTCAAAGATTAATTGCAAAGATACCAACTATTGCTGCTTGGAGCTATACCTATAATTTGGGTTTACCTTTTGTCTATCCAAAAGATGATTATGACTTTGGTACAAACTTTTTACACATGCTATTTTCAAGACCTAATAAAAATTACGAAGTTAACCCCGTAATCTCTGAAGCCTTTGAAAAAATTCTTATTCTTCATGCAGATCATGAACAAAATGCTTCTACATCAACAGTAAGGTTGGTAGGTTCAACAGGCGCAAATCCATACGCTTGTATCGCTGCAGGCATCGCTTCATTGTGGGGACCAGCTCATGGTGGAGCTAACGAAGCTACTCTAAGAATGCTGACTGAAATAAAAGATGAAAGCAGAATTAAACAATATATTAACCGTGCCAAAGATAAAGATGATGAATTTAGATTAATGGGATTTGGTCACAGAGTTTATAGAAACCAAGATCCTCGAGCTATCATCATGAAAGAGACATGTCATGAGGTACTTGACGAGCTGGGTTTAAAAAATGATCCTATTTTTAAATTAGCTATGAAATTGGAGAAAATCGCACTTGAAGATGAATACTTTATCGAAAAAAAACTATATCCTAATGTTGATTTTTACTCAGGTATTGTGATGAGAGCTATAGGCATACCTTTTTCAATGTTTACCGCTGTTTTTGCTTTAGCTAGAACAGCTGGTTGGGTTGCTCACTGGAACGAAATGATAGTGAGTGATGAATCCAAGATAGGAAGGCCCAGACAAGTCTACAAGGGCGAACCTAAAAGAGATATCAAATAATTACGTAGAGAATGAAGAGCCACAACCACAAGTTGTGGTTGCATTAGGATTTTTAATAACAAATTGCGATCCCTGAACGTTGTCCTGATAATCAATCTCAGCGCCAGTTAAGTATTGAAGGCTCATTGGATCAATAAGTAACATTACATTGTCTTTTTCTACCTTTGTGTCATCTTCGTTTACACTTTCTTCAAACGTAAACCCATATTGCATTCCAGAGCACCCGCCGCCACTGACAAACACTCTAAGCTTGAGTTCCGGTGTCCCTTCCTCTTCTATTAACTCTTTAACTTTTTTTACTGCATTATCTGAAAAGTTAATCGGTGTTGGCATTTCTTCTATTACTGACATTATATTATGCTCCTATTTATGTTTTTTTATCTACTCAACCGTAAACAACTGCTTTATTCTTGCCTTTATCTTTGCCTTTATTCTTGCCTTTATCTTTGACTTTATTTTTAATAATGGCTTTGATTTAGGTTTGTTTTTATTTTTAATAAATTTAAGGCGGCCATTAATCTTAGCCCCTTCGTGCACCTCAATCAACTCATACTCTATATTACCACTGACAGTTGCATTCGTATTTAATTCTAAATAATCGAGACATTTTATATTGCCTTCGACCTCTCCATTAATTATGGCTTTCTCTACCTGAATATCTCCGGTTATTTTACTGCCATATCCCATAATTAAAAGGCTTCCTTCCTGGCCATGGACCTTCAAATTCCCTATTACTTTACCATCAATTCTAATACCACCAGAGTAAGAGGTATTTCCAGATATAACTGTATCTTTATCAATTAGTGTTGTAATAGCAACAAACTTTCTTTTTTTTATTATCATTTATTTTCTTTTTCCTAACATTTTCTCATAGAACAAAACATCTTCCTTTAATTTATTATTTTTTTCTTTTAGTGCTTTGTTTTGCTCAGATAATTTCTGCATTGAAATATCATTCTTATCAATCTCTAACATAATTTTTAAATTTTCGTTATTTTGCTCATAATTAACATTTTGTAGATCAATTAATTGAGTATAAATTTTTACGTATTTTCCACCATCTAAAAAATAATAGGCAATGCCAAAGCCTAAAATAAGAAATAAAGTAGAAAAAAAGACATTAGTAGGCCAAATTGCTCCTGTTTTAATATGGGGTTTTTTTCTTACTAGATAATGAGGTTTAATTGTTTTTTTCATGCTATTTAATCTTATGGTGTTATCGGAATAAAACTTATACCTGAAGCTTCAGGCCAATCCATAACAATATTCATATTTTGAATTGCCTGCCCCGCAGCTCCTTTCATAAGATTATCAATAACAGAAAAAATAATTAATCTATTACTGTCTATCTCCCTATGAAAAGATATTCTGCAAAAATTTGATGCTCTCACAGACTTAGTATTTGGAGACATATCAGCTTGCATAATGTCCACAAAAGGTTCATTAACATAAAAAGATTCAAAAATATCATAAGCTTCAAAGTCTTTAATACATTCAACATATAAAGTTGCATGAATACCTCTTACCATCGGGACTAAATGAGGAACGAATGTTAGTTTTACGTCCTCCCCACAAATACTCGCTAGATTTTCTTCTATCTCTGGTAGATGTCTGTGCCCACCTATACCATAAGCCCTAAAATCTTCTTCAGCCTCTGACATCAGAAGCTTTAATTCTGGATTTTTTCCAGCGCCACTTATTCCAGATTTAGCATCGGCAATAATATTTTCTGGATTGATTAACTTTTCTTTAAGGAGAGGAATTAGCCCTAATTGAATCGCTGTTGGATAACAGCCAGGATTGGCAATGAGTTTAGATTTTTTTATAATATCTCTGTTAGTTTCAGGTAATCCATAAACAGCCTGATCAATTAGGTTTGGAGATTTATGTTTCATTCCATACCATTTTTCCCAAACATCTTTATCTTTAATTCTAAAGTCAGCAGCTAAATCAATGACTATTTTGCCATCTGATATTAAACTATCTGCGTAATTCATTGCTATCCCATTGGGCGTAGCAAAAAATACTATGTCTACATTTTTAAGGTCAGCATCTTCAGGTGATACGAATATATTATTCAAAATCCCTCTAAACGAAGGATAAATTTCGTCCACTCTTTTACCCTTATCTTTTCTAGATGTAATTTGATAAATTTCGACATGAGGATGATTTAGAAGCAATCTTATCAACTCAACCCCCGTATAACCTGTACCGCCGAATATGCTTACTTTCGATTTGTTCTTCATAATATCCATTTTAATCTTTTATTTCATAAAAACCATATATAAAAAAAAAGCCGCTAAAGCGGCTCTTATTTTTATATAAACATTATCTCTTAGAGAACTGTTTACGTCGTCTTGCTTTTCTAAGGCCAACTTTTTTCCGTTCAACTTCACGACTATCACGAGTTACATAACCTGCCTTAGAAAGTTCAGGTTTTAATGCTTCGTCATAATCAAGCAGTGCACGAGTAATACCATGTCTAACGGCTCCCGCTTGGCCTGATTCGCCTCCACCGGTCACATTAACTTTTATATCAAAGGCCGTTTGGTTTTGGGTTAACTCTAAAGGTTGCTTGAGAACCATTTGTGATGTGTGCCTTGAAAAATATTCTTCTACAGGCTTGTTATTAACGATGATAGCGCCCTTTCCAGGCTGAATAAATACTCTCGCTACTGAGCTTTTTCTTCTACCTGTTCCATAATAATATTTACCTAGCATATAAAAACTGTCCTATTTAATTGTTATCAGCTGTGGTTGTTGAGCTGAATGTTGATGATCATTTCCGGCATAAACTTTCATTTTTTTTATCATTGCATAACCTAATGGTCCTTTTGGCAACATACCTTTAACTGCTTTTTCTAACGCTCTTCCTGGAAACCTAGCTTGGAGCTTGGTAAAATTTGTAGAATATAATCCACCAGGAAAACCTGAGTGTCTATGATAAATTTTATCCTCAGCTTTATTACCCGTTACTTTTATTTGTTCTGCATTTATGACAACAATATAATCACCAGTATCAACATGCGGTGTATAGATAGTCTTATGCTTGCCTCTTAGTCTGTGGGCGATGCCACTTGCCAATCTTCCGAGTGTCGCATCTTTTGCATCAACTAAAAGCCAATCTCTTTTGACTTCATGTGATTTAGCAGAAACTGTTTTCATTCTCTTAATGCCTTAGTAAATTTAATTCAAGAGGCGAATTTTAGTCTATTTAGGTATAAATTGTCAATTTATTAGTCGTTTTTTCTATGATTGAGATAAAAAACCAACAAATATAAAAAACCCTACATAATTATTTGATATAAATGCTTTAAAATTAGCTTTTAGATCGAAAGATAAACACTTTTTCCAATTAATAAAAGCTAATATCAAAGCAATAGATAGTGAAAAAAAATACAGAAAGCTGTAACTACTCAATATTCCTATAATAATAAGTAAGAAAAATGTTGCTAGATAACAGCTTGCAATAATTTTCATGGTCGACTTGCCGAATGTTAAAGCTGCTGACATCACTTTAATTTTTTTATCGTCTATGATATCCACAACACCATAATGTGTATCGTATGCCAGAACCCAAAAAGTATTAGCTGCAAATAAAAGCCATGCATCAAAGGTAATTTGGGTTTGAACGGATGCGAAAACCATTAAAATACTCATTCCAAAAGTAACGCCTAGGAATGCCTGAGGAATTGGTAAAAATCTTTTAGTAAAAGGATATAAAAAAATAAAAAGCAATGCGATACACGATATTTTAATTGCATATGTATTAAGCTGAAACACCAAAAAGAAAGAGAGTATTGCCAGGGCTGTTATAATGAAAAGCGTTTCATTAACAGATATTTGTTTTGAAACTAATGGTCGATTTTTTGTTCTTAAAACTTTACTATCTATATTTCTATCTATCAAGTCATTAACTGCGCAACCTAACGATCTTGTTAGAATGACGCCCGTAACAAATATCCCTAAAATTCTCAAGTCGGGCATTCCGTTACTTGAAAGCCATAATGCCCAAAGAGTAGGCCATAGAAGTAAAAAAATACCTATGGGCCTATTAAGCCTTAAAAGATTTATGCATGGCAGAATTTTAATCATATAAAACGATTTATATCTTTGAGAAAAATTTCTGTTAACAGAATTTTTTCTCCTTTGCACAAGAAGTTTGATTGCCTAGCACCAATAAAATTTTCTATTGCCACATGCTGTGAATTTAGTCTTTTTGATAATTTATAATTAGGTGACATAAGACTAAAAATAAATTCTGATCGTGTCGTCTTTTTTTTGAAGACTATATTTGCTAATGGCTTTTCATTCAATTTTTTAACCAGGCTAGTCAGTTGCCTTAAATTTTTCTTAAAGACAGTTCTTGCATAGATAATAGGTCGATCGTTAGCGAAAATCAAAACTTCTCTTAAAAATAAACTCCCTGACCTACTTGTTTTAAAAAAAAGTTTTTCATCATTAAAGATTGTATTTGGGAAATCCTCATTTCTTTCTATTTTTAAATTAGCTTTTTTAACAATCTTATTTGTAATTGAGCTTTTGTAGGAAAGGATATCTTGGTTATTGCCCTTATAAATTTTATTTTTCCAATTTATTTTCATACCGTTACTATCTCTTCAAAGTTCCTTAACCAAAGCTTCATATGCTCATTGATTCTTGTATCATTTTTTCTAATCAAGTTATCGGCATCATTTCGAGCATTTTCTAAGATGTCTAAATCTCTATCTAAATTAGCAAATCGTAAAGTAGGAACACCACTCTGCCTATATCCCAGTAGCTCACCAGGTCCCCTTAATTTTAAATCTTCCTCAGCAATCTTGAAACCATCAATATTTTCATAAATTATTCTTAATCGCTGCTTGGCTGCTGCTGATAGTTTATTTTTATACAGCAATATACAAAAACTACTTTTTTCACCCCTTCCTATTCGCCCTCTAAGTTGGTGTAGTTGAGATAAACCTAATCGCTCTGAATTTTCAATAATCATTAATGTTGCGTTAGGTACATCAACTCCAACCTCAATTACTGACGTAGCTACTAAAATCTGTATTGTATTCTGTTGAAATTTTTTCATAATTTCTTTTTTTTCTTCTGCTTTCATTCTTCCATGAATTAATGCTACTTTTTGGTTAATAAAATATTTTTCAAGCTCCTTATAGGTGTCATTGACTGTCTCTAAATCTAAGAATTCGCTTTCCTCTATTAATGGACATACCCAAAAAACTTGATTATTTTTTTTACAATGCTGATCTATTAAGCTTAATAATTGTTTTCGTTTATCATCTAAGTAAACCTTTGTTGTGATTGGTCTTCTTCCCCCCGGTAACTCTTTTATAGTTGAAACATCCATATGTGCAAAGAAACTCATAGATAATGTCCGAGGAATGGGGGTGGCACTCATCATCAATTGATGAGGTTCATAACCCTGTTGATTTTTTGAATTATTTTTTAGCATCATTCTTTGCGCAACACCAAAACGATGTTGTTCATCAATTATATAAAATCCTAAGCTGTTAAAAGTCACCCCTTCCTGAAATAAGGCATGCGTTCCAATGACTATATCAGCATTGCCCTTTTCTATATTTAGGTAGGTATCTAATTTTGCCTTTTTTGACATACTTCCTGTGAGTAATAGAATTTCATAGGAAGTATCTTTAAACCAATTAATTAATTTTTCATGATGTTGCTCGGCAAGTATTTCAGTAGGAGCCATAAATGCAACTTGAAAACCTGCCTCTATACAATCAATGGTGGCTATTGTTGCTACAACCGTTTTCCCGCATCCAACATCTCCCTGTAAAAGTCTGTTCATTGGAAAGCCTTTTGTAAAATCACTTTGTATTTCTTCTAAGACCTGTTTTTGGCTATCCGTTAACTTGAAATTTAATTGCTCTAAAAATAACTGTTGATTTAGTTTTGCTTGCTTAAATTTTGGAGATTTATTTTTTTTCAATGAATTATATTGTTTTCTTAGGAATAACTGTTGAGCTAGTAACTCATCATAAATCAATCTTTTATAGTACTTAGAGTTATGAACAGCTTCTATATCTTTAACCTTTATTTTTGTCGGTTCATGAAGAAAACTGATTGAATCCATAAAACTTGGATATTCATACTTCTCATAAAAATTTAAAAATAATTCTTTGAATAATTTGTCTTGAGTTGCACTCTCTATATGATTTTTTATTAATTTTCTTATCATATTTTGAGATAGCCCTTTCGTTATTGAATATATAGGCGTTAAGTTTTTTGAAAGCTCCGTTGAATCATTAACCAGATAATATTCTGGATGAATCATTTCTTTATAGTTGGGTAGTTGCCTTACCTCCCCATAAAATCTGACGAGTCCTGCTGATTCTAATTGTTTAATTTGACTTGGGTAGTAATGCAAAAAACGTATTTGCATTTGTCCTGTTGCATCTGAAACATACAAGATTAAGTTTCTTTTTGGTCGATACTTTACTTCAACGTCATCTACATTAGCTTCAATTTGACTTCTTTGTCCAATCAGAATGTCATTGATCGTTTGAATTACAGTTTGATCATTGTACTTATTCGGCAAATATAAAAGTAAATCAATTGTTGAATTGATGCCTAATTTTTTTAGTTTCTTTGCTTGTAGTTCTGTTAATAATTTTTTTTTAGGCAAAATTTAAATCAGTCTACGACTAAAAATCCATCTGCCTCAACTAATGAATCCTTTGGAAGTGATGCAACTCCGATAGCCGCTCTTGCAGGATATGGTTCACTAAAATATTCTTCCATAATAGAATTCACCAATGTAAAATTACTTAAATCTGTAAGGTATATATTTAATTTTACTAGATCATCTAATGATGCATCTGCTGCTGCTATAACTGCTAAAAGATTTTTGAATACTTGGTGAATCTGATTTTCAATACCCTCGACTAATTCCATGCTGTCTGGATTTAACGGTATCTGCCCAGAGAGAAAAATAATATTCCCTTTTTTTACAGCTTGCGAATATGTCCCGATTGCTGCAGGGGCCTTATCTGTTTTGACAATTTTTTTCATGTCATGCAGTTCCTTTTAAAATTTTAATTCTTATAATTTTTAACTCTCGTGATTTTATTAACTTTAGTAATTTTCCTTAGATTTCTTATCAGCTCAGCAAGATGCAGTCTATGTCTCACTTGAACAACAAAATTTAACGTTGCAAATGGACTTCCATCCATGTCTTGAAGTGAAACATTATCAATGTTTGATTCTGCATCAGCAATAACCGAAGCAATTTTACCTAACATGCCTCTTTCATTCACGACCAGAACACTTAATCGGACATTAAATAATTTTTCAGAATCAGGTTCCCACTCAACATCTACCCATCGATCATGATCGAGTGATAACTCACTAACAATCTGACAATCATGCGTATGAATTACTAAGCCTTTTTCCTTATTAATATAACCTAATATAGGATCTCCAGGAATTGGATGGCAACAGCTTGCCAGTTGAATCGCCATATCATCGGACCCTTTAATTGTAATTACATCTAGCATCTTTGTTTGCTTTTTATTGCTTGCGACGTCACCCATTAAATTTGTTAGCTGGTGGGCAACCATCACATTTACTTTTTTACCCAAGGCAATATCCATTAAAATTTCATTTTTTGATTCAACGTGATAGTCCAAAATTAATTTGTTCCAGTGCTTTTTTTTAATTGCTGTTGGATGAATATGAAATGCATTAAGTGCATTGTTCAGCATTTTTTCACCTAAAAAAATTAAATCTTTCGATTCAGCTGAACGAAGATAATTTCTTATTTGTGATCTAGCTTTGCCTGTAATAACAAAATTTAACCAAGTAGGGTTGGGCTTGGCCAATGTTGAAGTAATTATCTCTACGTGATCACCAGTTGAAAGCTTTGTTCTCAAAGGAACTAGCATTTGATTTATTTTTGCTGACACTGCTTTATTTCCTACATCACTATGAACTGCGTAAGCAAAATCAATGGATGAAGAATTTTTTGGCAGAGCGAATATTTTACCGTCTGGAGAAAAAACATAGACCTCGTCAGGAAATAAATCAACTTTTAAATGTTCTAAAAATTCTAAAGAGTTAGAGCTATCATTTTGAATTTCCAGCATCCTTTTTAACCATTGATTTGTTTTTTGTTGTAAATCAGTAACGTGTGCATCTTTTGTTTTGTATAACCAATGTGCAGCAACGCCAGCTTCTGCCAGTTGATGCATATTTTTTGTTCTAATTTGGATCTCGACTGGAACACCAAAGGGACCTAAGAGTGTGGAGTGAAGTGACTGGTATCCATTTGCTTTTGGAATAGCAATGTAATCTTTAAACTTTCTAGGAATAGGATTGTAAAGTGAGTGCAATGTACCTAAGGTCAAATAGCAGTCATTAATATCATTGACGATTATTCTAAACGCATAAATATCATTGATTTGATTGAAGCCTGTCTGATCCTCAAGCATTTTTCTATGAATGCTTGAGGGATTTTTTTCTCTACCTGTTATTTCAGCTTTGGTTTTAACAGAATTTAATTTATTACTTATCTCGTTTGATATTTTCTCTATAACTTCTTTTCTATTACCGCGGCTCGCCTTGATGGCTTTTTGTATTGTTTTATATCTAACCGGATGTAAGGCTTCAAAGCATAAATCTTCAAGCTCTTGATATAAATTATTTAAGCCAAGTCTGTTGGCAATAGGGGCATAAATATCTATCGTCTCTTGTGCAATCCTAATCTTTTTATTCTCATCCAATGATTGAATAGTTTGCATATTATGAAGGCGATCTGACAACTTTATTAACATAACCCTTACATCTTGAGTCATGGCTAGTAACATTTTTCTGAAGTTTTCAGCTTGCGCCTCATTTGCGTCTTGAAATTCTACTTTGTCCAATTTTGATAAACCTGTGACAAGTGTGCTCACTTGTTTGCCAAATTTTGACTCTATATCTGATTCAGTAGATTCAGTATCCTCAACTACGTCGTGTAAAAGTGCAGCCTGAATTGACTGGCTGTCCAAATGAAATCGAGCAGCAATGCAAGCCACTGAAACTGGGTGACTGATGTAAGCTTCGCCACTTCGTCTTTTTTGACCACTATGGGCTTTTTCACTGTACCGGTAGGCTTCCCACACTTTATCAACCTCTTTTTTTGGAAGATAGGTCTTTATAAGTTGGGTTAGTCTGGAATTATCTTGATCAACAGGAAGCAAAAAGGACTGATGACTTTTCTTTAAATCGACTTGGCTGGTTTGAGCGGTGTTAGCCAATGATTACTCTCCTTTAAAACAAATTTTTCTTATTGGCCTGGGTTCTGAATTAAAATTTCTTCTCCGATTAGGCCTGCTGCAATTTCTTTAAGCGCTATTACTGAAGATTTATCTCTTGAACCTTCGGTGTCAATCAATGGTTCAGCACCGTTCACAAGCTGCCTTGATCTTAAGGCTGCTACAAGGGTTAATTGAAATCTGTTCGGTATTTTTTCTAAACAATCGTCTACGGTTATTCTTGCCATTATTTTATTGCTCCAAGTATTTTATTTTATTGAGTCAATTAAGCTCTGAAAAATTTTTTTTTGCCTCGTGGTTTCTAAATTTATGGATTTGGGAGAATCATTAATCACAGATTTTAAATCACACAAAGCCTGATCAAACTTATCATTAATTATAACATAATCAAATTTTTCAAGATGGCTAATTTCCTCTTTAGCGGCAGCCATTCGACCTTTAATTTCAGCATTTGAGTTTTGGCCTCGTCCTTCAAGCCTTTCTTTTAGTTCAGCCATTGAAGGTGGAACAATAAATAGACTTATTGCATCCGAGAAAACTTTCTTAACGTTTAAAGCTCCTTGATAATCAATCTCCAAAATAATATCTTTGCCGGCTTCTAAACTCTCTTCAACTGGCGTCATTGCCGTTCCATATTTTGCACCATGGCATTCCGCATTTTCTAAAAACTCACCATTATTTTTTAAAATATTAAAGGTGTGATTATTTACAAAGTAATAGTCGACCCCCTCTATTTCGCCTTGCCTAGGTTTTCTAGTTGTATGTGAGGTAGAAATTTTAATCTGCGGGCATAATTCTATCAATGCCCGTACAAGGGAGGTTTTACCTGCACCTGATGGTGCAGTCACAATAAATAATTTACCTGTTTTATTTTTTTCTTTCATATCATTTAATTAATATTTATTCAATATTTTGTATTTGTTCTCTTATTTGTTCTATTAAAACTTTTAATTCAACAGCAGATTGTGAAATCTCGACTGCTATAGCTTTTGAACCTAATGTGTTGGCCTCACGATTAAATTCTTGCATTAAAAAATCTATTTTTTTCCCAACAGGCTCAGATAAGCTTAATAATCTCTTTAACTCTTGTGAATGAGAATTTAGCCTATCAAGCTCCTCATCAATATCACTTTTTTGAATAAAAGTTACTAGTTCTTGTTTTATTTTATCTTGATCAACATCAATTAATGCATCTTTGAATTTTTTAAAAATTTTGCTTTGATGAATATTGATAAACCTTGGAATCATTTTTCTAATTTTAGCTACTTCTTTTTCTATTTTTAAGCTTCTAGAAGTAATTAATTGCTTAATTTTTTTACCCTCACGATGACGGTCGATAATAATTTTTTTTAGAGCATTATCAAAAAGAAGAAACAAAACTTTATCAAGCTCCTTATAATTTTGTTTGTTATTTTTTTCATGATTAAGTCGAATAATTTCTATAGGATTAATTTGCTTTGGTTCTTTAATGAGTGTTGATATTTTTTCAACAAACTTTATAAGTTTTTTTAAATTCTTAAGATCATCATTTTTTATTTCAACTAAGCCTTCTCTTTCTTTTAAGAAAATTTTGCATTCAATTTTTCCCCTTGAAAGTATTTTAGCTATTTTTTTTCTGATGAGCGGCTCATGGATTCGGAGTTCATCACTTAATTTAATTTGTAAGTCAAAAAATCTACTATTCAAAGTTTTAATTTCTAAAACCAAACAGCCATAGCTTGTTTCTTTAGAAACTGAATAATAGCTTGTCATGCTCGAAATCATCTATATTCCTAATTGTAATTATGTTAATTTTTGATAGTTTAACAATCTATTTTTAACTAAGGTAAGAAACATTTAAATTCTCCAGCGCTTATTTAATGTCTTTGGATTATAATCACCATTCAAAACAATTAAGAGAGCTTTATGAGATCAACGGAAAGAGCAAATAATGAAATTAGACACATTGAAATTCTGAGAGATTATACAAAACATGCGGAAGGATCAGTATTGATAAAATGTGGTGATACACATGTTATATGTAATGCGAGTGTTGAAGAGAAAGTACCCTCTTTTTTAAAAGGAAAAGGACAAGGATGGGTAACAGCTGAATATGGAATGCTTCCGAGGTCAACATCCACGCGCATGCCAAGAGAATCGTCAAGAGGTAAGCAATCAGGAAGAACCCAAGAAATACAAAGATTAATTGGTAGAAGTCTCAGAGCAATTATTGATTTAAAGGCTTTAGGGGAAAGGACCATTCATATTGATTGTGACGTGATTCAGGCTGATGGTGGTACAAGGACCGCTAGTATTACAGGAGCCTACGTTGCACTTTGTGATGCTATCAACCCCCTTATCGAAAAAGAAATTTTAAAAACCTCCCCTATAAAAGATGCAGTGGCTGCAATTTCATTAGGAGTAAAGAATGGGGAGGTATTAATCGACCTTGATTATGCTGAAGATTCAAACTGCGATACCGATATGAATATTGTTATGACTGCTCAGGGTAAATTTGTTGAAATTCAAGGAACCGCAGAGGGTGAGCCTTTTAGTAAAGACGAAATGAATAATATCATCCAACTAGCAGAGCAAGGTATTGCTAAAATAATTCATATTCAAAAAGATGTTCTAAAATAATTAAATAATGCAGAAAATTATTTTATCAACAAATAATGAAAAAAAATTATCTGAAATTGAGACATTGCTTCATGACTTACCAGTTCAAACTATTGCACAATCTACACTTAATATTGGGCAAGCAGAAGAACCTTATGGAACATTCATAGAAAATGCGCTAACCAAAGCAAGATTTGCTTCAAAAGCAAGTAATCTTCCAGCCATAGCTGATGATTCTGGTTTATGTGTGGATGTATTAAATGGTAAACCCGGAGTTTTATCAGCAAGATTTTCAGGGGAAGGAGCAAATGATAAAAAGAATAATATTAAATTATTAGACCTTTTAAAAGATGAAAAGAACAGAAGGGCTCATTATTATTGCGCAATAGTTTACATTACCTCTTATGGCGACCCTCAACCAATTATTGCTGAGGGAGTATGGCAAGGTGAAATTTTATCTTTTCCAAAAGGTAAAAATGGTTTTGGTTATGATCCTATATTTATGGATTTTAAAACAGATCTATCAGCAGCTGAACTAGACTTTGATTTAAAAAATAAAATCAGCCATCGTGGTCAAGCTTTGCAAAAATTAAAACATAAACTTAGAATACTTTATGACAAATAAAAATCAAAAATGGCCCATATGGTTAAGAGATGATAAATCAGCTGTGTCCTGTACAGAAAAAGTTAAGGTGATGAACGAAAACTTTGATGAGTTAAAACAGATTGCTCAAGATGCATTTGATGATGGAGTATTAATGGAAGTTGCTGACGAACAAATGAAGGAAATACTTCATGCCTTAATTGAAAGTTTAGATAGCCCTGTAAAGAAAAAATAATTTTGTTTTTACGTTACTCCTAAGTATGCAATACCCCTCACTCTCAGTTTATGTTCACATACCATGGTGTATTCATAAATGTCCTTATTGTGACTTCAACTCACATGAATTTAAAGATCAAAATCTTAAGAATAATGAAGAGGCCTATACCAACGCTTTAGTTAAACAAATCGATAATTATAATCTTGAGCCTAAAAGATCGATACATTCAATTTTTTTTGGAGGGGGTACGCCAAGTCTATTCAGCCCTAAAACTTTTGATTTTCTTATAAACAAATTAGAAAAAACTTTCGGTTTAGATAAAAATTGTGAAATTACTATTGAAGCTAACCCCGGTACATTTGATAAAAAACATTTTTATGGCTACCAAGATGTTGGCATCAATAGAATGTCACTCGGCGTTCAGAGTTTTAATCATGACCATTTAAAAAAACTAGAGCGCATTCATAATCCTGAGGAAGCTTTTAATGCTGCAAATTTAGCCGTCGAAATTTTCGATAAAGTAAATATTGATTTAATGTTTGCTTTGCCTAACCAAAGTCTTGAAGACGTCAAAAATGATATCACTAGAGCACTTGAAGTCGGCACCTCACATATTTCCTACTATCACCTAACTATTGAACCTAATACTTTATTTTATAAATTTCCACCCAAGTTACCCGATGAAGAAAAGAGTGCCGAAATATTTGATTTAATTACTGAAGAACTTAATGCTGCACAGTTTGAACATTATGAAACTTCCGCCTATGCAAAAAAAGATAACCAATGTTTACATAATTTAAATTATTGGAATTTTGGAGACTACCTTGGTATTGGGGCAGGCGCTCATAGTAAATTATCTTATGAAGGGAAAATTTTTCGTCGGAGTTGTTTTAAAAATCCACGTGATTACATTAAAAATGCAAATAGTCATAATTTTTACGATGATGAAAAACTATTATCAGCAAATGATTTAATATTTGAATTTATGATGAATGCCTTGAGGTTAAATAACGGTTTTAATCAATCTCTATTTGAAAAACGAACAAATTTGCCCATTAGCATCATTGATAAAGAGCTTAATTTAGCAAAAGATAAAAAACTGATTATTCAAAAAAATGGTAGGATAAAACCAACACTTTTAGGGCAAAATTTTTTAAACGAGCTTTTACAAATATTTTTAAAGGATTAAATATGCAACTAAATAAAATTATTGATGATTATGTTGTTTCTGAACAAATTACAATAGATGATATACAAAAGATTAAAGAAGCCGGATTTAAAACTATTTTTTGTAATCGACCAGATAATGAAGAAATAAATCAAGTGAGTGTCGAGAGTATTAAAAATGCTGCAGATGCGAATGGCATAAAATTTATTCACCAACCCGTCATTGGAGGGCAAATAACACCTGTCGATGTAGATCAATTTGGTGATTATTTTGATACTTCAGAAAAACCTATTTTTGCTTATTGCAAAACTGGAACAAGATCCAGCATGTTATGGGCATTATCTGAGTCAGGTAAAAGGTCTGTTGAAGAAATACTCAGCCTTACATCTAAGGCTGGATATAATTTAAATAATTTGTTCTTATAGTTTAGATTTTGCTTTTTTAAGTGCTAGATTTACAGCATTAAATCCTGTACTTCCAAGATGCTTTCTTGACTGAATTGAACCTTTTAAAGATAAAAATTTGAAGACGTCCTGATCAATCAAATTGCTGAATTTTTTTAGCTCAGAAAGCTCCATTTCTGATAAATCATAACCCTGATCAATTCCATATTTAACAGCTTTAGCCACGACTCCATGAGACTCTCTAAAAGGTAATCCCTTTTTTACTAAATAATCAGCTAAATCTGTTGCAGTCGCATAACCCTTAAGAGCTGCATTTTCCATATTTTCAGGAAATACCTTAATTTTAGAAATCATCTCACCATAAATCTTTAAAGTATCTAAAACAGTATCTACAACGTCAAAAATAGGCTCCTTATCCTCTTGATTGTCTTTATTGTAGGCAAGAGGCTGGCCTTTCATTAGTGTGAGTAAGCTGACTAAGTGTCCATTGACCCTTCCTGTTTTACCTCTAACTAATTCTGGTACGTCAGGATTTTTTTTCTGAGGCATTATACTCGATCCCGTACAAAAACTATCTGAAATTTCAATGAAGTTAAAAAATGGACTCGACCACATTACTAGCTCTTCTGACCATCTTGAAAGATGTGTCATTAAGAGTGAAGCGTTTGCATTAAATTCAATCAAAAAATCTCTATCTGATACTGCATCAATTGAGTTTTCCATGATTCCTTCAAACTTCAATAATTTAGCTACAAACTTCCTATCAATTGGATAAGAGGTTCCGGCAAGTGCCGCAGCACCCAAAGGTAAAATATTTATTCTTTTTCTTGAGTCTATAAATCTTGCTTTATCTCTTTCTAACATTTCAAAATAAGCTAGCAAATGATGAGCGAGGCTAATTGGTTGAGCTACTTGAAGGTGAGTCAAGCCAGGCATGATTGTAGTGACATGCTTTTCGGCTTTAGCCAACGTAGTTTGTTGTAATTTTTTGATTAAATTTACTAGTTGGTCTGAGGCATCTCTGAGGAAAAGTTTCATATCAGTTGCCACTTGATCATTTCTTGATCTGCCTGTGTGGAGTTTTTTCCCCGCCTCTCCTGAAATATCAGTTAACCTCTTTTCAATATTTAAATGTACATCCTCAAGATCAATGGACCATTCAAATTTATTAGAGATAACTTCTTTTTTAATTTGATTTAAGCCTTTTTTAATAGCACCAAAATCTTTCGATGAAATAATTTTTTGTTTTTTTAACATTTCTGCATGCGCCAATGATCCTGCAATATCGTACATTGCTAGTCTTTGATCAAAATTTACTGATGCTGTATATCTTTTAACTATTTCACTGGTTGGCTCTGAAAATCTGTCTGACCAATTCTGTTTAGTTTTTTTCATTTTTACAAATTTTTCTATTGTTTTCAATGAATTATATATGAAAATCATCAATCATATGATTAATCTAATAATCCTTGCTGTGATAAAATCACATTGAATATGCTAAAAAAAATTATAATTGCATCTAGAGAAAGTCCCCTTGCTATGTGGCAGGCAGAATTTATTAAGAAATTAATTTTTGAGATGCATCCTGCTATTGAAATAATCATAAAAGGCTTTAAAACACAAGGTGATATTTTATTGAATGAATCGCTTGCTACGATAGGAGGTAAAGGGCTGTTCATTAAAGAACTGGAATATGCATTACTTGAGAGAAAGGCAGATTTAGCCGTTCATTCTATGAAAGATTTACCTATGGATATCCCTGAAGAGTTTAGATTAATAGCTATCTCAAAACGTGAAGATGCAAGAGATGCTTTCATTTCAAACGAATATGGTTCTTTAAAAAATATGCCTAAGGGAACTATTGTTGGTACATCAAGTTTAAGAAGGCAAAGCCAAATTAAATCAAAATATCCTCACCTAGTTATTAAGCCGCTCAGAGGAAACCTGCAAACAAGATTAAAAAAATTAGATGAGGGTCAGTATGGAGCGATTATTTTAGCTGCTGCTGGACTTATTCGCCTTAATTTAAAAAAAAGAATCAAACAATTTATCAGTTCGTCTGAAAGCATACCTGCTGTAGGGCAAGGGGCATTAGGGATTGAAATCTTATCAGACAATAAAATATTGGCAGATTTATTGAGACCGTTAAATGACGAAGACACTGCTCGATGTGTATTAGCAGAAAGAACCGTAAGTCGATCTCTCGCGGGAAGTTGCACAGTGCCATTGGGTGCCTTTGCTTCGATCAAAAATGATACTTTTTCTATTAAAGGATTTGTAGCAAAGCCGGATGGTTCGGAAATTATCTATGCTGAAAAAAATGGATCAAAATCAGATTTTTATAAACTTAGTGAAGCGTTAAGTGAAACTTTAATTGCTAAAGGAGCAAAAGAAATCCTATCAAATTAAAACAGAATGAATAAACCAAAAAAAATTGCCCTTATTTCTACTAGACCTCATAAAACTAATGTTCAAATATCCAACGAACTTAAAAATTCAGATATAAAGCTTTTAAATTACCCCCTAACTGAAATTTATCCTCTTGATAATTACCAAATTTTTGACGCTATCTTTAAAAATTTAAAAACCTATCAACATATTATTTTTATCAGCACAAATGCCGTTCATTTTTTTCTAGAAAGACTAAAAAAATTGTCTCTAAGTATCCCAAAAAATACAACAATTTCTGGCATTGGCCCAACGACAAAAATATTATTAGAAAAACATTTATCCCTTGATGTTCATTGTCCAGTTAAGACTTTTGACTCTGAGAATCTATTAAAGAAGGAAATTTTTAGCAATGTAAAAAATCAAAAAATATTGATTATCCGTGGCATGGGTGGTCGTGAAACGCTAAAAAATAACCTAGAAAAAAAAGGTGCTATTGTAAATTATGGAGAATGTTATGTAAGAAAATATATAGATATTGACTTAAATCGACTAAAAAATGACTTACCAAACTACCATCATAAATTCATTCTTATTTCGAGCACAAATAGTGCCAAACACTTCCTAGGTCAATTAAGCAATATCGAAACGAATTGGTTACAAAACACAAAAATAATTGTAAACCATAAAAAAATCAAGGAACAACTAAGTGTATGTTTTAAGAATATTTTTATTTGTAACAATATTGAGATTCAAAACGTAAGTGACCTTATTCTTTCAAAAAGCTTAGATTAAATAATTATTTTTTTTTAGGTGCAAATGTAAATGCATCTGCAAAAAATTGATCTTCGGGAAGGCCATTCTTTGTTAAATCTAAGAATGCATTTTCTACCAGCCCTGGTGCACCACAACAATAGATTTGAACATCACTTAAGTTTTTAAAATCTTCTAGGACTGCATGGTGAACGAAACCACTTCTAGCTTCCTGAGATAATCCATCTTCAACAACAGGAATATAATTAAAATTTTTCAATTTATTATTCCAAATATCAACCAAATCGGTCATATAAAAATCTTCTTTAGATCTCACACCTCTATACAAATATACTTTTCTTTCATTTTTATTAAAAATCATATCTTCAATAATTGATTTTATTGGTGCAAATCCAGTTCCTCCTGCAATAAATACAATAGGCTTTTCGCTTTCTCTTAAATAAAACTGTCCAATGGGGCCCTCGATTCTATGAATTGATTTTTCTTTCATTTCGTTAAAAACAAAACTTGTAAATTTTCCACCCTCAATTAGCCTTAAATGTAGTTCAATCATTGATTCATGGGGTGCATTTGCCATAGAAAAGGCTCGTCGACTTCCATCAGCCATTAAAAATTCGATGTACTGACCTGCTTTGAATTTTATTGTTTCAGTAGCTGGCAATTTGAGATACATCTGCATTATATCGTGATTTAAGTTTGATAAACTTTCGACTCTTACAGGGAAAAAATTTGGAGAATATTCGTCATGCATATCTGGGATATTAGGTTCAATCACCAAATCTTCTTGAGCCATTGCTTTACAATATAACGTCATACCTAATTTGATATCAGAATCTGTTAGTGCAGATGGTTGATAGTCATTTAAAAAAAATTTTCCAGAAATTATCTTTCCCTTACAAGATCCACAAGCGCCGTCTTGGCAACCATATGGAATTGTAATGCCAGCCGCTATAGCACCTTCTAGAATTGTTTGGCTTGGCTTAATTTCAAACTCTGCTCCGGACGATTGTATTTTAATTTTATAAGTCGTCATTATTTTTTTTATCTTCTCGATGAAACTCACCTTCAATGATATCTGTAGTTTTGGCATCACGTGACTTATAAGTTTGTTCTTGTTTTGTATTTGAGACTCTCCGCCTCTGGAATAAAATTAACAAGCCAAATATATCCGTTATCACACCAGGAAATAAGAATAAAACTCCTGCAAGAAAATTCTTTGCTGACCCCATAATTGCCTCTGCAGGATTACCTCCCTCAGACATTAATCCCGTTAATTTACTTAATGCATTTGCCTTTTCTTCTTTAATTAATTGCCAACCTAGAATAGCGATTGATATTAAATAAAGTAAAAACCACCAGCCATACAAATTAAAGAAATAAATAATCCCTGCTAACTCTAAGCCAGGTAATAGAATTAAAAAAATTATAATTATTTTTCGCATATTTTAATTAAAGTTATTAAATTCATTGAGTAATTGGTAGTATTTGCGGATAATTATAAACTTGAAATACTATCCTATAAACATGTTAAGACATATTAATTTAATTTTTATTCTACTTTTTTTAAGCCTCTCATCATCTGCGCATGATAGTTTTAGTTTTTATGATGAAAAGGAGTCCTTTCTTCCGGTTGAAGAAGCATTCCAATTCTCACTTTTATCTGATGAAGATGAATCCATAATTAATATAGAGGTAAATAATGCCCCCGGTTATTATACCTACAAAGATAAATTTAAAGTTGTCATAGAACCTTCTTCTAAAATTGAAATATCATACCCTCAAGGGGATTATAAAGAAGATGAATTCTTTGGAAAGCAGGAGGTTTATTTTGACAAACAAATCATTTCTATTCTGCCTAAAGATAAATTACCAACAGAAGGTAAAATTAAAATAGATTTTCAAGGGTGCAGTGAAAAAGGGCTTTGTTACCCACCTTCAACTTACATAATCAATCTGGAAGGCCAAGCTGAAATAAGATATTTATCTGAAACAGACACATTCGTTGAAACACTTAACGATAGAAATCTTATTATTATCCTAACAAGTTTTTTTCTAGCAGGCTTGCTATTATCACTAACTCCTTGTGTACTCCCGATGGTGCCAATTTTATCTAGCATCGTTATATCATCAAATAAAGATCATGCCATTCGCTTTACTTTGAGCTATGTTGCTGGTGTATCTGCAACTTATATCATTTTTGGAATTATTGCTTCTATTACTGGTAGTTTTTTATCTTCTAGCTTACAAAATATTTATTTCTTATTGTTCAATGGATTTTTATTTCTCATTTTTGCCCTAGCCATGTTTGATATTTTTCATCTCAATATTTCTGAAAACAATTTTCTATCAAAGCTCCTTAACAAAATAAATAAGAAAAATATCGTACATATTTTTTTCTTAGGTTTATTTTCAGCACTCATTTTAAGCCCCTGTGTTGCTCCACCACTAGCAGCAGCTATTTTATATATTAGTCAAGCAAATGATATTTTCTTGGGTGGCTTTTCCTTATTTATCATGAGTATTGGAATGAGTGTTCCTTTATTGCTTATTGGTTTTTCTGCCAATAAGTTTCTCCCAAAACCCGGCATTTGGATGGTAAAAGTTAAAAAATTTATTGGGTTTGTTTTGATTGGAATGGCAGTTTATATTATCCGTCCTATATTAGAAGAAGCTGTTTTTTATTTACTACTTAATTCCTTATTAACAACCGCAATATTTTATTATTTGTTTTTTACCGAAAATAAAGTCGTCATTATTAAGGTAATTTTAATTATTGGATTACTTCTAACCGCCTTCTTTAATGTTTTCCTTGCTAAGGATTATATTGAAAAAGATGTAGATTTATTATCATTGGATAAAAAACCTCAGTTTATTACTATCAATTCAGTAGATGAATTAAATAATATTATTGCTTCAAACGATACAAAACCTATCATGCTCGATTTTTATGCAGATTGGTGTGTAGCTTGTCTTGAATTTGAGAAATTTACTTTTACTGACAAAGAAGTGAAGGCTATTATGAAGCAATATATTTTACTAAAAGCTGATGTCACAAATAACAACGTAAAGGATAAGGAATTAATGAAAAAATTTAACGTCTTTGGTCCTCCTGCTATTATATTTTTTAACAATTCTGGTTTAGAAATTAGACAAATTAGGACGATCGGCTTTAAAAATGCAAAAGAATTTAAAAAAATATTACAAATAGGTTTGGATAAATGAAAAAGAATATTAAATTTCTACTGCTACTCATAATCTTTGGTATGGTTGCTGGTTTTTCAGGCTACCTCATGAAAAAAAATAACCTTGAGGGCGAATTGGTCATTTCTGATGCATCTAATATCTCTACTGCGACCCTATTTAGCAGTAATATTATGAATAGCTCTGGGGAGATAGTTTCTTTTTCTAAGTTCGAGGGTCAATGGTTATTAATTAATTTTTGGGCAACGTGGTGTGCCCCTTGCCGAGAAGAGATACCTGAGTTAAATGAATTCGCTCATGAAAATAAAACCATTCAAACTATTGCAATCGCTATAGATGATTTAGAATCTGTTAATAAGTTTACAAATAAGATACCTATTGAATACTTATCTTTAATTGCTGAGAACGAGGGCGTTCAATTATCACAATCTCTAGGTAATGAGAGGGGCATTTTGCCCTTTAGTGTCATTATTAGCCCTGAGAAAAAGATTGAAAAAGTATTTTATGGGCGATTAAAATTAAACCAATTAAATCAATCATTAAACTCAATAATTCATTAGTATTAACTCTAAATTCACTTAAAATCTATTAAAATATAGACAAAATTACTTAAATTCGGCAAAATAGCTTTCTGATAATCATATTTAAAAAATATATTTCATGTCAAAAAAGAAAATAAGTGTAATACACGGACCGAATTTAAATTTACTTGGTGAAAGAGAACCCGAACATTACGGAAGCATGACGCTTGATAATATTAATTCTAAGCTAAAAGATCGAGCCAGCGCATTAGACATTGAAATTGACATTTTTCAGAGTAATAGTGAAGCCGAAATAATTGAAAAAATTCAATCATTATCCAGTGATTTTACTATCATAAATCCTGCTGCCTTCACCCATAGCTCAGTGGCTATCAGAGATAGTCTTGTTGCAAAAAAGATAAAATTTATTGAGGTTCATCTTTCAAATGTTTTTGCACGTGAAGCTTTTAGAAAAAATTCTTTTTTTTCTGATGTTGCTGTTGGAGTTATAAGTGGCCTAGGTCCAGAGGGGTACATTGCAGCACTCAATTATATAAATCAATCTGAATAAAATTTCGAGGTAAATATAAAATGGATTTAAGAAAGTTAAAAACCTTAATAGATTTAGTTGAAGCATCAGACATCTCTGAACTTGAACTTACAGAAGGTGAAGAAAAAGTAAAGATTTGTCGGCAGAATAATATGGGGGCATCCTTAACACCTGTTAACTTTGCTCAACAACCCCTACAACCAGCGGTGAATCATCAACCACAAGCTCAATCTGAGGGGTCTATAGATAAGGCGGACACAACTTCAACAGATAATAATAACGTCATTACTTCTCCAATGGTTGGTACCTTTTATAGAGCTGCCTCTCCTGATTCAGCTCCTTTTAAAGATATTGGCTCGACCGTAAAAAAAGGTGAGACTTTATGCATTATTGAGGCTATGAAAATTCTTAATGAAATAGAATCTGACAAAGAAGGCACCATTTCTAAAATTTTAATTGAGAATGGTCAACCAGTTGAGTTCGGACAGCCACTCTTCGAAATAAGCTAAATATAATGTTTGATAAAATTTTAATTGCCAATCGTGGTGAGATAGCACTTAGAATCCTCAGAGCTTGCAGGGCAATGGGAATTAAAACCGTCACTGTTTATTCGGAGGCTGATGCCGAAGCTAAATACGTAAAACTTTCCGATGAATCTGTATGTATTGGACCAGCGCCTTCCAACTTAAGCTATCTGAATATTCCAGCAATCATAAGCGCAGCGGAAGTTACTGATGCTCAGGCCATACATCCTGGCTATGGATTTCTTTCAGAAAATGCAGATTTTGCTGAACGTGTAGAGAAAAGTGGCTTTACGTTTATTGGCCCAAGGCCTGAAACAATTCGGCTGATGGGGGATAAAGTTAGTGCAAAAGAAACCATGCATAAAACTGGTGTACCTTGTGTACCTGGTTCTGATGGTGCAATTCCAGGGGATAGCGATGAAATCAAAACAATTGCAAAGAAAATTGGCTATCCTATTATTATTAAAGCTGCCGGTGGAGGCGGGGGTCGGGGTATGCGTGTAGTACACACTGAAGCTGCACTTCTTAACTCCGTAGTAATGACAAAGAATGAAGCTCAAGCAGCTTTCGGTAACCCTGTTGTCTATATGGAAAAATTTCTTGAAAAACCAAGGCACATAGAATTTCAGGTATTAGCTGACTCACATGGAAAAGCAATTCATCTTGGAACAAGGGATTGCTCACTCCAAAGGCGTCATCAAAAAATTATCGAAGAGGCTCCGGCACCTGGCATAAGTGAAAAACAAATGAATAAAATTGGTGCTAGATGTGCATCAGCTTGTGAAAAAATAAATTACCGCGGTGCAGGTACATTCGAATTTTTATATGAAAATGATGAGTTTTATTTTATTGAAATGAATACAAGACTCCAAGTAGAGCATACCGTAACCGAGCTTATTACTGATATAGACTTAGTTCAAGAACAAATTAAAATTGCTTTTGGTGAAAAGCTGAGTTTTCGTCAGAAAGATATTAGATACCAAGGTCATGCTATTGAGTGCAGACTAAATGCAGAAGATCCATATAACTTTATGCCTTCTCCAGGAACGATATCTAGGTTTCATCTTCCCGGTGGACCTGGTGTCAGAATTGATACTCATGCCTATGGAGGTTATAAGGTTCCATCAAACTATGATTCAATGGTTGGAAAGTTAATTACTTATGGAGAGTCCAGAGATCAGGCACTGGCTAGGATGGATATTGCTTTGTCTGAAATTGTTATTGAAGGAATTAAAACAAATGTTCCTCTTCATAGAGACCTTATGAATGATCGCAGCTTCATGGATGGTGGTGTTAATATTCACTACCTCGAAAATAAGCTAAAGAACAAATCTTAAAAATATGGCATGGATTAATTTAACTTTTTTTGCAGAAGAAAAAGATATTGATTTACTAAGTGAAAAGTTAGAAAGTAGTGGTGCGTTATCCATATTTATTCAAGATAAAAACTTAAACAATAGTGATGAAGAATTAATCTTTGGTGAGCCTCATAGCGGTCCGAATAAATTTTGGGCAACCAGTCAAATCCAGGCGTTATTTTCTGATTCCGTAGATATTAAAAGAATTCAACATGAACTCATCTCAAATTTCAAAGATATAAATTTTGTATTTAATACCTCATTCGTCTCCGAAACTGATTGGGTGAAATTATCGCGGTCGCAATTTAAGCCTATTTGTATAAAAAATAGAATTAAAATTATTCAATCATGGAATGAAATAGAAAATCAAAATCTTATTAACATTATTTTAGATCCTGGCTTAGCTTTTGGGACAGGGGCTCATCCAACTACACATCTATGTACTGAATGGCTTATTGATAATGTTTCTAGAGAGAAAACTGTGCTTGATTATGGATGTGGTTCAGGTATTTTAGCAATCGCTGCACATAAACTCGGTGCTAAAGAAGTAAAAGGGGTTGATATAGATTCCCAAGCAATTATTGCAAGTAAAGAAAATGGGGTTGTAAATCAATGTAATATTGATTGGTTAAATACGGATAAAGATTTTAAATTTAAAGCTGACCTAGTAGTTGCCAATATCTTATCTAGCGCGCTTTCTGTTTTAGCACCATTATTAGCAAGTTACTGTTTACCTAAAGGGAAGATTGCCCTATCAGGTATACTAGAATCTCAGGAAAATCAGATAAAAAAAATTTACTCCCCTTGGTTTAAATTTGAAAAAACCTTAAAAAATGATGGATGGATATGTCTAAGTGGTGTTAAAGAATAAAATGAGATTCCATAGTTGGACATTTACTATAATTTTTATAATTTTTTCTTTTGGCTGTTCAGCGACTAAAAAAGAACAGCTTCCAGCACCTCATAATAATTATAGTGGCTTAACAGTTGATACTTATTTCATTGATGAAGATGGAGTAAATTCAGAAATGATGAGGGCATGTTCACAATATGGTGGGCTTGATCAAAATAGTATAAATAATTCTAGCGATGATTTATTATTACAAGAGATATTGAGTTATCAATGTAATTTTGCGAATAGGGCATCTGATGAGATTGCTATCGATGGAAAATCCGTTAAGAGATTGTCTGGAAGTGCTGCTAAAAAAAAATGTGACGAACTTGGCTTTATAATTGGCTCAACAGAATTTCCAAAATGTTTAAGGATACTAACACAATGACTAGAATAATAAGATGCGTCCTCATGCTAGCTATAATTTCAATAAATACTTCTTTTGCTATTGCAGAAAATAAAACTACTAATTTTAAATGTAAGGGAATTGCAACTTTTGAATTAATAGGTTCCTCAGGGAAAAAGGAGGAAGTTAAAACAATGTCTTTTAATTTTATTAATGGCTCTTTACAAGATTTAAATAATATTGACTGCATTTGGTCTGAAGAACTAATTCAATGTAAATCAAATTTTTTAAATGTACGAAACTTAGAGATTAACCTTAAAAAAAATACAGCTAATGACTTTATTGCAGGAAATAAAGGATTTGGTCAATATGTAGAAACATTTTCTGGTGATTGCGAAAAAAATTAATTCATGATTACTGTTGAAGCTATTGATAATAATTCTTTTAAAGTTTCAGTATCTAAAGATTCCTCGACGGAACATATAGTTTTATTAAATGATTGTTTTCATCAAGATGTCACAAATAACAAGTTAACCAAGAAGGCACTTATCACTAAATCTTTTGAATTTTTATTAGAAAGAGAATCAAATCAATCCATATTAAAAAAATTTGACCTTGAAATTATAAGCCACTATTTTCCTGAATATATTAATGAAATAAAAAAAATTATTCTATAATTAAATGCGTAAATATAATAACTTAAGGACTACTGCATTATGATAAAAGCTTACGCTGCATTAAATCCTGGAGAAGATCTTAAACTCTACGAATATGAGTCTGAAGCATTAGAACAAAATGAGGTTCGAATTAAGGTTTACTCTTGTGGCATATGCCATAGTGATATTAGTGCAATAGATAATAGCTGGGGAAAATCTAAATATCCTATGATTGCAGGTCATGAAATCATAGGCGAAGTGATTGAGACTACTCCTAATATCTCAATGCACAAAATTGGAGACACCGTTGGTCTAGGTTGGCATTCGGGATATTGTAATAATTGTGATTATTGCAATATAGGCGATCATAATTTTTGTAGTAATACTAAGAAAACTGTGTTTAACCAGTTCGGAGGCTTTGCTGAAGAGGTTGTCGCCGAAGAAGCGAGTGTAATTCCTATTCCTTTAAAGCTAAATCTTGAAGATGCAGGGCCGTTATTATGTGGGGGGATAACTGTATTTACCCCTATAGTTGAATTTGGAATTAATGCAAATCATAAAGTAGGTGTCATTGGTATAGGAGGGCTTGGGCATTTAGCTATTCAGTTTTATAAAGCCTTAGGATGCCATGTTACTGCCTTCACAAACTCACAAGATAAAAATGATTTCATCAAAAGAATGGGTGCCGATGACGTTGTTTCATCAACTGATCAAGTAATATTAAAAAATTTAGGTGCTAAGTTTGATCTATTGATATCAACAGTTAATGTTAGCTTAGATTGGAACTTATTTTTAAACACCATAAAACCAAGAGGCAGACTTCATTTTGTTGGAGCTGTTTTAGAACCTATTAAATCCTCAGTATTCTCTCTTATGACCGGGCGTCGTTCTATATCTGGGTCTCCTGTTGGGAGTCCAAAAAATATTAAAAAAATGCTTAATTTTTGTGTTGAACATAATATTAAACCCATTGTTGAGCACTTTAAATTCAGTGATATCAATAATGCCATTGAAAAAGTTAGGAGCAATGAAGTCAGATTTCGTGCAGTTTTGAGTTGGTAACTAAGATATGGCTAACTACAATGTGAGTGGACTTGAAACATTAGCTGAACTAGCTCGTTTATCAAAAGAAAGTTGGTACGTTTATATTTTAAAATGTGCAGATGATACTTACTACACAGGCATTACTACAAACATCAATCGCCGAATAAAAGAACATGGTACAAAAAAAGGTGCCAAATATACAAAACAGCGTGGTCCTTTTAGGTTAGTTTATAAAGCTTCATTTCTTAATAGAAGTTCGGCCAGCAAAGAAGAATATAAAATTAAGTCTCTTTCCCTTAAAGATAAAATTAAGTTAATTGAATCAAGTGTTCTAATTTCTTAAGGATTACTAAATTAAAATATTGAAAATTTACTTTATTTTCAATTACCTATATACTTCGCTCTCGTAAAAGATTATCTATAATTTATCATTAGGCCTAATCTTCTCATAGACACAACTTAAGGATAATTTTTTGTCATTTAATACTCTAAACCTTGCCCCTGAAATACTCAAAGCTATTCAAGACGCTGGCTACAAAGAGCCTACAGCAATCCAAAAAAAATCTATTCCCCATATCCTTCAAAAGGAACATGTTCTAGCAACTGCACAAACCGGGACAGGGAAAACAGCTGCATTTGTATTACCCATTTTAAGCCATCTAACAAGTGCAAAACGCAAAGGAAAAGGACCGAGAGTATTAATTATTTCACCAACACGTGAGTTGGCTAATCAAATATCAGATAGTATCAAAACATACTCTCGATATTTAAAAATATTTTCTGTAACAATTACAGGTGGAATGTCATATCAACTTCAAAACAAGCTTCTATCAAAACCTGTAGACATTCTGATTGCCACCCCTGGAAGACTTCTAGATTTACACAAGCAAAGAAAAGTTAAAATTAATGATACTGAAATTATGGTTTTAGATGAAGCAGATAAAATGCTTGATATGGGCTTTGTTCCAGATATTAGAAAAATTTTCAACGCAACAAATAAAGATCAACAAATGCTTATGTTTTCAGCTACCCTTGACCCTGATGTATCTAAAATTGCTGAAGAATTCTTAAAATCTCCTACGAAAATATCTATTGAGCCCCAAGGGCTTGGTCATATTAATATTGAACAAACTATGTATTACGTTGATAGTCAATCTCATAAAATAGACCTACTTGATCATTTTTTATCGCAGGATAATGTTAATCAAGCAATTATTTTTACTGCAACTAAAAGATTAGCTGATAAATTATCAGATGACCTATATCATAAGGATATTAAAGCTTCCGCTCTTCATGGTGACATGACACAAAATAGTCGTACAAGAACTATTAATCGATTCAAAAAAAATGGAATAAAAGTTTTAGTTGCAACCGATCTTGCATCTCGAGGAATAGACGTAAAGAACATTACCCATGTTTTTAATTATGACTTACCTCGTTTTGCTGAAGATTATGTTCATCGAATTGGAAGAACAGGTCGTGCAGATAAGAAAGGTTTTGCTATTAGTTTTGTCAACGAAACAGATAAAGAGCATTTAAGAAAAATTGAGCGATTCACAAAATTAAAGATAAACGTTCATACTGTTGAAGGAATGGAGCCAACAAAAACAACAGCAGATGTACATAAAAATAAAAAGCGACGCAGTGGTAAGAAAAGACCATTTATTAAATCAACAAAGAATTTTAAAAATAGCTCAAATGCTGAAAAAAGAATAAGAAGTAAGAATAGAAAAGAAGGTCAATCGACTACCGCTAAGTCTGCCAGAGAATAAACCCCCGTCGGTCTTTTTTTATCAGATTCCCAATATTTATCTTTTACAATACAACAACGATCTCTATTCATATCTGCGACACCAAACTTTAGTTTAGCATTTGGAATAATTCTATATATGTATCTTTCAATTCCATCAATTGATTCTGGAGCATCGTCATGACCACAGAATATTAAAATATTTTTTTGTTTAGCTTCTGTTTGTCTCACACATTTGATATCTTCTCTTCCAATTTCCATCATTAATTTTTTAATTTTATCTGTCTCTTGATTTGTTAAGGGCTCAAGTCTTAATAAACTAATCCTTTTCATAACAGATATTGCATTTGCATTGATTTTTTGTTTATTTAGAATTTGTGGGATGAACCTAACAATCCACATTTCCTTTTCCTTTGATAACTTAAAATTACTTATTATCTTGTCAACGGGATATTTAGAGAGTATGGGGGGGCGCATAATTAATTTATATCACACATAAAAACATTATTTTAACCTACTTTATTTATCTTAAGTCTAATAAAGTCACTTTGATTTAAAAAATAGATTAAAATTAAAACATGTTCTATATTATTTTCAAATATATTATTACAGCAGGCCTAATTGTTCTTATTTCAGAGCTTGCAAAGGTTTCAGATAAAATCGGCGCGCTTACAAGTGCACTGCCCTTAGTCACGATCGCTGTATTATTTTGGTTATTTTTTGAAAACCAATCAACTGAAAAAATAGCCAATCATTCATACTATACCTTCTGGTATGTACTACCCACACTTCCCATGTTTCTTCTTTTTCCATGGATCATTAAGCATTGGTCATTTTGGCCAGCCATTTTGTTATCAATAGGATTTACAGTTGTTTTATTTGTTGTTTATGTTGCTGTTTTAAAGAAGTTTGGAATTAATTTATTGTAAATTTGAATTAAATCTTTTATTTTAAGTCTTGGTAATATGTTTTATTTATTAAAAATTATTATTGCACTTGTTGTCATCATTGGTGCGACAGAACTGAGTAAAAAAAATACAACCCTCGCAGCTATCCTTTTGGCAATGCCCATAATTTTTTTTGTTTCTTTTACGTTGATTTGGGAAGAATCAAAAGACCGATCTTTGATTAGTGGGCTTATACAGGAAACTACTATGTATATATTGCCTGTTATCCCTTTCTTATTTTTGTTTAGTTTCTTAGTGAAATCAGGTTGTAATTACTATTTAGCTTTAGCCATTGCAATCGTTGGAATAACTGCGGGTACCATGTTAATGAAGAAGTTTTATTAAAAAAAGGGACCTATTAAGTCCCTTTTTTTTATTTATTCAAAATTCACGTTCTTACTTACGTGATTTCCAGATTGAATATAATACCCATAAAGCAACCAAGCCAATAAGGCCTTCGCTTCCTAGTTGAGCTAATATTCCTGAAACATTTCCAATTACGTCGGTTTGACCAAGAAAAGGTACGTTTGAGGTACCCATCAAGATCTGAAGAACAATTGCAAGTGCCATAAGACTGACTACAGTTTCAGCAAGACCGCCAGCCCACTTTCTAATAGTTGCTAATATATCCATTTCAATTTCTCCTGTAATTTAAAATAAGTTTAAACTTTCATCTCTTTAAACTGATTAGATTTTACCCCTATATACCAAGAAAAATACAACATATAGTATTTTTTTTTAAAATTTCACTATATGATGTTTTTTTGGTATAAAATTATGGGTTCCTCTATAATGCATACAAATAATAATAATTAGCTTACTAATTGTTACTTTTATGGAATAAAGTAATACGTCCAGACAGCAAATAATTAACTACAAATAACAATCCAATTATAAATGACGCCATCTTCCAGTTATTTTTTTTATGATCCCAAAATTCTTTTTTAGCTTTATTCCTAACTTCAATATAAATATTTTTATATTCCATGCCTAATCTTTCTACTTCTTGTTGATCTGAGTTTCCATTTGCTTCTAACATTTGATCTGCTAAATTCTCTTTCTTCTCTTTTTCATTTTCTGTCGCATACTTATCAAACATTTCCCAACCATCCATGTTTAATATCTGAAAATAATTAAATGCATAGAACCCGCTTAAGGATAGAAGGGCAATTAAATAAACATTCATAAATCTTTGTAGGTATATTTTCATATTATTATTCTTTAAAAATAATGAGAATAATTCTCATTTAACACTTTTTTATTTTTTTTATTTATTATAAACCTTATTAGATAAAGGAGATTAAATATGGATTGTGGTTGTGGAAGAAGTCCAAATGGTAAATGTCTTGGTTGGCATGATTTGTCTGAAGAAGAGTATCTAGAAAAACTAAGGGAGTATGAAGCAATTCAAAAAGTTGAAGATTAGAAGGTTAAAATAATTTACTCCACTGTGACTGATTTAGCTAAATTTCTTGGTTTATCTACGTCCGTACCTTTTCTCAAAGCAACATGATAAGCAAGCAATTGAACTGGAATAGAGTGAACAATAGGCGATAGAATTCCGGTATGTCTTGGCGCTCTGATTACTTTAATTCCTTTTGTTTCTACAAAATGACTATCTGAATCAGCAAAGACAAATAATATACCGCCTCTAGCTTTTACCTCCTGCATATTAGATTTTACTTTTTCTAACAAAGCATCATTAGGGGCAATTACTACTACAGGCATATTTTTATCTACTAATGCTAATGGACCATGTTTCAATTCACCTGCAGGATAAGCTTCTGCATGAATATAAGATATTTCTTTTAATTTCAAAGATCCTTCTAAAGCGATTGGATAATGAACCCCACGACCTAAAAATAAAGCATGCTCTTTATTTGAGAAATGTTTTGCCCATTGTTTAATTTGTGGCTCTAAATTTAAGGCCGTTTGAATGCCTCCAACAAGCTCTCTTAAGTCATTTAGATATTTTTTTTCTAATTTTCTAGTAATGAGTTTTTTATTTTTAGCTAAAGTAATCGTTAAAATAAATAAGGATACTAGTTGTGTAGTAAAAGCTTTAGTAGAGGCAACACCAATTTCAATACCTGCACGTGTATAAAAAGTTAGCTTTGAAGCTCTTGCTATTGCACTTTCTTGAACATTACATATCGCTAATGTTTTTTTATGTCCCATTTTACTAGCGTGTTTTAACGCTTCAATTGTATCTAAGGTTTCTCCTGATTGTGAGATACTTATAACTAATTGGTTTTTATTAGGAACTGTTTTGCGATAACGATATTCACTAGAAATTTCCACAGATGTTTGGATTTTTGCAACGTCCTCTAACCAATACTTAGCAGTAAGGCCAGCATAATAACTTGTTCCTGCAGCAAGAATAAGAATACTATTCACATCCTTTAATACATTTTTCGCATTTTTACCAAATAATGCACTTTCAAATTTATTGTTATCTATAACTGCTTCGATTGTATCTCCAATTGCTCTGGGTTGTTCGTATATTTCTTTTTGCATAAAGTGATCATGAGGACCTAAATCCATCGACGATACTTTAACTGTGCTCTCATTAACTTTTCTTTTAACTTTTTTCAAATTCGAGCCAAAAATTTCTAAATTATTTTTTGTTAATTTTGCAAAATCTCCATCCTCTAAATAAATCACTTTTCTTGTAATAGCAATTAATGCACTAATATCAGAAGCAGCAAAATACTCAGATTTTCCCTGGCCAATTATTAATGGGCAGCCTAAACGAGCACATATTATTTCATCTTTATTTTCAATTGAAATTACAGCAATAGCATATGCCCCCACTAGATCTTTTGTGGCAAGTTGCGTTGACTTAAGTAAATTATTTCTTTTATGATAATGATCAATTAAGTGTGCGATTACTTCTGTATCTGTTTCAGACTCAAACTTATATCCTAATTTCTTTAATCTAACATATTGTTCTTCATGATTTTCAATAATGCCATTATGAACTAAGGCAATTTTATTATTTGAAATATGCGGATGCGCATTCTCTTCAGTTACCCCTCCATGAGTTGCCCACCTTGTATGGCCAATTCCAATTAAACCTTCTAATTTTGAATTTTTAACTTTAGTTTTAATTGAGGTGACCCTTCCTGTGGAACGAACTCTCTTAATTGAGCCATTTATAATTGCAACTCCAGCTGAATCATACCCTCTGTACTCTAGATGCTCTAATCCTTCAATAAGTTTTGGTAAGACATTTTTATTTGAGATGCCTGCAACAATTCCACACATATTTATTTCTTCTTAGGCCTTTCCCAGCCTGGGATACTTATCTGTTTTGATCTTGCAAGAGATAACTGATTTTCTGGAGTATCTTTAGTAATTGTTGAGCCTGCTCCTATTGTTGAACCCGCATTTATTGTTAAAGGTGCGACAAGTTGTGAATTTGAGCCAATAAATACGTTATCCTCAATGACAGTTTTGTGCTTATTTACACCGTCATAATTACATGTGATACAACCCGCGCCAATGTTAACATTCTCACCTACTTCACTGTCTCCGACGTAGCTTAGATGATTAATTTTACTGCCTGCTCCTATTGTTGAGTTTTTTATTTCTACAAAATTTCCAATATTTACATTGCTCTTTGTTTTAGCACCAGGCCTTAATCTTGCATAAGGTCCAATGTTATTATTTATACCAACTTCTGAGGTATCAATATGTGAGTAGGGTTTTATATTAGAATTATCTAAAATATTGCTACTTTTAATATGAGTATATGCACCTACTTTCACATTATTTCCAAGTTGTACTTCCCCTTCAAATATACAACCCACATCAATTTCAACATCTGATCCACAAATCAATGAGCCTCTAATTTCAGTTCGTGAGGAATCAATTATACTGACCCCTTTGTCAATAAGCTGTGCATTCTTCTTTTGTTTCATTATTTTTTCCATAGCTACTAACTCAGCCTTAGAGTTTATACCTGAAATTGTGTTTTCATTTTTTGCCTCATGAGTCACTATTTTAGTATTATCTTTTTTTGCTAAAGCTACTATATCAGTTAAATAATATTCTTTTTGAGAATTGTTGTTCGTTATTTGGGATAACCAACTATTTAACTTATTGGTATCGATACACATAATACCTGTATTAATTTCTGTTATTTTTTTCTCTTTTTCTGAGCAATCTTTCTCTTCTATAATTTCTTCAACTTTGTCTTCTGTTCTTTTTATTCTTCCATATCCTCCAGGATTTTTTTTATTAAACGTAAGTATGCCTAGTCCATCTTTCGAAACTTGTAAAAGTTTTTTTAAATCATTATGATCAATTAATGGAACATCCCCGTAAAGAACCATGGTCTGTGATCCTTCAATAAATGGAGTGGTATATTTAACAGCATCGCCTGTACCGAGTTGTTCTTTTTGGATAACCCAATTAATATCTTCTTTTGAGAATACTTGCTTAACTAATTCAGACTTATAACCAATTACAACAATAATATTGACTGGCTTTAAATTTTTGGCTGCATTAAGGACATATTGCAATAGAGGTTGATTTGACAATTCATGCAATACTTTTGGTTTTTCGGAAAACATTCTAGTACCTTTTCCAGCAGCTAAAATAACTACACTTAGTGTCATTTATTTTCCTTTTTTAAAGAGTATAAACAAAAAAAACAGCCTTTAGCTGTTTTTTTGATTTTACAATTTAACTATTATTTTTTTCTAAGTTTTGCAATGGCTTGAATTTGAGCAACTGCTTCAGCTAGCTCTGCTTCAGCTAATGCAAAATCAATGTCGCTCCCTTTTTTACTTAACGATTCTTCTGCAGCCTTTTTTGCCGCTTTAGCTTTGGTCTCATCTAAGTCTTTTCCTCGAATAGCTGTATCCGATAAGATAGTAATCTTACCTGGTTGGACTTCTAGGATTCCACCTGAAATATAGATCAAATCTTCATCTGATTTGTTAATTTTTTTAATACGTACCGAACCTGCTTTTAATAGTGTAATCATTGAAGCATGATTAGGATATATTCCTACTTCTCCCATTTGTGCTGGGGCGACTACAAACTCAGCCTCTTCAGAAAGAATGGATTCTTCCGCACTTACAACATCAATTTGAATTGTATTTACCATTTCGTCCTTTAATTATGAAACTGTTTTTGCTTTTTCAACAGCTTCTTCAATACTTCCCACCATATAAAATGCTTGCTCTGGAAGATCATCATATTCTCCATCCACAATAGCTTTAAATCCTTTAATTGTATCTTTGAGCGAAACATATTTACCTGGTGATCCAGTAAACACCTCAGCGACATGAAATGGTTGTGATAAGAATCTTTGAATTTTTCTTGCACGCCCTACCGCTAATTTATCTTCAGGAGCTAGCTCATCCATACCTAAAATTGCAATAATGTCTCTTAGCTCTTTATACTTTTGTAATGTTGATTGTACTGCTCTAGCAACTGCATAATGCTCTTCACCCACAACTTGTGGATCTAATTGTCTGGATGTTGAATCTAGAGGATCCACAGCTGGATAAATACCCAATGATGCGATGTCTCTTGATAAAACAACAGTAGAATCCAAATGTTGGAATGTGGTAGCAGGGGATGGATCTGTTAAATCATCAGCAGGGACATAAACTGCCTGAATCGATGTAATAGAACCAGTTTTTGTTGATGTAATTCTCTCTTGAAGTTTACCCATCTCATCAGCAAGCGTTGGTTGATAACCAACAGCTGAAGGCATACGTCCTAATAATGCTGAAACTTCTGTTCCCGCCAATGTATAACGATAGATGTTATCAACAAAAAATAAAACATCTCTTCCTTCATCACGGAATTTTTCTGCCATAGTAAGACCTGACAGTGCAACTCTTAGTCGGTTACCCGGAGGCTCATTCATCTGACCAAAAACCATGGCAACTTTTGATTCTTTCATATTTTCTAACTGAATTACTCCAGCCTCTGCCATCTCATGATAAAAATCATTTCCCTCACGCGTTCTTTCGCCAACACCTGCAAAAACCGATAAACCTGAATGTTGTTTAGCAATATTATTAATAAGTTCAAGCATGTTAACTGTTTTACCAACGCCAGCTCCACCAAACAAGCCAACTTTTCCGCCTTTTGCAAAAGGACACATTAAATCAATCACTTTTATGCCTGTCTCTAATAATTCAATGGACGGAGATAAATCATTAAATTCTGGTGCTTTTTGATGGATAGATCTAAATTCTTTTGAATCAATTTTACCAACCTCATCAATTGGTCTGCCTAAAACATCCATAATTCTACCTAAGGTACCTTCTCCAACCGGAACTTGAATCGGGGCCCCTGTAGAAGCAAATTGAGTACCTCTTGATAAACCATCAGATGAACCCATCGCAATAGTTCTTACAATTCCATCGCCTAATTGCTGCTGCACTTCTAGAGTTAAGCCTTCTTCTGCTGTAGAGTCTTTATCATCAATGATTAATGCATCATAAACTTTGGGAAGTTGGTCACGTGGAAACTCCACATCAACAACTGCCCCGATACACTGGACTACTTTTCCGATTTGTTTGGTACTCATTTAATTTATCCTTACTTTATTTAATTTAAAGTTAATTAAAAATTTAAGATACAGCTGCTGCACCGCCAACTATCTCTGATATTTCTTTAGTAATTGCTGCCTGCCTTGCCTTGTTGTAAACCAATGTCAATTCATCAATAACATTTCCTGCATTATCTGATGCTGCTTTCATTGCAACCATCCTAGATGATTGTTCTGAAGCCATATTTTCTGCAACTCCATGATAGATAAGTGTCTCGATATATCGAGAAAGCAGGGCATCTATGACTAATGTTGCGTCAGGCTCGTAAATATAATCCCAGGTTGTTTCTGGAGTTTCTGATTTGTCGCCAGATAAAGGTAGTAGTTGTTCCATGTTTGGCTCTTGTTTCATCGTATTGATAAACTTTGTATAACAAATATGAAGTTGGTCAATTTCACCATTAGTAAAGCTATCCAACATAACCTTAACGGCGCCCAACAAATCTTCCATATGCGGCGTATCGCCCATACCTGAAACTTGTGATTTTATATTAGCACCAACGCGACCCATAAAACTAATAGCCTTATTACCTATTGCGCTTACCTGAACTTTTTTACCTGCTTTTTCCCAATCTTTAATTTGAGAAATTGATGACCGTAGTACATTAGTATTTAGTCCACCGCATAAACCTTTATCAGAGGTTACGATGATTATGCCTATATTTTTAACATTCTCTCTTTGAATTAAAAACGGATGTTTATACTCAGATTGAGCATGAGACAAATGAGCCGCTACAGACCTTATTTTCTCTGCATATGGTCTAGCTGCTGTCATTCTCTCTTGTGCTTTACGCATCTTTGATGCAGCCACCATCTCCATAGCTTTAGTAATCTTTCGTGTATTTTCAACACTCTTGATTTTTGTTCGTATTTCCTTACTTCCTGCCATCTTAAATTAACCTTATAAATTAATAAGTGTTGGTAGCTTTAAAATCTTCAATTGCTTTAACTACTTTCTTTTCACCATCTTCACTTAACGCTAATGTTTTCTCTATATCATCCATTACAGCTTTGTATTTAGATGACATAAATCCATGAAGGCCGCTTTCAAAAGTTAAAACTTTATCTGTTGGAACATCGTCAAGGTAACCACTATTGGCTGCTAAAAGCGTGACTGCCATATTAGAAACTGATAAAGGAGCGTACTGAGCTTGTTTCATTAGTTCTGTAAACATCTTACCTCTATCAAGCTGTTTTCTTGTTGCCTCATCTAAGTCTGATGCAAATTGTGCAAAAGCTGCGAGCTCTCTATATTGGGCTAATGCTAATCGAACACCGCCACCAAGTTTTTTAATTACTTTCGTTTGAGCAGCTCCACCAACTCGCGATACAGAAATGCCTGCATTTATTGCAGGTCTAATGCCTGCATTAAATAAATCACTCTCCAAGAATATCTGGCCATCTGTAATTGAAATAACATTTGTTGGGACGAATGCTGAAACATCTCCCGCAGCTGTTTCAATAACAGGCAATGCTGTCAATGATCCCGTCTTGCCTTTCACTTTACCTTTAGTAAATTTTTCGACATATGCAGCATTTACTCGGGCAGCTCTTTCTAAAAGCCTAGAGTGAATATAAAAGACATCACCAGGATAAGCCTCTCGACCAGGAGGTCTTCTGAGTAATAGTGAAATTTGTCTGTATGCAATCGCTTGTTTAGTTAGATCATCATAAACAATTAGAGCATCTTCCCCACGATCTCTATAATATTCACCCATGGTACAACCTGAATAAGGAGCTAAAAATTGTAAAGCTGCTGAATCTGATGCTGATGCACTGACAACTGTTGTGTATTTCATTGCGCCAAATTCTTCGAGCTTCTTAACTACATTCATAATTGTGGAAGCTTTCTGGCCAATTGCAACATATACGCACTTCATGTTTTGACCTTTTTGATTAATGATTGCGTCAACCGCTACTGCCGTTTTTCCCGTTTGGCGATCACCAATAATTAATTCTCTTTGACCTCTACCAATTGGAACCATTGAATCAACTGATTTTAAACCTGTTTGAACAGGTTGTGATACCGACTGTCTATCAATAACTCCTGGTGCAACTTTTTCAATTTTATCTGTTGCTTTAGTTTTTACAGGCCCCTTGCCATCAATTGGGACACCCAGCGCATCGACGACCCTACCTAAAAGTTCTGGCCCAACAGGTACCTCTAAAATTTTCCCTGTACATTTACAGATATCCCCTTCAGTAATATGTTCATAGTCACCTAAAACCACTACCCCAACTGAATCTCTTTCCAAATTTAATGCAAGACCATATGTATTGCCTGGAAATTCAACCATTTCACCTGACATTACATTTGAAAGACCATGAATTCTAACAATACCGTCTGTAACTGAAACTACCGTTCCTTGTGTTCTAGCTTCAGAGGTAGTAGAAAAATTCTTGATTCTACTTTTTATTAATTCACTGATTTCTGATGTTGATAACTGCATTAAATATCTCCTGATTTTACGCTTTTAATGTAAAAGCTAAATTATCCAATTGTGCACGAACTGATGCGTCTATAACGGAATCACCAACAATAATTTTGGTGCCGCCAATAATATTTTTATCAATTACTACTTTTCCTTCAATTTTTTTATTAAATTTTTTCTCTAAACTTTTTAATAACTCATCTACGGTTTTTTTGCTTGGCTGTTCAGCCATAATTAATTCTGCTTCTATAGAGCCCTCTGCTTCCGCTTTGAGTTCTTCAAAAAATTGACTTATCTCTGGAAGAATCACGAGTCGCTTGTTTTCAACGAGCAGTTTTACAAAATTTATCCCATATTCATCTAGTTTGCCCTTGCAAACGTTTAATATTAAGTCTTGCCTTTCTGAATCAAGAACCTTGGAGTCCTCAATAATTGATTGAATACTCCCATCTTTTATGACTCCACTTAGCAATGCCAAAGTATCAGACCAGCTAGACAGGTTTTTGTTTTCATTTGCAAAATTAAATACTGCAGTAGCATAAGGCCTTGCAATTGTTGAAATTTCAGCCATTTAGATTTATAAATCCTTCGCTAATTTAGCTAACATAGCAACATGTGCTTTCTTATCAATCTCTTTATCAAGAATTTTTTCAGCACCTGCTAGGGCTAGCGTTGAAACTTGAGCCCTAAGCTCCTCTTTCGCCCTATTTAATTCTTGATCAATTTCTGCCCTTGCGCCAGTAATTATCCTGTCGCCTTCTTCTTGAGCACTTTTTTTTGCAGCTTCTACTATTTCTGTCGCTCTTTTTTCAGCTTGATTAAGGATCTCTGCACCTTTTTGCTTTGTTTCATCTAAGGTTTCAGCATTTCTTATTTCAGCTTTTTCAAGGGAAATCTTACCCTCGTGAGCAGCGGCAAGCCCATCAGCGATTTCCTTTTGCCTTTTCTCTATTGCTCGAAGCAATGGAGGCCAAACAAATCTCACCGTAAACCATATCAAGATGGCAAAAGCGACTGCTTGAGCAATTAAAGTAAAATTAATGTTCATTTAATCTCCAAATTTACTAAAAGTTAAATGTAATTTAATTAACTGATAACGCTTAATAACGGGTTTGCAAATGCAAACATCATTACGATACCAACACTAATAATAAATGAAGCATCAATCAAACCTAAAAGTAAGAATACCTTTGTTTGTAATTGAGGAATCAATTCAGGTTGTCTTGCAGCGCCGTCTAAGAAACTTGCACTCATAATTCCGATACCAATACAGGCACCAAGTGCGCCTAAACCAACCATTAAGCCGAGGCCAATAGCTGTAAAAGATTGAATCATTGCTAAATGTTCCATGTTAAATTTCCTTTAGTTTAAAAATTAAAAAAATATTACCTAGTGTCCTTCGTGAGCCATAGAGAGGTAAACAACTGTTAGCATCATAAACACAAATGCTTGAAGTGCAACAATCAATATATGAAATATTGCCCAGCCTGCGCCTAACAATGAACTGAAGAAAACACCGTAAACACCTGATGCCGCCAACATACCAATCAATAAGAAAATAACTTCCCCTGCATACATATTCCCAAACAGCCTTAGCGAATGTGAAAGCGGCTTGGATATATATTCAATAATATTAAAGATAAAGTTTGCAGGCCAAACAAGTGGGTTTGGTCCAAAAGGGGCGCAAAATAGATCCTTAGTCCAACCTTTAAGGCCATGGACTTTTATACCGAAATATATCATTAGGATCCACACACCTAAAGCTAGAGCAAAAGTTGTATTAATATCTGCGGTAGGGACATTTTTCCAATAGTGAAGACCGAAAAAACCATAAATTTTTGCCATTACATCGATGGGAAGAAAATCCATTGAATTCATAATGAGCACCCATACAAAAACTGTCAACGCTGCGGGAGCTATAAAGGCATTTCTATCGCCATTAAATGAAGATTTAACTTGATCGTCTATAAAACCAAAGAGTAATTCGACAAAGGCCTGCGTCTTAGAGGGAACACCTGAGGTTGCTTTTCGAGCTACAAGCCAAATTAAGCCCATACTCACAAATCCACAAATTATTCCCATAATAGCTGTGTCTAAGTGAAGAACCATCATATTATGTTCACTTAACGCAATTGCGTTATTAGATAAATGATGTCCAATATATTCTGATGGAGTGTTGTATGCGCTATCTGCCAATTTATTTATTTTAATCCTTTATTTAATATCTACTTTTGATATTGCTAACCCAGAAAAAATTGCTGCTATTGCTAAACCTAAAATTATAAACATCGGTACTATTGCTGTTATAAAAATAAATACTCCCGCTAAAGTAGCAATAATCGTTAAAATTTTAACCAATTCTCCCTTCAAAGCATCAGTAACTACTTTTGATGCAGTCACATCACCTTTTGCTCTATACGCTACAGGAGCTGATAGTATGATGCCTAATGTGACGCACAATGCGCCTAATACTACTGATATTGCCGCCGTGAAACCTGATACAAAAAACACAATTAGCGCAACTACCAAAACAATAATATGAAGTTTCTTCATCATATCAATCACTTCAGGAGGAATACTTTTAAACAAAGCCATAATAATAATTATTTAGAGAACTGTTTCATTTAGATTCCAGCTAAAAACATATCTATAAAGGTTACGTTTTAGCAAATACCAAAGCTCGCAATTTTCGCTTTATTTTGCTTATTCGTCAAGTTTTCCAGATGAATTATTTCCAATTAGCAATAATCTTGTCCAATTCATCTAAACTTGAATACTTTAAATTTATAGAACCCCTTCCTGATGATTTATGGTTTATTGAAACAACAATCCCCAATTTCTCTGAAAGTTCGTTTTCCAAACGTTTAATATCATTATCTTTTGACTGTTTTGAAGGAATTTTCTTTGTTTCGCCTTTTGAAACTGCTTTCTCGACTTCTCTAACTGTTAATTGCTGGTTAATGATTTTCTGACACATCTTAGTTTGATCAATGAAGCTCAAAGAAAGAATTGCCCTTGCATGTCCCATCTCTATTTTCTTAGTTTCTAATGCTTTTTGTGCATGGTCACATAAGTTTAATAATCTTAGAATGTTTGATACTGTAGTTCTTGATTTCCCTACTGCTTCAGCAGCTTCTTCATGGGTAATATTAAATTCATCAATCAAGCGCTTTATGCCTCTTGCCTCTTCAATTACATTCAAATCTTCCCGCTGAATATTTTCAATTAAAGCCATAGCTAAGGCCGTTGAATCAGAAATATCTTTTACAATGACTGGTACTTCTTTGAGGTTTGCAATTTTTGCTGCTTGCCACCTTCTTTCACCCGCTATGATCTCATATTGATTATTTGAAATCATTCTCACAAGAATTGGTTGAATAATTCCTTGCGCCTTTATTGAGTCAGCAAGCTCTTTGAGTGTGTCCTGATTAAAGTTTTTCCTAGGCTGAAACTTTCCAGATATCAGCTTATCTAGAGCTATTACGTTTGATGTCTCTTCACTAGATTGATTATCCCCATCATTGCTTAGCAATGCATCTAAACCTCTCCCTAACCCTCTATTCTTCATTATGCATTTCCTTTTAATATTTCTTCAGCTAATGCTAAGTAAGCTTTTGCGCCCTTAGACGACTTGTCATAAAACAAAGCAGCTTTCCCATGACTGGGAGCTTCGGCCAATCTTACATTTCTTGGAATGATAGTTTTATAAACTTTTGATCCGAAATGCGACGACAGTTCATCAGATACTTGCTGAGCAAGTGTATTTCTTTTGTCAAACAATGTCCTTAATAAACCTTCGATTTCTATACTTGGATTCAATTGCTTTTTTACTCGCTTAATTGTTCCAACTAAATCAGATAAGCCCTCTAATGCATAATATTCACATTGCATTGGAATCAGTACAGCCTTCGCTGCAACTAGAGCATTAACAGTTAATAAATTTAATGTTGGCGGGCAATCAATTAAAATGTAATCATAGTTTTGCTTTAATGCCCCAATTGCATTTTTTAGCATATATTCTCTGTTTTCTATGCCTACTAAATCTATTTCTGCGCCTGCTAAATCTTGATTGGCTGGTGAAATATCAAAAAAACTTTCTTTGGAGTACAGAATTGTATCTTCTAGGGAAATTTCTCCTATTAGGACATCGTATATTGAATGTTGAATGTGACTTTTATTAATGCCTCCGCCTGAGGTTGCATTACCTTGAGGATCAAGATCAATTAATAACACTTTTTTCTTCATACTAACGAGAGATGCAGCTAGGTTTACTGTTGTCGTAGTTTTACCTACACCACCTTTTTGATTTGAAATTGCTATTATTTTCATGAATTAGATACCTTAACTAAATACCTTTCAGCGTCTAAAAATGGGACATCAAGTTTTTCTAAAGTCCAAGGCTCATTAATATTTATCATCTCATCATTCAAAATCTTTTTACTTTTCATCCCATACCAAACTCCTTGGCTTTTTATAAGATGTTTCGTGGATTTAATAAAATCATCCATATTAGAAAAAGCTCTGGATATAATGCCATCATATTTTTCTTCAGAAGTTAATAATTCCACTCTGTCATGGTATGTATTAATATTTTTAATCTCTAATTCGGCGACAACCCTTTTTATAAAAGCGATTTTTTTACCAACTTTATCTATAAGACTGACATTAATACCAGGCTTTACAATGGCAATAATAATTCCGGGCAACCCTGCACCTGTACCAACATCAAGCAGTGAAGAGGACTTTATAAAAGGAATAATTGATAAACAGTCTAAAAAATGATGCGTCACAACTTCTCTATTCTTAATTGAGGTTAAATTAAATGATTTATTCCATTTTATTAATAGTTCTTTATAAATCAATAATTTACTAATAACTTGAGGGATATTTTCAAGACCTAATTTTTGCATGCCACTTTCTAATTGGGCTTTATCATTAAGCAATTTTTTCTTTCCTCTTAATTGTCAATTTATCCCTATTTTTTTTAATAAAAACTAATAAAATAGATACGGCTGAAGGTGTTATGCCAGAGATTCTTGATGCCTGCTCAACTGATTCTGGTCGATGTAAATTTAGAAGTTGTCTTGCTTCGGTGCTGATACCATGAATTTCATCAAATTTTATATCCTCTGGTATGAGCACGCTGAGCTGCCCTTTTATTCTAGTAATTTCCTCTTTTTGCCTAATAATATATCCAGAATATTTAGCCAAAATATCAATTTGATCTGCTGCATCTCGCCTTATATCATTGTTTTCATTGAGTAATTGCATAAGATCATCATAATTTAGATTTGGTCTTTTCAATAAATCAAATGCTTTGTAGTCTTTTTGAAGTTGATGGCCGAATATTTTTAATTGGTCATTTTTCTTTAATTCATTTGGCTTTACAACCAACTTCTTTAGTCGTTTTTCTTCATCATTAATGATTGTTTGCTTTTCAGAAAAATTTTGCCAATGATTGTCACATATCAAACCAACGTCTCTTGCTTTTTTTGTCAGCCTTTCGTCTGCATTATCTTCTCTCAATAGAAGGCGATATTCAGCCCTACTGGTGAACATTCTATAAGGCTCTGTAACGCCCTTTGTTATAAGGTCATCTATCATGACACCAATGTAAGATTCTTCTCTTGATGGTGTCCAATTTTCTTTGCCATCTGCCCTTAAAGCCGCATTCATGCCTGCTATAAGCCCTTGAGCCGCCGCCTCTTCATAACCCGTTGTCCCATTAATTTGACCAGCAAAAAATAAGCCTTTAATATCTTTCGTCTCTAAACTCATTTTTAATGCTCGTGGGTCATAGTAATCATATTCAATGGCATAACCTGGTCTTAAGATATGTGCATTTTCTAATCCCTTAATGGATCTTACTAAATCTAGCTGAACATCAAAAGGAAGGCTTGTAGATATGCCATTAGGGTATATTTCGTTTGTTGTTAACCCCTCTGGCTCTATAAATATTTGATGAGAATCTTTATCGGCAAATCGATGAATTTTATCTTCAATTGATGGGCAATATCTTGGTCCTATTCCCTCAATAACCCCTGTATAAATTGGAGATCTATCAATCCCGCTCTTAATAATATCGTGTGTTTTTTTGTTTGTGTGGGTGATCCAACAAGAAATTTGTTCTGGATGTTCAATTTTTGGAGTTATGAAAGAGAAATGTGGAGTGGGACTATCCCCCGGTTGCTCTATCATTTTTGATTTATCTATGGATTTACCATCAATTCTAGGTGGGGTACCAGTTTTTAACCTTCCTACCGGAAGCTTTAGCTCTTTAAGTTTCGCCGCTAACTTTGTTGAAGATGGGTCACCTGCTCTTCCAGCGTTATAATTTTCTAAACCTACATGAATTAACCCTCCCAAAAAAGTCCCGGCAGTTAAAACTACGTTTTTTGCGTGAAACTTCAGGCCCATTTGAGTTTCAACGCCTTTTATTTCTTGGTTTTTTAAAATAACATCATCAACTGATTGTTGAAATATCCATAAATTGTCTTGATTTTCTAAACTTTCTCTTACATAAGATTTATATAGCAAGCGATCTGATTGAGCTCTTGTTGCTCTTACTGCTGGTCCTTTACTTGAATTCAGTGTTCTAAACTGAATCCCTGCAAAGTCTGCTGCTCGACCCATGATGCCTCCCATTGCATCAATCTCTTTGACTAAATGTCCTTTACCGATTCCTCCAATTGATGGGTTACATGACATTTGGCCAAGCGTTTCAATATTATGAGTTAACAAGAGAGTTTTTTTATCTAGACGTGCTGACGCCAGGGATGCTTCAGTGCCAGCATGTCCACCTCCGATTACAATAACGTCAAATTCTTTGGGATAATCCATATTTTTTTATCAAATCTACTTTAGTTTTAATTTTACTGGATTTAATTAGATATTGATATGTTGTTGTTTCACGTGAAACCATTATCTTTACTTTCTTAAATTGTTTCACGTGAAACCTATTTTCCTATACAGAATTGCCCAAAGATTTGGCCTAAAAGATCATCAGATGAAAATTCTCCAGTAATTTTGCTGAGAGATTTTTGGGCTATCATTAACTCTTCTGCTACCAATTCCGGTGCTTGTAGGTTAAAAACAGCTTTTTTTAAAGCATATTTTACTTTTTCAAGCGCTTCTATATGCCTTGTTCTTGCCATAAATAAATCTTCTTGGTTGCTTGAATGCTCTTCTCTTCGAACAATTTTAAGAATTTCTTTTTCAACTAACTTAATGCCATCGCCACTTATGGCTGAAATAAATATTTGTGGCACATTATCCTGCTCATCCACCCTAGCTTTTTGTTTTAATAAGTCTATTTTATTTTTTATGATGATTGTTTTATTGCCCCTAGGTAGCTCTTTTTTAATTTTCTCTTCATAGCTTCCATCATTATCAGTAACATCAACAAGTATTAGAGTGATATCAGCTTCTTTTATTGATTCCCAAGTTTTCTCAATCCCTAACTTTTCGACGATGTCTTCAGTATCTCGCAAGCCTGCAGTATCAGTTAAATGAATCGGAATACCTTGAATACTAATATCACTCTTTATTGGATCTCTTGTAGTACCTGGAATTTCTGTCACAATTGCCTTACTTTCTTTTGCTAGTTGATTCATTAAGCTCGACTTACCTACATTAGGTTGTCCTATTAAAGCTACCTTTACTCCATCTCTTAATAACTGGCCATGACGAGCAGAGTTTAGAATTTCACACACATCTTCGTTTAAATTTTTTAACTTTTTATCTACCTTGCCTTGATCAATAAAGTTGATGTCTTCTTCCGGGAAATCTAGACAAGCTTCAACAAATATCCTCAGGTCAGTGAGATTTTTTAGTAAACTATTGATTTTACAAGAGAAAACACCTCGTAAGGAATTTATAGCGCTTTTAGCTGCCGCTTCTGTTGATGCATTAATAAGATCAGCAACAGACTCTGCTTGGGAAAGATCTAATTTATTATTTAAGAAAGCTCTTTTAGTGAATTCACCAGGTTCTGCCAAAGAAGCTCCAAAAGACAAACAGGCATTTAAAATTAAATTAAGAACGACAACACCTCCATGGCCTTGAAACTCAACAATATCTTCACCTGTAAAGGATGCAGGTGATGGAAAATATATAACGAAGCCTTGATCTAAGGTAATATTTTTTTTATCTTTAAAAGAGGTAAATTCTGCCACACGAGGGGATGGCTCAACGTTACATATGTTTTTTGCAATTTTGAGCGCATGTTTACCAGAGACTCGAACTACACCAATACCACCGACACCTTTTGCTGTTGATATTGCAGCAATTGTTGAGCTATCGTTAAGCATGGCCTTTCTTTTTCAAGGTCGCCGCATGTATTTTTCTGTTGATATGCCATTGTTGCGCCATAGAAAGTAAATTGTTAACAAGCCAATATAAAACTAACCCTGCTGGAAAAAAGAAAAAGAATATACTAAAGACTATTGGCATCATCATCATTAATCTAGCTTGCATTGGGTCTGTAGGCTTAGGATTTAACTTTGTTTGAACAAACATAGAGGCGGCCATTAAGATAGGTAACAAATAGTAGGGATCTTTTGAAGATAGATCTGAAATGTATAAAAATGGAGCATTTCTCAATTCTACCGAACCCAACAAAACCCAATATAATGCAATAAAGACTGGTATTTGAACTAAAATAGGCAAACACCCTCCCAGAGGATTAATTTTTTCAGTTTTATATAATTCCATCATTGCTTTTTGCATTTTTTGTTTATCGTCACCAAATTTTTCTTTCATGCTTTGAAGCCGAGGTGCAAGTTCACGCATTTGTGCCATTGATTTATAACTAGCGGCAGAAAGTGGATAAAACAAAAGTTTAATTAGTACTGTGAGCAAAATGATTGAAACTCCCCAGTTTACAACAACCTTTTGAATACCTGATAAAACAGAGAACAATGGAGCTGCTAATATAGTTAACCAACCATAATCAACTGTTAGTTCCATTCCAGGAGCTGCTTTTTCTAATAATTCTTTAGCCTGAGGACCGCTATATAACTTGGCCTCAAATGATAATGTTTCACCAGGTAAGATTTCGGAAAGCCCAGTTTTTAATCCAGAGGCATAAATATTGGAAGTAATCTCTTTAGAAAAAAACTCTCTGTTTTCTTTAGAAGTCAAAATCCATGAAGATGCAAAGTATCTTTGAATTATTCCAATCCATCCATTGCTAGAGTCTAGTGTAAATGGAGAGCTTTCTACATCGTCAAAACTAATTTTTTGAAAATTTTCAGTGTCAGTATAATAAGCTGGGCCAGTATAAGTTGGCATAAAGGTGGAGCCTTGATTGGATTCTCCATCATGAATAAATTGAAAATATGCAGTGGGGATGATGTTATTTTGAGATTTATTCAAGATTTCAAATCTTGTGCCGATTTCATAAGAGCCTTCTCTAAATGTATAAACCTTTTTGACAAGAAATTCTTCATTTTCAAAAATAAGTGGTACCTGAAGATCTTTTCCCTTCATTTTATATGCGTTGACAGGTGATTCATAAATAGATCTATGCGTAGGAAGTGACTTTCCCAACAAGCCTGATTGTACAATGTATAAAAGAGGATCAGCAGCATCACTCATTAATTGATAAGAACCGCTAGAGTTTTCGTTCTGATATTTATTTAAATATAAATTTCTAATATCGCCACCCTCTAAGCTAATAAAGGCTTCATACATATCAGTTTCAACTTTTACATAATTTGATTTATCCAAGTTAAAAGCTGTTGAAATATTTTTATTTTTTAAATCACTTGGCAATGATTTATCTTCAACTACATTTGTATCATTATTAACGACCTCGTTTGGTTTATCATATTCAGGGCCAAAGAAGGCCAATATTAAAAATGATAAAACAACAAATATAATTAAATTCTTCGTTTCCATAATTACCTCAAATATTATTTTGGTTCAGGGTCATAACCACCTTTGCACAAAGGGTGACACCTTAGGAGTCTTTTGAAAGCAAGCCATGATCCCTTTAGGGTTCCATGAATTTTTAAAACCTCAATTGTATATTCTGAACATGTAGGAGTAAACCTACATCTAGACAAGGTGAATGAACTAATACACAATTGGTAGATTTTTATAGATTTGATTATAATTTTCCTCATTTTTTTACTGGGGTAGTTTTAAGAAAAGCTTATCTACTTGAGCCTTGAGGGCATAAAAATCCTCTTTGTAAAAAGTTTTTTTTATGCTGACTATAAAGTCAAAAGAATAATTATAGTTTGAATTAAAGATATTCTTGAAAATTTCCCTTAAAGATCTTCGCATGTAGTTCCTTCTAACCGCAAGCTTTTCTATTCTTTTAGGGACAATAAATCCTAGTCTATTTTTACCTATCTCATTTGGACAATAGTAAAGAAACAAGTTTTCTGAAGATAACCTTTTTTTATTATTAAATACCGCTGTAAATTCACTTGAATTTACTAGTTTCATGATGGAAATTATAAACCTAAACGAGCCCTTCCTTTAGCTCGACGTGATGCTATTACAGAACGACCACCTCGAGTCTTCATTCGCACCAAAAATCCATGAGTTCTTGCACGTTTTATTTTTGATGGTTGATAAGTGCGCTTCATTTTAAACTCCTAGTTTAATCTTACATAATTTTTTTGAACCAGAACATTACGTCATGTAGTAAATTTTGTCAACGAAATGTACCTTAAATTGAATATAAAAGGTTGTGGATAACTTTAAGAATTTAAGATAATATCGATGCTAATATAAGTAAAATTTTTAGATTTATAACAAAGAATTTATGGATGAATTAATGCATGATGGATGAAACTGACTTTTGGGAATTGTGCCTTGATAAGTTTTCAAAAAAACTTACCAACCAACAAATCAGTACTTGGATCAAGCCCCTTGCATTAAAAGCCAATGATGGTCAATGTTCTATTTATGCTCCCAACCAATTTGTACTTGAGTGGGTAAAGGACCGATTTGATAAAGAAATATCTCTTCTGGCTAAGGAACATTTACAAACCGAAAATATAGAGTATTTAGTGATAAAAAAGGACGGGAAAAAAAATCCTTTGAGCCTTGCTAACACAACAATAAAGGTTTCTCAAAAAACCTCCTCCAATACAACCTCAAACGGGCTTAGTAAAAACTTTGATTTTGAAAATTTCATAACAGGAAAAGCAAATCAACTTGCGACTGCAGCTGGCAAACAAGTCGCTGAGAATCCTGGTGAAACCTATAACCCTCTTTTTATATATGGAGGTGTTGGATTAGGTAAAACTCATTTAATGCACGCAATTGGCAATCATCTAAAATCATTAAAGCCTGATTCAAAAATAAAATATTTACATGCTGAAAGATATGTACATGCTGTTGTAAAAGCCTATGAGAATAAATCATTTGATAGTTTTAAGAAAACTTTCCACAACTTAGATTTATTATTAATTGACGACATTCAGTTCATTGCAAAAAAAAATAGAACTCAGGAAGAATTTTTTTATGCCTTTAATCATTTAATTGAAAATAAAAAACAAATAATAATTTCTTGTGATTCTTATCCCAAAGAAATAGTTGGTGTTGATGACAGGCTTCGAACAAGGTTTAGTTGGGGTTTAACTGTCTCCATTGATCCTCCGGAGCTTGAAATGAGAGTTGCTATTCTTTTGAAAAAAGCTGAACAAAATAAAATTGATTTACCTGAAGATGTAGCATTCTTTGTAGCCAAACAAATTCGATCAAATGTAAGGGAATTAGAGGGTGCGTTAAATCGTATAGTCGCTATGTCAAACTTTATGAATGTACCAATCAACACAAACCTAGCCAAAGAATCTCTAAAAGACTTAATCGCAGTTCGAGGTAGACAAGTAAGCGTAGAAAATATCCAAAAGACAGTAGCAGAATTTTATAAAATAAAAATCAGCGATATATTAAGTAAAAAAAGGTCTAGAAATTTTTCCAGACCCCGACAAATAGCTATGACACTTACAAGAGAACTTACCAATATGAGTTTTCCTGATATAGGAGCTGCTTATGGTGGAAGACACCACTCAACCATTATGCATGCATGTGAAGAAATTGAAGGTTTGAGACTTAAAGACCAAAACATTGGACAAGATATGGGATTTTTAACGCAAGTATTGCGGGGGTAAAAATGATAAACTGTGGATTAGTTGTGAACAAAATTAGAGTTAATAGAGATTCATAATAAAAAAAAATTTAATGCACAATTTGTTCACAATTAAAACCAACAAAATTCATAGCTTTAAAAAAGCTTTAAATTATTGTTTTATATAAGTTATATTAAGTTTATTTATAAAGTTCGCCCTATTATTATTATTATTAAATATATAAAGAAGATATTATGAATATAGAAATAGATAGAGAAACACTTTTAGATCCTTTAAGTAATGTAGCTGGAATTGTTGAAAGAAAATTAAGCCTTCCTATTTTGTCAAATATTTTACTCGAAGGCTCCAAAGATAATTTAAAATTTACGGCCACAGATTTAGAAATGCAAATTTCCCTTTCTGTTCAAACAAAACTAGAAGGTACATTTGAAACAACTATTTCTGCGAGAAAGATCCTCGATATTACAAGAGCATTACCTGAAAAGTCTAAATTAAATATTCAAATAAACGATACAACAGTTTTAGTAAAAGCTCTTAAAAGTAAATTTAACCTTCAAACGTTAGCTGCTAAAGATTATCCTGTTATGAAAAAGGATGAAGAAGAGAATACTTTTGTTAAGCTTAAGCAAAAAGACTTCAAAGATATTTTAAAGCAAGTTGATTTCTCTATGGCACAACAAGACATCAGGTACTATTTGAATGGATTATTATTTGAAGTAGACAATCAAAAATTAAACATTGTAGGTACTGATGGTCATCGATTGAGTTTTACCTCAATCAAACTCCAAAAAGATTTCGGCAAAATTCAAACCATAATTCCAAGAAAAACAATTTTAGAGTTAGTTAAAATTTTAGGTGATGGGGATGATGATATAGAAATTAATATTAGCAAAACCCAAGCCCATTTTCACTTTAACAACATAGATTTGATTACTAAAGTTATTGATGGCAAATTCCCTGATTATTCACGAGTTATTCCAGTAGGTCATCCAAATATTTTTGAAATAGATCGACAAACTTTATTAACAGCAATGCAAAGAGCCTCTATTTTGTCAAATGAAAAATATAGAGGGATAAGGGTTGTTATAACTAAAAATAATTTGAAAATGATTAGTACCAATAGTGAACAAGAGCAGGCAGAAGAAGAAATGGAAATAAAATATCAAGGCGAAGATATAGATGTTGGGTTTAATGTTACCTACTTAATAGACGTATTGAATAATATTCAATATGATAAATTAAATTTTGCTTTTAAAGATTCATCAAGTAGTTGTTTGGTAACTATCCCGAACAACGAAGATTATAAGTATGTAGTAATGCCAATGAGAATATAGGTAAAATAAAAGGACCCCTAATGACTAAGCAAGACGATATAAATAATGAAAATTATAACTCTGACAGTATTAAGGTTTTAAAGGGGCTTGATGCTGTTAGAAAAAGACCGGGCATGTATATTGGTGACACATCAGATGGAAGCGGTCTACATCACATGGTTTTTGAGGTTTTAGATAATGCTATAGATGAATCTTTGGCAGGTCATTGTGATGAAATTAAGGTTATTATTCATCCTGATAACTCAATTACAGTTACAGATAATGGTCGAGGCATTCCAACAGACATAAAAGAAGATGATGAATTCAAAAGGTCAGCTGCGGAAATTGTAATGACAGAGCTTCATGCAGGCGGTAAGTTTGATCAAAACTCCTATAAAGTTTCAGGGGGGCTTCATGGCGTAGGTGTTTCGGTTGTAAATGCTCTTTCTGATTGGTTAAAGCTAAAGGTATATAGAGATAAAAAAATATATGAGGCTCAGTTTAAGCGTGGAGATATTGTTGAGCCGTTAAAGATATTGGGCGACACTGAAAAAACGGGTACAGAGGTAACATTTATGCCCTCAGCAGACACCTTTGTGAATATTGATTTCCATTTTGATTTGTTAGCAAAAAGAATTCGCGAGTTATCTTTCTTAAATAATGGCGTTAATATAGATCTGATTGATCATAGATCTGGAAAAACCGAAAATTTTGCATCTTCCGGAGGCATAAAAGGTTTTGTAAAGTTTATGAATCGATCCAAGTCTAGCTTGCATGATAATATTTTTTATGCGGAGAGCGTCGAAAAAGACGGCGTTACAATGGAAGTTAGTATGCAGTGGAATGATAGTTATGGAGAAAATGTACTATGTTTTACAAATAATATTCCTCAACGAGATGGGGGAACTCACTTAACGGGGCTCAGAGCTGCTTTAACAAGAACAATTAATACTTATATAGAGTCAAACGAACTTGCAAAGAAAGCAAAGGTTGAAACAGGTGGGGATGATATGCGAGAGGGCCTTGTATGTGTTTTATCTGTTAAGGTTCCTGATCCTAAATTTTCCTCTCAAACTAAAGACAAATTAGTATCAAGTGAGGTTCAGCCAATTGTTTCTGATGTTGTTGGGAAAAAATTAACAGAATTTTTATTAGAACACCCAAAAGATGCAAAAATTATTTGTAATAAAATAGTAGATGCTGCGCGAGCAAGAGAAGCAGCAAGAAAAGCAAGAGATATGACAAGAAGAAAGGGTGTTATGGACTCAATGGGTTTGCCAGGTAAGCTTGCTGATTGCCAAGAAAAAAACCCTGAAAATTGTGAAATATACTTAGTGGAGGGAGACTCAGCTGGAGGCTCTGCCAAACAAGGAAGGGACAGAAAAAACCAAGCCATACTTCCGTTGAAGGGTAAAATCCTTAATGTAGAAAAAGCAAGAATTGACAAAATTTTATCTTCTCAGGAAATAACAACACTTATAACTGCACTTGGAACAAATATAGGAGCGGAGTTTGATGTTGAAAAATTAAGATACCATCGAATCATTATTATGACTGATGCTGATGTGGATGGCGCTCATATTCGGACTCTCTTGTTAACGTTTTTCTTTAGACAAATGCATGCGTTGGTTGAAAAAGGCCACATTTATATAGCACAACCTCCTTTATTTAAAGTTAAACAAGGTAAAGATGAAAGATATTTAAAGGATGAAGAAGAATTAGAACAGTATTTAATTGAGTCTGCTTTAAAAAACGCGTCGTTAGTGACTAAAGAAAAAGGTGATGTGTTGGATGATGAAAGCCTCAGGAATGTTTCTAAAGAAATGCTAATAACAGAGTCTATTATAAGGCGATTATCAAGTCGTTATGATGAATCATTATTAAGAGCTATTCATCATATTGGAGATATAAATTTAGATAGTGCAGATTCTACAAAAAACTATTTAGCTCAATTAAAAACTCATATGAATCAAGACAATATCAATTTTGAATTAAAACATGATGAGGAAAATAACAAATACTCAATTGAAGTAAACCAATTTGTTCATGGAAATTTAAATACAAGTAATATTGATTCGGAGTTTTTATTAAGTGGCGAATATAAACAAATAATAAAAACCTCTCTTTTAATTAAAGGCTTAATCGGGCCTGGTGCAGTTATTAGAAGAGGAGAAAAATCTAAACAAATAGGTTCATTCCAAGAGGCAATAGACTGGATTCTGCAAGAAGCAAGAGATACATTAAATATTCAAAGGTATAAAGGACTAGGAGAAATGAATCCTATTCAGTTATGGGAAACTACAATGGACCCTTCGGTTAGAAGGTTATTAAAAGTAACAATAGAAGACACACAGGCAGTAGAAGAAACTTTTACAGAGCTTATGGGTGATAACGTTGAACCAAGACGTAAGTTTATTGAAAGTAATGCGCTTACAGTAAATAATTTAGATATATAAGTTTGTAAATGACGCTTAGTGAGCTAAGGTTTGTTGTATCAGTTGCTCAAGAAAAAAATTTTAGGAGAGCTGCAACCAAAAGCTTTGTTAGTCAACCAGCTTTGAGTTTAGCAATTAAAAAAATAGAAAATGAACTGGGTGTGTTAATTTTTGAAAGAAATCGTATGGGAATTTCACTAACAACCGTTGGTGAGAAGATTGTCAATCAAGCACAAAAAGTCCTAGAAGAAGTTGATAAAATTAAGGCAATTTCAATAGTTGAAAAAAATGCTCAACAAGTCGATATTAAATTAGGCTTAATTTACTCAATAGCGCCATATTTATTACCCTCAATAATTCCATTGTTAAAAAATACATCCCCCGATATTGTTTTAGAAGCTGAAGAAGATATCACCAAGAATCTAATTAACAAACTAAAAGATGGATCTATTGATGCGGCCATAATCGCATTACCATTTGATATCCCTGGGATTGAAATACAGACGTTATATGATGAACCATTCAAAGTGTTAATACCTTCAAAACATCAATGGAGCAAGAAACAAAAAATTAATGCCAAAGACTTGAAATATGAAAAGATTTTATTGCTAGACAATACTCATTGCTTTAGCATGCAAGTAAGAGAGGCGTGTCCAGGCATATCAGATAAAGCGCAAGTCCAAGCGGGTACATCTCTTGAGACTATAAGAAATATGGTTGCATCTAATTTAGGCATTTCTATATTACCGCAAAGTGCAACTGTAAAAAATTATTCAAATGATTCAATAAATATCTTATCTTTTGAAAACCCAGTACCATTTCGACGCGTTGCTATAGCATTCAGACAGGGGTCGTCAAAAAGGCCATCTCTTGATATGATAGTAAAATCAATAACGAGTATTAAAGAAAAAATAATAGGAAGTTAAATATCGATTATGCTCATTTGCTATTAATAAATGAGTATAGGATATTTTTGCTTTTAATTTTGGTGAGGAGTAAAAATGAAGATAGGTGTTTTAAGAGAAACAGTTAGCGGCGAATCGAGAGTAGCAGCCACGCCAGAAACAGTTAAAAAAATGATAGCCCTGAGCCATTCTGTTTCAATTCAAGCCGGAGCTGGTATTCAAGCTTCTTTTTCAGATGCAGATTATAAAAATAATGGCGCTGAAATTGTTTCAAGAAATTTAGCCCTTCAATCAGACTTATTATTAATGGTTAGGCCTTTAGACGAAAAGGAGATAATTACATTAAAACCAAAGCAGTTTATGGTTGGTATGCTGGAACCCTTTAATAATGATTTGCAAGCTTTATTAAAAAAACAAGGAGTATCAGCTTTTGCACTAGAATCCTTACCAAGAAATACAAGAGCCCAATCCATGGATGTTCTATCGTCTCAAGCTAACATTGCAGGATATAAAGCGGTAATACTTGCCGCTGATTATTATAAAAAATTTATGCCTATGTTGATGACTGCGGCAGGGACTGTCAAGGCAGCCAAAGTAATAGTTCTAGGAGCAGGTGTTGCTGGTCTTCAGGCAGTTGCAACAGCAAAAAGGCTAGGTGCTGTCGTTGAAGCATCGGACGTCAGACCAGCAGTCCAGGAACAAATTGAATCCTTAGGGGGCAAGTTTATTGAAGTCCCTTTTGAAACAGAAGAGGAAAAAGAATGTGCAATCGGTAAAGGGGGTTACGCAAAACCAATGCCGAAATCTTGGTTAACAAGACAATCTAAAATAGTTGCTGAGAAAGCCATATCAGCAGATATTATTATTACTTCTGCCTTAATTCCTGGCAAAGCACCGCCACAATTATTATCTGAAGAAACAGTAAAGAAAATGAAATTTGGATCAGTTATAGTTGACATGGCTGCAGGCAGTGCTTCTGACGGATCAGGAAATTGCCCACTAACTCAGAATAACAAAGTTAATCAGTTAGAAAACGTAACCATAATAGGTTTTAATAACTTACCCAGCATGTTAAGTACAGATGCCTCTGCTCTGTATTCTAGAAATATTTTTGAGTTTACAAAATTATTAATAAACGAATCGGGCCAGTTGTTTATAAATGACAAAGATGAATTGGTGACAGAAACATTAATATCGAAAAACAATAAAAAGGGATAAAGATGACGGATTTATTAACAGTTCAAAACATAACTATATTTGTTTTGGCTATATTTGTTGGATATCACGTAGTCTGGAATGTAACTTCAGCTTTGCATACACCGCTAATGTCTGTGACAAATGCAATTTCTGGCATAGTCATCGTAGGCGCAATATTGCAAGTTGTTGAAATTAACGGAGAAATAATAACATTTAGTAGCATTTTAGGAGCATTTGCCATATTTTTTGCAGCCATAAACATTTTTGGTGGATTTTTTGTTACCCAAAGGATGTTAGAGATGTTTAAGAAAAAAGAGAAAAAAGTGGAGGCTAAAAATGGAAAATGAAGCATTTGCGATGATTAGCTATTTAATAGCTGCAATATTTTTTATATTAGCTTTAAAGGGATTGTCGTCTCCAACCTCTTCGAGATTAGGAAACATGTTTGGTATGGTAGGGATGGGTATTGCAATTATTACCACTTTACTGATTGGCACTAATTTAATTTCTTTGTTAATAGCGATCCCCTTAATATCAGGAGCATTTATCGGTATTTACGTAGCTAAAAAAGTAGAGATGACTAAAATGCCAGAATTAGTAGCCCTAATGCATTCATTTGTAGGTTTGGCGGCAGTGCTAATTGCGACAGCTGCGGTTCTCAATGTTTCAGAGATGCATACTGTAGTTCAAAGGTTTGAATTGTTTATTGGTGCCTTCATAGGGGCAATTACATTTTCAGCATCCGTTATTGCCTTTGGAAAACTATCAGGCAAGTTTGGGGCAAACCCATTTATTTTTAAAGGCCAGCATTTACTTAATTTAGTATTGGCTATTGTTATGATTGTTGCAGGTGTGATATTTTTTCAAACAGAATCGCTAACAGCATTCTTCATAATGCTCTCAATTGCATTATTTTTAGGTGTTACGTTGATTATTCCAATTGGTGGTGCTGATATGCCGGTTGTGGTTTCAATGCTTAATAGTTATTCTGGCTGGGCAGCGGCCGGGATAGGATTTACCCTAAATAATTCAGTGCTTATTATTGCAGGGGCTTGTGTAGGCTCTTCAGGCGCTATTCTCTCATATATAATGTGTAAAGCAATGAATCGCTCAATCATTTCAGTAATGCTGGGTGGCTTTGGGGGCGAACAAAGCACACTTCAAACTGATGACAAAGAAAGGAGCGTCAAGTCTGGTTCAGCGGATGATGTGTCATTTTTAATGTCAAATGCAGACTCGATTATCATAATTCCAGGGTATGGTTTGGCTGTTGCTAGAGCCCAACATGTACTTCAGGAGCTTACAGAAAAGCTAATTGAAAAAGGTATATCGGTGAAATATGCCATTCACCCTGTGGCAGGAAGAATGCCGGGTCACATGAATGTTTTATTGGCTGAGGCCGACGTACCTTATGAGCAGGTCGTTGAAATGGAAGATATTAATAGTGAATTTAGTCAAACTGACTTAGTTCTTGTTATTGGGGCAAATGATGTTGTCAACCCCGCAGCAAAAACACCTGGGAGTGCTATATATGGTATGCCAATTTTAGAGGCAGATAAAGCAAAAATGATTATTGTTAATAAAAGATCAATGTCACCAGGTTATGCAGGTCTAGATAATGAGCTTTTTTATTCCGATAAGACAATGATGTTGTTTGGGGATGCAAAAAAAGTAGTCGAAGACTTGGTTAAGAAAATATAAAAAAAGGGCCTTTAAGGCCCTTTTTAAACGTTTTTTTTAGCTACATATCATCAACAGCATCTTCTACCTCATCAACAGCATCTTCTGCGGTATCGATTGCTTTATCAACTTCTGATTTCATATAATTGTTGTAAACATACCAACCAATTGCACCAATAATAATTAATAAGATAATTTTTTTTAACATTATAGATTCCTAAAATAATTTAAAAAAAATGAAGATACTGTTTAATCAGTAACTAGCATCATCGGAATTTTCCGAGATGTTCATATCTTCTTCAATGACAACAATTTCTTCAGTTTGCATATAGTTTGTATAAACCATATACCCACCTATAATAATAACAACTAAGATGATAATATTTTTTAACATAACGAACCCTTATAACAATGAATGTAAAAGCATGTTAGCACATTATAATAAAGGTAAATGACGGACAACTAAACAATGTACGAAGCATTTGAATATCTAACGGATCTATACCTATCAGAGTTTATTAATGGGATTCTAATTATATCTATCATCGTAGTCGTAATGTCTATTTTTCATATAGTTATGTCACCGGTTGACAGCCAGCCAGTAATAAGTAAAAAAATAAAGCCAACAAAAAAACAAACTAAAGAACCAAAAATTAAATATAGCAATGAGTTTTTAAAAAGAGTGAAGGGCATTGATTTAAATTTAAGAGATCATGATAAATAAATTGAATTTTATTCAAATGGACCTCTCTACTTAATAAGTAAACGGTTGTTGTAGTTTACCTGGCTTCACAAGCTTACTCCTCCCTTAGCTTGTGAAGCCTCTTTATAGAAAAATATTTAGCGAGATATTTTATATTGTGAAGGACAATATGCTCTTGTAACCTCGGATGAACGCAGTTTCAAATGTTTAATAGATTTTTCTTTAACTCTTTTTCTCCAAAGTTTATATGATGATTTTTTTAGGTTAGCTTGCATGAGCCGCATTAATTTAGGCTCATCTAGACCGTAATTTTTTAAGATAGCTTCAAAGGGTGTGCGATCTTCCCAAGCCATTTCTATAATTCGGGAAACATCTTCCTCAGAGAAAGTGGAGTGAACTTTTGGCATTGCTAATTAGGCTGATCGCTTAGATTGCTAAAGCTAGCAGCAAGCAGTAGAGGAGCAATAGACTTATTGCTATGGATATATGTATTAAATAAGCGATAAAAATATTCATAACAAACATTATATGAGTATTTTAAATTTACCTTGTTATTGCGAATCATTATTATTTTTATTCATCATGAAAAATTTATGACTTACTTTTTTAGTTTTAAGTTCCACAAAGTTACCTTACCAAACATTGCAAAGTTAAAAATTAAAATTGCACAGTAACCAACAAAAACATACAACCATAAATCGTAATAAATTTCATATGGATCCTTCGTTAAGTTGACCATAAAAAACTCAATATAAATCATAAGCCCAAGATAAACGGTATTAAGGAGCGTGAAAAAATTTAAAATAACTTTGCGAAAATCCATAACTTATCTTAATAAAATTAATTGAGAAATAGTCGATTGATCTGACCAAACAATCGCATTTTGTTTGAATTTCTTACCCAGGTCTTTGGCAGCATTTAATGTCATTCCAAGAACGAGAAAACTTTCTTCCCCAGGCCAATTATTATTAGGACAGATACCTTCTGCTCGAATGTAAGATAGTTTTTGGTTTTTTAAAATTAGCTCTAGCTGTTTATTATTTAATTTATTGTCTTTATCGTTTGTCTCTTGGCTCATTGGGTTATAGGCTGTTAAAATCGCTGCCTCACTTACCCCATATCCTTCATATAGCTTATTAAGACCTGAACTTTTGGCACCAATATTTATTACAAATAGTGGTTTTTCGTAAATATGATAATTCGCATCTGTGTATGATTGAATGTTTACTGGATTTATTTTCGTAAAGTTAGGCTCTTTTTTTGTTGCCACCAAGTCGTCAGGCTTATCTAAATAATCTGCACGACCATGATTAACATCTGCGTGTTTTTGCTCATCAGCTCGAACTACTCTAATTACATCAAGTAACTTTGCATCGTCTGCTAACTTCCAATAATCTTTTGCAATTTGGGGTGCGTCGACATTTAAACTTAAATTTGAAGACACTTGCTCATAGTAGGAGGTATAACTGATTACAGCTTCATCCTCGAAATAACCAACAAGCCTATGGGCAGTTCTTGGGAAAAAAACATACAACAAAAAGTAAAAATTCCAAAAGATTGCTTGAGCAGCAAGAATAATCAGTCTTTCATACCACTTCGGTTGGGCAATCTCGATAAAAGTCATTAGATGCATTCGTTCATTTTCTGCTTCATCAAGAAGGATCTTTATCCAACCTCGATCACTTTGCATTTTTCTTAAACAAGTTAAATGAATCCACATCCCACCAACCATTCCTGGAACGGCTGCAACAGTTTCCAGAACAACCGCTCTATGCCCATAGCGTTTTGCGAAAAATGTATCGGCGAAAAAACGAAGAGTTTTTGTGATAATTAAAGCGATGTGGTCACTAATATTTTCAGGTGAGCGGTGTTGATGCATCAATTAGCCTTATAAAAGGTCGTATTTTAGATTAAATAATAATCTTTCGCGAGTAATAAATATTTAAAAAATAGTTAGTTAGATTTTTTTTGATCGTTTCTAATGTTTTCAATTATGTAATTTGTAATATCAATAGCATTCTGTTCACCACCGGCCATTGTGCTTGAAGTCATATAGTTTCCATCAATAATAATTGTTGGTACGCCTGTAGCCCCAGCCTCTTTAAAAATTTTGTAAGATTTTTTTAATTTCGTGTCAATCGCAAAGCTATTAAAGGCTGATTTAACTTCCTTTTTATCAAGTTTGCCATTTAAAGTAACCCAGTCGATCAGTGCTTTTTCATTATTTGGATCCAGGTCTTTCTCTTTATGGATAGCCTCAAATAATTTTTCATGTAATTGTTTTTCCAAACCAAGTGTCTCTAATGCATAGTAAGCTTTTGCCCCTGGAACCCAACTTTTTCTGGGAATAGCAGGTACTCTTTTAAATACAACGTCATCAGGAAGTGCCTCTGCCCATTTATCTAGGTACGGGTCCATGGTATAACAATGAATACAGCCATACCAAAATAATTCGATTACTTCTATTTTCCCTGGAGAGGAAGTTTCAATTTTATTTTTAGTTTGTTTAAAATTTTCATTAAATTTTGGTTCAACAGCAAAAGCAAGTCCAGATAATAATAGTGACAGTAATAAAATGTACTTCTTCATAGTTTTTATTCCTTTTATTTAATAATCTTTAGGTGTGGTTAATTTAATTAAGTTCGCTTTAAATCCTTCAAGAAAGAGTTTTTCACGGTTGTCTTTTGCATTGTCATAATTTTTATAGGGACCAACACTTACCCTATGAAAAGTATTTACTCCAATCTCAGCTGTCATTACAACAGACTCGTAACCCATCAGCGCTAACCGAGCTTTTAAATTGATGGCGGCGCTTTTTTCTGAAAATGCGCCAACTTGAATATAGTAAAGAATATCTCTATTATTTTTAGAAAGGGTTTCTTGTGTTTCTCCAGAAGATTCAGCATAAGCAACTATATTAGTGTCTTCGTCAATATTAATTACATCCTCATCACCTAAGGCGGAGTTAACTTCAATGCATGACCCTTCAGTTTTTTTGGATTCAAAAGGGCTTTTTCCACTTGTTACCAAAAGGGTAATAATGATAGCAACGACTATGCCAAGAAAGACACCAAAAAATAGTCCATTTGCAAAGGGCGTTCCTTTATTTTTTTTTTGTTCACTAGTTTCTTTGTTATCAATCATTCTATTTCCTCTTTACATTTTATTAGGCGCACTAATCCCCAGCAACTTCAATCCATTACTTAATATAAACTGTGTTGCGCGAATAAGGGCAAGCCTGTTTTCCATAATATTTTTATCATCTATAAGAAATTTTGTATCATTATAGTAGCTATGAAATTCTGCAGCGCAATCTTTAAGATAGTTAGCAATTTGGTGGGGTGCTAATTCTTCAGCAGCCTGAAAGACTACTTCTGGAAATTCACTAATGCTTTTGATAAGCCTTAGTTCATTTAAATTTTTTATGCTGTCTCCATTTGTAACAGAAAGGCTTTCTTTATTACCATTCCATTGTTCAAGTACCCTTGAGATTCTGGCATGAGCATATTGAATATAATAAACTGGGTTTTCATTGTTTTTTGTTTTGGCAAGATCAATATCAAAAATAAGTTGCGAATCTGGTCTTCTTGCAGTTAAGAAATACCTAGTTGCATCACAGCCAACTTCATCTATAAGATCTCTTAAAGTGACATAGCCCCCGGCTCTTTTTGAAATCTTAACTTCTTTCTTGTTTTTCATTACAGTGATCATTTGATGCAGAACATACTCAGGCCATTTAAGTGGAATGCCATTATCTAGTGCCTGTAATCCGCCTCTTACACGATTAATTGTGCTGTGATGGTCGGCTCCTTGTTCGTTAATGACCCTTTTAAAACCTCTCTCCCATTTATCAAGATGATAAGCAATATCAGGCACAAAATATGTATACTCACCATCAGTTTTCCTCATTACTCTATCTTTATCATCACCAAATGAAGTTGTTTTGAGCCATAAGGCGTCATCTTTTTCATACGTATGACCATTTTCGATTAACATTTTTACAATTTGATCGACTTGACCGTTTTTATATAAGGAAGATTCAAGGCTGAAAACATTAAAATCTACATTAAATGCTTCAAGGTCCAAATCTTGTTCATGGCGAAGATAGGCAACACTAAATTCTTTGAGAGCTTGAAGATTTTCAGCATCCCCTGATGGACGAATCATATTGCTTTTAAAATTAAACTCCGCCTTACTTAGGAATGCATCTGCAATCTCATTTATATATTCACCTTGATAGCCATCTTTTGGAAATTCTTCATCAGTTGGACCAATTTTTTTTGCCCTTGCTTGGACAGACAAACTTAATGAGTTAATTTGTGCACCTGCATCATTATAATAAAATTCTTTTGTTACATCCCAGCCTGTAGCGTCCAAAAGTCGTGCGATAGAGTCTCCAATAGCCGCACCTCGACCGTGACCTACATGAAGTGGTCCCGTTGGATTAGCAGATACAAATTCAACCTGTACTTTTTGTTTTTTACCAAAGGAAGACTTACCAAAATCTTCCTTTTCCATCAAAATTAAATTGATTAATTTAACGCGAGCTTCTGAACTTAAGAAAAAATTAATATAACCAGCCCCTGCTATTTCAACTTTTTCTATTAATGGAGAAGCTGGAATGCGTTTGACTATTTCATCGGCTATCACAAGGGGTGGTTTTTTTTGAATTTTTGCTAATGGAAGACTAACATTGGTAGAGAAGTCACCATGCTGAATTTGTTTTGGCCTACTAACTTGAATGATATTTTTATCAAAATTTTCAACTAAATCTTTAATAGCATTATCAAGTAAATTGGTTAGATAATCTTTCACAAGGTTACAATATAAATATAAACAAACATTTTACCCTATCTATTGTTGTTGTGTGTGATTGAGGAACTTTCAAAAATTGAGTAAAGATCAAAAAATATTAAAAATTGCTTTAGATGTTCCCGTCAATAAGTTCTTTGACTATATCTCTAATGATGAAAATATAAAAATTGGACAGTATGTAAAGGTTCCTTTTGGTAAAAGAACATTGATAGGGATTTGTTGTGAAATAGCCAACGAATCAATTGTGCCTGCCGATAAACTTAAATCAATTGTCAGCATAGATTCTGAAATTATTTTTGATGCATCCATGTTAAAACTTCTATATTTTGTGTCTGATTACTATCAACACCCTATTGGCCAAACCATAATGTCTGTTGTACCAAGCAGAATAAAAAAAAATTCATTAACCTCAAAAAAGAAAGAATTATTATTTAAAGCAAATGAAAGTCTTACTAATGAAGTTATTGACAGTCTTCCTGCAAGACAACTTCGTTTGAAAAAAGTGGCCCATGCAATTTTAAAAAAAGAGTTAAGACAAAAAGAGTTAAACAAGCTTGTTTCAAATGGTTCTGAGTGTGTTAGCAAACTTGAAAGTATGGGATTAGTATCCTCAGAAGTATTCATCCCAACAATAAGAAGATCTCAAAAAGATCAGCCAGTTTTGAATAAAGAACAGAAATATGTGATCGATGAAATCAAAAATAATAAATCATTTAAACCTTGGTTAATTCACGGAGTAACAGCAAGCGGTAAGACAGAAATTTATATGAATTTGATAACGGAGTTTTTAGAGAATTCTCAAAATCAGGCTTTAGTTTTAGTACCAGAAATTAATCTGACACCGCAGTTAGAGGAAAGATTTAAAAATCGTTTCTTTGATAAAAAAATTGTGGTTCTACACAGTTATTTATCGGATATAGAGCGATTGGATAACTGGAGACAAGCAAAAATAGGTAATGCAGATATTGTCATTGGGACAAGATTAGGCGTTTTTACACCAATGCCTAATCTAAAAATCATAATTATTGATGAAGAACATGATCCCTCTTTTAAACAAAGTGAAGGGTTACGATATCACGCAAGAGATGTTGCAATGATGAGAGCGAAAAATTTAAATATTCCAATAATCTTGGGATCTGCAACACCCTCCTTAGAGACGTGGTACAAGGCAACGAATGCTAAACAAAATTTTCAATATTTAAAGTTAAACTCTAGGGCTGTTGATAACGCAACTTTACCAGCGATTAAAACAATCCAAGTTAATGATAAAACCAAGCTTGAAGTTTCAAAGGAAGTGATTGATGCAATTCAAAATAGAATAGACAAACAAGAGCAAACGATTGTTTTTATAAATCGAAGAGGTTACTCACCCGTTTTAATTTGTTCGTCTTGTGGTTGGGTTGCTGAATGCGAGCGTTGTTCATCCCGATTAGTGGTGCATCTTCAAAAGAAGCGCCTTAAATGCCATCACTGTGGCTATGATCAAAAAATCACCAACGCATGTATTGACTGTGGCAACACAGACTTGTTTCCATTGGGAACGGGAACTCAAAAAATAGAAGATGTATTGAAATATCATTTCTCCGAAGCAAAAATATCAAGAGTTGATCGTGATACTACATACTCAAAGAAATCTATTGAGGATCTTTATTTAAAAATGAACAATAGAGAAATAGATATTGTTATTGGCACTCAAATGTTAGCAAAAGGTCACGATTTTCCACATGTGACTTTAGTGGTTGTTTTGGACGCTGATAATGCCTTATACAGTCCAGATTTTAGGGCAAGTGAAAGATTATTCTCTCAACTGATGCAAGTCTCAGGTCGAGCAGGAAGAGGAAAAATTAAGGGTGAAGTTTTAATTCAATCTGTTTTTCCAAATCACAATTTATTTGAATCATTGAAAGCTCATGACTTTGATTCATTTAGCAATCAACTGCTAAATGAAAGAAAAAGCATGGGGTTATCACCCTTTAGCTACAATGCAGTATTTATGGTGAAATCTAAAAATTTAAACATGGCAAAACATTTTATTCATGATGTTACTGCTTGGGCAAAAGAGTCTTTAGTATCAACCATTAATGTCCTTGGCCCATCAAGACCAACAATTGAAAGGCTTAAAGGATTCGAGCGCTTTAATTTATATATACAAGCTTCTTCTCGAAAGGACCTTCATACAATGTTAAAGCCATGGATTTCTCAAATAAGACAACATCCACTTGTGAATCGAGTAAAATGGAGTGTTAACGTTGACCCGACGGATTTCTAAGTAATGAGACATTTGTTATCACCACCAAAAGTAATGACATTTTCTGCAACTGACCCCACAGGTGGCGCAGGCCTTCAGGCAGATATATTGACACTGGCAAGTATATATTGCCACCCTATTTCAATTACGACAGCAATTACTGTTCAAGACACAACCGGCGTTGAATTAGTATCACCTGTAGATTCGCAATTATTAAAACAACAAGCAATGACTATTCTAAAAGATGTAGAGGTTGCTGTATTTAAATTAGGTTTATTAGGAAGCCTTGAGAATATAAAAGCCTTATCAGAAATCCTTGAAACCTATCCTGATATACCAGTCGTCCTTGACCCTATTATTGCCTCAGGCCGAGGTGATGTCTTAATGAATGATTCAATGAAGAAAGCGATGATTCGCTTGATATTTCCGCAGACAACGTTAATAACACCAAACAGCATAGAGGCGAGAAAATTAGTTTGTTATGATAATGAAGATTTTGAAAGTATATCAATTCCAGAAAGTGCCGAACGATTGTTTAATCTAGGGTGTAAAAATCTTCTCATCACAGGTGGGGACGAAAAATCGGCTGCTGTCACAAATACTCTTTATTTAGAAAATGGTGAAATCATCCCTTTTGAATCAGAACGACTCATTGACGAGTACCATGGATCAGGATGTACTTTAGCTTCTTCTATTGCTGGATTTTGCGCCCAAGATTATTCTTTAAAAGAGGCTGTAAATGAAGCGATACACTTTACTTCACTGGCTTTAAAAAATGCCTTTAATATTGGACATGGCCAATTAATCCCCGATAGATTTCATTGGATTTTTAATAATAGTTCGTATGAGGAAGATGAGGATGGCGATAACCCAACCCACCATTAAAGGTATATATGCAGTTACCCCAGATCAGAAAAATACTGAAATTCTGTTAAAACAAGTAAGAGATTGTTGTGAGGGCGGCATCAACATTTTACAATATCGATCTAAATCGCTTCCTTGGAAAATAAGACTCGAACAAGCGAAGGAAATAAAAAAGGTGACGGACGAGTACCAAATACCATTGATAATAAACGATGATATTGATATTTGCTTACAATTAGATACTTTTGGTATACATTTGGGCAAAGATGATGAAAGTATCAAAAATGCGCGTTCAGCCCTTGGGGCTAATAAATGTATAGGCATGTCCTGTTATAATCGAGTAGATAGAGTAGAAATGGCAATAAGAAATAAAGCAGATTACATTGCTTTGGGAGCTTGTTTTGAAACTAAAACTAAACCTACTGCTCCTATAGTATCTCTAGAAATGATTAGTATGGTAATACAAAAATATGATATTCCTACAGTGGCAATCGGAGGGATAACTATAGATAATATAGGATCTTTGAAAGAAACGGGCATTCAATGTTTTGCGCTAATAAATAGTATATTTTCTTCTACGAATATCATATCGACAATTAAACAATTTAAGTCAAAAATTTAAGATGAATAAAAATAAAGAATTATTTGAACAATCAGAAGTATTTATCCCAGGAGGTGTTAATTCACCTGTTAGAGCATTTGGTTCTGTGGGCGGGACGCCTATATTTTTTAAGGCTGGGATGGGTAGTCGTCTTATTGACGAAAATGATAAAGAATATATCGATTATATTAATTCATGGGGTCCCATGATTGTTGGGCATGCACACCCAGAAATTATTAATGCAGTTAAAGATACAGCAGAGTTTTCATTGTCATTTGGCGCGCCGACATCAAGAGAACTCACAATGGCAGAATTACTCGTTAAATTAGTTCCAAGTATAGAGCAAGTGAGATTAGTCAGTAGCGGAACAGAGGCAACGATGAGTGCGATTCGTGTTGCGAGAGGCTACACCAAAAGGGACAAAATTTTAAAATTTGAAGGTTGTTATCACGGGCACGCAGATTCTTTACTAGTAAAAGCAGGTTCTGGTGCTTTGACTTTTGGGCAACCAAGCTCAGCAGGCGTTCCTGCTGATACAGCAAAACATACTCATACCCTTGAATATAATAACGTCACAGCCCTTGAAGAATGTTTTAAAAAGATGGGCCACGAATTGGCTTGCGTCATTATTGAGCCAGTAGTCGGAAATATGAACTTAATAGTGCCAAAAATAGCATTTCTAAATAAACTAAGAGAGCTATGCACAAAATATGACACGGTATTGATATTCGATGAAGTGATGACAGGATTCAGGGTGGCATTAGGTGGAGCGCAATCTTTATATAATATAACGCCAGATATGACGACACTAGGTAAGGTAATAGGAGGAGGTTTACCTGTAGGTGCATTTGGAGGAAAAAAAGAAATAATGCAACAACTTGCCCCATTGGGACCAGTCTATCAAGCTGGCACATTGTCAGGAAACCCAGTTGCAGTCTCTGCAGGTATGAAAACTTTAGAACTAATCCAAAAACCAAATTTTTTTGAAAACCTCTCAAAAACTACAAAATCTCTTGTTGAAGGACTTATTGACGCAGCCAGGACAAATAATGTTGAATTTTCTGCTCAAAGTGTAGGCGGCATGTTTGGTTTTTATTTTAGCGCTCAGCCACCTGAATCTTTTGAAGAAGTTATGGTCTCTAATAGAGAAAAGTTTAATAAGTTTTTTCATTTAATGCTTGATCAAGGAATTTACTTTGGTCCATCGGCTTTTGAAGCAGGGTTTGTTTCTTCAGCCCACAGTATGGATGATATTAACCAAACTATTAAGGCCGCAGAAGTTAGCTTTAAAAAGCTTAAATAAAAACAGAAAAATTCATCTAGAACATTGAATTAACAAGGAAAAAACGATAACATTGTCTTCCGATTTAATAAATAATCTTTTGTAAGCATGAAGCATTATCTTAAACAAAAAAAACAAGGCTTATACAATCCAATTAACGAGCACGATTCCTGTGGGGTTGGGTTTGTAGCGAACATTCATGGCAAGCAAAGTCACAAAATTGTTTGTCAAGGTCTTGAGCTATTAACTAACTTAACTCATAGGGGTGCCACTGGGTACGACCCTAAGTTAGGAGATGGCGCAGGAATTTTAATTCAAATTCCCGACGTTTTTTTTAAAAATAAACTTAAAGCAATTGGTTTAAGGCTCCCGTCCCTTGGTGATTACGCTGTCGGGATGTGTTTTCTTCCTCAAAGCAAAAAAAATCGAGAGTTATGTGAATCGAAAATTAAACAAATTATAGAAGATGAAAAACAAGTTTTTATTGGCTGGCGTGATGTGCCATTTAATAATGATGATATTGCTGAGGCTGCGAAAGATGTTCAGCCAATAATAAAACAAGTCTTTATAGAGAGAAATAAGAGCTCAGGTAATCAAGCAGCCTTTGAAAGAAAATTATTTGTAATTAGGAAAAGAATTGAAATAGAAGTTGGTAAATTATCAATAGAGGATCCCGCAAATTTTTATATTTCTTCAATGTCATCAAGAACCGTTGTATACAAAGGCATGCTCATGGCACATGAGGTTGGAGAATTTTTCCCAGATCTTGTTGATGAATTAGCCATATCTGCTATTGCACTAGTACACCAAAGATTTTCTACTAATACATTTCCGGCTTGGGAGCTTGCTCACCCTTATAGAATGATTGCTCATAATGGAGAAATTAATACGGTTAGGGGAAATATTAATTGGATTAAAGCCAGGGCAGGAAAAATGGAATCAATGCTGCTAGGTGAAGATTTAAAAAAATTGTGGCCACTAATAGATGAAACTCAGTCAGATTCAGCAAGTTTTGATAATTGTTTGGAGTTATTGGTAGCCGGCGGATACAGCCTCCCCCATGCCATGATGATGCTTGTGCCAGAAGCTTGGTCCGATAATCCGTTAATGAATGATGATCGAAAAGCCTTCTATGAATATCATGCAACCAAAATGGAACCATGGGATGGACCTGCAGCAGTCGCTTTCACGGATGGGCAAATGATTGGAGCGACACTAGATAGAAACGGTCTAAGGCCAGCAAGATATTTGATGACCGATGATGGTGTAGTCATGATGGCTTCTGAGATGGGCGTATTAAAGTTTCCCGAAGAAAAAATTGTGAAAAAATGGCGCCTAGAGCCCGGTAAAATGCTTTTAATTGATTTACAAGAGGGCAGATTAATAGACGATGATGAAGTAAAAACGCTTTTATCAACAGCAAAACCTTATAAGAAAAAAATTAAACATTCACGATTTTGTTTGTCAGATTTGGCTTCAAAAACTGAAGATTTTTCCTTAAATGAGTCGATTTTAGATACTCAACAAGCATTTGGGTATTCGCAAGAAGACATCAACTTTATAATCAAGCCCATGATTGATGCTGGTATGGAACCATCTGGATCTATGGGAAATGATGCGGCACTTCCCGTGTTGTCGAATAGACCTAAGTTAATTTTCAATTATTTTAAACAGCTCTTTGCGCAAGTTACTAATCCACCAATTGATCCTATTCGTGAAAATATCGTGATGTCTTTAATGACTTTTATTGGCCCAAAGCCAAACTTATTTGATCAAACAGAGGATACTGTTTCACCAAGGCTTGAGGTGAGCCAACCAATTTTAACAATAAGTGACTTAGACAAATTAAGTTCGATCGAAAACCTAACCGATAATAAGTTTAAATCTTGTACGATAGATATTACTTTTGAAATGAAAAAAGATCAGTCGCTTGAAGCATCGCTTGTTAAAGAGTTGGATAGAATTTGTAAGCTTGCAAAAGAATCTATAGAAAACAATAATATAATAATTCTTTCTGATAGAAATTTATCTAAAACAAGAATGGCTGTGCCAGCTTTATTAGCTTGCTCAGCGACTCATCAATACTTGATTGCTGAAGGTTTAAGAACCCACACAGGTTTGGTTATCGATACTGGATCTGCAAAAGAAATTCATCATTTTGCATTACTTGCAGGCTATGGAGCTGAGGCTGTATGCCCTTGGTTAACATTTAAAACGATTGATAATATCTCAGACGATTTTGTTGTCGCTCAAGATAATTATATAAAGGCGATTGGAAAAGGTCTATTTAAGGTCATGTCAAAAATGGGCATCTCAACTTATCAGTCATATTGCGGCGCACAAATTTTTGAAGCTGTCGGTTTAAATCAAGATTTTATTAATCAATATTTTAAAGGCACATCGACAAATATTGAGGGTATTGGAACAAAGGAAATTGCTGAAGAAATGAGCAGAATTCATCAAAAAGCATTTGGTGATGACCCTGTATTAATAAATACACTCGATGCTGGTGGAGAATATGCTTTTAGAATTAGAGGTGAGGAGCATATGTGGAATCCTGAGTCTATTTCGAAACTACAACATGCAACGAGAACGAACCAATATGAGACATACAAAGAATATGCGCAGTTAATAAATGACCAAACTAAAAAATATAAAACCTTAAGAGGCCTCTTTAGTTTTAAGAAAAAAACAGCTATCAATCTTGATGAGGTGGAGTCGGCTAAAGAAATTATAAAAAGGTTTGCCACGGGAGCGATGTCATTAGGATCGATTTCTACAGAAGCTCATACCACTTTAGCAATTGCGATGAACCGAATAGGAGGTAAATCTAATACAGGTGAAGGCGGAGAAGATAAAAAGCGCTTCTTCTCCATTAAAAAAGATTCATCAATCGCGGAACATTTAGGAAGCGAAATCATAGAGTCCGATTTTAAATTAAAAGCGGGAGACTCTATGCGATCTAAGATAAAACAGGTCGCATCAGGTCGATTTGGAGTAACAGCAGAATACTTATCAACGGCTGATCAAATACAAATTAAAATGGCTCAAGGGGCGAAACCTGGTGAAGGCGGTCAATTGCCAGGTCATAAAGTAAGCACATATATCGCGAAATTAAGGTTTTCGGTGCCCGGAGTAGGTTTGATATCGCCTCCACCTCACCATGATATTTATTCAATAGAAGACTTAGCTCAATTGATTCATGATTTAAAAAATGCCAATCCACAAGCGAGCATATCTGTAAAACTTGTTTCAGAAACAGGGGTGGGAACAGTGGCAGCGGGTGTTGCGAAAGCAAAATCTGATCATATTGTGATAGCCGGCCATGACGGCGGCACAGGTGCTTCACCTATATCTTCAATCAAACATGCAGGGACGCCTTGGGAATTGGGTTTGGCAGAAACACAACAAACCTTATTACTTAATCAGCTAAGAGGAAGGGTTGTTCTTCAAGTCGACGGTCAAATGAAAACCGGGCGAGATGTAGTCATCGGTGCATTGCTTGGGGCAGAAGAATTTGGTTTTGCGACAGCACCACTTGTTGTCGAGGGTTGTATCATGATGAGAAAATGTCATCTTAATACTTGCCCTGTCGGTATTGCCACTCAAGATCCAATATTAAGAAAAAGGTTTGCAGGTCAACCAGAACACGTCGTCAATTTCTTCTTTTTTATTGCCGAAGAAATTCGGGAAATAATGGCATCACTTGGAATTAAGAAGTTTAACGATCTAGTGGGAAGAAGTGATTTGCTTGATACAAAAAAAGGCATTGATCATTGGAAGATTCAAGGGCTAGATTTCTCAAAAATTTTCTACCAACCTGATATGGGTAAAGAAGTATCAAGATATAACACTGAAACTCAATACCATGCAATAGACAAAGCGCTTGATAATGAGTTAATTAGACGTTCAAAGAATACAATAAAAACAAAAGAACCTTGTGAATTTACTATGCCTATTAGTAATACGAACCGAACGGTAGGTACTCTTTTATCTCATGAAATTGCTAAAACATATGGAAATGATGGGCTTCCTGATGACTCTATTAAAATTAATTTAGAGGGAACAGCAGGTCAAAGTTTTGGAGCTTTTTTAGCAAAAGGTATTACCCTTAATTTATATGGAGAAGGAAACGATTATGTTGCCAAAGGATTATGTGGCGGGAAAATTGTGATCAGGCCTCCACAAAATTTTAAAGGGATTGACGAGAAGAATATTATTGTTGGAAATACCGTCATGTATGGAGCGACATCGGGCGAAACATACTTTAGAGGTATAGCTGGAGAACGTTTTTGTGTCAGGAATTCAGGGGCAGCTGCTGTCGTAGAAGGCGTAGGTAATCATGGCTGTGAGTATATGACTGGAGGAACTGTTGTAGTTTTAGGGCAAACGGGACAAAACTTTGCAGCAGGTATGTCAGGAGGTGTAGCTTACATCTATGATCCAATGAGACGGTTTAGCCTACATTGTAATCCTGCTATGGTAACTTTAGAAAAGATTAAAAGAGAAAATGAACAAACCTCAGGCCCAAGACATTTAGATCAGGCCGATGAAAAAATTCTCAAGTCTTTAGTAGAGAAACATCTACAATATACTGATAGTAAAGTTGCAAAAAAAATTATTGAACACTGGGGAAAAGAGTTAGTCAATTTTATTAAAGTAATGCCAAACGAATATAAAAGGGCTTTAGATGAAATGTATACTGCTTCGACCAAGGAGGCCGCATAAATGGGAAAGGTAACTGGATTCTTAGACTTTCCACGACTTGCTGAGGGTTATATAGCCCCTGCCGAAAGAGTAAAAAATTACAAAGAATTTATAATGCATCTTTCAGATGAGGAAGCAAAAACTCAAGGCGCACGTTGTATGGATTGTGGAATTCCATTTTGTAATAATGGATGCCCAGTAAACAATATTATTCCTGATTGGAATGATCTAGTATACAAGCAAGACTGGGTAGGTGCGTTGGAGGTATTACACTCAACAAATAATTTTCCAGAATTTACCAGTAGAATTTGTCCGGCACCATGTGAATCAGCCTGCACGCTTAACATTAATTCAGACCCTGTTGGCATCAAGTCAATAGAACACGCAATCATAGATAAGGCATGGGAAAATAATTGGGTATTGCCTCAAGTCCCAAAAAATAAAACAGGAAAAAAAATAGCAATTGTTGGTTCAGGCCCTGCAGGAATGGCAGCTGCCCAACAATTAGCCCGTGTTGGTCATCACGCGGTTGTGCTTGAGAAAAATGACCGCATAGGTGGATTATTAAGATATGGAATCCCAGATTTTAAGATGGAGAAAATACATATCGACAGAAGAGTTAAGCAAATGGAAGAAGAGGGGGTTGTATTTAAAACAAACCAAAATGTGGGCATAAACATTAAGCCTGACGATCTCATGGATGAATATGATGCAGTTATTCTTGCCGGAGGAGCAGAGTGGCCAAGAGACCTTCCAATACCAGGGAGAGATTTAGATGGCGTACATTTTGCAATGGACTTCTTACCGCTGCAAAACAAGGTTGTCGCAGGCGATAAATGTGAAGATCAAATCATGGCAACAAACAAACATGTTGTTGTAATTGGAGGGGGTGATACAGGTTCAGATTGTGTTGGAACTTCAAATCGACATGGTGCTGCTTCTATTTCACAATTTGAATTAATGCCGCAGCCTCCAGAAAGTGAGAACAAATTATTAGCGTGGCCTTATTGGCCCCTTAAGATGAGAACATCAAGTTCACATGAGGAGGGTTGCGATAGAGATTGGTCGATTGCAACAAAATCATTTGTTGATGATGGCAACGGTAAAGTTAAGGAGTTGATTGCCAGTAAAGTTAAATGGGAAGATGGGAAAATGAAGGAAATTCCTGGATCTGAATTTAAATTAAAAGCGGACCTTGTTTTACTTGCGATGGGTTTTATTAGTCCCCAGCAAAAAATTCTAGATCTATTTAATGTAGATAAAGATCAACGAGGAAATGCAAAGGCTGATACTGAAGGGGAGAACTCATATGCTACCTCTAAGAAAAAAGTGTTTGCTGCAGGCGACATGAGAAGAGGACAATCTCTCGTAGTATGGGCAATTAGAGAGGGGCGACAATGTGCTCGATCTGTCGACGAATTCTTGATGGGCTCAACGACTCTACCTCGATAAAAAGCACTGCCCTCAAATTAATGACAAAAATAATAAACGACTCTTTTCTAAAAACATTAAGAAGAGAAGCAACTCCTTATACCCCCGTATGGATGATGAGACAGGCGGGCCGATATCTCCCAGAATATAGAGCATCAAGAAAAACAGCAGGAAGCTTCCTAGAGCTTTGTAAAAACAAAAACTTCGCAACAGAAGTGGCATTGCAGCCACTTGATAGATACCCATATTTAGATGCCGCTATTTTATTTTCAGATATTTTAACGGTACCCGATGCAATGGGATTAGGACTTCACTTCGTAGAAGGGGAAGGACCTAAATTTAAATATCCTCTGCACGATGAGGAAGCAATTTTTAAATTAGATATTCCGGATGTTGAGGAAAGTTTGAAATATGTATTTGATGCTGTTAAATCAATAAAAGATGCGCTTAATGGCAGAGTCCCGCTTATAGGTTTTTCAGGAAGCCCTTGGACCTTAGCTACCTATATGATTGAAGGTCAAGGAGGAACAGATTTTATGAGAATTAAGAAAATGATGTATTCTCGACCTGACTTAATGAATCACATTTTAAAAATAAATGCCGAGACAGTATCAAGATATCTAGCATGCCAAATAGAAGCGGGTGCTGATGTGGTTATGTTGTTTGATACCTGGGGAGGCATTCTTTCTCATCATGAATATGAGCATTATTCGTTAAATTATATGAAAGTCATTATTTCAAATCTAAATATCTTAGGTTTTGAGAAAATTCCTAAAATTATTTTTACTAAAGGCGGTGGCCAATGGATTGCCAAACAAGCAAAGATTGGTGCTGATGGCATAGGGTTGGATTGGCAAACAAATTTAAATAAAGCAAGAAACGAAGTTAACGATCAAATTACATTACAAGGTAACCTTGACCCATCAATTTTATTGTCTGAACCCAAAGTAATTGAAGCAGCAGTAAAAAAAGTGCTGGATGATTACGGAGTTGGTGAGGGGCATATTTTTAATTTAGGGCATGGCATTACACAGTTTACGCCGGTAGAAAATGTTTCAGTAATGCTTGAAACGATAAGAAAATATAGTAAACAATTCCATTAAAATCTACTCTCTTTTAAGTGAAAGAGAATTAATACAATACCTTAATCCTGATGGTTCAGGGCCATCTGGGAATACGTGCCCAAGGTGTGCATCACAGCAGTTACAAGTCACTTCAATTCTTGTCATGATATGAGTCGTATCAGCAGTATAAGCGATTGAGTTTTCTTTTAAGGGTTGCGTGAAGGATGGCCAGCCTGATTGTGAATCAAATTTCTCCGAAGCATCAAAAAGAAGCGTTCCACAGCAAGCACAAGCATAAATCCCAGGCTCAAAACGTGAACACATTTCTGAGCTGAAAGCATGTTCCGTTCCTGACAGCCTTGTTATATAAAAAACATCATCACTTAATAATTTTTTCCATTCTTCCTCAGTTTTGTTAACTTTATTTTCAGGTGCGGGTACACTATTTTTAACAAAATTTTCAATGTCTTTCCAAGTCAGCATATTAATGAGTTAGTGTGTAGTTTTAGCATCAATACCAATTCCAGTTTGTGATCTAAAATATTGAGAATCAAATTTTTTAATTTCTTTATATCCATTTTCAGACTTATCGAATGATGAAAATACCCAAATAGTTGTAAATGTTATTGTCATGGAAAATAAAGCCGGATATTTATAGGGAAATATTGGGTTAGCATTTCCTAAAATATCTACCCAAACAACCGGCCCTAAAACGACAAATGTGATCGCGGAAAATAGTCCAAGAGACCCACCAATGACCGCCCCTTTGGTTGTCAGCTTTTTCCAGTAGATTGAGAGTAACAATAACGGAAAATTTGCACTTGCTGCAATTGCAAAGGCTAGGCCAACCATAAAGGCAACATTCTGATTTTGAAAAATAATCCCAAGATAAATAGTTAAACCTCCAAGCAGTATAGTTGCTAATTTGGAGATAAGCATTTCATTTTTTTCACTTTGTTTTCCTCTTAGATAAGCATTAGCATACAAATCATGTGAAATTGCAGAGGCACCTGCAAGCGTTAATCCAGAAACCACAGCTAAAATTGTGGCGAATGCCACAGCAGAAATAAAGCCCAGTAATATTTCTCCTCCCACCGCATCTGCTAAATGAATTGCAGCCATATTGTTGCCTCCAATAAGGGTATTAGAGGTATCAAGATATGCTGGATTGTTTGAAATTAAAATGATGGCACCAAAGCCAATAATAAAGGTTAATAGATAAAAGTAACCGATGAATCCAGTCGCATATGCAACAGATTTTCTTGCCTGAATGGCATTAGGAACCGTAAAAAATCTCATTAAAATATGCGGTAGTCCAGCTGTACCAAACATCAAAGCAAGACCTAAAGAAACAGCTGAGATTGGATCTGAGATTAAGCCACCCGGAGATAAAATAGTAATACCCTTTTTATGGATACTTGTAGCCTCATTAAAGAATAAATTTAAATCAAAATCAAATTGAAATAACACAAGTAACGCAATAACAGTTGCGCCAAACAATAATAAAATGGCTTTGATAATTTGCACCCAGGTCGTGGCCAACATTCCACCAAATGTGACATATAAAATCATTAACCCTCCAACAATCATGACAGCCGAGTAATAAGGTAATCCAAAAAGAATTTCAATAAGTTTGCCTGCCCCTACCATTTGCGCGATTAAGTACAAAATGACGGTAGAAAGTGACCCACACGCGGCTAAAATCCTAATGGGACGTTGGTTAAGGCGAAAGGAAACTACATCAGCAAAGCTATATTTTCCAAGATTCCTTAAAGGCTCAGCAATTAATAAAAGAATAATGGGCCACCCAATTAAGAAACCAATTGAGTAAATTAATCCATCAAATCCTGTTAAATATACTAGCCCAGAAATGCCTAAGAAAGATGCGGCCGACATAAAATCTCCAGATATAGCTAATCCGTTTTGTAAGCCTGTAATATTTCCACCCGCTGTATAAAATCCATCTGCAGTTGAAGACCTTTTTGAGGCCCAATAGGTAATGAGAAGAGTAACAGAGACAAACAAAACAAACATGATGATGGAAATATGATTATTCTCCCCATTGCCTTCACTGGCTAGTGATAGATTGCTAAATAATAAGATAGATAAAATTAATTTATTCATTACCTCTGATGACACTAATCTGTGGCTCTATAAATTTGTTGGCTAGATAAACATATATGACTGTAATGATGAATATCAAAAGAATAAGTACTAATCCTAAAAAAATTCCTAAGGAAATATTAGTATCAAATATAAAAGGACTAAACATTTCTGGTTTAAATGCAATGACACCAATAAAACAAAAATAAGGGACTATGGTTAAAAATAAAAGTGGGCGAATTATTTTTAACCTCAATTTAATTAGAGCATTGAGCTGACGTTTATAATTTATTTGCATAATATAAAACTTTAACCAAAAAAATAAGGTTACAGGATTGAATTCATATAACCAAATTAAAAATAATGATGCTATTAAGTTATTCTTAAGGCTTTATATATTCTCTGATGCGCTTTATTTGCGATAACTTTTCTATTATCCTTGCTAGATATTATTGGTAGTACAGATATCTGTGCTTTTAAATTCTTTATCCTTATTAAGGTCAACATTGATTGGGCAAGGCTGATATCACCTGCATAGGAAGGAGCAGGGGTAAATTTACCATCAGAGGTATATCTTATAGCTAGAGGTAAAATATTTGTATTACAATTTATAGCTGTTTGAAAAAAATTACTTTTAAAGGGGAGCAATTTAGACCCATCCGTTGCAAAACCTTCTGGAAAAAAAAATATGCTGTCCATTTCATTTAACTTTTTCTCAATTTGGTTTGATGCGGTTGTGAGTGATTTTTTGTTACCTCTTTTTATATAAATCGTATTAGCACATTTAGTTAATTTGCCAATGACTGGCCATCTTGCCACATCACCCTTTGATAAAAAAGAAATAGGAGAGATGGAGTTGATTAAAAAAATATCTATCCATGAGATATGATTGCTTACAATTAAAAAATGTTTACTGGATAAAAGTTTGTTTAAATCTTGGTTTATTTCCAAATGAATTTTTAGGATACTTAAAAGCCTTTTTGACCAGTTTCTTATGTATTTATTTTTTGGCTTATCATTGATATACAAAATATATAAAGCTTGAAAAAAACCGTAAAAAAGATGAATGATGATTAAAGAAAATTTAACCATGAAAGATTTTATATTTTTTTCAATGGATTCATTCGGCTTTTGGAAGCTTATAAACATTTATATAATCACCCTGAGAAAAGCCCATAATTTTATTACCACCGGCAACAACGGCGATATATTGTTCCTTATCTATAACATAGGTGATGGGGGGTGCATTTACTCCAGCATCAATATAAGTTTGCCAAAGTAATGCCCCAGAAGCTGCATCGATGGCATTAAAATTTCCGTTTCCTTCACCCACAAATACTAAGCCTCCTTTGGTGGATAAAGTTCCCCCAACAAGTGGCTGAGGTGTTTTATATTGCCATTGTATTTTACCTGTAGATAAATTAATTGCTGAAAGTAGCCCCCATTGAGGGTCATTTGTTGGCTCTGAACTAGTATATTCAGTAACTCCATTTTCAGTATTTTTTTCATGAAGCGTATATTTGATTGGCGCATGAATACCTGACACAAAAGCAAGGTTTAAATCTGAATTAATACTCATAGGAGACCAATTGGAACCCCCCAAAATACCAGGGTAGATAACAGTCCCCTCTTTTGATGCACCGGCAAAAAGATTACTCTGTGGTACAAATGCTTCTGACTTTAATATAAGAGCTCCCGTTTCTCTATTTATAATATATAACCATCCAGTTTTACTTGCTTGGGCGACAGCAGGTATAACTTGTCCGTCATGATATGCATAAAAAAGCACAGGCGGGCTTGCAACATCATATCCCCATATGTCGTGTGGAACTTGTTGGTAGTACCATTTCAATTTACCTGTTTCAGCATCAAGAGCGACGACTGATACGGTATATAAATTATCACCCGGACGGGTTTCTGCACTCATTTGTGGGGAGGGATTTCCTGTGCCAAAGAAAAGGGTATTTGTTTCCTTGTCTATGGCGGGGGTTGTCCATGCCGACCCTCCTCCAAATTCTGCCGCATTAGGGTATTTTTCTAAGGTAGCTTTTTCATGATAAATATCTCTATTTAAAGTGAGCCCGTCTTCAATAAAGTTGTTAAAATTTCCTTCCCATCCACTCTCCGGAACAGTATTAAATTGCCATACTTTCTGACCAGAATGTATATCGTAAGCTGCCAAAAAACCTGACCGTCCGTATTCCCCTGACACACCAACTACCGCACCCAATGGGGCATTAGCACCCTCTTCCTCTACATGAAGCCCATAGCCTACACCCGTAATTCCAATAATTACTTTGCCGTTATAGACAACCGGCGCCATAGAGATACCTACGCCAGTCCCACCGCTTATTTGTTTATCAGAATTGGCATCAGATTGATCAAGGTCATTAATAGATTCAGTTTCAACATTGTTTTTGACAACATTAATATCCCATATTTTTTCTCCCGTTTTAATATTAAGAGAAATAAGTCGAGCATCTACCGTACCAAAAAATAATTGTTTACCTTGGAGAGCAACACCCCTGTTTGATGGGCCACAACAAAGTTTCCAGTTAGGGTTAAGGTCATGTTCATAGCGCCAAATTTCATTTCCAGTTTTGGCATCCAAAGCGATTACATTATTGAAAGGGAGAGAAACGTACATGATTCCTTTGTGAACAATTGGTGTGGCTTGAAAAGTCGCCTTCACACCAGTTTCAACTTGCCATGCTATTTCCAGAGTTTCAACATTCGTTTTATTAATTTGGGTCACTCTAGAAAAACGTTGATTACTTAAATCCATCCCATAAGAACTCCAATCTTGATCTGGCTGACCACAGCTGATTAAGAAAATGGCTAAAAGGCTAGAGATAAAAATATTTCTTAACATCTTAAAATTTAATAACATTCTATTTTTGTTTTTAAAACATTCATTTTATCAGCAATTATTTGTAACTCACTTTTATCTAAAGCATCTATTTGTAAATCTGTTTTTTGTTGAGAAGGACGCACCATACTATAAAGGTGAATCGCTTTAAGTTGAGAGGCATAAGGATCCAGAAAATTAATATACTCGTTTACAAAATCATCGGAGGGGAGTTTTTTATTTATTTTAAGTAAGCATGTCTGCACTATTGTAGGAGAAATAGAAAAAGAACTTTTTAAATTTTTCTTTAAGCTTGCGATTGATAAATTAACACGATTTATCTTTAGGGCTTCTTTTGGATTTACATGGTCAATCTTAAACCAAACTTCATGATCAACGGCTTTCATATGTCCTAGGCCATGCTGAACATTTGTTTTATTCAAATAACTTCCGTTAGTAATTAATCTTAACTTAATAGTTTTTGATAGCTGGAACTTATCTATTTTTTTTAAAACAATTTTAACGATAGGCTCAAATTCTGTTGTGGCAGTTGGCTCACCATTTCCAGAGAAGGCAATATCCTTAAAATCAACTTTATGAGAAGCACATTCATTTAGGAAGGAGCCATTGACAATATCTTCAAGCCATTTATCAAGCTCATTTTCAAGAAGTTTTAGATCAATTTTTTCCGGTTTGCCTCGGGTTAAGTCTGACACTTGGCAGTAGATACATTGCCAATTGCACGCATTATTTGTATTTAAATTAATTCCTAAAGATAGCCCCATTGATCGCCTTGAGACAACTGGATAAATATATTTACTATTGAAAATATTACGATCATGATTAAAAATTGTGAGTATTTCTTTTTTCATTTATGTCTTTTAGGCAAAGGAGTGGTTGATTGGTTCACGACTAAGTAGATTAGCTGTCCAAATTCTATTTGCTGAACCACATCCTTCTCAGAGTGCCGTCTTTATCAATAATAGAGTGTTTTATTGCGCCGAGTATGTGGAATATGAGAAGTAATAAAAGAAGTAAGCCAAAAATTTCATGAAACTCAAAAAATAATTCCCTGATTGCCTTGTCATCAAAACCAGGAATTACTTTAATACCAAACCATTTTATTCCATATTTACTGCCAGCAGACATTATGATTCCCGATAGAGGGATGAGAAACATAAGCAGATAAAGTGAGTGGTGTGTAGCTTTTGCTAAACGTTTTTCCCAAAGCTTCATGGAATTAAGAAAAGCAGGTGGACGATGTGTGAACCTCCAGTACATTCTTAATACAATGAGCATTAGAATCGTTAAGCCAATGGATTTGTGTAAATTAAAATAAAAAGCCCTAGGAGATTCTTCTTTAGCTACCTCCCAAGTCATAAGACCTAGATTAAATATATCAAAACTTGTCGTCTTTGCTGATTCTTTTGGTAGCTCTGTCATAAACCATCCAAGAATAAACATAAACAAGATAGCAATTCCAATCAACCAGTGTAAGGCAATGGCTACGTTTGTATATTTGGTATTATTATTCATCAGGTTAGTTGACTAGTTAAATTTTATAATCAGATTATAATAAATTTACATGATTAGATATAGAAAAAACTTTTTTTTGAAACATTCATCGCTTTCAATTTTTTTACTGACCTTTAGTATGTTTATTTTTGCTTCAGGCCCTTCGATTGACTTTGAAGAAGTTGCTCCAGGCATTTTTGTTCATCAAGGTGAACATTTGGATGTAGACGAGACATACCACGGAGACATTGCAAACATTGGTTTTATTGTCGGAGAAGAATCAATTGCTGTAATTGATTCGGGAGGTTCTCTAAAAATTGGTAATGAACTTAAAACTGCAATTAGAAAATTTTCTAAATTACCCGTTCGATATGTTATCAATACCCATGTCCATCTTGATCATATTTATGGGAATGCCTCCTTTGTTGGAGAAAATGTAGATTTTATAGGCCATGTTGAATTACCTAAAGCGATGGCACTTGCAAAAGAGTTTTATGAACGTATAAATCTTGAATTCCTTGATGTACCATTTGATCAATCAATTCAAATTGCGCCTAATATATTGATTAAACCGAATGAAAGTAAAATTTTTGATTTAGGAAATAGAAAAATTAAGGTCACTGCATATTCGATAGCTCATACAAAAACCGATGTTACCGTCGAAGATTTGAAAACTAAGACGCTTTGGGCAGGAGATTTGTTATTTACAGAGAGAACCCCAGTAATTGACGGTGATATTCATGGGTTTATAGCCGTTATCGACAAAATTTTAATGTTGGATATTGAGCAAGTCATCCCTGGTCATGGGACTCCTACAAAGAAATGGAAAGAAGCTTTTTTAAAAGAGCAAAATTATTTTAAATTATTAAGAGACGAGGTTAGGTTGGCGATTGATAACGACCAAGACCTTCAATTAACCATTGATACAGCAGGTCAGTCAGAGTCAAAAAAATGGGAATTATTTGATATTCAAAACGGTAGAAATGTAAATAAAATATTTCCTACGATGGAGTGGGAATAACTCCAGACATAAGCATGAAATGTCTATGTCTGGGATTAAATTATTTGCCTTTCTTACAACCGTCAATACTGTAACCGGTTTCCGGGTTTAATGCCATGTAAAGCAGGCCTCCAGAAATTGCAAGGTATTGAAGCGACATTAGTAAAAGCGGTTGCCCAGCTAAAGCATTTATAAAGTAAATCAATGCCCACACAAAAGAATAAACTGAAAGTACGTAAGCAGTAATTTTGATTTTATAACCAATAATTAAAGTAAATCCTGCAACCAGTTGAACAAGAATACTGATGGGGGCAAAAATTCCTGGGATGCCTCTTGCACCTAATAAATCTTGATATAAAGTATAACCGTTAGGAGTGTTATAGATATTGTTCATGATAAAAATAACAGATATAAAAAATATGAGTGCCATCAGTACGCGAGAGATAAGACCTAAAAATTTACACACAATTAGCTTTCCTTAATAGAATTTAAATAATTGTATGAATAATGCCTTTTTATGGAAAACTCTGCAAGTTTTAGACACTTTCTAGGGAGCTTAAAATTTTATTAATAGGGCTTGGCAATGCTGTATTTTTTAAATTGCTTTTATTAATCCATTTGTAATTATGAATTTTACGAGGGATTGTGGATTTGAGTAAAATATACTGGAAATAGATATTAAGTTTGTAGTGTGAAAATGAAGTCTTATGTTTCCCCATCTCAATCGTTTTATAATTATCTTCATTTAAATTTTCTTTTAACCAATTTGAAGAATTTTTAAAATTTTCTATCTCAGGCATTGACCAGAGACCTGCCCAAACTCCTTTGGATGGTTTTTTTTTAAATAAATAGGAGTCATTAGAATTTATTATCAATAAATAAATTTCATTTGTAGGTAAATATTTCTTGGGCTTAGAGACGGGAATTTCCTTTGTTAAATTTTTCTCAAAACTTATACACTTAACTTGTAAGGGACAGTCGTTACATAATGGCTGACTTCTTTTGCAGATAGTGGCTCCTAAATCCATCAGTGCTTGGGTATAGATGTGAACATGTGTATTGGTCTTTGGTAAATTGATCTCAGCAATTTCCCATAATTTTTTTTCTACTGAAAGTTTTCCTGCCCACTCCTTGATGCCGAAGTATCTTGTAAATACGCGCTTAACATTTCCATCTAAAATAGGTTTATTTTTTTTAAAAGCAAATGCAGAAATTGCCCCCGCTGTTGAGCGACCAATCCCTGGTAAAGATAAAAGTGTATCGAAAGATGATGGAAATTTACCATCGTATTTTTTTGAAACTACTATAGCTGTTTTGTGTAAGTTCCTTGCACGAGCGTAATAACCAAGCCCACTCCATAATTCAAGGACTCTTTCCTCTTTTGCGTTAGCGAGAGTATTTATATTAGGAAAGCGTTTAATAAATTTATTAAAATAGTTTAGAACAGTATTAACTTGCGTTTGTTGCAACATGATTTCTGACAACCATATAATATAAGGATCATGTGTATTTTGCCACGGCAAGTTATGACGCCCAGATGTTTTATGCCATTTAATTAATTGGTCTGAAATAAACCCCATAAACAATTTTTATTAGAAAAAATAAATAACAGCAATTAGCCCAATAATGATTCTATACCAACCAAACATAACAAAGTCATGGTTTGCTACATACTTTATAAAAACTTTTATAATTAAGAAAGCACTTATAAATGCTGTAATAAAGCCTATGAAAAAGATGGGTACATGTTGCATATTGAGTACTGAAAAGTTTGATGCCAAATCAAATAATGAAGCGGCAAATATAATGGGGATAGCTAAAAAAAATGAAAATTCGGTTGCTGTTTTTCGATCCAGTCCCGATATTAGACCACCCATGATAGTAGATGCAGACCTTGAAACTCCTGGAATCAAAGCAAAACATTGTGCTAAGCCTACGACTAAAGCTTGCTTTTTTGTTATTTGGTCAACATTGGTTTTTGTTTTAGTTGTTAATTTTTTTTCAATCAAAATCATTATAAAACCACCAATTATCAAACTTATACCTACGATTATTGGATTAAAGAGATAAAACTTGATCATTTTATGAAACAGAAGTCCCATTATTGCGGCTGGGAGGAATGCAATGAATAGATGAAGAATAAAGTTTTGGGAGACTCTTTCATGCAAAGCCCCTTTAAAGGTCAATATTAATTTATTTTTGTATTCAACTATAACAGCGAGGATAGCGCCTAGCTGAATAAAAATTTCAAAAACTTTACTCGAGTCATCATTAAAATGTAAAAGCTCAGCGGCTAATATTAAATGACCCGTAGAGCTGACGGGTATAAATTCAGTGACCCCTTCAACAATACCGAGAATAAAAGCTACCCATAAAAGATATAAGTCCATCAATATTCCTTAAAATGCTTCGTTATATTTTTTGGTAAACTTCGGCGCCTTTTTTTACAAATTCAATCGATTTTTCTTCCATGCCTTTTTCTAGAGCCTCTTTGTCAGTTATTCCTTTTTTGGCTGCATAGTCTCTAACATCTTGGGATATTTTCATTGAACAGAAGTGGGGCCCACACATTGAACAAAAATGGGCTTGTTTGGCACCCTCTTGCGGAAGTGTTTCATCATGAAATTCTTTTGCTTTTTCTGGATCAAGGCCTAAATTAAACTGATCGTTCCATCTAAATTCAAATCTTGCTTTCGATAGTGCGTTATCACGTATTTGAGCACCTGGATGCCCTTTTGCGAGATCTGCTGCATGGGCTGCAATTTTGTAAGTAATAATTCCCACTCTAACATCCTCTTTTTCAGGCAAGCCTAAATGTTCTTTTGGCGTGACATAGCAAAGCATAGCACAGCCATACCAACCGATCATGGCAGCACCAATACCTGAAGTGATATGATCATACCCAGGAGCAATGTCTGTGGTCAGTGGTCCGAGTGTATAAAAAGGGGCTTCGTCACAATGTTCTAACTGTAGATCCATATTCTCTTTAATCATATGCATAGGCACATGACCTGGCCCTTCAATCATCACTTGGACATCATGTTTCCAAGCTATTTTAGTTAGCTCGCCCAATGTTTTTAATTCAGCAAATTGTGCTTCATCATTTGCGTCATATATTGATCCTGGTCTTAATCCATCACCTAGACTAAAGCTAACATCATAGGCTTTCATTATTTCGCAGATCTCTTCAAAGTGAGTATATAAGAATGATTCTTTGTGATGAGCTAGACACCAACTTGCCATAATAGAACCCCCCCGACTCACAATACCCGTCATTCTTTTAGCAGTCATTGGAATGTAAGCTAGCTTAACGCCTGCATGAATTGTGAAATAATCAACTCCTTGCTCCGCTTGTTCTATAAGGGTGTCTTTAAAAATTTCCCAAGTTAAATCCTCAGCTTTACCATTTACTTTTTCTAGTGCTTGATATATTGGAACGGTACCTATGGGAACAGGACTATTTCTAATAATCCATTCTCTTGTTTCATGAATATTCTTTCCAGTAGATAAATCCATTACAGTATCACCACCCCAACGGGTTCCCCAGACCATCTTTTCCACTTCTTCACTAATGCTCGATCCCAGTGCTGAGTTACCAATATTGGCATTAATCTTTACTAAAAAATTTCTTCCAATAATCATAGGTTCAGTTTCTGGGTGATTAATATTTGCTGGAATGATAGCTCGCCCTTTGGCAACTTCATCTCTTACAAATTCTGCAGATATTTTTTGAGGAATTTTTGCTCCATGATTTTCACCAGGGTGTTGTGTTTGAAGGACATCCGAAATACCTTCTCGCCTTTGATTTTCTCTAATAGCTATAAACTCCATTTCGGGAGTAATGATACCTTTTCTGGCATAGTGCATTTGAGATACATTTTTGCCTGCTATGGCTTTCTTTGGATTACGTTTAAGGTTAAATCGCATGTCCTCTAATGATGGATCTGTCTTTCTTTTTTTACCAAAAGTTGATGAAGGCCCATTAAGTTGTTCAGTATCCTTCCTATCTTCAATCCATTTATTCCGTAAGGGGACCAAACCATTTTTAATATCAATTTTAGCTTTGGGGTCAGTGTATGGTCCTGAGGTATCATAAGTTAATACGGGGGCATTTTTTTCAGCTCCAAATTCAGAGGGTGTATCCGAAATAGAAATTTCTCTAAAAGGAACTTGAATGTCTGGCGTTGTCCCTTCAATGTATATTTTTTTTGAGTTCTCAAAAGATTTTAAAGCCCCTTTATCAAGACCTGCATCTTTACTAACGAATTTGTCGGCATTCATTTTAATTTGTTTATCTGAGGCGTTCACTACTGACTCCTTTATTAATTTTAATATATATAGTAGGGAACTGTTTTTGGATGCATTCCCTACGGCGACATTTAATTCACATCAGGTTCAAAGAGTTTCTCTCACCACTAAAAAGCGGACCCCTAGCAATAGGTATAAATTACTTGATTATTATGCTTATGGCAAGATAAGCATGATGTTTTTAATGATAATATCGAAGGCAATTGATGCTACCTCAGATATAATTATGAATAATTGAGTCTAAATTTTTTTCAGAGTTCATAAATATATGAAAACCCTAACCGATTTAAAACGTTTTAATATGATTGAGCAACAAATTAGAACTTGGGACGTGTTTGATGCATTAATATTAGATTTGTATGACAAGATTAAAAGGGAAGAATACGTGCCGGAACTATATAAAAAAATAGCTTTCACAGACACACAAATTCCACTTAAGCATAAACAATATATGCTTGCACCGAAACAAGAGGCAAGAATTTTGCAATCCTTACAATTAAAACCAACTGATCACATATTACATGTTGGCACAGGGACCGGTTTTTTTGCTGCTTTGTTAGCTTCTCTTTCGAAGCATGTCGTGACAATGGATTTATTTGAAAATTTTTTAGATGAGGCAAAAAGCATTCATCAAAAAGATAATCTTTTAAATTTAACTTATATAAATGATGATGGCGTTCAAGGTAATTTAGACTTTGCACCTTATGATGTGATTGTATTTACTGGCGGCGTTTCTAAAGAACCTATGGGGCTGAGAGAACAGCTTAAAATAGGGGGCAAATTGTTTTTGTTCGAAGGTACAGAAACGCTAATGCATGCGAACCTAATTGAGAAAGTTGGCTCAAACGAGTATGAATACAAATCAATTTTTGAAGATGTTATTCCCTTCTTAGTCATGAAGGGCAAATCATCTAAATTTATTTTTTGAATGTGATAAGACAATACTTAAATTTTATGTCGATACCTTATGTAAAGATTAGGTTATTGGCATTTTTGTTTAGTATGAGCTTTTCGTCATTTATTTGTGCTGAAAAAACGAGTAATTTATTATCACTATACAATGAAGCGTTAAGGCATGATGCTCTGTTATCTTCTGCGACTATACAGAATCAAGCAACTCAGGAATTAATAGATCAAGGCTTGTCCCTGTTGCTACCAAATATATCTGCTCAGGGAAGCTATACGGATCTCGACAATTCAAGGAAATTTAATACGCCAATCAGTAACGTCTTATTAGCTGGAACGAAAGCAGGATATCAAAATTATGAATATGGCGTTGTGGTGAGGCAACCAATTTTTAACTATGCTTCTTATAATCGCTACAAACAAAATTTAGTTCAAACTAGCTTAAGCGACAAACAACTTCTTTGGTCCCAACAAGACTTGATTTATCGTGTTGTGAAATTATATTTTGAAACACTACAGGCATCAGATGAGATTGATTTACTTCAAGCCCAACGAAAAGAAATATTTGCACAGCTTGCTGAAGCAGAAGCCATGTTTAATGCGGGATTAGTTTCCATTACGGATGTTAATGAAACAAAAACTAAAGCTGCATTGATAGAAGTTCAACAATTAAATGCCCTGCAACTTTTTAAAATCAAAAAAAGAGAATTTGAAACTATCACAGGGTCATTACCAGGGAAGCTAAATAAATTAAATCCAGTGATTACGTTTACAGAAGTCGAAAATAAGGCAGAAGAATGGATTGATATCGCAATTGAGAATAATTTAGACCTTCAAATCAGGAGAGATGAAGTTAAAATTGCCGATAGGGAAATCGATATTCGAGCTGGAGACAGATTTCCAACAATCGATGCATTTGCGAGTCGCTCAAGAAGCTGGGATAGCGGAGGCTACCCTTATGGCACAACAAAAAACCAAGGGAATAAACAATTTTCTGATGCGATTGGGGTTGAAATTAATATTCCCATTTATCAAGGTGGATTTAGAAGTTCTCGGGTGCGTGAGGGCAAATTACTTAAACTCAAATTACAAGAAGATGAAGAATATTTAGAAAGACAAGTTAAGTTAGCGGTAAGAGAAAATTTTTTGCATCTCCAAACAAATTTTGCGGAAATTGTCGCTTATGACGTTGCATTGAGAAGTGCTAAATTAACGCTTGACTCAACTAACTTAGGGTTTAAGGCAGGACTAAGGAACAGTATAGATGTCTTAAGAGCCCAACAAGTTTATTTTGATGCTGAAAAAGATATACTTGATAATAAATATGATTACTTAATGAATTTAATTAATTTAAAATTTTCTGTTGGCATGCTAACAAAACAAGACATAATTGAAATAAACAAATATTTAATAATGGAACAGTGATGATTGCCGCAAAAAATAAAAGCCAATTGGTTTTAGTAGACATGCAGGAAAAATTAGCCTCTGTTATGCCAAAAGAAGTTATTAATAAAATTACTAAGAGATGCGAGCTTTTATTTACTGTAGCTCAAAAATTAGAAATTCCCTCAATTATCACTGAACAATATCCACAAGGTTTAGGCCCAACTTTGCCATCTATTAAGGCTTTTGTTTCTGAGGCAAGTTATATAGAAAAAAAGGTCTTTGCATGTACTAATGATGATATTTTTAATCGATATTTAATCCGCACTAAACCTCAAGTTTTTTTAATTGGAATGGAAACACACATTTGTATTTTACAAACTGCACTTGGGCTTCTCAAAGCAGGTAAAGAAGTTTTTGTGATTGAAGATGCAGTAGTTTCAAGGAATATATTAAATAAGCAAAATGCCTTAGGAAGATTAAAAAGTGCAGGATGTATTATTACAAATGTTGAATCAGTTATATTTGAATGGTTAGGGTCATCTGAGAATCCAATATTTAAAGAAATTGCACCTCTTATTAAAAATATTGACTGATAAATTTTAAAGCTTTTCTAGAACTACCCTCTGATCTTGAAATAAACTCCTTGGACCCCTGAGTCATTGAATTTTGTGTTTTTAAATGGCTTAATTTTGTAATAGTTTTGGGTAAGTCATGGATATGATTTATTTGAATAGCGGCTTTTGATTTAATAGCATCAACGATGATGTCCTTAAAGTTAAAAATTGATGGACCAATAATGGTGGGTTTTTTCATTTTTATTGGTTCAATTGGGTTTTGACTTCCATACTTAAAGAAACTGCCTCCAAGAATTACGATATTTGCCAACTCGTAGTAAATATACATTTCACCCATGGAGTCACCTAGTATAAGATTTGGTGTTGATTTAATTGAAGAGGCTTGACTTCGTTTAGCAAAATTCAAGTTTTTTGATTTTAAAAAGTTTTCAACTTTACTAAATCTTTCTGGGTGTCTTGGTGTCAAGATTAATGTAATATTTTTCTTATTCATTTTTAATATTTGATTAAGAATAATTTCTTCTTCACCTTCTCGTGTACTGCCAGCAACTATTACAATTTGATCTTTAATCATTAAATCATCCCTCATTTTTTTTGAGATTTTCATCGTTTCTTTAGGAGGTATTTGATCAAATTTCAAGTTGCCCATCACTTGAACTTTATGTGAAGTTAATTGCTCAAAATTTTTCTTGTCAGATTCACTCTGTACACAAATTTTTGATAGTTTATTTAACAAAGGAGTATAAAAATTTCTAAATTTTATATAGCTATTAATGGATTCATTAGAAAGTCTTCCATTTATAAGAAGAAGAGGAATTTTTTTATGGTTACATTGGGTAATTAAATTTGGCCAAATTTCTTTTTCAAGCAATATTCCGACCGTCGGCCTATAAAAATTGAGAAACCTTTTGACTAGGCCAAAAGCATCATAAGGTAGGTAAGCTCTGTGGATATATTTATTTTTTGGGAGTGCAGCTTTTTTCCCTGTAGGAGTTCCATGGGTCACTAAGAAATGCGCTCGTGGATACTTTTCTTGCAATTGTTCTAAAAGCCTATAAATTGCCTTTGTTTCCCCAACCGAGACACAATGAATCCATAAAGTTTTTATTTTTAGCCAATTATTTTTTTCAGAATCCGGGTAAATGGCGAAACGCTCAGCCCAACCCCTTAAATAGTCTTTATTTTTTACTCCTCGATAAACTAATTTAATTATAGTTAGGGGAAGAACTAGATAGACAATAATATTGTAAATAATTAAACGCATTTTTTTTATTTTCTCATATAATTTATGTAGAAATAAAATTAATTTTTATGAAAGTAATTGTTTTAGATAATAATTTTTAAAGCTATAATTTTTTTAGCAGCTTTTAAATAAAAATTACTTGACCAGACACAATCAAATGATATTATTTCTACATTAGACACAAGATGTAGTGGTTTTAAAAAAACTAACATTTTCACATAAATAAGCAATTTAGTACTTAAATTAGGGGGATTGCAATGCTTAAAGCGGTACCAGACAATGAGGGCCATCCAGAAGAGGTTTCAATTCCAGTCCAACCAGTATCACTTGATATATGGGACAAAAAATATCGACTTAAGTCTAAGAAGGGTGACTTTATTGATAAAAATGTTGATGATACCTACCTAAGAGTTGCTAAAGCGCTTTCTGAAGTGGAAGACAAAGAAGTTCGAGAACACTGGGGCGCTAAATTTGTTTGGGCATTACAGAATGGAGCAATCCCTGCTGGAAGAATCACCTCAAATGCTGGCGCCTTAGAACATAAACCGGCTACAAGCACAATTAACTGTACGGTATCTGGAATAATCGAGGACAGCATGACTGATATTTTAGATAAAGTTCATGAAGCAGGTCTGACTTTAAAGGCGGGTTGTGGAATTGGTTATGAGTATTCAACGTTAAGGCCAAAGGGAGCATTCGTTGCAGGCGCAGGAGCTTATACAAGCGGCCCACTTTCATTTATGGATATTTATGATCGCATGTGTTTTACAGTCTCAAGTGCAGGAGGTAGGCGTGGAGCACAAATGGCCACTTTTGATATTGCCCATCCTGACGTTACTGATTTCATTAAAGCCAAAAGAGAGGATGGTAGATTAAGACAGTTTAATTTATCTTGTTTGATCACTAAAGATTTTATGGAAGCAGTTAAAAATGATCAAAAATGGAAAGTTGCTTTCCCTGTAACGGCAAAAGAAGCAAAGGATGACAACTTAGATTTAGAAAATGAAGAGCAAGTGGTTTGGAGAAACTGGCCAATACCGGAAAAATATCTTTCTAAAACTGAAGGAAAAGACGCAGGAAAAGTTGCATGTCGAGTATATAAAGTTATTCAAGCTAAGAGATTATGGGACATTATTATGTCATCAACATACGATTATGCGGAACCTGGATTTATACTTATTGATCGTGTTAATGAGATGAATAACAACTGGTTTTGTGAAAATATAAGGGCCACAAATCCATGTGGTGAACAACCACTACCTCCCTACGGAGCTTGTTTACTTGGATCTGTAAATTTAACAAAGTTTGTAAAAAAACCTTTCACAGAAGAGGCACATTTTGATTGGAATAATTACAAAGAGGTCGTCAGTATATTTACAAGAATGCTTGATAATGTTGTTGAGATCAATGGTTTACCGTTAAAAAAGCAAAGGGACGAAATTGTTAGAAAAAGACGTCATGGAATGGGCTATTTAGGCCTTGGATCAACGTTATCAATGATGGGTCTTGTTTATGGTGATGAAGAATCTTTGAAATTTACAGATGAAGTTAGTCGAATTCTAGCGGAAATAGGTTGGCAGGTTGGTATAGAGCTTGCCAAAGAAAAGGGTCCAGCACCAATAATGGATGAAGATTTTGAGGTCACAGCATCAATGCTTTTAATGAGACCAGAAATGAAAAAAGATGGAATTAAAGTTGGGGATAAGTTAAAAGGGAAGGTTTTAATAGGAAAGTACAGCAGATATATGCAACAGTTTTCTCCCTCTATTCAAGCTCAAATAGCCAAAGGGGGTTCTCGATTTACTCACCATAGTTCTATTGCGCCAACAGGTACCATTTCTTTATCTCTGGCAAATAATGCGAGCAATGGAATTGAACCGTCATTTGCACATCACTATAGTCGTAATGTTATTGTGGAAGGTAAAAAATCAAAAGAAAAAGTCGATGTTTTTTCATATGAGCTTCTTGCATATAGAGCATTAGTAAATCCTAAAGCAATGCCCTTTTCAGAAAAAGCTGAAGAGAAACTACCAGATTATTTTATTGATTCTTCAACTATTAAGGCAAAAGCTCATGTGGATATTCAAGCTGCTGCCCAGAAATGGATTGATAGTTCAATATCTAAAACAATCAATGTTCCTACGGATTATGATTACGAGGACTTTAAGGAAATATATTTGTATGCATACGAAAAAGGATTAAAAGGCTGTACGACTTTTAGATTTAATCCAGAAGCCTTCCAAGGGGTCTTGGTAACTGAAAAAGACTTAGAAAATACCAGCTATAAATTTACCCTTGATGACGGACAAGAGATTGAGGTAAAGGGTAATGAAGAAATTGAGTATGATGGAGAGGTTCATTCTGCGGCTAATTTGTATGACGCTTTAAAAGAAGGCTATTACGGAAAATTTTAGGAGTTAGTAGATGTCAATTAAGATTGAAAAGAAAATCGTTAGCTATTCTGTTGTTGATAAAACAGATGAGCAAAAAGATGAAAAAAAAGAATTTCCTGCTGAAGTAGTCCAAATAGGCGAACCTTTAGCAAGACCAGACAAAATAACAGGCTCAACTTATAAAGTAAAAACTCCTGTGACAGAACACGCTTTATATATAACTATTAACGATGTCATTATGAATGAAGGCACTGACCAAGAACATAGAAGGCCTTTTGAAATATTCGTTAATTCAAAAAACATGGAGCATTTTCAATGGATAGTAGGTTTGACAAGGGTAATGTCAGCGGTATTTAGAAAAGGCGGTGATTTAACATTCTTAATTGAAGAGTTAGAGAGTGTTTTCGATCCCAACGGAGGTTATTATAAAAAAGGGGGTAAATATGTCCCTAGTTTAGTTGCCGAATTAGGCCAAGTTCTGGAAGAGCATCTTCAAAATATTGGTATGCTAAAAGTAACGGAACCTGAGGAGCATCAGCAACAATTAATCGATGATAAGAAAGCAGACTATCTCAAAAAAAACCCTAATAAGTTAGATGAATCTGGTTTTCCAAAAGATGCACAGTTATGCAATAAGTGTCAAACAAAAGCAGCTATCATGATGGATGGATGCCTTACTTGTCTGAACTGTGGCGAAAGTAAGTGTGGCTAAAATAACATGAACTTAGGCAGTTGATTTTGTCTACTGCCTATTCATTAAACAGTTATCCTCAAGCCATGATAAAAAAATTAATTTTTTTAAGCATGTTATTTCCAGTAACGTGTTTTCCAACACCAAGTATTGAAGTATTATTTAACACAAACCGATCTGTAGTAAAAGTTCATGTAGCTAATGATAAAGGAAATCATGGCGTAGGCTCTGGAGTGGTAGTCGCAAAAAATTACATTGTGACCAATTGCCATGTGATTGCAAACTCACGGGGAATTCATGTCACTAAATATGGTATAAGTTATTCCCCTGATGCATTAATAGCAGATTGGAAAAGTGATCTGTGCATTTTGAAATTTAAATTCTTAGAATTAAAACCTGTAACTATGACAAAGACAGCAGACGTTGAATACGAAACGGATGTTTATACAAAAAGTTATGGAGGTAATTCTGCAAGACCAGGCTCGTCGTTCGGAACCATAAAAGCTAAATTTGATTACGATGGCCATCAGATTATTCAGTCTTCAGCTTCCTTTATGTTAGGGGCTAGTGGAGGAGGAATATTTAATTATCAAGGTGAATTAATAGGCATTACGACTTTTAAAACACCTGGAAGATCAGCTTTTTACTATAGTATGCCAGTAGAAATTATTGAGGAAATGTTGATAAATGGGAAAGAGCTTTCAATCACAACTGCTCCAGAAAGAGCGTTTTGGGATAGGCCGGAAGATGAACAGCCGTACTTTATGCAAGTAGTAAGTGCACTAAATAAAAAAGATTGGAGTAAGCTCATGATCATATCCGAGGACTGGGTTAAAAGTGAACCAAATGCAGATGAGTCAAATTTTCATTTAGGTTTAGCAAATTATCATCAAAATAATGAAGACGACGCCAATAAGCTGTTCAAAAAAGTTGTCAGTCAAAATAAAAAACATACACTATCTTATTTATATTTGTATAAAATTGCTAAAGCGAATAATAATAAGAATGAAATGGATAAGTACAAAAAAAATATTGAACAACTTGATTCAAATATAAACCTTGAGATTGATGAATAAAAAATATATTGTATTTTTAGTGACAGCTTTGTTTTTTGCTGGGTGCCAAACAAATAATGTTGACAAAAATAATGAAGCTCCTGTAATAGATTCAGATTCTAAAGGGGCTTACTATCTTGATGATGGACCCGCAGAGAATATACCAGACAATCTTTCGAGTATTCCAGATGCGATACCTAAAAAAGAGCCTTTAAATAAGTTCTCTAATCGACCTTATAAGGTTTTTGGTAAAACATATTATCCAATGACATCTTTAAAGCCATATACGGCAACTGGTTATGCCACATGGTATGGAAAAAAATATCATGGTAATAAAACGTCAATCGGAGAGGTATATGATATGTATAAAATGACGGCAGCCCATAAAACTCTACCACTTCCCTGTTATGTGAAAGTAACAAATCTTAAAAATAATAAAACGGTAATAGTTCGGGTCAACGATCGGGGCCCTTTTGTTAAAGATCGTATTATTGATTTATCTTATGCCGCAGCCAATAGATTAGAAATAATTGAAAAAGGCACTGAGTTTGTAAAAGTAGAATTAATAGATCTTGACAACAAAGTGAAAGTTGAAAAATTAAATAAAAAAATATACTTACAAGCAGGTTTATTTTCTGATGAAAAAAATGCAAACAATTTAATAGAGAAAATAAAAAAATTAGGGGTAGTTAATAATGAAAATGTAAAAAAAATTAAGAGTGAAAATCAATTTCAAGTATTAATAGGTCCTTTTGAGGACAAACAAGAAGCCAAAATAAAAAAAGACCAGCTATCTGAAAATTTTTTTATAAATGGCTTTATTGTAAAAATATAAAAATGGATGAACCAATAAAAGAACCTCTGATCGACTTTCCATGTCATTTTGCAATAAAAGTAATTGGGGATGCCGTTGAAAACTTTTCTCATATTGTGCTTAAATCAATAACAAAGTACGATGCTCGATTTGATAGTTCATGTATTGAAATGAAAGGGAGTAGTGAAGGAAAATATATAAGTCTGACTTGCAATGTTTTCGTTTTATCACAAAAACAATTAGATAATATTTATATAGAGCTTTCAGGATTAAAAGTTACCAAGTTTGTTTTATAAATGGCTTTAAACGTTAAATATTTAGGCTTAACGGATTACAAAGCTTGTTGGTTAGCTATGAAAGTCCATATTGAAAATAAACCTAAATCAGATGAAATTTGGGTTACCGAGCATAATCCCATATACACAACAGGACTTAATAAAAAAGATTCTAAATTACCTAATAGCTCCATACCACATCTTTTTGTAGATCGTGGAGGAAAAATAACGTTTCATGGCCCAGGCCAAATAATTTTTTATTTTCTCATTAATTTAGATAGAAATAAGCTTTCAATTAGACAACTTGTTACTGGCATTGAAAATTCAATTTTAATATTTCTTAAAAGTAAAAAGATAATCGGAGAGCTAAAAAAAAATGCACCTGGTGTTTATATTGATAAAAAAAAAATTACTTCAATTGGTTTAAGATTAAAAAAAGGATATACATATCACGGGGCAAGTCTAAATGTAAATATGAATTTAGCCCCCTTTCTTGATATCGATCCCTGTGGTTATACGGGATTAAAAATGGCACAATTGAAAGAATATTTGCCAAAGCTTAGTCAAAGTGAAGTGGAAAAAGAAGTTTTGGAGCAATTTAAATTATTTTTAGGTCATTAAATGAGAAATAATAAAGAATTAGGCAGAGAGAAAACATCAAGGATACCTATTAAAATAGTTCCAATAGAGTCTTTAAAAAAACCTGCATGGATAAAAATGAAGCTTCCAAATACAGCAGAGTACATGAGGGTTAAAAACCTACTTAGGGAGCAAGAATTGCATACTGTTTGTGAGGAGGCAAGCTGCCCTAATATTGCAGAATGTTATAGTCATGGCACAGCAACCTTTATGATTTTAGGAGATTTGTGCACAAGAAGATGCCCTTTTTGTGATGTAACACATGGCAAGCCAAAACCACCAGATGATTTAGAGCCATTACATTTAGCAAAAACTATTTTAGCCTTACAATTAAAATATGTTGTAATTACAAGTGTCGATAGAGATGATTTAAGAGATGGGGGCGCATCACATTTTGTTAAGTGTATAAATCAAATAAGAAGATTGAACCCCAACATTAGCGTTGAAATCCTTGTGCCAGATTTTAGAGGGCGCTTAGATAAAGCAATAGAAATTTTATTTCAGTCTCCTCCAAATGTTTTTAATCATAATCTTGAAACGATTCCAAGACTATATAAGCAAGCAAGGCCTGGCTCTGATTATTTGCATTCATTAAACTTGTTATCAACATACAAAAGCAAGTATCCAAATGTTTCTACAAAATCTGGTTTGATGTTAGGTCTAGGAGAAACTAATGATGAGATTATAGAAGTTATGCAGGACTTGAGAAGTCATAAGGTAGATATGATCACTTTAGGGCAATATCTTCAACCAACAGAATTTCACTTGCCTGTTGCACGTTATGTTTCACCTGATGAGTTTGAAAGTTTAAAGGTTGTAGGAGAAAGATTAGGTTTTGAGTCAGTTGCAAGTGGGCCAATGGTCAGGAGTAGTTATCATGCAGACCTTCAGGCACAGAGCAAAGCTATTATATGAACCAACCTCTCCAAGTAAATCTAACAAAAGAATTATTAGAATTAGAAAATTTTATAATACATCGTAGCTGTGATATTGAACAATGGTTTAGATCTCAGTGGTTAGAAAATCAAGCACCATTTTATGGTTCAGTTGATCTTAGAAATTCAGGTTTTAAATTAGCGCCTGTTGATATGAATTTATTTCCTGGTGGATTTAATAATTTAAATCCAGATTTTGCACCCTTAGCAATCCAAGCCGCTTCTGTTGCTATAGAAAAAGTTTGCCCAGAAGCAAAGAAAGTTCTAATAATTCCCGAAAAGCATACAAGAAATATGTTTTATTTAAAAAATTTATTTCAATTTAAAGAAATTTTAAAAAATTCTGGACTTGAGGTAAGAATTGGCTCCGTTGATACAAGTATTTTAGAGTCAACAAATATCGATATAGACGAAAATCATTTTATTACTATTGAGCCTATTGAAAAGAGAGAAGATTTCTTGTTTTTAAAAAATAAAGATGGTTCTGAATTTATACCTTGTTCAATTATCTTAAACAATGACTTGTCTGGTGGTGTACCTGAAAAAATTAAAAATGTTGGGCAGCAAATTATTCCACCAATTAATGCTGGGTGGCCCACAAGGAGAAAATCATCCCATTTCCAATTTTATAGTCAAGTGGCAAAAGAATTTTCATTGTTAACCAATAGTGATCCTTGGTTAATTGATCCACTATCTGAGAAATTAGATAATTTAAATTTTTCTGCTGGTGAAGGTGAAGATAGGCTTGTAGAGACTATTGATAGGTTGTTGCATCAAATACAAAAAAAATATAATGAATATAATATTTCTCAAGATCCATACGTAGTTATAAAAGCAAATGCTGGAACATATGGGATGGGTGTGATGACTGTTAAATCAAGCTCAGAAGCTATCAATCTAAACAGAAAGATGAGAAAAAAAATGTCAGTTATAAAGGAGGGGATGTCAGTATCTGAAGTGCTTGTTCAAGAAGGTATCCACACAGAAGAAACAATCAACGCAGCAGTTGCCGAACCCGTAGTATATATGATTGACCATTTTGTAATTGGAGGTTTTTACCGTGTTCATACAAGTAAGGGTAAGGATGAAAATTTGAATTCTCCAGGAATGCACTTTGCACCGGTCGCTTTTGAAACCTCATGCCTAATGCCGGATCAAGGCAGGCCCTGTCATGATAAGGCAAATAGATTTTATGCTTATGGCGTTATTGCAAGATTATCAATGTTAGCAGCGGCTAAAGAGCTATCAGTAAAAGAATGATAGCTTATCTTTTTATTATTGATCCGGTTGAGTCTCTTAATAAGATTAAAGACTCTACATTATTATTAATGAAAGAATGCTTAAGAAGAAACATCGAAGTACACTTTTGTGAAATTAATCAATTGATAATAAATGAGGGAAATTTAAATGTTTATAGTAGTAAAATCTTAGGCTTTAACAAAGAAATCGATTATCAAAATTGTGAATTACAGGCCTGTTCTTTTTTTAAAAAAATTTTTATTAGAAAAGATCCACCTTTTGATGATGATTATTTGAATTTAACTTACCTTCTAGATCATGCAGATAAAGAAGGAATAAAGGTCATTAACAATCCTTCATCAATTAGAAATCATAATGAAAAGTTATCTACTCTTAACTTTAAAGAAATTATTCCTCCAACAATTGTTACCTCAGCTTCCTATGATGTAATAAATTTCCTTAATATACATAAAAAGATTGTTCTTAAGCCCATCAATGAAATGGGTGGCAATGGAATTTTTCTCATTGAAAAATTAGATAAAAATATAAATAGCATTCTTGAAACACTCACTGTAAATGACACTAAAGTTATGATGGCCCAAAAATATATTCCAGATATCACCGAGGGCGATAAACGTATTATTGTTATAAAAGGTGAACCACTTCCATTTTGTCTGGCACGAATTCCAGACGAAAAAGATTTTAGAGCAAATTTGTCAAAGGGTGGGAATGGAGTCGCGAAAAAGTTAACAGCAGATGATATTAAAATTGTTAATGTAATTAAAGACTATTTGGTTAAAAGAAAACTAGATTTTGTAGGAATTGATGTGATTGGAAAATACTTAACTGAAATAAACGTTACAAGTCCAACATGTCTAGTAGAAATAGAAAATCAAACAAATTTTGATTGCGCTAAATTTATAATTGATGCGCTTTAAGAATATCTAATGCAAAAGTATGCAAACCTTTTTTTATTAATTTTAGTAGTTATCGGTATATTAACTTTAAGCTTGAATGGAAATTCACTATTTCAAAAAAAAGATTATATATTTGGAACAATTGTAGATATCAAAATATACGGTGGATCTAAGAAATTAGCTTCAGAAGCCTCAGAAGAAATTTTATCAAATTTTAAAAAGCTCCATCAATCTCTTCATCCTTGGCGCAAAGGGTTAATTTATGACATCAATGAAGCAATTCAAAATGAAACTCCTTTTTTAATAGAGGATCAGGAAGTAATATCTTTGATTCTGAGAGGCCAAGAATATGAAAACCAAACTAAAGGCTACTTTAATCCAGCAATTGGAAAACTTGTAAGTTTATGGGGATTTCATTCAGAAGTTCCTCGTAAATTAATGCCAGATACTAAGGCTATTTTAAAGCTAGTTGAAGCTAAACCTTCTATGGGAAATATTCAAATCATTAACAATAAGCTAATTAGTAAAAATAAGTTTGTACAAATTGATATGGGAGCATATGCCAAGGGTTATGCGTTAGATCAAGCTAAAGATATATTAGAGCAATATAAATTAAACAATGCACTCATCAATATCGGGGGAAATATCTTAGCATTGGGTATGCAAGGCAATAAGGAATGGGTTGTAGGAATTCAAGATTCTAGAAATCCAAATTTGATGGCAACTTTACCATTAAAGCCAGGTTGGTCAATTGGAACATCTGGAGATTATCAAAAATATTTTATTGTAGACGATAAAAGATATTCACATATTATTAATCCTCACACAGGTTATCCGGTCTCAAATACAAAGTCAGTCACAATATTAATTCCTCCTGGTAATAATTCCGGAGAAAAATCGGATGTTTATACTAACCCAATATTTATTGAAGAGGTCTCAAAAAAAATTGAAATTGCTAATGATTTAGGGGTAAGTCATTATTTTATTGTTTTAGAAAATAATGAGATTTTAATCAGTAATGAACTCAATAAAATTATTATGTGGCAAGATAAAATGGATGAGAAAAAAATTACTATTTATTAATGATAAAATGTATCTATGAAAAAAAAATATTTTTTAACATGTCTCTATATTCTTTTACTTATTGGGTGCGGTACAAAAGGTGAGCTTTATATTCCAGAAGAGAAATACCCCCAATCTAAAATCGATACATATCAAAATAAAATTATTAATGATCAAACACAGTCAGCATAAATGAACTCTCCAATTTTAATTAAGAAAAAAGATAAATTTTTTGTTGAAGATGTCTGTATCGATTCAATTATAGAAAAGTTTGCTACTCCAACTTATATTTATTCTAAACAAAGAATTATAGATAACTTTAAGAGCTTAGAATCTGCATTTAAAAATGTAGACCACATGATTTGTTTTGCTGTTAAAGCAAATTCAAATATAGCAATATTAAATCTTCTTGCAAAAAATGGAGCAGGTTTTGATATTGTTTCAGGTGGTGAGCTAAGAAGAGTTATTGCTGCTGATGGTGACCCGAAGAAAATTGTTTTTTCTGGGGTAGGTAAAACTTCTGAAGAAATTAAATTAGCTATAGAAAATAATATTCTGGCTTTTAATATTGAATCAGAGGATGAGCTGAAGAGAATTCAAGAAATAGCAAAGTTATTAAATAAAAAAGCATCTATTTCCATTAGGGTAAACCCTGATGTTAATGCCAATACCCACCCATATATATCAACAGGCCTTAAAGAGAATAAATTTGGTGTAAGTGAAGAGTCTGCTTTGAATCTATATAAAAACGCTAAAACTATGGATTCAATTTTAATAAAAGGCATTGATTGTCATATTGGCTCACAAATTACTGACCTAAAACCATTTGAAGACTCTGTAAAAAAGTTAATCGCGTTAATCGATAAATTAGAAATAGAAGGCATAAAAATTAAGCATATGGATATTGGAGGAGGCATCGGAATAAGTTATAAGGATGAAAGAACTATTGCCTTTGATGATTATGCAAAAGCAGTATCTGTTTTAACTAAAGGAAGACGATTTAAAATTTTATTAGAACCTGGAAGGGTAATTATGGCGGATGCAGGTGCCATTTTGACAAAAGTAGAATATGTGAAAAAAACTCAAGACAAAAACTTTGCAATTATAGACGCTGCAATGAACGATCTAATGCGACCATCTTTATATGGCTCTTTCCACAAGATTTTAAATACTTCAGAGACTACTGAAAAAAAATCTGTTTTTGATATCGTAGGACCAATTTGTGAAACGGGTGATTTTATTGGAAAAGATAGAGTAATTAGTATAGAGCCTGATAACATTTTAGTAATAATGGATACTGGGGCTTATGCAATGTCAATGAGCTCAAACTATAATTCAAGGCCACGGTTACACGAACTAATGATTGATAAAGATAAAATTCATATAATCAGAGAAAAAGAGTCTTTTGATGACCTTATTAAAGGGGAAAAGGTTCTTCCGGAATCCTAAATACCAAATGAAGAAAGAAATACATATTACATTAGCAGAGCCTAGGGGTTTCTGTGCTGGGGTTGATAGGGCAATAGCAATTGTTGAAAAAGCTCTTGAAAAATATGGATCACCAATTTACGTGAGGCATGAGGTTGTTCATAACGAGTTTGTCATTGAGAATTTAAAAAAAAAGGGCGCTATTTTTATTGAGGATATGGAAGAAATCCCAAAGGGAAGTCATGTAATTTATAGTGCCCATGGTGTATCGAAATTAGTTAAAAAAAAGGCAAGTGATTTTAATCTCGTTCCTATTGATGCAACATGCCCATTGGTAACAAAAGTCCATAAACAAGTAATCCAACAAAATAAAAAGGGGCACACCATTATTATGATAGGCCACAAAGGCCACCCGGAAGTTGATGGAACAATGGGTCAGGTTGATAATAAAGACAAAGCTTACTTAGTGCAAAACCTAGGAGATATAGATAAATTAAAGCTTAAAAATACAGAAAGACTTAGCTATGTAACACAAACAACCTTATCAATTGACGAAACAAAAGAGATCATAGATAAATTAAAGGAAAAATACCCTGACATTTCAGGACCAAATAAAAGTGATATCTGTTACGCAACCCAAAATCGTCAAGATGCAATTAAATCACTAATAAAAGATAACGAGCTGATTATTGTCGTCGGGTCCTCTAACAGCTCAAATTCGACGAGATTGGCTGAACTTGCAAAACAAGAAGGAGTTGAATCAATTTTGGTAGGAAACATAGAGAGCTTTGATTTATCTATATTGTTAAATAAAAAAAGGATTGGAATTACTGCGGGAGCTTCAGCACCAGAAATTTTAGTTAAAAATCTTATAAAAAAGATAAACAGTAACTACGATGTTTTAATTGATGAAATGTCTGGAATCGAAGAAAACGTTATATTTAAACTACCTAATATTTGAAAACTCGTAAATATAAAATACCCGTATCATCCTTAATTGTGATTTATACAAAAAAAAATGATATTTTGTTACTTCGTCGTGCTGACAAGAAAGGATACTGGCAGTCTGTGACAGGGAGCCTCGAACCTGAAGAATCTCCTTATGAAACTGCACGAAGAGAAGTTTTTGAAGAGACTGGAATAAATCCAGAAGAATATGACATACAAGACTGGAATCTGAATCACGAGTATGAAATTTTCACTCATTGGAGATACCGATACGCACCAAATATTTGTAAAAATACTGAACATATATTTGGTATGGAGCTCCCAAAAAAAATAGCTATTACAATAGCACCAAGAGAACATCTAGAATATGAATGGGTAAGTATTAAAGAAGCTAAGTCCAAAGTATTTTCCTGGACAAACCGAAAAGCACTAGAAAAATTATGCGAAATCAAATCAATTGTAAGTTAAAATTTATTCAATGAACATATCTACTATTAAATTCGATCCTTTTCAAAAATTAAAAGATGAAGATTGCCAGGAAAGAATTATTAAGGCAAAAAAAATACTAGGACAAGACCTTCTTATCCTTGGGCATCACTATCAAAATGAAGCAGTATATAGGCACGCTGACTTTGCAGGCGACTCCTTAAAATTAGCACAACATGTACAAAAAGTTGAAGCTAAATACATTGTATTTTTAGGCGTTCATTTTATGGCAGAAGTCTCAGATATCTTATCAAGAGATGACCAAATTACTATACTTCCTGATTTATCAGCCGGCTGTTCGATGGCTGATATGGCAAACCTAGCTAAAGTTGAAAGGACATATAGGGAGATTTCAAAGGTCTTAGACTTTGATGAAAATATTACGCCAGTCACATACATTAATTCAGCAGCTGATTTAAAAGCATTTTGTGGTGAACATCAGGGTATTGTTTGTACGTCAACAAATGCACCGAAAATTTTAGATTGGGCATTTAAGCAAAAAGAGAAAGCACTTTTCTTTCCAGATCAAAATTTAGGAAGATGGACGGGATACAAAATGGGGATTCCTCTTGATAAGATGCCAGTTTGGGATCCAGACCTTCCATTAGGAGGGCTCACAGAAAAGCAAATTGAAGAATCTAAAATTTTATTATGGAAAGGTCATTGTGCTGTTCATCAAATGTTCAGAGTGGAGAGTATCCAAGATTTTAAAAAAAACTATCCTAATGGAAATGTAATTTCACACCCAGAGGCTCCATTTGAAGTATGTAAAAATTCAGATTTAGTAGGTTCTACAGAATTTATCCTGCGCACTATAGAGAAAGCAGACCCTGGAACTGAATGGTTGGTTGGAACGGAGCTTAATTTAGTCAATCGCCTTGCAAAAGAAATGAAGGCTGAAGGTAAGCTTGTAAAGTTCATGTCACATGTTATTTGTGAGTGTTCAACTATGGCAAGAATTGATCCCCAACATCTCGCTTGGACATTAGAAAGCCTTATTGAAGATAATCCTGTAAATATAATTAAGGTTCCCCAAAAAGAAGCTGACTTAGCAAAGCTTGCTCTTGACAAAATGCTCGAGGCCTCATAATTGGATAAATGTGAATTATGTCTACCAACAGTTTATCCAATTGTTTGGGAAAATAGTAAATTCAGGATCATTGAGGTAGATGATCCATCATACTCGGCATATTATCGAGTTGAGTATATTCAGCATATCAAGGAAATGACAGATCTAGATGAGTGTGACAGGGATGAATTAATGAAGGCTGTATTTATTGTGGAGTCAGCAATTAAAATTTTTTATAACCCTGATAAAATTAATTTAGTTTCATTAGGAAATTTAACACCACATGTTCACTGGCATGTAATCCCACGATTTTATGATGATGATCACTTTCCTGATTCAATTTGGTCGCAGCAAAAAAAATTTAAAAAGACTGAAATATCTGATCAGATAAGAAAAAAAATAAATGCCTTTATATTAAAAAATCTAAATTAATAAACGTTTAACTTTCCTCCCATGAGTAATATGCTGATTGATAATTTCGTCAATATCTTCATTATCAACATATCGATACCATGTTTCTTCAGGATATATAACTAATAAAGGACCTTCCTTACATCGATTTAGACAGCCAGCTCGGTTGACTCTTGCCAGGTTGATGCCATATAAATTTAGTGATTTAAGTTGATGCTTCATGTAATTAAAGCAGTTCTCCGCACCAAAATTGTTACAACATTGTTTCCCATCATTTCTTTGATTTAGGCAGAAGAAGATATGATAATTATAATAAGCCATTATTGAGTCGTAGAAAAATTTTGATCTACAATAAACTTCCAAATTCTTGTGATGTTAACCTGATCAACTTCCCTTTTCATTTGCTCACTGAATGGAGCATAAGGCGAACCATTTCTTACTATTTCAGCAGCTGCAATGTCTAACTCTTCACTTCCAGAACTTTTTATGATTACAATTTTATTAATTAAACCATTCGAATTAATAGTTACCTTCATTACTAGGTTATTAAAGCTATTATTTATTATGGCAGCTTCAGGATAATTCATAGACCCCATTCGTTCGACTTTCTTTTGCCAAGCTTCAAAATATAAGCGATAAACATACTCTGGAGATTTAGCAGATATATTTTTTATTCTTAAATTTTTATTTTGTGTTTCAACATTTAAATTAATTTTACTTAAATTTGATAAAATTTTTGTTTTATCAATTGGTCTTTTTGAAATTACTTCTTCTTTTGTTATATTTTGTGAATTTGTAACTAAATCCTCTTTAATTATTGGTTTGCTTTCAATATCTTTTTTTTCTTGCTTGTTGTTTGATAATTTTTTTTTAAGATTACTTGGTTTTGTTATTTTTTCTGGTTTAGTTTGATTTATATCCTTTTCCTTTTTAGAGGTAACAAAAATTTCTAATTCATTTGCTTGATCATTATTTTTGGATATAAAAAGCTCATTAAATTCAAACTTTGTAAAAAAAATAAGGTGAAGAGATAATGAAATAATGACAGCTATTGTTATTTTAAGAGTCGTAAATTTTAAGTGTCTGTCATTCTTCATTTTCAAATAAATTTAAACATTTGTTTTGAATTCCTGAAAATCCACCATTACTCATAAATACAATTTGATCATTTGCTTTTTTTTCTTTAATAATACTATCTAAAATCCATTGAGTATTGTTTGAAACTCTTACTTTCTCGACATTTTCAAATAATTCAGAAGGATCCCAGTCTAAATTATTTTTATAACAATAGACTATATCGGCAGATGAAAGGCTCTCTTGTAGATATTTTTTCATATTTCCCAGTTTCATAGTATTAGATCTTGGCTCTAAAACTGCAATTATTCGACCTTCTTTTTGTATTTTTTTCATTCCATCCAGTGTACTTTTGATAGCTGTTGGGTGATGAGCAAAATCATCAAAGATTTTAATATTATCTTTGTACTCTCCTATTTTTTCTAATCTTCTTTTGACTCCCCTAAATAATTTTAAAGCTTCAATAGATTTAGAAGTAGGTATTCCTACATGATTAGCTGCTGCAATTGCACCTAAGGCATTAGAAGCATTATGGTCACCTATCAGCTCCCAGTCGATGGATCCTTGATTTTTGTTTTTATATGAAATATTTAAAGAATTACTTTTATCTACCCATTGGTATGACCAACCCTCATCATCATTAAAAAATTCTAATTCAGACCAGATACCAAATTTTATTACATCATCTAGAGCCTTACTTTTTGCATTTGAAATTACACGTCCATTTTCAGGAATTATTCTTAGCAGATGATGAAAATGTTTTTTTATATGTTCTAGATTATCAAAAATATCTGCGTGATCAAATTCTAAATTGTTCATAACAAGTGTTCGTGGATGATAATGAATAAATTTGGAACGTTTATCAAAAAAAGCTGTGTCATATTCATCTGCTTCAATTATAAAAAATTTAGATTCTTTATTTTCAACTAATCTGGATGATGATTTTAGGTTTGTTGGAATGCCGCCGATTAAGTAACTTGGACTAAGCCCAACATGCTCAAAAATCCATGTGAGCATTGCCGTTGTTGTAGTTTTACCATGGGTTCCAGCGACAGCTATAACCCATTTTTCATGAAGAATATTTTCATACAACCATTGGGGCCCTGATTGGAAAGCTAGGTTATTATTTAATATCCTCTCCATAAGGGGGTTGCCTCTTTTGACAATATTACCAACGATATAAATGTCTGGATTAAGTTTTGTTTGGGACGAATGGAATCCTTCTATGATTTCTATTCCTTGTTCTTCTAGCTGTGTTGACATTGGGGGATATACATTTTGATCACATCCAGTGACTCTAAAACCTTTTGATTTTGCCAGAGATGCTATCCCCGCCATAAATGTTCCACATATCCCTAATATATGAATGTGCATTTTTACCTAATATTTGGTGAAATCCATTTCTTTAATTGTTCTTTAGATATAGATCTTCTTGTAGCCATATCATTAATTTGATCTTCATCAATTTTATCAACACTGAAATATTTTGCCTCAGGATGCGCAAAATAAAAGCCACTTACTGAGGATGCAGGTTTCATTGACATACCCTCTGTCAGTTCCATACCAATTTCCTCTGCTTTTAGAAGCGCGAATATTTCATTTTTAACCGTATGTTCAGGACAAGCCGGATAACCAGGAGCAGGTCTTATCCCTTGGTACTTTTCTTTTATCATTGCTTCATTACTAAGTTTTTCAGTTTGATATCCCCAGAGATCTTGTCGAACTCTGTCATGCATATACTCTGCAAAAGCTTCAGCTAATCGATCTGTGATAGCTTTGACCATGATACTGCTGTAATCATCCTCATCTTTCATGAATATATCTTCATAAACCTCGGCATTTATACCTGACGTGACAGCAAAGAGGCCAATATAATCGGTAATATTTTTTTGTTTGGGAGCAATAAAATCAGATAAGCATATATTAGGTTTTTGAGTACCCTTAATCACTGGTTTTTGGGTCTGCTGCCTCAAGCAATAGTAAGTAAACGCTAATTCCATGGATTCATCTTTGAATATTTCGATATCATCTTCATTAATAGAGTTTGCAGGGTAAAAACCTACTACGCCATTAGCTTTTAGTTTTTTTTCATTAATAAGTTTAGTTAACATTTTTTGAGCTTCTTTAAAAAGATCTGTGGCACTTTTACCTACTACTTTATCTTTAAGAATATCAGGATATTTCCCATGAAGATCCCATGTTTGAAAGAAAGGTGTCCAATCTATATATTCTTTGATTAAATTAAGATCAATATTTTTGAAGATCCTTCGGCCAATAAACTTAGGTTTTTTTGGTTTAAATTTAAGTGTTAATTTATTTTTCCGAGCCTCTTCGATAGATACAAACTTTGGGCCCTTTTTTTTTGCATGTAATTGTCGAACGTTTTCATAATCCTTAGAAAGATCAACAAGATATTCCATTTTTTGTTTTGGGTCCATTAGAGATTGCATCACAGATACTGAACGAGATGCATCAGATACATGTACAACAGGACCATCGTAATGTTCAGAAATTTTTACTGCTGTATGTGCTCGAGATGTGGTTGCTCCACCAATAAGTAATGGAATATTATTTTCTTTGAAATATGGATCACGTTGCATCTCGCTAGCTACGTTAGACATTTCCTCTAGAGAAGGAGTAATCAATCCTGATAAGCCAATAATGTCAGCGTTTTCTTCTTTTGCTTTTGCAAGTATTTCCGCACAGGGAACCATTACGCCCATATTGACTACTTCGAAATTATTACATTGAAGAACAACAGATACGATATTTTTTCCGATGTCATGGACATCACCTTTGACGGTTGCGATTAACATTTTTCCTTTAGGCTTGGCTTTAATCCCTGTTCTTTTTTCATCCTCCGCCTTTTCTTTTTCAATAAAAGGTACAAGATGAGCAACAGCCTGTTTCATTACTCTTGCTGATTTTACAACCTGAGGTAGGAACATTTTTCCTTGGCCAAACAGATCACCAACAACATTCATTCCATCCATAAGGGGGCCTTCAATAACATTAATTGGCCGACCATTCTCATTCATAATTTTTAATCGCGCCTCTTCAGTGTCTTCTACAATATAGTCTGTGACGCCATGAACTAATGCATGTTGAATTTTCTTTTCAATAGTAACGGGTGTTTTTTCATCACCTCGCCAATTTAATTTTAATTCCTCTTTTTTACTTCCTTTTAATGTGCCAGCAATATCAATCATTCTTTCTGTAGAATCAGGTCTTCGATTTAAGACAACATCTTCTACTGCTCGCTTTAAGTCATCATCTAAATCATCGTATAAGCCAACCATTCCTGCATTGACAATTCCCATAGTTAACCCAGCTTTAATAGCATGATATAAGAAAACAGTGTGTATGGCCTCTCTTGCTTGATCGTTTCCACGGAAACTAAAACTTACATTTGATACGCCGCCAGAAATTTTAGCGTAGGGAAGGTTTTCTTTAATCCAGCGGGTTGCATTGATAAAATCTACCGCATAATTATTATGTTCCTCAATCCCTGTGGCCACAGCAAAAATATTAGGATCAAAAATAATATCCTCGGGTGGAAAATTTAGTTTTTGGGTAAGGACATCGTAAGCGCGTTTACATATCTCAATTTTACGTTCATAGGTATCTGCTTGCCCTTTTTCATCAAAGGCCATAACCACTACAGCAGCCCCAAAATTTCTACATAATCGAGCATGTTTTAAAAAGGCTTCCTCTCCCTCCTTCATGGATATTGAGTTGACGATGGCTTTACCTTGAACACACTTTAATCCTGCCTCAATGACCTCCCATTTTGATGAGTCAATCATTATGGGGATTCGTGCAATATCGGGTTCAGAAGCAATTAAATTTAAAAAATATTTCATGGCATTTAGGGAGTCCAGCATGCCCTCATCCATATTTATATCAATAACCTGTGCTCCATTTTCAACTTGTTGTCGTGCTACCGATACCGCTTCCTCAAATTTTTCTTCGATAATCAGTCGTGCAAAAGCTTTGGAGCCTGTGACATTTGTTCGCTCTCCCACGTTAATAAATAATGTATCATCTTTAATACTAAGTGGCTCAAGTCCAGAGAGCCTCGTAAAGACCTCTTGTTTAGGAAGAATCCTTGGGGGGATGTTTTCTAACTGTTCAGCAATTGCTTTGATATGATCCGGTGTTGTTCCACAACAACCACCAGCAATGTTTATGAATCCGCTATTAGCAAATTCTTTTAAAAGCTCTGAGGTATCATGTGGTTTTTCATCAAACCCCGTGTCCGACATTGGGTTTGGAAGCCCTGCATTTGGATAAATGCATATATTGGTATCGGCAATTTTCGATAGCTCTTCAGCATAAGGACGCATAAGAGCAGCACCTAAGGCACAATTTAGTCCTATCGTTAATGGTTTTGCATGTCTGATGGAATTCCAAAATGCACTCACTGTTTGCCCCGATAAAATTCTACCCGATGCATCCGTTACTGTTCCAGAAATCATGAGAGGGAGTCTTTGTGACATTTCTTCAAAAGCTTGTTCTACCGCGAATAAAGCAGCTTTACAATTTAAGGTATCAAACACTGTCTCAACTAAAATGATATCAACGCCACCCTCAATAAGAGATTTTGTTTGTTCCTTGTAAGATGCTACTAATTGATCAAAATTGACATTTCTGGCTCCTGGATCATTTACGTCAGGTGATATAGATGCCGTTTTAGGGGTTGGGCCAATTGCCCCTGCGACAAACCTGGGTTTCTCAGGGGTACTAAACTTTTTAGCTGCTTCCTTTGCAAGCCGAGCTGATTCAAAATTCATCTCATGTATCAGATGAGGCATATGGTAATCATCCTGAGCAATACTGTTAGCCCCAAACGTATTAGTTTCTAATATATCTGCACCCGCCATTAAATATTCTTCATGGATTTCTTTAATAACTTGGGGTTGTGTCAAGCTAAGTAGTTCGTTGTTACCTTTTAAGAAAATTTCTCGTTCACCCTTGGGGGCAGAAAAATCAAGGAATTTTCCATTTTTACCGCCACGGTAATCCTCTTCTGTAAGTTTATGTTGTTGGATCATCGTGCCTGTAGCACCATCCATTATCATAATTCGATTACTGAGGATTTTACTTAGCTCAACTTCTAACTTAGATGAGAAATTTTTCGCCATTTTTTATTTAATACTCTTTTCAATTTTAGACAGTTGCTCTTCTAGCTTCTCAAGTTTCTCGCGTGTTTTCTTAAGTACGCCTGTTTGTACATCAAATTCTTCCCTAGTAATAAGGTCCATTTTGGTGAACATGCCCTTTAATAGTGCATTTATGTTCTCTTCAATGTCACTTATTGGGGAATCAGAAATGATATTTTTAATTTTCTGTGAAATTTGTTGAATTGTTTCTTTATCCACCATTTATTTTTCCTGTAAAACATTGATTTTAACAGTTTTTTTATATTATTATTGTTAATAAATTAATTTAATTTTTTCCCCAAATTAGATTAAATAAACAAAGAAAATCTAGAAAATAACAAAGTTGGCACGGTTTTTGCTTTACATATAAGTGTACGCAAATAAAAAGCGTCATCAAATTTTAAAAGGAGAAAACTGTATGAGCAAGAAATTAATTAAAGCCGCTGTTATTGGAGCATTATTTTCAGTTGCCCCAATGAGCTTTGCGGCTGACGAAGTAGAAGATATTAAAGCACCTTCAATGCTTGACGAATTTAGCTTTAGTGCAAACGTAGGCTTATATTCTGATTATGTATTCCGTGGATACACGCAAACACAAAATGAACCAGCTATTCAAGGTGGTTTTGATGTTGAGCACTCAAGCGGACTATACGTAGGTACTTGGGCATCCAATGTAGATTGGACAACTGCAGGTGGCTACATGGATAAAAACAGTATCGAAATTGATGTTTATGGTGGTTGGGCAACAGAGCTTCCATTCGGTGGCATTGGCTTTGATATAGGTGTTCTTCAATTCTTATATCCAGGAAGTGATACCACAGACGCTGTCGAAACAGATGCAACTGAAATTTATGTCGGGCTTAGCAAAGATTTCCTAGAGGGTAAATTCTCAGTAAGTTTGACTAACTATGTTGTCGTTTCTGATGATGCCTGGGGCTTTTCAAACATGGATGGTGAAACATATACCGACTTATCTGTTGACGTTCCAATTGGAGCCACTCCAATAACACTTTCAGCTCATGTTGGGTATCAAACATTTGGTGATCAAGGTGATGGAGCAGATTATAACTATACAGATTGGAAAGTAAATGCAGACTATGCCTTTAATGATAACTTTTCAGCAGGTGCATTTTATACCGACACTGATCAAAAGAAAGATAATTGGACAGTTGAAGGTAAGTTTCTTGGAGACAGCGTTTTTGGTGGTTACTTAAGCGCAGGATTCTAAATAAATCATGATTGGGGAGCAGATTAACCTCTGCTCCTTTATTTAAATATTTAAGGGGAATAAATATGAAGTTAATTAGTGCAGTGATCAAGCCATTTAAGCTTGATGAAGTAAGAGAGGCCCTTTCTGAGATTGGCGTTCAAGGTATTACTGTCACAGAAGTAAAAGGGTTTGGTCGTCAAAAAGGCCATACAGAGCTTTACCGTGGAGCTGAGTACGTTATCGATTTCTTACCGAAGGTAAAAATAGAAATTGCAGTCTCCGACAAACTCACAAAAAAAGTTATTGAGGCTATTTCAAAGTCTGCACTCACTGGAAAAATTGGTGATGGCAAGATCTTTGTAATGCCACTTGATCAAGTTCAACGAATCCGAACCGGTGAAACCGGCGAAGATGCACTTTAAGGAGACAATCATGAATAAAATATTTTCTAAATTAGGAGTAATTGGTTTATTAAGCCTATTTCTTTTCGGTTTTACACAAACAGGTATATCAAATGAGGTATTTGATATCACTAAAGAAACATTTTTAGTTGCAGAGCAAGATGTTCTAGTAGTGGAGGCAGCAGTTGAGGAGGTGCCTACAATAAACTCAGGCGATACCGCTTGGATGATTGTGGCAACCATACTAGTAATTGTCATGGCCATTCCTGGTTTGGCATTATTTTATGGTGGATTGGTAAGATCCAAAAATATGTTATCTGTTTTGATGCAAGTTTTTGTGACTTTTTCTTTAATGTCGCTGTTGTGGGTTATCTACGGATATAGTGTGGCATTTTCAGATGGCACAGGCACACCTTGGGGACAAATGATCGCTGGTGGTTTTGGCGCAGCATTTTTAAGTGGCATTACTCCTGACTCAGTATCAGGAACTATTCCTGAATATGTTTTTGTTACCTTCCAACTTACTTTTGCAGCCTTAACACCAGCACTGATTGTCGGTGGATTTGCTGAAAGGATTAAGTTCTCAGGCATGCTTTTATTTATGGCAGGCTGGTTTACTATTGTCTATCTTCCAATATGTCATATGGTTTGGGGCGGTGGATTCATTGCTGAAATGGGCGCAATCGATTTTGCTGGCGGAACGGTGGTTCATATTAATGCAGGTATCGCAGCATTAGTTTTAGCACTTTTAATTGGACCAAGATTAGGCTACGGCAAAGAGGCGATGCCTCCACACAATATGCCAATGACAATGATTGGTGCTTCATTGCTTTGGGCTGGTTGGTTTGGCTTTAATGTGGGGAGTGAATTAGCTGCCGATGGCGTTGCAGGTGCAGTAATGATTAATACTCAAGTCGCGACAGCTGCTGCTGTATTAGGTTGGTTACTCATTGAATCATTACAAAAAGGCAAAGCTTCCATGCTAGGTGGTGCATCAGGTGCGATTTCAGGCTTAGTTGCAATTACTCCAGCTTGTGCGGTAGTGGGTCCGATGGGAGCAATTATCCTAGGCTTTGTAGCTTCAATTATAGCTTATTGGGCTTGTACAAGCCTTAAAAAAGCAATTGGTTACGATGACTCATTAGACGTATTTGGTATTCACGGTGTTGCAGGCATAGTCGGTGCACTAGGTTTAGCAATACTAATGGCACCAACATTTGGTGGGGTTGGTTTTGATGAGGACGTATCAATGGCTTCACAATTTGTTATTCAAGCGAAGAGCGTAGGTGTAACGATTGTTTGGTGTGCTATTGCAACCTTTGTTTTATATAAAATTGTCAATTCCGTTGTGGGTATGAGAGTTTCAGATGAAAGTGAAAGAACTGGACTTGATACTACTTCTCACGGAGAGACTGCGTACCACTCTTAATTATCCTCCTGTAATTTTAGAGTGACTAAAGGCCCACAATTGTGGGCCTTTTTTTTTAAGTTAAGACAATATTACATTCATGATTTTACTTAGGGTATTTTCATAACAGAAAAGTAAATATCACATGTATATTATGTTCACTGCTATTTATTTAGTAGAATTCGAATAATTAAAAGGAGATCATATTATGTGGACAACACCAATTGCAACTGAAATGCGTTTCGGTTTTGAAGTAACAATGTACGTAATGAACAAGTAATCGTTTATTTATTTATGTTAAAAAAAGGAACTCTTGCAGTTCCTTTTTTTTATGGGAGTTTAAAATCTTTAGGCAGTAAAACCCATATCTTGCCATCTTGTTTCATTTTGCCAGCCATTTTTCCAGCATTATCTCCTTGTCCCCAATAAAAGTCAGCTCTGACGCCTCCATTAATAGCTCCACCAGTATCTTGGGCAATCATAAGTTGCTTTATAGGGATATCGGTATTTGGCTTAGTTGTCTTTAGAAAAATAGGTGCACCAAGTGGGACATACTTTCGATCTATGGCAACAGATCTTTCAGCGGTAATAGGGATACCCATGGCACCAATCGGACCAGGTAAGCCTTCTGGAAGAATTCGGAAAAATACATAACTAGGATTAGCACTTAAGAATTTTCTTAATCTCTTTTTGTTGTTCTTTGCCCATTTCTTAATGCTCTGCATAGAAACTTTACCTCTTTGTAATTCCCCTGCACGAATAAGCGCACGACCCATTGAGCGATAAGGATGTCCATTTTGATCTGCATATCCAATTTGAATTCTTCTTCCATTTTCAAACTCGATAACACCAGACCCTTGAATCTCAAGAAAAAAGGCTTCAACGGCATTATTGACCCAGACCAATTCATTACCTTCTAGTGGCGCCACATTTTCTGTAATTTCATCTCTTGTAAAGTATGGTACTAATTTATTACCCTCAACCCTTCCTCTCAGTCTTTTGTATTTTAGGTCAGGATAAATTTCACTTAAATTGACTGTTATCAAATCGTCAGGAATAGAGTAAAGCGGAATATTATATCTTTTTGTTTTCTTCCAATTACCTTTTAGCAATGGCTGATAATACCCTGTAATTAATCCTTCTTTCGTCCCATCGTTATTAGTTGCTTGATATAAATTAAAATAATTTTTGTAATAGTTTATTATTTCTTCATTACTTGGGGATGAGCCAATTAAATAAGCTTGCTCACAAACTTTTCGCCAAAGCTTTTTATTGATAAGTGTGGAACAGCTCCTTATCCAAGCAGGCCAAGCGAGAATTAGGTAGTCTTCTGAGAGTGCATATTCAATGTCACTCCAGTAAGTCTCCTTAAGGAAACTATAGGGTTGAAATTTGGCCTCTTTTTTTTCTTCGACGACTGGTTGTTCAACTTCAGGGCAATTACAATCCACTGGTGGTTGAGGATTTTGGCAGCTCGTTAGTAATAAAAATAAAACAATCAGTAGCCTAGGTGTGCTGTTCAATGTAGTGTTCTCGGCATATTTAATTCAAACTTAGGAATTTCGACATTAAAGCTTATTTCGCTATCTGTTAACATTTGATAAGAGCCCCACATAAACCCAGAAGGGGTGCTAATTTCAGTAAAACTTGAATAACTATAAACTTCACCAGGAGGGATGGTTGGCTGTTCTCCAATCACACCCTTTCCTTTTACTTCAAATTTTTCAAACTTTGAATTTTCAATTATCCAATGCCTACTGATTAATTGAATTGGCTGTAAGCTGTCATTTTTTATTTCAACCTCATAAGCAAACACATATTTATTAAATTCAATCATAGAATTTTTTTCAATGAAATTTGGAGTCACTTTAACTAAAATATGGTTATTGTTTTTATCCTTCACTTAATTAATCCTGAAGTTGGTGAGCTTGGATCTGCTTGATAAAACTTCTTCTTCATCCTTCCTGCTAGGTATGCATCCCTTCCAGATTCAATAGCTTTTTTCATCGCGCCTGCCATTAAAATAGGGTTACTTGCTGCCGCAATAGCTGTATTCATTAAAACACCATCACAACCTAGCTCCATAGCAATTACTGCGTCTGAAGCAGTTCCAACGCCCGCGTCTACAATGATGGGCACTTTTGCATTATCAATAATAATTTCTAAGTTATGAGGATTCAAGATCCCCATTCCTGAACCGATGAGTGATGCTAGAGGCATGATGGCACAGCAGCCTATGTCTTCAAGTTCTTTTGCAATAATAGGGTCGTCTGAGGTGTAAACCATGACATCAAATCCTTCTTTGATTAAAGTTTTTGCGGCTTCTAGAGTCTCAACAACGTTCGGATAAAGAGTATTGGGATCACCTAAGACCTCTAATTTGACAAGGTTATGTCCATCTAACAGCTCTCTTGCAAGACGCAATGTTCTAATAGCATCCTCTTTTGAATAACATCCTGCTGTATTGGGCAAATATGTATATTTTTCCTTGGGTATGAAATCTAATAAAGATTCTTCTTTAACATCTTGGCCAATATTAGTTCTTCTTATTGCAACTGTCACAATCTCTGCACCACTTTCCACTATTGCCGTTTGGGTTTCTTTAAAATCTTTATATTTACCTGTGCCTACTAGAAGCCTAGATAGATAATGTTTTCCTGCAATTAAAAACTTATCTGATTCCATTAATTAGCCGCCACCTACAGCTATAACAATCTCGAGTTTGTCTCCATCTCTTAAAAAGGTTAGAGGGAAATTACCTTTTGAAATTATTTCTCCATTATATTCTATGGCAAATTTTTTTTCATTAAGTGCTAATTTTTCAATTAATGTAGAAAGACATATTTCAGTAGCTTCAAAACTTTTTTGTTGCCCATTAACGTAAATTTTCATCGGATTATTTTTATATTTAAAAAATTTGAATTTATTGCTATAACCTTTATCATATAACAATATTTGGGACAAAATCCCAATAATTTTAAATTCCCAAAAGGAAAGATGATAGTGAAAAGTAAAAAAACAAATTCTAAGCTTAACCAAGCACAAACTGAGGCTTCTAAATCAAAATTAGAGAGTGAAGTTAAAATTCAATCAAAAGAGAAGGCAAAAATAAACCACAATAAATTTTATAGAGCACTCGAAGCATTTTCTGATTGCGTTTAGCTTCTTAAAGTTCTATTAAATAGGCTAAAACATAGTTGGTAACATAGTGATGCTAATTCTGCGTCATACCTTTCTCCTTCATCCCTCATAAAAGCATGTTGAGCATTAAATTCATGCCAACTAAATTTAATTGAAGTATCTAGCAATTGGTGATGTATGTTTGTTCGGTTCTCAGTAGGTACATGATTATCTTGCTTCCCCCAAATCATTAATAATTCACCTTGAATGTCTGTAAGACGCTCCATGCTGTGTTGTCCAGGTTTATTTGGGATAGTATTTGTATGAAGATCTGTTGCATAAAAACAGGCTGTAGCTTTGACACTTGGATTAAGAGCAGCTCTAAATGCAAGATGACCACCAATACAAAAACCCATTGCGCCGATATGACCATTTGACCACTTTTGTTTAACAATCCAGTCAATCATAGATTGATTATCTGTGTCATATGCTTGAACATTTTTTTTAGATTTATCAGCATTACCTTTATCTCTTCCTGCATCATCGTAATTAAGGACGGTACCAATAACATTAAGCTCATGGAAAACTTCAGGTACCAAAACAACAAATCCGTGGCTTGCCATAATTTTTGCAGCCCTTTCAATCGGGCCTGTTTGTTGAAAAATTTCTGAGTAAAAAAGGATAGTAGGAAATCTAGACTCCGATTTTGGTCTATGAACATAGGTTCTCATTATTCCTGTTGGTGTAGGTAAATCAACAAACTCTGACTCTATTATCATAATTATCCTTGTGATAAAAAACCTTGTGATAAAAATTTTTATTTTACTTTAAAAAAAAGAAAAAATAAGAATTTAATAATAAATTATTTCGTTTTTTTTAAATTATATTTTATTCAATTTCTGAAGAGCATTCACTATATAAAATAGAATCCTCCTTCTTTACGGTTGTGGTCTTCTCATTAAATATTAACTTAGTAATTCCATTTGAAAATACATTTGAAATCTCTGTTTGATCAAGTTTAATTTCTCTTTTTGGAAAAATTATCCAAAGGCTTTTTTTATCATCCCCAATGTAACGAACAAAAAAATATTTTTTTTGATTACACACATATTTTAATGAATTTTCAGGCGTTGTGTCTATTTCACCACCATCTTCAAATAAGTCATCAATTGAATATTCTTTTGAAGCACAGCCAACCATAAGAAACAAAAAAAATATATTTAAAATAAGCTGTCGCATAGTTATTGTTTAATTTGCTATTAAAGTTTTATGATTATTTAAGCTCATTATTATACCGATACTAGCCAATGAAACTACCATGGATGTGCCTCCATAACTCATAAATGGCAGAGGTAAGCCAACGATAGGAAGTAATCCACTAATCATTGCAATGTTTACGAAAATAGAACTAAAAATTGAAACACCTAAAGAAACAGTTAAAAGTTTTGAAAAAGTACTTTGCATATTGCTTGCCAGGATAAATATCCTGAAGATAAGAAGCAAAAATAAAGTAAAAATTATAACTACACCAAAAAAACCAAATTCCTCAGAATAGACAGCAAAAATAAAATCTGTATTAGCTTCTGGTAAAAAATTTAAATTCGTTTGTGACCCTTTCCCCCAACCTTTTCCAAAACCACCACCAGAACCTATTGCAATCATTGATTGAATTGTATGGTAGCCAGTTCCTAATGGATCAACAAAAGGATCAAGCATATTAATGATCCTATTTTTTTGATAAACATGAAGATTTATCCAGATGAAAGGTGAGCTAAGAATGACAAAAATCATAGATGAGAGTATTAAACGCCATGATATACCCGCTAAAAAAATAATCAAAAAACCTGACAAGGCAATCATAATAGATGTGCCCAAATCAGGTTGAAGTAAAACTAGATATACGGGGATTGAGATTAAAATAATAGCTGCGAAGTGAAGCCAAAGTGTGATTTTATTTTGATAATGTTGATAAAGCCAAGCTATCATTAATGGCAAAGTAATTTTCATTAATTCAGAAGGTTGGAGGTTAAAAGCTCCAAAAGCTAGCCACCTTTTTGCCCCATTACTTTCTATTCCAAAAAAGTGGACTAAAATCAATAAAAATATGGTGATTAAAAACAATATAGGAGCGTACGAAAATAAAATACGGGGATTAGTAAAGACCAAAATTGTAAAAATTACCAGTCCGACAAAAATATTTACAACTTGATTAACAATAATATTTGAAGTATCTAAATTACTTCCTGATAAAGTTATCAAGCCTAGTAAAATAATAAAAAAAGTGACAGCTAAAAGGTGAATATCAACTCTTTTTTTATATTTTTGTAAGACTTTGATCATAATTTTTTATTTTTTAAATAAGCATCTAAAACTTCTTTTGCAATTGGACCTGCCACTGAGCCTCCATGACCCCCATTCTCAACGATTACTGCGATGACAATCTTAGGATCATTGGCAGGAGCATAGGTAATAAAAAGCGCATGGTCTTTAAGATTATCGGGGAGGGTATCCTCGCTATATTCTTCATCTATTTTTAAACCAAATAATTGAGCTGTTCCAGTTTTTGATGCCATTTGATAATTTGATTTTTTGCCTAAAAAAGCGGCAGTCCCTCCTTCTTTTGTAACGTTGACCATACCTACCTTGATCAATTTTAGGTTCTTATCTGAATAGCTTTGTTTTTTCTCTTTGACTTCTTCTTTATCTTGTTTGATTCCATCAATACTTAAAAGTAAGTGGGGCTTAATTGATAAACTAGGGTTCGCAAGCTTTGAAGTGGCATTTGCAAGCTGGAGAGGTGTGACAAGAGTAAATCCTTGTCCAATTGCAGTAATCGCAGTTTCTCCAGCATACCAACTTTCATTAAACTTCTTCTTTTTCCAGGCTTTATCGGCAATTAAACCACTTTTTTCTCCATCAATATCTATCTCAGTCTTTTTTCCAAAGTTAAAGTCATCAAGCACTTTATTTAAATTAGGTATTCCTAATTCAAGACCCAATCCATAAAAAAAGGTATCGCATGAAACAGCAATGGCTTTAATAATATCTACAGTCCCGTGACCCCCTCGTTTCCAATCACGAAAGACTTTAGAAGATCTTGGCATTTTAAAATATCCAATGTCAAAAATCGAAAAAGGGGGTTTTCTTATATCGTTTGTAAGAGCTGCAAGAGCAACAAAGGGCTTAAGTGTAGAGCCGGGAGGATAAAGACCAGCAACGGCTCTATCGAGCATGGTTCTTGAGTTTTTATCGTTTAGATTAGCCCAAGCCTCATGAGATATCCCGTTTGTAAATAAAGCCGGATTAAATGTTGGCTGACTAACATAAGCAAGTACTTCAGAATTGTTTGGATCGATTGCAACAAGTGCTCCCTTTTTTTCTTTAAATGCTTTCTCAGCAATTTTTTGTAATCTATAATCGATTGTTAAGTTGATAGCTCTTCCAGGAATAGGCTTTTTCTCTTGCAATGTTCTAATGACATTTTGCTTGGCATCTACTTCAATCTCTTTAAATCCAGGAGAACCATGTATTAAATTCTCGTAAAATTTTTCAATACCAGATTTACCAATATGAGTACTACCTAAATATCGATTAGTTAAATTTTCTTTTTCTAAGAAACTGATATCTTTATCATTAATTCTATTTATGAAACCAATTAGATGTGCTGATGACTTTCCTTGAGGATAGTCTCTTATAAACCTTTGTTTAATACTAAGTTTGGGAAATAAGTATTGATGCGCAACGAAGTTTGCAATTTGTTTGTCGGTGAGACTAAAGCTTATAGGAACTGTATTTTCATATAAGTAACTAATTTTTTTTATATTAATATCAATATCAATATCAATATTTAATTTTTTTTTTAAACGGGCTCTTATTTCAGAAAGGTCAGAAAAAAAAGTACGGTCTATCTCCAAAGAATGCACTAATTTGTTATCAGCTAGAATGACATTATTTCTATCGAGAATGACTCCTCTTTTCGGGGGGATAGGAACAATTTTGATACTATTATTTTTACTTAGAGCGATAAATCTATCAAACTGTATGATCTGTAAATAAAATATTTTTAATAAAGGAATGAATAGTAGAATTATTAAAAATCCAAATAGTATTTGAATTCTTTTTTTAAAAAAATATTTAAAGCGATAATTATCCAAAGTAAAATTTAAGCATCGTAAGTTCTTTCATAAAAAATTTGAAAAATTATTAATATAATAAAAGTGATAACTATCTCTATTATTAAATAATTTAATAAGCTCCCATTGATATAAAAAATAGGATTAACATTTTGAGATATGATCGTTACAATTATTATACCAAAGCTAATAGATAGAAATCTAAGAAGAATATTTTGAGCTTTCGACGGCATTAAAAAATACTTCTGGGTAAAAATTTTGAGGCCGAATAAAAGCAAAAATGTTATGGTGTATTGTCCTAAAATTGACCCTATCAAAATATCTACAATGACACCTATCAAAAAGACTTTAATTATAGTAATTGATATTAAACTGGATGAAATAGTCAGCACCATTAATGCTATGAAATACTCCGGGTAAAAATTACTATTTATAAAGCTGAATAAATCAATGAAACTAAAAAAAACAGAAAATAAAAATAAACCAATAAATAATTTTTGTTGCTTTACTTTTATGTCATGAGATTTTCTTAACATTATTAATAGTCGAGAACGGTAATTAAAGAGAATTGATTTGAAAAAGTTGCTGGTTTTAAAAGAATTTTGTTAAATTGTTTATCTTCTGGAGATACGTTAACTACTTCTCCTATCTTAATTCCACTAGGGTATACGTTATCGAGACCTGAAGTAACAAATTTGTCACCAGGAGAGATATCTATCGAAGCAGGAAAGAAAGGAATCACTAAAAATTCAGTGTCACCATAAATGATGACATGGTTTTGTCCATTGTCTTGAAGTGCATTGACGGCAAACTTTTTTGAAAGCAATGGAACAACCACGCTTGTTTGATCATAAGTTGAGTATATTTGACCAACCAAACCTAATCTATTCACTACGGGCATGCCTTGACGAATTCCGTCTTTTTTACCTTTATTGACTGTAATTATTTGGGTTCTGCCTCTTTTAGTTGGTTTAATTATTTCAACGGGATAAGTTTTTTTTGGTGCTAACTTTCTTGATAAGAGGGAAGCCTCTCTCAAGTTATCATTCTCAGCGACTAGAAAATTTCTTATTTGATTCTCAATGGCAAGGCGATCTATTTCAATATTAAGTTGGTTTATTTCTTCTTCTAATAAAACTTTTGATTTTGATAGGCTTTGAAAATTATCAAAAAAATTAATGGAGTCATTAGTCAAAATGATTAAAGGGGAAGTTATAAATGAAAAATCTTTTCTAATTTTCTTAAGATAGTCATAGCGACTATCCATGAACATCATTAGCAAAGTCAAAAAAATTAAAAGAATAAAATAAGTTAAAGAAAAGTTAGTAGTAAATAAGCTTAAATTTTTTTTAGTAACCTTGAGAGCCATTATGTTTATTCATAAACAAATGTATTTTTAAAATAATCTAAATGATCCAATGTTTTTCCACAGCCTCTGACTACACATGTAAGCGGATCTTCAGCAATAATTACTGGAATGCCTGTTTCTTCTTGAAGCAGCCGATCAAGATTCTTCAAAAGGGCACCTCCACCAGTGAGGACCATGCCATTTTCTGCAATATCAGATCCAAGCTCAGGGGGAGTTTGTTCAAGCGCAGTTTTCACAGCACCAACGATTGTATGAAGAGGCTCTGCAATAGCTTCTAATATTTCATTACTGGAGATATTTAGTTTTCTAGGCAGGCCCTCAGCTAAATTTCTACCAGTGATATCCATTGATAAAAGTTCATTTAAAGGAAAGGCGCTACCAATTTCCTGTTTTATTTTTTCAGCAGTTGGTTCAGATATTAATGTTCCATAATTCCTTCTCATATATTCAACAATAGATTGATCAATTTTGTCTCCACCTACGCGAGCGGAACTTGCGTAAACAATTCCACCTAATGAGATAATTCCAACTTCAGTGGTGCCGCCTCCCACATCAATCACCATTGAACCTGTAGCGTCTTGAATTGGTAGATCAGCTCCAATAGCAGCTGCCATGGGTTCTTCAATTAAAAATACTTGTTTCGCACCAGCTCTCTCTGCAGATTCTCGAATAGCTCTTTTTTCAACTTGTGTTGCACCATATGGAACACAAATGACTATCCTTGGGCTTGGAGAAAACATGTTGGTTGATACAGTCTTCTTAATAAAATGCTTTATCATCTCTTCGGTAATATTAAAATCAGCTATCACACCGTCTTTCATTGGACGAATAGCTTCGATACTTTGAGGAGATCTACCCAGCATTGATTTAGCTTCAGTACCAACAGCTAGAACAGTTTTTCTGGATTGAGGCCCATTAGGTCCTTGAACATTTTGTATTGCAACAACTGAAGGTTCATCAAGAACAATACCTCTTCCTTTGGCAAAAATTAATGTATTTGCTGTGCCAAGGTCAATAGCTAAATCGTTGTCAACAAAACTTCTAAATATATTTTTAATCATAATTTATAATCGATGAATTTTAAACTGCCTTCTTATCCTTGTATAATAACTTATTAATTAACATAAATTAAACAAAAAACGGTGTTTTAATAAAATGAAATTTGATAATGACGAAATTAAAAAAATTGCCCATTTGGCAAGAATAAATATAAACAAAAACGAAGCTGATAAAGTTGGTGAAAAATTAGAAGGAATTTTGGGGTTAATCGACCAAATGACTCAGGTAAATACAGAAGGCATTGAACCTATGGCTCATGCACTCGATATCACACAGCCTTTAAGAGAGGATAAAGTGACCGAAGTGGATATTAGAGAGAAATCCTTAAAATTATCAAATGAAACTGATCAGTCTCTGTTTATTGTCCCTCGAGTGATTGAGTAAAATGATAAATTTATCCCTCAAAAAGCTTTCAGAAGGTTTAAAACAAAAAAAATTTTCCAGCGTAGAGCTTACGCAATTCTTTTTAAATCGACTAGATCTTCATAACCCATCTATAAATGCTTTTATTACAATTGATAAAGATAAAAGTTTGGCCATGGCAAAGCGCTCAGATGAAATGATCAAAGAGGGAAACCAGGATTATTTAACCGGGATTCCAATAGCTCAAAAAGATATTTTTTGTGCAGAAGGATGGAAAACAAGTTGTGGTTCAAAAATGTTAGATAATTTTATTGCTCCATATGATTCAACTGTAATAAGTAAATTTAATGCAGTAGGGGCTGTGAACTTAGGAAAAACGAATATGGATGAATTTGCTATGGGTTCATCGAACGAAACTTCTTTTTATGGCTATGTTAAAAATCCATGGGACATAAAAACTGTCCCAGGCGGAAGCTCGGGTGGTAGTGCAGCGGCAGTTGCTGGTAGGCTGGCCCCGGCTGCGACGGCAACAGATACGGGCGGTTCGATTAGGCAGCCTGCTTCTTTATGTGGTTTGACGGGTTTAAAACCGACCTATGGTTTAGTTTCTAGATATGGAATGATTGCATTTGCATCCAGCCTTGATCAGGCAGGCCCAATGTGTAATACGGCAGAAGATTGTGCAGCAATGATGAATGTTATGAGTGGCCATGACCCTAAAGATTCAACAAGCATACAAAGAGAAAAAGAAAACTATTTAACAGGTATTAATGACCCCATTAAGGGCGTAAAAATTGGTGTCCCAAAAGAATTTTTTAGTGAAGGCCTAGAACCTGAGATTGAGAAAATAATAGAACAGGGCATAAACGAGTATAAAAAATTGGGCGCAGAGATTGTAGAGATTTCATTACCAAATAATCATTTATCAATACCAGTTTACTATGTCATCGCCCCTGCTGAAGCTTCAAGTAATTTGTCAAGATACGATGGTGTTAGATATGGTTATCGTACAAAAGAATATGACGATCTAATGGAAATGTATTGTAAGACAAGAGAAGAAGGTTTTGGAGATGAAGTTAAAAGAAGAATAATGATAGGGACCTACGTTCTGAGCGCAGGCTACTATGATGCATATTATCTAAAAGCACAAAAAATTAGAAGACTAATCTCTGAAGATTTTAAAAAGGCATTTGAAAATTGTGATGTAATTTTAGGTCCTTCAGCACCATCAGTAGCCTTTCCAATTGGCGATAAAAAAGAAGACCCACTTAAAATGTATATGCAAGATGTTTATACAATTTCAACAAATCTTGCAGGCTTACCTGGACTATCGATGCCCGCTGGGCTAATGAACAAGCTTCCCGTAGGTATTCAACTTATAGGTAATTATTTTAGTGAGGCAAAACTATTAAATATTGCTAATATTTTTCAGATGAATACAGATTGGCATAATTTATCTCCTGAGGAGTTTTAAATAATGGAATGGGAAGTTGTTATAGGAATTGAAACTCATACCCAGTTAAAAACTGAATCAAAAATATTTTCTGGTGCGTCTACTAATTTTGGTAGTGAGCCTAATGCGCATGCATGTCTAGTCAGTCTTGCCTATCCTGGGGTTCTGCCTGTTCTTAATAAAGAAGCGGTCAACTGTGCAATACGGTTTGGTTTAGCAGTTGATGCAAAAATCGCAGAACATTCTATTTTTGCAAGAAAAAACTACTTTTATCCAGACTTACCTAAGGGTTATCAAATTAGTCAGTTTGAGTTACCTGTAGTGGGAGAAGGAAGTTTGTCTATTTCATTAGGCGATGAAAATAAAAGTATAAGAATTTTACGAGCACATCTAGAAGAGGATGCGGGTAAATCAGTTCATGGAATTGAAGATGGAAAATCAGGAATCGATCTAAATAGAGCAGGAACGCCTTTATTAGAAATTGTCACAGAGCCAGATATGAGCTCTGCAGAAGAAGCTGTGGCATACGCTAAGAAACTTCATGAATTAGTCCAATGGATAGGGATTTGTGATGGAAATATGCAAGAGGGAAATTTTCGTTGTGATGTAAACGTTTCAGTTAAGAAAAAGGGAGACAAAAAACTTGGCACAAGACGAGAAATTAAGAATCTAAACTCTTTTAAGTTTATAAAGCAGGCAGTTGATTATGAAGTGAACTGGCAAATAGAAAGGTTAGAAGACGGAGGTACAATAAAACAATCAACGATTCTTTTTGATCCAGATTCTGGTGAAACAAGAGAAATGAGATCAAAAGAAGAAGCAAATGATTACCGATATTTTCCAGATCCTGATTTGCTTCCATTAGTCATAAGCCAAGAGAAAATAAATACGATCAAATCTGAGATGTATGAATTACCAAGCCAGATGAAATTAAAATTAGTCAAAGAGTTCGGTCTCTCTAATTACGATGCAGATGGAATTACATCAAACATTGACGTTGCTAACTATTTTAGAGAACTGCTCTCATTTAAAGTAAGTGCAAAATTAGCTTCTAATTGGATTTTAACAAATCTCTTTTCAAGATTAAATGAATTTAATATAGGTATTAAAAATTCTCCTTTAAAGGCAAGTAAGTTAGCAGAATTAATATTACGAATAGAAGACAAGACTATTTCAAACAATGCCGCTAAAAAAGTTTTTGAGGAAATTTGGGATCAGGATGAAAGGGTTGATGACGTGATTGAAAAATTAGGGCTAAAACAAATCTCTAATGTAAATGAGATTGAGAATATCTTGAATCAAGTTTTGCAGGATAATGAGGCTATGATTGAGGAATATAAGTCTGGCAAAGACAAAGCGTTTAATGCACTAATAGGCCAGGTAATGAAAGCTTCCAAAGGCAAAGCAAATCCAGGTCAAGTTAGCCAATTACTTAAAGATAAACTAACAGATTAAACACCATACTTTTGCTTGTAACCCAGCATTTGATCCAAGACTTTTTTATTTCCAATACCCTTCTTTAAGAAGTTAATAATATTATCTAAGTCGATTATTGATTTTACAGGCACTTTATATTTCTCAAATATTTCTTCAATAGCAGATAATTTGCCGCTGCCTTTCTCTTTCCGATCAATTGACACGACAATCCCAACTATCTCCGCATCGAATGAATTGATAAGTTTGAAGCTTTCATTGATTGAAGTGCCTGCAGAAATCACATCATCAATAATAAGAATTTTCCCTGAGATGGGTGCACCAATAATCAAGCCTCCCTCACCATGATCTTTAATTTCTTTTCTATTTGATGAAAATTTTTTGTTAATACCTTTATTGGAGAGTGAAATTGCAATTGCACCTACAAGTGATATTCCCTTATAGGCGGGCCCAAATAATAAATCAAATTCAATATTTTCTTCTATAATTTTTTCAGCGTAATAATCTCCCAATGTTTTAAGGCTATCCCCATCATTAAAGGATGAAAGATTAAAAAAATAAGGACTCTTCCTACCTGCTTTAGTAGTAAAATCTCCAAACTGGAGCACTTTTTTTTCAAGTGCAAATTTTATAAAAGATTGTTGCATGAATTTAATTTTAGTTTACTTATGAAGATTATAACCTTAAATTTAAATGGTATTAGGGCTGCTGAAAGAAAAGATTTTTTCCCTTGGCTAAAAAAACAAAATGCAGATTTTATTTGCTTGCAAGAACTGAAAGCGCAAGAGGCAGACTTAACGACATTAATGAATGCTCCATATTCGTATGAAGGTTATTTTAGTTACGCAATGAAGAAAGGTTATAGTGGGGTTGGTATTTATACAAAAAGTAAGCCTCTAAAAGTTATTAAGCATTTAGGTATCCCTGAAATGGATGATGAAGGGAGGTATGTTGAGCTTGAATATGAGAATTTAATTATTATTTCAGTTTATTTGCCTTCAGGATCATCGGGAGAAGAGCGACAAGTTTTCAAATACAAAGTACTTGATAAAATTTACAAGATTTTTGAGGGTAAATTAAAAACAGGAAAAAATGTTGTTGTTTGTGGCGATTTTAATATTGCACATCATGAAATAGATTTAAAAAATTTCAAAGGTAATAAGAAAAATTCTGGTTTTTTACCTGATGAGAGAGAATGGCTAACTAAGTTGTTCTCAAAGGGTAGATGGGTAGATGTTTATCGCCTCCTTCATCCTGATGAAGGAGAAAACTCATATACATGGTGGAGTAACAGAGGCCAAGCTTGGCTAAAAAATGTTGGTTGGAGATTAGATTATCAGATATCAAATTATGAAAATGCAATTAAGGCAAAAAAAGCCTATGTTTATAAGGATGAGAGATTTAGTGATCACGCACCGTTAATTGTAGAATATAAATAATTATTTTTTCCAGGGGGCAATTTTGAACAATAAAAACATGCCCGGAATTGCCAATAAAAAACAAAAGATAAAGAAATAAAACCAACCAAAAAAATCTACAAAGTATCCCGTTGATGCATTAGTAAAAGTTCTCGGTACGGATGCAAGGCTGGTGAATAATGCAAATTGTGTAGCTGTATATTTGGGGTTCGTAGTTTTAGCAATAAATGCTACAAAAGCAGTTGTTCCAAGGCCTGCTGCAAAAAACTCTAATCCAACAGTGATAGCTAAAACTGTATTGTCATAACCGACTGTTGCCAACCATGCAAAACTTAATGTTGCAAACATTTGTAACAATCCAAAAATCCATAAAGCTCGATTGATACCTAATTTTACCATCCATATCCCCCCGATAATACCCCCAGCGATACTTGTCCATAGGCCTGCATTTTTTGCGATGATGCCAATCTCTGTCATCGAGAATCCAAGGTCTAAATAAAAAGGGGTGGCAAGAGCCGTCGCCATGCTATCGCCAATTTTATAAAGGAAAATAAATAATAGGATTAGCAAAGCATTTCTAATACCTTTACGCCCTATAAATTCTTTGAATGGATCAACGATTGCTTCTTTCATTGATTTGGGAGGTGCAGATTTAAGTTTTGGTTCAGAAATTAAAATTGTAAGAATAATTCCTGGAATCATAAATAAACCTGTAATCGTAAATACGAATTCCCAAGAAAAGAAGTCAGCTAAAATTAAAGAAAGTGAGCCAGGTACCAAGCTTGCAAATTTATAGGCATTTACATGCACAGCATTCCCTAAGCCTAATTCTGGATCAAGAAGTAACTCTCTTCTATAGGCGTCAATAACAACATCCTGACTTGCACTAAAAAATGCGATACCTAGAGAAACAACGGCGATAGTCATAATCTGTGATTTTGGATCTATAAAGCCACATAATGATATTAAAAATAGCAATATCGTTTGAAAAATAATTAACCACCCTCTTCTTCTACCCATCGCAAGAGTGAAACGATCAAATAAAGGTGCCCAGATAAATTTCCATGCATATGGAAGTTGAATTAAAGCAAAAAGGCCTATCGCTTTTAGATCTAACCCACTTTCTACAAGCCAGGCAGGGAAAAGACTAATGAGAATAAATAAGGGTAAGCCTGAGGTGAAGCCAGTAAAAAAACAAATAATAATTTTTTTGGTGAGTAATTCTTTCCACTGAATATTTACTTTTGTCATTTAATAATCTATTTTGAAACTAACTTATATAATGCTAAAGCTCCAAAAAAGTTAGGATAAAAATTTACTGATTTTTTATCAGTGAGTATTAATCGCTGATCCACATTTACTTTAAGATGTTTACAAAAATTATCAAAATCTTGGATTGTACATAAATGCATATTTGGCGTATCAAACCATTTGTATGGAAGTTCATCTGATAATGGCATATAGCCTTGTATAATTTGTAAACGGTTTTTCCAATAACCAAAATTTGGAAATGTAATAACCACTTCCTTACCCACCCTCATCATCTCGTGAATAATTTCTTCAATATTTTTAATTGACTGAATGGTTCTTGATAAAATTACTAAGTCAAATGACTTAGTTTCAAACGCTGCTAATCCTGATTCTAAGTCCATTTGAATAACGTCAATATTATTCTTTAATGACAATAACCATTTTTTTTCATTTTTCTCGATACCAAAGCCTTTGATATCTTTTTTCTCTTTTAAATAATTTAATAAAGCGCCATCACCACACCCAAGATCTAGTACTTTACTATTTGGATGTGTCCAATTCTCGATAATTGAAAAATCATATCTTGAGTTTTGGTTAAATTTCTTCATTTAGATTTAAAAATACGATTAAAAAATGAATATATGATTTCGTGGTAATGGTTGTCTGACATCAAGAATGCATCATGACCACTCTCGGCTGAAATTTCTGCGTAACTCACATTAATATTGTTATCCAATAAGCCCTTTACCATCTCTTTTGAGCGGCTTGAAGAAAATCGCCAATCGCTAGTAAAAGAAATAACTAAAAATTTTGACTTAATTTTTTTGAAAACTTCACTGAGTTTTTTCTTATTTTTCTTTGTAGGATCATAATAGTCTAAGGCCTTTGTCATACGAATATAAGTATTGGCATCAAATTCGTTTGCAAATTTATCCCCTTGATAGTTTAAATAAGATTCGATTTCAAATTCTGTATCGAAATTAAATTGATAATCTTTGTTTTTTGTCTTTCTTCCAAACTTGCTTCCCATAACATCGTTTGATAAATAAGTGATATGACCCAACATGCGTGCAATTCTTAACCCACGTTTTGGTTTATTTTTACTTGCATAAAAATTACCTTTTTGAAAATCTGGGTCAGTAATTATTGATTGTCTTGCAACTTGATTGAAAGCAATATTTTGAGCAGTTAAGTTTGGCGCAGCAGCGATAACAACTGTATTATTTACTTCATTAGGGAATTGAATATTCCACTCTAAAGCTTGCATTCCACCAAGACTTCCACCTATGACTGAGGATAATTTATCAATACCTAAATAGTTAATTAAAGTTTTTTGAGTTTTTACCCAATCCTCAACAGTAATAATTGGAAAATTGGCGCCCCATATTTTTTTTGTTTTTGGGTTAGTGGATTTAGGCCCAGTACTCCCGTCATTACCCCCTAAATTATTGATACCAATGACAAAAAATTTATTTGTATTCAATGGCTTTCCAGGGCCGACAAGACTATCCCACCAACCTGGATGCTTATCTGTTTTTTTATGTCTACCTGCAACATGGTGATTACCTGTCAAGGCGTGACATACCAAAACAGCATTATCTTTATTTTTATTTAATTTGCCATATGTTTCATAAATCAACTCATAGTTATCGAGCGTCTTTCCGCAAGATAATTTTATTGGGTGTGAGCATTTAAAAATTTTTGGTTTTACAATGCCAATTGAATTAATTTCTTTCATTTTAGAATTATAGCTATTTGAATACGTATTAGACTTTTATTTTTGATCCTGATGTGACTCTAATCTTATGATTGATATCCCGATGTTGTCTAATGTTTTCAAAAGACTTTTGCTGAAGGTAATTTTTGACTTTATCAGCTTGTGTATATCCATGTTCAATAAATAGTTTTCCCTGTGGCTTTAGAAAATTCGCTGCGCTATCAATAATTTTAAAAATATCAGAAAATCCATTATTAGCAGAAACTAAAGCATTTGAGGGTTCGTAATTTATCTCAGGGTTAGTTAAGTGAACATCACCTTTGCCAATGTAAGGAGGGTTAGTAAGGATTAGATCAAAAAATTTTTCTTCTTTGAAGCCAGCAAACCAATTGCTCTCAATTGAATGTACATTACTTACTTTATGTTTTTCAATATTTTTATTTGCAACTTTCAGTGCTTTTGGTGAAATATCCGAGATTGTAATTATTGAATCTGGGTAAAGTTTTGATAAAGTTATACCAATAACACCTGACCCTGTTCCTAAGTCTAGAATATTAAGTTTAGATTTTTTATCAAATTGATTTAACACAAGATCAACCATTAATTCAGTATCTTGTCTTGGAATTAATGAATTTTTATCTAAATAGAAAGTTTCTCCATAAAAATCCCATTCTTTGAAAATATACGCAAGTGGTTCTCGTTTAATTCGTTTTTTTAAAATTGACGAAATTAATTCCTCTTGAGTTTTCTCTATGTTTGTTTTTTGGTTAGATATAAAAAAAGAAGAAGGCTTTTTGAGTGCAAACTTTAAAATATATTCAGCTTCAATTTTTGCTTCACGTGCATTAATTTGTATATTTTTTTTGAGGCATTCTTCAATTCTTTTTTTATGATAACTTACTGATGACACTTTTTTTATTCGTTTTCTATTCGAGCTAGAAGGTCAGCTTGATGTTCTGATGTTAATGCTTCAATTAATTCGTTCAAATCACCATCCATTATGTAATCAACTTTATATAAGGTTAGATTGATTCTATGATCAGTAATCCTGCCTTGTGGAAAGTTATAAGTTCTAATTCGCTCACTTCTATCTCCACTGCCAATCAATGATTTTCTTTCTGATGCAATTTGATTTTGCTGCTCTTTAATTTGGCCATCTTTTATTCTTGCTGCAAGCACACTCATGGCTTGAGCTTTATTTCGATGTTGAGATCTGTCATCTTGACATTCCACGACAATTCCAGTTGGTAAGTGTGTAATTCTCACCGCTGAATCTGTTTTATTAATATGTTGCCCTCCAGCGCCAGATGCACGATATGTATCAATTCTGATATCAGAGGGATTAATATCAACATTACTAATTTCATCTGCTTCGGCTAAAACTGCCACTGTACAAGCCGAAGTATGAATCCTACCTTGTGTTTCTGTATCAGGTACTCTTTGAACGCGATGCCCACCTGATTCAAACTTTAGTTTTGCATAAACACCAGAGCCCATCACCTTCATAATCACCTCTTTAAAACCTCCAGCTTCAGATGAGTTACTGGAGATAATTTCTATCTTCCAGCCCATTCTTTCAGCATATCGGGTATACATCCTATAAATATCACCAACAAATAATGCAGATTCATCACCACCAGCACCAGCCCTTATTTCAATAAATATATTTTTCTCATCATCATCATCTTTTGGGATTAAAAGTTTAAGAAGTTCTGCTTCAACTGCCTCAATACTTGCTTCACCTTTTTCGATTTCCTCTTGTGCAAACACTTTCATTTCTGGGTCACTCAAAAGTTCTTTTGCCTCTTCTATATCGAGTGTAATTTTTTGATATTTTTTATATATTTCAACGATTGGAGTAATATCAGAATGTTCTTTGGAAATTTTTTTATATCTTTCCATATCTTTTGTGACATCTTCATGGCTCAATTCAGTATTAAGATCATCAATTCTTTTAACCAGAGTCTCAAGCTTGCCCTTCATTGATGCCTTCATTTTTTATCTTCTTTAATATTATAAATTTTTTTAATGAGTGAATCTGTTTCAATATCTTGTTCATTTATGCGAATTGCCTTTGTAGGCCCATGCAGAAATTTTCTTGTTAAATTACCGATTAATTTGTTAATTACTTCCTCAGATGGAGAGCCAGTTTTTATACTGTTTTTTGCTTTTTTTGCCTCAGCTAATGCTATTTTTTCAAAATGATTTCTTAGAAGCTTAATAGTAGGCGTATTTTTTATCTGTTTAGTTTTATGATAGAAATCTTTCGCTTGATGTTCGATTATTTGGTTTGCTTTTTTTGTCGCGCCCTGTCTATTTGTTACTCCTTGTTGGGCTATATTTACTAGATCATCAAGAGTATAAAGAAATACATCATCTAATTTAATTACTTCTGATTCAATATCTCTTGGAATTGCCAAATCTACCAGCATTATAGGCCGATACTTTCTTTTCTTCAAAGCTTGCTCTATTACACCTAACCCTATGATTGGGAGCTGACTCGCTGTAGAGCTTATTAAAACATCATAATTATGCAGCTGGTCATATATTTCCCCAATTAGGCAAGCTTCGCCATTTACCTTTTTTGCTAAAGCTTCACCCTTTTCTAAGGACCGGTTAGCAATCGATATTTTGTTTGGCTGATATTTTTGAAAATATTTTGCACACATTTCACTAATTTCTCCAGCTCCAACAAACATTACTTGGGTTTGGTTGATTTCTCCGAAGATTTTTTTTGCCATTGAAAGTGCACATGATGCAATCGTTGTGGGACTTGAACCTATTTGTGTTTCTGTTCTTACTTTCTTCGCAGTTCTAAAAACATCCTGAAATAATCTATTAATAAACTTACCCTGAACTCCAGATTGGTGTGCAATTTGTGAGGCTTGTTTCATTTGTCCAAAAATCTGTGTTTCCCCAATCAACATGCTATCTAAACCTGATGCAACTTTGCAGGCATGCGCATAACAATCTTGATTTGAGAATGTGTAGAGATATTTTTTAAGTTCAGTAAATTTAATATCATTAAAGGTGGCAAGCCATTGGTAAATTTCATTTGGATCTTTCACTCGAAAATATATTTCTGTTCGATTACATGTGGAAAGTATTAAGGCCTCTGCTCCTGTTTTTAATTTCAGGTCTTTAAGAACAAGACTTAGCATATCGTGTGAGAATACAAATTTCTCCCTAATTTCAAAGGGTGCCGTCTTATGATTTAGGCCTACAAGTTTAAAATCCATTATTTATATAGTCCGCTTGCTTTAGTAATTATTTTATCAAAAAGAGAGTAAAATACGCATCTTACAATAATTTAATTAAATTTAATTTGGGAATTTAATATATATGGAAAAAACATTTAGAATTGCCCCTAGCATTCTGTCAGCTAATTTTGCGAAATTAGGCGAAGAAATTACAAACGTAATAACTTCTGGAGCAGATATTGTTCATTTTGATGTAATGGATAATCATTATGTTCCTAATTTAACCATCGGACCTTTAGTATGCGATGCTATAAGACCGGTAACAGATGCAATCATTGATGTTCATCTAATGATAGAGCCTGTTGATAGAATAATTCCTGATTTTGCTAAAGCAGGTGCAAATATAATTACATTTCACCCTGAAGCTTCAAATCATATTGATAGAAGCCTTTCCATGGTCAGAGATCTTGGATGCAAATCTGGATTAGTTTTTAATCCTGCTACTTCACTAGATTATCTTGATCATGTGATGGACAAGATTGATATGGTTCTTTTGATGTCTGTTAATCCTGGCTTTGGTGGACAAAAATTTATACCAGAAACCTTAAATAAATTGAGGTTAGCAAGAAAAAAAATAGATGAATATGCTGAAAAGACAGGAAGTGAAATATGGCTCGAAGTTGACGGTGGAGTCAATGCTGACAATATCACTGAAATTGCTCAAGCCGGTGCTGATACTTTTGTTGCAGGTTCAGCTGTATTCGGAGCATCAAACGATAATGATCCAAACAAATATGATTCTATTATAAATTCTTTGAGAGCGTCGCTAGCAAAAGCTTAAGAATTGGGAAAATTTGATAACATAAAAGCCATTCTTTTTGATTTGGATGGTACATTATTTGAAACAGCACCTGAATTGTCTGATGCTGTTAATTCAATGCTAAAAGATTTAGAGATGATGGAATTAAAAAGAAATGAAATAAAAAATTTCATTGGCAAGGGGGCAGAAAATCTTATTAAACAATCTTTAAAACTTTCTTCAAAAAAAGATCCAAGCCCTGTTTTTACTAAAGCTGAAAAACTATTTGCTCATCATTATTCTTTAATTTCCGCAAATAGCCTAATGTTTGATGGAGTTAAGAAGTCTATTCTTTTTTTGAAGTCTAAAGGTTTTCTTTTGGGTTGTGTAACGAATAAGCCTGCTATTTATACAGAGGCCTTAATGAATAAATCAAGGTTGATTGACTTTATGGATGTCATTGTTTCAGGAGATACAACTAAGAAAAGAAAACCAGACCCACTTCCTATTTTGCATGCTCTTAATCAATTAAATATAGAACCTAAAGATGCGATTATGGTAGGCGATTCTATTGTAGATATCGAGGCAGGTTACGCCGCAGGCACACATATTTTTACGGTACCCTACGGCTACCAATTTGGTGAGTCAATTATTTCTGATAGAGTAGATTATGCAATGTCAAACTTCAACGAATTAACCCGAATTATTAACTAACATGCTGCCAACTATTTCCAGACAAGAATTTGATAATTTTCAAAAAAATGGATTTAACAGAATTCCTTTGGTGCTTGAATGTTTTGCTGATTTAGATACCCCTTTATCTGTTTATTCAAAGTTAGCAAATGATCGTTATAGTTATTTACTTGAATCGGCAGATGGGGGAAACAAACATGGCCGCTATTCGATTATTGGTTTACCAGCAAAAATCAGGATACAAATAAAAAAAAATAAAATTTCAGTTTTTAATGAAGATAAAGTAACGAATGAAATCTTTGATAAAAACCCATTAGATTTTATCGATGATTTCATGAATCAGTTTAAGACCCCACAAAATTTAGATTTACCAAGATTTTCTGGAGGCCTTGCTGGATATTTTGGTTATGAAACGATTCAATATATTGAGCCAAGATTAAGTAAAGAGTTTTTAGAAGATAAGCTTGATCTACCTGACATACTTTTGATGTTATCAGATGAGGTGGTTGTTTTTGATAATGTAAGTGGCAAATTGTATTTTGTGAACTATGTAGATGCAAATATTCAAAATGCTTATGACAATGGTATTCTTAGGCTTAAAGCTTTAGAAGAAAAATTAAAACAAGGCCCGTCACCCTATCTTATTGAAAAAGAGAAATTTGATGACAAGTTGACCGAGGTTCGTTCAGAATTCGGTGAAGAAAATTTTTTGAAAGCCGTTGAAAAAGTAAAAGAATATATAGTGAACGGCGATATTATGCAGGTAGTTTTATCTCAAAGACTTAGTCAAACATTCAAATCCAATCCACTATCTTTATATAGAACATTAAGAAACCTTAACCCTTCGCCTTATATGTATTTTTATAATATGGATGACCACCACGTTGTTGGAGCATCTCCTGAAATATTAGTTACATTAGAGGGAGAGAAGGTGACTGTAAGACCTATTGCCGGAACTAGGCCAAGAGGAAAAGATGAAGATGATGATCTCGCTTTAGAAAAAGATTTATTGCAAGATCCTAAAGAAATTGCTGAGCATGTCCAACTGATGGATTTAGGCAGAAATGATATCGGACGAGTTTCTGAGACGTCTTCTGTAAAGGTAACTGATCATATGATTATTGAAAGATATTCTCATGTCATGCATATTGTTTCCAATGTCGAAGGTAAGCTTAAAGAAAAACTTTCTGCCATGGATGTTTTAAAAGCTACCTTTCCTGCCGGGACGGTCAGTGGCGCACCAAAGGTAAGAGCGATGGAAATTATAAATGAGTTAGAATCAACGAAACGCGGTGTTTATTCCGGCGCAGTTGGATACATTGGATTTGACGGTGATATGAATGTCGCTATCGCTATTAGAACTGCTGTAATAAAAAATCAAACACTTTTTGTTCAGGCAGGTGCCGGAATAGTTTCAGACTCAATCCCTATCAATGAGTGGGTAGAAACGCAAAATAAAGCAAAAGCGATTTTAAAGGCGGCCGAGTTGGTACAAGCAAGGATTACGGAGTAGCTTTATGTTATTAATGATAGATAACTACGATTCATTTACTTATAACCTAGTGCAATATCTCGCAGAAATTGGACAAGAGGTTAAAGTTGTTCGAAATGATCAAATTTCTATTAAGGAAATTAATAAGCTAAATCCGCAGTATATTGTCATCTCGCCTGGCCCATGTACCCCAAACGAAGCGGGTATTTCACTCGAGCTAATTGAGGCTTTTAAGGGAAAAATACCTATTTTGGGGGTATGCCTTGGGCATCAGTCAATAGGACAAGCGTTTGGTGGAAAAATCATTCATGCGCAAACTATTATGCATGGTAAAACCTCAAGAATATCTCATAACAATGCGGGTGTTTTTAGTGGCATTAAGAATCCTTTCATAGCGACAAGGTATCATTCATTAGTTATTGATAGAAAATCCTTACCAGATTGTTTTGATATAACAGCTTGGACAGATGATAATGAAATTATGGGAATTAAACATAAAGAATTAGCAATTGAAGGTGTTCAGTTTCACCCAGAATCTATTTTGAGTGAATATGGGCATGACTTATTAAAAAATTTTTTAGATCAAAATGAGTGATCAATTCACAAGCATCATTAATTCCCTCATAAATCAACAAGATTTATCATTTGAGGATATGCAATCTTGTATGAACCAGATAATGCGTGGACAGATCAATCCAATCCAAATTTCTGGTTTTATGGTCGCCCTTCAAATTAAAGGACCGACAATTGATGAGATAGCTGCTGCGGCCGGGGTGATGAGAGAAGCCTCAAACAAAGTAAATATAACAAGTAGGCAAAATTTGATTGATACCTGTGGGACTGGAGGCGATAGTCTGCAAACTTTTAATGTGTCAACTCTTACAGCAATTGTGGCTGCATCGGCGGGAGCCATAGTTGCAAAACATGGAGGTCGTTCAGTTTCATCAAAATCTGGTAGTGCAGATGTATTGGAATCTCTAGGTGTTAATGTCAATTTAAATTTTTCTCAACTTGGAAGGCTTGTTGACGATATTGGTATTGGTTTTATGTTTGCTCCAAATTATCATCCTGCAATGAAGCATGTAGCCCCCGTTAGAAAAGAATTAAAGATAAGGACTATTTTTAATTTACTAGGCCCTCTAACCAATCCAGCATCAGCAAAAAATCAAGTCGTTGGTGTTTATAGTAAAGAATTGACCCTTATTTTTGTCAAAGTTTTAAAAAAACTAGGCAGTAATCATGTACTTTCTGTTCATGGTGCTGATGGCATGGATGAAATATCGATTACAGGTAAAACATATATTGCTGAACTTAAAAATGGAAAAATTTTAGAGTATGAATTTAACCCTCAAGACTATGGGATTAAATTAGGAACAATTAAAGATATTGAGGTTGCTGATATTGAAAGTTCTAAAGAAATGATGCTTGGTATTTTAGAAGGAGATAAAAATACTGCTCGTGATATCACAATTTTAAACTCAGGCGCGGCACTTTATGTTTCAGGTATCTGTCCAGATTTTGAATCAGCCTTTGAGGTTTCGGCTCAAATGATTGATGAAGGCCTTGCCTTAAAAAAACTAAGACAATTAATTAAACAATCAAATGAGTAATATTTTAAATAAAATTTTGGCGACAAAGTCCTTAGAAATTGCAGAAGCAAAAAAAAGTTTATCAACGGACCAATTAAAGAAAAAAATTTTAGAACTTGATAAGCCAAGAGACTTTATTCGGGCATTAAGGAAAAAACATGCAAAGGCAGAAGCAGGAGTAATTGCTGAGATTAAAAAAGCAAGTCCATCTAAGGGCGTTATTAGAGAAAATTTTGATCCTGTATTAATTGCACATTCATATGAAAGTGGAGGGGCCGCCTGTTTATCTGTGCTAACTGATCGGGTTTACTTTCAAGGGCATCCTGATTTTATTGGGCAAGTAAAGTCAAGCTCAAAACTTCCTGTATTGCGAAAAGATTTTATTATTGATCCTTATCAAATTTACGAATCAAGAGCTTTAGGGGCTGATTGTATTTTGTTGATTGTTGCTGCATTGGATTTAGAAGAAATGAGGAAATTAGAGGGGATTGCAAATGATTTAGGTATGGCTGTATTGGTTGAATCTCATAACCAACAAGAGTTAGATCTTGCTTTAGAATTAAGTACGCCATTAATTGGTATAAATAATAGAGATCTCAAAACATTTGATGTGTCATTAAAAACATCCATTGATTTAGTTAAGTCCATTAAGGATAGAATACCCATTACTGAATCAGGCATTTTTAATCGTGAGGATATAAAATTGATGAATGAACATGATATTAATACTTTTTTGGTTGGAGAAGCTTTTATGAGGAAAAATGACCCTGGCCAAGCACTTAAAGAACTATTTTTCAATTGAGTTTTAAAAAATGACTATGTTAAACAGACCCAGACGAATGAGAGAAAGTGGTTTTTCAAGAACACTAATGCGTGAAAATAATATTTCTGTCAGTAATCTGATTTATCCTATGTTTGTAATTGAAGGTACTGGTATTCGACAAGATATAGAGTCAATGCCGGGTATTCAAAGATTGAGTATTGATGAATTAATAAAAGATGCTTCTGAATGTCATCAATTAGGCATTCCAGCCATTGCTATTTTCCCTTGCATTGACAAAAAATTAAAAACAGATGAAGCAAGTGAAGCATTTAATGATGATGGTCTTGTTCAAAGGACAATAAAAAGATTAAAAACAGAATTACCTGAACTTGGCGTCATTTCAGATGTAGCACTCGATCCATTTACACTGCATGGACAAGATGGGGTCATTGATAAAAAAGGTAATATATTAAATGATGAAACAGTCAGTATCCTAACCAAACAAGCTATAAGTCATGCTAAAGCAGGTGCTGATATTGTGGCTCCCTCAGATATGATGGATGGGAGAGTAGGGAGAATTAGAAAGTCTCTTGAAGAGAATAAATTTATAAACACAAAAATTTTAGCTTACTCTGCGAAATATGCTTCCTCATTTTATGGCCCATTTAGAGATGCAGTTGGTTCATCGGAGCTATTGGGTAAATCCTCAAAGAAGACTTATCAAATGGATCCTGCTAATAGTGACGAGGCTTTAAATGAAGTGAAATTAGATATTCAAGAAGGTGCTGATATGGTCATGATAAAACCTGGTATGCCATATCTTGATATAGTTTTCAGAGTTAAACAGACTTTTAACAAGCCAACTTTTGTTTATCAGGTTAGCGGCGAGTACGCCATGATTATGGCAGCATCTTCGAGAGGCTGGCTAAATCAAGATGATGTTATTTTAGAGTCACTCATTTCATTTAGAAGGGCAGGAGCTGATGCTATCATTACCTATTTTGCATTAGAGGTAGCGCGGTTGATAGATTCAAAGCAGTAATATCTAAAGATAAAACTTTTTTAACATCCAACCCTCTGTTCTGAAGAAAATTTTTTTTAAAATTAAAAAAGTCATTTTCAAAATAAACTTTTATTTCAGCTGGTATAGATAAATTGTCTAAGTAGATTGTGGGAATAGATTTAATTGAATTTTTACCTACTTTGTTATTCACTTTAACTTCTTTAAAATCATAAGATAATCTACTATTAAGAAGAACGTACTCTACGTCTTTCAAGTTATCAGCAAATAAATTTATCTTAATTTCTGGAAACTTTGGAATAATACCTTTTGAAAGCTGGTTCATTAGGTGTGGTTTAAAATTTTTAAAGATATCCATAATCTCGAGTGCTTGAGTTTTAAGTTGTTGTAAAAACTCAATATCTAGATTTGGGATAAAAATTTTATTAAAATCATCTATAGCTTTATCAATTTGTGAATTTGTAGGAAGGTTTGCTTTTTCGTTCAGTCCTAATGACTTTGCAGCTTTTTTCTTTGCAAAAAAATAATCTTTAATTCCCTCCTCCATGATCATTTGAGCAGCAAGATTAGCAACTGATACTTTCATATTTTTAGATGACATAATTTTTAATAGATTAGTTAATTACAAAGTATGCATTATCAAAGGGTGGATATTCTTCATAAAAATATTCATATAAACCGTTTTCATCAGCATTATTTGTCATACCTGTTTTTTTATTAATCTTAAATGGAATAATGCCTTCAGGTTTAACTAAATTTTTAATTGGATAATCCTTTAGTAAAGGTCTCATATAATCAATCCAAATAGGTAATGCAGCTTTTGAACCTGTCTCTTTATAACCTAATGATTTTGGTTTATCGTATCCCATCCAAGTAACAGTTACTATGTCAGAATTAAATCCAGCAAACCAAGCATCCATTAAATCGTTTGTGGTACCTGTTTTACCAGCAATATCGGGACGCTTTAAAGTTTTAGCTTTTTTTGCAGTTCCATTTAGGATAACTTCTTTTAATAAGTCATACATGATAAATGCATTCCTAGGATCAATAATTCTTGGAGTTTCTTCATTTATCAACCCAGCCTGAAGTTTAATATTTCTCCCTTTAGAATCAATAATTCTATCAATATAATAGGGTGTTTTAAGGTAACCACCATTAGCAAAAACACTGTAGGCTCTCACCATCTCCCAAGCTGTTGCCTCGCCCACACCCAATGCCATAGACAAATAAGGTTTATATTTTTTGGGATCAAAGCCAAAGCGTGCAATATAATCAAGTGAATATTCAGGGCTAATATGTTTTAAAATTCTTATCGAGACGAGATTTTTTGATTTTGCTAAACCCTCTCTGAGCCTCATAGGCCCTGAAAATTTTTTGTTATAGTTTTGGGGTACCCAATTTTCATTAGTACCAAGATCTTTAGCTAGAATCTCTAAAGGCCCATCATTAATTATCGTAGCAGGAGTAATTCCTTTTTCGAGCGCACTAGAAATAATGAAGGGTTTAAAAATAGATCCGGGTTGACGATGTGCCTGAGTAACATGATTAAATTTATTTTTTTTGAAGCTAAAACCTCCTACTAGCGCAACAATTGCACCAGTATTTGGATCCATTGAAATTAATGCACTCTCAACTTCGGGAAGTTGGGTGACAATCCAATCTTTTTTCTTTTTAAAAAACCTCATTATGGAGCCAGGTTTAATTAATCTCTCGTCAGGGTTTTCCTTCGCTAAATCTTTCTTCAATAATCCTAAATTTTTTTTATAAATAGTAATGTACTGATTATTTCTTAAAAAAACTTCGATTTTGTAGGGCTGGGTAGATAAGACAACGCCAGGAATAAAATTGTTATAAGTTTTAAAAGGTCTTAAAGCCTTTCTTAAGAATTGTTTTTTTGTTTTCTTATCAATATAATCTTTAGTGTCTAGATTAATAAACCCTTCAGGTAATTTCAGGGCTTGACGATTCAAATAATTAATAATGCCATTTTCGATTGCTTGATTTGCAAGTTTTTGGTTCTTTTTTTTGATTGTCGTAATAACCTTTAAACCACTTGTATAGATACTGTTGCCATATTCATCGTATAAAACTTTTCTTACCATTTCTGCTACGTAGTCAGCCTGAATTTCGTAACGAATATTTTTTTCAACTAGATCAAGATGTTCCTCGAGTGCTAATATATATAATGGCTTATCAATAAAGCCATATTTATACATATTATTTAAAACTGTATGTTGTCTTGCTATAGCCAAATTGGGGTTAGATAAAGGATTATATCTACTAGGTGCCTTGGGTAACCCAGCCAGAAGTGCAATTTCAGCTAGATTTAAATTTTCAAGTGACTTATTAAAATAAGTATTAGCAGCTGCAGAAAACCCAAACGATCTTTGCCCAAGATAGATTTGATTTATGTAAAGCTCAAGAATTTCTTCTTTTGACAGCTTATTTTCAATTTTAAGCGAAAGTAAAATTTCATTAATTTTTCTTTTGAATGTTTTTTCTGATGATAAAAAGAAGTTTCGAGCAACTTGCATGGTAATTGTGCTGGCACCTTCCCTACTTTGCCCCGTAAAATTTTTTATAGCCGCCCTTACGATGCCAATAAAATCAATACCTGGATGTTCAAAGAAACGCCTGTCCTCAATGGCCAATATAGCATTTATCATTTTTTGTGGAACATTCTCTATGGCAATAAAATCTCTCCGCTCTTCTCCAAATTCTTGAATTAGGTAATTATCTTTTGTGAAAATTTGTAATGGTTCCTTGGGGCGATATTTTGACAGACTTTCAACATCAGGTAGCGTTGGGTATATTAAGGTCGCTGTAAAAATTATAGTCGCAAAGCAAGCTATACCAATGAGGAAAGAGAGGAACAAAAAATTTTTTATCTTTGAAATCATGGGATTGAATTTTGAATTTTATAATCGATATAAGTATATTATAGAGCTGAACATTTTCATTATAAGTTTTAATTGATTTATAATTTTATTTTGACTTAGCTTAATATGAAAAAATATAAAAATATCTATCTAGTAGGTCTTATGGGTTCGGGTAAAACCACTTTAGGAAAAATCTTATCTAGAGAATTGGATAAACATTTTTATGATAGTGATCAGGTATTAGAGGAAAAACTGGGTGTTAATGTGCCAATGATATTTGAGTATGAGGGAGAAGAGGGTTTTCGTGAGAGAGAAAAAGATATTTTGAAAGAGCTTGTGAGCAAACAAAATATTGTCTTAGCCACAGGAGGAGGAATTATTCTTTCAGACTCTAACCGAGATCTTTTGGCTAAAAATGGAGTAGTGATATATTTGAAATCCAATCAAAAAGATTTGATTCTAAGAATGAAAAATGACAAAACTAGGCCATTATTAAAAAATGGGAATATTGAATTAATTATTAAAAAACTATGTAAAGAACGAGAGCCTCTTTATGAAATGATTTCGGACTTTACGGTTACGACAAAAAATAAACGAATTCATGAAATCGTAAATGAAATTATTAGGGTAATAAAATAATATATGAAAACTATTAACATTCAATTTGATGATAGAAGTTACCCTATATATATTGGCGAGGGTTTAATTTCAGATTATGAGTTAATAGGCCAACACCTGCCTCATAAAAAAATTGCAATTATTACAAATGGTCTCGTTGCGGATATCTATTTAGCTCCTCTGATAAATTCTTTATCACCTCATAAGAATGTCACATCCATCATCTTGCCCGATGGAGAAAAATACAAAAATGCTGATTCGCTTAATACGATTTATTCTGAGCTTCTCAAAAATAAAGCGGATCGAAATACTACGCTTATTGCTTTAGGCGGTGGTGTTATCGGAGACATCACGGGCTTTGCGGCAGCTACTTACATGAGGGGAATCAATTTTATACAGATGCCGACAACCTTACTTTCCCAAGTGGACTCTTCTGTAGGCGGCAAAACAGGTATTAATCATCCTCAGGGTAAAAATATGATCGGTGCTTTTTATCAACCTCAATGTGTAATAACTGACGTGAATGTTTTGAAGACATTGCCAAGCCGCGAGTTATCTGCAGGCTTAGCAGAAGTTATTAAGTACGGCTTAATTAAGGACAAAATTTTTTTTGAATGGTTGGAGGCTAATATCCAACCTTTAATCGAAATGAATTCAGAGACATTAACTGAGGCAATTTTGCGGTCTTGTCAAAATAAGGCGGATGTTGTTGAAGCAGATGAATTTGAATCAGGTATACGGGCAATATTAAATTTAGGACACACCTTTGGACATGCAATTGAGGTTGCCCAGGGCTATGGTAACTGGTTACATGGCGAGGCTGTTGGGGTAGGTATGATAATGGCAGCAAAATTATCACAGGCTATGGGATGGTTGTCAGAACCTGATATTGAGCGAATCACTTCACTGATTAAACATGCAGGGTTACCTACAGTACCGCCTAATATTTCTGTTGATAAATATATAGAGCTAATGATGCTTGATAAAAAAACAAAGGACGGAAAAATAAATCTGGTACTTCAAAAATCAATGGGAGAAGCAGTCTTGTCTAATTCTTATGATTTCTTAAAGCTTCGCCAAATACTAGAACAATCTGCGCATTAAAGTTCACCTCTGATGAATCTTAAACCTTTTGCCGCTGATCCTAAAAAAAGTTTTGGTAGGCAGTTTCAAGAGACACCCTCAACGCTTCGAAACGATTTCCAAAGAGATCGTGACCGTATTATTCATTCGGGGGCTTTTAGAAGATTAGAATATAAAACACAAGTGTTTGTAAATCACGAAGGTGATATGTTCAGGACGAGATTGACCCATTCACTGGAGGTTGCTCAAATTGCCAGGGGGATCTCAAGAACGCTTGGGCTCCATGAAGATTTAGCCGAAGCGATTGCGCTTGCTCATGACCTAGGACATACCCCCTTTGGGCATGCGGGCCAAACTACGCTAAATCAATTAATGAAGGAATATGGTGGGTTCGAACACAATCTTCAATCTTTAAGGATTGTTGATGTATTAGAAAATGATTACGTTGATTTTAACGGGCTTAACCTGACATTTGAGACAAGAGAGGGGATATTGAAACATTGTTCAAATAAAAATGCTTTAAAACTGGGGCATATTGGGGCGCGTTTTATCCAAAAAAAACAGCCCTCACTAGAAGCACAACTCGTAAATTTTGCTGATGAAATTGCCTACAATCACCATGATATTGATGACGGCTTTCGCTCAGGACTACTGACTTTTGATCAATTGCGAGAGGTGCCATTTTTTAAGGAAATAGCATTAAAAGTGAAATCAGATTCACCATCAATTAATAATAGGCAGTGCATGAGAGGTACCATACGCCGGATGATGCATATTTTTGTCATGGATCTGTGCAATGAGTCCCAATTAAGAATAGATAAAAAAAATGTGAATACGATTGATGACGTCAGAAATGAAGATGCAATCATTGCCTTATCAGAAGATTTAACAAAAAAACAACAATCCCTAAAGCAATTTTTAAGAGAGGCGCTTTATTTACATCCACGAGTTCAGGAGATGACAGACAATGCCCATGAGGTCATTAATGCGTTATTTAAAAAATTTATGCAAAACCCCAATTTAATAAAAATCGATGAAAAGCATAACCAACATGATTTGGCTAAGCTTGTGTCAGATTACATTGCGGGTATGACGGATCGTTTTGCGCTTCAAACCTTTGAAAAACTTTGCCAACACTAAGACGGTATTCAAGTAAAACATGCTTGTTAGCCCTTTGATATAAGATTTGTTGCATTTATACAACATAAATAACCAAAATGTGTCAAAAAAAAGACAAAAAGCTTGGAAGGAGCAATTAACTGTTGGATAATGGAGATAACTTCTTAAAGTACTTTTGTATTTGAGAAAGTTTTAAAGCTTTAAAAATTTTTAAATCAAGGAGAAACATATGAATAACAAAATTAAATTAGCAGTAGCAGGTGCGGTATTAGCATCAGCTTCAGTGGCTAATGCAGGTATCACATGGGACGCTGGTGAGTGGACTGTGGATATGAATGGTAACGTTAATGCATTCGCTATTATGAATGATAGTAGTGATACAACACAAGCTTCTGGTGGTCTTGCTAATACTAAAGGTAACGATAGCAAATCGGCTTCTATTAACACTGGTCTATTACCATCATGGTTAGGCTTCACAGCAACGACACGTCAGAATGACATCGATACATCTGTAACTATCTCATTCCAGCCGGGTGCATCAACTACTAGTGCTCTTGCAGGTGGTGGTGGTTCTGAAAATCGTCAAGCGTTCTTAACATTTGGTGATAAATCATGGGGTTCTGTTAAAGTAGGTAAAGATCTAGGTATCTTTGGTTCAACAGCGATTCTAAATGATATGACTTTATTAGGTGTGGGTTCACAGGGTATTGTCGGAACTGCTGGTGGTACAACAACGACTTTAGGTCGTATCGGTACTGGTTATATCTATGCTGACTGGAATGGTCAAATTGCATATACAACACCAAATATGAACGGCTTTCAAGCAACTTTAGGCTTAATGCAACCATGGAATGCGACAGGTGATTCAGGTAAAACTGCTGCTGGTGCTGATGCCAATGATGTTTCAGCTAATTCAACAGGTAGTACTGATGAATTCGGTTTCCAAGGTCAAGCTTCATACTCATGGACCGGTGATTTTGCTGGTAAAGCATGGGCTGGTTTCTTCTCACAAGAAGTAACAGGTCTTGCGACTGCAAACGGCGCCACACGTGGTACTGGTAATGGTTCAGAAAGTGCAACCGCTTATGAAGCTGGTCTTTCAGCAACTGTTATGAATATTGGCTTAGTAGCTTACGGTTATACTGGTGAAGGTGTTGGTACAACAGGTCTATTACGTAATGGTTTTGATACAACAGGTAAAAAACGTGATTCTGACGGTGGTTATGTTCAGGCGACTTACGTGATCCCAATGGGTACTAAGTTGGGTGTATCTTATGGTGTGTCGAATCTAGATGACAACGCTTCAGATACAGCTAATGCTATCAACCTAGTTAAGTCAAATACAATGTTAACTGTTGGTGCATACCATCCGTTAACTAAGCACTTAAACTTAGTTGCTGAGTATTCAAATGTTGAAGCTGAGTCTCATCTTTCAACACAAGGTGATACTGAGTCAGATATCTTCACAGTAGGTGCAATCTTATTCTTCTAGAATTTAATTCTAAGAGAACGTAATACTAAAAAAGGCTCCCTCGGGAGCCTTTTTTTATTATTCATTAGATTTTTTTTAGTCAATGGATTTAATTTCTAACTCCTTAATTTTGCGCGTAATCGTATTTCTTCCGATGCCTAATAGTTTGGCCGCCTCTACCTTTCTTCCTTTGGTAAATTTCAGTGTTTGTGAAATCAGTTCTTTTTCAAAAAGATTCGTATAATCCTTGAATATATCAATTTCTCCAGTGAGGAGAATTTTTGAAACCTCCCTTCCTAAGTTTTCCCTCCAACTTGATGATGACTCAGCCCCCGAAGATACGGGTTCACTATTTAGTTCGGCAGGTAGATCACTGACATTGATTACATTTCCTGGAGCCATAACAGTTAGCCAATGACAAATATTTTCAAGCTGCCGCACATTCCCTTGCCAGAATAAATTCTTAAAATATTCTAAGACCTCTGGTGAAAGTGATTTTAATTTTGCATTTAATTGCTTAGCACTTTTATTTAAAAAATATTGGGAAAGAAGTGAAATATCCTCAACCCTTTCTCGCAGAGGAGGAACCTTGATACGAATAACATTGAGTCTATGAAATAAATCTTCCCTAAACTGACCGGATTTAACCAATACTTCTAAGTCTTGATGGGTAGCTGCAATCACCCTAACATCTACAGTAATTAAATCTTGTCCGCCTACTCGATAAAATTGTCCTTCACTCAACACACGTAACAGACGAGTTTGAAGATCAATGGGCATATCACCAATCTCATCTAAAAATAATGTACCTTGAGTAGCTTGCTCAAATTTACCTTTTCGTTGAGAATTTGCACCGGTAAATGCCCCCTTCTCAAAACCAAATAGTTCAGCCTCTAAAAGATCATTAGGAATAGCTGCAGCATTAATTGCAATAAATTCATTATTTTTCCGATTGCTATTTTTATGAATCGCTTTAGCCACCAACTCTTTTCCAGAGCCAGATTCACCATTAAGCAAAACCATCGCATTGGATTGACTTAAACGCCCAATTGCCCTAAAAACATCCTGCATCGATTTCGCTTGGCCAATTATTTCAGGGAGATCACCCAGTACCTCATCACCAATTTTTTTATTAATAGGCTCGAGAGCTTGCTCAATGATATGGACAACCTTATTAATGTCAAAAGGCTTTGAAATATACTCAAAGGCGCCCTTTTGAAAAGCAGTCACAGCTGTATCTAAATCAGAATAAGCCGTCATAATGATGATGGGAATTTCAGGAAATTTATTTTTTACTTTTGTTAAAAATTCAATACCAGATTCACCAGGCATTCTTATGTCACTGATAATCGCTTGAGGTTTTTCATGATTAAATTTGTTGATGGCTTCATTGGTGTTACTAAAGCATTCAAAAGAAATATTGGCTTTTGTCAGTGCTTTTTCGAAAACCCAACGAATTGATTTATCATCATCTAACACCCAGACCTGGTTCATTTTTTCTCCTGAGTTGGTATTAAATTATTTTCGATGGGCAGAATGATAGAAAAAACCGTTTTACCCGGAACGCTATGACAGTCAATCATGCCCTGATGAAGTGTGATTAAGTTTTGAGCTAGGGATAAACCTAATCCGGATCCATTTTCGTTACCAGTGACTAGCGGAAAAAATATTTTGTCTATTAATTCATTTTTAATCCCGGGTCCGTTATCAATAATATCGATTCGAATAGCAGTGGCATGTTTCTTTTTTCGAAAAACAATCTGCCTTTCTGCCCGAGTAACAAATGATAGCTGCCCATTGTCCTGGTTATTAAGTTTCATGGCTTGCGCACCATTTTTCGCAATATTTAAAATGGCTTGAATCAGCTTTTCTCGATCAACGATAAACTCTGGAAGACTGACATCATAATCTCTGACGAAAGAAATATCACTTGAGAACTCAGATAAAATTAAACTTCTTACCCGCTCTAAAATTTCATGAATGTTGGTTTTTTTGTAAACAGGCATTTGACTTGGCGTAAGCATTCGATTCATGAGGTTTTGAAGTCTGTCTGCCTCATTGATAATAATTTGTGTATATTCTTTTAATGAATCTTTATCTAATTCTTGCTCGAGTAGCTGGGCCGCGCCTCGAAGTCCACCGAGAGGATTTCTAACTTCATGGGCCAAATTTCTGAGTAATTCGGTGTTTGCTTGCTGTTGAATGAACATCCTCTCTTCTCTGGCTACCTTTAATTGCTGATCCATTTGTATGAATTCGATAATAAATTCATCACTGGAATCAATCAAAGCGTTTACAGTCAGGCTGACACAGATAGTTTTTTTCCGATGCGTTTGAAGGAAATACTCATGCTCCTTGTAACTATTTTTCTGCTCATCAACTTTCTGAAGTATCTTTTTAAAAAAATTATCGGTATCTTCGAAAAATACACTGATATTATTATTGATAGCTTGTTTAGCACTCACCTCAAAGAGCGTCTCGGTACTGGGATTAATATAATTAACAATTAAATTTTTATCACAAACAATCACGGCTGTGACTAATGACTCCATCCCTTCATATTTTTTTTTATTGACTTTATTACTCATTTTTTCATTCCCAGCTTTTTCAACTTTTAATGGGTATAGTAAAAAATTTAATGCACAATAAAAGTGCAAGATAATTTAACTTAAAAAAAAGCGAGGCTTTACCTCGCTTTATTCTATTTTTTTATAGGCTGTAGTACATATCAAACTCTACAGGATGTGGTGTCATTCTCACGCGTGTGACATCTTCCATTTTTAGCCCGATGTAACTATCGATAAAGTCGTTACTAAAGACGCCACCTCGTGTTAAGAACTCACGATCTTTGTCTAATTCAGCTAGCGCTTCTTCAAGAGATGCGGCAACCTGTGGAATTTTTGCTTCTTCTTGAGCTGTTAAGTCATATAAATCTCTTGTTTCACCATCACCGGGATGAATTTTATTTTGAATGCCATCAAGACCCGCCATCATCATTGCACTAAATGCAAGGTATGGATTAGCCATAGGATCTGGGAATCTTACTTCGATTCTTCTTGCATTATCTGAAGAAACATGTGGGATTCTGATTGCTGCGGATCTATTTTTAGCTGAGTAAGCCAACATGACTGGAGCTTCAAACCCTGGCACAAGTCGTTTATATGAATTAGTTGATGGATTGGTGATGGCATTGAGTGCTTTACCATGCTTGATGATCCCGCCAATATAGTAAAGCGCTTCATCACTTAAGTTAGCATATTTCTTTCCAGCAAAAAGGTTTTTGCCTTTTTTCCAAATAGATTGGTGGACATGCATTCCTGTTCCATTATCGTTAAGGACGGGTTTTGGCATGAATGTTGCTGTCTTTCCATAATGGTGAGCCGTGTTCATGACAACGTATTTAAGTATTTGGGTCCAATCTGCTCTTTCTGTTAGCGATGAAAATTTAGTCCCAATCTCATTTTGACCTGAGCCGGCAACTTCATGGTGATGTACTTCAACTGGAACACCCATTTCTTCCAATGTAAGACACATTTGAGAACGAAGGTCTTGAAGTGAGTCAACAGGCGGTACGGGAAAATACCCACCCTTAACTCTAGGCCTATGTCCAACGTTACCCCCTTCATGCTCTGTTTTGGAGTCCCATTCAGCTTCTTCAGAGCTAATTTTTACTGAAGATCCGCTCATCCCTGAATCCCAGGTAATAGAATCAAAAACAAAAAATTCAGGCTCAGGGCCAAAGTAGACTGTATCACCAATGCCAGTTTTTTTAAGATACTGCTCAGCACGATTAGCAATTGTTCGCGGATCTCTGTCATAGCCTTTGCCATCTTCAGGATCAACGACGTTACATGTAAGAATAAGCGTTGATTCTTCCATAAATGGATCAATATTGGCCGTATTAGGATCTGGGAAAAGTAACATGTCTGAAGCATTAATCCCTTTCCAACCTGCAACGGATGAACCATCAAAAGCATGTCCGTCTGTGAACTTACTCTTGTCAAAGGCAGAGATTGGTACAGTGACATGCTGTTCTTTGCCCCTAGTATCCGAAAATCTTAAATCAACGAATTTAACGTTGTTACTTTTAATTTTTTTCATTACATTAGCTACAGACATACTATTTGCTCCTTAATTGATGTTCTATTTTTTTTAATTATTACGCATTAAATATACTTATTGGTGCAATTTTACTTATTTTTATATAAAAATAAACATAATAAGTATAAATAGCACTATTTTAGTGCAATAATATGAATAAAATGCACCAAATTAATTCAAAAATATTAATTTATGTACATCAAGCTATACGATTTATAATAAATAAAATGACTAAGTTAAAAAAAAAATTTGCTGTTTTAGGCCATCCAATATCACATTCTTTATCGCCTAAGATCCACCAACACTTTGCAACTCAATTTGGTATACATCTTGACTATCAACCAATAGATGTGGAAAGCACAAATTTTAAAAAAATACTCTCTGGTTTGAAGCAAGAGGGGTATGAAGGTCTGAATATCACATTGCCACTAAAGAACCTAGCATATGAAATTTGCGATGAATTGTCACCAAAAGCCGATTATACAAAATCAGTGAATACAATTTCTATAAAAAACAATAAATTGATTGGAGATACAACCGACGGCTTAGGTCTGGTTACCGATCTGTTAACTAAGAATGTCAGCCTAGAAAATAAAAAAATATTAGTGATTGGCGCAGGTGGAGCATCCAATGGGGTAATGTGTGATTTAATTTCGCAACGCCCTCAAAGTATTTTTTTAACCAACAGAACCATCACTAAATCTCATGATATGTCGGAGTATTGGTCATCATTAGCGAAGGATAACAATGTTTTATTAAATATCTTGAATCTCAAAGAAGACATTACTTTTGATTTGATCATAAATGCCACCTCATCCTCTTTAGGAAATGATAGCGCAATCTTTCCAGAAAATTTAAATGGATATTTTTGGTACGACATGATGTATGGCAAGCAAACCCCTTTTTTATTAAAGGCTGAACAAAATAAAGCAAAATTCTCTGACGGATTAGGGATGCTGGTTGAACAAGCCGCCGCCGCCTTTAATATTTGGCATCATCAAAAACCGGATACCAAATCAATTTATCAAATCCTATAAATAATCTTTTAAAAATTTGCCCGTGTAACTATTTTTATTTTTGCAGATGTCATTAGGTGTCCCTTCAGCAATAATTTGACCCCCTCCATCACCACCTTCTGGGCCCAAATCAATAATCCAGTCAGCAGTTTTAATCACATCTAAATTATGTTCAATAATTGCTAAAGTGTTACCATTTTTTTTCAATTGGTGGAGGACATTTAAAAGAAGTTGAATATCGGCGAAATGAAGTCCTGTTGTAGGTTCATCGAGTATATATAATGTTCTTCCTGTATCTCTTTTTGATAACTCTAAGGCAAGCTTGACTCTTTGTGCCTCACCCCCTGATAGGGTGGTAGCATTTTGCCCAAGTTTGATATAACTCAAGCCCACATTTAATAAAGTCTTTAGTTTTCTTTCAATGATAGGGATAGCACTAAAAAAATCATAAGCTTGTTCGACAGTCATAGACAGTACATCGTGTATATTTTTATTTTTGTATTTAATTTCTAAAGTTTCTCGGTTATAACGTTGACCTTCACAAAAATCACATTTCACATAAACGTCAGGCAAAAAATGCATTTCAACTTTTACGACACCATCTCCCTCACATGATTCACATCTTCCTCCTTTTACATTAAAGGAGAATCGTCCGGGCGCATAGCCTCTAAGCTTACTCTCGGGAACTTTTGAAAATATATCTCGAATAGGCGTAAAAAGCCCTGTGTAAGTTGCAGGATTTGACCTAGGAGTTCTTCCGATGGGGCTTTGATTGACGTCGACAACTTTATCAAACAAATCATAACCTATGATTTCCTCATGGGGACCAATCTCTACGTTACTTCTATAAAGATGCTTCGCAAGAGAGTGATAAAGGGTATTGTTTATAAGGGTCGATTTTCCGCTTCCTGAGACACCTGTAATGCATGTCATTAAACCAACAGGTAATTTAAGGTCTACACTTTTTAAGTTGTTTCCGCTGGCTTTTAAAATTTGGAAAAACTCTTTATTTGGTTTGGTTTTTTCTTTTGACAATTCAATCACTTTCTTACCAGATAAATACTGTCCTGTGAGTGAATTTTCATTATTTAAAATTTCTTGGGGTGTTCCTTCCGCAATGATTTGACCTCCATGAAGCCCAGCACCTGGACCTATATCAACAACATAATCTGCTGCCATAATGGCATCATAGTCATGCTCGACAACAATAACCGTATTACCCAAGTCACGTAAATTTTTGAGGGTTTTTAGCAATTTGGCATTGTCCCTTTGATGTAATCCGATAGAGGGTTCATCTAAAACATACATCACGCCAGTTAACCCACTTCCAATTTGTGAGGCCAATCTAATACGTTGTGCTTCACCCCCTGACAAGGTTTCAGCCGTTCTTGAAAGAGATAAATAATCTAGGCCAACATTAATAAGAAAAAAAATCCTATTTTTAATTTCTTGAATAATTTTTTCTGCAACCTTGGCTTTGGCACCTTTTAATTCTAGGTTTTCAAAAAAATCAAAGGCTTTCCGTAAAGCAAGCTCACAAATAAAATTAATATTTTTATCAGCAACCAAAACATGTCTCGCTTCTTCTCTCAACCTTGCTCCCTTACAAGTGGGGCAGGTATGTACATTTAAATATTTAGCAATCTCATCTCTGACGATACCAGAATCAGTTTCTTGATAACGCCTAGTTAAGTTATTTAAAATACCTTCAAAAGAATGTGACTTTGAATAAACCTTACCCTGCTCACTTAAGTATGAGAAATTAATGACCTCTTTTTTACTTCCATACAAAACAACAGACTGAATTTCCTCAGGTAAATTTTCATAAGGCGTATCTAAGTCAAATCCATAATGAGTAGCAAGACTTGAAAGCATTTGAAAATAAAATTGATTTCTTCTGTCCCATCCTTTAATTGCTCCTGCGCTGAGTGAAAGTTGAGGTAATGCAACTACTTTAAGGGGGTCAAAAAAACTCTTATGACCTAGCCCGTCACAATCAGGGCATGCTCCCATTGGGTTATTAAAAGAAAAAAGACGAGGTTCTAATTCAGGAATAGCATAATCACAATGAGGGCAGGCAAATTTTGATGAAAAAAGACGAGTTTCTTCTGTTTCCATATCAAGAGCTAAAATTTTCCCGTCGGTTAATTTAAGACCAGTTTCAATGGACTCTGTAATACGTTGTTTAATATCTTGATGTATTTTTATTCGGTCAATAACAACATCAATTTGGTGATTTATTTTTTTTTCTATTTCAGGTAAGTTATCAATTTCATAGATTGTGCCATCTAACCTTACTCTAATAAATCCTTGAGCTCTAAGTTCATTAATTAGATCTGCGTGACTTCCCTTCCTATTATTTATTACAGGGGCAAGAATAATTACCTTTGTATTTTCTGGCAGTGCTAATAATTGATCAACAATTTGGGAAATAGTTTGAGCTTCTAATTTATTATTATGTTCTGGGCAAACAGGATCTCCTGCCCTCGCAAACAGTAGCCTCAAATAGTCATGAATTTCAGTAACTGTTCCTACGGTCGACCTAGGATTATGAGAAGTTGCTTTCTGCTCAATCGATATTGCGGGCGAAAGTCCTTCAATAAGATCCACGTCAGGTTTATTTAAACGATCAAGAAACTGTCTCGCATAGGCAGATAAAGATTCAACATATCTTCTTTGACCTTCGGCATAAAGAGTGTCGAAAGCTAATGAGGATTTTCCTGATCCGGATAAACCTGTGATAACAATCAGCTTGTTTCGAGGAAGGCTAAGTGAGATATTTTTTAAGTTATGGGTTCTCGCCCCCTTGATATTAATATAATCCATTAATTTTTATTTAATTATGCGCAACCTGATAATATAACGGATTATTTATATTTAATGTAACTTGTATTCAACTCTTATGGTTCAGAAAGACAGAATGTCTCCCAATGAAATAAAAGCAAGCTCAATTTTAGCTTCTATCTATGCGTTAAGAATGCTAGGTATTTTTTTAATATTACCTATTTTTTCTATTTATGCTACTGAACTGCCAAGTCAACCGTCGATCTTTCAAATAGGCTTAGCACTCGGTATTTATGGGCTTACTCAGGCAATTTTTCAAATACCTTTTGGGATGGTATCTGATGTTATAGGACGTAAAAAGGTCATTTATTTTGGCTTGGTATTATTTATTGTAGGCTCATTATGTGCAGGCCTAGCAAATGACATTGAATTAATAATTTTAGGAAGGGCTATTCAGGGCGCAGGCGCAATTTCAGCAGTTTTAAGTGCGTTGTTAGCAGACTTAACCTCCGATGAAAGTCGAACAAAAGCAATGGGTATTGTGGGTGTATCCATTGGCTTAACCTTTGCATTTTCATTAGTGCTAAGCCCATTAATTAATGAATTAATAGGGGTATCAGGAATTTTTATTTTGATGGGAGTTTTGTCGATTATTGCCATATTTGTAATTAAATTTTTTATAACTGAAGCATCTGATAAGAAGAAAACTTCATACAACTTGAGTGATTTTTTATTTATTCTGAAAAGATGGGATTTAAATCGACTAAACCTAGGCATATTTGTGTTGCACGCGACCCAGATCTCATTGTTTATTACAATTCCTTACTATTTAATTACAAAAGGGGGCTTGCCACTTGAAGAGCATTGGAGCATTTACCTCCCTATATTATTTTTGTCATTTGTCTTTATGGTCCCTATGATTATTTTTTCACAAAAGTGGGGGCTATCTAAACAAACCTTTTTATTTTCAATAATTCTTTTATTTTTGTCTCAATTTTTATTCATCAATGATTCTAATGAAATAATTAACATAAGTTTGGCTTTATTGATTTACTTTATAGGCTTTAACTTTTTAGAGGCTTCACTTCCTAGCTTGGTGAGTAGAATTGCACCAATTGATAGAAAAGGATTTTCTTTAGGGGTGTATAATACCTGTCAGTCATTAGGAATGTTTTTTGGGGGTGTTCTTGGGGGTTTCGCAGCCAAGAATTTTGGTTATATAGGTGTTTTTTATTTTTGCGGAATTATAATATCCATCTGGTTTATTTTTTCCTTATCAATAAAAATGCCTGAATTAAAAAAGAGTTTAAAAAATACTTAAGGGGATTATTTATTATGTCAGTCAATAAGGTAATTTTAGTTGGAAGATTAGGACAAGATCCTGACGTACGTTATATGCCTAACGAAACCGCTGTATGCAACTTCAGTTTAGCTACGAGTAGTTCTTATAAGGATAAAACAGGAGCAAAGGTTGATCAAACTGAGTGGCATAGAATAGTAATGTTTGGCAAAGTAGCAGAAATCGCTAAAGAATATTTAAAAAAAGGAAGTCAAATATTTGTGGAGGGCAGGCTTCAAACAAGAAAATGGCAAACAAAAGAAGGTCAGGATAGATATACAACCGAGGTTGTTGCAGCAACGATGCAAATGCTTGGCTCTAAAGATTCTGCCTCAGGTGGAAGTGGTTCAACGAGTGATTTTGAGCAACAAAAAAGCCAGTCATCCAATGAGCCTACTAAGGCTCCAACGCCTGCTGTTGAATCCTTTGATCAGTTGGAAGACGATATTCCATTTTAAAAAAATATTTGAAAAAAGTTTATGCCAATTTACGAATTTATATGTAACGACTGTAGTTACCAAGAAGATCTAATAAGAAAAATTAGTGAGCCTACAACAATTTTATGTCCTAAATGTGATAGTCAAAATTTTGTTAAGCAAGTTTCAGCTCCAAATTTTAAGCTTAAAGGTTCAGGGTGGTATGAGACAGATTTTAAAAATAAAAATAACTCAAAAGAAACAAAAAATAACTCAAAAGAAACAAAAAATAATAACAAGATAAAAGAATCAACTTCAAAAAAAACTGGGAAACAAAATGTTTAAAAAGAATATACTGACGGGACTTTTAGTTTTAATTCCAATTGTTTTAACTTTATGGGTATTAATCACCCTTACCCAATTTCTAGATCAGATATTAGTATTCATTCCTAATGAGTTTAAGCCTGACATTCTATTCGGAGGGGCTATTCCTGGATATGGTGTTATCGTAACCCTGGTTATTGTTTTTCTTACAGGGGTGATCGCTAATAATTTTTTTGGAAAAAAATTTATATCTGTATATGAGTATGTCCTTAATAAAGTACCAGTAATAAATTCTATATATAAAGGTATCAAGCAAGTATCTGATACGCTTTTATCCAATTCTGGAAAAGCATTTTCCAAAGCAGTTTTAATTGAATTTCCAAATGCGGGTACTTATACATTTGCTTTTGTTACGGGGGTACCAAATGATCAAATTGCTAAACATTTGAAAGGAAAGTTCGTTAATGTTTATGTTCCAACAACACCAAACCCGACTTCTGGATATACATTGATAGTGCCCACGAAAAAAATTATTGAGATTGACCTTAGTGTAGATCAGGTTTTAAAGTATGTGATCTCTATGGGCGTTTCAACATCAGATGAACAATTTGTTAAGAAAAATAAAAAAAGAAAGAAAGTAGAGAATAAATGAGAACTCATTTTTGTGGCGACTTGAATAAAACGCATGTAGATACCGAAGTTAAATTATGTGGCTGGGCACATAGACGAAGAGATCATGGCGGCGTGATATTTATTGACTTAAGAGACAAGAAGGGATTAGCTCAGATTGTAATAGACCCTGATACCCCCGAGGCTTTTAAAGCTGGTGAATCAATTCGTAATGAGTTTGTTTTACAAGTTATTTGTAAAGTAAGGTTGAGACCTGAAGGCACTGTTAATAACAATCTACCTTCAGGGGAAGTTGAAATGTTAGCATCAGAAGTGTTGATTCTTAATTCTTCCTTAACTCCACCCTTTATGCTTGACGATGAAACAATTTCAGAATCAGTTAGATTGGAAAGCCGCTTTATTGATCTTCGAAGAGATGTTATGCAAAAGAATCTTCGCCTGAGATACGATATTTCAAAAAATTTCCGAAATTATCTCGATAAAAATGATTTTATGGAGATCGAAACGCCAATATTAACTAGAAGTACGCCGGAGGGGGCTAGAGATTATTTAGTTCCATCAAGAGTCCACCAAGGTGAATTTTTTGCATTGCCTCAATCGCCTCAATTATTTAAACAAATGTTAATGATTTCTGGTTTTGATAGATACTTTCAAATTGCTAGATGCTTTCGAGATGAAGATTTAAGAGCTGATAGACAGCCAGAATTTACGCAGTTAGATATAGAGCTTTCTTTTTCGAGCGAAAATGAAATTATGCAGATTAATGAAGGCATGATTAGACAAATGTTTTCGGATACCATGGATATAAAGCTTCCAAATACCTTCCCTCAGCTTACTTATGCTGAAGCAATGAATAAGTATGGCTCGGATAAACCTGACTTAAGAGTCAATCTCGAACTTGTTGATTTAACTGAAGAGCTTAAGAAGGTTGAATTTAAAGTATTTTCTTCGGCGGCAAATATGACAAATGGACGAGTGGCCGCCCTTAAAATACCAGGTGGATCAGAGCTATCAAGATCTGAGATAGATGCATATACAGAATTTGTAAAAATTTATGGAGCTAGGGGATTAGCGTATATTAAAGTTAATGATATTACTCAACTTGATGAAAATGGCCTTCAAAGTCCTATTGTAAAAAATATTGATGTTGATGCATTAAAAGCAATTATGGATAAAACTAATGCATCTAATGGAGATTTGATTTTCTTTGGCGCTGATATAGAGAAAATTGTCAATGAGGCGTTGGGTGCCTTGAGAGAAAAAATTGGTCATGATAAAGGCCATGTCAATGACTTGATTTGGGCCCCCTTATGGATAGTTGATTTCCCCATGTTTGATTTTGACGAAGAGAATAAAAGATGGAATGCTTTGCATCACCCCTTTACTGCACCAAAAGATGGACATGAGGACCTTCTTGATTCAGACCCAGGTAAATGCTTATCAAAAGCATATGACATGGTTATTAACGGCTCTGAGGTTGGAGGTGGTTCAATACGTATCCATAAAAGTGATGTTCAATCTAAGGTATTCAAGGCTTTAAATATTTCCAAAGATGAATCAGCAGAGAAATTTGGTTTTCTATTAGAGGCTCTCCAATATGGGGCACCGCCTCATGGTGGAATAGCTTTTGGATTAGATAGAATAGTGACTCTATTAGCAGGTGCTGAATCAATTAGAGATGTGATTGCTTTTCCAAAAACCCAAAAAGCACAGTGTTTATTAACAAATGCACCCAATGAAGTAGATGATAAACAGTTAAGAGAGCTTCATATCAAAAAAAGGTTAACAGCAAATCAAAAAAATGATTAACGGTATTGATCATTATAATCTTCGCTCAGATGAAAAAATGATTGAGACTCTTAAAGACTTCTATATCAATATCGTGGGGTTAAATTTAGGCCATAGACCTCCTTTTAAAAGTAAAGGTTATTGGCTCTATGCAAAGGAGAAGGATGTTCTTCATCTTAGCTCATCAAAAGATAGTATAAAAAATATGATTAATGTTAACTCTACCCTTGATCATGTTTCATTTTCTGCTGTTGATAAGAAAGATTTTATGGAAACACTTACAAAGAATAATATTACCTTTAAAGAGAGGTACATACCTGAAATTAATATCGAACAATTATTTTTTAAGGACCCAGCTGGAAACGGGATTGAATTAATTTTTTTAATAAAATCTTAAAGAGAGGTTGATATGAAAAGTTATAAAAAAGAATTATGGTTTAATGCTCCTGAAAGAATGCACTTTACAAATATAACACCCGAGGTAAATTCATGTTTAGCTGAAAGTGGAATTCAAGAGGGGCTTGTGTTGGTTAATGCAATGCATATTACAGCCAGCGTTTTTATTAACGATGACGAATCAGGCTTACACCATGATTATAAAAAATGGCTTGAAGCATTAGCTCCACATGAGCCATTAAGTCATTACAGACATAATGATACTGGTGAAGATAATGCAGACGCACATATAAAAAGACAAGTAATGGGCAGAGAAGTTGTTGTTGCTATTACTGAAGGAAAGCTTGACTTTGGCCCGTGGGAACAAATATTTTATGGTGAGTTTGATGGCAAAAGGAAGAAGAGAGCTTTAGTTAAAATAATAGGTGAATAATTTAATTCTGAATAAAGCTTTCAAGTTGGCTTATTAAATCTTTTTGATGGCTTATCATTTCCTTCACAAGATCGCCCTGTGAAACCATGCCAATAATTTTATTTCCCTTAAGGACGGGAATATGACGGATTTTTTTTTCTGACATTATTTCCAGGCCTTTTTCAAACGAGTCAGAAGGTTGAAGGGATAAAACTTTTTTAGTCATAATGTCTTTAACAAGCGTTTCTTTCGATGACTTTTTGTGAAGTATAATTTCGCGAGCATAATCTCTCTCAGAAACGATGCCAACCATTTTGTCTTTATCTGTCACTAACAATGCACCTATTTTATATTCTGCCATAACCATAAGCGCCTCAAGAACAGTTTGAGTTGGAGAGATTGTCAGTAGCTCTTTAATATCTTTCGTCTCAATTATTTGCTTTAATGTTTTCATTAAATATATTCATCTATCTAAAAAAATAGCATAACTAAATTCTTAACTTTTAGCAAAATTGCTTAAAATTTACAAATTTGAGTAAATCTACTGCTTATAGGTATAAAGTTTACTGATAAACTATATCTAATAAAAAAATTGAGGCAGGGTTATCTATGGCAGGGCATTCAAAATGGGCAAATATTCAGCATCGCAAAGGAAGGCAAGATGCTAAAAGAGGTAAAATTTTTACTAAATTAGTAAAGGAGATTACTGTTGCCGCACGAATGAGTGGGGGAGATATAAATTTTAACCCAAGATTAAGGTCTGCAGTTACTGCGGCTAAAGAGCAAAGTATGCCGGCTGAGAATATTACTAGGGCAATAAAAAGAGGAACTGGTGAATTAGAAGGGGTTAATTATGAAGAGATAAGGTATGAAGGTTATGGTATTAGTGGGGTAGCGATTATTATAGATTGCCTGACAGATAATAAAGTGCGCGCGGTCGCTGATGTGAGACATGCTTTATCAAAAAATGGGGGTAATTTAGGTACTGATGGTTCTGTTTCATTCTTATTTAAGCACTGTGGCAGTATTTTTTTTGCTCCTATAGATGATGGTGAGGCACTCATGGACCAAGCAATTAATTTAGGTGCGGATGATGTAATTATTAATGATGATAAAAGCGTAGAAATTATTACCTTACCAAACGACTTTACTAAAATAAATGAAGAGCTAGAAAAATCAGGCTTTAAAAAAGAATTAGCTGAACTGACAATGAAGGCTGAAAATGAAATAAATTTAAAAGGTGATGATGCTTTGAGAATGCAAAAAATATTAGATATATTAGAGGACTTGGACGATGTTCAGGAGGTTTACACGAATGCAAATTTTGAAGTCTAACTAATCCATTGAGTACAATATTAGGTATTGATCCAGGATTAAGAGTGACTGGCTATGGTGTTATACATCAGGAAAAACAAAATCTTACATATGAATCAAGTGGAACAATAATAACAACTAAGCAAGATCTTGATTTGGCAGCAAGAATTAAAATTATAGTTGCAGGCATTGATGAGGTGATTGAAAAGTTTAGTCCGAGTATTGTTGCCATTGAAAAAGTGTTTGTAAATACTAATCCTCAGTCTACTCTACTGCTTGGACAGGCCAGAGGCGCCGCAATTGCAGCCGTTGTATCAAAGGAAATTAATATCTACGAGTACACCGCTCTTCAAATTAAAAAATCTGTTGTGGGGAACGGTCATGCAGATAAACTCCAAGTCCAAACCATGGTGCAAAGGTTACTGAAATTACCCTCGCTGCCTGGACCAGATTCTGGAGATGCGCTAGCTTGTGCTATGTGTCATGCTAATATTAGTGAATCACTAGGAAGGCTTGGAGTGGGTAATCGAATGAAATCAGGCAGAATAATATGATTGGACGTATTCAAGGTAAAATTTTAGAAAAAATACCTCCACATATCTTAATTGACTGTAATGGCGTTGGGTATGAAATAGAGGTCCCAATGACAACCTTTTATGATTTGCCAGAAGTTGGAAACGAAGTAGTTCTGCTAACACATTTTCTTGTAAGAGAAGATGCCCAATTATTATTTGGTTTTGCAACAGACCAAGAAAGGATCATCTTTAGGAAATTACTCAAAGTTAATGGCATCGGTGCTAAGGCATCATTGTCAATATTGGGCGGAATGACAACCAATGAGCTAACACATTCAATTCAAACTCAAGATGTAAATTCATTAATAAAGATACCCGGTGTTGGAAAAAAAACAGCAGAAAGATTAATTTTGGAACTTAAGGATAAATTTTCAGATACCGAGTTTGCATCTTCAAAACATCAAGGTTCATCTGAGTTAAGTGACATTCAAAATGCTTTATTAGCCCTAGGATACAATCAAAAGGATATATTAACTGTTACAAAAGATTTAGAAGAGAATGTTTCAGTAAATGACGGAATCAAAATAGCATTAAAATTATTATCAAACTAAATTAACCAATAGGTAAAAAATGATTGAACCTGATCAGTTTAAAAATAGCGAAGTTGTAAGCGGTGAAGAAGAAAATTTTGAAAGGGCACTAAGACCTAAAAAGTTGGAAGATTACGTTGGTCAAGAAAAAATAAGAGAACAATTAGATATTTTCATTGGGGCTGCAAAAAAAAGAAAAGAGCCACTAGATCACCTCCTTTTGTTTGGACCTCCCGGCCTAGGTAAAACTACGCTTGCAAATATTATTGCAAATGAAATGGGCGTAAACCTTAAACAAACATCAGGCCCTGTTCTTGAAAAAACGGGCGACCTAGCAGCTTTATTATCAAATCTAGAAGCTAATGATGTTTTATTTATTGATGAAATACATCGTATTTCTCCTGTAATTGAGGAGATTCTTTATCCGGCGATGGAAGACTATCGATTAGATATCATGATTGGTGAAGGACCTTCAGCAAGATCAGTCAAATTAGAATTACCCCCATTTACCTTAATTGGGGCGACAACAAGAGCAGGAATGTTAACGAATCCTCTTCGTGATAGATTTGGTATTGTTTCCCGTCTTGAATTTTATACAAATGAGGAATTAGCTAAAATTGTTCTGCGAAGTGCTGGGCTTCTTGAAACAACCATTGATAAAAATGGCTCTTCAGAATTAGCAAAACGCTCAAGAGGAACACCAAGAATTGCCAATAGACTGCTTAGAAGAGTCAGAGATTATGCAGATATAAAGGCAGAAGGTGAAATTGATGAAACAATCGCCAATCACGCATTAAAAATGTTAGATGTTGATTTGATTGGATTAGATTTAATGGACCGAACTTTTTTAAAGGCAATTATTGAAAAGTTTTCTGGTGGGCCTGTAGGTTTAGATAATTTAGCTGCTGCTATTAGTGAAGAAAAAGAGACTATCGAAGATGTGATAGAACCTTATCTTATCCAACAGGGCTTTTTGATGAGGACGCCAAGGGGTAGAGTAGCCACCCCACAAACATATAAACATTTTGGGATTACGATCCCTAAAAATAAAAATAGTGAGAACTTATGGTGAGCCGTTTATCATTTAAGTGGAGTGTAAGAATTTATTTTGAAGATACAGATAGCGGGGGAGTTGTTTATCACTCAAATTATTTAAAGTTTATGGAGCGTGCCAGGACGGAATGGCTAAGAAGTTTAAACTTAAATCAAGCGTACTTAAAAAAAAAGGATAAAATAATGTTTGTAGTGGCTAAAGTTAACATAGATTATAAAAAAGCCGCACAATTTAATGATGCACTTGACATTGAAACCTCTGTGGATAATATTGGCGCGTCCAAGGTAGATTTAACTCAAAATATAATGAAGAATTCAGAGCTTTATACTTCAGCGAAAGTAAGCATCGCGTGCATTCATTCTGAGACTTTTAAACCGCAAAGAATCCCAAAATTAATAAAACAACAAATGGAGACATTATGACTATTGGCAGTGACTTATCCTTTTTTTCTTTAATCTGGGAAGCAAGTCTCCCGGTTCAAGCTGTCATGCTTATTCTAGTAATAGCATCTATGGCCTCATGGAAAATTATCTATCTTAAGATTAAGACTCTAAAAATGGCAGAACAAAATACTGATGATTTTGAGAAAATTTTTTGGTCAGGCGGGAGTTTAAGCAACCTATATGAATCAGTTAGCATAAGACCTCCAAAAGACATGCTTGGGCTGCCGATGATATTTAAAGTAGGTTATAAAGAGTATATGTCAAATAAAAATACAGGCGCTCTCGATAAAAAAAGTATTGAAAGTGTCAGGAGGGCAATGAGTGCCTCATATAATAGAGAGGTTGATACAATTGATAGGCATTTACCTTTTTTAGCATCAGTTGGGTCAGTCAGTCCATATATAGGTCTATTTGGAACAGTTTGGGGAATAATGAATGCTTTTATTGGTCTAGCAAATGTAGCACAAGCCTCTTTGGCTCAAGTCGCTCCGGGGATTGCAGAAGCATTAATTGCTACGGCAATTGGATTATTTGCAGCAATACCTGCAGTCATCGCATACAACAAGTTTGCCTCTAAGGTCGATAGAATTTCAATTAGGTATGAAAGTTTTATGGAAGAATTTATTAACATCATGGATCGTAAAGGATAGTTTCATGAGAAAAAGAAGGATGATGGATCAAATCAATGTGGTGCCATACATTGATGTAATGTTAGTCTTATTAGTAATCTTTATGGTAACGGCCCCTATGACAAATCCAGGAGTTGTTGAGCTACCAAAAGTCGGCCAATCATTAAAGCAAAAAAGTAATCCAATTGTAATCTCAGTTAAAAAAAATTCTAAAATTGAAGTAAACGGTAAATCATACAAAAAAGATTCTTTATTAGTATTTTTGAAACAGAAATTTGAAAAAAACCCAGACCAATCTATTGTTATCGCTGCTGATGAGAAAGTTAAATATGGTGCAGTAATCTCAATAATGGATTTATTGAAGCAAAATGAATTTAATAAAGTAGGCTTACTACTTAAACCTGAATAATTTAATGAAATTTTTTAAGTTGGAAAATAATGATGAATTACAGGCTAATTTATTTTCATTCGCAATTCACTTAGCACTTTTTTTGGTTATGATTTTTTCTGTAGGTTGGCAAACAAAAATACCATATTATGGAGAAGTAGAAATCTGGGATAGTGTTCCAGTGCAGAAAAAAATAAACAAAACTCAAACAACTTCCAATAAAAAAATTAAACAACAAAAAAAAACTACTAAAGTGCAGAAATCTAATGAGGCAAAAGCAAAGGCTCAAAAGGAAGCAGATATTAAGTTAAAGAAAAAGAAAGCTGCAGAAAAAAAGGCTGCTGAGAAAAAAGCAAAAAAACTAAAAAAACAAAAGGCGATTAAAGATCTTAAAAAAAAGGTATTAAAACAAGAAAAATTAGACAAATTAAAAAAAGAAATGCTTGAAAAAGAAAAAGTGGAGCGCTTGCAGCAACAGGTAATTGAACAACAAAAGATAGAAAAGATGCAGGCTGAATTAAGAGAAAATGAACTAAAACAACAAAAAAAGCCTGCTCTTGAAGGGGAAAACGAAGTGAAGGGGGGAGTAAATACTGGAGAATTGAATAAGTATAAGCTTCTTATTCAACAAAAAATTCAACAAAACGTAAACCAACAACTATGTGGGTTGGATTATATTAATTTGGAATTTAGGATAAGCTTAATGCCTACAGGTGAATTACTTGGACAACCTAAAATGACAAAATCGAGTAAAATTAAAAGTTGCGATGATGCTGTTGAAAGGGCAATAATCCAGTCACAACCACTCCCTCTTCCAAAAGATAGTGGTTTATTTAGTAAATTGAAAAATTTAGAATTGAAATTTCATCCAAACGGAGTCGAATAGTTAAATGAATAAGTTCTTACAAATTATTTTCGCTGGATTTATATTTTTTTCGTCAAGTGTCCTGCATGCTCTTGAGGTAATTGAAATTTTGGGTGGTAAAGCAAGTCAAATTCCAATTGCAGTGATGCCATTTAAAAGTTTTGGTGCTCAAAAAGCTATTGGCAAAATTAATTCAGTCATTAAAAGTGATTTAAGTAGATCGGGTTTGTTTTATGCCCTTGACACTCGTGGAGTAATAGCAGCACCAAATAGCGATAAAGAGGTAAATTTTTCACAGTGGAAATCACTTGAGGCACAATTTTTAATCATTGGTAGGATTGATTTTTTAAAGAAAGAAAAGGTCAAAGTTAGCTGGAGCCTTATCGACGTCTATAAACAACAAACTGTCCTAAGTGGTGAGTATGTGGGCAAAGAAAAACAAATTCGCGCTATTGGACACAAAGTATCAGATAAGGTCTATGAAAGATTGACAGGCAGTAAGGGTGTTTTCCATACAAAAATTGCTTTTGTTGAAAAATATAACAATCAAAAATATAAACTCAATATTGCTGATTATGATGGGTACAACATTACAAGTTTATTGGATTCAAAAATGCCAATTATTTCACCAAAGTGGTCTCCTGATGGAAAAAAGATTGCTTATGTTTCCTTTGAAAAAGAAAAGCCTGTGATTTATATTCAGGAAATTGCTACGGGTAAAAGAAAGCTTCTCGCAAATTTTAAAGGTAATAATAGTGCGCCTGCATGGTCACCTGATGGAAAAAGATTAGCCATTGTTTTGACATACAACACAAATTCACAAATTTATTTGATTAATGCAGATGGTTCTGATGTTAAAAGACTAATTCGGTCAAGGTCAATAACTACTGAGCCATCATGGTCACCTGATGGAAAAGAAATTTATTACACCTCAAATCAGGGGGGTGGACCACAAATATATAAGTTTAATCTTGAGTCATCTGAAGTAAGTCGAGTGACCTTTGAAGGAAAATATAATTTATACCCAAGCTTGTCTTATGATGGAAAACTACTCATATACTTAACTCAGGATCAGGGTAATTTTAAAGTAGCACTTCAAAATCTCCAATCTAACCAAGTACTCAAGTTAACAAAAGGCCCTTTAGATGAGGCACCAGTTTTCGCACCTAACGGACATATGGTACTATTTGTATATAAAGACTATGGAAAAACCACAAAAATTGGTACAGTGTCAATAAATGGACTAAAAATAGATCCCTTGCCATTAGGCAGTAGACAAGTTCAGGAGCCTGCTTGGGGACCAATAAAAAATTAATATAATTATTAAAAAGAGGGGAACAAGTTGAAAAAATCAATACTACTAACAGCACTTTTAGGTATTTTAGTTGCAGGCTGTAGCTCGACAGAGCTTCAAGAGTCACAACCTTTAAATCCACCACAACCAGAATTACAATCAATGCTTTCTGATGATAATGAAGGGACAGCTTTTACATCACCAGAATTAAACTTACTTGAATTAAGAGGAAATCCACTTTTAGCTAAAGACAAAAGAAGTATTTACTTTGACTTTAATAAGTACGTAGTTAAGCAAGAGTATATGAAAATTATTCAAGCGCATGCTAAATATCTAAATGAGGCACCTGCAGCTAATATGAAAATTCAAGGGTATACCGATTACCGTGGTTCCCATGAATACAATCTATCTCTAGGGCAAAAAAGATCTGTAGCGGTTAAGGAAGCACTAAATTCATTTGGAGTTGATGATTCTCAAATCGAAACAGTTAGCTATGGTAAAGAATATGCCAACTTGGATTGTGTTGAACAGAACTCATGTGGAGAAGATAGACTAGCAGATATAGTCTACACAGTAGAATAAAAACTACTGAATGAAACGCTATTTATGGGTTGGTCTTTTATTGCTCTCAAATTCTGTTTATGCATTATTTGAGGATGAGGGGGCAAGAAAAAAGTTAAATGATATACAAGATCAACTCAATGCGCTTCAGAGCTCAATTGAGTTTGAAATAAACGAAAAATTTACTAACTTCGAGAAAAGTAACAAGGTAGATCCTAAGTTAATTAATAACTTTTCTGAGAGAATAAACTCACTCTTTGATGATCTAGCTAAGTTAAGAGGTGAGGTTGAAGTCTTAACCTATTCAGTTCAAACATCAGAAGAGCGTCAAAAAGTTTTGTATAAAGAATTAAATGAGCGTTTGCAAAAAATTGAAGAAAGTGCATTAAAAATAGAAAATAACGTAAACTTAATTGAATTTCCCACAGAAAAAAAAACCTTAACTCAAAATAATCTAATTATTCAAGAAGATGAAGTGCTTCCTGAAATAGCTCCTGAACTAATTCCAGAGGCAGCTGATCTTCCACCGTTAGTGGATAAAAATTTAGAATACCAGGAATTTGAGGATGCGAAAAAGCTTATAACAGCGACTAAATACAAAGAAGCCTTTGATGCGCTTGATAAATTTGTTGTTAACTACCCTAGCTCAGAATTATTACCTGAGGCTAAGTATAATTTAGGCTATACGCAATTTGCATTAAGAAACTATAAAGCAGCAATCAATACATTTAATAAAATAGTTTTGGAGTATCCTGATAATCCTATAGCACCTAACAGCTTATACCAAGTAACAAATTCTCAAATCCAATTAACAAGAATAACAAAAGCTAAACAAACCCTTAGAACCTTGATAAAAAAATATCCAAATGCTGACATTGTTACAAGTGCCAAAAAGAGACTGAAGGATTTAGAATCAATTAAATTATAAATTCTAGGTTTTAATCAAGTGACCTCTCTCAAAATAAACGAAATATTTTTTTCACTTCAAGGTGAAAGCTCTCGTGTCGGTTTCCCTACTATATTTATTCGTTTAACTGGATGTCCAATGAGGTGTACATATTGTGATACTGCTTATGCTTTTCATGGTGGAAAAAATATGTCAGTCGATGAAATTCTCGAAGATATTTCTCAATATAAAACCAAATATGTAACAGTGACGGGTGGCGAGCCCCTAGCCCAAAAGCCTTGTTGGGAACTTTTGAAAAACCTCTGTGATAACGATTATAATGTTTCACTTGAGACTGGAGGTGCTATAAGCATTGAAGGCATTGATGAGAGAACAAAAATTATTCTTGATATCAAAACGCCAGACTCTGGAGAACATTTAAAAAATGACAAAAAAAATCTTGCTTTAATAGAAAAAAAAGATGAAATAAAATTCGTACTTTCAAGCAGAGGGGACTATGAATGGGCAAAAAAATTTATCAAAGAAGAAAATTTAATTGATAAAGCACCAATAATTTTTTCACCTGTTTACAAAGATTTATCCTATGAGAATTTATCAGAGTGGATTTTAGAGGATAATCTGGCTGTTAGGTTTCAGGTACAACTGCATAAAATAATTTGGGGAGAAAAAAAGGGTGTGTAAGAAGGCGATAATACTATTATCTGGAGGCCTCGATTCAGCGACAACATTAGCAATCGCAAAAAAAGATAATTACGTTTGTTATGCACTAAGTATAAATTATCATCAACGTCATAACTATGAATTAACAGCAGCAAAAAAAATTGCAAAATATTTTTCAGTAAAAGATTCAAAAGAAGTTGAGATTGATTTAAGTTGGTTAAATAATTCGGCATTAACTAATAATTCTCTTAGTATCCCTGAAAATTTATCAACCGGAATACCTATTACATATGTTCCTGCAAGAAATACGATAATGATGTCTCTCGCAATGGCATGGGCAGAGTCAATAGACTGTACAGATATATTTATTGGTGTGAATGCTGTAGATTACTCAGGCTATCCTGACTGTAGAGAAGAGTACATAAGAAGTTTTCAGAAAATGGCGAATTTAGCAACAAAAAAGGCGGTTGAGGGAGAATTAGTAAAAATACATACACCGCTAATTAAGCTTTCTAAAAAAGAAATTATTCTTAAAGGAATTGAATTAGGTGTTGATTATTCTCTTACAATATCTTGCTATCAGGTAAGTCCTGATGGTTTGGCATGTGGAAAATGTGATTCATGTCGTTTGAGAAAGGGTGGTTTTGAAAATGCAGGCCTTCCTGACCCAACGAAATATTTATAAAAAATCAATAATTTAATTTGCCAAATGTAGCTAAAATAGCGTAAAATTTCCGCCTTTCAGTAAATAAATAAATTAAAGAGATTTCGATTATGGTAGTTATTAGACTTTCAAGAGGTGGTTCAAAAAAAAGACCTTATTTTAATGTTGTTGTTGCCGAGTCAAGCAAAAAAAGAGACGGAAGATTTATTGAGCGCGTAGGGTTTTATAATCCTTGTGCAAGAGAAGGGTCTGAAACGCTTAGGCTAGAGTCTGAAAGAATTGAATATTGGCAATCAAACGGAGCACAACTTTCTGAGACTGTTAATAGAATAGTTAAACTAAATGCCAAAGGTCCGGATGGACTAGTTGCAATGAAAAAGAAAGATGAAGCTAAAGCATTGGCAAGAAAAAATAAAAAAACTGCTGATATAGCAGCCAAAGTAGAAGAAGCCGCAGCGCCAAAAGAAGAAGCCGCAGCGCCAAAAGAAGAAGCCGCAGCGCCAAAAGAAGAAGCCGCAGCGCCAAAAGAAGAAGCCGCAGCGCCAAAAGAGGCTGATGATAAATAATTAAATTGATGTAATCTTTTAATGAAAGAAGATTATTTAGTAATGGGACAGTTGGTGGGATCCTTTGGAATAAAAGGGTGGATTAAAGTAAAATTTTTTACAGAAGTAGTTGAAACATTAGAAAATTATAAAGAATGGTTCATATCATCTGATGAGAAAAATTGGTCTAATTTTTTCGTTGAAAGTGTCAAAATAAATCAAAATAGAATGATGGTAAAGTTTGAAGGAATTAATGATAGAACAGCAGCGGATGGATATCGAAGATATTGGGTAGGTGTTCCAAAGAAGTCACTACCAAAGCTAAGTAATAATGAATTTTATTGGAATGATTTAATTGGATGCGAAGTCCATAATACTGATGGGCTCTTATTTGGAAAATTAACAGGATTCATTGAAACAGGTGCGAATGATGTACTTGTTGTTGAGGGAGAAAAAAAAAGATTAATTCCCTATACAAAAATGACAGTTAAAAAAATAGAATTGAAGCAACAACAAATAATTGTTGATTGGGATGAAAGATTCTAAAAAAATGTTTTTAATAGATTTAGTAACATTAATGCCTGAAATGTTCGAGGCTTTTACTAAGTTTGGTGTTGTTGGCAGAGGGTTTAAAAAAAATTTTGTTGATATTAACTTTATAAATCCTAGAAATTTTGCAACAGATATCCATAAGACTATAGATGATAGAACTTATGGCGGTGGTCCAGGAATGGTAATGATGGCTAATCCTTTGATCGAATCAGTTGAGTCAGCAAGAGTAAGGGAAAAAAGTTTAGGTATAAAAAAGCGTAAGGTAATCCATTTAACGCCTAAAGGACCTAAATTAAAACATGAAAAAGTAAAAGAGCTATCATGTGAAGAAGGCTTAATTTTGATAGCTAGTAGATATGAAGGCGTTGATGAGAGACTTAATAAATGGGTTGACGAAGAGATATCGATTGGAGATTTTGTAACAAGTGGGGGAGAATTACCAGCAATGTTATTGATGGATGCATTAATTAGACAAATTCCTGGGGTATTAAACGATATTGAATCGGTAAAGCAGGAGTCATTTGTCAATGGATTACTAGATCACCCCAGCTTTACAAGGCCTGAGTCAGTAAGAGGATTAAAAGTGCCGGATATTTTATTATCTGGCGATCATGAAAAAATTAGAATTTGGAGATTAAAAGAGTCACTTAAGGAAACGAAGTTAAAAAGACCCGATTTATTAATTAATAAATCACTTACAAAAGAAGAGTCTCGGCTGCTAAAGGAAATTGAACAAGAGCAGGAACAAGGCTAAATAATAAAAAGGAAAAGGTTTATGGTAGATATTATTAAAACACTGGAAAATGAAGAAATTGCTAGACTTGGAAAATCAATCCCAAAGTTTGACGTAGGAGATACGGTAGCAGTTGGAGTAAAAGTAGTAGAAGGAAATCGGAAACGTATACAGATATTTGAAGGCGTTGTAATAGCAAGAAGAAATAGAGGTTTAAATTCTTCATTTATCGTTAGAAAAATTTCTTCTGGTGAAGGGGTTGAAAGAACTTTTCAACTGCACTCCCCCTTGATTGATAATATAAAAGTTGTAAGAAGGGGTGATGTAAGAAGAGCAAAATTATTTTATCTTAGAGATCGCTCAGGTAAGTCAGCAAGGATTAGTGAACGCCTAAAGACTCGTGAAAGTGATAGTGAGTTTGAAGCTATCCCTGAAGTAGATCTTCCGGAAGAAGATAAAGTTGAAACTGAAGCAAAAGTAGATGACAGTGCTCAATCAGAAGATAAAGTTTAGTTACAAAAAACTATTTAATTAAAAAGCCCCTTAGGGGCTTTTTTTTGTGCCGTAATAAAAGTATTCTAATTAGATAGGTGTAAACAAATATTGATATTAAGGATACAAGGAATAATTTCATTGGCTGAAAAAAAAGATAAAAAAAAGAATGAAATAATTGATGAATTTATTGATCATTTATGGCTAGAGGATGGCTTATCAAAAAATACGCTTAATAGTTATAGATTTGATTTATATAATTTTAATAATTGGCTTAATAAAACTGACACACTAAATTTAGAAAGTGTTACAAGATCAGATATTCAACAATACCTATCATTTAAGTTTCCATCTTCAAAAGCTCGAAGTATCTCAAGGATGCTTTCAACTCTTAGAAGGTTTTATAGGTTTTTATATCGTGAAAAAAAGATAACTGACGATCCTACCTTACAAATACTAAAACCAAAAATTCCAAAGTCATTACCTAAAAGCTTAAGTGAGGATGAAGTGTTAAGTTTATTGGATGCACCTGATATTAATATTGATATTGGGTTGAGAGATAAGGCTATGATTGAACTTTTATATGCTTGTGGACTTCGGGTTACTGAACTAGTTAATATTCAATTAACAGAATTAAATCTTAATGATGGTGTCATTCGAGTTACTGGTAAAGGAGATAAAACCCGTTTAGTCCCTATGGGCGAAGAAGCAATGGATTATATCCAGAGATATCTTTCATCAGCAAGGCAAGATATTTTGAAAAATAAAAAATCAAAATATTTATTTGTAACTCATCATGGACAGTCTATGACGCGACAAACTTTTTGGCACTCAATAAAAAAATATTCTATTATTGCTAATATTAAACAATCTATTTCCCCACACATCTTAAGGCATGCATTCGCTACTCACTTAATAAATCATGGGGCAGATTTAAGAGTAGTTCAAATGTTATTGGGGCATAGTGATATCTCTACAACACAAATATATACCCATGTAGCTCGTGAGAGATTAAAAAAAATTCATAAATCTCACCATCCAAGAGGATAATTAGCGCTCAAGAATAATACCAACTTGATCTGTATCAGGAAGTATTTTCTGTTTTGCTATTCTAAGTTTGATCTTTTTAAATGGAAAATCATACTTTAGTTTCTTAATGATTGCTTCCCCAAATGGTTCTAAAAGATGAAATTTATGATTATTTGCTATTGATAATATGGATTCTCTAACTTGAGCATAATCAACTGTTTTAGATATATCATCGGAATCAAAAATTTGATTTCCGCTTAGTTCTATATCTATATCAACAATTAATTCTTGTTCTGTGGCTCTTTCCCATTCAAAGTAACCTATTTTGGTATTTACTTTTAGTTTTTGAAGAAAAATACAGTTAATCATTAATGGTTTATGGTTTTTGAAATATAATAGTTTATATGATAAATCAGTTATTAATAATCTTGTTTGCTTATTTGGTAGGTTCAATTTCCTCTGGAATTATTTTTAGTCAAATTTTTAACTTACCTGATCCAAGAACAATAGGATCAAAAAATCCTGGCGCTACTAATGTAATGAGAAGCGGAAATAAAAAAGCAGCAATTTTTACATTACTGGGAGACTTATTAAAAGCTACATTTGTTTTGGCTATTGCAAAATATTTAGGCTTTGAAGATTTAATAATTGTATTCGTTGCACTTGCAGTTTTAATTGGCCATATTTATCCTATTTTTTATAAATTTTATGGCGGGAAGGGAGTTGCAACTGCATTAGGAATTCTTATTGCATTAAATTTTAAATTAGCTTTAATCGTGGCTAGTATTTGGCTTATAGTTTTTGGTATTTGGCGTTATTCTTCATTGGCAGCAATTGTGGCTGCAATTTCAGTACCTTTCATTGGAATCTTTATTTTTGGGGATCAATCTTTATACTGTGTGGCCTACTCATTAATTGCAATAATAATTCTTTTCAAGCATCAGACTAATATTAAAAAATTGCTATCTGGTACGGAATTAAAATTTAAAAGATAGTTAAATTTCAGTGAGCTTCCATCTTGGTTTTACAGAAAATGAATAATTTTCTTTATTAGGGATATTCAATCTTAGTGCTCCAGCAAGCGCAATCATTGCGCCGTTATCTGTGCAAAAACTTAAATCAGGAAAATAGCACTCAAATTTATTTTGTTTACATTCAGCTATAATTTTCCCCCTTAAAACTTTATTGGCCCCAACTCCTCCAGAAATAATTACTCTTTTTAAGTCCTCCTGTTTTAATGCCTGGATTGTCTTTTTTACTAGAACATCAGTAATCGACTCCTCAAATGCATATGCAATATCAGCTTTTATCTCATCAGTTAAATTAGCTTGTTTTTTTACTAAATATAAAACCGCTGTTTTGAGACCACTAAAACTAAAATCAAGCCCATTGGAATGTAAGAGCGGCCTTGGTAAGTCATAACATTTTTTTCCTTTTTCAGCGAGCTTGGATAAAGAAGCACCACCAGGGTATCCTAAGCCTAATAGTTGAGCTGTTTTATCAAAGGCCTCCCCTGCAGCATCATCAAGGGTATCACCTATAATTTCATATCTACCTAGCTCTTTAACATGTATTAATTGTGAATGGCCTCCAGAAACTAGCAAGGCTATAAAGGGAAATTTAGGTTTTTCTTCTTCGAGCATAGGTGCTAGTAAATGGCCTTCAAGATGATGAATAGGAATAGACCTTATTCCCAAAGCACATGCGAGAGATTCAGCTACACTACTTCCAACTAATAGTGCACCAGACAAGCCTGGCCCAGATGTGTAAGCGATAGCCTCAATATTTTGAATATTAATTTTACAATCTTTAAGCAAATTGTGAATCAGGGGGATTATATAATTTATATGATCACGCGAGGCAAGTTCAGGGACTACGCCTCCATACTTTGCATGAAGTTTAATTTGAGAATAAAGTTTATGCCCTAACAATCCTTTCTCAGAATCATAAATTGCAACGCCAGTTTCATCACATGATGTTTCAATACCTAAGATGAGCATGATTCAGTTATCACTTTTTGGTTATATTGGTTGAAAAAAAAGCATATTAGCATTAAACTAACGCCTCTAAGTTTTACTAAGCTTAAATGTCTTAATAATTCTGTTCAAACTACAACTTTATATTTAAGAGATAATTAATGTCAACAATAAAAGTAAAAGAAAATGAGCCATTTGATGTAGCTTTAAGAAGATTCAAAAGACTAATTGAAAAAACCGGTCTATTGAACGACTTGAGGGCAAGGGAGTTTTACGAGAAGCCTACATGGGTTAGGAAGCGTAAATCTGCTGCAGCTGTAAAAAGACAATACCGCAGACTCAGAAATCAAATGCTACCTCCTAAGTTATTCTAATTTATTTACTTACATGGCTTTAAAAGAAAAAATTACTGTCGATATGCAAGATGCTATGCGCAGTAAAGATTCTGAAAAATTAAATGCAATCAGGCTCCTCCAATCCTCAATTAAACAAAAAGAAGTTGATGATCGTGTTGAAATAGACGATACGATGATACTTAATATTATCGAAAAAATGTTGAAGCAACGACGTGATTCAATTGAAGCTTTCAAAAAAGCGAATAGAAATGATTTAGTTGAAAAAGAAGAATTTGAAGTAAGAATTTTACAAGCTTATATGCCCGAGCCTCTATCATTAGAGGATGTTGAAAAAGAAATTGATAACACAATTAAGGCTATGGATGCAAAAAGTATGAAAGATATGGGTTTAGTTATGAACGCAGTCAAATTAAAAGTATCAGGCAGAGCAAATATGGCAGAAGTGTCAAAAAAAATCAAAGAAAAGTTAACAAACGCCTAATTATCTACATTCATCATTATTAAGATAATATTCTATAATGATCCCAGAATCCTTCATTAATGAACTATTAAATAGAGTCGACGTTGTGGATATTATTGATAAAAGGGTGCCGTTAAAAAAAGCGGGGGCGAATTTCGTTGCTTGCTGTCCCTTCCACCAAGAAAAAACACCTTCGTTTTCTGTTAGCCCTTCTAAACAGTTCTATCATTGTTTTGGTTGTGGTGCGCATGGCTCTGCTATCAGTTTTCTGATAGACCATGATGGCCTTAATTTTATGGATTCGGTTCACGAGTTAGCAAAAGTTGCTGGTCTTACAGTGCCAAATCAAGTTGATGAAAAACCAGAAAAAAAGAAAGAAAATCTTGTCTTAGAAGACACATTAATTTTAGCTAAAAAATATTACCAAACAAAGCTTAAGGGCTCACCACAAGCAATCGAGTATTTAAAATCTAGAGGATTAACAGGCGAAATTGCAAAAGAGTTTTCTATCGGGTTTGCCCCTGAAGGATGGAACAATTTAAATGAGGTTTTTAAGGATTATGATAACGATGCATTAATAAAATCTGGCTTAATTGTTAAAAATGACAAAGGAAAAAGATATGATCGTTTTAGAAATAGAATTATGTTTCCTATTTACAATGCGAAAGGACAATTGATTGGCTTTGGAGGTCGTGTTATAGATAAAAATGATAGCCCGAAGTATTATAACTCTCCAGAAACACCACTGTTCCAGAAAAGTTATGAGCTTTATGGTTTACTTGCCGCAAGGAAAGCAATAAGAGAAAAAGGATATGTACTTGTAGTTGAGGGTTATATGGACGTGGTTAGTTTAGCGCAACACAATATTCGTAATGTTGTAGCAACCCTAGGAACGGCTACAACAAGCTTCCACATCCAAAAATTAATGCGATATACACCAGAAATAATCTTTTGCTTTGATGGCGATAACGCTGGAAAATCTGCTGCCTGGAGAGCAATGAATAATTCGTTAATATCTGTGACCGATGAAGTGCAATTAAAATTTTTATTTCTTAGTGATCAACACGATCCAGATTCGTATGTAAGAGAAAACTCGAAAGAGCAATTTGAAGGTCTAGTAAAACATGCAACACCACTATCAGAATATGTTATTCAATATTTAACACAAAATAATGATTTGACCAGCCAAGAGGGCCGTGTCAAATTTTTAAATGAAGTAGAACCCATAATAGACGATATGGCCTCATCAAAATTAGCTTTTTTATTTAAGAAAAGAATATCTGAGTTACTTAATTTAACAATGGATGAGATAGATAAGGTCATTAAAGTAAAAAATAAAAGAACTACGAAGGCACCGATAAAGCAATTAAAAAGACAAACAACCTCTGTGGTAAAAAGATTTGTAATATTATTAATTTTGGATCCTAAATTAGTAGAAAAGTCGGATAAAGAGATTGCTTGGGGAGAATCATTAGACGAACAACTTGCTCAAGCATGCATTTCTAAAATTTTAGTTGATGAGGAACATAATACAGCTTCTATTTTTCACTATTTGAGTAATCAATTTGACAATGATTTTATTGATGAAATTAAATCACAAGTTTTGAACTTTGATGAAAGAATGAGTCATAAAGAAGAATTTGGTGACTTAAGAAAAAAAATTAAAGAAACAAAATTTCAAGCCTTAAATAAATCAAAATTAGATGCGATTAAACATAAAAGTTTTGATACGTTATCTCCTAAAGAAAAAGAGTTTTTAAAAGGGTTCACCAAGAGGTAAGTGATTAATTTTAATATATTTTTAAAATTATTGAAGTAATGAGTAATTGATTTAAATAGGATATTTTGATAAAATCCATCACTCAAATTTATGTGCAGTATCATTCCTAAATATACTTAGAGGCAACCATGGCAAGACCTAGAAAAAACCCCGCTGATAAAAAAACTAAAAGTGTTACCCGAGTAAAAAAATTAAAAGACCTTCTGTCGGCTCAAACTACCCCTCAAGAAGCTGAAAACCGCAGAATGCAGCTAAAAGCCCTTATTATAATGGGTAAAGAAAGAGGCTTTCTTACACATGCGGAAATTAATGATCATCTTCCTGATGAAGTGTCTGAAAGTGAGCAAGTTGAAGGAATTATTGGGATAATTAACGATATGGGAATTATGGTTTACGACGAAGCTCCTGATGCAGAAGCTTTGTTAATGTCAGATGCCCCCGCACCTGTTACGGATGAAGAGGCTGCAGAAGAAGCAGAACAGGCGCTTACTACAGTTGATTCTGATTTTGGAAGAACAACAGATCCAGTTCGAATGTATATGAGAGAAATGGGGACTGTTGACTTATTGACACGTGAAGGCGAAATAGAAATTGCCAAAAGAATAGAAGAGGGACTTAGGTTGATGGTTCAAGCAATCTCCGCTTCTCCTGGAATTATTAATGATTTGATGAAAATGGCTGACAAGGTGCGTAAAAATGAATTAGGTGTCGATGAGTTTGTTGATGGATTGATTGATGTCGAAGCCGAAAAAGAATTAGCGAAAGTTGAGGCGGCTTTAGAAACTGCTGCTGACGAAGGATCTGAAGAAGAAGATGAGGAAGTCGATACAGGTAAAGCAAGTGGAATGTCAGAGGAAGACCTTAAAATTTTTTCCAAAGAAGTTCTTAAGCGTTTCAGTTCTATTAAAAGATCACACAACAAATTAGAAGCTTTAAGAAAACAAAAAAAGTGGATGGATGATCCTGAATATCAAAAATATCAAGACTCCATAGTTAAGGTGCTTGTAAATTTTAGATTTTCGTCCAAATTTGTCGAAGTTTTATGTGACAAGGTTAGGATATATATTAAAAACATCAGATATCATGAAAAAGAAATTATGGAATTCTGTGTTTTTGAATCAAAAATGCCAAGAGGACATTTTATAAAAAGCTTTATTGACAATTCCACTAACCTTAAATGGTTAAAGGCTGAGCTAAAAGTAGATAAGCCCTATGTGAAAAGAATGAAAGAACTCAGGCACTCAATTATAGATCAGCAGAACAAATTAATTGAAATTGAAGAAGAAACAGGCTTAGTAATTAAGAATGTTAAAGAAATAAATAAACAGATGACCAAGGGTGAGTTCAAGGCAAAAGTTGCTAAGCGAGAGATGATTGAAGCAAACTTAAGACTCGTTATTTCAATAGCAAAAAAATATACTAATAGAGGCCTCCAATTCTTAGACCTAATTCAAGAAGGCAATATTGGCCTGATGAAAGCAGTTGATAAGTTTGAGTATCGGCGAGGATATAAATTTTCTACTTATGCGACTTGGTGGATCAGGCAGGCAATTACAAGGTCAATTGCAGATCAAGCTAGAACAATTAGAATTCCAGTACATATGATTGAAACAATAAATAAAATGAATCGTATTTCTAGACAAATTTTACAGGAAACTGGAGAAGAGCCAGAACCGTCAGAATTAGCAGAAAAAATGGAAATGCCTGAAGAAAAGATACGTAAAATTTTAAAAATTTCCAAAGAACCTATTTCAATGGAAACCCCAATTGGAGATGATGAAGATTCACATTTGGGAGATTTCATTGAAGACCAGGGAACATTAACACCTGCCGATTCAGCTATATATGGAAACTTAAGACATGTAACTTCTGATATTTTAGAAAGTCTAACTCCTCGTGAAGCAAAAGTGCTGAGAATGAGGTTTGGTATTGAGATGAATACAGACCATACATTAGAAGAGGTTGGGAAGCAGTTTGATGTAACGAGAGAGCGCATAAGACAAATTGAGGCTAAAGCGCTTCGTAAGCTTAGACATCCAACTCGATCTGAAAGACTCAAAACTTTTTTAGATAAAGATTAAAATAACGGGCTCATAGCTCAGTTGGTTAGAGCAGAGGACTCATAATCCTTTGGTCCCAGGTTCGAGTCCTGGTGGGCCCACCAATACATACGCTTCGTTAACTTTGTGATTCTCATTGCCACATTGTTAACAACATCCTTACTTAATAAGGACAAGAGAAGGACAAGATTTCTTCCTCATCTACACTTTAGAATATCACAAAACAGTCGAGTGACGCATACTACAATAGACCCCACCCCATACACACTCCCTCATTTTCAAACTGGGACTCCTAACTACCCCTATACATCTTAATCTGCACAAGTGATCTGTAGTTTTCTCAAAACATGCCCCCTATGAAATATAAAAGGCTATTCAAAAAATATTTCTAGCAAAAATTCCCAAAACCTAATGTGTCCACTTAATTCTCTGGGGGTAAACTATTCGTTATGAAAAAACTAATTAAAAGTTTTTTTGAGACTTAAAGAAATTGAATACCCAATATATTGGTATAATGTCTTTACCACCTGATTTTTTAAAGAAAAAAAATAAATAACGTAACCAAGTCCAAGTTTGCATTTTCTTATTTGTCCTAGTCCATACTTTGCCTCCACCATTTTTTTGATAGATTTTGATTATTTTTTTAATAGATTCATTTTTAATACCAAAAAAGCGATAGAGACTATGAATAAAAATTAATAAATCTCGCATTTGTTGTTTATGAATATTTTTGCCTAATTGATTTTCTTCAAAATCAATAAAATAAATTTTATTATTTTTCAAACAAATATCTTTGATTGAAGGTCTACCATGGGCATATCCCATTTTATGAAGCTTAGCTAACGCAGCAGAAGCTTTAGTTAAAATTTTCTCTTTTAGAGGGTTTCCGTTTAAATAAAATTTCGGATGGTTATTTGAGTAATATGTATGTCTTTTCTCAATTATATTGATAACAGCATCTCCGACATCGGATAAAACTAAGTAATCTTCTCCAAAATCGATAACGTTAGGTACTGGAATTCCCTGTTTTGCTAATTTTTTTAAAACTGTTTTCTCTTTTATAAGGCTTTTTGAAGCATTCCTCATTAATAGGTGCTTAATAAGCGAAGGAGGCTCTTTTTGTTTTAGCCAATACTTTTTCCCTTTGTATTCAAAAGTAGTGGTTCGTTTATTTTGATTTTTTTGTATTTGATCTCGAATAATTTTTTTAGGGATTAGTTTACTCATCTAACAGGATTTTAACTTATATTGCCAAAGATACCATGCTGCAACTGATCTAAAGGGCTTCCATTCTTCAGAAATTTTTGATAAATATTTTATATTAATAGGTGAGGTAATATTTTTAAAAAGAGAATAATTTTTTTTTATTGCAAAATCACCCACAGGAAATATATCAAGCCTTCCTAAGTTAAATATCAATAACATTTGAGCAGTCCACTCACCAACACCTTTAATCTTTATTAATTTTAGTATTATCTGAATATCGCTCATTATCTCAAAACCTTCACGATTCTCTAATTCTCCATTCTCTATTTGGCTTGCTATTTCGATAATTGTTGAGTGTTTATTGGTCGAAAGCCCACATTCTTTTAATTTTTGTTTAGGAGTATCTAAAATTTGTTTTGCTGTTGGGAAATTACTATCAAAGCACTGAGTAAATCTATTAAAAATACCAGAAGCAGAGGCTGGTCGTAATTGTTGAAAGATTACAGACTTAATTAAAGCTTGATAAGGCTCTAATTCCATACTTAAGTCAAGTTTACACGGGCCGACTGAAGATACTAATAAATTCCAATCTTGATCTAGAGATGATAAGAATTTAGTACCTTCAATACACCTTTTTTGATGATCACCACTTAATAGGTTTGCCGGCATAATCAATATATTGCCCTGTATTTTGCAGTGATAAATTTGAAATTTGATCTATCATTCCAGAAACGCTTTCTTTAACATCAATCCACCCACCAGGCCCACCCATATCCGTTCTCACCCAGCCAGGATGGAGTGTCATGGTTGCAATATCATGGTTTTTTAAGTCATGAGTAAGACTTCTCATCATGCTATTTAAAGCTGTTTTACTTGATCTATAAATGTAAGAACCGCCACTGGTATTATCATCAATACTTCCCATTTTGCTAGTGATAGAAACGATTTTTTTTTCGAGACCCTGTAAAACATTCGGTAAAAAATTTTCAATTACCTCATAAGGACCAATAGTATTTGTAACAAAACTTTCTATCCAGCTATCTTTATTAACTGAGTTAAAACTGCCAGAACGATATATACCTGCATTATTAATCAAAATGTCTATTGGCTCATTTTTTAAACGATTCGACAAGTCTTGGATATTTTTTGTATCACTAACATCTAGCTGATGCAGTTGAATTGTTAAATTTGATTTGAGCAGGTTACTCAAATCACTAGATGAATTTAGATCTCTGCATGTCCCAATGACTTTATAATTTTTTTCCGTAAATTCTTTAACAAATTCTAACCCAAGACCTCTATTGGCTCCTGTAATAAAGACTGTACCCATCTATATAATAATTCCTAAAATTAAATATAAAACTAAATATAACTTATTAAGTCTATACTTTATATAATAATTAGAGGGTTATATTATGAAAATAAATTTTTTTTTATTTCTTTTAGTGTTTCTTTTTTCCCCGCTTCACTCTGCTGAACTAGAACAATACTGCACAACTAGTTTAGCCGAGGGTAATTTTCATAAAACAGATTGTGATATCAATAGTACCTTCGAAGGTAAAAAATATTGTTTTGGTAATAAAAAATCAAAATCTATATTTTTAGAAAGTCCCCAAGAAACTCTTTCAAGCGCAGTTGCTTTTTATAAAAAAAATAATGTAGAAAGAGTCAAAATTTCCCAAGCCGAAGCAAATGAAATTTTAGATGACCCGGATTGTGATTTCTCTAATAAAGATTTGGGGTATTTAAACTTCAAAGGCCAAGATTTAACTCACTGCGTAATGATTAATACTAGTTTTTTTGGTGCTGATTTAAGAGATGCAAATCTTTCAGGGGCCAATTTACAAAGAGCTTATCTGAACCTCGCCAGATTAGAAAAAGCAAACTTTGCTGGGGCTATTTTAATTGAAGCTACTATTTTTCAACCTATTTTCGGCGATACTAACTTTATGGGTGCAAACTTAACCAATGCTCGTATGATTGGGACCCTTGGGAAGGTGAACATGTCAAAAGCATTAGTCAGAAATGGACGTTTTGGTTTGGATGTAGGCAATCAGCCAATGGGGCAAATGAAATTTGATTCTGCTGGAGGTAACTTTAAAGATACTGACTTTGAAGATGCCGATCTTAATATTGCCAGTTTTATTTTTGGTGATTTAAGAGGTGCTAATTTAAAAAATACCAATTTACATAGAGCTGAGTTAATTCAAGCGGATTTAACGGGTGCGGATTTAACGGGTGCGGATTTAACGGGGGCCAATGTCGAAGATGCGAATTTTAAGGATGTTATAGGTTTGAGTAAAACTAAAGGCTTTGATAAAGTTTTAGGAAAATGTCGGAATTGCGGTATGTAAAAAAAATGCCCATTTAAGGGCATTTTTTTAACTGTAATTACGTTCTTAGTTGACTGCGCTTTTTAATGCTGCTCCAGCCTTGAAAGAAGGTACTGTTCTTGCTGGGATTTTTAATTCTGCACCAGTTTGAGGGTTACGCCCTATTCTAGCGGCTCTTTTAGCTGTTTTAAAAGTACCAAAGCCAATTAGGGTAACAGTGTCACCTTTTTTTAATGCTCCAGTGATAGATTCGATTACTGCATCAACGGCACGTCCAGCGCCTGCTTTTGTGTCGTCTGTTGCTGCTGCCACTGCTTCGATTAGTTCACCTTTATTCATAAAACCTCCGTTTGTTTATAAATTATTTTTTGTCACTGTCTCCTACCACCCCTACGCTTACTGCTGTACAGGCAAAGGTTAAAACTACTTTGCCCTCTTTGAACTTTGTTGTCAATAAAAAAAGTAAATAATTTTAACCGGTAATATGTTTGATTAATGTTACAATATTCAAATGAAAATCGTCAAGCATAAAAATAATCGAGGTGGTGTTAGGTTAGGAGCTGGAAGAAAGTCAGGTAGTGGATTGTATGGAGAAGAAACTAAGGTAATCAGAGTTCCACGAAGCTCTTTAGGTGATATTAAAAAATATCTCAACTTATCTAGGATGAATAATATTGATGAAATTAGCCTAGCCCATGAAGATACTGCCTATAACCCTCTTGTTCTATTTGAACATAAAGTACCTGCTGGATTCCCTTCACCTGCAGATGATCACGTTGAAAAGCGTTTAGATTTAAATGAATATTTAATTAAAAAAAGTGATGCTACTTTTTTTGTGAAAATAAAAGGAGACTCTATGATTGATGCAAGCATCAATGATGGAGACATTGTAATCATTGACCGTTCTATGCAGGCGAAAATAGGAGATATAGTTTTAGCTTCTGTTGATGGAAATTTTACGATTAAAACACTTTCTAAATATAAGTTAAGACCTCGTTTGTTACCAGCCAATGAGAAATATAAGCCGATTGAGATTGATGAGAATACACAGTTTGAATTATGGGGGGTGGTCACAGGCGCTGTTAGAAAATTTAAATAATGATAGCGCTAATTGATATCAATAATTTTTATGTTAGTTGCGAACGATTATTTAATCCACACCTTATAAACCAGCCCGTTGTTGTGTTAAGTAATAATGATGGTTGTATTATTTCTCGAAGTAATGAAGCTAAAAAATTAGGTATTAAGATGGGAATACCTTTATTTAAAATTAAAAAATTCTTGCATGAAAATAAAGTAAATATTCTTTCATCAAATTATCCGCTCTATGCTGATATGAGCTTTCGTACTATGCAGGTACTTTCAAGCTTTGCTGATCTTCAAGAAATTTATTCTATTGACGAATGTTTCTTAGACTTAAGTAGCCAGAAAAATCTGAATGCAGTTGGTAGGCTAATAAGGAAAAGATTGTCGCGGTGGTTGGGTATGCCTGTATGTGTCGGAATAGCCCCTACAAAAACATTAGCTAAATTTGCTAATCACTGTGCAAAGACTCAAGCTAATTGGCAAGGTGTTTGTGACTTTAGTAAGATGAAAGGAAATGAGATAAACCAAATAATGGCTAATGTTGATGTCAGTAAGGTATGGGGAGTGGGAGCTAAGACATCTGCTAAATTAAAAAAAATGGGTATCAATTCCGTACTGGATTTAAAATTGACTAATCCAGCCAAGATTAATTTTTACTTTAATGTGAATATAGAACGAATTGTGGTGGAATTAAATCAGTCTATTTGCTTTCCAATTATCACAGAAGCCCCCAAAAAAAATGAAATTTTATCATCAAGAAGTTTTGGTAGGCCAGTGAACACTATAGAAATGCTTTCAGAGGCAATTACCACTTTCTTATCTAGGGCGACATATAAAGCAAGGCAGCAAGAAATGCAGGCTACCAGTATTACGTTATTTATTAGAAGCAGCCCTCACAAAGGCAAGGATAATTACTATGCAAGGGCGATTAGGATTCCCTTAGACTTTCCAACAAACCACCATAATTTAATCGTACCTAGAGCCCTAGAAGGACTTAGGGCTATATTTAAACCAAATATTAAATATACAAAGTGCGGAGTTTTATTATCAGGCCTTATTAGCGAATCAATTCAACAAAAATATCTTTGGCCCGACCTTGGTAATAGCTCTATGGAAGTGGTTGATAAAATTAATAATAAGTTTAATAAGAAAAGTATTCGCTTGGGAACAGAGCCATTGAATCCAGAATGGCAGATGAGGCAATTAAATAAAAGTCGTTCGTTTACAACTTCTTGGGATGAATTATTGATTGCTCAATAAATTAAAACTAGGGAGTTAGTGCAGGGTTAAGTTGTATAAAATAATCATTATCTTGAAGATTGACCTTCCATCCTTCAAAATAAACTTCACTGACATTTGGGTTAAGCTGGATTTTAAATGGTGGTGAACCATGATGGGTGAGTTTAGCTCCTTTTTTAAAATCATATTCTTTGAAGGCACCTAAAGAATCGACTACACATATTTTCTGTGAGTCATGAGAGATGATATAAAAATAGTATGAAGATTTTTCAGGATTTTGCGTTGAAAATGATTTCAATGGTGTGGAGCCGACTTTGCATACAAAATCCTCAACAGTATTAAAAGCTATAGCTTCAGAGGTACTATCGAGTTCAGTTGAAGCTAATAAATCATCTGCTATGGTAATAGGCTCTTCATTAAACTGTAAATCTAATTGATCATATTCATCGTCATTATTAGAAATTTGTTCTGAGCTACCTAAATTTTTAGATAAATTATCTATTATTTCAATGTGTTCTTCTTCGTGAATTTCAATAGAGAGAGTGTCAGGTTCAGGAGAGACTTCATTTAAGTCTAGTATTTGATTCTTTGATGTAGACAAATCTGTATTAAATAAATAAATGATGAGTCCAAAAAGGATAATGGCTAAAACATAATAATTTACTTTATTGTGAAGAGCTGAATTAGTCTTTTGAGCAGAGAGTTTATTTTCTTTTTCTAGATTTGATATATCTTTATTTTCAATAAGGTCTTCGAGCTCGATATCTAATAGCTTTGCATAGCGTTTTAAAAGAATTAATTTATATTTAGGTGACGCAAAACCGATATCTAAATTATTTTCTAATGATTTAATTTGGGTTGTACTTAAAGTTAATGTTTTGGCGGCATCACTTATGGTGAGACGCAGCTTTTTTCTTTTATTGATTAGTTTTTTATTCTGGTAGATATATGTTTCCATCTAACTATAAAAACCTAAAGGCAATGATTGCAATAAGGGTTGGTGGAATAGCAGCCACCAATAAACCAAGTGGGCTAATATTTTTTTCAGAAAAATGTTTTCTTAAAATAGAGATTCCAGCAGGATTTGGAGCATTCGCGATCACAGTCAGCCCACCACCAGTTACAGCACCGCTTACCAAGGCAAGCTTGAATTCATCTGAGAGCCCATCTACAAGAGATCCTAAATAGGTAAGGGCAGCATTGTCTGTAAGAGCAGTAAGAGCAGTTGCACCATAATAAACAGCGCTAGAATCCATAGATAAGAGAACAGGCGTTATCCACCACCCTTGAATGCCTCCTAAAACAACTAAACCTGCCAGAAAAAAGGCTACGAGTAATGCTTCTTTAATGATAAGTGGGTTTTGATAATGCTTGTAGGCTGAGGTAAACCCAATAAAAAACAAGAAGATGCCCATAAATACTGATGGATGGTGTGCAAAATAAACAACATTAATCAAAAAGAACAAATGAATCAGGATAACTAAGGGGGGAACGTTTGATTTAGCATCATCTTTAAAAACTATTTTCGCTAGGTCCTCTTTAAATAAAAAAGTAATAATAAGTGCATTTGCTAGAACTCCAATGCTGGCGCGCCATCCAAAATTTGCTAACATATACCAAATATCCCAATTCCATGTATTGCTGACCATTAAAATTGGAGGGGCTGCGTAGGGAGTTAAAGTGCCGCCTATTGATATATTGACGAATAACACACCTAAGGTGGCATATTTAAAGCGACTGCTTACCTTGCTCCCAAAGTAATTTTGGCTTAGTAAAAGTGCAGCCAAAGTCATCGCGGCAGGTTCTGTAATGAACGAACCTAATAATGGAACAAAACTTAAAAGTAGAAAATATATGACTAATTCTTTATTTAAAGGAATGAAGTTTGAAAATAGTAAAACAATTTTTTTGGATAACTCAAGAATAGGTCGAGTTCCAGCAATTACCATGATCACAAAAACAAACATCGGCTCAGTAAAATTTCGAGTATCGACATAATTGACAGCTGTCTCACCGCCTTCGATACCAAAAATAAATAACACAAGCACCATAGCCCAAAAGCCAAAAACAACCTCAACTTCACCTAATAAGTGAAGGATGCCTGAAAAACGTTTGTGGACATGCGCTAGATGTTCAAAATATTTAGTTGAAAAGGTATGAATAATTGCAATAAGAAATAAAGAAGCGCCAATTAATTCGATTGTTGTGTAGGGGACCATTCTATTTCCTAGCAAATTTATTTATTAAAAGAGATATTTTAACATTGACGTAAGGTTCCTGATATTAAATTTACAAGGATTTACTGTCTTAAGCTTTGATATTTGTATAAAGATTGATAAGACCTGTTTTATAATATGAGAAAGTATGAAAATTATCATGTGCTCTAAAAAATTTTATTAGATATGAAAAAAATTTCGCAAACAGAGATACAAAATTTAATAGCTTTACATCAAAGGGGATTAGACGATGATGTAATCAGCAAGGCAGCTTCTTTAGTTAAGGATTATCCTGAAGAAATTATCTTATTCAATCTATTGGGCGTTAGTTTTGAAAGAAAAGGTTCTCTTAAGAATGCAGCAGAGGCCTATAAAAATGCTTTAAAAATTAATCCAAACATCCCCGAAATGAATTTTAATTTAGGGGCAATACTTTTTTCTGAAAATAAAGTTGAAGAAGCTATTCAATTTTATGAAAAATCAATCCAGCTAAATAATAATTTTCCAGAAGCATATTTCAATTTAGGTATCGCTTTGCAAAGTATGGGAAGGTTCGATGAGGCAACCGAATGCTATCAAAAAGCAATTCAAATTCAACCTGGATTTTTTGAAGCGGTTACAAACATAGGGACAATAAAGCAGCTTCAAGGACATCTTAGTGAGGCAGCAGAATTTTTTAAAAAGTCGTTGAGCATTAGGGAGGATGGTAGGGGCCATTATAATCTTGCGAATGTTTTGAGAAATCAAGGTAAGTTATCTATATCAATAAATCATTACCGAAAAGCGATTGAGCTTGGTTCAGGGGAAGCAGAATTCTATTCTGATCTTGGGGATGCACTATGGCATGATGGAAATATTTCGGAGGCTAATCGATTCTTAAGAATGGCTGTTGAAGTTGACTCTCAACATCCAAGAGCTAATTATCAGTTAGCTGTTTTCTTATATGATAATAATGCGCTTGAAGAGGCTATTAATTATTTTAAGATTTCTAAGTTCGAGGATTGGCAAGAGAGAATTCTTTATTGTCTTTATAAATCAAAGCAATTTGATCTGTTCAAGGAAGAGTTTGCTAATATTGGGTACTCAAAACACAATTCTCCTTTTTTGGCGACACTCTCTGGACACTATGCGAAAAATTTTAATGAGGAAAATACTTATCGGTTTTGTCCTCAACCTTTAAATTTTGTATCACACCAATCCATACCTTGTTTATTAGAAGATAATGAAGCGCTCAGATATCAATTATTAGAAGATATTAATAATGCAGATATTAATGATCGCAAACAAAGCCGCTTATATTATGGAACGCAATCTGCTGGAAACTTATTTAAAAGAAAAGAGAGTTCTTTTAAATCTTTAGAATTAGGTCTAAAAGATGCTATTAAAAAATATTATGAGCTTTATAAAAATGAGGACTGTGAGTTTATAAAATTATTTCCTAAGCAAATTGAATTTAGCAGTTCTTGGTTTGTGAAAATGCAATCGGGGGGGCATTTAACATCCCATATACATGAGGATGGATGGATTAGCGGTGCAATTTATTTATCTATTCCTAAAAATACAAAAACTCAAGATGAAGGGGCAATTGAACTTAGTACCCATGGTGATGACTATCCAATTATTAAAGATGATTTTCCTAAAAAAGTTATTAAACCTAAAGAAGGTGATGTTATCTTCTTTCCGTCATCTGTGTTTCACCGAACAATTCTTTTTGAGTCTGATGAGGAGAGAGTTTGTATCGCATTTGATTTAAAACCCTCACAGGAACTTTTGTAATTTTTCTGCCATATTAAACATAAATATTTCTGCAATCTTTGGATCTTCAGCTAATATAGCTCTCACTTTGGTATCATTTATCCTGATTAATCTTGCCCAATCAGAACAGACACGAGCTGACATAGAACGTGTATTTTTCTGTAATAAAGCGTGTTCACCGAAGTATTCACCAGGATTGACTGTAAAGATGATTTTTTCATTTCTTTTTATCGCGATTTCTCCTTCAATGACAAAGTATAAATCGTTGTCTTGAGACCCCTCGTCATAAATAACTTTATTTTTTTTATATTTTTTCCCGTACATCAACATTAATCTATTAATTATAGGATGTCTGTGAATGTTCTTAATGAGAAATAATTGTTTTAATACTAATAAATCTTGTTTGTGCAGTGCTGCAATGAATTCAGCACCAATAAGTATTGCTCCCGTATTAAGATAGAGCCATATTAAAGAAATAAATACACTCCTTAAACCGCCGTAGAATTGTCCTATTGGCTGACTCAAGCCAATAAAAAATCCAAAAACATCATTTAATGCAAACCATATTAAGCTGGTAATTAAGCCTCCGAGCATTAAATGCATTTTCTTAATTTTAGTTGGCATAAAAAACTTAAAAAACACACTCATAATTAATGTCATTAATGTAAGTGATAATAAAAACGTAACGATGCTGTATTGAAATATTGGGAGATATTCATTTGCTATGAGTGTTGTTTTTTGAAGGTATAAATCTATAAAAATATCGGCAAAGAAAAAACACATAATGGCAACCACAGCAAAAAGGTCTTTAAGCTTATTTTTAAAATATGTATTTTTTTTATCTAAGCCTAATATTTGTATAAAGCTTAATCGAAGCGCTTGAGTGAGAGGTGTAGTTGCAAGAAATAAACTACCGAACAAAACCAAACCCCAAGATAATTGTTGGGTTGCAATATTGACCACTTCAGTGAGAAGTTGATTGCTAATCTGAGGCAGTAGCCTTGATGTGACAATTTCAATTTGAGATAAAGCAAAATTAGAATTTGCAAGCCACTGACTTAGTGTAAATAATATCAGCAAAATCAAAGGTACTATGGCTAGCAAGGTAAAGAAAGCGATTGAGGCATTCAGTGCAATAAAGTTATGCCTCTTGCAACCATCAAGAACCTCTTTGAGGGTAAAGTACTTCGCACCCCTTTTATCTCTTAATAAAACTAAAATTTTTTGCAGCATCTTTTTATAAAATTTTCAGCTTAATTAGTAAATTAAGAATTGATTCTTTTAAATTCATCAGTTGCATCTAAGAGTGCGCTTAATGTCCCAGCTTCTGACGCAGAGTGCCCTGCATCCGGAACGATAATAAGTTTACTATGAGGTATTGCTTTATGAAGCTCATAAGCTGTCTTTGGAGGGCACACCATATCGTAACGTCCTTGAATTATGGTGATAGGCTTATCTCTAAGTATTTTTGATTTCTCTAATATATCCTCACCATCAACAAAACAATTATTATTTATATAATGGAGCTGGACTTTAGCTCGAGCAAGTTCAAATTCATTGTCTACCTCACTAGTTTCTGAACTAAAGGCAGGGGGTAATAATTTTAATATACTTCCTTCAAATTGATTCCAAGCAATCGCTGCCTGATAAGCTTGATCTTTATTCTTTGAAAACACTAGTTCAGTATATTTTTCTAAAAGATTCTTCTTACTAGTATTTGGGATATGATTTAAAAGATTATGATGAAGTTCAGGAAAATATATATCAACATCTTTTAGGAACCACTCGAGTTCATGTTTCCTGCTTAAGAAAACACCTCTTAAAATTAATCCTTGAACAAATCCTGGGTGTTTAATTGCATATGCCAGCGCAAGCGTACTTCCCCAAGAGCCACCAAAAATTATCCATTCATTGATATTTAATTCTTTTCTTATTAATTCAATATCATTAACAAGATTAACTGTTGTATTTTTTAATGTCCCACCTAAGGGTTTGCTTTTTCCGCAACCTCTCTGATCAAATAATATAATTCGATAATGGCTTGGATCAAAAAATCTCCTTTGTTTAGCTCCAGTCCCTCCACCCGGCCCCCCGTGTAAAAAAAGAATAGCCTGCCCCTCAGGATTTCCGGATTCTTCTACAAAAATCTCATGTGTATCATCACCTTTTATAAATGACTCTTTATATGGATTTATTTCTGGATAAAGTTCTCTGTTGTTTATACTGGACATGATTTATTGCTCACTCTTTGAAATTTATATTAAATATTGTTTCTGATTATGTTTAATTAACCTAATACGTAAAGCCACAAAATTACTCGACAAGTTTAACAAACTTTTAGAGCCAAAAAGGCTGTTTTTTTGATAAGTAAAATAAATCATTAAATGTAAAGAAATTGTAACAAAATTGTTGCAAATAGAAATTTAGGGGTATAAAATCATTTGCAAGCACTAGAAACATCAGTGCTAAAAGTAGGTAAATTTCTTATTTTATTAAAGAGTTTTTTAAACTACGAAATAAAGTAGGGGAAGTACTTGCTTCTTTTTTAAACCCTTAGTTAAAACTATGGAGATTTATAATGAAATTAAATAAAATCAAATTAGCTCTTGGATTTGTAACTGCTGCTGCAATGGCTATGCCTATTGTTGCTTCAGCTGCTGCTGACCAAGAAAAAGCTATGAAAAATTCAGCTAACTGGGCTCACCCTCGTGGTCAGCATAACAACCAGGCTTATTCAAAGCTGACACAAATCAACAAAGGTAATGTAAAAAACCTTAAAGCAGCTTGGACACTTTCTACTGGTGTAAACCGTGGTCATGAAGGTTCTCCTCTAGTTATTGGTAACATGCTATATGTACATACAGCATTTCCAAATAACGTATATGCTTTAGATTTAAACAACAACCAAAAAGTTGTATGGTCTTACTTCCCTAAACAAGATCCTAGCGTTCAAGCAGTACTATGTTGCGATAACGTTAACCGTGGTCTTGGTTTTGGTAACGGTAAAATCTTCCTACAACAAAACGACGGTAACCTAGTTGCTTTAAACGCAAAAACAGGTGCTAAAGTTTGGTCTACTTTAAACACAGATCCTAAAGTTGGCGCTACTAATACTAACGCTCCTCACGTGATCAACGATAAAGTATTGACTGGTTGTTCTGGTGCTGAATTTGGTGTTCGTTGCTTTATTGCAGCATATAACATCGAAGACGGTTCACTAGCATGGAAAGCTATGTCTACTGGACCTGATTCAGAAGTATTAATCGGTGCGGACTTCAACAAAGAAAACCCACTATATTCAGCTCTATCAGTTTACGAAGATGTAAACGGTGGTAACGTTGAAGGTGGTTCTTTCAAAAGAATTCCTAACGATCAACTACAAGGCGGTACTGCAGACCTAGGTCTTAAAACATGGCTAAAACCACAAGCAGTTAAAGATGGTTGGCAACATGGCGGTGGCTCTACTTGGGGCTGGTGGCCGTATGATGCAAAAACAAATTTAGTGTACTACGGTACAGGTAACCCATCAGTTTGGAACCCAGACGTACGTCCAGGTGACAACAAATGGTCTATGACTGTTTTTGCTCGTGATTTAGATACAGGTATGGCACGTTGGGGCATGCAAATGACTCCACATGACGAATGGGATTATGACGGTATTAACGAAGTTATCCTTTTTGACAAAGGTGGAAAAACATACGCATGGCACCATGACAGAAACGGTTTTGCATACACTTGGGTAGCTAGTAACGGTACTTTAGTTTCAGCTGAAAAAGTGCATCCATTCGTTAACTGGTCAACTGGTATTGATCTTAAATCTGGTGTGCCACAAAAAGAAGCTGCACATTCAACGCACCAAGATTACAACACTAAAGGTACATGTCCTGCTGCTCTTGGTACTAAAGACCAACAGCCTGCTGCATACTCACCTAAAACTGGCTTAATATACTCACCACTTAACCACGTATGTATGACATACGAACCAGTTGAGTCTAAGTATGTTGCAGGTCAGCCTTGGGTTGGTGCGACACTTACTATGTTTGCTGGTCCTGACGGCGTAATGGGCGGTTTTGCTGCTTATGATCCTATGACTAACAAAAAAGTATGGTACAACAAAGAGAAATTCTCTGCTTGGGGTGGTGCTTTAACTACTGCTTCAGACCTAGTTTTCTACGGTACTTTAGATCGTTGGTTTAAAGCTCTTGACGCGAAAAGCGGTAAAGAACTTTGGAAATTCCAAGTTGGTTCAGGTGTGATTGGTAATGCATTCACATATTCACACAAAGGTAAACAACACGTTGGTGTCCTATCAGGCATTGGTGGTTGGGCTGGCGTGGCTATGAACCTTGGTCTTACAAATGACACAGACGCACTTGGTGCTGCTGGTGGTTATAAAGAACTAACAAAATACAACGCGGCTCCTGGCGGCGGTGCATTAACAGTATTTGCTCTATAATTTTTTATAGAACTTAGTACTAGTTAGTTTGTCTTAAAAACACCCTATTTCGGTAGGGTGTTTTTTTTTATACAAAAGAGATGCTAACGGTATAAAAAAATAGAGATTATCATTAGAGGCTAAAGTGTTCTTTGAAGGTATAATTGCTCAAAATTAAATTAAAGGGATTATTTAAAATGTTTAAAAATTTATTAAGAAGTCTATTTATATTACTAATAAGCTTCTCAGTTAATGCGGCAGATTCAATTGCTGTGAACCCAGATATGGGTAAACCAGGTGAGCCAACCCGCGTTCCAAAGGAAAGTGAATTTAAGGTTTGTGCTGATCAGGATAATTTGCCTTTTTCAAATGATAAGGGTGAAGGTTTTGAAAATAAAATTGCTGAAGTTTTGGCTGCAGATCTTGGAAAAGAATTAAGTTATCAATTCTGGCATGATCGCTTCGGATTTTTGAGGAATACATTAAATGCCAAACGATGTGATGTAATTATTGGTACAAATACGACTTACGATGCCCTAGATACAACAAAACCTTACTATCGAGCTGGACATGTTTGGATCTACCGTGAAGATAGTGGTTATGACATAAGTAGTTGGGACTCACCTGATTTAAAAAAAGGGGTGATTGGTTTAGTTGATAAAAGTCCTGTTGCACAAGCACTCAATGCTAATGGGCTGATGGCTAATGCAAGACCTTATAGAATCCAACGAGATCTAACCAGATCACCTGGTGAGCCGGTAGAGGATGTGGTTAGTGGAAAAATTGATGTTGCAATCATGTGGGGACCTTTAGGTGGTTATTACGCAAGGGAATCAGGTGAGGATTTAGTTGTAGTTGAGATTCCAGAATATGCTAAAGGCAATAGAAAACTTCAAGGAAAAACATATTGGAATATTTCTGCAGGTGTCAGAAAAAATGAAGTTGAAAGAAGAGAGATGGTTGAAGGCGCAATATTTAGAAATCTAGATAAAATTTATGCGATCATGGATGAGTATGGAATTCCTCATACGGAGCCTATATTTGTTGATAGATTAGATGGTTATAAAAGGCACAAAAAATAAGTAATTTTTAATCAAAATATGACACAGGTGAATAAAGTTTTGGTAAAATTATTGTATGGGAGTTTAACTTAATAATAGATAGGAGCAGTAAATGTTAATTAATAAAATAGTCGCTTCTGCACTAGTTGGGGCAGCAATAGGATTTGCAGGTTTTGCGCAAGCAGACGTTGTAATGAAAAAAACTACAGATGGTACAACTTTTAAGATTACTGACCCAAAAGCATTTGGTGATACCAAGAAAAAAGACAATGTAAAGACACCAGCTGAAATAGAGTTTCTAAAGACTGGTAAGAACATTTATGTCGGTGATGCAAAGGCTGAGAAAAGAGGTAAGAAAAGATTCGGTTACTGGTCATGCACTCAGTGTCACGGGCCTACAGCAAAAGGACAAGTTGGACCTGGTCTAGTTGGTCCAACATTTAGATATCCTAAAGATAAAACTAACCTCGGTATGTTTGAAACAATATGGTATGGCACAAACGGTGGTATGGGTGGAAAAGGCTATGGAGTTATGACAGCTGATGATGGTATGACGGTTGACGAGCTATTAAAAACAATTGCATGGGTCAGGACAAATGGTAGTCAAGGGTTAACTGGTAATGAGGACGTTAAATAACAGTTACAACTCTGAAATAAAAAAATCAAACGATTAAGTTACAATAGCTTAATCGTTTTTTTTTGCCCGTAGCCAAATCAGAAATAAAAATCCAAACAATACAATATGAAAGAATCAAAATATGCAAAACAAGAAATTACATAGAGTTTTAATTGTAGGTGGCGGGGCCGGAGGACTAGAACTTGCTACTAAGCTAGGTGACTCGCTTGGCAAAAAGAAAAAAGCTGAAATTACACTTATTGATGCAAAGAAAACACATATATGGAAGCCACTTTTACACGAAATTGCTGCAGGAAGTATTAATCCAGATAAGGATGAGCTTGATTATTTAGCTCAAGGATTTTGGCATGGTTTCAAGTTTCGCTTAGGCAGAATGGATAAATTAGATCGTGAGAAAAAAGAAGTATCTCTCGAACCATATTTTGACAATGAAGGAAATGAAATTATTTCAAGAAGAATTTTTCAGTATGACACTTTAGTTATGTCTATCGGAAGCACCGTAAATGATTTTTCTGTTAATGGAGCCGCTGAATTTGCCATTGCACTTGACAACCAAAATCAAGCAGAACGTTTTCATAGTCGCTTACATAATGCGATTGTTAAGGCGCAAACACAAGACTCAAAAATTCAACCAGGGCAACTTGAAGTAGTCATCGTAGGGGCTGGCGCTACTGGCGTAGAGCTTGCTGCTGAACTTCATAAGGCTACAAGGGAAATGGCAGCCTATGGGTTAGAAAACATTGATCCAGATAAGGATATTAATATAAACTTAATCGAGGCAAGCCCCAGACTTCTCCCTGCCCTTCCTCTGAGAATAAGCCAGGCTGTGGCAGATGAATTAAAAAAACTAAAGGTTAATTTATTTTTAGGAGAGAGAGTAACTGAGGTGACATCCGATGGAATTAAAACACATAAAGACAGGCACATTTTGTCTCGATTGGTCGTATGGGCAGCCGGGATAAAGGCACCAGATTTTTTGAGCAATATAGCTGGTTTAGATACGAACAGCATTAATCAGTTAAAAGTAAAATCAACATTACAAACCACATTAGATGAAAATATTTTCGCATTTGGTGACTGTGCTGCATGTCCAGTCTCCCCTGGTAGAACAGAGAATGTTCCACCAAGAGCTCAAGCCGCACATCAACAAGCCTCATTATTATTCAAAACAATAAAGAGGGTCGTGAATGGCAAGGATAAACTTCCTAATTATATTTATAAAGATTACGGCTCTCTTGTGAATCTTGGGCGATATTCCACTGTAGGCAATTTAATGGGGTCAATTTTGGGTGGAAATATGTTTATAGAAGGATTGTTAGCAAAAATAATGTATCTCTCTCTTTATCAAATGCATTTACTAGCACTTCATGGGTTTGCTAGCACTCTGTTTAGATTTTTAGGAAAGTTATTTAGTCAAAGAACTGAGACTAGAGTTAAGTTACACTAGTATTTATTATCTTGAGAGTAATAAATGGTTGCGATTACCATACTCATTAATACAAATAGACCAAATATAAAAACAATCCCATTGATAGGAAGATCATTTTTAACCATAAGTGTGTAGGCGCCACTTAGAATTAAAATACCCAAGTTCTCACTAAAATTTTGAGCAGCAATTGAGTGACCAGAGCCAATTAAAATATGACCTCTATGCTGAAGAAGGGCATTAAGGGGAACGATGAGCATGCCACTAAAAATACCAATAAATAGAAGTAATAGTGCAGCATATTCCCAACTTGAAACAAATACCATTGAACAGACAAATGCACCCATCAGCACTCCAAGAGGAAGAACTTTTACTGAATTTTTCATTGATATATAACGAGCAGCAATAACTGAACCGATCGCAACACCAAAAGCAACAACAGCTGAAAGTTGTGTTGCTTTATCTAGTTGAAAGTTGAGGGCGTAAGCTGCCCATGCAATAATAACTAATCTTAAAGTTGCTCCAGCACCCCAAAAGAGTGTAGTTACTGCAAGTGAAAGCTGCCCCAAGCGATCATTTGCAAGCTTAGTAAAAGAAAAATAAAAATCTTTAAATAAAAACCATGGGTTTTTTGATTTTATTTTATGGTTAATTGGAAGAGTAGGAATATATCGATTAAAAACCGCTGCTAAAAGATATAAAACTGCAATGATTAAGATAGCCATTTGAACATCAAACTTAGCTAATAATCCTCCGACAATTGCACCTAAAATAATTGCCGCAACAGTTAAGCCTTCTACCCATCCATTAGCAGCAACTAAATACTCCCTAGGTAATAACTCTGTCAATATGCCATATTTAGCGGGAGAGTAGGTTGCCGCACCAACTCCAACAATTCCATATGCATACAAAGGCTCCATACCAAAAAACATTGCCAAACAACCAAAAAGTTTTATTCCATTTGACATAAACATGACCTGGCCTTTAGGCCTTGAATCGGCAAATGCGCCAACAAAAGGAGCGAGTACAATATATGCTAGAACAAAAAATTGAAGTAAAAGAGGTTGATGCCAAGTAGGTGCATTCATTTCAGCTAACAAGGCAATTGCCGCAAAAAGCAATGCATTATCTGCTAAAGCTGATAAAAATTGGGCGGAAAGATAAGGATAAAATCCTTTTTTGGAATCTAAATTAAAGTGTGTCTGCTGCATAATCTGCTAACCTCGATCTTTCGCCTCTCATTAAAGTCACATGACCGTTGTGATCCCAACCTTTAAATCGATCAACAACATAGGTTAATCCAGAGCTTCCTTCTGTCAGATAGGGGGTATCTATTTGTGCTATGTTGCCACAACAAACTATTTTAGTCCCTGGACCAGCTCGTGTAACTAATGTTTTCATTTGCTTAGGGGTTAGATTCTGAGCCTCATCAATAATTAAATATTTATTTAAAAAAGTCCTTCCTCTCATAAAGCTTAATGACTTCACCTTAATTCTAGATTTAATTAAATCTTGTGTGGCAGCTCTTCCCCAATCACCGGAGCTATCATCAGATTCATTTAAAACATCTAGATTGTCTTCCAAGGCACCCATCCAGGGTGTCATTTTTTCTTCCTCTGTTCCAGGGAGGAAACCAATATCATCACCTACAGAAACTGTGGCTCTTGTCATAATGATTTCTGAATATATTTTTTTATCCAATGTTTGAACAAGGCCTGCAGCTAATGCTAATAAAGTTTTCCCTGTGCCTGCCTGACCTAAAAGAGATATAAAATCAATATTTGGATCCATTAAAAGATTAAGTGCAAAATTTTGCTCTTTATTTTTTGCTTTGATGCCCCAAATATTAAATTTAGGCAAAGTGTAATCTTGAACGACTTGAAGTGTAGCGGAGTCCCCATTAATTATTTTAACTATGGCATAAAATGGCTTATCAAAATCATAAAAAACAAATACATTAATAAAAAAACTCTTACATAGTGGCCCCGTAATCTTATAAAACATCTTTCCTTCTTCTTGCCATGATTTCATAGCTTTACTGTGCTTCTCCCAAAAATTTTCTGGTAGCTCATATATGCCTGTATGAAGTAATTCTGCATCAGTCATGACTTTGTCATTAAAATAATCTTGAGCAGAAATACCTAAAGCACGTGCCTTAATTCTTATATTAAAATCTTTTGAAACTAGAATTACATCAGTTTTTTTAAGTTTATTTTTAAGGCTGACAACAACACTTAATATTTGATTATCTGCTTTAACCCCAGCTAGAATTGGTAAGTCATAGCTGATAGTTTCAGTCTGTAAAAAAAGTTTTCCATCTATATATGGATTTGTTTTAGATTTTAGAGCACACCCATTCTTTAAATCCGTAGCAGGACCAATAATTTCTTCTAAGTATCTATGTGTTTGCCTTGCATTTCTGGCAACCTCAGAACTACCTTTTTTGCTATTGTCTAATTCCTCAATTGTAACCATCGGAAGATAAATATCATGCTCTTCAAATCTAAATAAGCTCGAAGGATCATGAAGGAGTACATTTGTATCTAAGACAAATACTTTTTTATTATTTTTTTTAACCATAAAGCAACATATTTACGAAATTGAATTTAATACTTCTTCTGCATGCCCAGGAACCTTTAAGCCCCGCCACTCCTTAATGAGTATACCTTTTGAGTCAATTAGGAAGGTACTTCTTTCTATTCCTTGAACCTGTTTACCATACATATTTTTCATTTTGATGACATCGAATAGATTGCATGCAATTTCTTCTGCATCACTTAATAGCTCAAATGGAAAATTATATTTTTTCTTAAACTTTTCATGCGAGTTAATGCTATCTCTTGAGATACCAAAAATTTCTACGTTCTTTTTTTTAAAATCTGGGTAGAGGGTTGTGAAATCAATTCCTTCATTTGTACAACCTGGTGTTGAATCTCTTGGATAAAAATATAAAACAACATTCTTTCCAAGGTAATTATTCAAGGTGAATTTAATCTCATTTGTTCCAAGCAGGCTGAAGCTTGGTACAGCTTTATTTATTTCTAATTTACTCATATTGCTGTGACCTTTTATTTATTTTGAAGTTTAAAAAAAGACTAAATTATTACTCAAATTATATCCTAGTGATGATGTTATTACACCAAGCCTTCCATTAATTGGATATTGACATATTCATTAACTTTAATTGATTTTTGGTCTATATCTAAAACAATCAGACAGTTTGCTTTACTCATTGAGCTGAGCACCCCAGAACCCTGATGAGGTGTTGGTTCGACAGATAATTCCCCATTTCTACTGGTGAAAAAGCCTCTTTGAAACTCCATCCTGCCAGGCCTTTTTATAATAGGCTCATTGCACCTAGCTTTAAACAATATGGGAAGTTTATAGCCATCATGACCCATAAGGTATTTGAGTGCGGGTTGAACCAATTGATAAAATGTAATCATTGCAGCCACTGGATTGCCAGGTAATCCAAAATAGGGAGTATTTTTAAATTCGCCATAGGCCATGGGTCTGCCGGGTTTAATTGACAGCTTCCAAAATAATACCTTGCCTATTTTTTTTAATATATCTTTCATATAATCTGCTTTTCCAACCGAAACACCGCCAGTTGTAATGATTGCATCCGATAATTTTGCAGCTTTCCTAAGAGTTTTTTCAATTAATTTCATATCATCCGGGATGATTCCCAGATCAATGCATTGAACGTTTATTCTTTTTAACATGGATTGAATTGTAAAGTGATTGCTATCGAATACTTGCCCAGACTTTATTGGCTGTCCAGCTTTTACAACCTCATCCCCAGTTGAAAAAAAGGACACTTTTAATCTTTTAAAAACTTTTGTTTTATTTATTCCAACTGATGCGATTAATCCTATTTCTGCTGGCCTTAAGAACGTTCCCTTCTTAAGAACTTCTCCATCCTTTTGAATATCCTCACCTAATTTTCGAATATTAGCCCCTTTTTTTGGTAATTCACTAATGATAATGGAATCATTTTCTTGCCTAACTAACTCGAACGGCAAAACCGTATCAGCCCCGTTTGGAATTTTTGAGCCTGTCATCACCTGGGCAGCAAAGCCAGGTTTAATTTTTTGTCTAGATAAATCTCCTGCTAGGATTGTTGAAGCAACTTCTAGTGTATTTTTTTTCTGTATAGAATCTAAATTAAAGGCGAAGCCATCCATCGCAGAATTATTGTAATTAGGCACGTTAATTTTTGAAATAATAGTTTCAGCTAAAATTCGATTAAGTGCATCTTCAGTATTAACATATTCAGTTTTTAAATTTACTTCTAAAAATTTATGTATATATTCCCTTGCGTTATCTAAGGCCATTGCATTAGGGTCATATTCTGATGAGCATCCTGGGTCGTTAACTAAGTTTCCAAGTGTAATTTTTTTTTCATTTTTCATTTGTTTAATTATTCATTTTTCATTTGTTTAATTATAAATTCAGCTAATTTATCTAAATCAATAAAATCAAAAGATGGAATGTCATATTTAATATCTATATCCGACATAACTCCAATAATTTTAGTATCTCTAATATAAAGTCTTTCAGTAGATATTTGTTCTCGATAAATTTCAATTTTTGGTATTTGCATTGTTTTTAATCCCTCAACTAAAATTATATCTGTCGGTTGATTGATTTGTTCAATCACTTTTCCTAAATCTAAATCTTGTTCTGCACTTTCTGTAATTAGAGCGGACCGAGTATTATTAAAAATTAACGTTTGTTTTGCACCAGCCTCTCTGATTTTAAAGCTATCTTTTCCAGGCTTATCAATATCAAAATTGTGATGAGCATGTTTAATAGCAGAAACTGAGTAACCTCTTTTTTTTAATGCGGGTATGAGCCTTTCCATAACATACGTTTTGCCAGATCCACTATTAGATGCGCAAATACCTAGGATATATGGTTTTTTATTCATAATAAGGGTTAAATTTTTTGTAAATCAGAAATAGTATTTATATTAAAAAATGCATTTTTTTCTTTAAAATCTACGGTTTTAAAATTATTAGACCTAACCCATACCTCAAGTTTCCTTTCTCCAGAAGATAGAAAATCTTTTAAGTTTCCAGTTAAGTTTTTAGGGCAAAGTAAAAAAACAGGTTCGAATTTACCATCTAATGTTGGAAGAATTATTTTAGGATTTTCCTCATCTATATGAGCACTTAATTTAGCAACCAAATTTGTTGGAAAAAAAGGGGTATCATTTGGGCAAAATTGCACCCAGTCGGTTTTTGCCTGACTCAATCCTGAAAATATGCCTGATAAAGGTCCTAATTGCCCAGGGAGTAAATCACCAAATTGTATAGATTTTGAAAAAATACTTAACGATTCGTTTGAATTGATACTCAATCTTTTCACTTGTTTTTTCATTCTATTGTAAATATGTTCAATTAAAGGTTTTTTATCTAATAAAACAAGTGATTTATTTTGTCCCATTCTCGATGATTTTCCTCCAGCTAATATAACGCCCTCAACCTCGGCTTTCAATTATCCACCCGTATGAGACATAAATCTAACAACAGATGGTTGCTCATCTGCTAAATTAAAATTATGAGATTTTGGCTTGATTGCCATACTATTTATTATAGCTTCTTTAAGGGGCTCATCATTATTTGGATTCAATCTGATCAGGGGCATTAATTCAATTTTTGTATCATGGCCTAAGCATAGGAAAAGTTCACCCTTACATGAGATTCGGACTCGGTTACAATTTTCACAGAAATTATGACTATGAGGAGAAATCAAACCAACTTTTGTTTGTGTATTTTTGATACTAAAGTATGCAGCGGGGCCACCCGTCGATATATCTGTTTTTGATAACGAATACTTTTCTTTTAATTTTAATAAAATATCATTGTTATTTACTGAGGTAGATTGCCTGTCATAAATAGTTTCACCTAATGGCATTTCCTCTATAAATGATATATCAAGGTAATATTTAATTGCGTAATCAACTAAGTCATAAAGCTCCTCTTCATTTAGTTGTTTCATTAAAACTGTATTTAATTTAATTTTTTTAAATCCGACTTTAATGGAAGCATGAATCCCATCTAATACTTTATTTAAGTCACCCGTTCTTGTAAGCTTTCTAAATGTAAAAGGATTTAGGCTATCTAAGCTTATATTTATTCTCTCAACCCCTGAGTCTTTCAACATCTGTGCCTTACTCTGAAGTTGGCTTCCATTGGTTGTTAAGGTAATTTCATCAAGTGCTTTAATTTTTCCAATTGACTGGAATAATTTGTCAATACCTTTGCGAACCAGAGGCTCCCCTCCTGTTAATCTAACTTTCTTTATGCCTAATTCTGAAAAAACTCTAATTACCCTCTCTATTTCTTCAAGTGAGAGTACAGCGGATTTAGATAAAAAAGTCATTTTTTCTGACATACAGTAAACGCATCTAAAGTCGCATCTATCGGTAACTGATACTCTTATGTAATCGACTTTTCTATTGAACTGATCTAATAGTTGCATTGTCATAATATATATTAAAAGTTAAATAAATTAATATTTTAGTTAAAAAAAGTTTTAGAACTTAAAGTATAATGTGTTGAAAAATATATGTTTTTTAAAAATTTTTAATTACTTAAATAAATGTTATCTGATAATAAATTAGAGAAAATTGAGCAGCACGTAAACTTGCTTAAAGATAAACCGGGGGCACTTCTTCCTTTGATGCACGCAATTCAAGATGATATAGGATATATTCCTGAAGAGTCTTATGAGCCTATATCAAAGGCGCTCAGTCTTTCTGTTGCAGAGGTACATGGATTTGTTACCTTTTACCATCATTTCAGGACAAAGCCATCTGGAAAACATATATTGCAGATTTGTAGAGCTGAATCATGCCAATCTATGGGTAGTGAGAATATCGAGTCTTATTGTAAAGAAAAACTTGGGATTGATTATCACGAAACTACGGAAGACCAATTGATAACTTTAGAGCCTGTTTATTGTTTAGGTAATTGCGCTTGCTCACCCGCTGTGATGATTGACGAAGAAGTCATAGGAAGGGTTACTGAAGATAAGATTGATGATTTAATACAAGAAGCTAAAAAATGACCAATTTTAAGATATATGTTCCTAGAGATTCAAGCGCAATTTCATTAGGCGCAGAAAAAGTTTTTAAAGCTATAAAAAATGAAGCCAGCAATCGAGGAATTAAAATAGAAATTATTCGCAACGGTTCGCGAGGCCTCTTTTGGCTTGAAACAATGGTAGAAGTTGAAACGCCCCAAGGAAGAGTAGCCTATGGACCTGTTAATCCTGCTGATGTTTCTTCAATGTTCGATAAAGATTTTTATCTAGGCAAAAAGCATCCTTTATCCCTAGGGGTCACAAGCGAAATTAAATGGCTTAAGAATCAGGAAAGACTAACTTATGCCAGAGTAGGTATAACAGACCCTGTATCTCTAAAAGATTATGAAACTCATGATGGGTTCAAGGGTTTACGCAAAGCCTTAAACCTTAAACCTCAAAAAATCGTTGATGAAGTTACTGATTCTGGCCTTAGAGGTAGAGGGGGAGCAGCATTCCCAACAGGCATTAAATGGCAAACTGTATTAAATGCACCTTCTGAAAAAAAATATATCGTATGCAATGCAGATGAAGGTGATTCTGGGACCTTCTCAGATAGAATGATTATGGAAAATGACCCTTTTGTTTTAATCGAGGGGATGATCATTGCAGGCTTAGCAGTCGGTGCTGATCAAGGTTATATTTATTTGAGGTCAGAATATCCTAATGCTCAAGCTATTCTGAATGAGGCAATTAATATTGCACAACAGAATGGGTTTCTTGGTAAAAATATTTTAAATAGTAAATTTTCATTTAATCTTGAAGTTACTAGAGCGGCTGGTGCTTATATATGTGGTGAAGAAACATCCTTACTTGAAAGTTTAGAAGGTAAAAGAGGTTTAGTAAGATACAAGCCACCACTTCCGGCTATCGAAGGTTTGTATGGAAAACCAACTGCTGTGAACAATGTTATTTCGTTGGCAACAATTCCAATTATTTTAGACAAAGGGTCAAAGTTTTATGCAGATTTTGGTATGGGTCGATCTAAAGGAACACTACCTATTCAGTTAGCAGGCAATATCAAACAAACTGGCTTAGTTGAAAAAGCTTTTGGAATTACCTTAAGAGAGTTGCTTTATGATTTTGGTGGTGGGTCAGCAACAGGTAAAAAAATTAAAGCAGTTCAAGTAGGGGGGCCGTTAGGTGCTTTTCTACCGGAAGAACAATTTGATACACCACTCGATTATGAGAAATTTTCTGAAATTAATGCCGTCGTCGGTCATGGAGGTATTGTTGCTTTTGATGAAACGATTGATATGTCAAAATTAGCAAGGTACTCATTTGAATTCTGTGCAATAGAATCCTGTGGTAAGTGCACACCTTGTAGAATAGGCTCAACTAGAGGAATGGAGGTTATTGATAAAATTAAAGGTGGTATTGATCAAGAAAAAAATGTGGCAGTACTCAGAGACTTAGGAGAGACTATGGTACATGGGTCATTGTGTGCTATGGGGGGAATGACCCCATTTCCTGTTATTAGTGCTTTAAACTTCTTCCCAAAGGATTTTGGACTTGAAACTAATGAGACTTAAGCATAAAATCGTTAATAATTTCTTTAAACTAACTAATTTATAAACATAATGGATGATTCAAAAGATTTTGGTACACCCTCAGTAAATTCTGAAAAACTTGTAACACTTAATATTGATGGTGTTGATGTGACTGTTCCTGAAGGAACATCGTTGATGCGAGCGGCTTCAGTTGCAGGTGTGAGTGTGCCTAAACTATGTGCAACCGATAGCCTAGAACCGTTTGGCTCATGTCGACTATGTTTGGTAGAAATTGAAGGTAAAAGAGGCTACCCTGCATCTTGTACCACACCAGCTGCAGATGGATTAGTAGTTTCTACACAATCACCCAAGTTAGCTGAATTAAGAAAAGGCGTAATGGAGCTATACATTTCGGACCATCCTCTTGATTGCTTAACATGTGCAACAAATGGCGATTGTGAACTTCAAGATATGGCAGGTGCGGTTGGCTTAAGAGATGTTCGTTACGGTTATGAAGGAGAAAATCATTTAGACTCCAAAAAAGATGAATCAAATCCATACTTCACTTTTGATCCATCAAAATGTATTGTCTGCTCTAGGTGTGTAAGAGCATGTGAAGAAACTCAAGGTACATTTGCTTTAACAATAGATGGAAGAGGCTTTGAATCAAAGGTTTCAGCTGGAAATAAAGATTTTATAGATTCTGAATGTGTTTCATGTGGCGCATGTGTTCAGGCTTGTCCTACAGCCACTTTAATTGAAAAAAGTATCGAAGAGCATGGCACGCCAGATAGAAAAGTAAAAACCACTTGTGCATATTGTGGTGTAGGTTGCTCTTTTAATGCAGAGATGCAAGGAGATAAGGTCGTCAGAATGACGCCTAATAAAGATGGTGGAGCCAATCATGGACACTCTTGTGTTAAGGGAAGGTTTGCATGGGGATATACAACACACAAGGACAGAATTACCACTCCAATGATCAGGAAAAGTATCAAAGACCCTTGGGAAAAAGTTTCTTGGGAAAAAGCTATAAATTATGCTGCTTCAGAGATAAAAAGAATCCAAAAAAAATATGGTTTTAATTCTGTAGGTGCTATTTCTTCTTCAAGGTGTACGAATGAAGAAGTTTATTTAATGCAAAAAATAGTAAGGGCAGGTTTTGGTAATAATAATATAGATACCTGTGCAAGAGTCTGCCATTCACCGACTGGTTATGGACTTAAACAAACTATTGGCGAATCAGCAGGAACACAAAATTTTGATTCAGTGATGCAGTCAGACGTGATTATGATTATTGGTGCAAATCCAACTGATGGTCATCCGGTATTCGCGTCTCAGATGAAAAGAAGACTAAGAGAGGGCGCTAAATTAATTATTATGGACCCAAGAGAAATAGATCTAGTTGATAAGACGCCACATATTAAAGCTGATTACCACCTAAAACTTCGACCTAGTACCAATGTTGCGACAATTAACTCAATTGCACACGTGATTGTCGAAGAAGGTTTGACTGATCAAAACTTTGTAAAAGAACGTTGTGAAGATGAATCATTCAAAATTTGGTTAAATTTTATTAAAGATTCAAAAAATTCCCCAGAATCAATGGAATCAGAAACCGGTATTCCTGCTGATTTACTCAGAAAAGCAGCTAGATTATTTGCAAATGAAAAGAATGGCTCTATTTACTATGGCTTAGGTGTAACAGAGCATAGCCAGGGATCAACCATGGTTATGGGTATTGCAAATTTAGTAATGATCACTGGAAACGTAGGAAGAGAGGGTGTTGGTATCAACCCACTTAGAGGACAAAATAATGTCCAAGGTGCATGTGATATGGGTTCTTTCCCCCATGAGCTTCCTGGGTATCGACATGTTTCAGACTTGGCTACTCGAGCTTTATTTGAATCAGCATGGAATACGAAAATTTATGACGAGCCTGGGCTTAGAATTCCGAATATGCTTGATGAGGCAATATCAGGTAAATTTAAATCGCTATATTGCGAGGGAGAGGATATAGCTCAGTCAGATCCAGACACACAACATGTGACCCACGCTCTTGAATCTATGGAATGTGTCATTGTTCAAGATTTATTTTTAAATGAAACCGCTATGTATGCACATGTATTTTTACCAGGGTCTTCATTTTTAGAAAAGAATGGTACCTTTACAAATGCGGAAAGAAGAATCTCAAGGGTGAGAAAGGTAATGGCCCCAAAAAATGGTTACGAAGATTGGGAGATTACTCAAATGTTATCGAATGCATTGGGATACCCAATGAATTACAAACATGCGAGTGAAATTATGGATGAAGTAGCTCAGTTAACCCCAACCTTTAAAGGGGTAAGTTATGAAAAATTAGATAAGCTTGAGAGTATTCAATGGCCATGCAATGATGAATACCCAGAAGGAACACCTACTATGCATATAGATGAATTCGTTAGAGGTAAAGGTAAATTCATGATTACAGAGTATGTGCCAACATCTGAAAAAGTAAATGGTAAATTCCCATTAATAATGACAACAGGAAGAATTTTAGCCCACTACAATGTTGGAGCTCAGACAAGAAGAACAAAGAATAATGCATGGCATGATGAAGATTTAATCGAAATTCATCCGCATGACGCAGAAGAAAGAGGAATAAATGAGAGAGATTGGGTTGGAATTAATAGTAGGTCAGGCGACACTGTCCTTCGTGCAAAAATTACAAGCAGAGTTCAACCGGGCGTTGTGTATACAACTTTTCATCACCCTGTTTCAGGTGCAAATGTCATCACAACTGATAACTCTGATTGGGCAACAAACTGCCCAGAGTTTAAAGTAACTGCAGTTCAGGTAACTAAAGTAACACAACCATCAAATTGGCAATCGAATTATCAAAAGTTTAGTGAAAAACAAATTGATCATGTAAAAAATGGTGAGGAAAAAGTAAATTAAATTAAAGTGACAAAAGAAAAATTAATTCAAACAAGTCACTACTGCCAAGAAGTATCAATTCGAAAGAACAATAATCTCCAAGAGACAATAAAAGAAGTCCTCGCTGAAGAGGTTCCAATAGCCATTGTATATAACGGGATTTCACATGTAGTTATGATGGCTAGCCCATGTGATTTAGAGGACTTTGCGAGGGGATTTTCAATTACAGAAGGAATTATAAAAAGTTTAGCGGATATTTATTCAATTGAAGTTTTAAAAAAGGACAATGGAATTGAAATCAATGTGGAAATATCTGCTGAAAAATTTATACACCTAAAAGAAATAAGAAGAAATTTGACCGGCAGAACGGGTTGCGGATTATGTGGAGCAGAATCTCTTAATCAGGTACTTAAAATTCCTGAAAATAAAAAGAATGAAACAAAATTCTCTTCAAAAAGCATATTAAAAGCGTTAAAAAACTTTTCAGAACAACAAAAAATACAAAAAGAAACTGGAGCCACTCATGCTTGTGGATTATTTGATTCTGAAGGCAATTTAATAATCCTCAAAGAAGATGTAGGCAGACACAATGCGCTTGATAAATTAATTGGGGCCTCCATTAATTCACAAATTTTAAATGATTATTTTGTAATCACTTCCAGCAGAGCAAGTTATGAGATGGTTCAAAAATTAGCGTATCTTAATCTAAAGTTATTGGTAGCTATTTCTGCCCCAACTGCCTTAGCAGCTAGGCTTGCAAATCAACTTGAAATGACCTTAGTGGGTTTTGCAAGAAATAATCGATACAATTGTTATACGCATCCAGCGCAAATAATCGGGTAAAATTAAAAAAATGGAAACTAAAAATCTAATTAGAATGGCAAATGATATTGGAAACTTTTTTAAAAGTTACCCGGATAAAGAGCAAGCAAAACAGGACACGGTATCTCATATTCAAAAATTCTGGGGACCTGATATGAGGGTTATGATAAAAGAATACGTAACTCAAACATCAGAAAAAGATAGCCAATTAGATCAGTTTGTTTTTAGTGCAATTAGTAAATACCTAAAAGATTAAGAACTTATTTTGTAAGTAAAATATAGTAGGTTTTATCTCGATCTATCCTTTTTCCAGACCATATTTGATCCCATGACTCATATTCTGAAGGCATTTTAGATTCATTAGTAAGCGACAATAAAATCATCCTGCATTTAAAATCTCTGTTGGAGTCTATTGCTTTTATGCCAGAATAATAATGAAGTAAATCTGTTTCATTAGAACTGAAGTTATATGTATATAAACAACTAGAGCTTTGTGATAAATGTTGTTTAACATCCTGAAAAACAGGCGCATAACTTTTTCTATTATCAATAAATGGGTTCATAAGCATAACAAAAATAACCCATACCATTGTAATTCCAATTGCCCAATTAGAAATTGCTGACCGATTTGAAATCTTTAGGTTAAAGATAATATATAGCCATAAACCACTTATTAACGAAGCAAAAATAAAATTTAAGTACTCAAATTTTGCTTCATAATTTCCAGATAGAAAATAAATTCGATTATAAATAATTTCAGGAAACCCCGTCATTACTGCAAACCAAAAAAACCAAATGATAAAGCCAAAAAAACCAAAAATTAATATTCCAAACCAATTAAGAGCACTTGCTGAGCTTCTACTAAGCGAATCAATCCCTCCTGCCGCGGCAACCGAAAATGGAAGTAGTAGTGGCATTAGGTTTATTTGATCTATATTGGTGTTGAGTGAAAGAGTAAATAAGATTGATATTGAAAAAAACAAAGGTAAATGAATTTTTTTAAGCTGAAGTATATTCTTAAAATTTTTAATTAAAACGAAGGCAAAAAGTGGAAGGGATGGCCATGTAAACCACAACATATTTTTAATATAAAAAAAGAATTCTTCACCATTGGGAGCATTGACTTTACTTATCCAGGAAAAAAAAATTTCAGGATTCGAGTTATATAAAAGATAAATCCAAGGACTTATAATTGTTAAGGCTACTATTGATGAAATTAAACAGAACAAATAATAACGCTTATTTCTCCATTGCTTTATAAGTAGTAAAGAAAGTGCAGTTATAAAAATGCTTAAAAGAGATAAAATTCCATTTGATAAGAAGATTATAGATATACCAAAACCCAAAACTAAACTAGCTCTGAATGGTCTTCGTTGATAAAGTGCAAATCCATAGAGCCCTAGGGCAAAACCTAATAGGGCAGCGACTTCAGGACGGATACTATGGACATTAAAAATAAGCCCAATAGAAGCAATGAAGATTAAACCTGCTTGCCTACCAAAACCAGCCCCCCATAGTTCTCTTGTCATTAGACCTATAGTTACTAAAGTTAAGCTTATCCATATAAAATTTGATAATCGAATCGCATCATGTGGTGCAAGGATGGATGAAAAAATTTTGACAAAAGTAGCCCCTATGAAAGGGTACAAAGGTGGATTATTGATTGAATCTTGACTAGCCGCTAAGGGAGCAATTATTGAATTATTTGAAACAATATCCATCACCATGCTTATGTTTTCAGATTCTGCAGGAATCCAAGGCGAGCTTCCAACTAGACCAGTAAAAATCCATATAACGGCCAGCATAAGGAATAAGTGAATTTTGGTTTTTTCACCAAGCGTTGATCGAGGTGAGGACATATTTCCTTGCCAGTCATGATTTAATTCAAATTTCATATTTACAAATTATGACATAAAAAAAAAGGCAGATAACTGCCTTTTTTCAAACCTAATTAAATAATATTACATTCCATATTTTTGTTTAAATTTTTCAACACGTCCCGCAGTATCTAATATTTTCTGCTTACCAGTATAAAAAGGGTGACATTTAGAACAAACTTCAATATTTGTATCTTTTGCCATGGTTGATTGAGTTTTAAACGAATTACCACAACTACAAGTTACGGTTATTTCTGGATAGTTTGGGTGTAAGTCTTTTTTCATAATTAGTTATTACTTATAATCTTAAATATTTGTCGTATTTTATAGAAAGTTTTGTAAAAATCAATGTTTAATTGATTCGTTAACTTCTTCGCATACTATCAAAAAAATCTGAGTTATTTTTGGTAGATCGCACTTTATCTAAAAGGAATTCCATCGCTTCTAGGTCGTCCATAGGGTAAAGTAACTTTCTTAAAACCCATATTTTTTGCAGAACGTCAGAAGGAATAAGTAACTCTTCTCTTCGGGTGCTTGACTTATTAACATTGATAGCAGGATAAACTCTTTTTTCAGCCATTTTTCTCTCAAGGTGAATTTCCATGTTACCTGTGCCTTTAAATTCTTCATAAATCACATCATCCATTCTTGAGCCAGTTTCAACAAGTGCTGTGGCAAGTATTGTAAGAGATCCACCTTCTTCTACATTTCTTGCTGCACCAAAAAAACGTTTTGGTCTTTGTAGGGCGTTTGCGTCAACACCACCAGTTAAAACTTTTCCAGATGATGGAATAACAGTGTTATAAGCTCTTGCAAGTCTTGTAATTGAATCCAAAAGAATTACCACGTCTTTTTTATGCTCGACTAACCTTTTAGCTTTTTCTAAAACCATATCTGCGACTTGAACATGTCTTGTAGCAGGCTCGTCAAAAGTAGAGGCTACTACCTCACCCTTAACGGACCTAGACATTTCGGTAACCTCTTCAGGCCTCTCATCTATAAGCAATACAATAAGAGATACATCTGGATGATTTGCAGTTATTGCATGCGCAATATTCTGTAACATGACTGTTTTACCACTTTTAGGGCTTGCTACTATTAAACCCCTTTGGCCTTTTCCGATAGGCGCAACCATATCAATTACCCTGCTTGTATTATTTTCCTCAACAGTTGAATCTCTCTCTAATACAAGAGGTTTAGTGGGGTGTATAGGAGTTAAGTTTTCAAACAGAATCTTATTTTTTGTATTTTCAGGTGCATCATTATTGACCTTATCAACCTTAACTAGAGCAAAGTAACGTTCGCTATCCTTTGGTGTTCTAATTTCACCAGCAATCGTATCTCCAGTGTGTAGATTAAATCTTCTTATTTGTGAGGGTGAAACGTATATATCTGCTGGACCAGCTAGGTATGAAGAATCGGATGACCTTAAAAAGCCAAACCCGTCCTGCAATACCTCTAAAGTACCATCACCAATCAACTTATCCCCATTTGTAGCTTTATTCTTTAATATAGCAAAAATTAAGTCTTGCTTACGCATTCTTCCTGCATTTTCAATTTTGTCAGAATTTGCTAAGTCAACTAGTTCGGTTACAGGAAGGTGTTTTAGATCAGATAAATGCATATTTTTTTAAATTGTACTGTCAATGAATGCTATTAGTTGTGATTTAGATAAAGCCCCTTTTTTATCAGCCTCGAAGTTACCATCTTTAAAGATGATTAGTGTAGGTATAGCTCGAACTGCAAACTGAGCGGCAATCTTTTGATTCTCATCTATATTTATTTTTGCAACAATTAACTTGCCTTCGTAGTCTTTGGAAATATCATCGAGTATAGGTGCAATTGCTTTACATGGACCACACCACTCAGCCCAAAAATCGACTAAAACGGGTATTTTTGCTTGAAGAACTTTCTCTTCAAATTGGTCATCTGTAACGTGAATAATATTGCTCATATGTTTTATTGAAATTGGTTACTTAGATTTGATTTAATTTTAAAGCTAGTGATTCTCTGAATTACGATATGATAATTGAAACTATAAGGTTTATCAATAACTAATTTATTTCCTCAGTATCTAGTGTTTTATTTGCCGGGTTTGATTTGTAAGAGTTATCAATTTCAAACAAAGGAACAACTTTTTTGACACCCCTCGAAGATTGAGCAATTGATATAGCTTTATCTGCTTCCTGTTGGTTTAAAATACCCATTAAATATACAGCTCCCTCCTCTGTGAATACTTTTAAATGAAATATTGAAAGCTCAGTTTGATTCTTACCATCATCAGCAAATATTCTCGATACAACATTACTTGTAATTACGGTATCGCTTGTAATTCCTCGCACAGTATTTTCAGGTCCTACAGTCATATAGTTATCAACTTTTTTTACATTTTCCATATTGGTAACAATGCTAAATATTTTATCTATAATTTTTTGATTTGGTGATTGTCCAGTAATAAGAACTAATTGATTGTAACTAACAAAATTTGCCCTAAATTCACCTTCGATATCTTGGATTTTTAATATTGTTTGCCATTCTAGTTTTTCATCAGTAATTTGGGCCTCAGTTGTTCTTCTATCTGAATATGAAACTGGTACGCCAAGAAGTCCAGCAGCGCAACCAGATAAAAAAAATGTAATTGATAAAATTAATGAGATTAAAAAATAATTTGATTTGGAATACATGATATAAATTATATACTTGTTGCATAAATTTTATATTAAAAATTATAATTAAATTCTTTACATGAATTCAACCCTTTACATTGTTGGAACACCAATTGGAAATTTAGATGATATCTCATCAAGAGCTCTTAAGATTTTAAATAGTGTTGATTTAATTGCCTGTGAAGATACAAGGCATTCCAAGCATTTGCTATCTAAATTTTCTATAAATAAAAAACTCGTCTCTTTACATCAGCATAATGAGGAAAAAAAGAGCAGTTCTTTAATCAAAGAAATACAGAGTGGCAAAGCAATAGCCTATATTTCTGACGCAGGTACCCCAGGTATTAGTGATCCAGGAGCTTATTTAGTAAAAAAGGCTTTAGAGTCTAAAATTAAAGTAGTTCCAATACCGGGAGCTTCATCAATCACTACAGCATTTTCAGCTGCCGGCATAATTGCTACTCAATTCAATTTCTATGGGTTTTTGCCAAATACTGACAGCAAGAGCAGAAAAGTCATTAAAAAATTTCATGGGAGTCAATTTACCTCAGTTTTTTTTGTTTCACCTCATAGGGTTCTTAAAACCTTAGAGTTACTTGAAGAAATTTATGGTTCGATGCAGAGAGTCTTTATTGGTCGTGAATTAACAAAGTTATATGAAACTATTTATAAAGAAAATTTGAATGATTTATTAATAAAATTCAGAAAAGAAAAACATAACCTTAAAGGTGAGTTTGTTATTATTATAGAGGCGGTAGAGCATGAACAAAAAAACTCATTCAATATTGAGGCAGAAAATGCTCTTAGAATTATGCTTAATGAATTAAGTTTGAACCAGTCTGTAAAGCTTGTAGCACAGATTTTTAAAATGAAGAAAAATGAAATATATAACTTAGCTTTAGGAATAAAAAATAATGATAAATGAATTAATTATTCCAAAACCTGATGATATGCATCTTCACCTCAGGGAGGGGGGGATGTTAAAAATAGTAAGCCAACATTCAGCAAGCCAGTTTGGAAGAGCTATTATTATGCCCAACCTAAAAAAACCGATCACAAATACCTCGTTAGCGCACTTATATTATGATGAAATAAAAAAACATACTAAAAGCTATCAATTTAAACCATTGATGACTATTTATTTCAATGAAGGGCTAGATTTAGAAGAATTGAAAAATATAGAAGCCTCTTCAAAAATAATTGGTATTAAGCTTTATCCCAAAGGAGTGACGACAAATTCAAATAAGGGCCTAGATTCTTTCGAGTCAGGCTATAAAATTTTTGAAATGATGGAAGAATTAGACATCCCTTTACTAATTCATGGAGAGGTTAATGACGCTAGTGTAGATATATTTGATCGAGAAAAAATATTTATTGAAAAACATTTAATTAAAGTTCATAAAGAATTTCCAAAGCTTAGAATAGTGCTAGAACATATTTCAACAAAAGATGCTACAGAGTTTGTAAAAGAGTCAAACAACAAAATTGCAGCAACCATTACTCCACAACATCTTCTTTATAATCGAAATGAGTTATTTTTGGGTGGTTTGAGACCACATGCATTTTGTTTGCCAGTATTAAAAAGAGAAGAGCATAGACTTGCAGTTCTTGATGCAGCGATATCTGGTAACCCAAAGTTTTTTCTAGGGACTGATAGCGCTCCTCACAAAAGATCCGAAAAAGAAAGTAGCTGTGGTTGTGCAGGTATATATTCTGCATTAAATGCTATGGAGATTTATGCAGAAATATTTGATAGAAATAATGCTATTGAAAAATTAGAAGATTTCTGTAGTAAATTTGGCGCTGATTTTTACAATCTTAGTCAAAATAAAAATAAAAATAAAAATAAAAATAAAATAAAACTAAATAGAGCTAGGAAAAAAATACCAAATATTATTAAAATTGATAACGATGATGTTGTTCCACTGATGGCAGGTCAAGAAATTGGTTGGAATTGTTCTAATGTTTAATAAATTTTGGTGATAAAATATTGTTAAGTTGACCAGACAGTCACTACACTTTTGTGTAGAGGAAAGTCCGGGCTCCTAGAGCGGGGTGATGGCTAACAGCCATACATTGTGAGATGAGGAATAGGGCCACAGAGACGAGCGTATTTAGTTACGGTGAAACGCGGCAACCTCCACCTGGAGCAAGGCCAAATAGGATGACGTTAGCACGGCTCGTGTTGTCATCGGGTAGGCTGCTTGAGCATATGAGCAATTATATGCCTAGATGAATGACTGTCCAAGACAGAACCCGGCTTACAGGTCAACTTACCTTCTACTGATAAATCATTGTTATATATAGATTTAAAACTTAAAAGCGCTTGCATTGTGCTTTTTTTTTACCTATAGTATCTATGTTAGGGAAAAAGTGGTAATTTGTGGGAAATTGCTTAGTAAGGCTAAGGGTATTAAGTAATTTCCCATCTTTTTCTCAGGTAAAGAGGCACTACTTATGTATAGAGGCGCAACACGTATAAACTTAGATGGGAAAAATAGGATCGCGATCCCTACAAAGTATCGTGAAAAAATTCTTATAGAGTCATCAGGCTTACTAGTCCTAACAGCACATATTTACAAATGTTTACTCTTATATCCTCAGTTTGCATGGGAGCCTATTCAAGAGAAGATAATGAATCTATCAAGCTTTGAAAAAAAATCTAGTGGGCTTCAGAGGTTGTTAGTAGGATTTGCTGAGGACATCACTATTGATAAAGCAAATAGATTATTAATCCCCTCAGAATTAAAAAATTATGCTGAAATAGATAAAAATGCAATTTTCATTGGTCAAGGAAGTCATTTTGAAATTTGGAATTGCGATCATTATTATGAACATTTAGCCCAAATAAATATCACTGAAGAAAATGATTTCCCTGATGAACTTAAAGGTTTTTCATTGTGAGCAAACATATTCCTGTGATGCTTCATGAAGCAATAAACGCATTAGATATTATCTCAAATGGTTTTTATATAGATTGCACTTTTGGAAGAGGAGGTCATTCAAAAGAAATACTTAAAAAATTAAGTGACGATGGAAGATTGCTAGCATTAGATAAAGATTTAGAGGCTGTTAAAGAAGGTAAAACAATTAAAGATAAGCGCTTTGAGATAGTTCATGCCTCCTTTAAAGACTTAAAAGATATTCTAAAAAAAAAAATTTTCAAAACCCCAATGGAATTCTTATGGACTTAGGAATCTCATCACCACAAATTGATGAAGCAAAACGTGGATTTAGTTTTCAATTAGATTCAAAGCTAGATATGAGGATGAATCAAAGTCAAAAATTAACTGCCTCAGATATTATTAATAATTATGATTATGATGAATTGGTAAAGCTTTTATATAGTTATGGTGAGGAAAAATTTGCAAAAAAAATTGTCAAGGCAATCATTAAATATAGAGAAGAAAAAGGAAAAATATTAAGAACAACTGAATTAGCAGATTTAGTGAAAAAAGCTATCCCAAAATTTGATTCAAAAAAAAATCCAGCAACAAAAACATTTCAAGCGTTAAGAATAAAGGTAAATGAAGAGCTTTTAGAAATAGAGGAAGTTTTGCCTGCAGCATTGGAAGCCTTAAAAAAAAATGGAAGACTGGCTGTTATAAGTTTTCATTCACTTGAGGATAGAATTATTAAAAATTTCATTAAAGACAAGTTGAATACGGACACAATTCCAAAAAAAATTCCAATTTTTCAAAAGCAAATTAAATCAGCCCCTATTAGGGTTATTCAAAAGCTCCAAACTCCCTCAAAGAGTGAGGTATTAAAAAATAAGAGATCAAGAAGTGCAAAGTTACGAGTAATAGAAAAAATTTCGGAGGAAAAGTGAAGTTGAATTTAATACTTTTTTCTTTATTAATTATATTCGCCTTAGTAAAAATTAATGCACATCATTTATATCGTGTTAATCACCATTCCTTAGAAATAGAAAAACGAAAAACTATTGAGTTAAAGGATGAGCAGAATCAACTCTTAATTCAAGAGTCTTCAAAATCTGGCAACGGAAGAATTTCAGAATATGCAAAAAGTAAATTAAAAATGAATCCGCCAGAAAAAAAACAGAAAAGAATGGTTAAATGAGAAAAAAAATTAAAAAAAATCATGAGTTTTTTGAGCTTTCAAAATTTAGAAGACGTTTCATGCTTCTTGTTCTTCTAACATTATTTTTCATATTATTTTCTCGTGCTTTTTTTCTTCAAGGTATGCAAAAGGACTTCTTGCAAAAAGAAGGTTTTGAAAGAAGCAATCGTAATATTAAACTTTATGCTTATAGAGGGAAAATTTATGATAGAAATAATCAAATATTAGCTGCGAGTGAAACTGTCAGGAGTATTACTTTAGAGCCAAATAGGGTTAAATTTAAAAATGGAGATAAAAAGAAATTAGCCAACCTCTTAGGTATTAAAATAAAATCATTAAACAAAAAATTAAAGACTAAGAAAAATCATATTTATTTAAAAAGAAAGGTTGATCTAGAAATTGCTTCCAAAATTTTAGCCTTACAAATTTCTGGAATTAGCACCGAAAAAGACTATAGGAGATCTTATCCAGACCAAGAAATATCTGCACATGTAGTTGGCTTTGCTGGAAATGATGGGAATGGTCTCGAAGGAGTTGAATATAAGAAAAATGATTATTTATCAGGCACACAAGGCTATAAAACAATTTTAATTGATAGAAGAGGAAGGGTAGTTGATAATCTGAGCGAAGTTAGGGTTCCAGTTGACGGAAAAGATGTTCATTTAACTATTGATAAACGGCTTCAACACATAGCCTTTCAATCTCTTAAAAAAACAATTAATGATTCCGAAGCAATCTCTGGCTCTGCCATTCTTATTGATTCTAAAACAGGTGAAATTTTAACAATGGTAAATTATCCATCATTTAACCCGAATGAAAGAATGAGGAAGAGAAGTCCTTTTGTAAAGAACAGGGTTATAACTGATGCTTTTGAACCAGGTTCAACATTGAAACCAATTAGCATAGCAGCTGCTTTAGAAAAAAAGGTAGTAAGCGTAAATACAAAAATAGATACAGGTAACGGATTTTATAAAGTTGGACGAACGCAGATAACTGATACAAAGCCACATGGCATCATATCTGTTAAAGAGATACTTCAAACTTCATCAAATATTGGTGTTACTAAAATTGCTGAAAAGTTAAGTAAAAAATATTTATGGCAAACTTACTCTAATTTTGGTATTGGCAATCTAACTGGGGTTAACTTTCCAGGAGAATCGAAAGGGGTTATGCGTGACTATAGTTTATGGAAAGAACGGGATCACTTTAGTGCAAGCTATGGTTATTCAGTAAGCACAACAATTGCCCAGCTTGCTAGAGCTTATACACCTTTTGCTAATAAAGGTGAGATAAAGAACTTAAGGTTATATAAAGGTGATCCAACAAAAATTGGGCAGCGTGTTTTGTCTATAAAGACTTCTGAGGCTGTTTTAAAAATTATGGAATCAGTTACAGAGGAGGGAGGCACTGCAATTCAAGCTTCAATTCCAGGCTATCGAGTAGCAGGAAAAACAGGAACCGCTAGACAGTTTATTAAAGGAGTTGGTTATGGAAAACCAGGGGAAAGAAAATATAATGCTTCATTTGTTGGGATTGCACCTGCCTCAAATCCAAAGTTTATCATGGCTATAACAATCGAAGATCCATCAAAAGGGTCAAATTATGGTGGAGTTGTAGCAGGCCCTATTTTTAGGAGAGTAGTGTCAGAGGCACTAAAGATATACTCAATTCCACAAGATGGAATAGAAATAAAAGCCGAGATCGATAATGATAAAAAAGAGATATGAAAAATGAATTAGAGATTTTTTTAGAGCAATTTGATAAATTGACTCTAGACTCAACACGAATTTCTAAAAATACAGTTTTTATTGCATACCCAGGTAAAAAATTTGATGGAAGAGACTTTATAGAGCAGGCAATTAATAATGGGGCAAAAGGAGTTGTATTTGAATCTGAAAATTTTAAAAAAAATATAAATCTGAGTATTCCGTCAATCGCAATCAATGGCCTTAAAAGTAAACTGTCATCAATTGCAGATAAATTTTATGCATATCCATCAAAAAAAGTATCAATTACTGGAATTACAGGGACTAATGGTAAAACAACATCTGCTTATTGGTTAACTCAATGTTTAAATTATCTCGGGAGTAAAACAGCATTTATAGGGACTCTTGGGTATGGGGAAGCAAAGAGTTTTAAAAAAATACAAAATACGACACCAAGTGCAATAGATATTCAGTATGTAATAAAAGATATATCTGAAAAAAAATATAAAAATATAGCAATGGAAGTTTCATCTCATGGAATAAATGAGAAAAGAATAAATAATATTGATTTTAATGAAAGATTATTTACAAATCTCACTAGGGATCATTTGGATTATCACAAGACAATGAAAGCCTACGCAGATGTAAAAAGAAAATTTATGTTGGATGAAAAGAATGGAAGCATCATAGTTAATGTTGATGATAAAGTTGGAGAGACAATTCTTAATGAATCCACTTTACCAAATGATAAAAAAATAAGTTTTTCGATATATAAAAAATCAAAGATTCAAGCAACTAATATAAGTCAAAATAAAAAAAACTTAAGATTAAATCTTAACTATTACGGAGAATTTTTCCCGATAACTTTAAAATTTAGTGGTTATTTTAATATTTATAATATATTAGGAGTAATTGGTTGTTTAAGTTCAAAAGGGTTTGAAATTAAACAAATAATTGATAGCTTAAATTGTATTAATGCAGTGCCAGGAAGATCTGAATACATAACAAGTGGAGATAGTTTTCCATCAGTAATGATTGACTATGCTCATACAGATGATGCGTTAGAAAATATTTTAAAAAGTGTAAAAAATAATGCATTTCAAAAAATACTATTAGTTTTTGGGGCCGGTGGAGATCGAGATAAAGGAAAGAGAAAAGCAATGGCTAAAATTGCGGAGAAGTTCGCTGACCGATGCATTATCACATCTGATAACCCTAGAAATGAAAATCCAATAGATATTATTAAAGATATTAGTAAACACTTTAATGAAAAGCCAATAGAAATTATTGATAGAAAAGAAGCTATATGTAAGGCAATTGAAATAGCTAATAAGGATGACCTTGTTCTTGTTGCTGGAAAGGGACAAGAGGAATTTCAAGAAGTAGGAAATAAAAAAATTTATTTTTCTGATAGGGAAGTGATTGAAAAATTTTTAAAAGAAAGGAAATTAAAAAATTAATTTATCAATTCAAGATATTTATCAAGCAGTTTTGGGTAAAAACCCTAAGGATATGGAATTTCTCAAAAGAAAGTTTCATACAATTAGTATCAATTCAGAAAAAATAAAAAAAAATGATATATTTATTGCTATAAAAGGTTTAAATTTTGATGGGCATGACTACATCAACGAAGCTTTTAAAAATGGAGCAATAGCGGCGATAATTTCTGATGAGGAAAAAATTGCAAAAAACACAATTCTGGTAAATGATACAAAGAAATCATTAGCAGACATTGCCTCTTTAATTTTAAAGAAATTTAATCCATTTGTTATCGGGATAACTGGAAGCAATGGTAAGACAACTACTAAAGAGATAATTAAGTCTATATTACATTCAAATTATGGCCAAAATAAAATTCTTACAACTCAAGGAAATTATAATAATGATATTGGACTTCCACTAACTATCTTTAATTTAAATTCCGAGCATACCCATATAGTCCTTGAAATGGGTATGAATCACCCCAAGGAAATTAGTTATTTAGCAAATATTGCTCCACCAAATTTAGCTGTAATAACTAATATTGGAGAAGCACATATTGAGAATTTTAAAAATAGAGAAGCAATAGCAAGCGAAAAAAAAGATATTTTATGCAATTTGCAAACTAATGGAGCAGCAATTCTTCCTAAAGATAGTGATTTTTTTAATTTTTTAGTAAAGGATTTAAAAAATGTAAAAGTATTGTCTTTTGGTATGAGTAAAGATGCTGATATCTCATGTGAATCTTTAAAAAACAAAAAAATTCATATTAAAACTCCTAAATATGATCTTGAGACTAAATCTAAATTATTAGGGTATAACAATATTTCAAATATTTTAGCTGCTACCACATGTGCTTATCAGCTAAAAATTAATCCGAAAAAAATTAAGGAAGGTATAGAAAATATAAGCCCTATTCCTGGTCGATTAGAGTTAAAGGAGGGGAAAAAAAGAGCAGCTATAATAGATGATACATATAATGCTAACCCATCATCCTTTAAATCAGCTTTAGAGGTCCTTGATGAATTTCCAGGAAAAAAAATTTTAGTAATTGGTGATATGTCTGAACTAGGAGAAAATTCAAGAATATATCATCAAGAACTTTCAAGAATCATTAAACAGACTAAAATAGATATAACATTAGGTCTAGGAAAGTATACAAAAGAGATTATTTCCTTGTTAGGTAGAAACAATACTTGGTTTACGAGTAAGGACGATCTAGTTAAGCATTTGTATTTTTGCATGAAAGATTCAACTATTCTAGTCAAAGGATCAAGGTCAATGAAGATGGAAGAGGTTGTTGAAAAATTAATTAAATAGTTGAGAAAATAAATTATGTTATATGAATTTCTGAAATGGCTATCAAATGATTATTCGATGTTGAATATATTCAATTATTTATCTTTGCGTGCTGTTTTATCTGTGATTACAGCACTATCAATTTCATTTATATTTGGCGGTTGGTATATTAAAAAATTAGGTGACTATAGTTTTGGGCAGTATGTTCGAGCGAATGGACCCACTACACACATAGAAAAAATGGGCACTCCCACAATGGGTGGAGGATTAATTTTAATATCAATTTTAATTTCAACATTGTTATGGGCAGATCTTTCGAATACTTATATATGGCTTATGATTTTTGTTACGACATCATTTGGCGCGATTGGCTTAGTTGACGATTATAGTAAAATAAAGCACAAAAATTCTGATGGTATGTCGGGATTAACTAAATACTTTTTACAGTCGATTGTTGCCATCATTGTTGCCCTGTACCTTTTTTTGAATGCAAATTCTTTGCAAGAAACTTCTCTGTTGATTCCATTTATTAAAGATTTGAGTATACCGTTAGGCTTTATTGGATTTATAATTTTGACCTATTTAGTCATTGTAGGAAGTAGCAATGCCGTTAACCTAACAGATGGGTTGGATGGGTTGGCAATCATGCCAGCTGTAATGATTATAAGTGCATTAGGTATTTTTGCTTACTTAGGAGGCAATGTTATTTTTTCTGACTATCTAGATATACCATATATAAAAGGTGCTGGTGAATTGGTCATTTACTGTGCAGCTCTTGCAGGAGCAGGGCTTGGTTTTCTTTGGTTTAATGCATATCCTGCAGAAGTATTTATGGGAGATCTTGGTTCTTTATCTATCGGTGCAGCTATGGGGACAATTGCAGTTATTGTAAGACAAGAAATTGTCTTACTAATTATGGCAGGTATTTTTGTAACTGAAACAATTTCGGTCATGCTTCAAGTATCTTACTTTAGATATACAAAGAAAAAATATGGCAAAGGAAGAAGAATTTTTTTGATGGCACCATTGCATCATCATTTTGAAAAAAAAGGCTGGAAAGAGACACAAGTTGTCGTAAGATTCTGGATTATAACAATGATGCTTGTTCTTATTGGTTTAGCAAGTCTTAAAATTCGTTAATGGATATAAAAAAAACTTCACAAAGCTCAACACTTAAAGAAATTGAGCATATTCTTGTCGTTGGTTTAGGAAAGTCAGGTCTATCCTGTGTCAATTATTTAACAAAACAAATAGAATTCAAAAAAAAAATATTTAAGATTAGTGTCTACGATAAAAATAAAACATTAAGAGAACAAAAGAACCTATTAAAAAATCACGACATAAAAAATTTTTTTACTGGTGATATAAAATTTGAATTCTTAGATAAAAAGACACATATTTTTTTAAGCCCTGGGATTAGTCCAACTGAAGTAAATAAATTTAATAAAAAATTTAGCGTCATCAATGATATTTCTTTATTCCTAGAACATTTATCCAATAATTCAAATAATTTAAAAGTGATTGGAATTACAGGAACAAATGGAAAGACAACAACATGCTTATTTTTAGAACATTTATTAATAAAGGCAGGGTATAAGGCCATAGCATCTGGAAATCTTGGCAATTCTCCTTTGAATCTAATTGGTGAGCTAGAGGATCTAGAGGTTATAGTTCTTGAAATATCAAGTTTTCAATTAAACCCCTTTAAAAAAAATGGATTTCCAGGGAAAGAAATTGATGTGGGAGTTTTTCTAAATTTCACTGAAGACCATTTGGATATGCACGTCAGTATGGATGATTACTTTCAATCAAAATTAGCTTTATTAAAATCAAGCAAAAGACAAGTTATTGGCGGTAGCTTACTAGAAAAAATACCTAAGATGTTTAAAGATATTACATTCATACATAGAGATGAAAAAAATACTGAGGATTGGGTTTCGAAGGAAATATCTAAAGAACAATATATTATTTGTTCTACTAAAAATAGTAAATTCATTATTAATAATAAAGATTTTGAGATAAACCTTAAGGGATCCAAATTATTAGGTGGGCATAATGAACTAAATATTGCTGCAGCTTTTGCTGCATTTAGGTGTTTGGATACATCTTTTTCAAATTATCAAGATGTAATTACAAGTTTTAATGGCGCTCCTCACCGTATTGAATGGATAAGAGAAGTTAATGGTATCAAATTTTATAACGATTCTAAGGCTACGAATGCAGCATCAACAGTTGCAGCATTGCAATTTTTTAAAGATAAAAATATTTTTTTAATTGCTGGAGGCGACAGTAAACGATTATCTATGGAACCATTGAAAAAATATTTAAATAAAAATGTGCATCATTTATTTCTTATTGGAAAAGATGCTTTAGTGATTAAAAAATTATTTGAAAAACTAAACAATCTAAAAATTTCCATATGCGACGATCTAGCTGTTGCCCTAAATGAGGCATTCGATCAAGCTAGTAAAGGAGATATTATTTTACTATCTCCCTCTTGTTCAAGTCACGATATGTATCAAAACTATATTGAACGGGGTGAGCACTTTAATAAAATAGTCCGCTCATTAAAAAATTGAAAATTTTTTCTGCACAAACTAACTATAATTTACCTATTTATGATTATCAACTTATATGGACCACACTTCTTCTTTTGGGTGCTGGACTCATCATGGTTTATTCCTCGTCAGTTGATATAGCAGCAAGTAGTAAAGCACTTAATTTTAATAGTTATCATTACTTGATAAGGCAGTCGTTATATATATTAATAGGTTTTATTTTTGGATATATTGCTTTTTTGGTTCCTTTATATTTCTGGCAGAGAATTGCTCCTATTTTATTTATATTTGGATTAATTTTATTAGTTTTAGTGCTTATCCCTGGTGTTGGAAAGGAGGTGAATGGAAGTAGAAGATGGATATCATTGATTATCATTAATTTTCAACCATCAGAACTTGTTAAGCTTTTTACTGTAATGTACGCCTCAGATTATGTTTTAAGAAAATCTAAACAAATGAGAACCATTATTAAAGGCTTTTTACCAATGTTAGGAATAATTGTCCTAACAGGGTTCCTCCTTCTTTTGGAGCCTGATTTTGGAGCATTTACAGTAATTACAGTTATAGCGATGGGACTTCTCTTTTTAGGGGGACTCACATATAAAATATTTTTTAGTTTATTATTTTTTGCACCAATAAGTATCTACTATCTTATTACTTTGCAACCTTATAGGCTTGATCGAATTATTGGATTTTTAGATCCCTGGGATGACCCATTTGGAAAAAGTTACCAATTAACTCATTCATTAATGGCATTTGGTAGGGGAGAATTATTTGGTTCTGGGTTAGGAGCAAGCGTCGAAAAATTGCAATATTTACCTGAGGCACATACTGATTTTATATTAGCCGTTATAGGAGAAGAATTTGGTTTTTTAGGAGTCTCGATAATAATAATTTTATTCGCATTTTTAGTTGTTAGAATATTTGGAGTTGCTAAAGAGTCTATCCAAAATAAAAAGTCGTTTTCAGCATTAATGGCACAAGGCATAGGTTTATGGTTTGGGATACAAGGGATAATAAATATGGGAGTAAATTTAGGTCTTTTTCCAACAAAAGGCTTAACTCTTCCTCTTTTATCATATGGAGGCACAGGTATTTTGATAAATATGATTTCTATTGCAATTATTTTAAAAATTGACTTTGAAAACAGAAGAAATATGAGAGGACAATTTTATTAAAAAAATAAATATTACAGTTGCAGCAGCTGGGACGGGTGGGCATATAAATCCTGGAATAGCTATTGCAGAGATTTTACAAAAGAATGGATACAATATTTCATGGCTCGGGACCCCAAAAGGCATGGAAAACAAGTTAATAGATAAAATAAAATTTCAATTTTTCCCATTATCAATTTCAGGAGCGCGTAATAAAGGATTATTGAAATTAATTCGCCTACCTTTTTTAGTAATAATCTCAATAATTCAAGCAATAAAGGCACTCAAAGTTTCAAAGACAAAATTATTGATTGTAATGGGAGGTTATGTTTCCTTGCCAGCAGCATTAGCAGCTAAAATTTTAAATATAAAACTTATTGTGCATGAACAAAATTCAATACCTGGCTTATCAAATAAAATTTTATCTTTTATCTCTAATCAAAATTTTTCAGCTTTTCCAAATAGCTTAAGAAAATCAAAAATTATAGGTAATCCTATTAGGAAAGAGATAATGCAGGTGAGAAATCCAAAAAAAAGATTTTTAAATAGAAGGGGCCCATTAAGAATCTTTGTTTTTGGGGGTAGCTTAGGAGCAAAAGCATTCAATCAGCTCTTACCATTCATTTTTAAAAAAATAAATAATAAGAATAAACTATCGATTATTCATCAATCTGGTGAAAATATGTTTGAATTATTGAAAGAAAGCTATAAGGATGTAAGCTTCAAAGTTGAAATCAAAAAGTATATTTTTGATATGGAAAAAAAATACAATTGGGCAGATATTGTAATTGCAAGGTCAGGTGCCTTAACAGTTTCAGAGTTAATTCAATCAGGAACTGCTAGCATATTAATTCCCTATCCATCTGCTGTTGATGACCATCAATTCTTTAATGCTAAAATTCTAGAGGATGTAGGTGCTGCAAAAATTATTAGAGAGAAAGATTTAGAAAAAAAATTGATAGTAAATTTAGCTAACCTAGATAGAAAAAAATGTGAAGATATGGCACTAAAAGCAAAACAATTTCATAATTATGATGCATGCAATGAGGTTCTAAAGGCATGTAACTTTTTACTAAATGAAAAATAAAATAAAAAGAATACATTTTATAGGAATTGGTGGATCAGGTATGAGTGGTATTGCAGAAGTGATGCAAACGCTTGGCTTTATTGTAAGCGGATCTGATCTAGCAATCTCAGACTCAATAAAATCACTTAAGAAATTAGGCATAAAAGTCTATCCTCAACATGCTAAATCCAATATAAAAAAAGTAGATACGATAGTATTTTCAAATGCAATTTCAAGAAATAATCCTGAATTAATAGAAGCAAAAAAAAATAAAATACCGATAATCTCAAGAGCTGAAATGTTATCAGAACTTATGCGTTTTAAAAGAGGCATTGCAGTTGCAGGAACGCATGGAAAAACTACAACTACAAGTTTAATAGCCTCAATATTGACCGAAGCTAAAATTGATCCTACATATGTTATTGGTGGAAGATTAAATTCGATGCTTAAGAATTCAAAGCTTGGTAAGAGTGATGTAATGATTGTTGAAGCTGATGAATCAGATGCATCATTTCTGCACCTAAACCCAATTAACACCGTCGTTACAAATATAGACAAAGATCATCTTGAAAACTATCAAGGTAACTTTGAAATGCTTAAACAAACTTATATAGATTTTATCCATCAAGCCCCATTTTATGAAAATATATTTTTATGCATTGACGATAAAATTTTAAAATCAGTAATACCTAAAATTTTAAGACCTATAGTAACTTACGGAACATCAGAAGAGGCACAAATTAGGGCAATAGATATTAATCATGAAGGTAGAAAGGTAAAATTTAAGGTAATTGATAAAAAATATACCAAAAAAAAATTTACAGTTTCAATAAATTTTCCAGGAGAACATTTTGTTAGAAATAGCCTTGCTGCAATCGCAGTTGCACTTGAGTATCATGTGTCCATAAAAGATATAAAAAATGCATTAAGTAATTTTGATGGTGTGGGAAGAAGATATGATATATATGAAAATATTAGTAAAGATAAAAAAAATATAACCGTTATAGATGACTATGGGCATCACCCTACAGAAATTGAGGCAGTAATTAAGGCAACAAAGAAGGCATTCCCTAGGCGCGAAATAAATTTAGTCTTCCAGCCACATCGATACTCCCGAACAAGAGATTGTTTTGATGAATTAGTTAGAGTGCTTCAGTTACCTAATCAGACTTTTTTATTTGACATTTATTCTGCAGGAGAGACAAAAAAAAACCAAATATCATCCAAAAATATAATAAAAAAAATAAAACTAAAAAAAGTAATATACCTAAATAATTTTCTTGATGCTGAAAAAACTATTGTAAAAAAAATTAATACAAATTCAATTGTTCTTATCATGGGAGCGGGAAATATTTCTGAATTTGTTAGATCTTTTGTAAAAAGTTAAGATGGAAAAAAATAAGATTTATAAGAATGTGAGTCTAACAAAATTTAATAGCTGGAAAGTGGGAGGTAATGCAGAAAACTTTGTAATCTGTTCTGACATTAATTTTTTATGTCAATTAATTAAGAATAATAAGGTACAAAAACCGATAAAATTTATCGGACTGGGATCAAATATTCTTGTTAGAGATAATGGAGTTAAAGGAACAACGATTGTAATGCACAAAGGCTTGAACAATTTTTTCAAAGAAGAGGAGCTATTTTATTCAGAGGCTGGGTTAAGCTGCTCTAAATTCTCAAAATTGATAGCTAAAGAGGGATATACCGATTCAGCATTTTTATGCGGTATCCCAGGCACCATTGGTGGAGCATTAGCAACAAATGCGGGTTGTTATGGTTCTGAAATATGGAGTTATGTTAAAAAAGTAAAGATGATAAATGTTAATGGAGATTTAATTGAGAGAGGTCTAAATGATTTTAAAGTAGGGTATAGAAAAATTCTAAAGAAAAACGTAGCAGAGAATTTTGTAGGGGCTTGGTTTACTTTCCCAAAAGGGGGAAAAAATGAAGCTGAGGAAAGTATAAGGAAATTATTAGCTCATAGAAAAAGTTCTCAACCATTAAGCTGGCCTTCAGCTGGTTCAACATTTAAAAATCCTCATAATAATCATGCTGCAAAACTTATTGAAGATTGTGGTTTAAAGGGCTTTAAGATTGGTGATGCTAAAATTTCAGAAAAACATGCAAATTTTATTATTAACCTTGGATCCGCAAAAGCAAAAGATATTGAAGATTTAATAAAACATATAAAAAAAATTGTTTTAAAAGAGACGAATATTAAATTGATACCAGAAGTTGAAATTATTGGAGATGCTTAATGAATAAAAAAGCTTTCGGTAAGGTTGCCGTTCTCCTAGGGGGCACGTCAAATGAAAGAGAAATTTCAATTAATAGTGGGCAATCTGTTTTGAAGGCACTCAAGCGAAATGGTATTGATGCTACTGGGATTGATCCAAAAACTGAAAATCTAGAGCATGTAAAACTGTTTGATCGAATTTTTATTTGCCTCCATGGAAAAGACGGTGAGGATGGAAAAATACAAAAGTATTTAGATCGCTTAAAAATTCCATATACGGGAAATGGGGCAGCGGCTTCCTTACTTTGTATGAACAAATATTTAGCAAAAAAACAATGGGTAAAAGATAATGTACCAACACCTTTGTCTATGTTAGCTAATTCCTCAGATGACTACAAAATGCTAAAAAAATATTTAGGTGATCAATTTATTCTGAAACCAGCTTCATCAGGATCAAGTTTAGGGGTGAGTATAGTAAAAAATAATAATGATTTTATTCAGGCTTTTAATGATGCAACTAAAATTGATTCAACTGTAATTGCTGAAGCATATATAAGTGGTAGTGAATATGCTATTCCAATTTTAAATGGTGCCCCACTTCCCATTATAGAAATTATACCTAAAACAAATTTTTATAATTTTGACGCAAAATATAACCGTCAGGATACAGAGTTTATATGTCCAGCTAATTTATCTGGGGAATTTGTCGAGAAAATTAATCAAAAATCACTTGATGCTTTTTTTTCGTTAGGATGTACTGGTTATGGGAGAGTAGACTTTATGGTGGATATAAAGAAAAATTTGTTTTTTATTGAGGTAAATACTATTCCTGGATTAACTAACCATAGCTTGATGCCGATGTCTGCGAAAGCGTTAGGAAAAGATTTTGATGAATTAGTGTTTGATATATTGGGTGAGACCTGTGATTAATTCTCTATCAATGATAAAAAAAATGACGTATTTAGTTTTTGGTCTAATTTTTGTATGTATTTTTTTTTTAATGAACCATATATTTAACTATGCAAATCTCCCCATTAATAAAATATTAATAAAAGGACAATATCAACATATTGATAGAGAACAAATTAATTTAATTACAAAAGAATACGTTCAAGGTAATTTTTTCAATGTAAATTTATATGAGGTTAGATCTGCTTTTAAGCAGTTGCCATGGGTAAGAGATGTCGATTTAAGAAGAAAATGGCCAGATCAATTAGAAGTTATTATTGAAGAACATAAACCAATTGGTAGGTGGGACGGGATTGGACTTGTCAATGACAAAGGTGAGATATTTATTGCCTCTACAGAAGATAATTTACCCATTTTTGTGGGGCCAGAGAATTTTGTAAAAGAAATGACGATTAAATTTAGAGAAATTAATAAAATTTTAGATAAAGAATTAATACATATCAGTATAATCAAACTTTCTGAGAGACTTTCATGGGAAATTAAAACAAATAACTTCATAAGGGTAGTTTTAGGTAAGAAAAATATATCCTCTAGAGTTAAAAGCTTTATTGAAAACTATCAATTTGTATTAGCAGAATTGAAAAGCGAGATTGATTATGTTGATATGCGTTACAGAGATGGATTCTCTGTTAGAAAAACAAAAAAGAAAAATAAGGGCAAAACTTTGAATAGTACAATCTAATGATTAAAAATAAAGATGAAAATAACCTTATTGTTGCGCTTGATGTTGGTACATCAAAGATTGTCGTTATTGTAGCTGAATTAATGCCAGATGGTGTTCTGAAGATTATTGGTCTTGGACAACATGTCTCAAAAGGATTAAAAAAAGGAGTCGTTGTAAATATAGAAAGTACAATGCAAGCAATCCAAAGGGCTGTTGAAGAAGCTGAATTAATGGCTGATTGTAAAATTAAGGATGTTTATACGGGTATAGCTGGCAGTCATATCAAAAGTTTAAATTCTCATGGTATGGTAAAAATAAAAGATTCAGAGGTTTCTCAGATGGATATTGATAGAGTTATTGAAACAGCTCAAGCTATTACATTACCGCCTGACCAACAAGTCTTACATATTCTTACTCAAGAATATGTTGTTGATCAACAACATGACATAATTGAGCCTATTGGAATGAGCGGAATGAAGCTCGAAGTAAAGGTGCATATTATTACTGGAGCAGTTGCCGCCGCACAAAATATTATTAAATGTATTAAGCGATGTGGCTTAGATGTGACTGAGTTAGTATTACAACCTCTGGCTTCTGCTGAAGCCGTTCTTACTAAGGATGAGAGAATACTGGGCGTATGTCTTGTCGATATAGGCGGTGGTACAACAGATATTGTAGTTATTAAAAATGGACAAATTCAACATACGGTTGTTATTCCCATAGCAGGTGATCAAATTACTAATGACATATCAGTTGCATTTAGAACACCTAACCAATCTGCAGAGGATATCAAAATTAACCATGGCTCAGCTATAACTAATATGGCTTCTGCTAATGAAATTATTGAAATTCCTTTGGTTGATGGTAGAGATCCAAAAAAAATAACAACTCTTTCCCTATCTCAAGTTATCCAACCGAGAATGGAAGAGCTTTTTGATTTGATAAAAAATGAATTGATTAGAAGTAAAACGATGGATGCAATTTCATCTGGAATTGTTATTACCGGTGGTTCGTCAATGTTAAATGGTGCAGTTGAATTGGCAGAATCAATTTTTGGTGTTCCAGTTCGCTTAGGTTTGCCAAGAGATATTGATGGCTTACTTGAGGTCATTGAAAATCCAAGATATGCAACAGGTGTTGGCCTTCTTAAAATGGGTAAAGAGGATAAAGACAAGGATACTAATTTGCATTTGGATGGGAATACAATAACTAATATACTTAAAAAGATGAAGTTATGGTTTCAAGGAAATTTTTGATAATTTCAAAAAAAATAAGGGTAATTTATGTTTGAAATGATAGATGACAAAGGTCAAAAAGCGTTGATAAAAGTAGTCGGTGTGGGAGGGTGTGGAGGCAATGCTGTAGATTTTATGATTGAAAAAAATGTTCAAGGCGTAGAATTTATATGTATTAATACTGACCTTCAAGCATTAAAGAAAAGTCAGGCTAGTACCATTATCCAAATTGGAGATAATTTAACAAAAGGTTTGGGCGCTGGTTCACGTCCAGATACTGGTAAACAAGCTGCAATAGATGATAAAGAGAAGATAGTTCAAGCCATTCAAGGAGCGGATATGCTTTTCATTACTGCAGGTATGGGGGGAGGTACGGGTACAGGAGCGACTCCAATTATTGCTCAAGCAGCAAAAGAACTAGGCATACTGACGGTAGCAGTTGTTACAAAACCTTTTGACTTTGAAGGCCGAAGAACTCAAATTGCAAAAGAAGGAATCAGCGAATTAGTAAATTATGTTGATTCATTAATAGTGATTCCAAATGAAAAGTTGATGGGAGTTTTGGGTGAGGAAGTTACTTTTGTAGATGCATTTGGAGCTGCCAATAACGTTTTAAATAGTGCGGTAGAAGGTATTGCAGAAATTATTAATAATCCAGGCTTGATCAATGTAGATTTTTCAGACGTTAAAACAGTTATGAGTGAAATGGGGGTAGCAGTAATTGGTTCAGGATTTTCTGAAGGACCAGATAGAGCATTATCGGCAGCAAAAGAGGCTGTTTCATGCCCATTATTGGAAGAAGTCAATTTAAATAATGCAAAAGGAATTTTGGTGAATATTTCTGCGAGTAAAGATTTTAAAATGCGAGAATATTTTGAAGTTATGGATCATATAAAAAAATACGCAGCTGAAAATGCTTCAATTATTGTTGGAAGCGTTATAGACGATTCTTTAAATAATCATTTGAGAGTAACAATGGTTGCAACGGGCTTATCGAGTCCAGTAAATTCAAATGAACTTCACCATAATGAAGAAATAGAGTCATCTGGCTTCAATAATGACGATACAAATGTTATTGAGGAGATAAACTTTTCCCCTGAGGATAGTGATGGGTTAAATGTATTTGAAGAAAATGTAGAAGGAGGTGTTGAGCTACCAGGGATAGGGGATGAGAGTGACTATGATACTCCGTCATTTTTAAGGTCAAGGGATAAAGAAAAGAATGATTTTTCAAAAAACGATTAGAAATGAAATAAGTGAAGTAGGAGTTGGCCTTCATTCAGGAGAAAAAGTTAAATTAACACTTAAGCCTGGGGAAGAAGGACAAGGTATTGTTTTTAAAAAAACTAATCAAAAGAAAGAATCCCAGGTCAAAGTAAACCCAACTATAGTGCTTGACACGAGGTTATGCTCAACAATTGGGAACCAAGATTTTCAAATAGCAACTGTTGAACATTTAATGTCAGCACTTTGCGCATCAGGGATTGATAATATAACAATCGAAGTTTCAGGTTCTGAAATACCCATAATGGATGGAAGTGCTATTACCTTCATACATTTAATTAAATCAGCTGGAATAGTAGACCAACAAGCACCCAAAGAATTTATTCGAATTAAGAAAGCTATTGAGGCAAGACAAGAAGACAAATTTGCAATCTTTGAGCCCCACCAAGGGTTTGTAATAGATTTTACAATAGATTTCCCGCATCCAGTTTTCAAAACTGAGGACAGTCATGTGAACATTGATTTTTTTCAAGACTCCTATGTACAAGATATTAGCAGAGCTAGAACATTTGGCTTTATGCAAGAGGTTGAGGCACTCAGATCTAACGGATTAGCAAGAGGTGGTTCACTTGACAATGCAATTGTAGTAGATGAATATAAAATTATTAATAAAGATGGTTTAAGGTATAAGGATGAATTTGTAAGGCACAAAATACTTGATGCGATGGGTGATTTGTTTATGCTAGGAAAGCCATTGTTAGGTAAATTTACAGCATTTAAATCAGGCCATGAACTAAATAATAAATTAATTAGAAAATTAGCAGAAAACCCAGATACGTGGGAGGTTGCAACATTAGATTTGGAGAATGATGACACAGCTCATTTAGCTAAACAGTATCTTGATTCAAAATCTGAGTATGAATCACCGGACTACATTACTTAATTATGATTTTCTTGAGACTAGCAGGCATTCTTATATTAATTGGAATTATTGTCTTGGCAATTTTTTATATTGTTACGAAAAATAAAAAGTACCTTCAATTAATTCGTTTAATTTTAAATTATGTGATTTATGCCAGCATTATTATTTTACTGATATATTTTCTGTTCAGAATTATCCATACATAAGTAATGCACACAATATCAATTTTTGGTTGTTCAGGTTTTATTGGTACAGAACTGATCGGCCAATTAGCAAAAAAAAGTTATAAGATTTGTGTTTTTACAAGAAACAAAATAAAAGCAAATCATTTAAAAGTATTTCCCAATGTAAAATTAGTTTTATACTCTGAGAATTCTAATTTTAATCAATTGTTAGAAGGAACTGATGTATTAATTAATTTAATTGGTATTTTGCATGAGTCAAAAAAGAATCAGTTTATAAATATTCATGAGGGTTTAGTAAAGAAAATATTAAAAGGAGCTAAAAAAGCAAAAGTAACAAGATTGATCCATGTCAGCGCACTTAAATGTGATACTCCGGGCAACAGTAAATATTTATTCTCAAAATTTCGTGGTGAGAAAGCAGTTACTACAATATTTAGAAATAAAGAATGGACAATTTTAAGGCCCTCTATTATTTATGGGTCAAACGATAAATTTTTAAATTTATTTATTAAATTAATCAAATTCCTACCTGTAATTTTTCTGATTTCACCACAAGCAAAGTTTCAACCAATTGACGTTGATGATTTTGTAGACATTTTGATAAAAGTCATTGACAGTAAAAAATCTTATCAAAAATCCCTAAACATAGCAGGACCTAAAATATTCACATTCTATGAAATTATTAATGAAATTAAAAATAGCCTTAATAAAAAAAATATTATTATTCCATTAAATAAAAAATTATCAGTATTTGTCGTAGGCTGCCTTGAATTATTACCAGTAAAGATAGTGACAAGAGATAATTTAAAATCTATGGAAATTGAAAATACTGCACATATAAATGATTCATATCAATATAAATCAAGCTTAAGGCGATTGTCATCTTACCTCAAAAAAAATAGTGAATAACTTATGAAAATTTTTTTAGTTGGAGGTGCATTAAGGGATAAATTTTTAAATATTCCAATAAAAGATAAAGACTATGTAGTTGTTGGAAGCACCCCAGAAGAAATGATAAAAAAAGGATTTAAGCCAATTGGTAAAGATTTTCCTGTTTTTATTCATCCCGATACAAAGTATGAATATGCACTTGCAAGAACTGAAAAAAAAATTGGTATTGGTTATCATGGGTTTAAGTTTTATGCATCCCCAAAGGTAAACTTGGATGAGGACCTAAAAAGAAGAGACCTGACAATAAATGCTATTGCTCAGGATGAGGATGGGAATATTTATGATCCATACAATGGGCAAATTGATATTGAAAAAAGAATTCTGCGGCACGTAAGTGATGCGTTTATAGAAGATCCACTAAGGGTTTTAAGAGTGGCTAGGTTTGCTACGTTAGATGAAAAATTTGTAATTCATAAGGATACGCTTAACCTACTGAAACAAATTGTTTTGAATGAAGAATTAAAATCATTAGCAGTCGAAAGAGTAGTAGTAGAAATAAAAAAAGGTTTAGAAGGAAAAAAACCTAGTCAGATGTTTCGCTGCTTATGTGAATGTGGTGCATTAAATCAAATTTTCCCAGGTATTAATCCTAATAAAAAAACAAATTCAGATTATGTTGAACTAGGGCTAATGATTGAAAAAGATATTGTAAATATTCCTCCTGACAATAAGCTTCTGTTGATATTACTGATCCCATTTTTTTCTAAAAATTTTTCTGTAGTTAAAGGAAACTATTCCTCAAAAGAAGAAAAAAATTTATTAGAACATTTAAAGCTTTCGAACGCACAGAAAAAATTGTATGAAAGTTTAAAATATGAAAAAGAGAATTTTGATAACTTCTTTAGCTTACAGCCTAAAGAAAAACTTGATTGTTTAAATCGTCTAGATTTTTTTCGAAGACCTGAAATTATCTTTGCAATTCTAAATATGTTGATAATTCTTAATACTATAAAAATTAAATCACTCAATTCTAATTTATCAAGCAATAATGACATTAAAATTCGTGAGTGTTTTGAAAAATATGAGCCTGATGAGGGTGTTGAAAACATTAATGGTGATGGACCTAATGAGGATATAGACGAAGTTTTTATAAAAAATAAATTAAAATTATTAAAAAAAATGACGCATTTATTAAATACAATAATTGACCTATCAGGTAAGACAAAGCAATCATTTGACTCAACTATGGATGGCGATCAGATAAAAATGAAAATTTATAATGAAAGGCTAATGATTTTAGAAATATTAGAGGGTCAATAAATCGCTAACTTTTTCTATTTTCTTATCAATGAATGAATGTTGAGTTATTTCATCGGTAATCCAGATAGTTGAAAGTCCAAATTTTTTTGCTGTTTTGAGGTTTTCTTTTATATCGTCAACAAAAATACCCTCTTTAATATTATATTTTTTTAAAAAAAATTCCATGCTACCCTGATTAGGTTTAGGAATAAAATCAGAATCCTCAATAGTAAATACTTCATCGAACATTTCATAAACTTTTGAAATTTTAAGAATTCTATGTGTGTAATCCTTCGGTGCATTTGTATAGATAATTTTTCTGCCTTTAATTTTTGATATTGTTTCTTTCAAGTTAATTTCTGGAGTGACAAGATCGTTGAAATCTTGTAAATCATGAGTAGTCGCTAAAAAATCGATCGGATTAATATTGTGATGTTTTATTAGCCCTTTAAGTGTTGCGCCATATGTGTCCCAATAGTTTTGTCTTAATTCGCTTGCATCCTCAATACTTATATCTAAATAAGAGGATATGTATTCATTCATTCTTGTATTTACAAGTGGAAAAATCTTTGATTCTGCATCATGTAAGGTATTATCAAGGTCAAAAATCCAAGTGGTAGGCATCTAATGTGACTTAATAAGTGTACCAACACCCTGGTCAGTTAAAATTTCGAGGAGTAATGCATGCTCAACTCTCCCATCAATGATGTGAACACTGTTCACTTTACTTTTGGCAGCATGTACAGCAGATTGAATTTTAGGAAGCATACCACCAGAGAGGATTCCTGATTTGATAAGACTATCGATCTCATCAGCTACAAGACCAGTAATTAATTTTTTATTTTTATCAAGAACACCTTTTGTATTAGTCATTAGTACTAATTTTTCACTGCTCATAACTTCAGCAATTTTTCCTGCAACCACATCAGCATTAATATTATAAATCTGATCATCATTACCAAAACCAATGGGAGAAATAACTGGAATTGATTTATTCGAAATAAATTCATTTATGAATTTTTTATCAATACTCTCTATTTCTCCAACGTAACCTAAATCAACGGTACCCTTTTTTAGATCATTATCGTTAACTAGTAATTTTTTAGATTTAATAAAACCAAGAGATTCTTTTTTTGAAAGGCTGGACGCATCACCCCCGTTTCTTTTAATTAATTCTACAATTTCTAAATTTATTGAGTTTAGAACATCGTAAACGACATCCATTGTCTCCTTATCTGTAACTCTCATCCCATTATAAAATTGACCTTTTTTACCAATTAGATCTAAACTTTTGTTAATCTGGGGGCCACCTCCATGCACGATAATAGGATGCATTCCAACTAACTTCAAAAGAACTACATCTTTAGCGAAAGAATTTTTTAATTTATCATCAATCATGGCGTTGCCACCATACTTAATCACCATAATTTTTTTGGTAAACTTTTTTATATAAGGCAAAGCTTCACTTAAAATTTTTGCTTTTTCGTTGGGTGTCATTTTAAATTCTTAATTAATTTATTGTATTTAGTCATTATTTTATAGCCTTTTAGTTAAGTATTTAGAATTTCGTTCAGATTGATAAGTTTTCTTCTTAAATGGCGGCATCAATTCTTTTGTTTTTTCTTTAAATCCATTTTCAGCAAACCAGTGTTCTGATTGTGTGGTAAGAATAAAAATTTCATCATATTTAAGTTTTTTAGCTTCCAGCTCACAAAATTTTAAGAGTTTTTTACCAAAGCCCTGTCTTTGATATTTAGGTTCTATGGAAAAGCTGGCTAGTTCTAATGATTCTTTGAAGGAATTAAGAGAAACACATCCAACAAATTTTTTATCATGTTCAAGAACATAAAATTGATTAATCATTCCTTTTATTTGAGTTAAATCTCTTTCTATAAGAATTTTTTTCTTTTCAAGTGGAAATAGGATTCTGTAAATATCTTTTATATCGCTCTCTATTGCCTTTCTAAAGCTCTCCAAAGCAAATTCTGTCAAAATAGTTCCAGAGCCTTTTTCAGTAAAAAGCTCTTCAATTAATGATCCATCAATATGTCTGTTGATTAAGTGGACTTTTTTTATTTTATTTTTGATAGCGAATACACTACTTTTTAGAATATTGAAATCATCATAAGATAAATTCTGCGCACTTTCTGGTGAAGGTTTTTCCTCGATATGGGAGATTAGCTTGTGTGCCTTCTCTGAAGTTAGCTCAGGAATAAGCTCTCCTCTTTCGTTGAGAATACCGTTTGCATCGACGTAATAAATCAGCTTATCCGCATTAATAGCAGCAGCTATGTTTGCAGCAGTTTGCTCATAAGATAAATTAAATATCTGTCCAATTGGAGAGTAGCCTATGGGGGAGACAATTACGATTTCATGATGATTTAATTTATTCTTTATAGCTTCCACATCTACCCCTCTTATCTTTCCAGTCGATTCCATATCAATCCCATCAACAATACCAACTGGCATCGCTGTAAGAAAGTTACCACTTGAAAGATGCATTCGCTCAGACACGGACTTAATAGTTGATAATGTCGCTTCAATTTTAATTCGTATCGCACCATTCACTTCGATAACATGTTTAAGAGCAGCGCTGCTTGTAACACGCATATTTTTTACCAGTCTTACTGGGATTTTATTTTTTATTAATATGCTCTCAACTTGTGGTCTTGCTCCATAAACTAAAATGACCTTAATGTTAAGTGAGTGTAAAAGATTAATATCCTGGGCAATTTTTTCAAATTGATTCTCATTAAAAATGCAACCACTTAGCGCAATTACAAAGATATTTTGATTGAATAGATTAATATATTTAGCTGATAACCTAAAATTTTGTATGAAAGAGCTTTGGGCTGCGGCATCTAAAGTGTCAACAGATGATTGATTAAAAAAATATTGAGGGGGAACTTTAAAGATCTCAACTAATTGATTTATTAGATTTGCTGATACTTTCAACGCTCCCGTCTCTATTCTTGATAGGTTGCTTGCGCTGATATTCAGTTTATTAGCTAACGTATTTAATGTTAAACCTCTTTCCTTACGTTTTTGCCTAATGATATTACCAGTATTATTTTGCATTTTTTGCAAACAAATTTATTTAAACTCTTAAATTATACCAAAATAATATTATTATTATGCAAAATCGCCATATTTATATTGTAAAATTGCAATTATTGCTAAAGGTGCTGTTTCTGTCCTTAAAATTCGTGGTCCTAATTGTATATTCATGCAATTCTTCTGCTTAAGAAGCAAAACTTCATCTTTGCTGAACCCACCTTCAGGTCCAATAAAAATATTAATATCTCCAGAATAATCCTTCGGGAGATTGCTTGATTTTTGATGATTATCAGGGTGAAGAACTAAACTAAGTGAATCTTTTAGCGATTTGATTTCCTCTGCAATCTGATCAAATAAAATAGGAGATTTGATAATAGGTATTTTTGACCTTCCTGATTGTTCACATGCTGATATAGCGACTTGTCTCCAATGTAAGAGTCTTTTTTTAGCTCTATCTAAACTAAGTTTGATAGTGCTCCTTGAGCTGAAAATAGGTTGAATAGTGCTTACACCTAATTCAGTTGCCTTTTGAATAACCATATCCATTTTTTCATTTGAGGATATTGATTGAAATAAATTAATACTTATAGGTGATTCATTATCGTTTTGCTCCTTAGATAAAATTTCAACATTTATAGTTTTTTTATTAATACCATTCACTTGGCCCTTATACTCAAACCCATCACCATTAAATAAGATGAGAGGGTCATTTACTTTAATTCTCATTACTCGAAGAGCATGGTGACTCGCGAATTCATCTAGAATAATAATCTGATTTAAATCAAGTGAATTTGAATGGTAAAATCTATACATATATTTCTATATCATACATAACGGAGAAGAGTTTTGGCTAGCCTAACAACACCAATTTGTGATTTTGGATGGAGTGCAAAGGATTTTCAATTACTAGGGGTTGATAATAAACATTGGAATATAGAAAGCATTAAAGGAGTTAACGGGCTGGTGATAATGTTCATTTGTAATCATTGTCCCTATGTAAAAGCAATTCTACCTAGGCTTGTTCGGGATGTTAATGAATTAAAAAATTTTGGTATTAGTACAATTGCAATTTCCAGCAATGATGTCTTAAATTATCCAGAAGATTCATTCGAAAATATGAAGTTATTAGCTGAAGAAAATCATTTTGAATTTCCTTATGTATGTGATGAAACACAAGAAATAGCAAAAGCATACGATGCTATTTGTACGCCAGATTTTTTTGGATTTAATTCAAAATTGGAGTTGCAATATCGTGGTCGATTTGATTCTACTGGCAGAGGAGAACCTCAACCAAATAATGAAAGAGATTTATTTGAGGCAATGAAGTTGGTCGCTATCACACAAAAAGGTCCAGAAACACAACATGCAAGTATTGGTTGTTCAATCAAATGGAAAGAGACGCATATTTAACTCATAGATAACTTGATTGTGGCCTTAGTTTAGTTAATAATTTAGTGTTTAAAGGTATCAAAAAAATGCATTAGTTAAATAAACAATGCAATCAATTTAATTTTGGGAGGAAGTATGGCAACGAGACAGGATTTAGCTAACGCTATTCGCGCTTTATCAATGGATGCAGTTCAAAAGGCAAGCTCAGGACATCCTGGAGCGCCAATGGGTATGGCAGAAATAGGGGAGGTTTTGTGGAATCACCATCTCAGCCATAACCCTAACAACCCTGATTGGGCAAACCGTGATCGTTTTATTTTATCTAACGGCCATGGCTCAATGTTGATTTATTCACTTCTTCATTTAACAGGCTATGACCTACCTATGAAGGATATTGAAAATTTTAGACAGATCCATTCAGCTTGTGCAGGTCACCCTGAATATGGTTATGCGCCTGGCATTGAGACTACAACAGGCCCATTAGGTCAAGGCATTAGTAATGCTGTTGGTTTTGCAATGGCTGAGAAGCTTATGGCGAATCAGTTTAATAAACCTGGACACGAAATCGTAGATCATCACACATATGCTCTCCTTGGTGACGGTTGCTTGATGGAAGGTGTATCACATGAATCATGTGCTCTTGCAGGAACTTGGGGTCTTGGAAAGTTGATTGCTTTTTGGGATGATAATGGTATCTCAATCGATGGTCATATTGAAGGCTGGTATACAGATGATACAGGGGCTCGTTTTGAGGCATATGGGTGGCATGCTATTAGAGACGTTGATGGGCATGATCCAGAGGCTATTGATAAGGCAATTAAAGAGGCAAAAAAAGTAACTGATAAACCAACACTTATTTGTTGTAAAACAATTATTGGTAAAGGTTCTCCAAATAAAGCTGGTTCTCACGGCTGTCACGGTTCCGCTTTGGGCGATGATGAAGTTGCATTAGTCCGAAAAGAAATAGGTTGGGAACATGCCCCCTTTGTAATACCTCAAGATGTGTACGATGGATGGAATCAAAAAGATAAAGGTGATGCTCGTGAACAAGAATGGAATGCTAAGTTTGATGCTTACGCAAAAGAGTTCCCAGAGATGGCAGCTGAATTCAAAAGAAGAATGTCGAATGGGCTTCCAGCTGACTGGGAAAAACAAGCAAATGCTCTAATTAATGATGCAAACAACGCAGCCGAAAAAGTTGCGACTAGAAAAGCATCACAAAATGTAATCACTGCGCTTGCACCTATTTTGCCAGAATTTGTAGGCGGTTCTGCTGATCTGACAGGTTCAAATTTAACAAGCTGCCCGAGTTTTGAGCATGTGAGTGGTAAAAAACCAGGTAATTATATTTCATATGGTGTCAGAGAGTTTGGTATGGCTACAATCATGAATGGTATGGCATTGCATGGTGGTTTACTGCCTTTCGGTGGAACCTTCCATATGTTCACTGACTATATGAGAAATGGTATGAGAATGTCGGCGCTTATGAAGCAACGTGTAGTTTATGTTCTAACGCATGACTCTATTGGCCAGGGTGAAGATGGACCAACACATCAACCAATCGAAACGACTTCCGGATTGAGATTTATTCCAAGGATGGAAGTTTGGCGACCATGTGATGCAACAGAAACTGCGACGGCTTGGGTTGCGGCTGTTGAAAATGTTGAAAACCCAACCAGTTTAGTATTAAGTAGACAGGGTATGGGGTTTCATTCAAGAACATCTGAACAAATCGCCAATATTAAAAAAGGTGGTTATATACTTTCTGATTGTGATGGTGATGCTAAAGTCATTATTATTGCAACAGGGTCAGAGGTTGACCTTGCTATAGGAGCTCAAGCAAATTTAAAAGATGAGGGTATTCATGCAAGAGTTGTATCAATGGCTTGTACTCAAGCTTATGATAGACAAGATCAAGCATATAAAGATAGTGTGTTGACACCAGGTGTGAAAAGAATTTCAGTTGAAGCGGGTGTAACAGACTATTGGAGAAAGTATGTAGGTCTTGATGGTGCTTGTGTTGGTATAGATACCTATGGCGAATCAGCGCCAGGTAAGGTTGTATTTGAACACTTTGGTTTCACTGTGGATAATGTTGTTAAAACAGCAAAATCAGTTCTGTAATTCAAATTAATATTCATTAAGGGTAGCTTTGCGGCTACCCTTATTTATTTTTAGATTAGGGGAATGATGTGTCAGTAAATGTAGCTATATCTGGATTTGGAAGAATCGGCAGACTCGTTTTAAGGGCCATTTTTGAACACAACAGAAAAGATATTAATGTGGTTGCGGTTAATTGTAGCCGGGGTGACATTCAAAGTCATGCCCATCTACTCAAGTACGATACGGCCCACGGTAAATTTGATGCAGAAATTCAGACCGAAGATGATTTCTTTATTGTTAATGGGCAGAAAATTAAATACCTGAATACTAGAGATCCAAAAATGCTTCCATGGAAAGAATTGGATGTGGATGTTGTATTAGAGTGCACGGGCGCCTTTAAAGGTAAAAAATCAAGTGAGTTTCATATAGAACAGGGGGCGAAAAAAGTTTTAATTTCTGCGCCTGGAGAATCCGATATAGACGCCACAGTCGTTTATGGTGTGAATCATGAAATACTTAAATCTAGTGATGTCTTTGTATCCAATGCCTCTTGTACAACAAATGGATTAGCACCGCTAGTTAAAGTTATTCAAGACGCACTTGGTATTAAATCAGGGCTTATGAATACGATTCATTCATATACCAATGATCAATCGTTATTAGATAATATGCATAAAGATATAAGGCGAGCCAGAGCTGCATCAGGCTCTATGATCCCGACAAAAACAGGGGCAGCCTCAGCGGTCGGTTTAGTAATACCAGAAGTAAAAGGCAAGTTAGACGGAATTGCAGTCCGTGTGCCTACCAATAATGTATCGTTAGTTGATCTCACTATAGTCACAGAAAAGCAAACTTCAAAAGATAGTGTAAATAATATAATGAGAAAAGCATCTGAAGATAATTTAAAAGGGATTTTGGTTTATAACGAGGAACTGCTAGTGTCGGTAGATTTCAATCATACTTCTGCATCTTGTTATTTTGATTCAACGTTGACTAAGGTAAGCCCTGATGGAAACCTAGTAAAAGTTTTTGGTTGGTATGACAATGAATGGGGATTTAGCTGTCGGATGTTAGATACCGCTATCGCAATGATGAATGCAAAATAATTTTTCTAAAATGAATCAACTTCAAGATTTTGATTTAAAAAATAAAAAAGTTTTTATTCGCGCGGATCTAAATGTACCAATCAAGTCAGGAACAATAATATCTTCCCAAAGAATCGAAGCTTCATTAGCGACTATTAATTATTGTCTCAATGAAGGCGCAAAAGTTATGGTGACATCACACCTTGGGAGACCCAAAGAAGGTGAATATAATCCAGAATTTTCTCTACTACCTGTTGTTAAGTTTTTAGAAAATCACTTAAATAAAAAAATTAATTTAGTTAAGGATTGGACGACTCAATCCTTTAATGTGAAAATCGGAGAGGTCGTTGTATTAGAGAATTGTCGTTTTAATGTAGGCGAATCTGATAATGATGAAAGACTGGCAAAAAAATATGCAGCACTTGCAGACATCTTCGTGATGGATGCCTTTGGGACTGCGCATAGAAAACAGGCGTCTACATATGGGATTGCTCAATTTTGTCCTAAAGTTTGTGCGGGAAGACTTTTTTATAGTGAGTTAGAAGCACTTGAAAAAGTAGTGAAAAATCCAAAAACACCAATGGTCGCTATAGTTGGGGGTAGTAAAGTTTCTACAAAGCTCTCAATTTTAGATCAGTTGGCAGATAAGGTTAATCAATTAATTTTGGGAGGAGGGATTGCCAATACCTTCCTTAAAGCCCAAGGATTTAATATTGGAAATTCACTTCATGAAAATGATTTTATTGATTCTGCTAAAAAGATTATTCAAAAGCTTGAATCACGAGGGGCATCTTTACCTTTAGTGACTGATGTTATTTGTGGTAAAGAATTTAATGAAAATGAAACAGCAGTTAAAAAAAATATTAACGATTTAGAGCCAACGGACATGATTTTTGATTTAGGTCCTGAAACTATGAAGGGCATTACACAAAATTTAAAACAGTCGAAAACTATTCTATGGAATGGGCCGATAGGCGTTTTCGAATTTGACCAGTTTTCTAAAGGAACTGAAACCCTTGCGCATGCAATTACAAATTCGATCGCATTCTCTCTTGTTGGTGGTGGCGACACAATTGCCGCTTTAGAAAAATTTGGAATGATAAATAATATGTCTTATATCTCAACAGCAGGAGGAGCATTTTTAGAATTTGTTGAAGGAAAAAAGTTACCCGCTATAGATATTTTAGAGAAGCGAGCAACAATTGAACACTAGATCTCAACTAGACATTCAATCCTTACCATTGCTGAACCAAGGTAAGGTTAGGGATATATATGATATCAACCCAGAGAAAATGTTGATTGTCACAACTGATAGGATATCTGCCTTTGATGTCATTATGGATGAAACGATTTCATACAAAGGACAAGTACTAAATCAAATGGCAAAGTTTTGGTTTGAAAGGATTGAGGGCATTGTGCCCAATCATTTGACTCATGAAAAGGTCAGTGATTTTGTTACAGAAGATGAGGCATTAAGGATAAAGAATCGAGCGGTAGTGGTTAAAAAATTAACCCCTATCCCAATTGAGGCGATAGTTCGTGGATATTTAGTCGGCAGTGGCTGGAAAGAGTATCAAAAGGATCAATCTATCTGCGATATCAAATTACCATCTGGACTTAAACTTGCCAGCCAACTTCCAGAAACAATTTTTACCCCATCGAATAAAGCTGCAGTGGGTGCGCATGATGAAAATATTTCAATGGCAACGTGTGTTAAATTAATCGGACAAGATTTAACAGATCAAATCTCAAAAATTAGCCTTGAGATCTATAAGGTTGCCTATGAAATTGCATTTAAAAAAGGGATCATGATTGCTGATACAAAATTTGAATTTGGGACAGACAGTAGCGGTAAATTATTTATCATGGATGAGGTACTGACTCCTGATTCATCAAGATTTTGGTCAAAGGATAGCTACCAGGTGGGCACATCCCCCCATAGCTTCGATAAACAATTCATTCGAGATTGGTTAGAAAGTCAGGATTGGAATAAGACACCACCCCCACCGAAACTTCCTGATAATATTATCCAAAAAACAAGCCAAAAATATTTAGATATATTTGAAACATTAACTAGCAAAATAATTTCATAAATAAAGGAGTAGTAATGCATAAATTGAGAGTAAGTATTTTTTGGTCAATGATTTTAATTTTGTTAAAGGTTTCTTTTTCAAGCGCTTATGCGGAGACAAAGCCTGATTTTAAAAAATATGCTGCCGGTCCTGAGAGAAAAAAAGTTTTTATCAATTATGTCAGGCCCTTAATTGATAAGGCAAATGTTGGTATAAAAGAGGATAGAAAATTTGTCTTAAAACTTCATAATAATATTAAGAAGAGTAAAAAACGTAGTGAAATAGAAATGAAAAAATTATCTTCGTTAGCTACATATTATGAAGTGAAGGCAGGGCAATCAGTCAATCAACAATTGGTTGATTTAACAGAGAAGGTCAATATTTTTCCCGATAGTTTGATTCTTGCGCAAGCCAGTTTAGAGTCAGCTTGGGGGACATCAAGGTTTGCAGTTGAAGGAAATAATTTATTTGGGCAACATTGTTTTTCAAAGGGTTGTGGAATTAGTGCCCGCGGAGATAAAAAAGTAGAGGTGGCTAAATTTTCTTCTGTATACGCTAGCATTCAATCGTATTACCAGAACTTAAATTCTGGTAAAGCATATAAGAAATTAAGAAAGCTTCGTTCTGAAGAATTGTCGAAGCTTAAGAAAATGGATTCCCTTAAATTAACTGAAGGTTTATCTGATTACTCCACACTGGGTAATGGTGATTACGCAAAAAGACTTAATCAAGTAATTACGTTTAATAAGCTTCAACAATATGATAATTAAACTATGCTAAAAAAACTTGCAAAACTAAATACATTACAGCTAATCCTTTTAGCTTTTCTTATTACAGGACTTATTAATATCTCAATTGCTTACTTTGAAATTTCTGGTCTTTCAAATTTAAGGTCGGAACAGACAGATATTTTTTTCCCATCATCAAAAGTCATCGGTACAGTGTGGATGTTATTAATTGCAGGTTTATCTTATAGCTTTTCTGTCGTGGCTAAACAAAATGAATCCATTACGAAACACCTCATCTTTTTCTTCTTCATCTGTGTCACTTACCCTTTTTATACAATGGGTTTTTCATCACTCAGCATTATGATCTTAGGAAACTTGGTTACAATTTTTTATGGGAGTTTTATTGTAGGCCTTCTATATGCGTCATTTAAAAAGCAATCATTTGTTGTTAGTTTGATACCGATATGGGTTGTCTTTGTTACCTTCTTAATGTTTCGAATTTATTCTTAAAAACTCCCCATCACACCGACAGAACCGGATATGGAATGAATCTCATCTGAACTGTCCATGAAGTTCCCGGCGACATAAGCTTTAATGCCATTAGTGAGTTGATAATCAACACCCATACCTACATTGAAGTAAGTATTATCTTCATCACCCTTGAATGAGGTGGAGATACCATCGATTTGATAGTCTTGTTTCTCACCCGATACCATTTGACGATGGGCCACCCCAAATCGTGTGTTGGCAGTAAATGGGCTGTCTTTCTCATGATAGGTCATGCCGTATTCTGCTCTGGCAGTGACTTGTGAGATGTCTCTGGAATTCAGATGGTAGTATTTAGACTCACTGTAGGAATCAAGATATTCTTGGCTGAAGTCTAAGCCAAGCACCATATCATTATTGGTATTGCCTTTGGTTAAGACGGTTTTTAACCACTCAGCACCGACCACTAAATAAGTCGAATCATAATCTCCCGTGACATTCTCAGCACCGCCATCAGCTAAGTTATTTAACACGGTCCGTTTTGTGTCATTGTCTGACATCCCCACTAAGACTTTAGCAGAGAGGTCACCATTAAATAGTTGCGCTATTTTAGGTATGAGTGCACCGGCCATCACAGAATTACTTTCAATATGCTGCGTGGATAAGCCATAACTGGCATCACTATTTTCTAAATTAAAGACGAGATCAATCGGTTTATTGAATTGACTTAATTGACCGCCGATGGTCACCCCGCGTGCATTTTGATGAATCTCTTCAAAGTCTTTATCACGTTCTGATTTCGTGGTGTAAACATTCATCCAATAAGGCTCAACTTCGTTACGTGCGTAAGCACGTGTTCTTTCTGTTAAGTTTTGATTTATTTTAGTGGTTCTTAAATACAAACGATTACCCTCATCATCAATATTGGCCACACCCATGGTCTTAATATAGGTATTACTGACTAACACCGGCTGTTCTACATTCGCTTGAACCACCCAAGGTGTAGTTCCTGAGACAGTATAGTTGGCACTGGTGGCTAAGCCATATTGACTTTGACCGGATGACAGCTCATCGAACTCGATATCGTCAATAACATCAACATCGCCATCGCCATCTATATCTTCAGGTTCAATTGGATCCCAACCAGTAAAAATTAAAGTATTATTTGTTCCATTATTGACAATCGCACCCTCAATTCTTGCATTTCGATCTAGGTACACGGTATTGTTATCAGAGGTAGCACCTGCAGAGATGGCATTCCGAACAGCATCAATTCCCCCACTCACAAATACTTCATTGTGGTCACTTCTCGTAAATACAATTCCGTCTTGTGCTGAAGTAATTTGCCCGGTAATAGAGATGGTATTGTCATGGGCTGTGGTGTCGACCGCTGAACCAAAATGAACAGCCGCCTGATTAGCAAGTTGTGTTACGTTGCCATCGATAATAATGAGGTTATCTGTAGCTTGATTAAAAATTTGAATGGTGGGTGATCCTGAAGTCGCTGTTGTTGTTAGATTGCCATTCACCACAATCACGTTATTAGTTGCTCCTACACCACTGACTCGGATAGCTGAGTCACCTGAGGATTGCACATTGCCGTTCACCACGATATTGTTATCTGTTACAAAGTCCCCGGCAAAAATACCATTAGAGACAGTATTAATATTACCATTTACAGTTATCACATTATCGCTTGATAAATTATCAGCATCCGTACCCAATATTCGGACCCCATAGGCATTTGTCGCGCCGGTTATATTAATATCGCCGGTGAGTGTGACATTATTATTGTCAGCACTAGCATTAATAAGAATACCTGATAAAAAATTACCTGAAGTCGAAATGTTACCTGTGATATTGACTGTATTGTTACTTGCACTGCTCGAGACAGCTATCCCGTGGGCATTTGTAGCACTCCCATTGGTTATCGTTTCAATATCTCCAGTCATATTAATGACATTATTTACGGCATTGACGTTACTAATACGGATTCCCATAGCAGCATTTGCAGTGCCAGTGGTGGTCGTAATGTTGCCATCTATGGTGAGCGTGTTTGATCCATTTATGATGTTAATTCCTTTTTCATCTGTGGTGCTAATGGAGGAATCAATATCGATGGTTTGATTGCCGGAGATGGTAATACCACAGTTAGTTGCTGAGGTGTTTGAACAGTCATCAGCATAAACAGCAGTGGAGGATAAAAGTGCGGAGGCGACGAGTAATTTTAATTTTTTCAAATTATTCATATATATTTTTATATAAAAAAAGCCTACCGCAAAGGGCAGGCTTTGAAATTAGAATAAATATTATAGTATCGGAACGATAAGTAAAGCGACGATGTTAATAATTTTTATTAGTGGGTTAATCGCTGGACCCGCTGTATCCTTATATGGATCACCAACAGTATCACCTGTCACTGAAGCCTTGTGTGCTTCAGATCCCTTACCCCCATGATTCCCATCCTCGATGAATTTCTTAGCATTATCCCAAGCACCACCACCTGTACACATTGAAATCGCTACAAATAAACCTGTAACAATTGTACCCATCAGGAGTCCACCCAATGCCTTAGGACCTAAGAAGACACCTACGATAACCGGAACAGCAACCGGAAGTATTGAAGGAATTATCATTTCTTTAATTGCTGAGGCTGTTAATAAATCAACGGCTTTAGCATAATCTGGCTTTCCTTTACCCGTCATAATGCCTTTAATTGTTTTAAACTGACGTCTCACTTCCTCAACCACGGATGCGGCTGCTCGCCCAACGGCTTCCATTGCCATCGCTGCAAATAAGAAAGGAATAAGGCCACCAATGAATAAACCAATAATCACCATTGGATCACTTAAACTAAACTCTATATCAAATCCAGCATATTCAAGTTTATGAGTATAGTCTGCAAAAAGAACTAAAGCCGCAAGACCGGCTGAACCAATCGCATAACCTTTTGTGACCGCTTTTGTTGTATTACCCACGGCATCTAATGGATCAGTAATGTCACGCACTTTTTGTGGAAGACCTGCCATCTCAGCAATACCACCCGCGTTATCTGTAATAGGACCGTAAGCATCGAGTGCCACGATTATTCCTGCCATGCTCAACATAGATGTTGCTGCAATTGCAACTCCATAAAGTCCAGCGAAATCGAAGGAAGCATAAATTGCTGCACAAACTGAAAGAACCGGCAATGCAGTTGATTTCATTGAGACACCAATACCCGCGATAATGTTTGTTGCATGTCCTGTTTCTGAAGCTTTAGCCACATGCTGAACCGGCTTAAACTGTGTACCTGTGTAATATTCAGTAATCAAAACTAGTAACGCAGTCAATACTAAACCAACCACTGCTGAACCAAATAAAGCCGTAGCAGAAAAAGTTTGATCATCAATTTGAATTCCCTCAGGGAACATTTGAATGCTGACGTAATAAAATGCAATCGCTGAAAGAATACCTGCAACCGCTAGCCCACGATAAAGCGCTGGCATCACATTGGTCATTTTCTTATTAGCTTTTACAAACATACAGCCAATGATTGAAGCTATGATTGAAACCGCACCCAACATTAAAGGATAGAGAACTCCGTTGATATTAGAAATCATTAATGAACCTAGTACCATGGTCGCAATAATTGTTACTGCGTAAGTCTCAAATAAATCAGCTGCCATACCGGCACAATCACCCACGTTGTCACCCACGTTATCTGCAATTACCGCTGGATTTCTTGGATCGTCTTCAGGAATTCCTGCCTCAACCTTACCTACTAAGTCAGCTCCGACATCAGCACCCTTAGTAAAAATACCACCACCCAAACGGGCGAAAATAGAAATTAGTGAAGAACCAAAGGCTAGACCAATTAGAGGGTTTAATGCTTCAGTTGTTGTGAGTGTTTCACCACCTAAATAAAGGTAAAAACCTGCGACACCCAATAAACCTAAACCTACCACCAACATACCTGTAATAGCACCGCCTTTGAAGGCTACATCAAATGCTTGAGGTAAACCTTTTGTAGCAGCTTGCGCAGTCCTAACGTTTGCACGGACAGAAACGTTCATACCAATAAAACCACATAAGCCTGATAACACAGCCCCAATAACAAAACCAATTGCGGTATTACAATCAATAAAGTAATAAATAAGTGCTGCTAAAATAATTCCAACAATTCCAATTGTTTTGTATTGTCTTGTTAAGAAGGCTGCTGCGCCATCTTGAATAGCGCCGGCAATCTCTTTCATTTTCGCATTGCCTGCCGGTAGGTTGATAATCCATTTGGACATAACCAATCCATAAATAACAGCCAAAATGGCTGCGCCTATAGCTATATTAATTACTGGGTAATCGACTAGTGACATACTTCCTCCATGAGTTTTAAAATTCAAGTTTTCTATACGACTTGAAAAAAATAATGCGTAATTATAACTGTTTTGAGATAAGGTTCAATCAAAAAAATAATTAAAAATAGACAGTAACAAAGTTTAAACCTGCTTAATTTAAAAGCATCATAATTCCAATTATTATAAGTAACAGCCCAAACAATCTTTTGATCAGAAGATCATCTAATTTTAAGAGCCACCCTGCAGATAATTTGATAAAAATAAGGCTAGGTAAGGTCAAAAATAGGATTGCGGGGGTATAGATAAAGCCAAATGTCTGTTGGTTGCTTAATCCAGAATAAAAGTAACTAATATATATCGTAATTGATGCACTCAATCCTATGAAAAAACCTAATAGACTGGATGTGCCAATAGCAAGTTTTGGAGGGATGTTATTTTTAATCAAAAAAGGTACAAATAAGGTGGCCCCGCCAATACCGACAATGCCTGAAATAATCGAAAAAACAAAACTAATAATATTTGAGAGTAATCGACTAGGCATTGTACTTTTTTTTAAAACTTTTTGATGCTTAAATAGTTTATAGGCAATCGCGAAAGCATAAAAAATAAAAAAATACTTTAAGAGGTCACCCGGGAAACTTTTAATAAAGAATCCTATTGCTAGAGACCCTAAAATCAATCCAGGGATAAATCTTTTTATAATCCTGTGGTCGACATTATTATTTTTGGAGTGCGCATAGGCAGCCATCGCACCTGTAATGACCATAGAGGCTAATGATGTACAAATGCCAATAATAATGGCCTGATCAAATGGGGTGTTGGAAAAATAAACTAGACAGTAGGTCACTACTGGCACAATCACAAGACCACCACCTAATCCAAATAACCCCGCTGCTATACCAATGAAGATACCGGAAAAAATGAAGATGATGATTTCAGCCATGGTTAATTAAATTATTTTTTTGATTTAAATAAACTATGCAATATATTTTTTAAAGGAGAGTCACTCATCTCTGCTTTCAGATCTTTAAGCGATTGGTTAGCCGAAGCCGGAATATTTTTTACATTTCTTTTCGGATTTTTTGGGTGGTGAATAGCTACGTTAATTTTAATTTTATTAATTTTTGTTTCTATTTTATTAGAGTCATTAATTTGCTCTATGAGCGATGCGCTTGACATCTTTAATTGAGAAGCAACAGCACTATTAATCACTTCGATCATAAACACATCATTGAGAATATTTTTTGCGAGGACTTTCCCTTTAAATTTTTTATCTAAGTTGCTTAATAAAATATTTTGTAACGAATCATGCTCTTTTTTTATTGCATTAAATTCAGAAAATTTTTGACCATCTAATAACTTTTTTATGGGTTCCATACTATAATGCTACCTTATTTTAATAATAGAATAACCAACAACTTTATAGATGAAAATTTTATTTCTTAATAAGAATGCTAAGAAACCTAAAAGTATCAGTTTTTATTCGCTATGTTTATTAATTTTGATAATCTTTACGATAGGTTTTGCCTTTGCATACACTATCTTTAATAAACTAGATAAAGAGGAAACTCTTAACCCACAGTTATTGTCATATGAAGGTATAGAAGTTAATCTTTCGAAACAAGAAGTAGAACTTTACATAAGTCAGATTGGAGAACTTAATGCACGTATAATGCAGCTTGATGTCCAGTCTGAAAGAATACAAGAAATAATTAAAAGCCAGATCTTGGGTAAGGATAAACTACCCAAGTTAAATGAAAAAAAAAATAAAAGCTCGGGCGGCCCCTTTATAAATGAAAATTTAACGACAAGTGATATACATAAAGTCTTAACCCATCTGCTTGGAAAGGTTGAAAAAAGAGAAATTTTTTATAACAAAAAAGAAGCGCTTCTTTTGAAGCAATCAGTACTAAACCAAACATTACCAACACTTTATCCGGTTGAAGTTCCCTATACCTCATCAAGTTTTGGCTGGAGGAGAGATCCTTTTCTGGGTGTTCGTGCTTTTCACTCTGGTTTAGATTTTAGTGCAGCGCATGGTGAGAAAATAATGGCGACAGGAGCTGGAATAGTCACTATGGTTGCAAAAGAAAAAAATTATGGAAATGTTTTGAAGATTAAGCATGGCGATGGCCTAGAAACTAGGTATGCCCATTGCTCAAAAATTTTAGTTAAAAAGGGCGATATTATCGAAAAAAATCAGGTGATAGCGTTAGTTGGGAATACAGGGCGCTCAACCGGCCCGCATTTGCATTACGAAATTAGGTTGAATGGAAGGGCACTAGATCCACGGCAATATTTAAAAAAATAATATAAGACAATTATGCTAAAAAATTTATTAGGAAGTATTTTTGGAACACGAAATGATCGATTAATTTCCAACTATAAAAAATTAGTGACCCAAATTAATGTGCTTGAAGATAAGGTAAAAAAATTAAAAGATGCTGACTTCAAGAATAAGACAGAAGAATTTAAAGAACGAATTAAGAGAGGAGAATCTCTTGAAAGCCTTCTTGTTGAGGTTTTTGCTCATGTAAGGGAAGCCGGAGTTAGATCATTAGGTATGCGCCATTTTGATGAACAATTAATTGGTGGCATGGTTTTAAACGACAACAAAATTTCTGAGATGCGAACAGGAGAGGGAAAGACGTTGGTTGCCACGCTTCCTGTTTACCTAAATGCACTATCAGGGAAGGGAGTGCATGTCGTTACAGTTAACGATTATTTAGCTAAGCGTGATGCGGAATGGATGGGTAAGCTTTATAACTTTCTTGGCTTAACCGTGGGCATTAACTTTTCAAGAATTGCGCCTGAAGAAAAGAAAAAAGCTTATGAATCTGATATCACCTACGGCACAAATAATGAATTTGGCTTTGATTATTTGCGAGACAATATGGTCTACGCGGCATCAGAAAGAGTTCAAAAACCATTAAATTTCGCTGTCGTTGACGAAGTTGATTCAATATTAATTGATGAGGCAAGAACGCCTTTAATTATTTCAGGGCAAGCAGAAGACAATATTGATTTATACAAAAAAATCGATGCGATTATCCCTCAATTAAAAAAACAAGACAAACCTGATAGCAAAGGTGACTTTTGGCTTGATGAAAAATCAAATCAAGCAGTACTATCAGATGATGGCCACATTAATATTGAAAAAATACTTGTTAAGGCTGGAATACTCGAAAAAGACTCTAATCTGTATGATGCCGCAAATATAAATTTACTGCATCATATCAATTCCTCCTTAAGAGCTCATTATCTGTTTATTAAAGATAAGGATTATGTTGTTGCAGATGGTGCAGTAACTATTGTTGATGAATTTACAGGCAGGATGATGCCAGGAAGGCGCTGGGGAGAAGGTCTTCACCAAGCTATAGAAGCGAAAGAAAATGTTTCCATTCAAAAAGAGAATCAAACTTTAGCAGGCATTACTTTTCAAAATTATTTTAGAATGTATGACAAGCTTTGCGGTATGACAGGAACTGCCGATACCGAAGCAGAGGAGTTTAATTCTATTTATGGGCTGGAGACTGTCGTGATTCCTCCTCACCTACCAACCATTAGAAAAGATAAAATTGATAAAATTTATCGTACCTCTGAAGAGAGATATATTGCCGTATTGGAAGATATCAAGGAATGCGCAAAAAAATCTCAACCTGTTTTGGTAGGAACAACATCAATTGAAAATTCAGAGTTGATTTCAAGGCTTTTGAATAAGTCAAAATTAAATCATCAAGTACTGAATGCTAAGCAACATGAAAAAGAGGCAAATATTATTGTTCAAGCAGGCCAGCCAAGCATGATTACCATTGCAACAAATATGGCAGGACGAGGTACGGATATTGTTTTAGGTGGCAATATTGAGCCAGAAATTGAACAAGTAAGAAATAACGGTAAGCTAAATCAGTCACAGCAAGATAAAAAAATAAAAGAAATTAAGGCAAAATGGGATGGCCTTCACAAGCGAGTTTTAGATGCGGGTGGCTTACATATTATTGGCACAGAACGTCATGAATCAAGAAGAGTAGATAATCAATTAAGAGGAAGGTCAGGTAGGCAGGGCGATCCAGGTTCTAGTTCTTTTTATTTATCCCTTGAAGACTCACTCCTTAGAATATTTGCATCAGATCGAGTTTCATCAATCATGGAAAAATTAAAAATGCCTAAAGGTGAGGCAATTGAGCATCCATGGGTAAATAAATCAATCGAAGGGGCACAAAGAAAAGTTGAAGCAAGAAACTTCGATATTCGTAAACAGCTATTAGAGTTTGATGATGTCCCAAGCAACCAAAGAAAAGTAATCTATGAGCAAAGAAATGACATTCTAGATAGCAACAGTATGAAAGATACAGTTACACGTATTAGGGAAGATGTAATAACTCAAACAATATATGACTATATGCCACCAGAAAGCATTGAAGAGCAGTGGGACCTTCCTACTTTAGAAAGTAAATTACAAGGTGAATATAACTTAAAAGTTGATATAAAGGGTTGGTTTAAAAAGGAACCTAATCTTGCGATAGAAGAAGTTGTAAAGAGAACTAATGAAGCAGCCAATAAAATTTATGCGGAAAAAGAAAAGTTAGCAGGTGTTGAGGCGCTTCATCACTTTGAAAGATCAGCGATGCTTCAAATTATTGATCATCAATGGAGATCACATCTATCTAGCTTGGATCAACTCAGGCAGGGTATTGGTTTGAGAGCCTATGGACAAAAGGATCCAAAGCAAGAATTTAAAAAAGAAGCTTTTGCTTTATTTGAAGCATTGCTTGAATCAATAAAATATGAAAGTACGCGAGTTTTAATGCTCGTTCAGGTTAAAAATGAAAAAGATGCATCTGCAATCGATAAAAAAAATTCTGAGCAAGTTAAAAATGCCCAAGAAAATGAGAAAAAAAATGACCAACAATTAAAAAAAGTTGGAAGAAATGAACCATGTCCATGCGGCAGTGGGAAAAAATATAAACATTGTTGTGGAGCATTGAAGTAATGAGTGACGATAATGAATTTTCCACACCCTGCATAGGTGTGTGTCAGTATGATAATGAAGACATCTGTAGAGGTTGTTTTCGGACACTTGATGAAATTTCAAATTGGGCTTTAATGACCGAAGAGGAAAGAAAAGAAATTATGAAGAAATTGAACCAAAGGGCTGAATCTTTGTTTTAAAGAATTTTCTTTTTATATTCACATAAAGTTTTAATCACGCATCGTCCACACAGCGGAGTAATGGATTTGCAGACATATCTTCCATGGAGAATTAAGAGGTGATGAGCATCGTTTAAAAATTCACTAGGGATTAATTTTGTTAATCTTTTTTCAACAGTCAAAGGTGTTTTGGCTGGAGCGATATTAATTCTGTTAGCAAGTCTAAAAAGGTGAGTATCAACCGCAATTACTGGCTCATTAAATAAGGTATTTAATATTACATTCGCTGTTTTGCGACCTACCCCAGGAAGGCTTTCCAGATCTGTTCGATTAGCAGGCACTGTGCTGTTAAATTCCTTTAGTAATTTTAGGCTTGTTGCCTGAATGTTTTTTGCCTTATTTCTGTAAAGACCAATTGAGTTTATTAACTGTTCAATTTTGTTAATCGTTAAGTTGCTCAAAGATAAAGGTGTATTTGCAATATTGAACAATTTTTTTGTAACTTTATTGACCGCTATATCAGTTGTCTGCGCAGAAAGAATGACCGAAATCAATAGCTCAAATGGAGAGTGATAAACTAACTCAGTAGTAGGATTAGGTGTATTTTCTTTTAGGAGAGTAAATATAGCCCTCCTTTTTTCTGTATTCATAGTTTTGTATATAAGTTACGGTTAATTACGCAATTTTTTCAATCTAGCCATAGCATCTGCAATCGTTTGTTTTTTTTCAGCATTGGTGACGCGATTAGCTTTTGCATTATTTTTTTCTCTCAAAATTCGTTGTTGTTTAAATTCATACCGAGATCTTGCCAAGGAAGACCTTTTATTTTTAATAGATTCGTTATCTTCAACATATGAAGGTTCCATTTTTATACAATCAACGGGACAAGGCTCTATACATAATTCACACCCAGTACATTCTTCTAAAATTACTGTGTGCATACTTTTACTTGCACCTAATATCGCATCGACTGGACAAGCTAAAATGCAGAGTGTGCAACCAATACACTTATCCTCTTCAATAATTGCTATTTCTCTTAGTTTACTTACACCATACTTCTCATTTAATGGTTTGTACTCAACTTTTAATAGTTGCGCAATCTTTAATATGCCTGTTTTACCACCTGGGGGACATTGATTGATATCTGCCTTACCCTCTGCAATGGCTTTGGCATAAGGCTTACATCCAGAAAAATCACACTTACCACATTGGGTTTGTGGAAGTATAGAATTTATTTTTTCGGTAATATCATCAAGCATGTTTAAATAATAATAGTTTTTAAGGATAAATGCATTGAAGAAGGTGATTTATATTTAAAGTATAATGATGATAAATTTCGAAACTTTTTAAATTTGTTATTGGTTAGATATATATGGAAGAGTGGTTAGAAGGTGAAGTTGTTAAGAATATAAAGTGGACAAAAAATCTAGCTTCACTAAAAATAAAGGCAAAAATAAATAATCACCAAGCAGGGCAGTTCACGAGGATTGGCTTAAAGCTAAATGATGATTTCATAACCCGATCCTATTCATATGCAAGTGCCCCGAAAGATGAATTACTCGAGATTATTTATGTAAATATTCCTAATGGTAAACTATCTCCTATTCTTCATAATCTCAAAATAGGTGATAAGGTATCTGTCATGCAACAGGCAATCGGTTATTTCACACTAGATGAGATACCCGATGGAAAAAATTTATGGATGTTGGCCACTGGGACTGCTCTGGGCGTATTTTTAGCAATATTAAAAACACCGCACCCATGGAAAAGGTTTAAAAAAATTATCCTAATTCATAGCGTGAGATATTCAGAAGAATTAATCTATCAAGATTTAATAGCAGAGATCAAAAAACTCTATCCAGATCAATTCATATATCTCAGTTCTGTCACAAGAACCAAGGTTAAGGGCTCCTTTAATTTTCGAATACCCGAGGGTCTTTTATCTAAAAAATTTCAAAAGTCTACTCAAATAGAAATTAATGAAGATTCACAATTTATGATTTGCGGTAACCCTGAAATGATCAAAGAAACAACCGAGGTATTAAAAAGTTTTGGGCTTAATAAAAATAGAAGATCAAAGCCAGGAAATATTACTGTAGAAAGATACTGGGTATAAACTACAAGTTACATTTTTGAATAAATAGGCCCACTTCCCCCCTCTGGTGGAACCCAGTTTATATTTTGTTTTGGATCTTTGATGTCACAAGTTTTGCAGTGAATACAGTTTTGGCTATTAATTTGAAGCTTTATCATGTCACCCTCCTTGATAATTTCATAGACTCCAGCTGGGCAATATCTTTGTTCTGGTGAGTTATATTTTGGGTAGTTGTAACTAATAGGTATTTCTTGATTAACAAGTTTGAGATGACATGGCTGATTAGCATCATGACCAATATTGCTTAAACTGATCGAATTTAACTTATCAAAAGTATATATACCATCTGGTTTTGGGTAATGTATGGGTTTTGCTTTATTTATATCTATTAGTGTTTCGTGATCACCCTTTTTATGGTGAAGTGTCCATGGAAGATTCAATTTAAAAGAGGCAAGCCACATCTCAATACCTCCAAAAAGCATACCTAATCGAGTTCCAAACTTTGTTATCAACGGTTTAATATTTCTTACTGCATATAAATCAGTCCAAATCCAAGAGCCTTTTATTTTTTGATTGTATGCTGTCAGCCTTCTATTTAGTATTTTAGTGGGATTGAGTATCGCATCAACAGTTGCCTCCGCTGCTAATATCCCTGATTTCATCGCATTGTGTGTTCCTTTGATTCTCGGAACATTGACCATGCCAGCACTACACCCTAAAAATATTCCCCCTGGGAAATCTAGACTTGCCCAAGACTGAATGCCACCCTCATTAAGTGCTCTGGCTCCATAGCTTATTCTTTCTGCACCAGTTAATAATTTTTTAATTTTAGGGTGTGTTTTAAACTTTTGAAACTCATCAAATGGAGATAGATAAGGGTTTGAATAATCAAGATGAACAACAAACCCTAAAGAAACTAAATCTTCACCATAGTGGTATGTAAAAGAGCCGCCCCCTGTATCATCTTTTAATGGCCATCCTAGGCTATGCTCTACTAATCCAGGTTTGTGCATATCTTTTTTTAAACGCCATATTTCTTTAAAACCTAATCCATATTTTTGTGGGTCACTATTTTTTCTTAAAGATAATTTTTGTTCAATTAATTTTGTAATAGAGCCTCTGGTTCCCTCAGCTATTAAAGAATATTTTGCATGAATTTCTATACCGGGAACAAAATTATTTGTTTCATTTTCATTGGCATCTCGTCCCATATCTCCAGTTAAGACACCAATCAGTTCATTTTGCTTATTAAATAATGGTTCTTGTGCTGTAAAACCTGGATAAATCTCAACACCAAGGCTTTCTGCCTCTTTTGAGAGCCAATTACTTAAATCTCCTAAGCTAATAATATAATTATTCTTATTACTCATTAAAGGTGGCATAAGGATTTGAGGAATTGTCAGATTATTTTTTTCGCTAAATAAGCTAAAATTGTCCTCGCTTACTTTTGTATTTAAAGGAGCCCCTTTTTTTTCCCAGTCAGGAATGAGCTCATTTAATGCAACAGGATCGATAACAGCTCCTGATAAAATATGGGATCCAACTTCAACGCCTTTTTCAACGAGGCAAACAGAAATATCTTTTTTTTCATTCTTAGCAAGTTGTTTAATTTTTATTGCAGCAGAAAGACCTGAGGGCCCCCCGCCAACAATTAAAACATCATATTCCATTACATCTCTTTCATTCATAAGCTTTGATATATTTAATTAAACAAATTTAATACTTAATACTTATTTGTATCCCATTTCTGATTTCAGTTCATTTTTTTTAAGACGCACCCTATCTAGTCGATTAGATTTTGATATTTTGAGCATAGAGAAATACAAATATTATACATACAATCAATAGGATAAAACTATTTCAAGATGTATAATTTGGTCTTGCAAAAATTTAAAAAATAAAAATAAATGAAAATATTAGTTGCAATCAAAAGAGTCCAAGATTACAACGTAAAAGTTAGGCCAAAAAGTGATGGTTCTGATGTTGATATAGATGGCATAAAGATGGGTATTAATCCCTTTGATGAAAATGCTTTAGAGGAGGCTCTTCGTTTAAGGGAAAAAGAGCTGGCAGATGAAATCACAGTCGTTTCAATTGGAGATTCAAAAAACGTGGATGTTTTGAGGCACGGCCTTGCAATGGGCGCAAATCGAGCTATATTAATTGAAAGTAAAGAATATCTTCAGCCACTTGGCGTAGCAAAGGTTCTAAAGGGGTTGGTAGAAAAAGAAAAGCCCGATCTAATTCTATTAGGAAAATTAGCTCTTGATAGTGATGCAGGACAAACTGGTCAAATGCTTGCGGGGTTACTTAATTACCCTCAAGGTACCTTTGTTTCAAAAATTGAAATTGATAATAATAGACTAATAGTGACTCGGGAAATTGATGGAGGCACGAATATTTTAGAAATGAATATGCCAGCAGTATTAACTGCAGATTTAAGATTAAACGAACCACGCTTTGTAAAGTTACCAAATCTTATGATGGCTAGAAAAAAAACAATTGAGAAAGTTAAGGTGAGCGAACTAGCTAGTGACACATCAACAAATCTTGAATTACTTGAGGTTTCAGTGCCACCATCCCGTAAGGCAGGTATCAAGGTAAATAGTGTGAAAGAGTTACTAGAAAAATTGAAAGATAATGAAGGAATAAAGCTATAGATACTCAATTAAAAATTTTAGTAATAGCAGAGCATAATAGGTCTGAACTTAATGATTCAGTTTTTAAAGTTATTTCGGCAGCAAAATCCTGGGACGGTGAAGTTGATTTGTTAGTCATGGGTAAAAATACCGCAGATGTTGCACAAAATGCAGCAAAAATAAAAGATGTAAGCAGTGTTATAAGATTTGATGGAGATCACTTAGAACACCTTCTTGCAGAAGATGCTGCAAAAATTGTTGAAATGTTAAGTGAAAGTTATGAGGTAATACTAACTGCTCATTCCTGGTTTAGTAGAAATTTCTTACCAAGGGTGGCTGCAATTTTAAATGTATCATTGATAACAGATGTTCTAAAAATAGAAAATAATAATGTTTATACCAGAGCGATCTATGCAGGCAATGTTCATGCAAAAATACAAAGTAAAGATCCTATTCAATTACTCACTATTCATACAAGCCTTTTTGAAGCATGTGCTAAAGATGGTGGGGATGCCAAGATAATAAAAAAAGATACACCACCAGCAACGAATTTGACGAGCTGGAAGTCGGAGAAAATAAATAAATCAGATAGGCCTGCATTGATCGATGCTAAAATTGTAATATCAGGGGGTAGGTCTCTCGGAAGCGAAGAAAATTTCGATAAAGTTTTATCACCTTTGGTGGATGAGGTAGGCGCCGCACTTGGTGCGACGAGATCTGCAGTTGATGCAGGATACGCTCCTAATGAGATTCAAGTTGGTCAAACTGGAGTTGTGGTAGCGCCTGAATTATATATGGCCGTAGGTGTCTCTGGCGCCAATCAACATGTTTATGGAATGAAAGATAGTAGAGTTGTTGTCGCGATAAACAATGATCCTGATGCAACTATTTTTCAATTTGCAGATTATGGCTTAGTTGCTGATTTATTTGATGCAATTCCAGAAATTAATAAATTAATTAAAGAATAAATTTAAGGAAAGTAATCAATAAATGACTAATAACAGTAAATATTCAACAGAAAAAGTATTAAGTGTTAATCACTGGAATGATACTTTATTTAGTTTTAAAACAACCCGTCAAGATGGATTAAGATTCGAAAATGGACAGTTTGTAATGATTGGTCTAGAAGTTGATGGAAGACCACTCGCGAGAGCTTACAGTGTTGCTAGTCCAAATTACGATGATCACCTCGAATTTTTAAGTATCAAGGTTCAAGATGGCCCATTAACCTCTCGCCTTCAACATATCAAAGTAGGAGATGAGCTTCTTGTTAGCAGAAAGCCCACAGGAACACTTGTCATTCATGACCTTAAACCCGCAAAAAATCTTTACTTATTTTCAACAGGCACAGGACTTGCGCCTTATATGAGTTTGATTCAGGATATTGAGGTTTACGATAGATTTGAAAAAGTTATCTTGGTTCATGGCGTAAGAAAAGTAGATGATTTAGCCTATAAAGATTTTATAGAAAATGAATTACCAAAAAATGAATTCTTTGGTGACGAGGTTAAAAATAAATTAATTTATTATCCAACGGTTACTCGGGAAGCTTTTAAAAATGAGGGAAGATTAACTGATCTAATGAAATCAGGGAAATTATTCAAAGATATTGGATTAGAAAAAATGAATCCAGAGGATGATAGGGCGATGATATGTGGTAGTTCAGAAATGTTAAAAGACACGCAAGATATCTTAGATTCAATGAATTTTAAAGTATCTCCTCGCATTGGAGAGCCCGGTGATTACGTTATTGAACACGCTTTCGTTGAAAAATAATTTTCAACTGTAATTTAAGAGTCAAAGTGATTATAATTGCATCAAAGACAGATGTTTGGATGCATTGGATACGTTTAATTTAGTTTTATTACAAAGCTTTATAAAATTGATTTAGGAAAATTATGTTTCAAGGAAGTATGGTAGCGATTGTTACACCGATGAATTCTGATGGTTCGTTGGATATTAAAAGCTTTAAAGCGCTTTTAGACTATCATATAGAATGTAAAAGTGATGGTGTTGTTGTTGTTGGTACAAGTGGCGAAGCCCCCACTATTGATGTTGATGAACATACATATCTTATCAAAGAGGCTGTCAAGCATATCGATGGCAGAATTCCTGTTATAGCCGGTTCAGGTGCAAACTCTACTAAAGAGGCAATATTTCTAACAAAAAAATCTAAAGAATTAGGTTCTGATGCTTGCTTGCTTATTACGCCATATTACAACAAACCGAATCAAAGAGGGATGTATGAGCATTTTAAGGCCATTAATGACAATGTCGATATCCCACAAATTTTATATAATGTGCCATGTCGCACGGGTGTAGATATTGATAATAAAACAGTCACAGAATTGAGTGTCCTTAAAAATATTATTGGAATAAAAGATGCAACTGGAGAAATTGATAGATTAGATGATCTGAAAAAAAGAGTAGATAAAGAATTCTTATTTCTTAGTGGTGATGACACAACTTTTTTAGACTATATGAAGCATGGAGGTAAAGGAGCAATTTCGGTTACAGCAAATATCCGACCTGATTTAATGCATAGTATATGTCAAAATATGCTTGACCAAAAGCATGAGGATGCAAAAAAAATCAATAAAAAATTAGAGTTGTTACATGATGCTATGTTTGTTGAATCGAACCCTATTCCAGTTAAGTGGTTACTAAATTATTTAGGAAAAATAAATTCAAAAATAAGACTTCCATTAGTCTCACTTGATGAAAAATATCATCAAAAACTAATCACCGCTTACGAGGCAACTTTATGAAGAAGCTTATTGGCTTCCCAATTTTAGCTTTCATTATATGCTCATGTTCTTTTAAACCTCTCACAGATAAATTTAACGAGGTAACAGCCCCAGATTATGTAAATTCATCAAAAGCAGAAAAACTTCAATTACCACCTGATTTATCAGAATATGAAACTTCAGATACATACAATATTCCAGGGGCAGCTACGTCATACACAGATTTTGAAAACCAAAGAAATAGAAAAATAGAAAAAGTTGAGCTTTTAAAAGATCCAGATGGTATTAAGTTAGTCAAGTCTGGAAACTTTAGATGGCTCATTGTGAATAAAAGTCCTGACAAAATTTGGCCTCATTTGGAAGATTTTTGGTACGAGCAAGGTTTTAATATGAAAAAGACCAATCGCAGATTAGGAGTGATGGAGACAGAGTGGACAGCAGCTGAAAATATTGAAGAAGAATTGAGCATCGGTGAAACAATGGATGTATGGCTTGCATCGCTCACTGGTTCAGATGATAAAACAAAATTTAGGACGAGGCTTGAAAAAGGCTCTCAGGCAAATTCGACTGAAATATTCATATCACACCGTAACAGAGAGGGAATTGATTCAGAAGCCGTACAAGCAATTGCTCGTGCAAGGGCAGGTACATATGATCCTAGTAGAGTTTATAGTATTCCCGAATATAAATCAGATGATGAAAAAAAAGAGCCTACCTTACCTGGGGATTCAGAGTTAACAGAAGTTGATCTTGAGGTTAATGCAGAGATCATGCGAAGATTATTAGTCTTCTTGGGGATGCAAGATTTAGATGCTAAAAAAACAATTGAAAAACCTGAAGTTATTGTTAAAGCTAGGTTGATAAATAAAAATGGCGCCTCTATTGAGCTTTATGAGCCTTTTGATCGTTCTTGGAGGAGGGTCTCGATTGCGTTAGATATGATAGGATTTTTAACAGAGGATAGAGATCGAAGTAAAGGGCTTTACTACGTAACTTATACGGATTTAGATATTGGCGAAGCAGATAAAAAAGCGAAAGAGGAAGAAGGCTGGTTAGGTTCAATTGATTTTTGGAGTGATGATGAAGCTGAGGCAGAAGAAATGGCTGAGGCAGAAACAGGAGCCAAAGATGGAGATATAAGAAATAAGGGCCGAAGAGGTAAGAAGAAAGAAGATGAAGAGGTGCTAGATGTGGATAGCGCAAGAGCTTTAAATAAAGGTGGCGCAAATAAAAATGAAAGTCCTGGATACAGATTTGATTTAGATTGTATGTTTAGTGATGAATGTGACAAAGAACCAGAGGCTAAAAGTTATCTTATTAAATTAAATAAATCAGATGGTGGGACATATCTCTCAATTGAAAACTCAGATGGAACAAAAAATAATTCTCCGACAGCAGATTCAATCTTAAATATCCTTTATGATTATTTAAAATAAATGGAGTTTTGTTCATTAGGAAGTGGTAGCTCGGGAAATTCTTTTATTGTAAAAAAAAATAAAACAGTCTTGATGGTTGACTGCGGCTTTGGCTTGAAAGAAACAATTGATAGACTAGAAAAATATCAAATAAACCCAAGTGAAATTAACGCGATATTGCTGACTCATGAGCATGAAGACCATATTAAAGGTGCATTTAGTCTTGCCAATAAGTTTCAAATCCCAATTTATCTTAGTCACGGTACTTATCTAATGAGCCATAAAAAAATTAACGATGGATACAAAATAAAATTTGAATTAATAAATAATTTTGATTCGTTCATGATTGATAATATTTTAGTTTCACCTATTCCAGTACCTCATGATGCTAGAGAACCACTTCAATATCGATTTGATTGTATGGATAAAAGCATAGCAATCATGACAGACTTGGGAAAAATTACTAAACATGTTGTAGAAAAATTATCACGGATAAATCTTCTCGTGCTTGAATTTAATCATGATAAAGAAATGCTTAATGAGTCAGATTACCCTGCCTCATTAAAAAAAAGAATTAATGGACAATATGGGCATCTTGAAAATAAAGAATCATTAAAACTTTTGTCATCTATAAGCCATTCAGAATTAAAGTGGGTTATAGCCGCTCATTTGAGTGAGAAAAATAATAAAATAGAGCTTGTGAAGAAAATGATATTTGAAATAGTTGAAAAACATAAGTCAAATGTTGGTGTAATTGACCAAGATTTAGGATTAGAATGGATTTCAACATAAAATATTTAAAAAAATATGTATAGATATATTAGATCCTTTTTATTTTTATTAAATCCAGAATTAGCTCATCATTTATCAATGAAAGGTTTGACGCTTGCGTGTTTTTTTGGATTAATAAGAGAGAAAAATATACCTTCCAAACCAATCACGATAATGGGACTAAAATTTCGAAATAGAGTGGGTCTTGCAGCGGGGTTAGATAAAAACGCAGAGTATATAACTCCTCTTGCAAAACTAGGATTTGGTTTTATTGAAGTTGGGACAGTCACACCAAGAAGTCAGCCAGGAAATAGTAAACCACGATCTTTTAGATTGATTAAAGATGAAGGCATTATTAATAGATTTGGTTTTAATAATGTTGGCATTGATCAATTTATTAATAATATAAAAAAAGCGAAGTTTAATGGCATCTTGGGAATAAACATTGGGAAAAATTTCGATACACCTATTGACAAAGCAGTTGAGGATTATTTAACTTGTTTCAGGAAGGCATATCTCTATGCAGGATATATTGCAATAAATGTATCATCACCTAATACTAAAAATTTACGTAATTTGCAAAGTGATAAATATCTTGAAATATTATTAAAAGCTTTAAAGAGTGAGCAAAAAATCCTTCATAAAAAGTTTAAAAAATTAGTCCCTTTTGTGGTTAAGATTTCTCCAGACAACTCAAGTAAACAGTTAGATTCAATAGCAAAATTACTTCTAAAATATAAAGTCGATGGAGTTATTGCAACCAATACAACAATTGATAGAAAAGGTATCCTGTCCTCTAAGTATGCAATGGAAGAAGGAGGGTTATCAGGAGCACCATTAACTAAAAAATCTACAAATGTTATTAAACATCTCAACAAATGTCTGAATGGAAAAATACCTATCATCGGAGTAGGCGGAATAATTACTGCAGATGATGGAATTGAAAAAATAAATAATGGGGCATCACTAATACAAATTTACACAGGACTGATTTTCAGAGGGCATGGATTTGTCAATGAATTACGTAAGGCAACTAGATAAACTAGGACAGGAAAAACCTTTGTTGTTCTCCTATCGAAGGTGTCCATATGCTATGAGAGCGCGAATGGCATTATTATCATGTGATATTGACTTTGATACATTTGAGATTTCCCTAAAAGATAAGCCAAAAAAAATGATTGAAATTAGCCCTAAAGGTACTGTACCAGTCTTTGTATACAAGGATCTAGTTCTAGATGAAAGTATAGATATTATGAATTGGGCAGCAGAGCAAAAAAATAATACCTCTATTAAAATAAATCCTAATGATTTGGCAATAATTAAAACTATGATAAAAACTATTGATGGTGAATTCAAAAATAAATTAGATCTATATAAATACACAAGTATTAAGGAAGCTTCTTTAAAAATAAGATACAGAAAAGACTGTGAAGTTTATATTAGAAATATTGATGAAAGACTAGAGATGCAGAAATATTTATTATCCAATCAGTTTGGTTATTTAGATATGGCTATTTTTCCATTTATAAGACAGTTTTTTAACATAGATCTTAAGTGGCTTGAACAAGCTTCTTACAATAATTTAAAAAAATGGGTAGAAAGAATAAGCATCTCTGATTTATTTATTCAGATAATGAAGAAACCAAAAATCTAAACGGAAGCTTTTGCATCTTCTTTGATGTTAAGAACAATTTCTTCCTTATCATCAACATCAATTTCAACTTCGCCACCATTAATTAATCTACCAAAGAGAAGTTCATCAGCAAGTGCCTTTCTAATGGTATCTTGAATAAGCCTAGCCATAGGCCTTGCACCCATTTGTTCATCGAAACCTGATTTTGCAAGATAATCTTTTAACTCTTGTGTGAATGAGGCGTCTACTTTTTTATCATGTAATTGGGTCTCTAATTGGATTAAAAATTTATCAACAACTTTCAAAATAATTTCATTGTCTAGTGAAGTAAATGAGACTGTTGCATCTAGTCTATTTCTAAACTCTGGAGAAAAGACTTTTTTAATCTCACCATTTTCATCTCCACTTTTTTTAGTTTGTGTAAAGCCAAAATTTGATTTTGATAAAGCTTCCGCACCAGCATTAGTAGTCATAATAATAGTAACATTTCTAAAGTCAGTCTTTCGACCATTACTATCAGTTAATATTCCATTATCCATAACCTGAAGAAGAATATTAAAAATATCAGGATTTGCTTTCTCAATCTCATCAAGCAATAAAATAGAGTAGGGATTTTTATTAACTTGTTCAGTTAAGATTCCGCCTTGATCGTAACCAACATACCCTGGAGGTGCTCCTATGAGTTTAGAAACAGAATGACGCTCCATATATTCACTCATATCAATCCGAATTAGTTCTATACCTAGTGTGTACGCAAGCTGTTTTGCAACCTCAGTCTTACCAACTCCCGTTGGGCCACTAAAAAGAAAGCTTCCAATAGGTCTATCTATTGGTCCAATGCCACTTCGCGACATTTTTATTGCATTCGATAGCGTTTCAATAGCTTTATCTTGACCAAATATCACTGCTTTCAAATCTCTCTCAAGATTTTTGAGTGAGCTTCGATCATCTTTATTTATATTTTTAGCTGGTATTCGTGCAATTTTGGCGATTACATCTTCGATTTCTTTTGAACCAATATTCTTCTTTTGTTTTGATTTAGGTAAAATTCTTTGCGCCGCACCTGCTTCATCAATAATATCAATTGCTTTATCAGGTAAACGCCTATCATTTAAAAATTTTGCAGACAACTCAGCTGCACTAATTAGTGCATTATTACTAAACTTAACATTATGATGGCTCTCAAAATGAGTTTTTAATCCCTTAAGAATTTCAATAGTATTTTTAATTGTTGGCTCTTCAACATCTATTTTTTGGAATCGTCTTGTCAAGGCATGGTCTTTTTCAAATACTGATCTAAATTCTTGATACGTCGTTGCCCCTATACATTTAACATTGCCTCTTGCTAAAGCAGGTTTTAAAATATTTGATGCATCTAGTGTACCTCCACTTGCAGATCCTGCACCAATAATAGTGTGAATTTCATCAATAAATAAAATAGAATCTTTTTGTTCTCCAAGCTGTTTTATGACAGTTTTTAGTCTTTGTTCAAAATCTCCTCTATATTTTGTACCAGCAATAAGTGCACCAAGATCAAGAGAATATATAGTCATATTTTCTAGAACTGAAGGAATATTCTTATCTACAATTTTCTTGGCCAATCCCTCAGCAATTGCAGTTTTTCCTACACCGGCTTCACCAACAAGAAGAGGATTATTTTTTCTTCGTCTACAAAGAATTTGAACAACTCTTTCGACTTCCGGCTCTCTTCCAATTAGTGGATCAATTTTACCTTCGCTAACAAGTTTATTTAAATTCACTGCATAAGTTTCAAGACCATTACTTGTTTTGCTATCAGATCCAGTTGTTTCTTGTGCCGGTTCTTTTTCATTATTTTCTGTAGTTTTGGCTATACCATGAGCAATAAAATTAACGACATCTAATCTAGCTATACTTTGTTGGTGAAGAAAGTAAACTGCATGTGAGTCTTTTTCACCAAAAATAGCAACTAAAACGTTTGCACCTGTCACCTCTTTTTTCCCTGAAGATTGAACATGCAGCATTGCTCTTTGAATTACTCTTTGAAATCCCAAAGTTGGCTGGGTATCTACGTCATCCTTTCCCCCGACCTTTGGCGTATGTTCTTCAATATGGCCTGCAACATCTTCTCTGAGTTTATCGAGATTAGCTCCACAAGATTTGAGAACCTCAGAGGCAGATGGATTATCTAACATAGCAAGTAATAAATGTTCGACAGTAATTAACTCATGACGTTTTTGTCGAGCTTCCATAAATGCCATATGTAAACTAACTTCTAATTCTTGTGCAATCATAATTAAACTATATCTTTTCTATAATACATTGCAAGGGATGCTGAGATTCTTTTGATAAATTTAATACTTGGTTCATTTTAGTCTCTGCAATTTCTAATGGAAAAACACCACAAATACCAATACCCTCTGTGTGTATTTGAAGCATTATTTTTGTTGCATCATCATTAGACTTTTTAAATACTTTTTGTATGACATCCACCACAAATTCCATTGGAGTGTAATCATCATTTAATAATATGACTTTATAATTCTTAGGAAGTTTCGGCTTAACTTGAGATTCTCTTATTATTGTATCTTCAAGCTGATCTGGTTTAGTATTCATACAATCATTTTATAACTATTTGTAAATCTTGATTTTTTTAATAATTTGCTCATGTATATTAATAATTTCAAATTTTGTATCATGCATTTTAAAGCTTGTGTTGGTTTCTGGGATATTTTCTAAAAACTCAATTATAAGGCCACTCATAGTAATAGGACCACTAGAGGGTAGCTTTAGGTTCAATTTTTTATTAAGATCTCTAATCGAGATTGCACCATCAACAATCCATCCATCATCTTCCGTTATAATTTTTGAGAGTTTCGAGGGTATATCTGTATTAAATTCTCCAATAATTTCCTCAAGCAAATCTTCTAAAGAGACTAAACCTAAAAAGTCACCATGCTCATTCACAATAAACCCTTTTTTTTCTTGGTTATCTTGAAAATATTGAATTTGTTTATAGATGGTTGTCCCAGATGGAATATAATAAGGAGGCTCTATCAGCTCACCTAAAGATTTATGCGTGATCCTACCATTTTTTTCTTTGACTACTAGTTTTAATAATTTTTTTGAATCAATTACACCGATAATTTCATCATTATCTTTGACCACCATCTGACGATAATTAGAATTAATAACTTTTTCAAGGATTTCATCTATAGATTGTTTCAGATAAACAGATTCTACGTTTGTATGGGGCATCATCACCTCATCTATTATCACTTTATTTAAATCAATTAAGTTTAGGAAAATAGATTTATTTTTTTGAGGAATAAATGTACCAGATTCACTAATGATACTTTTTAACTCATCCATATTAATCAAGTCTTTTTGATTAAAGTTTGTTTTGATGTTTACGAGCTTCAAAAATCCAAGAACAAAAAAATTCAAAAATAAAACAATAGGATAAAAGACTTTTAAGAGAGGGTAGAGTATAAAGCTGCAATAAGGCGCTAACTTTTCAGGGTGGGCTGCTCCAATTACCTTTGGAGAAATTTCACTAAAAATGACAATCATAAATGTAGTAACGATTGTTCCAATAAAGATTATGCTTTCTTGAGTACCAAAGAATTCAATAACAATAAGTGTTACAAGTGCGGCCGCTGCTGCATTTGCAAAGTTATTACAGAGTAAAATTACACTAAGTAATTTATCTGTTTCGTTAAGAAGTTTTACGGCAAGCTTTGCCCCAACATTGCCTTGTTTGCTGAGATGTTTAAGTCGATATCTATTTACAGACATTAAGCTAGTTTCAGAAATAGCAAAGAATGCAGATAGCACCAAAAGAATAGTCAAGAGACCGAGCTGAAAATTTAAATTAAAATCCATTCTTAAGTATGTTTATTTTTCTGCTTTGACATCTACAACTGCAAGATTAGATTGATTTGTTCCTAGCCAAATTGCTAGCGGGCATCCCACCATAATTGAAGAATAGATACCAAATAAAATTCCTATTGTTAAAGCAATTGAAAAATTATGTAAAATTTCTCCTCCAAAAATTAACATACATATAACAACCGTTTGGGTAGATAGGTGTGTCATTATGGTCCGTGACATTGTGCGTGTAATTGCATTATTAACAACTTCAATAACTGAAGACTTGCGCATAACCCGAAAATTTTCCCTGACTCGATCAAACACAACTACAGACTCATTAACCGAGTACCCTAAAACTGCCAGTACAGCTGCAAGAACAGTTAGGTTGAATTCCCATTGAAAAAACGCAAAAAAGCCTAGTATTATGACAACATCATGCATGTTGGCGACGATTGCAGCAACAGCAAATCTCCACTCAAAACGAAGCCACAGATAGAGCATAATTCCTATAGCAACAAATAGTATCGCCAAGGCGCCATCCTCATATAGTTCATCACCTACTTGAGAACCAACTGACTCGACCCTCTCAATTTTTAATGCTGGGTCAGATTGCTTCAATGTCAAAGCAATTTTTTCAGATAGATCTGCAAGTGATAAATTTTCTACTACTGGAAGCCTGATTAAAACATCACTATTTGTTCCGAAATTTTGAACTTGCGCCTCTGGTAAATCAATTTGTTTGAGTGTGGAGCGAATTTCTTCGAGGTTTGCTGCTTGAGGATAGCTCACCTCCATTAAAGTGCCTCCAGTAAAATCAACACCTAAATTTAATCCGCGAAATACTAGAAATAAAATTGAAGCAATGAATATTGAGGTAGAAATAATTGCGGAGATTTTTCTAAATTTCATAAAAGGAATATCTGTTTTTACTCTAAAAATTTCCATAATTTAATTATTTTCTACTTTAAAAATCTCTCCGATAGAGATTTTTTTAATTGTTCTTTTATTGCCATAAATATAATTTACGATTCCTCTGGAGACAAAGATAGCACTAAATACAGAGGTTAAAATACCAAGTACAAGAACTACAGCAAACCCTTTAATTGGCCCAGAACCAAACATAAATAAAGCAAGACCCGCAATCATAGTTGTAATATTTGAATCAAGTATTGTCCCCCATGCTTTATCGTAGCCCTGACTTATACTTTTTTGAGGAGGCATACCATTTCTAATTTCATCTCTTATACGCTCGTTAATTAGTACGTTAGCATCAATGGCCATACCAATTGTTATAGCAATCGCAGCAAGCCCAGGTAGTGTTAATGTTGCTTGTAGTGCAGATAATAATGCAGTTAAAAACAATAAATTTACCGATAAACCAATGACTGAAACAACTCCAAAAAACATGTAGTAGGAAACCATTAAAACAACGATAGCTGCAAAGCCCCACATCGTTGAGTTAACACCGCGAGCAATATTTTCTTTTCCCATACTTGGTCCGACCGTTCTTTCTTCCACTATCTCCATTGGGACAGAAAGTGACCCTGCCCGTAAAAGCAATGAAATATCAGTAGATTCTTGAGCATTTTCCATGCCAGTAATCATTACATTACCTCCACCAATCTCACTCTTAATTTTTGGTGCTGTAATTACTTCAGTATAATTTTTTTCAATAAGCAACAAAGCAATTCTTTTACCTATATTTTTCCGGGTAACTTCTTTAAAAATATTAGTACCTATAGAATCTAAATCAAGATATACAACAGATTGTCCTGTCATTTGATCCACTCCAGGTGAAGCATCCTCTAACCTTTCCCCCGTTAAAATTACTTCTTTTTTTACTAAGAGAGGGTTCCCAGAACGATCATAATAGAGCTCAGTGCCGGGTGGTAGTTGTCCATTCTCCGCTTTCTCTATGGTTGCTGGATCTGATCTGTCTTCATCGACCATTCTCATCTCTAAAATTGCGGTCCTACCAATAATTTCCTTAGCTTTTGCGGTATCTTGAACACCCGGAAGTTGAACTACAATTCGATCTTGACCTTGTTGTTGGATAATTGGTTCAGCAACACCCAACTCATTGACTCTATTATGTAAGGTTTCAAGGTTTTGCTTAAGAGCAAAGTTGACATTCTCTTCATCGGTATATTGATTATTTTTAATTTTCAAGATGAATTCATTATTATTTTTAATTTCTGAAAAATTAAATGCTTCTGTCTCTTTAGCAGGAGCGTTGCCTCCAAAAATTGAACGACCCGAACCTTGAGCTCTTATAATATTTTTTGCTTCATTTAGCGCATCTTCTGATTTGAACTTTAATTGAACATAATTGTTAATGACTTTGGAATCATAGTATTTAATTTTTTCTTTTTGTAATTCTTTTCTAACGTTTGCTAAAAAACCGTCATTCTTTTTTTCTGACAGTTTTGACAAATCAAGTTGCATTAGAAAATGAACCCCGCCTCTGAGATCGAGACCTAAATACATTGGTAAAGCACCAAGATTAGATAACCAATCAGGGGAGTTTGATATAAGATTTAGCGCTACAACAAACTTTTTACCTAAACTTTTTTCAATAGCTTGCTTTGCATTTAATTGATCAGTTGCCTCTTTAAACTTAATTTTTATATCAGTATCCTCAAAAGTAATTCCAGTATTTTGGATATTTGCTTTATCAAGCGATGCTTCAACTAATTTAAGTGTAGATCGATCAACTACCTCACCTGCTTTCACTGGCATAACTTGGACAGCAAAGGATTCTCCATAAAAATTTGGTGTGACATACAACACACTTAATCCTATACTTAAAAGGATTAATATATATTTCCAACTAGAATACTGATTCATTTAAATAAACTTAAACAATTTATATTGATTTAATTGTTCCCTTAGGGAGGACGGCTTGAACTGTTTGTTTTTGAATTTTGATTTGTGAATTGGCATTCACTTCTAAAATTGCAAATTGATCATTTAATTTAGTTATTTTTCCTAAGATGCCGCCACTTGTTGAGACTTCGTCTCCAACTTTTAATGCAGCCAACATCGCTTTTACTTTTTTTGCTTGAGACATTTGAGGTCTGATTAGCATAAAGTAAAACAAAACAAAAATAATAATGAATGGTAAAAATCCTGACAGTGCTTCGTTCACGTTGTAATTTCCTTAAAAAAACATGATTTTATCATAAGAAAGGGCTCTATTCACTAACCTTCCTCTTTTTTATAAATGCGATTTTAAATGAATTAAATTTTTGATTTTCGATAGCCTGGCGTGCTTCATTCATCATATTTTTATAAAAATGTAAGTTATGAATTGTATTAAGTCGTGATACAAGCATTTCACCTATTTTATAAAGATGATGTAGATAAGATTTTGTAAAATTTTGGCAGGTATAACATTTGCAATTAGAGTCAACAGGGCTGAGGTCATCTTTATACTTAGAATTCTTTAGTTTTACATCGCCATGACTCGTAAAAAGCATGCCATTTCTTGCATTTCTAGTAGGCATTACACAATCAAACATGTCTATCCCATTTTCTATAGCATTTAATATATCTTCAGGTGTTCCAACCCCCATTAGATAACGAGGTTTGTCTTGGGGCATTTTAGGCCCAATGAAGCAAGTTATTTTGGCCATTTCGTCTTTAGGTTCCCCCACCGACAGCCCTCCGATAGCATAACCATCAAAACCAATTGAAGTCAGCTCTTTTAAAGATTCCCCTCTAAGATCTTCAAACATACCGCCTTGAATAATTCCAAATAATGCATTTTTACTCCCCTCAAACGTATCTTTACTTCTGTAAGCCCAATTATTGCTAAGTTGCATTGATTTTTTTGCTTCCTCATGAGTAGCCGGGTAAGGCGTGCATTCATCAAAAATCATCGCAATATCTGAATTGAGTACCTTTTGGATTTTCATAGACCCTTCTGGGCCCATAAATTTTTCATCCCCATTGATGGGAGATCTAAAGGTGACTCCTGCCTCCGTAATTTTTCTCATTTTCCCAAGACTCCATACCTGAAACCCTCCTGAGTCAGTTAATATGGGTTTGTTCCAATTGATAAATTCATGAAGCCCTTTATGTTTCTTTATTACATCAAGACCTGGACGTAACCAAAGATGAAAGGTATTTCCCAAAATAATTTCAAAATTTGCTTCCTCCAATTCTTTCGGAGCAATAGATTTAACAGCACCATAAGTCCCAACGGGCATAAAAACTGGGGTAGAGATTTCACCATGCTGAGTTTTTAAAAGACCTGCCCGAGCATGACCATCTTGTTTTTGTAATTCAAATTTCATAAGCCATTTGGATAACTAAAAATAGAATCTAGTATTATAAAATATTAATAGGCCTTAAACGATGATTAATCCTTGATTGTAGGATAAAATCAAGAAATAAATGAAAATAAAAATAAAAAATAATAAAAAAGATATTTTGGGGAAAAAAGGCTTTTATCTCCTTCCAAATATTTTTACCACAGCATCTTTGTTCGCGGGGTTTTATGCCATAGTGCAGGCAATGAATGGAGCATTTGATCATTCGGCCATTGCAATTTTTATTGCGCTTATTTTGGATGGGCTTGATGGAAGAGTTGCAAGGTTGACCAATACTGAAAGTGATTTTGGTGCTGAATACGATAGTCTGTCAGATATGGTCTCTTTTGGAGCCGCACCAGCATTGGTGATATATGTATGGGCACTAAATCCTTTAGGGAAGTTTGGTTGGATTGTCGCCTTTATATATTGCGCCTGCGCAGCATTCAGGTTAGCGCGCTTTAATGTAAAATTAGATATTGAAAATAAGAAATATTTTTCTGGTTTACCATCCCCAGCAGCAGCGACATTACTTGCTAGTTTTATTTGGATATCCTTTGATAATGGTATTAATGGGGATGATATCTTTTTAGGTTTTTTCCAAATGCAATGGTTTGCTGCCTTTTTAACTTTTTTTTCTGCATTAGCTATGGCATCTGATTTAAAATATTACAGTGGTAAAAATCTAAATTTTAGAAAAAGTCAGCCATTTATTGCCATTTTGATTATTGTGATCATTTTTGGTGTGATATCTCATAATCCAGCTGAAATAGTTTTTTTAATTGCTCTTTTATATGTATTGTCTGGACCTTATAACTTTTTGCAGTCTAAGAAACTTTCAAATTATATTAACTTTTAAATAAAAATATGAATGAATTAATCATTTTTGATACAACGCTTCGTGACGGTGAACAAAGCCCTGGAGCCTCAATGACTCAGGAAGAAAAGTTGAGGATTGCAAAGCAGTTAGAAAAATTAGGTGTGAATGTCATAGAAGCTGGATTTGCAGCAGCCAGTCCTGGAGATTTCAGTTCTATTAATGCTATCTCAAAAATTATTGATAAATCAACTGTTTGTTCATTAGCAAGAGCGCTTGAAAGTGATATAAAAAAAGCAGGACAAGCTATTCAGCCAGCTAAGCATAAAAGAATCCATACTTTTATAGCAACAAGTAAGATTCATATGGAAAATAAATTAAGAATGAGCCCTGATCAAGTTTTAAAGAGGGGTGTTGAAGCTGTAAAATGGGCATTAGAGTACACAGATGACGTTGAATTTTCAGCTGAAGATGCGGTGAGATCAGATGTGAATTTTTTGATTGAAATTTTCGATGCTGTTATTAAGGCAGGCGCTAAAACAATCAATGTGCCAGACACAGTAGGGTATTCAATACCTAAGAGCTGGGGGAATCTTATGAGTGAATTAATTTCAAAAGTACCAAATTCACACAGTGTCACATGGTCGACTCATTGTCATAATGATTTAGGGATGGCGGTCGCAAATTCATTAGCTGCCGTACAAAATGGTGCAAGACAAGTGGAATGTACCATTAATGGACTGGGAGAGAGAGCTGGAAATGCGAGTCTTGAGGAAATTGTAATGGCTGTTAAAACGAGAAAAGATATTTTTAATCTCGAAACTAAAATTAATACTGAACAGATTGTGACAACCTCTAAGTTAGTTTCAAGCATCACAGGATATCCTGTGCAACCTAATAAGGCGATTGTGGGTGCGAATGCATTTGCCCATGAATCAGGTATACATCAAGATGGTGTTTTAAAACATCGAGAAACTTATGAAATTATGAGGGCACAAGATGTAGGTTGGGGGGCTAACAAAATTTCCTTAGGTAAGCTATCTGGGCGGAATGCATTTAAAAATAGATTGGTAGAACTAGGTATTGAATTAGATTCTGATGAACTTTTAAATTCTACATTTGACAGATTTAAGGCGCTTGCTGATAAAAAATCTGAAATTTATGATGAGGATATTCATGCACTAGTTACTGAACAGTTTGTATCTGGTGCTGTTGATCGATTTAAACTTATTTCATTAAAATCTATTACTGACACACAAAAAAAACCTTTCGCAGAAATTGAAATTACGGTAGAAGGAGAGTTAAGAAATGCAAAGGCAGAAGGTGGTGGTCCAGTGGATGCAACCTTCAAAGCTATTGAATTAATTGCAAAATCTAATACAGAACTCTTATTGTACTCGGTAAATAATATTACTTCAGGCACAGACTCAAAAGGACAAGTTACTGTAAGACTTGCTAAAGGAGGAAGGGTGGTAAATGGTTTAGGTTCGGATACTGATATTGTCATTGCCTCATCGATGGCCTATCTCAATGCACTAAACAAACTTGTTTCCAAAGCAGAACGAGCTCACCCTCAAGTCTAAGACGAAAAAACTTTTATGAATTTAGCAATATTCGATCTTGATAATACCCTTCTAGATGGGGATTCTGACTATAACTGGGGGATATACCTTGTAAAAAAAGGTTACCTTGATGAAGAAGAATATAAAGTAAAGAATCAAAAGTTCTTTGAAGAATATCAACATGGTAAATTAGACATTTTTGCTTTCGCTGAATTCCAATTCCAATTTTTAAAAAACAACACAAGAAAATTTTTAAATGATGTCCGGTCCGACTATATTGACGAAATCATTAAGCCTATGGTCTTAAAAAAGGCAGTAGATTTAGTGAGCCAACATAAAGAGGCTGGAGATAGCTTGTTAATTATTACAGCAACTAATAGCTTCATTACCAAGCCAATTGGAGAACTTTTTGGGATTGAAAATCTTATCGGTACAGATCCTGAAGAGCATTTAGGTGAATTTACAGGCAAAGTTAAAGGGACCCCCTCCTTTAAGGAAGGCAAGGTGACGCGATTATTTGATTGGTTGGATGCACGAGATTTTAAATTAACAGATTTTGAAAAAACTTTTTTTTATAGTGATTCTCATAATGATTTAGCTCTTCTCGAAGTTGTAACTAACCCAGTTGTAGTCAATGGGGATAAAATACTCTTAGAAAAAGCACAAGAAAAAAACTGGCCTACACTTAACTTAAAATAATTTTTAAATTAAAACTATTTCTACGACAAACTTTGTCCCAAGATAAGCAAGAATCAAAAAAGCAAAAGCAAGTAAGGAAATGATTATTGATTTTTTCCCTCGCCATCCGAATTGAACTCTCCCAAATAAAACTAATGCATAGGAAAGCCAAGCAAGAATAGTGAAAATTGTTTTATGATTCCAATCAAGTGATTGCCCAAATAGATAATTTGAAAAAAATAAGCTTGAAAATAAAGTAAATGTTAAGAAAGTAAATCCTACCCAATAAATTTGAAACAATTTACTCTCAACATCAAGCAATGGCTCACTGCTTGAAAGCATTAATAAATTTTTAGACTCGGCATGTAAGCCTTTTTCAAATAAAAGTAAAAATAAAGAAAAAATAGAGCCAAAAGCAAGCAAACCATAACCAAGCATAGCAACAATAATATGAATACTTGCAGAAATTGAATAATACTGGATGGACTGATGATCAGGCTGAATCAATGGAAATATTAGAACAATTATTAATGCAGGAATTAATGTAAATATTTCTAATCCTTGGTATTTAGATTTGTTGTTCAATAAAAGATATATCAAAACAATTAGCCAGCTTAATAGTAATGTTGAGTTGGCAAAACTTAAATCTACTCCTTGATTAAAGACGTGATTGTATATCAATAAAGCATGCGTGATTAAGCCGATAGCAACCAGAAAGCTATAATTTTTTATGATTTTTATATTTGAAAGTGAAGAAAGGCATGGAATCAAATATAAAATCAATGTAACTAAATAAAGGGTTTCATTCATGTTTATATTTTAATTAATCAATAAAGACAATTATAATGGAAATAACAACTATTCATCATTTTACAAATTAATAAACTTTATGCTTGAAAATTTAACAGACAAACTTCAATCGGTAGTAAAAACAATTCGGGGACAAGCACGCTTTACAAAAGAAAATATCAGTGATGCAATGAGGGAAGTTCGAATAGCTCTGATCGAAGCAGATGTCGCAATACCTGTCGTTAAATATTTTATAGATAAAGTAAAAGAAAAGGCTTTGGGGGCTGAAGTTTTAAAAAGCGTTTCTCCTGGGCAAGCAATTATTAAGATAGTGCAAGATGAACTGACAAGTTTGATGGGGAGTGATAATGCTGAGTTAAATATTGCTACAAAACCACCTGCAATTATTTTGATGGCAGGACTCCAAGGATCAGGTAAAACAACCACAGCGGCTAAGTTAGCCAAAATTCTAAAAGAGGAAAAGAAAAAAGTCTTGTTAGTCAGTGCAGACGTTTATAGGCCTGCTGCGATAGAGCAACTTAAGATTTTAGCAGATTCATTAGAAATAGAATGTTTTGATTCTTCAGTAAAGGATAAGCCAAAAAATATTGCTTCCTCTGTTTTAAGTTATGCAAAAAAGCATTATTTCGACGTCATTATTTTTGATACTGCTGGAAGACTAGGTATTGATGAATTAATGATGAAGGAAATTAAAGAGCTTCACAAAATACTAAATCCAATTGAAACACTTTTTGTTGTCGATGCAATGCAGGGACAAGATGCAGTTAATACAGCGAAAGCTTTTGGAGATACGTTACCCCTAACAGGTATCGTGTTGACAAAATTAGATGGAGATTCAAGAGGTGGAGCAGCTTTATCAGTAAGGCATGTGACTGGAAAGCCAATTAAATATATTGGTGTGAGTGAAAAAGTGTCAGGTCTGGAGGTTTTTTACCCAGACCGTATATCTTCTCGAATTCTTGGGATGGGGGATATTGTAGGTCTTGTTGAAGAGGCCCAAAAAAATGTAGATATTAAAGAAGCTGAAAAAATAGCGGATAAACTTAAGTCTGGCAAAAATTTCGATTTAGATGATTTTAAAAATCAAATTGGACAGATGAAAAAAATGGGAGGCGTTGGGGCAATGATGGACAAGCTCCCATCTCAATTAGTAGGCAATGCATCTAAAATAGATCCAGAACAAGGCGATAAGTCGATGATGCAAATTGAAGCAATTATTAATTCCATGACGAAATTAGAGAAAACAAAGCCTGAAATCATCAAAGCAAAAAGAAAGATAAGGATTGCAAACGGATCTGGAGTTCAAGTCCAAGATGTTAATCGCCTTCTTAAGCAATTTGAAGAAATGCAAAAAATGATGAAAATGTTTTCAAAAGGTGGAATCGGTAAAATGATGAGAGGCTTTGCAGGTAAAATTCCAGGCATGAATTAATAAGTCCCTTTTATTATCAATACTGAATTTTTTTTTTAAGGTTTTGTCCCTAAAGTAGTTAATTAATTATCTAGTTAATTTTATTGACCCAACATTGTTAATGTTGGATAATTCATGTCTTCGTTTTGGGGAGTTAGCTCAGCTGGTAGAGCACCGGACTTTTAATCCGATGGTCACGCGTTCGATCCGCGTACTCCCTACCAATTTATTTGCAGGTAAAAAATAATTTCAGGTTGACTATTCAATATGCATTTAATATAACTTAAATATATATTGAATTATGTAAGCCTTATGACATCTTATTAAAATGTATATTGCTAAAAAATTAATTCTTACCTTTCTTTTTTTATTCCCATCGCATTTATTTGCTTTCCCACCCCAGTCTGAATTGTTCGGATTAAGTGAGTCAATGACTCACATTTGGGTAACTTTTAAAGATGGTGTTACAGGAACGGGCTCTGGTATTGTGGTCAAAAAAAATCATGTAGCAACTAATTGCCATGTCCTTGCAGACTCGAGAGGTGTTAATGCAGTAAAGTATTTTAAAACATACGTTCCCATTGCAATATATGCTGATTGGGAAAACGATTTGTGTATTTTAAAGTTTGATGATTTACCACTCCCTCCCGTTAAGCTAGGCAGCTCTGGTAGTCTTAAATATGAGGATAAAGTGTTCGCCTTAACTTTCCCTAATGATAATCCAATTCCGCTTCCATCTTATGGTCATGTGAAGGCACTTTATCCATTCAAAGGGGGAAATATCGTTCGCACTTCTGCATCTTTTACACTGGGTTCAAGTGGGGGTGGTTTATTTGATTTGGATTTCAATCTAGTAGGGCTTACAACCTTCAAAAGCCCTGGTAGGAGGTTTGGAAATTTTTATTGTATTCCTGCGGAATGGATCGAAAAACTTTTATTGGAAGAGCCACAAATAGACTTAGTTAGCACAGGTAGGCCATTTTGGAGTTTACCTGATGAAGAAAAACCGTTCTTTATGCAAATTATAATGCCGATGGAAAAGAAGGAATGGCAAAAAATGTTAGGCATTGCCAAAAGGTGGACGCAAGCTGATGAGGACAGTGCTGATGCTTGGTACTACCTTGGATATGCTCAAGAAAAGTTAGGTAATTTAGATTTTGCAAAGCTATTTTTAAATCAGGCTTACAAACTTAATAACCGTCATTTGGAGTCCTTAGTTGAGCTATACGATATATCAGTAATCCAGACAGACCCAAAAGAATCAAAAAGAATTTTGGGTTTAATTAAAGCAATAAATCCTGAAAGAGCTGATTACATTTCAAAAAAGTCTTAATTAATTGGCGCGCCCGAGAAGATTCGAACTCCTGACCCCTTGGTTCGAAGCCAAGTACTCTATCCAGCTGAGCTACGGGCGCATTTAGCGATACAAATATTTAATAATTGGCGCGCCCGAGAAGATTCGAACTCCTGACCCCTTGGTTCGTAGCCAAGTACTCTATCCAACTGAGCTACGGGCGCATGCGGTAACATTATATCCCAAATAAAATAATACGAATTTAATTAACGGGAAGCGTTAATGTGGGACCTGATTCTTTAATCTCACCTGATTGCAGTGATTCAATCTGATTTAAGAGCATAAAAGTATATTTTGATGTGATATCAGAATCTTTAATATAGAACCAGTAATCCCGATAGAATACCTTTGCCGAATCCTGATCAGGTTCATTTTTTGATGAATATATTGTCATTAATTCACCTGTAATTTCAGACCAATTAAACTCAGTTCCATCAGGATTTTTAGTTATTTGAACCAACCCTTCATCTAGATGATCTTCTGGAACAATAATGCCATGACTTAGGAAAAATTGAATTCCGGCAAGAGACCTAAAGTCAATCTGGATTTCAGAGCGATCCTCTTCAGTTTCTAATTCTGCATAGATAGGATAAATATTCGATTTACCGTCAAGATTCATTATCTCAATCAATTTCTGTACATTACGGTTTAGTAAAGATGTTTTTTTAAAGTATAGGGCTAGTTGCCTATCCTTGTCCTCGTGCATAATATATCCAAACTGTAAGTTAGCCCTTTCTATGGCCACCATCGCCGCTAAAAATTGATCAAACTTTTTAAAATCAGGTGCAAGAGCTGGTGTTGGGCCTGAAGCTGTGTGGGCATTATCAATACCATTTATATTATTAACAGTTAAGTTTAATATGCGATCCATTCTCCAACCTGACCTAGATAAAAGCATTAACATATCGACATCTACCGGGCTAAGGACTTTCTTAATAAAGTCCCCACCTTTTAAAGGTAGATAGGTAATGGTTGGTCTTTCTGTATATCTTGCTGAGCCTCCAAAACCTGCGTTGTTTGCATCAGGCCCGCCATCGAAAATTGATAAAGCTAAGCTACCACCTCGTTGCCACTCAATTGATGTTGACACGCTACTTACTTCTAAAACGGATATTGAATCACCATATCTTCTCTTAACTAAGTTGAGTAATGATTGTGCGTCATTAGTATCGGAAATAACTTGGTTAAATTCTCCACGAGAATCTTGAACACTATCTGGGCCAATTTGTATGAATTCATCAAAAATTGAACAACCCCCTAAAAGGACAGTTAAAATTAATGGCAGTATTTGAAAAATTAGTTTTTTATGCACTTAATAAAATAGATTTTTAAGAAAGAGTGTAATGATAAATTATTTCCTTTAAAATTTGAAATTTCTTTTGAAGTGACATGAGTAGCCACTTGGGTTTTTTATTAAATACTTTTGATGAGCTTCCTCAGCAGGATAAAATTTATCAAAAGCTATTATTTCTGTTACAACTTTTTGTTCCCAATGTTTGGATATTTCAACTCTTTGGATTACATCCTCAGCAATTTCTTTTTGGTTAGGTGAGGTATAAAAAATAGAAGAACGATATTGTGATCCAATATCATTACCTTGTTGGTTAGGTGTTGTTGGGTTGTGAAGCTTGAAAAATTCAATGAGGAGGTTTTCAAAAGAAAGCTGATTAGGATCAAACTTAATCATGATGGTTTCAGCATGACCAGTGTTACCTGCAGAAACATCATTATAAGTAACATCATTTATAAAGCCCCCAGAAAATCCTACCTGTGTTTCCTCTATTCCAGATATTTGACCTATAAGACTTTCTAAACCCCAATAACAACCTCCGGCAAGATAAGTTACTTCTATACTTAGGTTTTTTTTGATCATATTTAAATGCTAACTTGTGATTTGGTTAATTATCCCTTAAAACATTTTATTGTATATAGTTAGTTATTTAAAAAATAGTTTTTTATCAATTTAAAATTAGGAGAAAAAAATGTCAGTATCTATGTATGAAATATCTGTCCCAATGTTTATTAGCATGCTTGAAAATTTATCATCAATATTAAAAAAAGGTGAGCGGTTTGCTGAAAAAAGAAAAATAGATAAAGATATTTTTATTAATGCACGACTGATTGCGGATATGAGACCTTTAACTAGTCAAATTCAAATTGGAACAGACATGATCAGACTGGGTATTGGAAGGTTAGCAGATGTAAAGGCTCCACCATACAAAGATAATGAAAAAACGTTCAGTGACCTTCAAAAAAGAATAAGCAAAACAATTACTTTCTTAAAAAAAATTAATCCTAAAAAAATGGAAGGCTCAGAAAATATGGAGATCCAATTTTCAATAAGAAGTAATGAATTTAAATTTAAATCAGGTAAAGATTACCTAACAAAGTGGATGATCCCCCACTTCTTTTTTCATGTTACGACCGCCTACGATATCTTAAGGGCAAATGGTGTTAATCTGGGAAAAAGAGATTATATAAAATTTTAGTAAGGGATAAAAAAAATGAAATCAATCGATAATGTTTTAAATGCAATTATGAGTAATTTTTATCACCTTGCACCATGGCTTCTTCGACTAGGGTTAGGTGCCTCCTTTATATTTCATGGACTTAGCAAATTTCCCCTACCCCCACAAAAGTTGATTGATTATTTTGGTTTTTCAGCTGAGCTTGCGTCTTTTGTTGCCATTTCTGAATTAGGGGCAGGTATTTTGTTAATTCTCGGTGGTTTCTTAAAAGGACATGTAGGTAATTTAGTGACTCGTTTTGCCGCTGGGGTAATTGTCATTGTCATGACGGTTGCATTTACATTAGCTCATGATGATTGGTTTATTACACCAAAACTATTTATGAGCGAGCAAATATTTTTGATGATCATAGGCCTGTATTTTTCTATAAAAGGAAATAATTAATTTTTTTTCTTTGTCCCAAAAAGGGAGACTACTCTACTTATCATTACTGCGAGAAACATAACGCCTATCATTGCCTCAGTGATTGACCACATTTTTGCAGTATAAGAAACGGGTGTGATATCTCCATAGCCTAATGTAGTTAATGTCGTAAAGCTAAAATAAATCATATCGATTGATAAATGCTCTTCATTTAAATTTCTAAAATAAAATGAGTCAGGATCAACCATTAATAGAAACATAAAGAGTAAATACCAAAAGATTCCAATTAAAATGTAAATAGATATGGCCGAACTAATTATGTGGAAATCTATTTTTTTTGCCCTTATTATCTCTTTAAATAATTCAATTATTGTGACGCTAATAATAAAGAGTTTTAAAAAATATTGAAGTACACTCTGATTAAAATCAAAAAATAAAATATTTATCAAAATAATTAGTAACGAAATTACAGTTAGCTTAAATAATTTTGAGTTATGTTCATGAAGGAAAATACTGAATGTAAGTATAGTTAGAAAAAGTATTTCAAGATTCATTATTGAAAGCAACCCATAATCGAAACCAATGGGTCCTAAAAAAAATACTAAAAAAATTGATGCTAAAAGATAATGATTGGCAAACTTCATAATTTTATTTTAGCCTATATAGGCATATAAGGTAAGCTTGCAATTAGGAGGAGGGCATGTCTAATAATTCTCAAAAGCTAGGAAATAAGATTCAATCAGTGGCAAAGGGTAAACAGGGTGTAATTTCTGCGCATCCACTTGCGACACAAGCTGGAATTGATTGCTTAAAAAAAGGTGGTAACGCATACGATGCTTTAGTAGCTTCAGCAATTACACTTACCGTTGTTGAACCAATGATGAGTGGAGCACTTGGTTGTGGCATTGCAATGCTGAATTCACCAAAAAAGGGAAATATAGTGTGCAATTTTTCCGGCCTTATTCCTAACAATTTTAATCAAGACAATTGGGATGACACACGATCCGACGCTTTAAGTATCCTAAGTCCTTCAACTGTGAATGCTTGGTTAGAGATAAATAAACGTTTTGGTGCTATTCCCTTCGATCAATTATGTGAGCCAGCCATTGAATATGCAGAAAATGGTTTTGAGTTAACAGAAGCAAATAATTTTTTTATAAAATTTGCAAAAAATAATGATTCTAAGAAATTGTTCGATACCTACTACAAGAAAAATTTTAAAACAGGAGATATATTTACCCAAAAAAAAACAGCTGTCGCTTTACGCATAATAGCGCAGTATAAAGAAGAGGCGCTATTAAATAGTCCTTTATCAAAAGCTATAAGCCTTACTTTAAAAAATTTTGGTAGCAGTTTAAGTTTAGAAGATATAAAAAAAGATCAAATTTCATGGCAGACACCATTATCTACTGAAGTTTTCGCACATCAAGTGAATGTGCCTCCGCTGAATGGTAATGGTTTTATGATTTTACAAGCTGCAAAGTTAATTGAAGAATCAAAAGTTTATGATATGGAACATAATAGTGCGGTGTACATTGATCTATTGGTAAAGACTCTGAAAAAAGTTTTTTCAAATGCTAATAATTTTAAGATAAATCAATCGATTAATTCAGGTCATACAACAACCATATTAACTCATGATTCATCTGAGAATACTGCAATCATGACACAAACTCTTGGCGGCCTTTATGGTTCTGGTATATGGGTTGATGATTTCGCCTTACCTTTGAATGGCTTAGGTGCTTACTGTTTTGATGAACTCCCAAAAGTATCAAAGAAAATAAAAGATACATCAACAAAGAGAGCACCTAATCCAATGTCATTAGTACAAATATTTAAAAATAATAAACTCGAGTATGCCTTTGGAACTCCAGGTGGTTTCACCATAATTCAAACTGAGCTTCAAGTATTACTTAATATCTTGATTTTTAAAATGCCTCTAGATAAAGCAATAGATGCACCAAGGTTTTTTATTGATGATAGAGGAGATATATCTATTGAAGATAGGACTTCAGATAGCGTCATCAAGGATTTAGTTAAGTGGGGGTATAAACCTAAAATCTTAGATGCTTACTCATGGATATTAGGTTGCATGCAAGGTTTTAAGAAATCCGAAACCTCTCTTTTTGTTGCAGACTCGAGACGTCATGCAAAGTCAAATGCAATTAAGTACTAATTAATAAGTTAACTTAGTTTGTCATCAGCAATATGATATTTTGGATCTTCAAGGACGTTTAGCTCAACCATACTTTTTGCACTATCAAGGACTTCCATACATTCAGGACTTAGATGTACCAAATGTAATTTCTTTCCAAGTAATTTATATTTATTTGCTAATGCATCAATAGCCATGATCGCACTATGATCCGCTACTTTTGACTGTTTAAAATCAATAATCACCTCATTTGGGTCATCTTTCATTTCAAACAAATCATTAAAGCTTTTTACGGAAGCAAAAAAGAGAGTACCTTTTAATTCATAAATCTTCCAACCTTTTTTATTTTTAGAGGTAGCAACTTCAATAATTTTTGCATGCTCCCAAGCAAAAACTAAAGCTGAGACGATGACACCTAGTATTACTGCGATTGCTAAATCTGCAATAATCGTCACTGCTCCAACCAGCAAGCCAACAAAAATATCTTTTTTGGGGACTTTTCCAAACAATCTTAAACTTCCCCATTCAAAAGTTTTTTCTGCAACAACAAACATAACGCCTATCAACGCTGCAAGAGGAATCATTTCAATCCACTGAGAAAGAAATAAAACAAAGGAAGCTAAAAATATTGCAGTGGCAATTCCAGATAAGCGTCTGACTGCACCGTTATTAATATTAATCATACTCTGACCAATCATTGCACAACCACCCATTCCACCAAAAAAACCAGTCACAATGTTAGCAACCCCTTGTGCTAAAGATTCCTTATTTGGCCTTCCTCTCGTATCTGTCATATCATCAATTAAATTGAGCGTCAGAAGAGTTTCAATTAAACCTATTGCAGCTAAAAGCAGGGCATATGGTAATGTAATGATGATAGTTTCAAGTGTTAAAGGAACCATTGGAAAATTAAATTCTGGAATTCCCCCTGCAATTGAACCTAAGTCCCCAACTGTTCTAGTATCTATAGAAAAGAAATAAACAATACCTGTAGTAAAAATTATTGCAGCAAGAGTTGATGGGATCATCTTAGTGAGCTTTGGAAAAAGATAAATTATTGCAACGGTTAAAAAGATTAGACCAGCCATGGCATATAGGGGCATTCCACTCATCCATACAGGTAAACCTTCATCATTTATTATTTTAAAATGATTGAATTGAGCAAGAAATATTACAACAGCAAGTCCGTTGACAAACCCAAGCATAACGGGATAGGGGACCATACGGATAAATTTACCTAATTTAAATAAGGCAAATACAATCTGTAATAAACCCATTAATATAACTGTGAGAAAAAGATACTCAGGTCCATGCTGAACTACTAATGAAACCATAACAACTGCTAAGGCTCCCGTTGCACCTGAAACCATTCCAGGTCGCCCACCAAAAACTGATGTAATAAAACAAACTAAGATAGCTGCATATAAGCCTGTCAGTGGTGAAACTTGTGCAATCAGTGCAAATGCAATTGCTTCTGGAACCATTGCCAGAGCAACAGTAAGACCACTCAATAAGTTTGTTTTTACTTCAGGAAGGTTGTACATAGACGTTTGCTTTGAAAGAATTAGGAATGCAAGTATAAATAAAAGTAGCTAATCTAACACAATTCCCTCTCTTCAAGATATCTAATTAACTTTGATCATTAATTCGTTTCGTCTAAAAAAAGGCAATGTCCATGGGGGATTATACCTAGCAATTTTTATTTCACCCGAAGTCTTAAGATTTTTTTCTTCAATAAATTGATTAAGTAAATTTTCTTTCTCAAGATAACTAGATTCTCTAACAAGACCTGAAAAAACAATCACAGCATATTTTTCCTTTGGTAAGCTTGAAATTTTTATCTTTTTATTGTTTGGTTTAGGAAGTGTCGCCAAAGTGAATTCATTCGGCATAATAAAAGATACGATCCAATTATTGTCGTTACCTTCAGTTAATACATGTTTAGTCATATCAATTTTTTGAGATATTGGCTCCATCTCAACAGGTGCCGTCATTTCTATTCTTGAGTTACCATCGTTACTGGTATTATTACCAAATATATAGTCGGCTAAAACCTTAAAGCCTTTTGATGAAGCATCATCAAAATCACCAAAAACTTCAACTTGAGCAATAATTTTAGGAGCATATTCTCTAATCTCAATTTTACCGTCTTTTAAGATTGTTCTAAATTTAGGCTCGTCAGCTGCCATAATTGAGTTTGAGAAAATAATAAAAGATAAAAGATATATGATACGCATAATTTTTATATAGAAATAGTGTGTCAGCTTTTAATATTAATTTTGACTCTTTAGTAATAATTTAATTCTTTTATTTGCGATATATTTATTTATTGGGCGGTTTCATTTTTTTGAAAAAGTCTATTCACCGCCAACATTACTCCAATTAACAACCAAATAATGGCACCATATTTGTTTGCAAAGAAACTTGTACCGGATGCTATAGGTAGAAAACAAATAAAAATAATGTTAAAAACTAAAGCAAAAGAAAGCCACAATCTTTCTCTATAGTAGAATTTTAGAGAGGTAAATGCTAGTACTGTTACCATCAGGTAGAACAATATAAAGCCAATTAAACCCGTCTCAGAAAGTAATTGCAATGTTATATTGTGCGGGTGAAAACAAACTCCTGGACCAATGGCTTGGAGGTATGACATACCATAAATTCCAAGATTCTCACACGCCTCTCGATACTTATGAAGTCCAACTCCAAAGATTGGAGATTGCATCCAAACGTCATATGCACTTTGCCAAACTATCCCATAATCAGATGTTTTCCAATTTAATATTTTTTCAATTGATGAAAAAAATGCTCTCTGAGTAGTGTCAGGAAAGGAATATGCAAAAATTAATATTGCAATACAAGAAATTATAAAAAGAATAGTTACTTTTTTAAATGAGAATAATTTAGCAAAAATAAATCCCATGAACAAAATAAAAAAACTTGCAAGGGTTAATAACAGTGACATTCTTTCTCCAGTAATAAACACTGAAAGAAGTAACATAGTAGAGATTATAAAGAACGAATAGATTAAATAATTTTCTTGCTCTTTTAATTTATATTTATTGTATAAAATTAAGAATAGGGGTGGAAGCATAGCAAGTTTAGCTAGCCACATACCTACATGAGGTGATTTAAAAGGACCTGTTAATCTATCAGCAGAGAATTTTTCAAAACCAAAAATATCTTGTTCAAAGAAAAACTGCCACCAAGTATCAAAAATTATAAAAAATAAGACAACTGTCATTGATACAAAAAATTTCTTAAGAGATTGAATATCATTTAAGATCCAGTACGATAAAGCCATTGCAAATATTGGCCATCTTATAAAAAATAACGAGTAAGCTAAGGTCTCATTTGGTTCAATACTCATCGCTGAGTTAATTGTCAGACAATAAATTGTAAAAATTAACGCAAAGCAAAACCATTTTTCTTTAATCCAATGCCAACCTATATTCTTGTATGAATGGTATAAAAATAAAAAACTAATTAAAACAATGGTGATATCCGCCAAGCTTCTAGAGAACACTAAAAGCAAAGGGAGAAGATATGGGAAATAATTTTTTATACTAGCAGTCAAGAATTAAACTTTCAGGTTGTGTTATTTATAAAATAATAGCGTTTAATAGCTCTTTAATCTAAGGTTAATATGCACTAATAAGTGTATTTTTTATAGTGGTTTTAAAATAATTATATCAAAATTGTACTGAAGTAAATATGATTATTTTTCTGGAGTGATTAAAATATTTCCCCTTGTTCTAGCTAAAATTCTATAGCCATTAACAAATAACCATTCTAAGATATTTTCATCCCAATCAGATTGGCTGCTATCTTCCATTAAAATAAGTCTAGGATAAAACTTTTTATTGAGTGTTTTAAAGTAGGGGAATAATGCTTTGTCTTCAAATCCTTCAATGTCAATCTTCAGAACATCAACCTTACTAATTCCCTCTTTCTTGAGGATCTCCGATAAAGGAAGAATTTTTATCTTAACTTTATCTGAATTTAGCTTTGTATTCACTATAGAGCTACTACCCATATCAATATGAGAAAGACGGAGCTCTTTAATCTCTCTTTTTTCACCAACACCTACTTGAAAAGTTTTTATCTGTTTATCAAATTTATTAAATTTGATATTTTCTTTAAACCTATCAAGAACAATTGGGTTTGGCTCAATTCCAATAACTTTTTTGGCACCAAACTTTGCTGCCATCAATGAATAATATCCAATATTTGCCCCAATATCTAAAAAAATTCCACCGCTCTTTAGATAATTTTGAATAATACCTAGCTCTTTGCCCTCTCTTAACTTTGAGCTTATAAACATTTTTGACTCTATTGTATTATTATGTGGATAGATTCTAAATTTGACATCATGATAAATTATATCTATTGGTTTTTCTTTATTTTTTCTTTTTAATAGCCACGAGTAAATCTTTTTAAGTTTTCCAAAGCTTGCACCCATTCTGACAAAAAGGTAAATGAACTTAATTAACCCCTTGGGAGAGTAATAGCCAAATTTTTTTTTACTTAAGATTAAGAAGGCTCCAAATTTTTTTTAACAATCATATATATTTTATAAGCAAATTACGGTTTTGAGGAATTTTCTTATAAATCCTTTTAAGTAAGGGGTATTATATTGGCGGAGAGCGAGGGATTCGAACCCTCGATACAGGTTTACCCCGTATGCTTCCTTAGCAGGGAAGTGCTTTCGACCACTCAGCCAGCTCTCCTATTTTTGCAACGATACTCTTAAATTTTATCTAAATCAAAAGCTTTATGCAGAGCATTTACAGCTTTATCTAGTGATTTTTCCTCAAGGATAACTGATATCTTTATTTCACTTGTTGAGATAGTACTTATATTAAGTCCTTCTTCAGCAAGTGTTCTAAACATTTTACTAGCTACCCCCACATGAGATTTCATACCCACTCCAATAATAGAGAGTTTAGCAATTTTGTCGTCCCCCTTAACTTCTCTTGCTTTGATATGATCTTTTACTTTTGAATTTAAAATTTTTAAGGTTCTATTTAAATCATTTTTCTGAACGGTAAATGTAAAGTCTGTGAGTCCATCTTGACCTAAGTTCTGAATAATTACATCCACATCAATATTGGCTTCTGCAATAGGACCCAAAATTTGATATGCAATACCTGGCATATCTGGCACGCCAAGAATATTTACTTCAGCCTCATCTCTATTAAAAGCAATACCTGAAATAATTGGATTTTCCATGTTCTTTTTTTCCTCAAAATTAATTTCTGTACCTTCATTATTTGGTGAAAAGCTTGATAAAACTCTCAGTTTAACTTTGTATTTACCTGCAAATTCAACTGACCTCGTTTGTAATACTTTTGAACCTAAGCTAGACATTTCTAGCATCTCTTCAAAGTTTATTGATTTAAGTTTTTTTGCTTCAGGAACAACTCTGGGATCAGTTGTATAAATACCATCTACATCTGTATAAATTTGGCACTCATCAGCTTTTAGTGCTGCCGCAAGTGCTACAGCAGTTGTATCAGAACCACCACGACCCAAAGTAGTGATATTGCCTTCTTTATCTACACCTTGAAACCCAGCAACAACTGCAATAAAACCATTTTTTAAATCTTTTTTTAGATTTGTATCTTCAATATTTAAAATCCTTGCCTTACTGTGAGCGCTATCTGTCTCAATTCTTACCTGGTGACCGGAGTAACTTTTTGCTTTAAATCCTAAATTAATTAATGATAAAGCCATAAGACCACTCGTTACTTGCTCACCAGTTGATACAATAGAATCGTATTCCCTTAAGTCTGGACTTGGCATCATCCCATCACATAGTTTGATTAATTTATTTGTCTCTCCTGACATAGCAGAGACAACTATAACTACTTGATGCCCTTGGTTATAGGTTTTAATTGCAATATTAGCTGCTGCCTTAATCCTTTCAGGATTAGCAACCGATGTACCGCCAAATTTTTGAACGATGATACTCATTTATATAGATTCTTTAACTACTAAGGTTTGTTTGAACGAGTTTGAAGGCTTCTTGGACTAATTTTGTGTTTGTTCCACCTGCCATTGCCATATTTTTCCTACCTCCACCTTTGCCTCCTACTTTTTCACCAAGTGTTTTAGCAATGGATCCTGCATCAATTTTATCTGTTAGGTTATCCGTAACGCCAACAGCAAAAGTTACATTAGAATCTTTTACTGATGCGAGTATTATAACTGCTGTTTTAAGTTTTAGCTTCAATTTATCAATCATATCTCTCAATTCATTAGGTCCTTGATTATCAATTACTTGGCTTAAATAATCAAAATTATCTATTTTTGATGTTTTTGAAAGCATCTCATCAGTTTGATTTAATGCTAATTCTGATTTTAGTTGGCTTTGTATTTTTTCATTCTCTTTAAGTTGGGTGAGTATTGAGGATACCTTCAATGGTATTTCTGATGCTTTGGTATTTAGATCTTTGGAGATTCTCGTTAATATTTCTTCTTGATCATTTAAAAATCTAATGAGATTAAGGCCAGTAACCCCTTCAATTCTTCTCACACCTGAAGCAACGCCTGATTCTGAGTAAATTTTAAAGAGCCCAATATCACCTGTATTTTTTACATGAGTGCCTCCACATAACTCAATACTATTTCCAATATTTAATACCCTAACTTCTGATTCGTATTTTTCTCCAAAAAGCATTAAAGCACCTGACTCTTTTGCCTTGTCTATTGACATCATTTGTGTGTTTGTCATTTGATTAGTTAAAATTTCATTATTAACAATAGATTCTATTTGATGAATTTCTTCGTTCGAAATAGATCTTGAATGAGAAAAATCAAAGCGTGTTTTTAGGTTGTCTACGAGAGAACCTTTTTGTTCAACATGATCACCTAAAACAATTTTTAATGCTTTATGAAGCAGATGGGTGACAGAATGATTTCGCTTAATATCATTCCTTCTATGTTCATCTATAAACGCTTCAACTTGTTCATTACGTTTTAAGGTGCCAGATTCAAGAATTCCAACATGGCCAAATACATTTTTTTTAATTTTTATCGTATCTCGCACATAAAATTTTTCGCTATTTGTCTGAATATGGCCGTTATCACCAACTTGCCCCCCCGACTCAGCGTAAAAGGGTGTTTTATCTAAAATAAGGATTGCTTTATCACCTTTTTTTATCTCCCCGACTTCATCGCCATCTTTAAATATTCCTAAAATTTTTGAAGAAGAATGAATATCGTTATAACCTAAAAATTCTGTGTCTTTACCTTCGTATGGCAACGTTTTTATTTTATTAAATTTACCAGATTCACGTGCCATTGTTTTTTGCGATTTCATAGATACCTCGAAAGCTTCAGTATCTATTTCAATTTTATTTTCTCTACAAATATCTGCTGTTAGATCAAGAGGAAACCCATAGGTGTCATGTAACTTAAAAGCAGTTTGGCCATCTAATATCGATATTTTTTTATTTTTAATATCATTCATTGCATTATCAAGAATAGACATTCCGTTTTCAATTGTGATGAAGAAGCGCTCTTCCTCTAAAAATATTTCATTTGAAATTAATTTTCTTTTTTCGGAGGATATTTTTTTTTCATCGTCCATTAATTTTAAAACTAATGGTACAAGTTTATTAAAGAATGGCTTATTACAGCCAAGTTTATAACCATGCCTTATGGCTCTTCGAATAATTCTTCTTAAAACATAACCTCTCCCTTCATTTGCCGGCAATACTCCATCTTTTATCAGGTAGGTTGATGTTCTTATATGATCTGCAATTACTTTAAGTGAGTTATGCCCAAGATCTTTTGTATTTGTAATTTTGCCAATTTCAGCAATTAGAGTTTTAAATAAATCAATTTCATAGTTTGAGTGGACATTTTGGAGTATTGCAGAGATTCTCTCTAAGCCCATACCCGTATCAACGGATGGCTTTGGCAGGAGATGCATTTTACCTTGCTCATCTCGGTTGTATTGCATGAAAACTAAATTCCAAATCTCAATGAAGCGATCACCATCTTCATCTTTTGAGCCTGGAGGGCCTCCAAAATAATTTTTCCCATGATCGTAAAAAATTTCGCTACATGGCCCACAAGGACCAGTATCACCCATCATCCAAAAATTATCTGAAGCATATTTACTACCCTTATTATCCCCAATTAGAATAATTTTTTCTTCAGGTAAGCCTATCTCCTGCGTCCAGATTTCTAATGCCTCCTTATCCTCTTTATAAACGGTGACTAATAATTTTTCTTTTGGAATTTTATAGATCTCTGTCAAAAGCTCCCAAGCGAAAGAGATAGCTTCTTTTTTAAAGTAATCTCCAAAGCTGAAGTTACCGAGCATTTCAAAAAAAGTTAAATGCCTTGCCGTATACCCAACATTTTCTAAATCATTATGCTTTCCCCCTGCTCTAACACAGCGCTGGCTTGAGGCTGCTCTTTGATAATTTTTTTTCTCAATACCTAAGAAAATTTCTTTAAATTGGTTCATGCCTGCATTTGTAAAAAGCAGAGTAGGGTCATCTTGAGGGACCAAGCTTGATGAAGAGACAACTTCATGCCCCCTAGCAGCAAAGAAATCTAGAAACTGATTCCTAATTTCTTTTTCAGATAAACTATTTTTTTTACTCATTGCTATTTAAAACCCTTCCCAGATAGAATCTTATGTATCAGTTCTATATTAATACCTCTTCCCTGAAGAAACCTTATTTGTTTATTTCTTTCCTCTTGTGAATGGGGAGTATCATCAAATTTCTTTGACCATATTTTTTTTGCAAGCGAATAATCTTCTGATTTAATTTTGACGAGCTCACTATTGATAATAGTGTCATCTACCCCTCGCATTTTTAGTTCATATCTGATTTTTTCTACTCCATATTTATTTTTTTTTGAAAAAATCAATTGTTCAGCAAATCTTTGATCTGATAACCAATTATTACCTTCGAGATCATTTAGTAAGTTTTTTATATTTTGACCATCAAGGTCAAGTTCTTTAGCGAAGGCATTTATTTTTTTTTGTAACTCTAAGCGCGAGTATTCTCTTTTACCTAAATAATATAGAGCTCTCTTCTTTAATAAGGCAATATTTTTTTTAGTACTATTTTTCAGATTCTGCATCATCCTCAGGCACGGTATCCTCGATTTTAATTTCAGCTGAAATACTTGAATTATCTCTTACTTGGTTTTCTATATCTTTTGACGTTTCGGGGTTATCTTTAAGAAATTCTCTTACATTATCCTTTCCCTGACCAATTTTTTCACTATTGTAGCTATACCATGAACCGGACTTTTCTATAATATTTAATTTAACAGCTTGGTCTATAATTTCACCTTCTAAGGAGATTCCTTCACCATACAGCATATCAAATTCAGCCTTTCTAAATGGAGGAGCCACCTTATTTTTAACTACCTTTACTCTAGTTTCAGCACCAATAATTTCATCATCTTTTTTTATTGCACCAATTCTTCTTATATCAAGCCTCACAGATGCATAAAATTTAAGTGCATTACCACCTGTTGTAGTTTCTGGGTTTCCAAACATGACGCCAATTTTCATTCTTAGTTGGTTAATAAAAATTACCATAGTATTTGTTTTTTTGATGTTGCTTGTTAATTTTCTTAATGCTTGTGACATTAATCTAGCTTGTAATCCCATATGCGAATCACCCATGTCACCTTCTATTTCAGCTCTTGGAGTTAGGGCTGCAACTGAGTCGATAACTACAATATCAACAGAACCACTTCTGACAAGCATATCCGCTATTTCAAGGGCTTGTTCACCAGTATCTGGTTGTGAGACTAGTAATTCCTCAATATTAACCCCGAGTTTTGCTGCATATTGAATATCCAGTGCATGCTCGGCATCTATAAATGCTGCTGTACCTCCTACTTTCTGCATTTGAGCGATTACTGAAAGTGTTAACGATGTTTTTCCAGATGATTCAGGTCCATATATTTCAATAACTCGTCCTCGAGGTAAGCCTCCAATTCCTAAAGCGATATCAAGCCCTAAAGATCCCGTAGATACAGATTGGATACCTTCAACAACCGAAGTATCATCCATCCTCATTACTGATCCTTTACCGTACTGTTTATCTATTTGTGCGAGTGCTGCATCTAGGGCTTTTCTTTTATTTTCATCCATTGAATATTTACCTTTGGTTAGTGTTTTTTAATTAGTTTTTATTATTTCATACTTGTTGTTATAACGTAAGGTTCAACAGTTTATTTAATGCAAAAAGAACCGATTCTTTTCTGATTTCATCTCTTGAACCCTTAAAATCTGCTTTATGTTCTAAAATTATGTTGTCGATAGTCGCGATTGAAAAAAAAACAGTTCCAATAGGCTTTTCTAATGTCCCACCCTCAGGACCCGCAATACCTGTAATACTGATACTTAGATTTGCTTCACTATTTTCTAGCGCTCCTGCAGACATTTCATTGGCAATTTCTTGACTTACAGCTCCAAAATTTTCTAGAGTCTCCCTTCGAACTCTCAAAGAATCTATTTTTGAATTATTACTATAAGTAATATAGCCCCTATCAAACCATTTTGAGCTTCCAGCTATTTTAGTTAGTGTTGCAGATAGAAGGCCACCTGTGCATGATTCGGCGGTCACCAATAATATTTTTTTCTCTAAACATCGATTTGCTAATCTTTGTGTGAGCAGTTTATGTTCTTTAGAGGGCATATTGGGTGAAAAAAATTATTATAAAAGCAGAATAAATGGCAGCTGCTATATCATCAATCATTATTCCAAAGCCACCTTCAAATTTTTTTTCAAGGATATTGATAGGAAATGGTTTTAAGATATCAAAAAATCTAAATAACAAAAAACTATAAAATAATTCAACCGCATGAGGTTGAAGGTAAATTAATAATGCAAGAAAGGCAACAATTTCATCAATAACAATACAAGAGGGGTCTTTTATTTTCATGATGAGGCAGGTTTTGTTTGAAACATAAATACCAATAAAAAAAAGAGTGATCACAAAAAAATAATCATAATATTGAGGAAGAAGTTGAGAAAAATAAAATAAAGGTATCGCAATCAACGTTCCAAATGTCCCGGGCGCAAAATTTGCTAAGCCTGACCCAAAACCTAAAGCAATAAATGTTGATTCGTTTTTAAAAAGTAAATTATTTTTTTTCAAAGTGAGTGAAGCCTTTTTTTAGTTTAATCTCTTTGCCATTATCACTTATAAGAAGTTTTTTATCTTTAGTAATAATGCCCACCCTTGAGAGGTGCAAATTGTCTTTATGGATCAACTTTTCAATTTTAGATCTCATCTTTTTTGAGGCAGTTAATATTGTTTGATAGTCGTCGCCACCATAAAGGGCTAAATTCTCTTGCCCTATTTTCTTTATCCATTTATTTATTGGTATATCTTTTAAATGGACACTTGCACCCACTTTTGATGCCTTTAAGATATGACTTAGGTCAGCAACAAAACCATCTGAAATATCTATTGCCGCATTACAAAAAGATTTAATTTTGTCGATAGTAAATTGATTTAGCTTTGGTTTTTCTAAAGCCTGGATGGATTTTTTTGTAATTACAGTAGGAGCTTCTATCTTTTTCTTAATTATTTTTAGCCCTAATGCAGCAAGACCAAGATCTCCGGTGACCCATATATCATCTTCAATTTTTGCATTCGATCTCAGTAAGACACTATTTTTATTTACATCACCTAAAACGGTCACATTGATTGATAAGGGTCCCCTTGAGGTATCTCCACCTATAAGCTCTACATTAAATTCTTTGCAGCATTCAAATAAGCCTTTTGAAAATTGTTTTAACCAATCATTGTTTGGCTTTGGCATAGATATGGCAAGCAATGCAAACATGGGAGATGCACCCATTGCTAAGATATCAGAAACATTGACTGCCATTGCCTTCCATCCAATTTTATAAGGATCAGTATTTCTTATGAAATGAACATTTTCATTCAGCGTATCTGTTGATATGGCCCACAGATTATTATCATCTTTTTTAAATAAGGCAGCATCATCCCCTATACCCTTATATGCTTTGATATTATTCTTGGTAAAGAACTTTTCAATAATTTTAAATTCTATCTGCATCATTATTTCTTTTTTGGCCTAAAAGATTTTACAAACTCCTCATTTGTTTCAATATATGGAGCACCAATTAGATCCAAACAATAAGGTATTGCTGCAAAGATACCAGGCGTTTTTACATTATTTTCTTGATCCCTTACTCCCTCTAAGGTTTCAACAATGGCTTTAGGTTGCCCTGGAAGATTTACAATAAGTGTATTTTTTCTAATCACCGCAATCTGTCTGGATAAAATGGCAGTAGGGACAAAATTTAAGCTAATCTGACGCATTTGTTCACCAAATCCAGGCATTTCTTTGTCAGAGACAGATAAAGTAGCTTCAGGGGTAATGTCTCTTTCGGCAGGACCTGTTCCTCCTGTTGTTAATATCAATGAACATTCTTTTTGATCACAAAAATCAATTAAAGTGTTCTTAATTTTAGAAAGTTCATCTGGAATCACAATTGATTCTGTTCGGTAATTATTTTTTATCGTTTTTTTTAACCAAGCTTCCAGCTCTGGAATTCCTTTATCTTCATAAACACCAGAAGATGCTCGGTCACTAATCGATATTAATCCAATTTTAATGAATTTTTGTAGCATGATTATGTCAATTAAGTTAATTAAAATACAATATTATCATTACCAAGGGAGCCTTATGAACAAATCATATTTAAACACTATATTTGCAGCACTTTTTCTTATCTCAACCAACCTACTTGCTGATGAAAATTTATTCGAGAAAAACTATGTTTTACAAAGTCCTGTAGATTTTAAGTCATTTGAGCAAAATCCAGAGACCAAAATAATGAGAGGCTGGGAAAAGGACACTGATAACGTGATGATGCTTGAGAATGGGTATGATTTTATGGGATTCTCAGGATTTGTCAGTACTAACTTACCGCCAAGTATTGCTCTTGAGCACGGTGAGAAAATAAAAGCAGACCTTATTTTGATTTATGATCGACAAATCAATGAGGGTGATAGAGCCTCTCAATTTAAACAAGCGAGACAAAAGGCAATTAAAGAAAAAAGAGTTAAAGATTTTGGTAAGGTGACTGAAATAGAAATCACAGAAGAAGATTTAGTCGACCCAAACGTAATGTATGACTTTTATGCTTCTTACTGGGTAAAATTACCCAAACCAACTTTTGGTACTCATTTCATAGAGCTTGGCCAAGATGGTAGTGGACAGAGTACTGAAGGAATTCAAGTCATTGCTGTAATCAAAGGCTCTGCTGCAGCAAAAGCTGGAATCATGAGAAATGATAGCATTACCTCTATTAATGGCCAAAAAGTTACGACGCCTGATGAGCTTATTTCATTAATCAGAAAAAATAAGGGCTCGGTTATTGATGTAGGTTACATTAGAAATGGCAACGCTTCACAAGCAGCTGCCAGCATATAAACCAAATTATAAAATATCTTTAATGAGTTGAAAAAGCTCCTTTTGAAATTTATTGGAGCTTCCTTTTTTAATCTCTTTCTGTGAATTAAGTATGAGTTTTCTTAGTTTCTGTATATCAATAGCAGGGGATAAATTAACAAAATCTGTGAGATTTGAAATATCAGCTATCAGTTTATTTCTCCAATCTTCTATCTTATGAAATTTTCTAATTTCAGTCTGAGATTCAAACTTTAAATGAGCAACGAATTGTTGAGCTTCTGAAATGTCTGTAGCTCTTAGTAATTTAGCTAGATATAGGCTTTGTCTATTTTTCGCAGAATTTTTTTTTAGTTTTTTAAACTCTCTTATAGCTTCATGCACGCTTTCAGGTAATTTAATCTGACTTATTTGCTTATCAGATAAGCCTACTAAAATTTTTCCAAACGCATGAACATCTTTAGCTTCATTTTTTAAAGCTGTTTTGCTTTTTAAATCATCTGTTACATCAATCATAGAAATTTAATACCAAATCTTGAATTTGATTATGTATCATATCACTTTAATAATTTTAAAAAATCGAATGATAAAAATACTTAATTATTCACAAGATGATTTATATGACTTAGCGAGGTACGTTAATAAACAGGCTCAAGCTAAAGGTGCTTCTGAGTCAGAGGTTGAAATTGATGTAGATTCTGGAACTTCAGTCACAGTTCGATTAAAAGATCTCGAATCAGTCACTTTAAATAATGATAAAAGCTTATCGATTACAGTATATTTTGGAAAAAAAAGAGGTATAGCGACAACTTCTGATTTTAGTAAAGAGGCTATTGGGTCATGCCTGGCAGCAGCATGTGACATTGCTAAATTCACCGGTGAAGATGAAGCGTTTGGGCTAGCAAGCTCAAAATTATTTCCAAAAAAAGAAATTGAGCTTGATCTGTATCATCCTTTTGAAGATTCACAAGATGCGATGATTGCTAAAGTATTAGTCGTTGAAAAAACTGCGCTATCATTTGATAAAAGAATAAGTAATTCTGAAGGGGCGAATTTTAGTACTTCCAATAATTTATTTGTTCAGGCAAATTCTAATGGATTTATTGGGGGCTTCCCATCTTCGCGTCATACAATAAGCTGCTCTGTTATTGCAAAAGATAGTTCTGGAATGCAAAGAGATTATAGTTATAGTAATTCGCGTAAAATTTCTAATTTACAATCTTTAGAGGAGATCGGTGAAACCTCAGCCCAAAGAGCATTAAATCGCCTTATGCCAAAACCTATCAAAACAGGGCGTTATCCTGTCATTTTTGAATCCCAGGTCGCGACCTCTCTAGTGTCATCAATCGTTTCTGCATCTTCAGGTTCAAATCAATATCGTAAAACCTCTTTTTTGTTGAATTCACTTGATAAGAAAATTGCATCAGAAAATCTTACAATCAATGAGGATCCATACTTAAAGCATGGAAACGCTACAACATATTTTGATGGAGAAGGGGTTTACGTTAAGCCAAGAGTTGTTGTTAATAAGGGTTTTTTAAAGGGGTACTTCTTGTCTTCATATAGTGCAAGAAGATTAAAAATGCAAACAACAGGAAATGCTGGAGGCGCACATAATTTAATAGCTTCTTTTTCAAGTCACAGTTTTAAAGAGCTGATAAAAAAGATGGGTAGAGGCTTGGTAGTAACAGAATTAATGGGGCAAGGTTTGAACATGGTAACTGGGGATTACTCAAGAGGTGTTGCTGGATTTTGGGTCGAAGAGGGGGTTATTGTTCATGCTGTTGAAGAGATTACTATTGCTGGAAATATGAGGGATATGTTGTTAAATATTTCTAATATTGGAAATGATACTTACAAAAATGGTTCTCAATACATTGGTTCTGTATTGATAGATGAGATGACTATTGCTTCTGGTAAATAAATTCTAAAGGGAGGAGACTAGGTGTGATGCTAGGGGCCGTTGACTTGTTTTATTAGCCTCGTTAGATTCAGAATCTTTATAATGCGATATTGGATCAATTTCGCTGTTTTGATTCTCATTAGCTGAAGATTTAATAGCCTCATCTGTTTCGTCATCTTCAGTTAAAAAATCATCTAAGTAATCGTTATAATTTATTTGTTCTTTACCGTTTATTTGGTTATCTCTCATCTGCAACCAAGAGTCACGCTGAAATGCATATGGATCAATTGCTGCATCATCCATTAGGTTTGTTGCATCTAAAAGTTGAGCGCGAGTATTGATAATGTCACCAATATATATTTTGTTTCTTAAACTAACATTATTTATATAGCCAATAGGATCAATAAATAGAGCATCTACTGCTAAACCAGTGCCGTCTCTAAAAGTAGAAGGGCCAAAAAATGGTAATACCAGATATGCACTGTCACGCCATCCATATCGTGCTAATGTTGTACCAAAATCTTGTTTGTTGCGATCTGTATAATTGTTAACATTTGTCGAAGCTACATCAATGAAGCCAAGCATTCCGATAGTTGTGTTGACTAGCACTCTACCTGTATCCTCCATAGCTTGCTCTATATCTAACTGTAAAAAACTATTGATTGCAGTTATAAAATCCGAAATATTATTGTAGAAATTATTAACCCCTTTCTTAGCTACATCAGGTGTGATGTGGTTGTAGCCCATTGCAATAGGCTTAAGAATTGCACCATCGAGGGTGTCGTTAAAAGTGTAAACTCCACGATTAAAACCTTCGTAAGGGTCTTTGGGGGTTTCTTCTGCGTTTATAAGGCATGAAAAAAGTACTAACGATATTGCTAAAAAATTTTTATTTATTTTATTCCACATATTCCGAGATTATGACATATTTGTTGCTTATTTGGGACATTTAATTACAAGTTTAGAGAGCTATTGCAGCAAAAATGTGGTTAATAAACAACAACTATTTGCATGCTTTATACATAGACAATGCCCTATCTCTTTGTATTTTATGGTCAACGATGGGGAATGGATAGTCGATACCTAACTTAATAGGAAAAGTATCTTTATTTTTTTCAAAATATATCCATGGTTGATGAATCTCTTTTGAAGAGAGGGGCGCTAATTGAGGAATATATTTTTTTATAAACACCCCATCTTTATCAAATTTTTCTGACTGAAGAACGGGATTAAATATTCTAAAATAAGGTTGTGAGTCACATCCAGTCGAAGCAGCCCATTGCCAGCCACCGTTATTTGCTGAAAAATCAAAATCAATCAGATTATCTTCAAAATATTGTTCCCCCCATCTCCAATCAATGAGTAAATCTTTAACTAGGAATGAAGAGACAATCATCCTTAAGCGATTGTGCATATAACCTGTTTGATTTATTTGTCTCATTGCAGCATCTATAATTGGAAAGCCAGTCAAGCCGTTCTTCCATGCTTCAAATTTATTTTCATCATTTTCGAATTGTAAGTTTTCAAATTGACTTTTAAAAGATTTTTTTTCAGATACCTGGGAGAAGTTGGCAATTATTTGAAAATAAAAATCTCTCCAAATTAATTCATTTAGCCATGTTGAGGCGCCATCATTATCTGCCTCAATCGCTAATTTTGCCAGATGCCTGATTGATAAAGTACCAAAACGATTATGAACGGATAGGTAAGAAACTCCCCTTATGGAGGGAAAATTTCTGTTTGTTGAATAATTTTTTATATTGTTACAAAATTTTTCGAGGAGCTCTTTGCCTCCGCTTGTTCCAGTTGGTAAGTTGAGATCTTCTAAGTTTGTTTTTTCAAACGTAAGATCCTCTAATGTTGGTAATGCTTTGTGAGAAAATGTCGCAAAGCTATCTTTATGATTGTCACAGTTGTATAAATCAATACCTTGCTCATTTAATCTTTTTAGATAGTTATTTTTATATGGTGTAAAAACTGTATACGGGTTATTTGATTGCGTTAAAATTTCATTGTTTTCAAATAAGACCTGATCTTTAAACGTGAAAGTTGTCACCTCTTTACTTGATAGAATTTCAGAGATTGTATTATCTCTATCCATTGCATATTTTTCATAATCCCTATTTATATATAACGATTTACATTTATATTCTGTAATTAATTTTGGAATAAGAGATTCTGGATCACCCATTTCAACAATTAGGTCAGACCCTTTTTTATTTAAGGATTTTTTGATTTCATCTAGAGATCGAAGGATAAATTCAATTCTTCGGTCTTTTTTATTTTTCAATTTACTCAATATTTTTATATCAAAGATAAATACAGGAAAAACTTGATTTGAATCCTTTAATGCATGAAAAAGGGCAGCATTATCATAAAGCCTTAGGTCTCTTCTTAACCAAATGATACTGTTTTTATTCATTCTATTCTCGGTGATAAGGATGGTTATTTAAGATTGCAAAAGCTCTAAATAGCTGCTCAATTAAAATCAATTTAACGGTGTGATGCGGAAGTGTCATTTTAGATAGCGATATATTTTCTAAACTTTCATCTAGTAATTTTTTATCAATACCATCTGCTCCCCCAATTACAAAAATTATCGATGGAAAATTCTGAAGCCAATTGTTTAATTTTTTAGAAAAATTTAACGAGGACAAAGAAGCTCCATATTCGTCAAGGCAAATATATGCCGAATTTTTGATGTGACCTTTAATTCTAATAGCTTCTTCTTTCTTTTTATTTTCAATCGAACTAAATTTTTTTTTAGGTTTTATTTCTATCCATTCAATTTTCGTATAGCTGGGAAATTTCTTTATATAGTTTTTGATTCCCTCTTGTAACCAACTATCCGGTTTATTGCCCACGGCGATAATTTTAATTTTCAAGCTTAAAATAAATCCAATGTTTTAATTTGACCATAATTCTTCAAGATTGAAATATGCACGAGTTGTTGGTGTCATGATATGGATAATGATATCTCCGAGGTCCACTAATACCCACTCACCTTCAGTCTCTCCTTCAATACCAACAACTTCAACTCCAAAAGTACTCATTTTATCTTTAATATTTCTTGCTAGAGCTTTTGTTTGTCTTGTTGAAGATGCGCTTGCGATAATCATAAAATCACTAATAGATGTTAATTTCTTGACATCTAGGGAGACTATATCAAAAGCTTTGATATCTTCTAGAGAGGAAATAACATGTTTTTTTATACTTAACGTTGAAGCCAAATTTAAGCTGCTTGAATTGCAATCGAATTTTTTGTGATAGTCATTTTATTTGATTCATCTAAATACACTAAGGTAGGGTGGTAAGTTTTTAACTCTGATTCATTGTAATCTGCATATGTGGCAATGATAAGCTTGTCGCCAGGACTTGCCTTATGTGCCGCAGCTCCATTGATTGAAATAATACCTGAGTCTTTTTCAGCTCTAATCGCGTAGGTTACGAATCTTTCTCCATTTGTAATATTATAAATCGATATTTGTTCATATTCTTTTATGTCGGCAGCCCTTAAAAGAGATGAATCAATAGCACATGATCCTTCATATTCTAATTCAGAGTGCGTTACAGTTGCCCTATGAAGCTTTGATTTGAGCATGGTTCTTTGCATAAGTATCTCAATATTTCTTTTATAATTTAAATCGTGACATTATAGTCATATAGTACCATCTGTGCAAAATTCTATATTATCAATTAACCTCACATCCTCATAATTTGCTGCACCTAAAATTACCAGATTTTCGTCACTTGTTGAAGGTTTTAATAAATCAGCTTGACGTCTAATTTCTACATAGTCGACTGCCCAGCCTAGGCTGGTTAATTTTTTAACAGCATATGATTCAGCTTGATTAGTATCATGAAATTTTTTCAATTCTACTATCGCATCTTTTAAGGTTTTGAAAAGTTTTGATGCTGCTAATTTTGATTCTCGTTTTAATAGGCTATTTCTAGAGCTTAAAGCAAGTGAATTTTGTTCTCTTACTGTTTCAACTGAATGAAAGCATATTTGATAATTTTTATCTGAGATAAATTGTTTAATCAGTATGAGTTGTTGGTAATCCTTTTTTCCAAAAAAAACATGATCGGGTTTAAAAAGACTTAACAGTTTATCTATAATTGTAATAACACCTTCAAAGTGACCTGGTCTTGATGCTCCACATAGTTGCATGGCTAGCGGAGGTAATGTATAGAAAAGCACTGGCTTTGATGGATAAATATCTTTTTCTGATGGATTAAAAAGTATATCTACTCCTAGTTTATTTAGAATATCGATATCTTTTGCGAGTGTTCTTGGATAATTTTTTAAATCAATTTGAGAATTAAATTGTATTGGATTTACAAAAATACTGACGATGACGGTACCAGCATAATTTTTAGCTTTCTCAATTAATGAAATATGTCCAGCATGCAAATTACCCATGGTTGGAATTAACGCTAAATTTTTTTTATCAGCTAAATTCGACTTTATTTCACTTTGAGTTTTTAAAATAATCATTAAAGCAGGTGAGTTCTTTTTATAAAATCTTGAATTGATTTAAAATTAAAATTTTTATAATTGGCATTAATTTTTTTTGTTGGCTTCAAGGCATTAGAAATTTTTAAACCAAGTAAATCATATAAAATTTCAACTCTTCCTGAACATTCATTAGAGGATTTATATGAAATAGTTGGTATATCTAACTCAGCTGTAATAGCTTGGTCAATTTCACCGTTTAGCATTGATAAAACAATCATTGAAATACCTGCATTTTCAAGTATTTTTGCATCTTCTAATAAATTATTTAAGTTAAATTTAAGCTCTGAAATAGTTTTTGTTTGAGGTGTAAAACCAATATGCCCACAAGTAAATATTTTTTCTTTTTTAAGATGCCTCACAATATCTTCTATTTCTTTTCCACCTTCTACCTTGACTGCATCAGCACCAGCATTAATTATTTTTTTAGCATTAATTAATGCAGTTGATTTTTTGTCATAAGATTTTATTGGCATATCAGCAATAATTGGCAAACTATTTGCCCCATTCCTGACAGCGCGTGTATGGTATAAAATCTCATCCATTGAGACATTTAAGTTATCTTTTCTACCTTTAACTCTTGTCCCCAATGAGTCTCCAACAAGTAAGGCATCTACCTTTGTATTAGCAAGCATGGAGGCGAATGTGGCATCGTAGCAAGAAATAATTGCTAATTTTTCTTTTCTAATAATTTTTTGTAATTTATTCATAATCGTTAAATGAACTGAGGGTTAAAGTATTCTCGTATGCTTGTGATGCTCATAATTCTTTCAACCATCATGTTTAGAGCTGAACTATCTTCTAATAGATCAATATTTTCATTATTAACAATTAAGACATTAGATTTATGTTGATTATGAAAGTAGTTACTATAAGAGGCTGCAATTTTTTCAAGGTATTCTGTTGAAATTGTTTGTTCATAATTAATATTTCTTTTTTCAACCCTTTTCCTAAGAAGATCTACTGGTGTTTGGAGATAAATAACTAAGTCTGGAATAGGGACCTTAAGTTGAAGATGTTTATATATTTGTTGATATAACTTAAATTCTTCATCATCTAAATTTAGCCTCGCAAAAATTGGATCTTTTTGTAAAAAAAAATCAGCGACCACACCATTTCTAAAAAAATCTTTTTGTTTAAGCTCCTCTAACTGGTTAGCTCTTTGGAAAAGAAAAAAAAGTTGTGTAGGCAATGAATAGTGCTTCATATCCTCATAAAATTTGGGTAAAAAAGGATTTCTTTCTGCTTTTTCATTAAAAATTGCAGCTCGATGTTGATTTGCTAAAAGACCGGCAAGTGTTGATTTACCGCATCCAATAGGACCCTCAATCACAATATAAGGATATTTATCAAATATATTCATTTTAAATTTTAACGACACCTTGGTCTGGAAGGGATTTTAAGATGTCATCAATAGAACCAATACCAGGGATGTCTAATTTTTGATTGATTTCAAAAAGTGGAACAATGACAAATTGTCTTAGATGCATCCGTGGGTGAGGAACAGTCAATTTTTTTGTTTTCATAATTAAGTCATCAATCAACAAAATATCCAGATCTAGAGTACGCGGTTCATTTAATTCCATCCTTATTCTACCAGTTTGTGTCTCTATATCTTGCAATGCAGTATGCAAATTTTCTGGAGAAATGTCTCCCTCTACTTCAATGGCAGCATTAATAAAATCAGGCTGATCAATCTTACCGATAGGTTTTGTTTTATATAGAGACGATGTATGAATTACCGAAAGCTCATCAATAGCATCTATTAAATTGATAGCTTTATAAATTTGTTGGCTAGGTCCTTCGAGATTACTTCCAAGAGCAATATAAATTTTAGACATAAATTTTATTGGTAATTAAATTTTTTCGAGTTTTATCATCAGAGTTAACAAATTTCTCCCACCAATGACTTAAATTTTTATCAAATTGATCACTTTCTGAGCGAATCAGCATAAAGTCATAAGCGGCTCTGAACCTAGGATGTGTAAAAAGTCGATACACTTTTTTTTGTGATAAATTTTCGAACCGTATTTGTAGCCTCCATATTTCTGACATAGCGGTAAGAAACCTTTTTTGAATAGGGAAAATTTTATTTTGTTTAAAAATTACTGTATCAATAGCATCATTTAAAGCAAGCGAACTATGAGAATATTGAGTTTCATTTTTTTTCCATAATCTAAAAACATCTTCCCATAAAAATACAGAAAAAATAAAACCGGGGCTGATATGCTTATTATTCGCTATTCGCTGATCGCAATTTTCAAGTGCCTTGCAAACAAATCTTTCGAAATTAGAATTAAGGGAATCAATAGAGGGTAAGTATTTTTTTGTTAGATTATATTCTCTAAAAATTTTTAAGCTTTTTTTTGCATGTCCAGTAAGAAAAAACTTTAAAATTTCATCAAATAATCTTGAGTGAGGAATGGTTTCAAGGAGATTCATTGAGGGCTCAATATGTTTGAGAGTATCATGATGAATATCCATATCAAGCTTTGCCGAAAACCTCAAGGCTCTGAGAAGTCTTATAGGATCCTCAGTAAATCTTTTCTGCGGTTCTCCAATTAACTTTATTATTTTTTTCTTAACATCACTTTTGCCATTAAAGGTATCAATTAATTTTTTATTAATAGGATCGTAATAAAGTGCATTAATTGTAAAATCACGTCGTTTGATATCTTCAGACATTGAACCGTATTCATTGTCTTTTAAAATACCATTTTTCATATGAATTTTTTCTGTGGGAGCTGTTCGAAAAGTTGATACCTCTATAATTTCTCTATTATAAATGACATGAACTAATTTAAATCGTCTTCCAATAATTCTTGAGTATTTAAAGATTTTTCTTATATCTTCAGGTTTTGCATTTGTTGCAATATCAAAATCTTTTGGGGAGTAGTTTAATAAAATATCTCTTATCGCCCCCCCTACAATATAGGCCTCATAATTATTTGCTTGAAGCTTGGAAACCACATCAATAGCAGCCTCACTAATTAAGTGATGATTTATCCTCGCAGGACTAATTAGTTGATTAATTTTTTTTAAAAATCGAGGAAAAGCTTTTAAATTCATTTACTAGATACTAGATGTCTTTTTGCCACAAAATATCATCATTATTATTTTCTTTATTGATATATCTTGCTAATACAAAAAGAAAATCAGATAAACGATTAATATATTTTAGTGCGTTTTTATTTACTTCTTCCTTATCATTTAACAGAAATAGGTTTCTTTCAACCCTTCTGCAAACTGTTCTAGCTAAATGAGTATACGATGCTGGTTTGGAGCCACCCGGCAATATAAAATCCTTTAGGGGGGGCAGCGTGTCATTCATTTGGTCAAGCTCTTGTTCAAGAAAGTTAACTTTGCTCATATCGATTTTTTTATAGTTTGGAATAGATAACTCCCCTCCAATATCAAATAAATCATGCTGAATTTTTTTTAGAGTATTAGTTTGTGGAACATTTTCCGTGAGGATTAAACCTATAATAGAATTGAGTTCGTCTACGCATCCTAAGCATTCAACTCTAGCGCTAAATTTTTCAATACGAGTTCCATCACCGAGTCCAGTTTTACCTTCATCGCCTGTTTTAGTATAAATTTGTGTTAATCTATTGACCATAATTTTATTTGTATTCTACATTATTCAATTAATTATTTTGCGTTATCTTTTGTGAACTAAAATTTAATTTATGCAAGAAAAACTTCCTACAGGCATTTTTGATTCTGGCTTTGGGGGATTATCAGTAGCGAAAAGCATCAATAATCTCTTGCCACAAGAAGACTTGTTATATGTTGCTGACTCTGCTTTTACTCCTTATGGAGATATGCATGGGATTGATATAATAGAGAGAGCTATTTTAATTTCAGATTTTCTAATAAATAAAAAACACTCAAAAGCAATTGTTGTCGCATGTAATACTGCAACAGCATTTTCCGTTAATGTACTACGTGAGAGATTTAATGTTCCAATTATTGGTATGGAGCCAGCAGTAAAACCAGCTATAAAGGTTACGTTAAATAATAAGGTAGGGGTTTTGGCCACGAGTGGAACATCAAAAAGTGCAAAATTCTCAGCTCTTTTAGAAAAGTACTCAGGAGAAGTAAAATTCTTTATTCAGCCATGCCCAGGGCTTGTGAATGCTATAGAAAAGGGAAGTTTTGATGATGAAGAATTATTTGAGTTACTGAAGAAATATCTAGTTAAGTTTAAAAAAAATGGGGTTGATACTATTGTCTTAGGTTGCACCCACTTTGTTTATATAAAGCATTTGATAACAAAAATTATGGGTGCAAATATTAAGATCGTCGATACAGGTGAGGCAGTAGCAAGACAATTGAAACTCAAATTAGAAGAATTTAATTTGATGTCAGATTCAAGTGAGCCAAGCGAAAAAATGAAGCTCATATTAACTAAGTATAAAAATATTCCTCAGGTAATTGATCAATTTCTATCTGGAAGCAATATAGATTTTAAGTTAGAGCGAGGTTGGCATTAACTTTTGAGTCGAAAAACTTTCCCGCAATAGGGGCAAGCGACCTCTTTTTTCTTATCCATATTTAAAAAGACTCTTGGATGCATCGAAAATGAATCAGCTTGATTAGATGGGCAATAAATTGGAAAATTTTTTTTAGTGATGAAGGTTAACTCTCGAATTTTCTTACTCAACGTATGTTAACCAATCACTGTATTTTTTGTTACCACCCTTTACGATATCAAAATAGATAGATTGAAGTTCATGAGTAAGTTTACCTTTGGTACCAGAGCCTATTTTTCTTTTATCTAACTCTCGAATGGGAGTAACTTCAGCAGCTGTTCCTGTAAAAAATGCTTCATCTGCTGTATAAACCTCATCCCGGGTGATATTTTTTTCGATTACCTCCACCCCTAAATCCTTAGCAATAGTAATGATAGTATCTCTTGTAATACCCTCAAGCGCGCTACTTAAACTTGGCGTGATTAATTTATCATCTTTGATTAAAAAGATATTTTCTCCAGTGCCTTCTGTGACAAAACCTTGAGTATCTAATAATAATGCCTCGTCATAACCGTCAGCTTTAGCTTCATGATGGGCTAAAATAGAATTCATATAATTTCCATTAGCCTTAGCTTTACACATAGTGACGTTTACATGATGTCTTGAATATGAGGATGTTTTTACTTGAATTCCATCATCAATTGCCTCTTGACCCATATATGCACCCCACTCCCATGCAGCCACGATTAAATGAGTAGATAACCTATCTGCTGAGATTCCCATTTCTTCTGCACCATAGAAAGCCATCGGTCTAATATAAGCAGATTTCAAATTATTTTTAGAGACTGATTTTTTTTGGGCATCAATTACCTGTTCTTTTGAGAAAGGTATTTTCATATTCATAATATGAGCAGAATTAAATAATCTTTTCGTATGTTCTTTCAATCTGAATATGGCAGGGCCATTTTTAGTCTCATAGGCTCTTACTCCTTCAAAAACACCAAGTCCGTAGTGAAGAGTGTGTGTTAAAACATGCGTCTTTGCATCTCGCCAGTCTACAAACTTATCGTCGTACCAGATAAATCCATCTTTATTTTCCATTGATTGAGGTATTGCCATAAAAGCCCTTTTATATAAGTTAAATCAAAATTATTATAAAAATTTTTAATTAGACTAGCATGATAAAATGAAAAGTCATTTTTGAGAAACTTTCTATGAATAAATTTTTATATTTGATTCTTTTTGTATTTCTTTTAAGTTCATGTTCTGATGATGAAAAAATTAGCTTTAATGGGTCAGACATAACAAAAGCTAATATTAATGGGAATTTTAATCTCACTGATCAGTTCGGGACAGAGAGAAAATTAACTGACTTTAAGGGAAATGTTGTCGCAATTTTTTTTGGCTTTGCTAATTGTCCAGATATTTGTCCAACTACCTTGATTGAATTAAAAGAGATTGACAAAAGAGTTGGTAACAAAAAGTTACAAGTATTATTTGTGACATTAGATCCTGAAAGAGATACTAAGGAGGTGCTTAAAGAGTATTTGGCATCATTCAACAAAACCTTTATCGGTTTAACAGGCAGCATCAAAGATATTGAAAAAATTGCGGGTCAATACAAAATTTTTAGGTTAAAAGTAGAGGAAGGAGCGAGTTATACGATAGACCACTCTTCAGCAATATACCTTGTTGATAAAAAGGGTGAAGTCAGACTTCGTTACCCTTATGGATTTAAAATCGAAGGGATTGTTGAGGATATAAAAAAGCTAATCGATTAAATAAAGGCTAAACCCTTTATTTTTTAAATAATTTTCAGCTAATTTATAATCTGGACAAAGTTTTTCAACTAAATTCCAAAAATTTTTTGAATGATTCATGTGGGTTAAATGTGCAAACTCATGACAAATAACATACTCTGTGACAAAAGGATCTGCTTGAATTAGTCGCCAATTAATCCTTACTTCTGTCCTACTATTGCATGTACCCCACCTAGTTCTAGCATTTGAAAGTAATATTGAATTTACTGGCACTGAATTTAACTTAGAAATTTCATACGCTCTTTGAGAAAAATAATCCAAGGCTACTTCTTTTAACCATTTTACAAAAAATGTTTTAAGTTTTTCTTGGTCGGATAGGTCTTTAAAGAAAATATTTAAATTGTTAGTATCGTTCCACTCAATCTTATTTTTACCTTGAAATAGAGCAATTTTTATTTCTTCCCCAAGCAAATTAAAGGAAGCGTCATTTTCAATAATAAGCTTATTTTTTTGTGGCTCTATGAGCTCTAATTTTTTTTTAATCCAATTAATTTTTGATAATAATAACTGATTAATTTTTCTTTCAGTCATAAAAAAAGGTGCGCTCACGACCAGACCACTTTCGGTAATTTTTAAGCTTAATGTTTTTTTAGATTTCTTAATTAACCGATAATCCAATGACTCATCATTTGATAATGGCAATTTAACTATTTTTTTTGAACTGAAGTTAAACATTTATCTTTATCATTTCTTTTTCTATCCAGTCTTTTGTTCTTTGATTAAGTTTGTCAGCTTTTAGGTTATCACTTACAATGACTTTTCCTATTGAAACTGTAATTACTCCTGATGTTTTAATCATAGAATTTTTTGGCCAAAAAAATCCAGCATTATGAGCGACAGGCAAAATAGGTATTTTAGTTTGTGATGCTAACCAAGCCCCACCGATATGATACTTGCCAATTTCTTTAGGTTTTATTCTTGTCCCTTCAGGAAAGATAACAATACAGAATCCTTTTTTAATTCGATCAAGACCTTGTTGAAGCATTTGAGTTAATGATTTTTTTCCTAATGATCGGTCAATTGCTATGGGTGAAGTCATTGCCAAACCCCAACCAAAAAAAGGCACAAATAGCAATTCACGTTTCATTACCCAAACCTGAGGAGGAAAAATCTTTTGAAATGCTAATGTTTCCCAGGCTGATTGATGTTTAGATAAAATTAGGAAGGGCGCCTTAGGAATATTTTCTTGGCCTTTTATCCTAAATGTGATGTTGCATGTCCATTCCAACCAAACCAGCATGGTTTTAGCCCATAAAGAAATAAATTTATAGCGATGCATTGGTGGAGCTGGAAAGGTGAGTATGGAAAGCAATGTAAATGGAATTGTAAAAACCCACATACCTATCTGAAATAATATTGATCTTAATAACATACCTATTCTTTTTGGATAATGAATTTGGAAGCCTCTAGAAGGTTATCAAAAATTAAGGTATTGCTTGGGTAAGATTTCCTTTTTTCAACATCCTTACCATTGCCCGTTCTTACAAGAATAGGTTGAGCGTCAGATTTTGAATAAGCCTCTAAGTCTCTGGCTGAATCTCCAATAGCAGGTATTTTGTCTAAGCTTATATTGTAGTGTTCCTTTATTTTTTGCATTAATCCATTTTTAGGCTTTCTGCATGTGCAATTATCTTCATCAACATGAGGACAATAAAATATTTTATCAATCTTGGCTTTTTTTTCTTTAAGCAAATATTGCATTTTATTATGAATTTCATTTAATGTTATTTCACTAAATAATTTTTTCCCTATAGCGCCTTGGTTTGTTGCTACAACAACAGTAAAACCATTTTTATTTAATGAGCTTATAGCTTCAAGACTGCCTTCAATAGGAATCCACTCATCAGGACTTTTTATATAATACTTACTGTCTTCGTTGATAACACCATCTCTGTCTAAAATCACTAATTTCATCTCAAGAGGCTAATTTAGAAATATCAGCAACACAGTTTAAGTTTTGTCTTAATTTGTATAGAAGGTTATATCGATTATTTTTGATTTTAGTATCATCAGTATTTACCATCACCTTTTCAAAGAAATTATTTATTGATGCATTTAAAATTACTAAATTTTTTAATGCGCTTACAAAATCATTCTTTACTAAGCATTGATTAATTTTTGGCTCCAGATCCAATAAAATTTTATGAAGCGTAATTTCTTCTTCCTCTATTAGAAGACTTATGTCAACAGAGTTGATGGTAATATTGTCTGCTTTTTTGAGAATATTAGATACTCGTTTATTTGCTGAAGAAAGTGTTTCAGATTCCTTGAGTTTTATAAACTCAGAAATTGCTTGCAAGCGTTCTAAAATATAATGAATTTGTTCAGGTTTTGAAGATACTAATGCATCTACTATATCACTGGAATAACCAAGGTCTTTTAAGTAGTTGAATAGTCTTTCATAAAAGAAATTAGTTAAACTTGCTCTAGCAGAATCATTCTTATCCAAGAAGGCTTCAATTAATCTAGTTATATTGATTGGTAATTTCTTTTCTATGATTAATCTTATTAAGCCTATTGTGTTTCTTCTCAAACCAAAGGGATCTCTTTCACCTGTTGGAATTTCATTAATTGAGAATAAATCAATCAGTGTCGTAAATTTATCGGCAATTGCAAGCATAAAACCTAACTCATCTCTTGGTAGTGAATCATTGGAGAATCTTGGCTTATAATGATCTTCGATCGCATTAGCAAAATTTTCATTTTTATTTTCATTAAGTGCATAGTAGCGCCCCATTATTCCCTGTAGTTTTGGGAATTCACCTACCATAAGGCTTAAAAGATCTGCTTTAGAAAAAAGACATAATTGCTCTAAATCAATATTAAATTTTAAATTCAAATTTTTTGTTAAGTATTGTAACTTCCTAGAAACTCTCTCTGCCCGATCATTTTGTGATCCTAGCTTGTTATGGTAGATAACGTTTTCAAGTTTTTTACAAAAAGTTGTTAACCCCAGTTTTTTATCTTCATCATAAAAGAATTCTGCATCCGCTAAACGCGGCCTTATCACTTTCTCATTTCCATGGGTAACTTGATCTGAATTTTTTGGTGAAATATTTGAAACAATAATGAATCTATTTGTTAAGCCACTTTTTTTATTAAAAATAGGGAAGTATTTTTGGTTTGTCTTCATCGTTAATGTGAGGCATTCTTCTGGGATTGAAAGATATTTTTCTTCAAAGTGACCAATTAGAATATTCGGCATTTCGACAAGAGATGTTACCTCATCAGTTAAGGCTTCATCTTCGGTAATATAAAAATCCTCTCCAAGTGCTGAAAGAGCTGCTTTTATATCGGCTTTTATTTTAGTTTTACGTTTATCAAAACATGCGATCACATTACCTTCAGTTGCTAAAGTTTCTTCATAATCGTTTGCATGTTTAATTGTGATAATATCTTTTTTTGATTCAAACCTATGGCCCAATGTTGTATTTGATGAGGAACAGCCAAGAATGCTTATATTTAATATTTGTTTTCCATGAAGCACAATTAGACCTCTCATTGGTCTAACAAAATTGACGGATGTCCACCCATCTTTAAGCTGATAACTCATAACTTTTTTTATGGCTAATTTTTGAAGTGCATTCTTTATGATGTCTCCTAAACCATCTTCAAGCCGAAAACCTTTAATTTTTTTTAAAACATAAATAAATTTCTTGTTGTTTTCTTCTATAATCTCAAGGTCTTCTGTTTTAATTGCCTCATCGATAGAACTTAATTTTTTTATTAATGGTTGTGTCGGGTTATTATGTTCATCAAAGCCTATAGAATAAGGCATCAATTTAATCAGCCTTTCTTCGTCTTCTGCTTCCTTTATTACTGATTTAATGTTTACGGCAATTCTTCTTGGGGTAGCATAAGTTTGAAAATCACTCGTAGCTATTAAATTTTTGGAGAGAAGTTCTGATGTTATGGTTTTACCAAACTGATCACTTAAACTCTCAAGAGAGTCAGGCGGTAACTCCTCTGTGAAAAGCTCTATTAGTAAATTATCTTTAACCACTTGAATCACTTTTTTTGTCAAGTTCACTTATAGCTTCTTTCGCATGATTTTTATCAGCCATTGGAAAGCCTAATTTTTTTCTGCTTATTAGGTATGTTTTTGCCACATTCCTAGAGATATCTCTTATTTTTCCAATATAGTCAGCCCTTTCGGTGACGCTTATGACTCCTCTTGCATCTAATAAATTAAATGTATGGGCTGCTTTTAAAACTTGCTCATAAGCAGGTAATGCTAGATTCTCTTTCACAAGGTTGTTTGCTTGCTTAGCATGTGACGCAAAAGATTTTAAAAGAAATTCACTGTCACTAAATTTAAAGTTGTAACTACTCTGCTCTTTTTCATTTTGTAAAAAAACATCGCCATAACTAATTCCATCTGTCCATTGAATATCGTAAACACTGTCTACATTTTGAATATACATAGCGAGCCTTTCAAGACCATAAGTAATTTCACCAGTGATTGGCTTGCAAGTAATCCCACCTACCTGCTGAAAATAAGTAAATTGGGTGATCTCCATCCCATTTAACCAAACCTCCCATCCTAAACCCCAGGCACCAAGTGTCGGATTTTCCCAGTCATCCTCTACAAGACGAATATCATTTTTGTTAAGATCAATCCCAAGGCTTTGAATAGAGGACATATAAAGATCAACTATATTTATTGGCGCAGGTTTTAATGCAACTTGAAATTGATAATAGTGCTGCAGACGATTTGGATTTTCTCCATAACGTCCATCCTTTGGTCTTCTAGTTGGCTGGACATATGCAGCTTTCCAAGGCTCAGGTCCAATCGATTTTAAAAATGTAGCCGTATGTGATGTTCCGGCACCCACTTCCATGTCATAGGGTTGAATGATGGCACATCCCTGTTTGCTCCAATATTCCTGAAGCTTAAAAATAATTTCTTGGAAGTTAAGCATTTTTTTTAATTTTAATTAATTATTATCGTATTTTACTTTGTTTCTTAATCACAGCAAGAAACTTACCAAATAATTTTTTACGAAAAAAGGTAAATGAGATAATTAAAAAACATAGAATTAAAATTGGAAAATGACCGTATTTAATAAATGGCGTTCTACCATTAAAACCTTGTACATTTTGAGTAAGTGACCCACTTTCAAATTGGGGTAGTCTATTGATGACCTTACCTTTTTCATTAATAAAAGCAGTGACTCCAGTGTTTGTCGCTCGAAGCATCATCCTTCCCGTTTCGATTGCTCTTGCTTGTGAAATTTGTAAATGTTGTTCGGCAGCAATTGAATGGCCGTACCAAGCATCATTACTCATATTTAATAAAATGTTTGCGCTGGGTAACTGGTTAATTACTTCATTCCCAAATACATCTTCATAGCAAATATTTATTGCTATTTTTTGCTGATCAAAATTCATAGGGAGCTGCCTTCTCTCGCCCCTTGATAAATCATTAAATGGCATATTCAGTAAATCTTCATATACGAAACCAAAAATACTTCTCAGTGGAACATATTCGCCAAAGGGGACTAAATGATATTTCCTATATTTCTGTGATCCATCTTTGCCAAATGAAATAGCAGAGTTATAAATATCACCTTTATCTCTTTCGATGACGCCTAAAATTATATTTCCACCAATTTTATTCATATGACCTTTAATTTTATTTAAATAATTTGATGGAATATATTCAAGTAAAAGTGGTATCGAAGTTTCAGGTAAAACAGTCAGTGGAGAATTACTTTTTAAAATTAAACTCTCGTACTTATTTAATATTTTTTTAATTTTAGTCTGATCCCATTTTTCATCCTGTTTTACATTGCCCTGCAATAATGTCACCTCAATAGGCTCTCCGTTTGGCTCTGTCCATTCAATTTTTTTTAGAAAATGACCTCCGCCCCAAATGATAATGATTAAAAAAATGATCCATAATCGTTGATGAGTTTTATGTAAAAAAAGAAATATTAAATGCGAGGTTAATATTAGAAGAAAGCTAACACCATAAATACCCATAATAGGAATATATCCAGCCAAAGGACTGCTATCAACTTGAGAATAACCTAGAGTTAACCAGGGGAAACCTGTAAAAACCCAGGAGCGAACCCATTCAAATAGTGTAAAAACTGCTGCTACTATGAGAGGGTGGTTTTTAAACTTTGGAAAAATTGAAAGAGATAGGAAAAAAAGAGATAGAAATAAACATAAGCTAAAAGTTGAGAATCCTGCTGCTATTTCTGGCATACCCCCAAATTTTTGAAGGCAGATATATATCCAATGGATACCAAAAGTAAAAAAACCTAATCCAAAAAATATACTTTCTTTAAGGGGGAAGTTATTTTTTTGGATTAACCAAAAAAACATGGTGAACACAAGAGGGAGAATGAGATAAAAATTAAAAGGAGAAAAACTTAAAACTAATAAACCGCCGAGAAAAAAAAAGGATATATTTAAGGCTTGTTTAGATAAAAAAGTCAAAGTGTACTATTTAAGGTTACAAAATAGTACTTTAACCTTAGTTGCTAAGCTTGTAAAAAATTAAAATAAAGTATCAGGACTTTTAGTATCGAACTTTTGACCCTCAAAATTTGAGTTTTCATCAACATCATTTAAGAATACAACTGACTCAACGTATCCATCTATGATATCTAGTTCTGTGGTAGGAAAGTAATTTCCATTTCCATCAGTATTAAGATTATGGTAATACCATGAACTTGCTATTACCTCGTTAGATGATTTCATCTTTAAATCTAATTTTTTAGCTGGCTCGCCAATCAGCCCAACAATTTCTTCTGGCTTTAGAAGTCCAATAACATTAGCAAATTCTAGATAATCAGTGGGCATTTCATCGATGATTGAGTTGTTAGCAGCAGCTGCAACCTCATGATCATTAGCAAACGCGGTTGTGAAACAAAATATTGAGAGTAAAGCAATAAAAATTTTCATAAAAAAGTCCTGTATAAAATTAGTAGAGTGCTAAATATTTATTTAAGTTCCACATTTTTCTTCGGCTCTGAAATGTTAATCTGTATAGAGTGAATTTGTCTGCTATCAGATCGTATAATTGTTATATCTAAGCCATCAAATGAAATTTTTTCTTCGTTTTCTGGCAAATAGCCAAATTTATGAGTTACCAAACCACCAATCGTCGAAAAATTATTGTCTTCATAAGAAGTTGCAAAGAAACTATTAAAATCTGAAATTTCTGTTGTTGCTTTAACTCGAAACTGCCTCTGATTCTCTTCGATAATATTGCCTTCCGTTTCATCGTAATCAAATTCATCTTCAATGTCACCCACAATTTGCTCAAGCACATCTTCAATTGTAACCATGCCAGCTACACCACCATGTTCGTCGACAACAATTGCGATATGATTCCTCTTCGTTCTAAATTCTTTTAATAAAACGTTTAATCTTTTAGATTCAGGAATAAATATTGGTGGCCTTAAAATATCTCGAATTTCAAACTCATGTTCAGATGTGAGTTTAAGTAAGTCTTTAGCGAGCAGAATTCCAATAATATTATTAATTCCTTCCTCAAAAACAGGAAATCTCGTATGAGCAGTCTCTATTACAAATGGAATGAATTCTTCAGGCTTCTTTGATACATCGATAGCGTCAATTTGTGACCTAGGTTGCATAATATCTCTGACTTGCATATCCGAAACATTTAAAACACCTTCAATCATCATTAATGCATCTGCATCAATCATGTTTTTATCAAAAGCTGACTTTAAAAGATCACCAAGTTGTTTTTTATCTCTTGGTTTTAATAGAAGGTTTCTTAGTTGAGATCCAATTTTTAATCTTTTTCTTTTCATAAATTCAACTAGTTATAATTTTATATGGGTCATTAATATTGAATTTGCTTAATATTTTTCTTTCCACCTTTTCCATTTTATCAGCATCTGCATTATTTTGATGATCATATCCTAAAAGATGCAAATATCCATGGATAATAAGATGTGCGTAATGATCTCGAATTTTTTTATTTTGGGCTTTTGCCTCCTTTTTTATAACGGGATGACATAAGACTAAATCGCCCTCAATTGGATCTTCCAACATTAAAAAAGATAAGATATTTGTAGCTGCATCTTTATTTCTAAATTGTTTATTTAATTTTTGCGATTCATTTTCATTGACAATCCTGAGCGTAATTTTACTTTTATTTTTGGCTATAAGGCCCAACCATTCTAAACATTGCTTTTTTGATAATTGTTTTCTATTGTGAACTGTATCTTGTATAAATACAGAAAATGAATTTTTAAACTTCATTGTAAATTTTTAGAGCTCAAATTTCTCATAAGCATTAATGATTTTTTGCACTAGTGGGTGACGAACAACATCCACAGAAGTAAAGAAATTGAATTCGATACCTTTCACAGTTTTTAAAATTCTTTGTATTTCAATGAGGCCACTTTTTTGTGATTTTGCAAGGTCAATTTGAGTTACATCACCAGTTATCACTGCTTTTGTTCCGAAGCCGATACGGGTCAGAAACATCTTCATTTGTTCCGGCGTTGTATTTTGTGCTTCATCAAGAATTATAAAGCTTTGATTAAGTGTCCTCCCTCTCATATAAGCTAAAGGAGCGACTTCTAATATGCCTTTATCGAACATTTTAGTCACGTTGTCATAACCCGCTAAATCATATAAGGCATCATATAAAGGCCTTAGATATGGATCTACTTTTTGTGCAAGGTCACCGGGAAGAAATCCTAAGTTTTCTCCAGCCTCTACTGCCGGCCTTACTAAAACGATTCTTTTAACCTTTTCTTTATTGAGTGCGTCAACAGCAGACGCAACCGCAAGATATGTTTTTCCCGTTCCGGCAGGGCCAATACCAAAATTGATATCATTTGCTTGAATATTATTGAGATAGCTAACTTGCATGGGTGTGCGACCCTGTAAATCAGTTTTTAAAGTATGAAGTTGGGGTGAGTCTTTTGTATTACCATTATCTTTTTGGTTTAGCTCTACAAGGCTTAATTGAATGTCTTCAGGAAGGATAGCCCTTGTCGCTCTTAGATAGATACTTTCAAGTAATTGGGATGCGAGTAAAACTTTTCTTTCGTCTCCATTTAGAACAAAAAAGGAATTTTTTCTACTTATTTTAATATCTAACCCAACACTTATTTGAGAAATATTTTCATCGAGTGGACCACATAAGTTCGCCAGTTTTTTGTTGTCTTGAGGTGAGAGATTTAATTCTGCTTTCATGTTCTTAAACTAATTCTCCAACAAGGGATTTACCTAAAATTTTCATCACTTTTACATTTACAAATTTGTTTAATAAATCTTTTGATTCTTTAAATTCAATAATTCTATTGTTATCAGTTTTTCCTAATAAGACACCTGGTTTCTTTTTTGAAAAATGATCAATTAAAACTCTATGTGTGGTGCCAATCATTTTATTTGTGTGATACGCACCTTGTTTGATATTAAATGACTGAATTTCATGTAATCGCTCAAGTTTTTCTTCATCCGTCGTTTCGTCTTTAAGATAGGCTGCTGGTGTACCTGGCCTTTTACTATAAATAAAACTAAAGGAGTAATCAAAATCTAGCTCGGTAAATAATTTTTTGGTTAAATTAAAATCACTTGTTGTCTCAGTAGGAAAACCAATAATTAAATCTGTAGTTAATGAGATATTAGGTAGTTTCTTTCTAAGTTTTTTTATAATCGATTTATATTCTAATGTTGTGTAGTTTCTCTTCATTGCCATCAACACTTTATCGGAACCAGATTGAACCGGTAAGTGAAGATGGTTGGCTAATTTTTTAATGTTGCCAAAACAGTCAATAAGGTGATCATTCATTTCATTAGGATGGCTAGTTGTAAAGCGAATTCTTTTCACTTCTTCAATTTCAGAAATATATTCAATCAGGGATGCAAAATTTGCAATTTTTCCGTTATTCAAAAGCCCTCTGTAACCATTTACATTTTGGCCTAAAAGTATAATTTCAGATGCCCCTTGCATTGTCAGTTGGATAATTTCGGTGATGATATCGTCTAGTGGCCTTGAGATCTCTTCTCCTCTTGTATAAGGAACGACACAAAAAGAACAGTATTTACTGCATCCCTCCATAATTGAAACCATTGCAGATGGGTTTTTACTCTTCGATGTAGGTAAGTTATCAAACTTTTCAATTTCTGGGAATGAAATATCAATTTGTGGTTTACCTGTCACCTCCCTTAAATTGATAAGCTCAGGCAATCTGTGAAGTGTTTGTGGACCAAAAACAGCATCAACATAGGGCGCACGTTTAATTATTTCCTCACCTTCTTGACTCGCAACACAACCACCTACAGCAATTTGTATATGCGGCTTTGTTTCTTTTAGTTTTCTATATCTTCCCAAATCGCTGAAAAGCTTATCTTCTGCTTTTTCTCTGACTGAGCAAGTATTTAAGACAATTAAATCTGCATCTTCTGGAGAATTTGTACGAGATAAATTATTTTTAGACGCTAAAATATCTTCAATTTTTTCAGAATCATACTCGTTCATCTGGCAACCAAAGGACTTTACAAATACTTTTTTTGACATGGTGATTTAAAATATTGATTTAATAATTTTGAATTATAACTTTTTTTGTATGCAAGACCTATGTATATAACATGTTTAATAGAGTAACATTTTGCTATGGATAACTTCCCAATATTTTTGGAAATTAAAAATAAACCTGTTTTAGTGATAGGTGGAGGAGGTATCGCTTTAAGAAAAATCAAGTTATTGATTAAGTCGAAACCTAATATAAAAGTGGTGGCTAATAATTTTTGTGATGAAATTTTAGACTTAAAAGATATGCATTCAATAGATATTATTCAAAAAGATTTTCATCCTAATGATATTGAATTTCCAATAATTATCATTGCTGCTACAAATAATAAATCATTAAATAAGCAAATTTCTCAACTTGGTTTAAAGAAAAATATTCCAGTCAACGTAGTTGATCAACCTTCGCTATGCACATTCACTATGGGTTCAATTGTTGAAAGGGGTTCATTAGTTATCTCTATTTCTAGTAGTGGAAAAGCACCTGTGCTGGTTAGGCAGCTTAGAGAGAAAATTGAAATGATGATTCCCGATTCTTACAAAGATCTAGTAGATTTGGCAGGGAGCTTAAGGGATAAAGTAAAAAAAGCTATAAAAGTTAATAATAAAAGAAGAATCTTTTGGGAGAAATTTTTTGATGTTGAAAATATTCAGTCTTTTTTAAAACAAAATAAAACATTAGCCAAAAGATTTAATTCCTTACTTAGCAGTATGAAAGATGATACGGGGGAGGTTTATTTGGTTGGTGCGGGACCAGGAGAGAGGGACTTGCTGACTATAAGAGCTCTACATTTAATGCAAAAATGTGATGTTTGTATTTATGATAATTTAGTCTCGGATGAAGTGGTTGAATTGGTTCGTCGAGATGCCGATATGATTTTTGCTGGAAAAAAAAGAGATCAACATACATTCAGTCAAGAGAAAATAAATAACTTACTAGTTAAATACGCTAAAAAAGGTAAAAAAGTTTTAAGACTTAAAGGGGGGGACCCATTTATTTTTGGTAGGGGAGGTGAGGAAATAGCCTCGCTTATGTCACACAATATAAACTTTCAGGTCGTTCCCGGAATTTCAGCTGCGAATGGTGTTGCTGCTTATGCAGGTATACCACTGACACATAGAGATTATGCCCAAAGCTGTTTATTCTTGACAGGTCATTTTAAGGATGGAAAGGTTGATTTTGATTGGCCAAAACTAATTACAGAGAAGCAAACTCTAGTGATTTATATGGGCTTACTTAGTCTACCTGATTTTATAAGGGAACTGGTTGGACATGGTCAAAAGAAAACAATGCCTGTTGCTGTGATTGAAAGCGGGACCACAAATTCCCAAAGGGTGATAGTTGGCAATATAGGTAATATAAAGAGCAAGGTGACTCGCTCAAAGATTAAATCACCTGCACTTATTATTATTGGTGAAGTAGTGAAGTTAAGAGATCAGCTAAAATGGTTCAAGTAAGTTTATGCTCTTATGATCGGAATTGTAATTTTCGCTTCAAGCCCTTTATCTTTTTTATTTGAGATTAGCTCTAATTTTCCATCATGAGCCTTTACAATTCTATCTGCAATTGATAAACCTAATCCACACCCCCCTTCATTACCTCTAGCTTCATCAAGGCGTTCAAATGGCTTTAATAACCTATCAAGCTCTTTATCAGGTATTCCAGGACCATCATCAACCACACTAATTGTAAAAGACTCCTCTTTGAGGGTTGCAATAAGAACAACCTTTCCCTTAGCATAAAAGAAAGCATTATTAATTAAATTATCTAAACATCTTTGCAATGCTAAAGATCTCAGATCAATAAAAAGTTTTTTTGGTATATCAATTTTTATATTTCTTTTTCTTAATATAAATTTTTGACCCATCCTTAAATGCTTCACTTGGATGTTGTTAAGAAATTTACCTAAATTGACTGGAATTTTCGGTTCATCTTCGAAGCCTCGAGCAAAATCAAGAAACTGGTTAAGAATATTATTAATTTCTAGAATATCCTCTTCCATACTCTTTTTGAGATCATCTGATTTTTCTGGAAGCATTTCTGATGCAATTCTTAAACGCGTCAGCGGTGTTCTGATATCATGAGATACGCTTGCAAGTAAAAACTTTCTTTCTTGACTTGCTTTTTTTAAATTATCTAACATTTCATTGAAAGCGACATTCAAATCACTAAATTCAACTAAGTTATCATGTGGAAGTTTTTCAGGGGATAAGCCTTTACGAACACTTTCGGCTGCTTCAATTAATCTGTTTAAACGTCTATTGATTCTCTCAGTTGTCATGTAGGAAGCAAAGAGTGCTATTAATGCGATAATTGTCCCCCAACCTATCCAATGCCATGGAAATGGCCTGTCTACAATTGTGCGGGGGATTACCACCCAAAATAATTCACTATTTAACTCAAAACTGACCCATATTCCTTCAATGGAAAAATGATTAATAGCAATAAGTGTTCCAAGTGGGAGTCTCTGGGTAACTTTTTGGATAACAAGTTGAAGAAATGGGTCATCTGGTATTGGTTCAATTTGTTCAAAGAAATGGGCGGGATATATCCTGACATTTCCCATAGCTGAAAGCTCATTCAAAAGTTGAACTCTTTTATTCGAAGCTGAAGCCGCCATGGATGCTTTAGTAAAGTTTACAATGGTAGATATTTCTAGGGCTAAAGCTTCTGCTCTCGGCTCTCTTTCGTAAATATCAAATATTTTAAGGGATACGAGCTGAGTTGTGATCAATAATAATGCAATTATTAAAGAAATCCTGGTAAGGAGATTCTTTGGTAGGTATTTCAATTACTGAGGTTCTCCATCAGGATCAAAGATATAACCATACCCCCATTTAGTTTGGAGATATTTAGGTTTGTTAGGATTATCTTCAATTATTCTTCTAATTCTTGATATCTGCACGTCAATACTTCTATCAAAAACATCTAACTCTTTCCCTTTGGCTAGTTGCATTATTCTATCTCTGGATAAAGGTTGTTTTGCATGATCGGTAAAAACTTTTAACAAGTCAAACTCACCTGCTGTAATAGAAATATTTTTACCTTCATGAGAAAGGCTTCGATTTTCTGTATTGAATTCGAATGAACCGAAACGAATGACTTGTTTTGGGGATGAAACACCTAAAGTTGTCTGCCTTCTGATAATCGCATTAATGCGCGCGAGAAGCTCTCTAGGGCTAAAAGGTTTTGGTAGATAATCATCGGCTCCCATTTCAAGGCCAACAATTCTATCAACCTCGTCACCTTTGGCAGTTAACATGATAATTGGCACATTGATATTCTTAGCTCGATATCTTTGACATAAATTAAGACCTGATTCTTCAGGCATCATTAAATCAAGAACAATTAAATCAATAGAATTAGCATCTACAATAACATCGAGTGCTGAACCACTATTAGCCGTAAAGACATTTAAATTTTGATCCGTGAGGTATTTTGCAGTGAGCTCAAGTATTTTTGGGTCATCATCAACAAGAGCAATGTTTGGTTTATTTTGAGCCATAGGTAATTGTATGATTATATTAAGGTATATAATATGCTATAAAAGCCAAATCAGCATATTTAAATCGTTACAGTTCTGTTACAAATTGGCCATTTATTGTAATATTAGGTTAACATACTGGTAGCAAAATGATTGACCGTATAGAGGAAAGACATTAACTTAATTTGAATAAACTTATTCTTTTACCGCTTTTATTTATGACCTGGCACGCCAGTGCAGAGGTTGACCTAATGAAAGTCAGAAGCACAAACTCAAATCAATCCATCGAGCTAGAAGAGATACACAAAGCGCTTTCTAACTTCTCAAAATCAGAAGATAAAGTAAATATAATATATGAACAGCGAAGAAGAGAGATGCTTGAAAGTGTTGAGAGAAGGTTTATTTTATGTGACTCTGACAATAATGAGCAGTTAGACGTTTATGAAACTACAGTATGCCTTCCTCAGATTGCAAGGCAGTTTAGAAGGGTCGATACCGACAATGATAATTTAATTAGTTTTGATGAGATGGCTATTCTAGCAAAGGCCTATCAAGATAATATAAATTCTAATCAAGATGCAAATTCTCAGACAGTTAAAATTGACGATAAACCATCACCAGCAACAGCACAAAAGAAAAAAACTAAAACCAAAGAAATTAATTAAATTTCATTAAACTTTATCTTTATGAGTAGACTCAATAGTTAATGATTGAGATTACTTCAAATAACAGTTTTTTAAATTTAAAAGATGAGCTCTCGCAGTTAAACATTAATTCATCTTTTTTATCTTATGCATTTCACAGCTCACTCGAGACTTCTGGCTCTGTTGGAAAAAACACGGGCTGGGTACCATTTCCTATTATTGCAAAATCAGAAGGAAAGATTGTTGGTTTTATGCCTATATATCTTAAGGAGCATTCATATGGAGAGTATGTATTTGATTGGTCATGGGCGGAGGCTTTTCATAAAAGTGGTTTAAATTATTATCCAAAAATGATTTCAGCTGTCCCTTTCAGCCCTATCACTGGATCCAGAATCATTGCAGATAATCTTGATATTAAAAAGATGATGATAAAGGCATTAGAAAAAATTTTACTGGATCATAAAATTTCTTCGTGCCATATATTATTTCCTAGTAAACAAGATGCCGACTTATTTAAAGATATGGGTTGGTTACAAAGGGAGGGGGTTCAATTCAGGTGGGAAAATAAAAAATACGATAACTATGCACAGTTTTTATCAAATCTTTCCCATAACAAGAGAAAAAAAATAAAACAAGAAAGAAAGAAAATCAATAATTTAAGTATTGATGTCAGTGTTAAACAAGGTAAATTAATATCGAGTGAAGATATCGAGTTTTTTTATGCATGTTATTGCAATACTTACATGCTTCATAATTCATCCCCTTACCTTACAAAAGAATTTTTCTATCAATTAAATAATAATATGCCTAACAATATTGTGTTAATGATTGCGGAACAAGGAGGGAAGAGATTAGCAAGTGCACTCAATATTATCAGTGAACAATGCCTTTACGGAAGGTATTGGGGAGCACTAGAATATATACCTGGCTTGCATTTTGAACTTTGTTACTATGCTGGGCAAGAATTTTGTATTCAAAATCAATTAAAGTACTTTGAAGGTGGTGCCCAAGGTGAGCATAAATTAGCAAGAGGATTCGACCCATTTAAGACTTACTCAAATCATTTTATTGCAAATTCTGAATTTAAAAGTGCAATTGAAAGTTTTTTAAGTAAAGAGAAAACACATATGACAATGTACGCTAATGAATTAGAAGATAGGTCGGCTTTTAAGAAAAGCCTATCTAACTGAGAATAAAACCAACAACGAAATATAGTATAAGGCCTAATAAGAATACCAAAGTAAAACCAATTAAAATATAACTTGATACACCATTCTTCTGAATGTAATCATCATCTTCATTGAATTTTTTATTTGATTGAATTCCACAAAATGCAGCTAAAACACTTTTGATGATCAGTAAGGTATTTTTCATATTTATCTAAAAAGATGGTGGTGATGGAGAGACTTGAACTCTCGACCTCAGGATTATGAATCCTGCGCTCTAACCACCTGAGCTACATCACCAATAATTTAAATTTAGCGTGAGATTATATTTTTATAGACAACTAAAGTCAAAGTGTAATTAAACATTAAACCTAAAATGAACAACATCTCCATCCTGAAGGATGTAGTCTTTTCCTTCTAGACGAAGTTTACCGGCTTCTTTTGCTTTTTGTTCCCCACTTAAATCAATATAGTCTTGGTATGAAATTACCTCCGCCTTTATAAAGCCTTTTTCAAAATCGGTATGAATAACCCCAGCACCTTCAGGGGCTGTGGCCCCTATTTTAACTGTCCAAGCCCTTACTTCTTTAACCCCAGCAGTGAAATATGTTTGCAACCCCAAAAGCTTATATGAAGTCCTAATCAATCTATTTAACCCTGGCTCACTCAACCCTAATTCACTTAGAAAAATTTCTTTTTCTCCATCTTCTAGGTCAGCTATATCTGATTCTATTTTTGCACAGACTGTTACAACGGGAATATCAAGCTTTTGAGCGTAAGAGCTTAATTCATCCAGAGAAGAATTATCTTTGAAACCATTTTCATCTACATTGGCGACAAACATTATTGGTTTAATTGTGATTAGGCAAAGTGGCTTAATTAGTATCACCTCTTCATCCGTCAATTCTACTGTTGATGCAAGGCTACCATCATTAAAAACTAACTGAATTTTTTTATATAACTCTAATAATTTTTGGGAATCTTTATCACCTGACTTAGATTTTTTTGACTCTTTTTGAATTGCTTTATCAAGCGTCTCCATATCAGATAAAATTAATTCAGTATTAATGGTTTCAATATCAGATAAGGGATTGATTCGTCCTGAAACATGAATAATATTTTCATCATCAAAACATCTAACGACATGCATGATTGCATCAGTCTCTCTGATGTTAGCTAGAAACTTATTGCCTAACCCCTCACCCTTAGACGCTCCAGCCACTAAGCCTGCAATATCTACAAGCTCTACCGTAGCGGGCTGAGTTTTTTCTGGTGAGACAATGTTTTTGAGCTCTAAAATTCTATGATCAGGGACTTCTACGATCCCAATATTTGGCTCAATTGTGCAAAAAGGATAGTTTTCAGCGTCAATACCTGCCTTAGTGATAGCGTTGAATAGAGTTGATTTACCAACATTTGGGAGTCCTACGATTCCACATTTCATATATTAATTTCCAAAATATTTAAGCTGAGTGTAGATTTAACATTGCTTTTTCAAACTGACCGCTTTTAAGTAGCGAAAAAATTTTATAGCTATTGAGTATCGAATCTTCAATTAACTCATTTTCTTTTTTCAAAGGAGGTTTTAATACAAAATCACTTACTAGATTCTTGTTTCCAGGATGCCCAATCCCAATTCGAATTCTCCAGAAGTTTTTACTTTTTATTGACTCAATAATACTTTTTAGACCATTATGCCCACCATCACCGCCACCGAGTTTTAGTTTGATCTTTCCAGGTTCAATATCTAATTCATCATGGATAACAAGAATTTCTTCAGGACGAATTTTGTAGAATTTAGCAACAGCTGCAAGAGATATTCCACTTTCGTTCATAAACGTTGTTGGTTTAAGGAAAAAACAGTTGCCGTCATCGGTATATTTAGCAATATCACCACTGAATTTTGCATTATGTTTTAGATTAAGTCGGTGATTATTAGTTATAAAATCAATCCACCAAAATCCACAATTATGGCGAGTATTTTGATATTTTTCTCCAGGATTACCTAAACCAGCAAAGAGTTTTATTTTATTCATTGAAGTTAGAATAGCGCACTTACAACTAAGTACGCTATAAAATTGTACTAATCTTTTTTGTCACCGCCAGCATCAGCAGCTTTGTCACCACCACCTTCAGCAGCTCCTTCTTCACCTTCAGCAGCTCCTTCTTCACCTTCAGCAGCTCCTTCTTCACCTTCAGCAGCTACAGGTGTTTCATCGACCACAACCTTAGGCTGAGATATGGAAGTAACAGTAGGATCATTATCTTCAGATAGGGTAGTTAACTCTACGCCCTCTGGGATTTTTATGTCTGATAAACGAATAGAGTCACCAATAGATAAAGCGATCATATCGACTTCTATATAAGTTGGTAAATCTTTAGGTAAACAAGAAATATCAACATCGACCATGATATGAGAAACTACACCACCTTCTAGTTTTACACCAGGGGCGACATCTTCGTTTAAGAAGTGGAATGGAATTTTTACACTAAGTTTCTTGTTTTCATCAATTCGTTGAAGATCAATATGTTGAATATTGTTTCTAACAGGATGCATTTGATAGTCTCTAAGAAGAACGGATTCTTTCTTACCATCTAAATTTAGAGTAAGAATAGATGCATGAAATGCTTCATGTTTAAACTGCATAAATAAATCTTTAGCATTTAATTCAATGCTTTTAGCATCGTCTTTGCCACCATAAAGAACACCCGGAACCTTTCCTTCATGACGAAGACGGCGGCTCGCACCCGTACCTTTCGCCTCTCTTAATACTGCATTTATTTCAATTTTCATTATTTAACTCCTAAAAATCAAATAGACCCGCGACCAGGTCTATTTAGTTATTAAATTACTCAGCATTCTAAAAAAGCTTCTATTTTTAATCAATAAATAAAGAGCTTACAGAATCTTCGTGGCTAATTCTTTTTATTGTCTCAGCTAAAATTTTAGCAACTGACAGCTGCCTTATTTTTTCACAGCCTCGAGCGTTTTTTTCAAGCGTAATTGTATCAGTAATTACAATTTCATCAAGCTCAGACGATTGAATTGATTCAATGGCTTTTCCTGAAAAAATAGGATGTGTGGCATAGGCAACGACTTTTTCTGCCCCTTTCTTTTTTAATGCTAATGCTGCCTCACAAAGTGTATTTGCTGTGTCAACAATATCATCGACGATAATGCATGTACGGCCATTCACATCACCTATAATATTCATAACCTCGGATACATTAGGTTTTGGACGTCTTTTGTCTATAATCGCTAAATCACTTCCTAGGATCTTCGCCATCGCCCTTGCTCTTACAACTCCCCCAACATCTGGTGAAACAATTACAGCATCTTCGTAACTTTGTTTTTTTAAATCTTTAAGTAAAACAGGAGTTGCGTAAATGTTATCAACTGGTATTTCAAAAAAACCTTGGATTTGATCTGAATGGAGATCCATGGTCAAAAGTCTATCAACACCAACGCCAGTAAGCATGTTGGCAACTACCTTTGCAGTAATAGCGACCCTGGCTGACCTTGGCCTTCTATCTTGTCTTGAGTAGCCTAGATAAGGAATGGCTGCCGTAATTCTTGCAGCAGAAGATCTTCTGAGTGCATCGACCATTACCATTATTTCCATTAGATTGTCGTTTGTAGGGAAGCTGGTAGATTGTAAAATGAAAACATCTTTTCCTCGAACGTTTTCAAGAAGTTCTAGCATAGTTTCTCCATCACTAAAATTACCGACGGTGGCTTCACCAAGTTTTAAACCTAAATTTGAGGCAACTTTTTTTGCAAGGTCTTTATTGGCATTCCCAGTAAAAACCATTAGATTTTCGTTTTTCACAAATACCTCCGTATTTTTAAAAATTGGCTGGGGAGGAAGGATTCGAACCTTCGCATGCATGGATCAAAACCATGTGCCTTAACCAGCTTGGCGACTCCCCATTTAAACTTAAACATCATAAAATGGATGTTTAGATAACCCTTTTACAACAAAACTTTTTATATCTATTGGTTTTTTTTTATTAATAAATGGTATTTTTTTGACATCCACTATTTTTACAAAAACACTTGAACCTGTCCCTGAAATTTTAGCAAACCCAAAATTACTCATCCAACTTAATAATTTTTTCATCTTTAAATTTTTTTTAGTGATTGTAGATTCTAAGTCATTAGATTCTTGCTCAAGTTTTTCACTAAAATAGGTCGTTATTTTCAATGTAATTGGGACTTTTGTCAATTTAAATGATTTAAAAATTAACTCCGTAGAGATTGAAAAATTGGGGTAACACAAATAATAGATAGATTCAGGAATATTAATTTTATTTAGATTCTCCCCAATTCCTTCAACCCATGCGTTTTCCCCAAATATAAAGAAAGGTATATCAGCACCCAGACTTAAACCAAGAGCGATTAATTCTTTTTTTGTGAGATTTATATTAGCTAAGTTATTGATTCCCATGAGTATGGACGCTGCATCCGAACTCCCACCTCCTAAGCCTGCCCCAATGGGAATATTTTTTTTGATATAAATATCGACACCAATATTTTTATTTTTAAGGATTGATTGTGCAGCCCTTAGCCCAAGGTCATTCTGCTTAACAATCTCATTAGAATCATTGATGAAATTAATTTCAGTGTCATCTCTAATTCTTATGTAAATATAATCATATAAATCAATAAGTTGAAAAACACTTTGTAATTTATGAAACCCATCATTTCTTTTACCTATTACTTTTAAAAATAAATTAATTTTTGCAGGAGCTTTGAATTCCTTAAACCCTTCTTGTAAAAAGTTTTCTATATTCAATCAAGCTTCCAATCAACAATGTATATTTTAAGTGTAATTTGATTTTTGTTTAATTCGATATACTTAGGAAAAATTTTATTTTCTTTTTCCTTGACGCCTTCATAGTCGACTTTCCAATTCTCATAAGACAGTCTGACATCATTTATACTTGTTAGCTGTGCTGGAGGATTCATAATTATCCTCTCTAATACAAAAACTGTTTCTTTATTACCAAATATTTGCTTTAAAATATCTTCAATTTCACTTTTATTTTTTGATAAATTACTGATTTTAATAGAATTATCATTCTTATTTAAAAAAACTTTTGAAATTACAGAATTAAATGGATTTAAAATTGAAATAGTACTTTCGCCATCTTTTATAATCCAAACAAGCTTCCCGGTAAACCCTTTTTTTTCAATAAAGAGGGTGATTTTAGCTGATAAAGATATGTTTGAAAAATCGGCTGTATTGGTTTGGCTAGAATAATCTTTATAAGAAATTATCTTGGGCTGTGTTTTTTCAACTGAAGCACAACTAACTAAAAAAAAAGATATAAAAATACAAATAAATTTCATTATTTGCCTTTTTTGATAAAAATTAACGGTATTTCTTAACTGTCTTTAATAATATCTTATTATCAGGATATTGTTGTAATGATTCGTCCCATATTTTCTTAGCCTCATCAATTCTATTTGCATGCCATAGCACTTCTCCTAGATGAGCAGAAATTTCTGGGTCTTTCTTTATTTCATAGGCTTTTTTTAGAAAATCTAGTGCAACATCGATATTACCCAATCTATACTGTACCCATCCCATGCTATCCATAATATAATGGTTTCTGGGTTCAAGAGACAAGGCAATCTCAATATTAATTTTTGCTTCATCAAGCTTTATGTTTCTGTCTGCAAATGAGTAACCCAATGCATTATATGCAACTGCATAATCTGGTTTAATTTTTATAGCTTCCTTCAAAAGCTGCTCCATAAGAACAGTATTCCCCATTTTCTCAGCAAGCATAGCGTAATCATATTTAAATTCAGCAGAATCTTTAAAATTAACCTCTTCTTTTTTCATTAAATCATATGCTTCAGTTTCTTTATTATCGCTATAAAGAATGGATATCTTTGCTCTGAATAATTGTAATTTTGCATCTGAAGTTAAGTTTGTATATTTATCTAAACTCTCTATGGCTTGGTCATTACCTTCATATTTAGAAATTAATTCAGCAGTTAATATTTTAGATTCAATAAAAGATGGCCCTAATTTAATTTTATTAAGCCAAACAAGCGCTTCTGTATAGTTTCCTCTTGTATCTTCGATTCGAGCGAGATAAATATAGATCTGTTCGGGCTCAGGATAGCCTCTCTCAAGGCTTTGCATTAGAAATTTTTCGGCAAGGGCATAATCACCTAGCTCAATAGCCAATAATGAAACTGTAAAACTGATCTCAGCTGACGCTAGAGAGCTGTTTACTATTTTGAGAAATTCATCTTTGGCTAAATTGTATTTTTTTTGGTTGGTGAGTAACTTTGCATACTCCAATCTTACCTCGCTTGCTTCAGGATATTTCTTTAAATAGTTAACATAAAAATTTGCTGCTTTTTCTTGAGACTCTGAGCCTAAAACGTAACCCTCAAATAGAACAGCCGTTTGCCATTTAGGATCAATTTTTTTTATTTTAGTTAACTCTGACATCGTTAGTTTTTTGTTATTTGCAAAGTAAGCTGCATGGGCGACTGCAAAATGAGCTTCTTTACTATTGGGGTATGGCTCAGCAATATTGACAATAAATCTTAATGCATTTTTTTTATTCTCAACATTTACAAGTATAGAATTTAAATATAAAAAACCTTCGCCTCGGTAAGTATCTTGCTCGAGTAATTTTTTTACAATTGGTTTTGCTTTACTTAAATTGCCACTTGTAATATAGAGTTCTGCTAAAATTTGTTGAGCTTCCAAAGACTTTGGGTCCAAACTACTCCATACTTTTGCCGAATCAAGTGCAACGCGTCCATTCCTTGAACTCCCCGCAACTCTGGTAGCCCTTTCTGCCAATGAAATATTATGTGTTTGTCTTGCTAAATCAAGATAAAGGTGTCCGGCTGAGTTAAAGTCTCCTCTTTGGGTAGCTATTTCAGCCAAGAGAAATTTGTATACGAATTCTGCATTTGCTTCAGTAATTTTAGGAGGCAAACTAGCGTTAAAGTTGTCTTGTTGATTAGCAAAGGATGAATTAAAAAATAACAAAAAGAAAATAGAAACTAAAATTTTTGTAATATTTATATTTCTAATAATAATATTGTTTTCCATGTGATGTCTTTTTTTTATTTAAATTTTTTATATTGTAATTATATACTGCAGAATGACTTAGATTTTAAAAGAAAATTCATTTAATCTAGAAACTTTTTTACTTCTTTAAACTTTTTTTTTAATATACACTCCTATTTGAAATGTTGATTAAAATCCTATTTTATTAATAACTAAAAATTTAACTGGATACTAGTTTGAATAAAGTTGTATTTGAAAATACTATAGAGGCTTCAAACCTTACCAAAAGTTTTGGAAAAAATATTGCAGTCAATGATGTTTCTTTTCAACTAAAAAAAGGTGAAGTTCTTGGTTTCTTGGGTCCTAATGGGGCTGGAAAATCGACTACCATGAGAATGCTTACTGGAAACCTTGCACCTACAAATGGTGATGTAAAGATATGTGGTATCGATATTATTTCAGAACCAAAAAAAGCTAAAGCATTAATCGGGTATTTACCTGAGATGAGACCTCTTTATAAAGAGTTCACTGTAAATGAATATTTAACTATTGCCGCAAGATTTCATAAAGTCCCATCATCAAAAATTAAAAAAGCTCTTGAAGAAGCAAAAGAAAAGTGTGGCTTGTCTCATATGAGTAAAAGACTAATTGAAAACTTATCTAATGGTTACCAACAACGAGTTGGGATTGCACAAGCCATCATTCATAATCCTGAAATTGTTATTCTTGATGAGCCTACTGTTGGGTTAGATCCTATTCAAATAAGAGAAATACGTAAATTAATCAGAGATATTGGTAAGCAACACAGCGTGATTATATCCACTCATATTCTTCCCGAAGTAGAGATGGTATGTGATCGTGTCCAAATTATAGATAATGGACATCTTGTTTTCCACGGATCTATTGAAGACCTTAAGGCACAGAGAAGAGGTAATAAGTTACTCATTGGTTTTACTAAAGCTCCCGCACTCAGTAAATTAAAAAAAATTAAAGGGGTCGACAAAGTTGAGAAAGCTGAGAATGGTATGTTTAGATTCCATTTCAAAGATAAATACTTACCTGCTGAAGAAATTGTCAATCTTTCGGTTAAAGAGGGCTGGGGCCTTTATCATATTAATATGGACATAACGAGCCTAGAAGAAACTTTTGTTAATTTAACGCAAACTAGTTAAAAGAGAATAATTTTATGATTATTAATGTCGCCAGAAAAGAATTAAAAAGTTTATTCGCTACACCAATGGGATGGATAATACTTTCAATTTTGATGTTTGGATTTGGTACATTATATTTGCAGGGTGTTAATAGTTATTTTGAAGTTATGTCTGGGGCAGTCCGTCCTGCTGAAAGGGTTGGCGTTACAATTTATGTCGGGTCTCAAATTTACAGCACTGCACTTTTTTTGCTTTCTGTCGCCACCCCCATGCTTACAATGAGGCTGATTAGCGAAGAAAGAAAGAGCCAAACAATGCCATTTCTGCTAAGCGCTCCAATATCCCTCTCCGAAATAGTGGTTGGTAAATTCTTAGGTCTCGTTATATTTTTAAGTATTTTAGTTATTTATATTTTTGCAATGCTTTCAACATTAAATATTTGGGCTGATATAGATTTTGGGTACCTGATTGGTAACTCTTTTGGATTTATCTTATTAATAGCAAGTTTTACAGCGTTGGGAATTTTCTTCTCCAGCTTAACAAATCAACCTATTATTGCAGCAATCACAACATTTATTGCACTTGTGTCGATGGTCGGTTTGGGAAGCTATTTTGCGAGCGATCCAAGTCACTGGTTCAATTACATCTCAATGACAAAGCACTATCAATCATTTACTAGGGGAGTTTTTGATAGTGCGGATATCATTTATTACTTGCTCTTTATTGTTACCTTTTTAACATTAACTGTTAGAAGACTTGATTCAGATAGGCTCAGGGGTTAACTACTGTGAAAGCAAATAAAAAATTAAGATTTCAATATTCTCTACAAAATAGTTTTTTTCTAATTTTATTTTTGTCTTTAGTATTTGTTATTGGCTTTTTAGCTAAGCAATTTGTTTATGTCAAAGATATGACTCAAGCTAATAGGAGTGTATTAACAAAAGGAAGTATTGAAGTTGTTGAGAGTATGAAAGATCCAATTCAGCTGACAATTTTTGCATCTAACGATGATGGTAGTGAGAACTTTAGGAAAAGTATCGTAGACTTTTTTTCTAAGTACCAGAGGGCTAAGTCAGATATTAATATTAAATTTATTAATCCAATTGAAGAACCAAAATTATTGCAAGAGCTTGGTATAAGAAGTGATGGAGAAGTTGTTGTTGAATACAATAAAAGAACAGAACATATATCTCCACCATTTGCTGAACAAGAATTTACAAATCTGCTTGTAAGACTCTCTCGAACGAACCAAAAACCAATTTTATATCTTGATGGTCATGGGGAAAAAAACTTAATTGGTAAAAAAATAAATGATTTAGGAGGTTTTGGCGATCAATTAAGAAACAAAGGACTCAAGCTTTCCAATCCAGATTTAACAGCCCTTAGCGAAGTCCCAAAGGAAGGAGCAATGCTAATTATAGCTAGTCCTCAAGTAAATGTAGGAAAAATTGAAGCAAAAAAAATATTAGATTATGTTGAGCAGGGCGGAAATCTACTTTGGCTATTAGATGATAATAATTTTAAAGGGCTTGATAATCTTGCACAGTATTTAGCTCTAAATGTCTCTGATGAGTCTGTTATTGATCCACTCTCAGAAGAATATGGTGGTGATGAAAATATAACTTTTTCAACCATTTATGGAGATCACCCGATAACGAGAAATTTTATGTTAAGGACCATATATTCTAATGCTCATCAAGTAAATGCTCAAGATTCATATGAGAATGGATGGGAAGTGAGTGAGTTGATAGAGGTTGCAACAGGTGGATGGCTCCCTTTAATTAAAAAGAATGGTGAGGATAAATTTAATTTTATTAAAAGTGAGGATAAAGAAGGACCCATAAACATTGGAATAGCACTTAAAAGGAAGTTTGGCGATATAGGACAGAGAGTGGTTGTGGTGGGGAATGCCTCATTCCTATCTAATACCTTTATTACCTCTGGAGGTAATTTAGATTTAGGCATTAACATTATTAATTGGCTTGTTGGTGATGATCAATTAATCACAATTCAACCAATGCCTCTTAAGGATATTAATGTAAGCATCCCGAATGACAGTAAGTCTGTATTTATCGCATGGACCATATTTCATTCATTTCAATATTTCATTCCAATTGGATTGTTCATTTTAGGTTTTGTGGTTTGGTTCAGAAGAAGAAAAGCCTGATATGACTAATAAATGGGTTACTAATTTAATATTACTAATCGCATTGGTTGGAGCGAGTATAGTTGCTTTTCAATCGTTAAAAGAAGAGCCTGAGATTGTAAAAGGTATTGAAGTCACCAACTTTAAACTTTCTGATTTTGACGAGATAGAGTTAAATTTTCCATCAAAAGCAAAAGTACATTTTAAAATAATTGAAAATTACTGGAAAATTTTGTCACCAGTTAAAGGTAGAGCAAATGAGCGCTACATATATCAACTTTTATCAATACTGGCTTCAAAAAGCCCTGAAAAACTTAAAAGTGATGACTTAGAAAAATATGGCCTTGATCAGCCTCAGTTAAAATTGACATTTCTAAACAAAGCAAAGAAGTTAAAAGAAGAGTTTGTATTTGGGACATATAATGCAATTTCAGAAAATCAGTATATAAAATATAAAGATGATGTATTTATTGTGAATGGTTTATTTTCAGAAACAGCATCTTATGTTCCGATTGAATTTATTGATAAGAGACCAATTGCACCTTATGAAACAATACAAGGGTTTAACTTTTCAAGGCTAGAGCAATGGCAAAAAAACCAATTAAAACTTGTAAAAAAAAATAGCAACTGGATTGCAAAAGGAATCAACGTTAAAACTACTCAAGCAGACATTTTAGAGTGGCTCAGTGTTTCTTGGGACGGGTTGCAAGCACTTTCAATTAAAAGCTTTAAGATGGATTCAAGACTTGGCTATAAAAGTTTTGATGTCATCGTCAATGACAATAAAAAAGTAACATTTTACAAAATTCAAGAATCACCCCAACTTCATTTGTATCGTAAGGATGAAGGTTTGTTATATCGCTTTCCAGGAGATTTAGGTTTTACAATGTTAACTCCCCATGTTGAGGTAGTAGAAAAAGAATAATGCCTGAATTACCTGAGGTCGAAGTCACAAGACTTGGTCTAGCCCCCCTTATAAATGGTACAGTTTACAACGTTGAAGTGAGAAATTTTTCACTCAGGTGGCCAGTAAACCCAAATCTTAAAAAAATTCTTAATTCACAAAAATTAATTTCACTTAGTAGGAGGGGAAAATATCTTCTTGCTGGTTTTTCAAATGGGTGTCTAATTATTCACCTTGGAATGTCTGGAAGGATATCGATCGTATCTGAAAAAAAAATACCTTTAAAGCACGATCATATCGATATATGTTTCAACGTAGATGAAAATAAAAAAATATTAAGATATAACGATACAAGAAGGTTTGGAGCAATGATATGGACTGATGACAACCCATTTAATCACAAACTTATATGCACCCTAGGCCCTGAGCCTCTATCAGATGCATTTAATGCAGATTACTTATTCGATATAGTTAAAAGAAAAACACAGCCGATCAAAAGTACAATAATGGATAGTCACATTGTAGTTGGTGTTGGTAATATTTATGCTAGCGAATCACTTTTTCTATCGTCTATCAGGCCTCAGCGTCAATCACAAAAGATTAAAAAAAAAGAAATTAGAGTATTGGTTGATTCTATTAAAATTGTTATACAAAAAGCAATTGAAAGAGGTGGAAGTACACTTAATGACTTTTATAGTGTAAATGGACAAAGTGGATATTTTCAAAATGAACACAAGGTTTATGCAAGAGAAAATGAATGCTGCACGAACTGCGACGGTAAAATATATCTACTAAAAATTGCACAGAGGTCAAGTTTCTATTGTAAGAAGTGCCAGAAATAAATTCACTTATTTTATTGTATTAATGAAAAAGCCATAAGCGTTATAGCTATAGAAATAAGAACTATTGCAATTATAATTCTATCCTGTCTAATTTTCATTTCTTTCATTGACTTTCGCATATTTTTTTCAATAATAGTATATGAATCTCTATTATGATTATTTAAGTATGAATGCAAAAGTTTCGGAAACTGAGGAGCAATCTCTAACCAGTTAGGAAATTCCTTTTTTATTCTATGTATTAAGCTTTTGGGGCCTAATTGTTCTTTTAACCAATTTTCTAAAAAAGGTCTAGCTGTTACCCATAAATCTAAATTTGGATCTAGTTCACGCCCTAAACCCTCTACGTTAAGAAGTGTTTTTTGTAGCATGGTTAATTGTGGTTGTATTTCCATATTAAATTTTTTAGAAGTTTGAAATAGTCTAATGAGTAATTTGCCAAAAGAAATATCTTTAAGGGGTTTATTAAAAATTGGCTCACATACTGACCGAATAGCATTTTCAAATTCATCAATTGAGGTTTCTGCAGGAACCCATCCCGATTCAATATGAACTCTTGCAACCTCTCGATAATCCCTTTTGAAAAATGCGGCAAAATTTTTGGCTAAATAAAGTTTGTCCTGCTCATTAAGCGTACCCATTATGCCAAAATCCATTGCAATATACTTCCCATTTTTTGCTACTTGAATATTTCCAGGATGCATATCCGCATGGAAGAAGCCATCTCGAAAGACTTGTGTAAAAAATATTTCAACCCCATTCTTAGCTAATTCGGGTAAATTAATTTTATTCTTTTTGATGGCATCAATATTACTTATAGGAATTCCATCCATCCTTTCCATTACCATGACTTTTTCATGACAATAATCCCAAAAAACATTTGGAACAACTAATAATTTTTTATCTTTAAAGTTTTCTCCGAGATGGCTACAATGACCTGCTTCAAGCAGCAGATTAAGTTCTGATTGAGTATGCCTCTCAAATTCAGAGACGACTTCATCCGGCTTGAGCCTCTTACCATCAGACCAAATTGTATGTAAAATTTTTGCAATTAAATGAAGTAATTTGATATCTTTTTTAACTTCATTTTCTATATTTGGTCGAAGAATTTTTACAGCCACCTTCTCTCCACTATGGAGTTTGGCAAAGTGTACTTGCGCCACTGAAGCGCTTGCTACTGGTTTCTCATTAAATTCTTTAAATACAGATGAAATTTTGTTTGAATAAGAATTTTCAATTGTTTGTTTAACTTTTTTAAATTCAAAGGGCGGGACTTTATCCTGAAGCTTTGAGAGCTCAATCGCAATATCACTGGGTAGTAAATCTTTTCTTGTCGAGAGCATTTGTCCAAATTTTATAAATATCGGCCCTAAGCTTTCTAGAGCAAGCCTAAGTCGAATTGCTCGATTATTTTTTTTGGGTTTAAAAAGATTAAGGGGGTAGAGCACCACATTTATAAAAGAGTTTTTGCGTAATGTAAAAAACTCGTCAAGTCGAAATTTTAGTGCGATGAAAATGATAAAAATTATTCTAAAAACAATCATTTTTAAATCTTGAGTGCTATGTTATTAATTTTAGCTTCAATGCGTTCTACATCCTCACTGATATTGTCTATTTCAGCTAAAAATTGATGTACTCTAGTTTTTTTTGCAATTAAGGGTTTTTCTTCCTCCCAATACTCCTTAAATGTTTCAGCAATACTTAACGTAACTTTTTTACTTTCATTCAAAAATTTCCCACCCATAATCCCTAATCTATTTGCAGCCACATCACCAATGATTTTACTTAAGTCTTCCTCTATATCCCATTTTACTTTCTTAAGTATCTCAGATGCTTCCTTTGCCAAGTCTATGTCACCTTTGATGGTGATATCTTTATTTTCATTATTTATAATTTGATTAACAAAACTTTTGATAGGCATGGAAATTGAAGCATCAGGATTTTTTACTTGGCTAATTAGCTCTAATAAGCCCTGTTTATTGACTTTAAAATACATTGATAGCTCTGAGATTTTGATGAGTATGGTTTTATTATGAAACTTTTTTAGTCTTGAGCTCATCCAGTCGTTTTGAAATAAAACATGATTTAAAACAAGCCTTCTTAATTTATCCATTAAAATTTATATCCCTGATGAATTGCAACAATCCCGCCTGATAGATTTAGAAAACTCGTATTATCAAACCCCTTATTTTGCATCATTGCTCTTAATGTTTTTTGATCAGGATGCATTCTTATAGATTCAACAAGATATTGATAGCTCTTTTCATCTTTTGCAAATATTTTACCAAGTTTAGGAAGTATATTAAATGAAAAGCCATCGTAAATTTTGGAAAGAGGCGACCAAATTTTTGAGAATTCTAAAATAACTAATTTTCCACCGGGGGATAAAACTCTGTACATTTCTGACAAAGCTTTTTCTTTATTTGTTACATTTCTTAGCCCAAAGGCTATTGTTATGCAATCAAAATAATTTGATGGAAATGGGATTTTTTCAGCATCACAAACTATGCTTGGAATAATTTTCCCGTGATCGATTAATTTTATTTTCCCTTGTTCCAGCATTTTGATATTAATATCGGTATGAAAAATCTTAAAGCCTTTATTTTGGTTTGATAACTCAATACAAACGTCACCTGTTCCACTCGCTAGATCTAGGATTTTTGCGTTGTTTTTGATTGTTAAAATTTGTGTGAAATATCTTTTCCATATTTTATGCAGCCCACCTGACATCAAAGAATTCATCAGGTCATATCTAGTAGCAACTGACTCAAAGACACTTTTTACTTTTTTTGCTTTTAGATTTTTATTTACTGACTCAAATCCAAAGTGTGTTTTATCATTCACCATCTTCAACCTTTCTCTTAACTCCTGTTTCATCTAACTTCATAATATACTCCATCCAAAGTTGGTCATAATTTTTTGCTAGATTATAAAGATATGGCCAACTAAATAACCCAGTATCATGACCGTCAGTAAAATGTAATTTTATTGCATATTGTCCTACGGGAGAAATCTTAACGATATTGACATTTTCTTTGCCTATTTGAAGAACTGCTTGTGAAGGATGATGTCCTTGAACTTCCGCAGAAGGAGAATATACCCTTAAAAATTCGCATGATAGCTTACATTCAGTTTGATCATCAAAAACAATATGAAGTAACTTTGACTTTTGTTGCAGGTTTATTTCAATAGGTATTGGTGAGGAAGCCATAGTTAATCTTTAAAAATGACTAATATTATCAGAAAGAATTAATCTAATCTTTCTTTACTCATAGTTGTTTTTAATTTATCCATAGCAATTTTTTCAATTTGCCTAATACGCTCTGCTGAGACATTAAATTTTTTTGCAAGATGATTTAACGTTTTTGCTTTATCTTCGCTTAACCATCTGGCTTTGATAATTGACTCGCTTCTTTGATCCAAGGTGGTCATAGCATTTTTAAGTAACTCTAAATTATTTGATTCAGTCTGGCTTTCATCAAGTGCATCATGAGGGTTTAATGACTTATCTTCAAGGTAGGAAATAGGTCTAAATGAATCCTCATCAGAATCATCATCTGAATAATCAATTGTTAATTCTTGGCCATTCATTCTATATTCCATTTCTTTTACATCAGACTCTTTTACATTCAAATCATTGGCGATTGATTGAATTTCATCAATACTTAATGGTTTTAAAGTTTTTTTCATACTTCTTAAATTAAAGAAAAGTTTTCTCTGAGCCTTTGTAGTTGCATTTTTAACCAAACGCCAGTTTTTAACAACATATTCTTGTATCTCTGCTTTTATCCAGAAAATTGCATAAGAGACCAAACGGACCCCTTTATCTACATTAAATTTCTTAACAGCCTTCATTAAACCTACGTTACCTTCTTGAACTAGGTCAGATACTGGAAGGCCATACCCACTGTAAGATCTAGCAATTTTTATAACTAATTTTAAATGCGATAAAATTAGTTTTTTTGCTGCTTCTAGATCATTGTTTAGTTTTAATTTTGTACCAAGCTCAAACTCCTCTTCCGCAGTAAGTGAAGGAAAAGCTCTAATTTCTCTTTGATATAAATCAAAACTATCAGTTACGTTATATTTTGATAATGAAAATGTATTTGTCATAATTGTATTTTAGCACTCTTTATACATGAGTGCCAGTTTTATGTATAAAGTTCAATTAAAACAATATTTTATTTATAAATTTTAAGTCTTTGAATCGAATTTCTTGCTGAGATGTATGATGAAATTAAGCCAATAAGCATCGCTAAAATCACAATGTATAAATAAAATCTGTGCGGTAAATCTTGAAAAATTATATCAGTACCAAATATAGAAGCTAACTTAATTAACGTGGCATTTAAACCAAGGACAGATAGTTTTAATATTGAAATTGTAATAATCCCTCCACCTAGCCCATACAATATTCCAGTGTACATAAAAGGCCTTTGAATAAAAGCATTTGTCGCACCAATTAATTTACTTACTTCAATTTCATCCTTGTAGGTAAGCGTTTGAAGCCGGATAGTGTTTCCAATAACGACAAGAAGGACAATTATTAAAAGTGCTGCTATAAAAAACACACTTAATTTAATGAGTGATAGCCCAATTCTAAGTTTTTTAATCCAGTTTCCATCTACAGTGACGCTATCAATCCCATCAATTCCATCAAGATTATCTATAAGCTTTTGTATTTTTATTTCATCAAGTGTATTTAAAGATATAAAAAAGGCGTCAGGAAGGGGGTTTTTAGAAACACTCGAACTTACAGCTACATCAAGCTTGCTTTGAAGTTTATCCCAGGCAATCAGTTTAGGTTCAAAATGAATTTTTTTTATTAAACTATTTTTTTTAAGACTTAATTCAATAAAATCAATCTGATCTTTTGAGACGGTCTTATCAAGAAAAATACTAATTTCAGCTTCGTGTTCTATATTTTGTGAAATTTGACCTGCATTTTCAATAAGCAATAAGCCTGCGCTAGGGAGGCAAAGGGTAATTCCAATGACAATGATCATCATAACGGACGCACCAATATTATTAATGAATCTTGAAAATCCATTTAGAAAGGCTTGATAGTGATTATGCAGGTAGTTGAACATGGCCTATTAAATTTTGAATTGATCCCCCATTAAGTTGTAATCTTTTAAAGTTAATCTTTGTCGATGGTAATTCATGTGTTGAGATAATGACAGTTACACCTACCTGCTGAAAGCTATAAAAAATATTCATTATTTCTTCTGCATACTCTTTATCTAGATTTGCAGTTGGTTCGTCTGCTATGAGAATTGAAGGTCTTGATACAATCGCTCTGGCAATAGCCAATCTTTGCTGCTCACCTCCAGAAAGTGTAATAGGCATCATTTTTTCTTTTTTAAGTAAATCAACTTTATCAAGTGCAGCTCTAACTCTTCTATTCATGTCTGAAATTGACATATTATTAATTTCTAATGGCAAAGCAACATTTTCAAAACAATTTCTATCGTAAAGTAGTTTGTGGTCTTGAAATATCATTCCAAAACGTCTTCTCAAAATAGGAATTTCTGTATCTTTAATGCGAGAAAGATTCTGACTTTCAAAAATAATAGAACCTGAGCTTGGTTTTTCTATAGCCGATATGAGTTTAAGAAGTGTTGTTTTCCCTGCACCTGAGGGACCTGTTACAAAAACTAGTTCTCCTGATAATATTTCTAAATTTATATTTTGTAATACTTCAGGACTACCGGGATAACTCTTATACACTTTTTCAAAGGTTATCATTCAATCATCCCCTCAACATAGTCTTCTGCATTAAAAATCTTTAAATCATCAATGTTTTCTCCTACACCAACAAATCTTAATGGTGTTGGTTGATCTTTTGCTATAGCCGCAACAATTCCACCTTTCGCTGTACCATCTAACTTAGTTATGATTAAACCAGTTACGTTTAAGGCCTCATTAAATATTTTGAGCTGACTGATCGCATTTTGTCCAGTATTTGCATCAATGACTAACATTACTTCTTGAGGCGCATCAGAATGACACTTTGTTATGACTCTTTTTATTTTTGTTATCTCATCAATTAGATTTTTCTGAGTAGGTAACCTCCCAGCAGTATCTGCTAAAACAATATCAATATTTTTTGATTTAGCTGAATTTACAGCATCAAATATAACTGCACTTGGGTCTCCATTTTGTTGAGCAATTACCTGAGTGTTGCTTCTCTCCCCCCATACAGTTAACTGCTCAATTGCAGCCGCCCTAAAAGTATCTCCGGCGGCAATTAAAACCTTTTTGTTTTGCAATTGAAATATTTTTGTTAATTTACCAATAGTTGTTGTCTTTCCTGCACCATTCACGCCAACAATCATCATAACAAATGGGCTTGAATTATCTATATTTAGAGGATGCTCGATTTTTTTTAATAATTTAACAAGACGACTTTTTAGAATTTTTTTCAATTCTAAGGGGTCAGTAATTTTATCTTCTTTTACCTTTTCTTTTATTTCTTCAATAAGCATTGTGGTGGCAGATATACCAACATCTGCAGTTAAAAGAATCATTTCTAACTCATCATAGAAAGAATCATCAATTTTTTTGTTGAAAAATAAATCAGTGAACTGAGCATTTAGCGTCTCTCTTGTCTTGGTGAGACCTTCTTTTAGCTTTTCACCTAACCCAAAAAAACCTGGTTTCTGAGGAGCGGATTTTTTTACTTTGGCTTGAACCTTTTTAGGTTTCTGAGGAGCGGATTTTTTTACTTTGGCTTGAACCTTTTTAGGTTTCTGAGGAGCGGATTTTTTTACTTTTGCTTGAACCTTTTTAGGTTTCTGAGGAGCGGATTTTTTTACTTTTGCTTGAACCTTTTTAGGTTTCTGAGGAGCGGATTTTTTTACTTTTGCTTGAACCTTTTTAGGTTTCTGAGGAGGTTTATCTTTTTTTTGAATTATTTTTTTTAAAAAATCAAACATCTGCTTATTCTTATGTAATTATACGAACTTATTTGAGTATTATTAGTCGATTATACTTAATTATATCAACCATGTTTAACTATATGAGGACCTAATGTGAAGTTATTTAAATTTTTATTTCTACTTTTACTATTTCCAATCGCAGGTAATACTACTGTTCATAAACATTCTCTAGACAATGGGTTAAAAATATTTGTTAAAGAGGACAATAGAGCACCTATTGTTGTTTCACAAGTATGGTACCGAGCGGGTAGCTTAGATGAAGTGAGCGGTAAAACAGGCGTAGCTCACCTTTTAGAACATATGATGTTTAAAGGAACCAAAACAACCAAGCCTGGTGAATTTTCTAAAATAATTGCAGCTGCGGGTGGAAGAGAGAATGCTTTTACTGGAGCAGACTACACATGTTATTTTCAGCAACTTGAAAAAAGCCAACTACCGATTTCTTTGAAAATGGAAGCTGACCGAATGCAAAACCTAGTTGTATCTGAAGAAGAATTTGCAAAAGAAATTAAGGTTGTAATGGAGGAAAGATTGTGGCGAACTGATGATAATCCAAAAGCACAAGCAAATGAACTATTTAATACGATTATGTTTCATGCTCATCCATATGGAAAACCAATCGTTGGATGGATGAATGATCTAGAAAACATGACACATAAAGATGCAGAAGAATGGTATAAAAATTGGTATGGTCCCAATAATGCAATATTAGTTGTTGCTGGAGATGTGAAAGCTGCCGAAGTGTTTAAAATGGCAGAAAAATACTTTGGGAAAATACCGCCGATTGTTCTCCCCGAAAGAAAGCCTCAACTAGAACCAATACAAAATGGAACAAGAACTTCAATTCTAAAAGCGCCAAGCAAATTATCATACGTACAAATGGGTTATAGAGCCCCAACCCTTGATAAGAATTCACAAATAACAAGTAAAGATCAATTTGCTCTTGAAGTTTTAGTAGGAATACTCTCCCAATCGAGCTCTGCAAGACTTACTCAAAATTTAGTGAGAGATTCTAGAGTAGCCTTAAATGTAGGGGCAGGTTATTCAATGGTAAACAGGGGGAATGAGAGTTCATTTGAGCTTTATGCGACACCAAGTGAAACAACTTCTTCGAGCGATTTGATAGTAGCGTTAAAAGATGAGCTCAATAAAATTAAGCGAGATGGAGTTACCGATGAAGAATTAAAACGTGTTAAGACTATTGTTATTGCAGATGATGTATACCAAAAGGATTCAGTTTTTAATGCCGCCATGCAGATTGGTCAGCTTGAGACTCAAGGTTATTCGCATGAAATTTTAGAGGATTACATTAACAATATTAAAAAAGTTACTTCAAAAGATATACAAAATGCAGCTATCAAATACTTTACTGATGATACTTTAACTGTTGTAACAATTGACCCTCAACCACTAGACACAAGTAAACCTAAAAAAGGGAAGCCTCATGTTCATTAATAGACTAATTTTTTTATATATTTTATTTTTTTCATCATTTGTTAGTGCTGATTTAAATATAAAGAATTGGAAAACCCCTAATGGGACGCAAGTTTATTTTGTTGAAAATCACAGCCTGCCTATTGTTGATGTAAATGTTATGTTTGGTGCAGGAAGTGTAAGAGACTCTAAAGAAACTAACGGTGTAGCATCTATGACTAACCATTTAATGTTTTCTGGGTCAGCGGGTCTAGATGAACAGGAATTGATGAATAGTTTTGCTGACATTGGAGCTCAAGTTGGCAGTAACTTTAATCGTGATCAAAGTAGTTTTTCACTTCGAACACTTTCAGAAGAAAAGTCTGACGCTATTAAGTTGTTTAAGCTAGTTTTACATAAACCAAATTTTGATAAAGAAATACTTGAACGAGAGGCAAAAAGATATGTGGCTAATATTGCACAAGCAGAGACAATGCCTGAGGCTATTGCTACAAAAAAATTCATGAAATCAATTTATGGCGAACATCCATATGGACTTCCAAGTTCAGGAACAATAGACTCAATAAATAGAATCAAGACAGCTAATCTTAAAAAGTTTTTTAAAGAGTTTTATGTAGCAAATCAAGCAGATATTGTAATTGTGGGTGACGTCACAAAAAAGGAAGCAGAAACAATTGCAAATGACTTATCAATCGGTCTTCCTCTGAATAAAAATATTAAGGCAATTCCAGATGTAAAACAGGTAAAGAAACAAGAAATAAGAATTAGTCATCCTGCAAAACAGGCTCATTTATATTATGGCGTCCCCATTATGAAAAGAAATGACCCTGATTTTTTTCCTTTATACGTAGGTAATCACGTATTAGGTGGGAGTGGTTTTGGTTCTCGCTTAACTTATGAAATCAGAGAGAAAAAAGGGCTTGTTTATAGTGTTTATAGTTATTTTATGCCGCTATTTAAAAAAGGTCCTTTTGAAGTTGCATTACAGACCTCTAAGGACCAAGTTGAAGAAGCTATGGGATTGATTAAAACTACTATTCAAGATTTCATCGATAAAGGCCCAAGCGAGTCTGAACTTCAAGCATCGAAAGATAATATTATTGGTGGGTTTGCCCTTAGATTTGGTAGTAATCAAAAAATAATGAATTACGTATCGATGATGGCATTTTACAATTATCCTTTAGATTATTTAAAAACATATACAAAAAAAATTAATGCAGTAACAGTTGACCAAATTAAAACTGCCTTTAAAAAGAGAGTAGACTTAAATGAATTTTCAACCGTCATTGTAGGAGTTGATGAAAGATAATAATGTAAAAATTATTGGTGGAAAATGGAAGAGGAAGAGTATTTCATTTCATGAAGCGAAAGGGTTAAGACCTACCTTAGGCAAAGTTAGAGAAACATTATTTAACTGGCTAGGGCAAGATTTAAAGAATAAAAGATGCCTCGATTTGTTTGCAGGGACTGGCGCATTAGGATTTGAAGCACTTTCAAGAAATGCTGAGTCATGTGTATTTGTTGAGAATAATCCAAGTACTTTTCGAAAGCTTATAGAAAACAAAGAAAACCTTAAGGCAGAGAATGCCATTATAAAAAAAATACATGCAGATTTTTTTATACAAAATAATGAAGAGCTTTTTGATATCATATTTTTCGATCCACCGTTTATACTAGATAAATCTATTCAACTCATAGACTTAATAAGAAAATTTTTGAAGCCTCATGGTGTAATTTATTTCGAAACAAATATAAAATTACCAGAAAATTTTTTACAAATAATAAAAACCTCTAGAGCAGGGAAGGTATACTTCCACTTAATGCATTAAATTCTAAATTTATTATGGTTGTTATTTATCCAGGTTCTTTTGATCCATTAACATTGGGTCATGAAGATATTATTAACAGAGCAGCCTCATCTTTTGATGAAGTAATGATTGCTGTTTCTGAAGATAATGCAAAGTCATCAATATTCTCTGTGAAAGAAAGACTCAAGATGGCAGAAATCGTGGCTAAAAAATATACTAATGTTTCAGCTTCTTCATTCAAAGGGTTAACAGTAGATTTCGCAAAAATTAACGCTACTAATTTCATTTTAAGAGGGGTGAGGGATTCATCTGATTTTGACAATGAAGCTCAAAATGCATTAATGAACAAAACTTTAGACAATTCAATCGAAACTATATTTTTGATTTCCTCAAAAAATGTTAGAGAAATTTCATCAACTAATGTGAGACAGATACTATCGCTTGCTGGCGATGTGAGTAATTTTATGTCAACTGAAATCATTTCTTACATTAATTCATTAAAAACATAACCTATGGCATTAATGATTACAGATGATTGCATTAACTGTGATGTTTGTGAGTCAGAATGTCCTAACAAAGCAATTTATCAAGGGCCTGAAATATTTCATATTCGTCCTGAATTATGTACTGAATGTGTTGGGCATTTTGATGTTCCACAATGTGTTGAAATTTGTCCGGTAAGCTGTATACCTAAAGATCCAAATAATGAGGAAACAAATGTAGATCTTTTTGTTAAATATAAAAAATTAACAAATAAATGTTGAAGCATAACTTTTTTTCTTAAGGGGTTTTTCATGAGAATCTTGCACTCAATGATACGTGTCAATAATTTAGAAGATTCAATTAAATTTTATACTGAAGTTTTGGGTATGAAGATTCTTCGAGAAAAAGAATATCCAGAAGGTAAATTCTCTTTAGCTTTTTTAGGTTATGGAAAGGAAGCTGAGGACACTGTTATTGAACTTACTTATAACTGGGATACAAGTTATTATGAGCATGGAAATGCATTTGGTCATATTGCTATTGAGGTCGATGATATCTATAAGGTCTGTGAGGAGATAAAAGATAAGGGGGCGAAGGTTATAAGAGATCCTGGACCAATGATGGGATCAAAGTTGCTTTTAGCATTTATTGAAGATCCAAATGGATACAAAATAGAGCTTATAGAAAAAGGAACATTCTAAGGCTCTAGAAAAAATCCTTAACTTTATCTAACCAAGTTTTTGATCTTGGGCTATGTTTATCACTATCTTTTTGGTTTATTACTTCAAGTTCTTCCAATAATTTCTTTTGGTTATCATTTAATTTTACAGGTGTTTCCACTACTACGTGACAGTGTAGATCTCCATATTGGCTTTGTCTAACAGGCTTGATTCCTTTTCCGCGCAAACGAAAAGCAGAGCCCGTTTGAGTTTCTGGAGGAATTTTAATTTTGGCAGTACCATCTAAAGTTGGAATTTTTATTTCACCACCAAGGGCGGCAGTTGAAAAACTAATGGGCATTTCACAATGAAGGTTACCGCCATCTCTTTGAAATATGGAGTGTTCTTTAAGACCGATGACAACATACAAATCTCCTGAAGGACCCCCATTAACTCCCGCCTCACCTTCACCACTTAGTCGAATTCTATCTCCCTCATCTACACCTGAAGGAATTTTAACAGACAATGTTTTCGATTCTTTTATACGACCGGTGCCATTACAATCTGAACATGGGTCCTTTATTGTTTTTCCGGTGCCATTACAATCTGAACATGTTTGTTGAACAGAAAAGAAACCTTGCTGCATTCGGACTTGTCCATGCCCCTGACATCTTTGACATGTTGTTGGCTCTGTCCCTTTTTTTGCACCTATTCCGTTACATGATTTGCAAGTTGATAATACTGGGACACGGATTTTTGTTTCAGTCCCTTTCGCGGCATTTTCTAATGTAATTTCCATATTGTATCTAAGATCTGCACCACGATATACATTTGACCTTTGGCTTTGTTTGCCTCCAAAAATATCACCGAAAATATCACCGAAAGCATCACCAAAGTCACTAGAACCCTCAGCCCCGCCACCACCAACTGATTGATCGACACCTGCATGACCAAATTGATCATAAGCTGATCTTTTATTAGAGTCAGATAAGACTTCATAAGCTTCCTTCGCTTCCTTGAAGCTATCTTCTGCCTTAGGGTTATCTGGGTTTCGGTCTGGATGATATTTCATCGCAAGCTTTTTAAATGATTTTTTTAGTTCTTCATTAGATGCTTGACGACTTAATCCAAGAACTTCGTAGTAATCTTTTTTAGCCATAAAATAGTTAAGGACAATACTTTTTTAAAGTATTGTCCTATTTGAGTTTAATTTATTTGTCTTCTTTCTTGTCTTCTTTCTTGTCTTCTTTCTTGTCTTCTTTCTTGTCTTCAGATTTTACTTCCTCAAACTCAGCGTCAACAACTTCAGCATCGATGGTTTTTTCTTCCCCAGCGCCTTGACCTTCATTTCCTTGAGGCTGACCTTGTTGTGCTTGTTGGTCCGCGTATATTTTTTCCCCAAGCTTTTGGGATGCCTCGGCTAAAACTTTATTTTTAGCTTCAATTTCTTCCTTATTGTCAGTTTTAATTGCCTCTTCAAGATCCTTGATAGCAGATTCAATTTTTGACTTTTCATCATCGGTGACTTTATCTTTATGTTCAGTCATCGTTTTTTGAACGGAATGAATCATTGCTTCAGCTGCATTTTTTAAATCAACTAGCTCACGGAGCTTTTGATCTTCTTCGGCATGCTTTTCGGCATCTTCTTCCATTTTTTTAATTTCTTCTTCGGATAATCCACCATTGGCTTTAATGGTAATTTTATTTTCTTTGCCAGTTGCTTTGTCTTTAGCATTAACATGAAGAATACCGTTTGCATCAATATCAAAAGTAACCTCAATTTGTGGCGTACCTCTTGGAGCGGATGGAATATCTGTCAAGTTAAACTGACCTAAGCTTTTATTTCCTGACGCCATTTCACGCTCACCTTGAAGGACATGAATTGTGACAGCACTTTGGTTGTCTTCAGCTGTAGAAAAAACTTGAGATGCCTTGGTTGGAATTGTTGTATTTTTCTTAATTAGCTTAGTTGAAACAGATCCTAGGGTCTCAATTCCCAAGCTAAGAGGTGTAACATCAAGCAATAACACATCCTTAACGTCTCCTTGCATGACTCCTGCTTGGATCGATGCACCAACCGCAACAGCCTCATCTGGGTTTACATCTTTCCTTGCCTCTACTCCAAAAATTTCTTTTACCTTGTCTTGTACCTTTGGCATTCTTGTTTGCCCACCCACAAGAATAACATCTGAGATATCACCATTACTCATACCTGCATCTTTCATCGCAGTTTGGCAAGGTTCAACAGTTCTATCAATTAAATCAGCAACAAGTGCTTCAAGTTTTGCACGTGTTAACTTGACAACTAAATGTTTAGGTCCTGATGAATCTGCAGTGATATAAGGAAGATTAACTTCAGTTTGTGTGCTGCTTGATAATTCAATTTTTGATTTTTCAGCAGCTTCCTTTAATCTTTGTTTAGCAAGCATGTCCTTAGTTAAGTCTACGCCATTTTCTTTCTCAAAAATTTCAGCTAAGTGCTCGATAATTCGGTTATCAAAATCTTCTCCACCTAGGAATGTATCACCATTTGTGGATAAAACTTCAAATTGATGCTCACCATCAACATTTGAAATTTCGATAATAGAGACATCAAAAGTACCTCCGCCTAAATCGTAAACAGCTATCTTTCTATCACCTTCTTTTTTATCCATACCGAAAGCTAGAGCTGCTGCTGTAGGCTCATTGATAATACGCTTAACCTCTAAGCCTGCAATTTTACCTGCATCTTTTGTTGCTTGCCTTTGGCTGTCGTTGAAGTAAGCAGGAACAGTAATTACTGCTTCAGTTACAGCTTCACCAAGATAATCTTCGGCAGTTTGTTTCATTTTTCTTAGAATTTCAGCTGATATTTGAGGCGGTGCTTTTTTATCACCTTTAATTTCAACCCAAGCATCACCACTGTCAGCTTTTGAAATTGTATAAGGCATTAATTTAATATCTTTTTGTACCTCATCTTCCTCGAACTTTCTACCAATCAATCTTTTTACAGCATAGACAGTATCTTTTGGGTTGGTCACCGCTTGACGTTTTGCAGGAGCTCCAACAAGAGATTCACCATTATCTTGATAACCTACAACTGAAGGCGTAGTTCTTGTTCCCTCTGAATTTTCTATAACTTTAGGTTTTCCGCCTTCCATTACTGAAACACAAGAGTTAGTCGTTCCTAAGTCAATTCCAATTATTTTTCCCATATTTTTATTTTTCCTATTTTTTTTATTAGTTTAAGTTGATGCTTTATATTTTATATATTGGGCCATTCGTATTAATTTCAACTCTGTAAGTTAATTCTTTTCTTTTGCAACCGTTACAAGCGCAGGTCTAAGCACTCTGTCGTTAAGGGTATAACCCTTTTGCATTACTGAAATAATCGTATTTGCATCTTGATCTGACTCAACCATTGTCATAGCTTCATGAAAGTTTGGATCAAAAATTTCCCCTTTTGGGCTAACTTCTTGTATGTTAAGTTTTTCAAAAACACTGGTTAATTGTTTTGAAGTGAGCTCCATACCTTCTTTATAATTTTCTAGTGATGATTCATCAACCATCAACGCGGCATCCAAACTGTCTTTTACAAGTAAAATTTCAGAGGCAAAATTTTCTATGGCATATTTTCTTACCTTACCCATCTCATCAATTGATCTTTTGCGAAAGTTTTCAGTTTCAGCCTTTGCATATAAAACAGCCCCTTCTAGCTCAGCGATTTTTGCTTTTAAATCATCTAAGGATTCTATTTGTCCTGATTCATTTGATAATTCTTGAGCATCAATATCCTTTTGTTTATCTTCTTGGTTTGGTTTAGCTGTAGTTTTTTTTTGTGATTTACTCATAAAATATATTTTGATTTCATTTAAATTGATTAATAACTAGTTATATATTGGGACAGTTTTTATAAATTCAAGATGAAAATAGCATAATTTATTTTATTTTTAAATGTGATTTGACTTAACTATATTGTTTACTTGATAATGGACGGCTGACAACTAAAAATTTAAAAAATGAAACAATCAATTATTGAAATTACAGAGCGGATAGTAGAAAAGAGTAAACCGACTAGATCCTCTTATCTAAAGCGTGTAAAAGATATGCAAAGTAGAACAAGGGGAGCCGATAGAATGGGTTGTGCAAATGTTGCGCATGCGATCGCTGCTTTACCTAAAAATGATAAATTAAAAATTGTTGAAGAGAAAAAGCCTAATTTAGGAATTGTGACCGCCTATAATGACATGTTGTCTGCGCATAAGCCCTATGAGGATTATCCTAAAATAATAAGGAATTTTGCAGCAAATTACGGAGCTACAGCGCAAGTTGCCTCTGGTGTTCCTGCCATGTGTGACGGCGTCACACAAGGTGAGCCTGGAATGGAGCTCAGTCTTTTTTCAAGAGATACGATAGCAATGTCTTCATCTATTGGTTTATCTCATGATGTTTTTGATGGGGTATTAATGCTTGGAATTTGTGACAAAATTGTTCCAGGCCTTTTAATTTCTGCATTACATTTCGGCCACTTGCCAACAGTATTTGTCCCTGCAGGACCAATGTCAACAGGTATAGACAATACAACAAAATCAAAAGTTAGGGAGAAATACGCTCAAGGCTTAGTGGGTAGAGATGAGTTATTGGCCTCTGAGTCGGCAGCCTATCATGGTGAAGGAACATGTACATTTTATGGTACTGCAAATAGTAATCAAATGTTAATGGAAGCAATGGGTCTTCATGTGCCAGGTGCAGCATTTGTTCATCCCCATGACGGCATAAGAGCTTTATTAACAGATGAGGCGGTTAGGCTTCTTGTTCAAAACATCAATAAAGATACTATTCCTGTTGGCGAAATGGTAGATGAAAAAGTTATAATTAATGCAATGGCGGCTTTACTTGCTACAGGAGGATCTACAAACCATTTAATTCACTGGGTAGCGATAGCAAGAGCAGCTGGCATCATTATCGATTGGACAGATTTTCATAATTTAGCAAAATCAGTTCCTTTACTTGCCAGTGTTTATCCAAATGGTAAAGCTGATGTAAATGAATTTCAAGCAGCAGGGGGCCCAGCATTTATTATTAGAGAGTTGATTGACGCTGGGTGTATGTACCCAGACGTTGCCACTGTTTCTAAAGGTGGACTAGGGGAATATACGAAGCAGCCAGAAATTAAAGATAATAAATTAGTTTGGGCAAACCTAGCATCAGAAAGTGTAGATGAATCTATAGTGCGAAAAGCAACTAAACCTTTCAGTGAATCGGGAGGCTTAAGGCTTTTAAAAGGTAACTTAGGAAGATCAGTCATTAAAATTTCTGCAGTACCTAAAGAAAAACACATAATCGAGGCTCCAGCTATGGTTTTTAATGGACAAGAAGACCTACTGAATGCCTTTGACGAAGGAAAGTTAGAAAAAGATTTCATAGCAGTGGTTCGTTTTCAAGGACCAAAAGCAAATGGAATGCCTGAATTGCATAAACTAACACCACCCTTATCAGTAATACAAAATATGGGATATACAGTGGCCATAGTGACTGATGGACGGATGAGTGGTGCGTCTGGAAAAATCCCAGCAGCAATTCATTTAAGTCCTGAGGGTGCAGCAGATGGACCTATAAGTAAAATTAGGGAAGGAGATATGATTAGACTTAATGCGACTGTAGGGTCTTTAAATGTTTTAGTTGATGAGGAGGAGTGGCTTGAAAGAAAGACACAGAAGATGGCAGATTCTCAAAAAATTAATAATGGTCATGGTATTGGAAGAGAGCTTTTTGCAAGCATGAGAAATAACGTTATGTCAGCAGAAGAGGGTGCCATCACATGGATAAGTTAAATAAATTAAAAGAAGAAAAAGTTAAATGAAAACAATCGAATTGGCTAAATTTGGCCCCGTAATTCCTGTTATTGTTATTGATCGTATTGAGGATGCAGTCCCAGTCGCGTCAAGTCTGATTGAAGGCGGCGTAAAAGTGTTAGAAGTTACATTGAGATCAAAATGTGCATTACAAGTTATTGAGGAGATTGCAACAAAAGTCCCTGAGGCAATTATAGGTGCTGGAACAATTAGAACGCAAGCAGATGTAACAAATGCAAAGTTAGCTGGAAGTCAGTTTGCTGTTAGTCCGGGTTACACTTTTGATATTGGGCAAACATGTAGGGATGTTGATCTTCCATTGCTTCCAGGTGTTTCAACTGGCAGTGAGGTTATGAAAGCGAATGCTGATGGTTTTAATTTCCTAAAATTATTCCCTGCTGTTGCTGTAGGAGGCATTAATTTATTAAAAGGGTTTGCAGGTCCATTTGCTGATATTTCATTCTGCCCAACCGGCGGCATCACTATTCAAACAGCAAAGGATTTCTTATCTTTGCCTAATGTACCTGTTTGTGGAGGGACTTGGCTTACCCCAAAAGATCTAATTCAAAACAAACAGTGGAGTGAAATTACAAAGCTTGCTAAAGAGGCCTCATCAATCTAAATTTAAAGATATGTTTGATTTAGAAAAATACAAAACTATCATTTTTGACTGTGATGGAGTCATTCTTAATTCAAATTTTCAAAAAATTGAAGCATACAGAAGCGCTGCTATTAGCTATGGTGCAAATGAGCAACAAGCACAAGCTTTAGTTGATCATCATGTAGCATTAACAGGCATTTCACGACACATAAAATTTAAACATTTCTTAACTGAGATTATGCATCAAGAAGTTACGGAAAATGCAATGAATGAGTTATTGAAGACATTAAATAAGCAAGTATTAAAATTGCTAAAAGAATGCGAGATAGCACAGGGACTTTCTAATTTTCGAGATAAGACTAAAAATAGCAAATGGATGGTTGCTTCGGGCGGCGATGAGAAGGAGCTCAATTATTTATTTAAAGAAAAAAAAATAGATCATTTTTTTGATGAAGGTATTTACGGAAGCCCTGCATCAAAACATGAAATAATAGATTCTCAGCAAAAAAAACTTAATTTTTCGCCGGCACTTTTTTTAGGGGACTCACTATATGATATTCAAACTGCGCAAAAATATAATTTAGATTTTATCTTTGTTTCGGGCTGGACAGACCTGTCTGATTGGGATCGAATATGTACTGATGGTGACATTATAACTATTGAAGGAATCAAAGATCTAATTTGATTAAATTTACTTTATTTTATTAATTATCTTTGAGCTACTTTTTCCTTCTAAAAGTGGAACGAGATAAAGCTTACCTTCCCATTTTTTTATTTCTTTTGCACCAACCACACTTTTAGGTGTGTAGTCATTGCCTTTAATTAGGACATCAGGCTTGATCTCCTTGATTAGTTTAATTGGAGTAGATTCATTAAAAATAATTACCGCATCAATTGATTCAAGAGCACAGAGAACTCTAGCTCTATCAGCCTCACTTACAATGGGTCTATTCTTGCCTTTAATAGTTTTAATAGAGGAGTCTGAATTCAGACCCAATACCAAATAATCAACCTGAGATTTTGCCTTCTCTAGGTAAGTTACATGACCAGAATGCAAAATATCAAAGCAACCATTTGTAAAGCCAATAGTTTGCCCTTTTGCTCTTAAGCCAGAAATTTTTAATAATAATTCTTTTAAAGAAAATATTTTATTTTTTTGGCCATTAAAATTACTTTCCATTTCATCTAATAATTCCTCACTATTAATGGGAACTGTACCTAATTTTGATATAACAATGCCTGCAGCCAAGTTAGCCAATTTGAAACTATCTGATAAATCAAGTTTCGCTATGATGCAGGAAGCTAATATAGCTATCACAGTATCTCCTGCCCCAGAGACATCATAAACTTGCTTTGATATTGAAGTTGGATAAGTGTTGATATTTTTTGAAGTGATATGGCTGATTCCTTCCTTACCTTGTGTCATTACGATAGAGTTAATTTTATAGTTTTTACTTATTTTTCTTAAGGCTGTATTGAGTAAATCCTTATCGAAATTTGTAAGACCAGTGAGCTCCATCGCCTCTTTTTTATTGGGAGTGATAAGTGTTGCCCCTGCATATTTGGCTATATCTTTCCCTTTTGGGTCAATTAATAAAGGTATTTTTTTTCTGTTAGCTTGTTGAATAATTTTTTTTAAAAAAGAAGCTGAAAGAAAACCCTTTTTATAATCAGAAATGACAATGCATGAGAGATCTGAAGTTATATGCTTTATAATTTTTATAATATTTGCTTCATTTGGCCCAGAGCTTATTTGCTCTTCGTCAATCCTCGCAATTTGATGATGACCGGCCATTACTCTTGTTTTTGTCGTAGTCGGGCCATTTTCTTTGATGAGCCCCTTTATTGATAAATTATGTTTTTTAATTAGGCTTGAGAGTATCTTTCCATTGCCGTCATTACCAATACTACCTACTAATAACGGCTTTATCCCTAAACCTAGAAGGTTGAGAGCTACATTTCCTGCACCACCAATACGATTGTGGTGTTTATTTTTTTTTATAATAGGAACGGGTGCTTCAGGAGATATACGATCTACATCCCCAAAGATGTATTGATCCAACATCAAATCACCAATAACAAGACATGTTTTTTTTGATGCAAGAAATTGATTTTTAACTATATTAATAAGGTAATCTGACATAGTTATGCATACCTATCTGATGTGAGGAGATAATTTTTTAAATAATCCGTAACACCTTCTTTAAGACTCATAAAATCACTGTTAAAGCCGATAGAATTTATTTTATTCATTGTTGCTTGAGTATAGTACTGGTATTTTCCCTTTAAGTCATTTGGCATATTTATATATTTAATATCATCAGGTTGACCTTTTGTATTAATCAATACTGCCTCTGCTAGCGCTTTAAAAGTTTCTGCATTTCCTGTACCAGCATTATATAGGCCTGAGAAATTATTATTATTGAGGAAAAAAATTATAATCTCAACGGCATCTTTAACATAAATAAAGTCTCTAATTTGCATCCCATCTGCATAAGATGGATGTTCACTCTTAAATAGCTTAATCTGTTTATTCTCCTGATATTGATTAAACGCATGAAACACAACACTTGTCATTCTTCCTTTATGATATTCATTCGGCCCATAAACATTAAAAAACTTAAGTCCACACCACTGCGGTGGCGTTGGTTGATTTTTAGATACTTCGAGCTGAACCCAGCGATCAAAAAAATGTTTTGAGTAACCATATGCATTTAATGGATTAAGTTGATCGAGTTCTGATTCATTATCACTATAACCAATTGAGCCATTACCGTAGGTTGCAGCCGAGCTTGCATAAATGAAAGGTACTTTATTTTCAGCACACCAATGCCAAAGAGTTTGGCTAAATCTTATGTTTGAATGAAGTAGTCGATTAAAGTTAGATTCGGTGGTAGCACTTATAGCTCCCATATGAATTACTGCGGAAATATTTTTTTTATCACTTAGATATTTTTCTAAATCATTTTTTGCGACATATTCAATAAACTTACGCTTGTTGAAATTATTTTCTTGTTGCTCGTTTATTAAATCATCAACAATCACAAAGTCGTCAAAATTCATTTGAGTATTTAAATGCCAAGCAATCATACTTCCAATCATCCCACCTCCACCTGTGAGAATTATCATTTTGAAATAGCCTTCACTTTGTTATACATTTTCTTTGTTAAGTTCGAAGCGCTATTCACTTTTTTTTGAGTCCACTTGCGATCTATCCATCCCTCTAAATGCGGCCTGATTATCTCTTCCATAGATTTAATCCATATATCTTCATTGTTTAAAGCTGGAATATAGTTGAAACTTTTGCCGCCCCCTTCCAAAAATAAAGACTTGCCCTCCATATTAATTTCTTCGAGTGTTTCTAGGCAATCACTTGAGAAGCCAGGGCAGATCACATGGATACTAGCATCTTTTTTTTCTGCTTCTTGAGCTATGACGTCAGTAAAGTAGGGCTTGAGCCACTCAGCTTTACCAAATCTTGATTGGAAACAGACTTGATATTCATGATCTTTTAGTTTTAAAGCTTCGGCAAGAAGCCTTCCTGTCTTGTGACACTCACAGTGGTATGGGTCCCCTTGCATTAGAGATTTTTTGGGTATCCCATGAAAGCTCATAATTAATTTTTTAGGTTTATTATTTTTTTTCCAGAAATTGAGAACAGATATTTTCAATGCATTAATGTAAGCCGGATTATCATGATAGTGACGTATCGTTCTAATCTCTGGTACGTTGCGCGTTCGTATTAGAATTTTCCATAGCGCATCCATAGCAGAGCCTGAAGAAGATGCCGCATATTGAGGGTAGAGCGGAAATAACAAGATTTTTGTACAATTTTTTTTTCGTAATTCATCAAGTGCTGATTGCATCGAGGGATTACCGTATGACATACCAAGTGCAACCTCAATAGGTTGGCGATAATTTTTTTTTAAAACTGATTTGAGTAATTTTTCTTGTGAACGAGCATTGACAAGAAGTGGGGAGCCCTTAGAAGTCCATACTTGTGCATATTTTTTTGCAGAAGCATTTGGCCGAAAAACTAAAATAACAAAATGTAAAATCCAGCACCAAATAAATCTCGGAATCTCTACGACCCTTCTATCCATTAAAAATTGACCTAAATATTTCCTTAGAGAAGGGGCATCTGCTGCATCAGGCGTACCTAAGTTTGCGAGAATGATACCAATTTTTTGTGGATCACCGTGTTTATATGGTGGTTCAGAATTAAAGTAACTCATAAGTATTTATAATATTTATTTAATTGAATTGCTTAGCATTTTAGCAGTGATATCTACAATTGGGATGACTCTTTCGTAAGCCATTCTCGTTGGACCTATTACGCCAAGTATCCCTAAAACCTCTCCATCAGATTGATATGGTGCTGTCACGATACTGCACTCGTCAAGTGCTTGGTATCCAGATTCTTCACCAATAAATATCTGCATACCAGATGAATGATGACTTTTCTCAAGTAATTGAAGTAGCGCTGTTTTTTTCTCAAAAAGCTCAATGATTTTCTTAATACTTTTTACATTTTGCGATAAATCGATAGTATCTAGAAGATTACCTTGACCTGTTAGGATTAAATTTTCATCATGTTTAGGACTGATTGAGAGTTCTACCGCCGCACTCATCAGATTTGTCATATTTTTTTTCATTGTTGAAAGCTCATCAATAATCTTTTCTTTTATTTTACTTATATCTAAATCTTTATAATGTTCATTGAAGAAATTAGAAGCCTCCATTAAAGTACTTTGATCATATTCCTCTTGAGTATCAAGCACTCGGTTTTGAACGCTTCCGTCACTTGTTACTATAATAACGAGGATTCTTTTTTTGGATAAATTTAAGAATTCTATATGTTTGAAGCTAATTTTTTTAGCCTTAGGTAGCATTACAACTCCAGCAAAGTTAGTTATGCTAGATAATGTGTCCGCCGTGATATTAACTAAATCTTTTGAATTTGGAGCTTGTAAAGAGCTCTGCAACATATCCAGATCAGATTTGTTAGGTGACTTCATAGTAACTAAGCTATCGACAAAAAAACGATACCCCTTATGCGTTGGTATTCTTCCTGCAGAAGTATGAGGGCTTGAAATGAAGCCAGCATCTTCAAGGTCCTTCATAATGTTTCGGATTGATGCAGAACTAAGATCTAAACCAGAAGATGTGGTTAACGTTTTTGAACCTACCGGCTGACCATCTGCAATATGGTGATTTATTAGCGCCTTTAGGAGATGTTGGGTTCTAGTATCAATTTCCATTTTGTTTAAGATTAATTAATTAATCTTTATTATTGCTTTAAAATAAATATATAATTTATTTTACTGACTCATTTAATATATAGCCAGAACTTAAAGAGATAGAGATGAAATTTAAAAAAATAGCCATTATCGGCAAATATCCAGCTGCCATAGAATCAAATGAAATGGATTCACAACTTATTGATTTAATTGAACATTTATCAAAAAAAGATTATGAATTAATAATTGAAGAAAAGACACAAAAAAAAATAAAAATTACCCGTTATCAAGCAACACCCTTACAAAATATTGGTGCTGAGGCTGATATAGCGATTATTGTCGGTGGTGATGGCACAATGCTGGGGGTTGCCAGAAGTCTTGTAGATGATGGCATACCGATGATCGGTGTAAATAGTGGCCGGTTTGGTTTTTTAGCAGACCTCAATAAAACAAATATGTTTGTCAGTATTGATCAGGTCTTAAATGGAAATTACGATGAAGATAAACGCTTACTAATTGAAACAAAGGTTTATCGAGATGAAAAGATTATTTATGAATCTTTTGCATTGAATGATGTTGTTATAAAAAGTGGAGTTAGGTTGATTGAGTTAGAAGTATCTATTAATGATAAATTTGTGCATACACAAAGATCTGATGGCATTATTGTTTCTACACCAACTGGCACAACGGCATATGCATTATCTGCAGGAGGGCCAATTTTGCATCCACAATTAGAAGCGCTTTCGATTGTACCGATTAATCCTCATACCTTAAGTAATAGACCGATTGCTATTAATGCAACAAGTGAAATAGATATAAAGATTGTCCAAATGGAGGAAGCTTCATTGAGTATCGATGGCCAAATTAAATTTCCTCTTGATATGAGAGATAAGATTCAAGTCACCAAAGCTAAAAGAACCATTTCAATATTGCACCCAAAAGATTATTGTTACTTTGAAATGTTAAGAAATAAACTTCATTGGGGTTAAATGGCCTATGCTAGAAAATCTACTGATAAAAAACTATGTCATTGTTGATGAGCTAGACTTAAATTTTTTATTGGGATTCTCATCGCTTACTGGGGAAACCGGTGCAGGTAAATCTATCCTCATTGATTCATTATCACTAGCACTTGGCACTAGAAGTGAAAGTGGTGTTGTAAAAAAAGGGAATGAAAAGGCAGATATTACTGCGACGTTTAATCTTGAAGGGAATGATGAAGCGAAAGCCTGGTTATCACTAAATGAATTTGAAGAATCAGACAATCAATTACTATTAAGAAGAGTCATCAACAAAGACGGTAAGTCAAAAGCATTTATTAATGGCATTCCTTCAACCATCAGTCAGCTAAAATCTATCGGTGAAAGTTTGGTTGATATATACAGCCAAAATACGCATCACTCCTTATTAAAAAAAACAGCACAAAGAGAAATACTGGATAGCTTTTTAGATTCCAAAGAAGAACTTAAAAGCTTAAAAAAACTTTATAGTGAATGGCAAAGATTATTTATAGAGCAGGATAAGTTTCTACAGAATAAAGAAAGTTTCTTAAATGAGCTTAATGAAACTGAAGATAAATTTAATGAATTTTCAGCATTAAGTTTTACTTATGAGGAATGGAATCAACTGCAAGTCGATCAAAAATTTTTAGCAAATGGTAAAGAGTTAATCAGTGGTGTTAATAAATGTATATCAATGATTGATGAGGGTGATATTTCATTGAATTCACTTTCAAGAGATGCTCAAGTTGAGCTCAAAAATTTATATGCTCTCGATAAAAGGCTTGAAAATGCGAGCAATATCATGAGCTCAATTCATGCAGAATCTGTTGAGCTAGCTCGTGAATTGTCAAATTACCTACAAAATGTTGATATTGATGAAAATTTACAACAAAAAGTTGAAGAAAAAATTCAGTCTATATTTAACTTTTGTAGAAAATATAATGTTAAGCCTGAAAACTTGGAATCAGAAAGTGAAACATGGCTTCAAAGATTGGAGGCGTTAAAGGTTATGTTGGGCGACAAGGATATATCTGCCTTTGTTGAGGAAGCAAAAGCATCATATAATGAAATTGCTATAAATATATCAAATAAAAGAAAAACGGCTGCTTCATCATTAAGCAAACTTATAACAGAGAAACTAAATCAACTATCCTTTAATGATGCGACTTTTGATGTTGAATTAATGCCATCTGATCCTTCAATTCATGGTAATGAAAGCATACAATTTTTAGTTTCAACTTTTAAAGGTGGTGATCTCCAGCCGATTCAAAAGGTTTTATCAGGTGGTGAGTTATCAAGAATAAGTTTAGCAATTAGAGTCGCATCTATTGCGAATATCGATGTCCCAACTATGATATTTGATGAAGTTGATGTAGGTATTGGAGGAGGGGTAGCTGAAGTGGTAGGTAATTTATTGAAAGACTTAGGTGATAAAAAAAATACACAGGCACTTGTTATAACTCATCTTCCTCAGGTCGCTGCAAAAGCAAATAATCATTATAAAGTTAGTAAAAAACAAGCTGGAGATTCTGTAACAAGTGAAATACACCTTTTAAATAACGCTGAACGAATTGATGAAATAGCGAGAATGTTAGGCGGCATCAGGGTGACTGATAAGGCAATTGATCATGCCAAAGAAATATTAAGTTAAATTACTTTTTATGATTACAAGGTTTTTTTATTGAATCTGCATAAATAATTAATGAATGTTCGATGATTCTGAACCCATGCTCCTCTGCAACCTTTGTCTGTAATTTTTCTATTTCTTCATTAACGAACTCTGTGACATGTCCGCATTGGAGGCAGACAATATGATCGTGATGAGCTTTATCATGCAGCTCAAAAACAGCTTTGCCACTTTCAAAGTGATGACGAATTAACAACCCTGCCTGCTCAAACTGAGTCAATACACGATAGATTGTTGCTAGGCCAACCTCATCTCCACCGCCTAACATTTCTTTGTAAATGTCTTCAGCCGTCAAATGTTTTTCTTTACTATTTTCAAAAATACTTAAAACTTTCAATCTTGGTAGCGTTACCTTTAATCCAGTTTTTTTTAAGCCTTCATGATCTTCCATCGCTTTAACTCCAAATGTAATTTAAAACATAACCATCATCCAAAATGTTATATTATCAACCTTTAAAAATAAAGTCTTATAAAATGCGTTTAATTTTCATTATCTTCATTTTTTTGATGATACCGGCGTGTTCTTGGTTGGACCCTAATGAATCTGATGAAGAAAATGTTCCAGTCGGACAAGAAGATGATGACACCGATATATCTGTTATTCCGTTAATTAATATCATAACCAAATTCCTTCCTGAAACTTATCGACAAGACATCTCTCAAGGTAATGAAATAACACCTGAGATGTTATTGGAAGTTAAGCCAGGTATGAATAAATCACAGGTAAGATTTGTTTTAGGTACTTCTTTAATTCAAGATTCTTTTCATAAAGATCGTTGGGATTACATTTATGTTGTCAGAAAAGAGGGTAAATTTATTGAATCCAGACACCTTGTCTTAACCTTTAAAAAAGATATGCTTGTTAACTTAACGGGGGATCTTATTGATCGAAATAAAGATGTTGAGACTATGGAATTTCAAAATGCAAAAGAGTGGGATGAAGAATCTTTAGCTGAAGAACAAAAAAAATTCAGTAATACTGAAGATAAAAAAGAAACACTTGAAAAAAGTAATAGTTCTATTGATAATAAACAAATACAGCCAGTTAAAGAACCTGTTAAAAAAAATGCAGTTGAAGAATCAGGTAGTGTTTCTAAAAGCGTTAAAGAGCCTGTTAAAAAAAATGCAGTTGAAGAATCAGGTAGTGTTTCTAAAAGCGTTAAAGAAGATTTGAATACTTCTTTACCAGACAAGGAAGATCCTGGATATTTTGAACTTCTTATAGAAAATATTGGGTTTTAAAAAAAAAATGAAAAAAATTAATATAATCGTAGTAGGCGCCTCAGGAAAAATGGGTCAGGCAATTATTAAAGAGATTCTTGAGGATTCTGATTTAAATCTTGTTATGGCAGTGGATATAAAAACTTCACCAAGAATCGGTAAAGATGCCGGAGAACTGATGGGAGTCGAGAGTAATATTAAAATAAGTTCTGACTTATTATTAGATAAGGGGCAAGCAGATATTTTAATAGATTTCACAAGACCAGAGGCAAGCATGAAGTATTTAGATTTTTGTGAAAAAAGTAATTTAGGTTATGTGCTTGGAACTACTGGATTTTCAGATAACGAAAAAAATTTAATAGCCCTTGCAGCTAAAAAAATACCAATATGCTTTGCACCAAATATGAGTATCGGTGTAAATGTACTTATTTCACTTGTAGAAAAAGCCACTAAATCTCTTCATGATGATTTTGATATTGAAATTATGGAATCACATCATAAACATAAGGTGGATTCGCCCTCTGGAACAGCTATAAGGCTCGGTGAGGAAGTAGCAAAAGCATCCAATAGAAGCCTTAAGGAAAATGCTATTTTTAGTCGCGAGGGAATTCAAAAAGAACGTCAAAAGAAAGATATAGGTTTTTCAGTTGTGCGGGGAGGATCTATTGTTGGTGATCACACAGTTTTGTATGCAGGCGATGGTGAGAGGATCGAATTAACTCACAAAGCTGATAGCAGAACAACATTCTCTAAGGGCGCTTCAAAAGCGGCAAAATTTTTAAATAATCAAACTAACGGATTGTTTGATATGTTTGATGTTTTAAATTTAAAAACATAAGGAAATTTTAGCTTTTAAAATAAGAATTAATTGATGAAAGTTACAGATTAAATTATACTATCCTAGATCGGCAGTAAATAAGTTTGGCCGCTCAAATTTTTCAAAAACATTTTAAATCTTGGGAGTTTTTTTGGCGTCTAAGTTGCCGGCCATACTAGTGCTTGCGGACGGAACAAAGTTTCGAGGTTTTTCAATTGGTGCGTCAGGGCATACTGTTGGTGAAGTTGTATTCAATACTTCAATGACTGGCTATCAAGAAATTATTTCAGATCCGTCTTATGCCGAACAAATAATATCTTTTACTTATCCTCATATTGGGAATGTTGGCATCAATGAAGAGGATTTCGAATCAAACCAAATATATTCAAAAGGCATTATTATCCGTGACTTACCTTTCCAACATTCAAACTTTAGATCTTATTGCTCACTTTCAGAGTTTCTATTTAAAAAAAATATTGTTGGTATTGCAGGTATTGATACAAGAAGTCTAACAAGGCATTTAAGGGAATACGGCTCTCAATCAGGCTGTATTTTTGCTGAAAAAGATATTGATGAAGCTCGTGCACTTAAATTTGCTCAAGAATTTTCTGGTTTATTAGGGTTGGATCTTGCACAAAAAGTTACTACGCAAACTTCTTATAATTTTAACGAAGGTGAATGGTCGCTGGGTAATGGTTTTGAGAAAAATAATAATAAAGACCTAAATGTTGTAGCTTATGATTTTGGAATTAAAAAAAATATATTGAGAATGCTTGTATCCAGAGGATGCAAAGTTACAGTGGTTCCTGCAAAGACAGATTTTGATGATGTAATAGCTCTCGAACCTGATGGTATTTTTTTGTCAAATGGCCCAGGAGATCCAGAGCCATGTGAATATGCAATAAATAATATTAATGTCTTTTTAAAAAAAGAAATTCCTACTTTTGGTATTTGTTTAGGGCACCAACTTTTGGCTTTAGCAAGTGGGGCGAAAACAGAAAAAATGAAATTTGGACATCATGGTGCCAACCACCCTGTTCGTGACTTAGAATCTGGTAAGGTTTTCATAACTAGCCAAAATCATGGATTTTCAGTAGACCCAAAATCATTATCAAGAAATTTAAAAATTACTCATCTATCGTTATTTGATCAAAGCATACAAGGTATTGAAAGATCAGATGTTCCAGCATTTGGATTTCAAGGGCATCCTGAAGCCAGTCCAGGCCCGACAGAAATGTCCTATCTATTTGATAAATTCATAGCAATGATCAAAACTGCAAGGACAAAGAATGAGTAAAAGGACAGATATAAAATCAATTCTAATAATAGGTGCAGGTCCAATTATTATTGGACAAGCCTGTGAATTTGATTACTCTGGCGCCCAAGCATGTAAAGCTTTAAAAGAAGAAGGCTATCGCGTTATTCTAGTTAATTCAAATCCAGCAACAATTATGACAGATCCTAATGTTGCTGATGCTACCTATATAGAACCAATAAAATGGGAGGTGGTTAAAAAGATCATTGAAATTGAAAGGCCTGATGCACTACTTCCTACAATGGGCGGACAAACTGCACTAAATTGCGCGCTTGACCTAGATAAAAATGGTGTTTTAAAAAGCTTTAATGTCGAGTTAATTGGTGCATCAAAAGAAGCGATTGATAAAGCTGAGGATAGGCAGTTATTTAAACAGGCGATGACCAAGATAGGTTTGGCATCGGCAAGATCAGTTATTGCGCATAGCCTTGAAGAGGCCATGCAAGTTCAAGCAAGTATAGGTTACCCAGCTATCATTAGACCATCTTTTACCATGGGGGGGAGCGGGGGTGGAATTGCTTATAATAAAGTGGAATTTATCGAGATATGTGAAAGGGGATTGGATGCTTCCCCAACTAAAGAATTACTTATTGAGGAATCTTTATTGGGTTGGAAGGAATTTGAGATGGAGGTTGTTCGTGACTCAAATGATAATTGCATCATTATATGTTCAATTGAAAATCTTGATCCTATGGGTGTTCATACTGGAGATTCAATTACTGTTGCACCAGCACAAACGTTAACGGATAAAGAATATCAAATCATGAGGAATGCCTCGATTGATGTTTTAAGGGAAATAGGTGTGGATACAGGTGGTTCAAACGTCCAGTTTGCTATAAATCCGGAAGATGGACGAATGGTCGTCATTGAAATGAACCCACGAGTATCAAGGTCATCAGCCCTTGCTTCTAAAGCTACAGGCTTTCCAATTGCAAAAATTGCCGCTAAATTAGCAGTTGGATATTCTCTTGATGAGTTAAGTAATGAGATTACAGGGGGCTTAACACCTGCATCTTTTGAACCTACTATTGATTACGTTGTGACTAAAATTCCACGTTTTGCTTTTGAAAAATTTCCAAATGCAGACGCAAGTCTTACAACACAAATGAAATCAGTTGGGGAAGTAATGGCAATTGGTAGAAGTTTCCAAGAATCTTTTCAAAAAGCACTTAGAGGTCTTGAACTTGGATATGATGGTTTAAACGAAATTTCATTAGATAAGACCCTTATTATTAAAGAGTTAAAAGAGCCTGGTGCGGATAGAATTAGATATCTGGCTGATGGAATGAGGCTGGGTTTATCGATAGAAGAAATATTTAATTTCACCAAAATTGATCCTTGGTTTTTATGTCAAATTGAAGATTTAATTAAAAATGAAGAAAAATTAAAAACTTTTAAGCTTGATGCAATTGATAAGACTTATTTGTTTGAGCTTAAGCAAAAGGGATTTTCGGATCATCGCATTGGATATCTTTTAGGCGAGGATGAAAAAAGTATTAGAGAATTAAGAGCTAAAAACCATATTCATCCAGTTTATAAAAGAGTGGATACTTGTGCAGCTGAATTTCATACAGATACTGCGTATTTATACTCCACTTATGAGCAAGAATGTGAATCACGCCCAACATTAAATAAAAAAATAATAATACTGGGTGGTGGACCTAATAGGATTGGACAAGGTATAGAATTTGATTATTGTTGCGTGCATGCTTCTTTAGCTTTAAAGGAAGTTGGCTTTGAAACTATCATGATTAATTGCAACCCTGAAACAGTTTCAACAGATTTTGATATTTCTGATAGGTTGTATTTTGAATCAGTCACCCTAGAAGATGTTTTAGAGATTGTGTATAAGGAAAATCCTTTTGGTGTAATTGTTCAGTATGGAGGGCAAACTCCTCTTAAACTTTCTAAAGCATTGGCTGATGCTGGAGTTCCTATTATTGGAACATTACCTGAGGATATCGATGCTGCAGAAGATAGAGAAAGATTCCAAAAAATACTAAACGATTTAAATTTAAAACAGCCTCCCAATAGGACTGCCAGAACTCCAGAGGAGGCAATTAAGCTCGCTGAAGAAATTGGCTACCCGCTAGTAGTTCGTCCAAGTTATGTTCTTGGGGGCAGGGCTATGGAAATCGTTCATGAACAAGAAGATCTAGAGAGATATATGAGAGAAGCTGTAAAAGTATCTCATGACTCACCTGTACTTTTAGATCGTTTTTTAAATGATGCAATTGAAGTTGATATTGATGCAATATCTGATGGAGAATCAGTTGTAATTGCGGGCATCATGGAGCATATAGAGCAAGCTGGTGTTCATTCGGGAGATTCAGCATGCTCACTCCCACCTTATAGTATTGATGAAAAAAAACAGATGGAATTGATAGCCCAAACTAAGAAAATGGCATTAAAGCTAAATGTTATCGGGTTAATGAATGTTCAATTTGCTCTGCAGGGAGACGACATTTATGTTTTAGAAGTCAACCCAAGAGCCTCAAGAACGGTCCCATTTGTTTCAAAAGCGATTGGTAAGCCTTTAGCAAAAATTGCTGCTAGATGCATGGCAGGGGAAACATTGGCATCACAGAAATTCACTATTGAAGTTAAACCAAAATTTTTCTCGGTGAAAGAGGCTGTATTTCCTTTTATTAAATTTCCTGGCGTAGACGTAATACTTGGTCCTGAAATGAAATCTACGGGCGAGGTAATGGGGGTCGGATCGTCATTTGCAGAAGCATTTATCAAGTCACAAATGGGCGCATCAATGATTCTGCCAACAAAAGGAAAAGCATTCATCAGCGTTAGAAAAGAAGACCATAAAAAAATAGTTGAAGTTGCACATGCGCTTAAAAAACTTGGCTTTTCTTTAGCCGCAACAAAAGGTACTGCAAAAGTTTTAACTGAAAACAACCTCGAAGTTCAATATGTGAATAAAGTTGCTGAGGGGAGACCACATATTGTTGATATGATAAAAAATGATGAAATTGATTTCATTGTGAATATCACCGAAGATAAAAAGGCAATCAAAGATTCCTATGAAATTAGGAGAAATGCTTTGCAGAATAAAGTGACCTACTACACAACTTTTGCTGGGGCTAAGGCTGCCTGTGTTGGAATGAACTATACAGATGAAATAACCGTTTCATCCTTGCAGAACTTGCATAAAAATGACTCTTAAAATAAACTCATTTCATATAACTATTCAAAAAAATATTTAGGAAAAGCTTTGGACAAAACACCCATCACAATCAATGGCTCAGAAAAGCTCAAAGAAGAGTTAAAAATCTTAAAAAGTATAGAAAGACCTGATGTTATTGCTGCAATTGCTGAGGCCAGAGCTCAAGGAGATCTCTCTGAAAATGCTGAGTACGATGCTGCTAAAGAAAAGCAAGGTTTCATTGAAGGAAGAATCGCCGATATTGAAGCAAAGCTATCTAACTGCATCATTATTGACCCAAAAAAACTTCATAAAGATGGTCGATGCGTATTTGGAACTACCGTTATCATTCAGGATCTTGATTCTGAGGGTGAGGTTGAATACCAAATTGTTGGAGATGATGAAGCAGATATTAAAAAGAAGAAGATTTCAATTAGTTCACCATTGGCAAAAGCACTTATTGGGAAAGAAAACGATGATGTTGTCGAATTTGAGTCCCCAGGTGGATTGAAAACATATGAAATTCTAAAAGTTAAATACTTATAAAAACTATGAATCTCTTTATAAATAAATTAAGTTTCATTTTTACAAGTATTTGGGTTGGAGGACTCTGGGCAATGCTTATGGTGACTTATGTAATTTTTAACATAATACCTAGCTCTTACATTGCCGGTGTAATTGTTTCAGATTTATTTACTTATATTAATATCTTTGGGATGGGCACTCTTTTTTTGGTATTGGTATATGGGTTTCATAGTGAATCCATAAGGTTCTTTAAAAAAATACAATCCTGGCTAGCACTCTTTATATTGGTAATAGTATGCATTAGTTTTTTCGGAATTAACCCTATCTTAGAAGCATTAAAATTAGAAGCCTTCCCAAAAGAAGTTATGGAAAGTGTATTTGCTGATAGGTTTTCAGCCTGGCATGGAATTGCAAGTATTGCTTATTTGATTCAATGTATTTTAGGTATATTTTTACTATTGAAGAGTAGGTAGTTTAAGGAAGTATTATTTTTGATGGATTACTGGCTTTAAAAATTACTACCTGCATGCCAATCTGATTGATTGCTTGCCCATTAATTTTTTTACATATCTCATCGAGTAGAAGCTTTTTCTTAATTTTGTCTTTTTCTTGAAGCTTTATTTTAATGAGCTCGTGGGCTTTTATACTGACTAAAATTTCATTAATTACGGAATCCGTGAGTCCTTTGTGGCCAACCTGTACAACTGGATTAAGTGAATGAGAAAGTGCTTTGAGATGAGCAATTTGTTTTGTATTTAACATATTATAAAATAGTGTTTTTAATTTTAAGGCGTAGTTTATCAGATGAGTAAAGCCAACAATAGTAAAAACTGGATAAAAGGTCATGTTAAAGATCCATTTGTCATTCAAGCACAAAAAGATGGATACCGCTCAAGGGCTGCGTATAAATTAATAGAAATTGATAATAAATATAAAATTATTAAGCCTGGTATAGCCGCAGTAGATTTGGGGGCAGCTCCAGGAGGATGGTCTCAAGTTTTATCAAAAAGAATAGGGTTAAATGGAAAAGTTGTAGCCATAGATTTGTTAGAGGTATCGCCCATTAATGGCATAGATTTTATTCAAGGTGATTTTGAGCAAGAAGAAGTATTGAAAGAAATGATGGACAAGCTTAAAAATAAGCCTTTAGACCTTGTAATTTCTGATATGGCCCCCAATATTAGTGGTATAAAAATGGTTGATCAACAAAGAGCTATCAATCTTAATGAATTAGCACTGGATTTTGCTAAAAAACATTTGAAACAAAATGGATTTTTTCTGGTCAAGACATTTGTTGGCGCAGATTTTGAAGGATATGTTAAGGATTTAAGATCGTATTTTAAAAAAGTCTTTAAAATTAAGCCAGATTCGTCAAGAAGTAGGAGTTCAGAAATTTTTTTATTAGGCCATGAGTTTTGTGGTACTTAATTTTGTAGTTTTAATTTTTAATTAGTTATAATGAAATCATATTAATCTTGTTATTTAATAAGGGCTAAACATTGAATAAAAACATTCTTAAGAGTATCGGCATTTGGATTGCTATCGGCATCATAATGATGACTGTATTTAATCAATTTTCCTCATCATCTAGATTAGAAAATAAACTTGTTTATTCTCAATTTATGGACCAGGTTAAGTCAGGAAATATTGCTAAGGTAAGAATTGATGGCCAGAACATAACAGGTACAACTAACAACGGTCAAAAATTCTCAACATATGCCCCTACAGATCCGTGGCTTGTTTCAGATTTATTAAAAAATGGAGTTATGGTTGAGGCTCAACCGGAGGAAAGGCAATCATTTTTAATGAGCATATTTATATCGTGGTTTCCAATGATTTTATTAGTTGGTGTCTGGATATTCTTCATGAAACAAATGCAGGGTGGAGGCAAAGGTGGAGGTCCTTTCTCATTTGGCAAGAGCAAGGCTAGACAATTAGACCAAACATCAAATAAAACAACTTTTAAGGATGTTGCTGGTTGTGATGAGGCAAAGGAAGAAGTCACTGAAATGGTTGATTTCTTAAAAGACCCTTCCAGATTTCATAAATTGGGTGGAAGGATTCCAAGAGGCGTTTTACTTGTAGGCCCTCCAGGTACAGGTAAAACCTTACTTGCACGTGCCGTTGCTGGTGAAGCAAAAGTACCTTTTTATACTATATCAGGTTCCGATTTTGTTGAAATGTTTGTAGGTGTCGGTGCAGCGAGAGTAAGAGATATGTTTGAACAAGCTAAAAAGACTTCTCCTTGTATTATATTTATTGACGAAATTGATGCAGTAGGAAGAAGCAGGGGAGCTGGTACAGGTGGTGGTAATGATGAAAGAGAACAAACATTGAATCAGTTACTCGTTGAGCTCGATGGCTTTGAACCTAGCTCAGGCGTGATCGTTGTAGCTGCAACAAACCGTGCAGATGTTTTAGATAAAGCCTTACTCAGACCAGGTCGTTTCGATAGACAAATTATGGTTGGGTTACCAGACATTAAAGGTAGAGAAGAAATTCTTCATGTACACATGAGAAAGATTCCAACTGACAATGATGTGAAAGCTGACATTTTGGCAAGAGGGACACCTGGTTTCTCGGGTGCTGATTTAGCTAACTTAGTTAACGAGGCCGCCCTTTACGCAGCAAGAGGAAATAAAGAAACTGTTGATATGGAAGATTTTGAGCAAGCAAAAGACAAAATTTATATGGGTCCTGAAAGAAAGTCTTTAGTAATGCGCGAAGAAGAGCGAATGAATACGGCATATCATGAATCCGGTCATGCAGTTGTAGCGAAGTTGTTGCCAAATGCTGACCCAGTTCATAAGGTAACAATCATGCCTAGGGGCTATGCATTGGGATTAACATGGCAACTTCCCGAATTTGATAGATTTAGTAACTTTAAGACTAAGATGCTTGAAGAGATATCAATACTATTTGGCGGGCGTATTGCTGAGGAAGTATTTATGAAGCAAATGTCTACAGGTGCCGGAAATGATTTTGAAAGAGCAACAAAGCTTGCGAGAGATATGGTGACTAAATATGGTATGTCAGATAAGCTCGGAACGATGGTTTACGCTGATGAAAACCAAGAATCTTTTTTTGGTGCACCCAAAGCAATATCTCAAGCAACTCAACAGTTAGTTGATGCTGAGATAAAATCTATTTTAGACAAGCAGTACTCAATTGCTCGTAAACTTATAGAAAAAAATAGAAAGAAAGTTGAAGCAATGACAAAAGCTTTACTTGAATATGAAACAATTGATAGCGATCAAATTAATGATGTGATGGCAGGGAAAAAAGTAAGAGCTCCGAAACCTTCTAAATCATCTAAATCAACTAACGACAAAAAAATGCCTCCTTCTGGCAAGGCACCAACAAGCAGCATCAAGCCGCAACCTGCAACTAAATCTAGATAAAAAAAAGGAGGCTAAAGCCTCCTTATTTTTTTATGAATAAAATTTCGCAATTACTCAGCTCAACTACAAAACCATTAATTATGGGAGTGTTAAATTTAACTCCTGACTCCTTTTCTGACGGAGGAAAATATAATCAAATAGATGAAGCTCTAAAGCATGTTGAGCGTATGGTGAATTCTGGAGCCGATATTATAGATATCGGAGCTGAGTCCTCACGTCCTGGTGCTGGAATTATTTCTGTTAATGATGAGCGAGATAGATTGGAGCCGACTTTAAAAGAAATTAAAAAGGTTTTTGATATCCCGATATCAATTGATACCTATAAACCTGAAATTATGAAGCTCTCAATAGATTATGGAGTTGATATGATTAATGATATTTATGCTCTCCAAAAACCTGGGGCTATCGAAGCGATATCAAATTCAAATACACTCGTATGTTTGATGCATATGCAAAATTCACCAAAAAATATGCAAAACTCACCTCATTATAAAAATATAGCATTAGAGGTCGAGTTATTTTTTAAGACTCGTACGGCTGATCTTAATAAGGCAGGTATTAAAAACGAAAGAATTATGCTTGATCCTGGTTTTGGTTTCGGTAAAACCTTTGAGCATAATATTGATTTATTCAAAAAAATTAATCAATTTACAAAATTAACTTTTCCACTTTTAGTTGGTGTTTCAAGAAAATCAATGGTAAAAAAAATGGTAGGTGATATAGAAAATGATATCATTCAAGCAAGCGTTTTACTCGCCTGTTTAGCGGTTCAAAATGGGGCCAGGATTTTGCGGGTGCATGACGTTAAAGAAACATTTAATGCTATTTCTGTTCTTCATGCAGTATAAGGGAGTTGTGTGAAAAAAAAATATTTTGGCACCGACGGTATTAGGGGGAAGGCAGGAAATTTTCCGATTACTGCTGAATTCTTTGTAAGATTAGGATACGCTGCTGGGGTTGTATTATCACGAATAAATAAACGTGGACAAAAACCCTCGGTTATTATTGGTAAAGATACTCGGATTTCAGGTTATATGCTTGAATCTGCACTTGAAGCAGGTTTTTCAAGTGCAGGAGTCAATGTTCTTCTGACAGGACCAATTCCCACACCAGCAATAGCTTTTCTGACTCGTTCAGGTAAAGCTGATTTTGGAGTTGTTATTTCAGCATCCCATAATCCTTATGATGATAATGGAGTAAAATTTTTTTCCTCTAAAGGTTTAAAATTGTCCGATGAAATCGAATATGAAATTGAATCTCTTATTGATCAAAAAATAGAACAGGTATTACCCAGTAAACTTGGTAAGGCGCAAAGAGCTGAAAATTATGTAAAGCAATATATTGAATTTTGTGAAAACACTTTCTCAAAAAAATTATCTTTAAAAGGTTTAACTATTGTTTTAGATTGCGCTAACGGCGCAACCTATCATATAGCGCCTGTTATTTTTTCTAATCTTGGTGCCAATATTATTATTGTTAATGATAAGCCTGATGGTTTAAACATCAACAAAAAGGCAGGTTCTGTATTCCCGAAAAATTTACAGGATGCAGTGACTTTGCATAATGCAGATATGGGTATTGCATTTGATGGGGACGGTGACCGTGTGATTATGGTGGATGAGGATGGTACTTTGGTTGATGGAGACCAATTACTCTTCATAATAATGCAATTTTATATTAAAGAAGGTTATGAATTTGGTGGGATTGTTGGCACCCATATGACCAATTTAGCTTTCGAAGAGAGGTGTAAAATGCAATCTATCCCATTTACTAGAGCAAATGTAGGAGATCGTTATGTATCTGAAGAGTTAGATAGAAGGAAGTGGATTTTAGGCGGGGAAAACTCTGGGCATATCTTAGTTAAAAATTTACATTCTACTGGAGATGGCATCATTTCTGCATTACAGGTCTTGTCATATTTAGTAAAAAATAAAAAAAATTTGAAGGATGCCCTGATTGAAATTAAGCTTTACCCACAAATTTTAATTAATATACCTACTGAAAATAAAGTCAATTTAAAATCAAATGTTGTAAAGAATGCAATTAAGGAATCAGAAATTATTATGAGAGGTAAGGGGCGAACATTAATTCGTGCATCCGGAACTCAACCTTTAGTAAGGGTAATGACAGAGGGACCTGTTAGAGCGGAGGTTTTAAAAGCTGCTAAATTTTTGACTAAAAAAATTGAAGAAATAATTTAGTCGTTAACCGAACTTGCCTGTAATGTAATCTTCTGTTTCTTTTTTACTTGGGTTTGTAAACACCTTATCTGTTTCATCGTGCTCCACTAATTCTCCAAGATACATGTAGGCAGTATAGTCAGAAATTCTTGCTGCTTGTTGCATATTATGTGTCACTATTAAAATAGATAATTTTTCTTTTAAACCAGCCATTAGTTCTTCAATATTCATTGTTGCTATGGGGTCAAGTGCTGAGGTGGGTTCATCAAACAGCATGATTTCAGGATCAGTTGCTAACGCTCTGGCGATACATAGTCTTTGTTGTTGGCCTCCTGAAAGATTAAATGCTAAATCATGAAGCCTTTTTTTTACTTCATCCCATAAAGATGCTCCTTTTAGAGCCTCCTCAACTTTATCATCAAGAACTCTTTTATTTCTTTCACCACGTACTCGTAATCCATATGCTACGTTTTCATATATTGATTTAGGAAAAGGATTTGGCTTTTGAAAAACCATACTGATTCTCATCCTTACCTCAATTGGGTCTACGCGCTTGTCTAAGATATTTGTGTTATCTGGATGAAGAATAATTTCACCATCATATTTATTGCCAGGATATAAATCATGCATACGATTAAAACATCTTAAGAAGGTAGATTTACCGCACCCTGAAGGACCAATCAAGGCAGTTATTTTATTCTCATAAACCGGTAGACTTATTTTTTTTAGTGCCTGAGTTCCATCCGCATAAAAGAAATTAAGCGAGTTAGCTTCTGCTTTAATAATTTCCTTGGGATGCTTCCTTTTTTTTTCTACCATTTAATTTTCTTCCTGATGTTGTATCGAATTTTAATTGCTAATCCATTCATTAACAATGTTAATAAAATAATTATTGCCCCAGTTGCGGCTGCATTTACATGGAATGCCATTTGTGGTCTCGAGATCCAATTAAACATTTGAATAGGTAGCACAGTAAAGCCTGCTTCTAGCCATTCAAAATTGATAAATGGTGGTTCTAATCCGACAGGACTTGGAGGTAGGAAAGCGATAAAGGTTAAAGCACCAATCGTTATAACTGGTGCAGTTTCGCCAATAGCACGAGCCATACCTATAATCACCCCAGTAAGAATTCCACCATAGGAATATTGAATAACATGATGGAGTGAGACTTGCCATTTTGTTGCACCAACAGCATAAGCCGCCTCTCTAATATGAATAGGAATCGCTCTAATTGCTTCTCGGGTCGCTACAATAACAATAGGTAACATTAATAATGCTAGCGTTAACCCTGCTGTAAGAATAGTTTGGCCAAGCCCAAATCCATAGACAAATAATCCTAGCGCTAAAAGACCATAAATTATTGAAGGCACCCCTGCTAAATTTGTGACATTAATTTCAATTAAATCAGAAAACCAATTCTTTTTTGCGTACTCTTCAAGATAAACACCGGCAGCAATTCCTAAAGGGACGGCTGCAAAAAAAGTGACAATCAAAACTAATGATGAACCTACCCACGCTGACAAAATGCCTGCGGCCGTTGCTCGCCTGGAAGGAAAGTTTGTTAAAAAATCTAAATTAAATCTTGGGTAACCATCAAAAACAAGATCTAAAAATAAAACTAATAAGGTGATGGTTAAGGAGATAATTACAAACATTCCCACACCCGCAAAAATATGATCATGCCTTTTATGCTTGGCTATTAATGACCTAATCAGGGTTAAATTATTTTCTATATCAACTTTTTTATCATTAGCCATGATTAATATCTCTCAGCATATTTCTTTCGAACGGCATGCCCGATAATATTTAACATCAGTGTCATGATGAGTAAAGTGAGGCCTGCTGCAAAAATACTTTGAAAACCAATTCCACCATGCTCTAAATCTCCTAGAGCAACTGACACAATATAGGAGGTGATGGTCGCTGCACTCTCAACAGGGTTGAACGTAAAATTAGGTTGTTGTCCGGCTGCGATAGCAACAATCATGGTCTCACCAACAGCACGACTAATTGCTAATATATAGGCTGCAATAATACCTGAGATAGCTGCGGGAGTAATGACTTTAACAGCCGTTTGGAATCTTGTGGCCCCCATCGCATAAGAACCTTCTCTCATGGCCATTGGAACTGCTCTCATGGCATCTTCTGCAACTGATGCAATATAAGGAACGATCATAATTCCCATTACAATACCAGGCCCGAGCATGTTAAATGTTGTCAGGTCAGGATAAATTTTTTGTAGTAGCGGTGTGACTAACATCAGCGCAAAGTAGCCAAATACAACTGTTGGGACACCAACTAATAACTCTAAAACAGGCTTAATTGTTTCTCTGACTTTATGTGTTGCAAACTCTGATAAATAAATGGCGGTGATTGTGCCTAATGGAACTGCGACTAGAAGAGCAATAAAGGTAGTTGTTAGGGTCCCTGAGACTAGCGCCATAATTCCATAATGCTTAATCGAGTAGTTTGGTGTCCAGACAGTATCAGTTAAAAAATCATAAAGGCTTACATGTTGAAAGAATGGAATAGCCTCTGATACCAATATATAAATGATGGCGAGGGTGATAAAAATAGCAAACATACCTGAACATAGAAGGCCAAATTCAATACATCGCTCTAAAACATTTCGACTTAAATTTTTTGCCAGACGAGGGCTGACTTCAGTATTTTCTAGTTTTGCCATAATAGGAAATTTAGTAGGGGCCATTTTTTTTTGTTATTCAAATGATACTCAATTTTATTAAACAAATGAAAATAATTTTGGTAAAAAAATAATTTTTTTCTAATATTAAAAAAGGCAACGTGAAGTTGCCTTTTTTTGTTCAAAATTTAAATTATTCGCTTGCTGCTGACATTTCTAATATTTGCTTAACAGACAAACCAATCTCAGGTTTTTTGTAAGCCGTTCCTGTTTGAAGTGTTTTATAGTGATTAGAAATAGCTTCATATTCTTGCTCATTAAATGGAACATAACCTACTTCTTTTGAAAGTTCTGCTACATGCTTTAAATAAAACTCAACAAACTTTTTGACTTTTGGATCCGATTCAACCATCGCTGCATTTAAATAAATGAACAATGGTCTTGATAGTGGGTTATATGAGCCATCCATTATTGTTTTAAGACCTGGTAGCACAAAGTCACCTGTTGCGTTCTTAATTGCCACTGCTTTAAGTAAATTTTTATTTTCCTCATAATAAGCTAGGCCAAAGTAACCGATTCCTCCTTTATCGCCTGAGACCCCTTTCACTAATACGTTATCATCCTCTGATGCAGTAAAATCACCTCTAATCGCCTTAGATTCTTCGATAACTGCTTCAGTAAAATAATCAAAAGTTCCTGAGTCAGCACCGGGCCCATAAAGTCTTAAAGGGGTATCGGGCCACCCAGCTCTAACTTGACTCCATTTTGTTATTTTTCCTTGGGCTGCAGGTTCCCACATTTTCTTTAATTCTTGTGTCGTCATATCTTTTGCCCAATCATTTTTTTTGTTGATAACAACACTAAGTGCATCATATGCAATGGGGAGCTCAATAAACTTAATTCCAGCCTCTTTACATTTTTTAATTTCGCTTAACTTGATTGGTCTTGAAGCATTTGAGACTACAGTCTCCCCTCGGCAAAACTTTTTAAAACCACCACCCGTTCCCGATACACCTACAGTAACTTTGATGCGTGTTGCAATTTGAAACTCTTCAGCAACTGCTTCAGTTATTGGGTATACAGTACTTGATCCGTCAACCTTAACAATATCAACGGCAGCCATTGTTGGCATAGAAATAATTCCTGCACCTAATAAGGCAACAGCACTAAGTTTTTTAAGATTCAGGGATTTCATTTATATTTAGCTCCTAATGTTTAATTTTAATAAATTTTAAAACTTTGATTAGATTAAACCAGTTCAGTGACACTTTTATGACAAATTTACTTTTGATAAAAAGAGTTATAATAACGTTCCAAACGGAAGAAAAAGAAAGGTAATTATAAAAGAATGGAACAAGACGAATTACAAATTTTAACTCAGAAAATTCAAGCCATAAATTTAAAATTTAAAACATTACGGGGGTATCTTTGACTTAGGAGATAAGTCTAAAAGAATTGCTGAGCTTGAGCTACTTCAACAAGACCCTAATACCTGGTCAGATCGTGCATTAAATGAAAAAATTGGAAAAGAAAAACGTGGACTTGAAAATATAGTCAATCAGGCCGAAGCACTGACTGATCAGATAAAAGACAATCAAGAATTGTTTGATCTAGCGAAGGAGGAGGGTGATAAGGAGACACTTAAGACCATTCAGGTTGATACAGAAAATATTTCAAAACTTGTTGATGATGTCGAATTCAAAAGAATGTTTTCAAATCCAATGGATCCAAACAATTGCTTTATTGATTTCCAGTCAGGTAGCGGTGGCACTGAGGCACAAGACTGGGCCAATATGCTCCTTAGAATGTATGTAAGGTATGCAGAGCAAAATTCTTTTAAGGTTGAAGTCTTAGAGTTATCTGATGGTGAGGTTGCAGGAATCAAGAGTGCCTCAATAAAGGTTTCTGGTGATTTTGCTTATGGATACTTTAGGACAGAGTCAGGCATTCATCGTTTGGTCAGAAAGTCACCTTTTGATTCTGGAAGCCGAAGACACACATCATTTGCAGGAGTCAATGTTTTTCCTGAAATAGATGATTCAATTGATATTGATATTAACCCTTCGGACCTTCGTATAGACACATATCGTGCTTCCGGTGCGGGTGGTCAACATATTAACAAAACAGATTCTGCTGTTAGAATTACACATGTGCCAACTAACACTGTTGTGCAGTGTCAAAACGATCGATCGCAACATAGGAATAAGGCTGAAGCAATGAATATGTTAAAAGCACAGCTTTATGCGATTGAATTAAATAAAAGAAATGAAGAGAAACAGGCTGTTGAAGACGCAAAAAGTGATATCGGTTGGGGGCATCAAATCCGAAGTTATGTGTTGGATCAATCTAGAATTAAAGATTTAAGAACGGGTGTAGAGGTTGGAAATACGCAAGGGGTATTAGATGGAGATCTAGACCCATTTATAAGTGAAAGTTTAAAGCAAGGGGTATAAGTTGAGCAAAGATATTAACCAAAATAACGAGCCTGTAGTTGATGAAAACTCAATAATTTCTGAGAGAAGAAATAAGCTTTTAGAATTAAGAAAGTTGGGCATCGCATTTCCGAATCAGTTCAAACCTACAAATTTATCATCTGAGTTACATAAAAATTATGATGAGGATGATAAAGAAACGCTTGAAGGTAAAAGTATAGAAGTATCAGTTTCTGGCCGAATGATGTTAAAGCGTGTGATGGGTAAAGCGAGTTTTGCAACTATCCAAGATAATAATGGCAGAATTCAGCTTTATGTGACGAGGGATTTTATTAACTCAGATGATAACCCAGAACTTTATGCACAGTTTAAAAAATGGGATTTAGGTGATATTGTTGGCGCTAAAGGAAAACTATTTAAAACAAGGACAAATGAATTAACTATTGAAGTCACTGAAATTATATTACTCACAAAGTCAATTCGCCCACTCCCTGAAAAATTTCATGGGTTATCTGATCAAGAAACAAAATATAGACAAAGATATGTGGACCTTATTGTTAATGAAGATACAAAAAAAACTTTCCTTAATCGCTCTAAAATTATCTCTAATATACGTACTTTTATGGAAAAGCATAAATTCTTAGAGGTTGAAACTCCAATGCTGCACGCTATTCCAGGAGGGGCAACGGCTAGACCATTTGAAACACATCACAATGCACTCGATATGGATATGTATTTGAGAATTGCACCTGAGCTATATCTTAAAAGATTGGTTGTTGGTGGTTTTGATCGTGTATTTGAAATAAACCGTAATTTTAGGAATGAGGGTTTGAGCGTAAGACATAACCCTGAATTTACGATGATGGAATTTTATGCAGCTTATACTGAATACAAGTGGTTAATGAGTTTTACTGAAGATTGTATTCGGGATGTGACGAAGACAATATTAGGAACGCTAAAAGTAAAATACCAAGACAAAATAATTGATTTTGAAAAACCATTCGAAAGACTTACTCTGGTTGAAGCAGTGATGAAATATTCAAAACAATTCACCAAAGATCAGCTAGGTGATACAGACTTTATTAAGTCTTATCTTTCGAAAAAAGGGGAAAATTTACCCGATAACTTAGGTTTGGGAGCTTATCAATTAGCATTGTTTGAGTCAGAAGCTGAAGATAAGTTATGGGACCCAACTTATATCGTTGATTATCCAACGGAGGTATCTCCACTAGCTAGAGCTTCTGATTCAGATGAGGCCATTACTGAACGTTTTGAATTATTTATTGCAGGTAGAGAAATCGCGAATGGCTTTTCTGAACTAAATGATGCCGAAGATCAGGCTGATCGTTTTCAAAAGCAAGTAGCCGCAAAAGATGCTGGTAACGAGGAGGCTATGTACTATGATGCCGATTTTATTAGAGCATTAGAATATGGACTTCCCCCAACAGGAGGTTGCGGAATCGGTATTGATCGTTTAGTCATGTTATTGACAGATAGTCCAAGTATTCGGGATGTGATCTTGTTCCCTCATATGAGAGCGGAGTAGTATGGTTGCATCAAAAAAAATAAATCGTGAAAACCTTTCTCCAAAAGAAGCTTTAGCGATCTTGGTAGACGGAAATCAACGTTTTATTAATGACGTGAAGCGTGATCAGAATTTATCATTAATTCGTGAAGAGTTAAAAGAAAAACAAGAGCCCTTTGCAGCTGTATTAGGCTGCAGTGATTCAAGAACTTCACTTGAATTAATTTTTGACCAAAGCTTAGGTGATATTTTTAGCGTTCGTTTGGCAGGAAATGTAGCCTGTAAAAAAGCGATTGGAAGTTTAGAGTATTCATGTAAATACCTTGGCTCAAAAATTATTGTTGTCATGGGACACACAAATTGTGGAGCTGTTAAAGCAGCTTGCGATAATTTTAAAGAAGGAAATATTGAGGAAATCACAAAGCTTTTACAACCAGCAGTCTCTAATGAAAAGACAATAACTGAGCCTCATCGGAACTCTGAAAATAGTGAGTTTGTTTCAAAGGTTTGTTTTTTGAATGTTCAAAAACAAATGGAAACTATTATCAATCAGAGTGATATCGTCAAAGACCTTCTTCAAAAAAAACAAATTGGTATCATCGGTGGTGTTTATAGTCTTGCCTCAGGTCAGGTTGAGTTTGATCTCCAAAATGCTGTTCTTTAATATTCTTTAATTTAACGTTTCCATCAAAATAAAATTTTAACTATTTAAACTGTTTTAGTTTTTGTCATAGAAATGTCATAAAAAACCTTAATAATTCTCTTGTCGCAGAAATTTATATTATTTGTGAAATATTTAAAACAAGGAAACGGAGAATTATTGAAATGAAGAAAAATATAATTAAAGGGTTGGTGATTTCAGCATTCGCTTTTTCAGCACCTGTATTTTCTGATACAACTGCAGACTTAGTTAATGCTCTTGTCACTAAGGGTATTTTAACTGAAGATGAAGCAGCCTTACTTTCAAAGCAGCATGCCGGTGAGACTAAAGCGCGTGATCAAAAAATTAATAGTAAGTTATCAATCAGTAAATATCTTGATGAGGGAAAACTTTATGGTGACATAAGAGTAAGGCAAGAATGGAGAGGTGCCGATGAATATGGTGGTTCTGATTCTGTTGATCGAAGCAGGCAACGTTACAAAATTACATTAGGCTTTAAAACTAGAATTTCAGAAAACTGGTTTACAGACCTTGCACTTTCTATGGGGTCAAAAGGTAGATCAGATAATGCAACTTTTGGAAAAAATCCAGGATATCAGGGTAATAAAAATACACTCTTTGTAAAGCGTGCCATGATTGGTTGGAACCTGACAGATTGGCTCACATTGCAAGCAGGTCGAATTAAGAATCCCTTGTACACAAAACCAATGGTCTGGGATAAAGATTTGACATGGGATGGAGCTTCATGGCTTACTAAATATAAAATGAGTAAGCAAACTACCATCTCAACGACGGGTGGTGTCAACACAATGCAGGGCGATGACAAGCAAAGTACAGATGGTACCGATACAGATTCACAATATCAGCTTTCAGCTCAAGTAATTGGTAAGCATAAATTTGATGTGAAATCTGGCCCATCATTTAAAACAGGCCTAACTTATACCATGTACACAAATGATGATAACTTAAATACGGAATCTGAAGTGGCGTTCAATCCATCTGTTATTGGTGATGACGCAACAGGGATCAATGACCTTTCATTAATTGAAATTCCTGCTGATTATAAGATGATGGTCAAACCTGGTTTAGGTATGACGGTATTTGGTGACTACGCTTATAACATAGATGGTGATGACCGAAGAAAAGCATGGATCAATTCAGGTGCAGGAGGAAATAACGGCGGTGCCGATGATAATTCAGCTTTTATGATAGGTGTTGGGTTCGGTTCCTATAAAGACTTTATTGCCCTAGATAAAGGTAAGCAAAAAAAAGGTGATTGGAAAGGTAACTTATGGTATCAACAAGTAGGGACATATTCTGTTGACCCCAATCACGTTGATTCAGATATCTTTGATTCAAAGGTAAACTTGAAAGGGTTTGCATTTAAAGGGCAATACATGATTGAAGACAATGTTAAATTTAATGTTGCCTACGCCTATGGTGAAATTAATGATAAATCTGTTGATTGTACTCCGGGTGTTACTGGTGATACTGGTATGTGTATAGACTCAATGGATTTGATTCAGTTAGATGTGACCTATAAATTCTAGGTCATTTGTACGTCCCGTCTCCTTGTTAAAAAACTCACTTTGAGGGGGTTATTCTGAAGCTAGATTGATTGTATATTTGGGTATTTCAACAGTGATATCTTGATCTTTGATTTTTGCTTGGCAAGACAATCTTGAAGTAGGCTCTAATCCCCAAGCTTTATCTAACATATCATCTTCTTCTTCTTCGGATTCATCAAGCGAGGAAAACCCTTCCTTAATCACTACATGGCAGGTAGTGCACGCACAAACTTGGTCACAAGCATGCTCAATATCAATATGATTTTTTAATAAAACATTACAAATTGATTCACCAGCTTCGGCCTCTAATACATTACCATCTGGACAGAGTTCATGAGGAAGAACAATAATTTTTGGCATCTTTAAAATTCCAGTTTGTTAATAGATTTTCCAGTTAAGGCTTTTTGAATAGATCGATCCATTCTTTTGGCCGCAAAGGGCTCACTTTTTGTATTTAATTGTTTAGTTGCTTCTTTAATCTTATCGTTATTTGAAGAATTAAGTGCATTTATTAAATCTTTTAAATCATTTTTAATTGAGGTTAATTCAGAATCTGAAAGAAGGTCCTTGTCAGCATCCAATGCTTTTTGAGTTAATTCAATTAATTGATTAGCTTCCACTTTTGTTTCCGCAAGCGCTCTGGAAATTTTATCTTCTTCAGCTAAATCGTAAGATGATTGGAGCATAGTTTTAATATTATCTTCTGATAATCCATAACTGGGTTTTACTTCTATAGAAGCTTTCTCATTAGTCGAAGTTTCTTCTGCAGAAACTGACAATAACCCGTCTGTATCAACTTGAAATGTCACTTTAATTTTTGCTGCACCCGCGACCATAGGAGGAATTTTTTTTAAAGTAAATTTTGCTAAAGAACGACAATCATCTACTAAGTCTCTTTCTCCTTGAACTACATGGATGATCATAGCCGTTTGACCATCTTTATATGTCGTAAATTCTTGTGCCATTGCGACGGGGAGCGTCGTATTCCTTGGAATAATTCTCTCCACAATACTCCCCATTGTTTCAATGCCTAATGAAAGTGGTGTGACATCAAGTAAAAGAAGATCTTCTTGCCCATTACCAGCTAAAATATTTGCCTGGATTGCTGCACCTAATGCAACAACTTCATCTGGGTTTAGGTCATTAAGTAGGTCTTGTTTAAATAAGTTTCCTACTGCCTCCTGAATACATGGCATTCTAGTTGACCCACCTACCATAATGACACCATCAATTTGATCGGTACTGAGCTTGGCATCATTTAGGGCATTTTTGGTTGCTTTAAGCGTTTGCTCAATTAAATCATTAACTAAAGCTTTAAATTGTTGTTGCGTAAATATTTCTTTAATTTCCTTACCATTGATTTCCTTTAAAATTTCAACCTCTTTTTTATTAGACAGTAATTCTTTTATTTCTCTTGCTAAGATTGAAATCATGCTTTGAACTTCGATATCTTTAATGTTTAATTTATATTTATTATTTAAAAAATTAACGATTGCTTGATCAAAATCATCACCACCCAGGTTTGCATCACCGTGAGTTGCTAAAACTTCAAATAAGCCTTTTGATAGATTTAAGATGGACACATCAAAAGTACCTCCACCTAAATCAAAAACGACAAATTGCCCCATAGATTTTTTATCTAATCCATAAGCTACCGCCGCTGCTGTCGGTTCATTAATCAAACGTAAGATATTTAAACCTGCCAATTGACAGGCATCCTTTGTGGCTTGTCTTTGGGCATCATCAAAATAAGCAGGAACAGTAACAACAGCTCCCATAAGCTCGCCGCCTAAGTTATTTTCGGCAACAGTTCTAAGCATTTTTAAAATTTCAGCAGAAACTTCGATGGGGTTCTTCATCCCATCCGAAGTCTTAATATTTATAACGCCATCACCATCAGAAAGATTAAGTGGAAAATTAACTTGATTAACATCATCAATTGCCTTACCAATGAGTCTCTTGACTGATGAGATTGTATTTTCAGCATCATTACTTTGATGATCTTTTGCCTCATTTCCAACTTGAACTGTATTTTTAGAATAATAAACAACTGAGGGTAGAAGATTAGATTCATTATCTTGTATTAAAATAGCAGGACTCCCACTAATTACTGAAGCAACTAGAGAATTGGTCGTTCCAAGATCAATTCCAACAACCCTTCTATGCTCATGAGGCATAGTGCTTTTTCCAGGTTCAGATATTTGTAGAAGTGCCATTTTATTTAATTTAGAGCGATGTTAATTTTGTGAAGTAATTTTTCTACAAAATAAAGTTTATCAATTGTGATTCCAGCTTCATTCCAATTTTGATCATCATCAATTTGCGTTGAAAGCAGTAAAGAGTATTCTTCATATTTTTTATTTATAGCTAATTTAAACTGGTCTAGTTCTTTATTATTTTTTTTAATATCCTCAAGATCCTCTTCCCATTCCATTTGTTGCATTAAAAAATCAGGAGGAAGTGTAATTTTCTCCACAGATTTGTGAAGTGACAAAATATACTTTGCTCTTTTAGTTGGGGACTTTAAGGTTTGATAAGCATCGTTAACCTGAGTGGACTTAATCATAGACTGGGTTTTCTCATTCTCCGTTGAAGTAGCAAACCTATCTGGATGGATTTCTTTTTGTATCGTCCGATAATTTTTTTGTAACTTCAGTGAATCTATTTGAAATTTCTCAGGAAGATTAAATAATTCAAAGTAATTCTGGGTCACACTGTAAAACTTTCTCCACAACCGCAACTATCTTTAACGTTTGGATTGTTAAATTGAAATCCTTCATTCAAACCTTCTCTTACAAAATCTAATTCAGTTCCGTCGATATAGATAAGACTTTTTGGGTCAACCAAAATTTTAATTCCATGACTTTCAAAAATTTGATCTTCAGGACTAGCCTCATCAACAAACTCTAAAACATAAGCCATACCTGAGCAACCTGTCGTTTTTACTGCAAGCTTCAGGCCCATACCTTTGCCTCTTGATTCTAGGTAATTCTTTGCTCTATTAGCAGCTTTTTCTGTCATTGAGATTGGCATATTATTTTTGTTTAGATTTTAAATCTTCAACAGCTGCCTTAATCGCATCTTCAGCTAACACAGAACAATGTATTTTAACTGGTGGAAGTGCTAATTCTTCAACTATTGAAGTATTTTTGATAGCTTGTGCTTCGTCCAGTGTTCGACCTTTAAGCATTTCTGTAACTAGTGAACTTGATGCAATGGCTGAACCACATCCATAGGTTTTAAACTTCGCATCTTCGATAATACCATTTTCACCCATTTTAATTTGTAGCTTCATGACATCACCACATGCAGGCGCTCCTACCATACCAGTTCCAACATTAGCATCACTTTTATCAAATGACCCAACATTTCTAGGGTTTTCATAATGATCTAAAACTTTATCGCTATAAGCCATTTTATTTCTCCAAAAAAATAATTAATGTTCTGCCCATTCTACTTTTTCTAAATCTACTCCATCTTGAAACATCTCCCACAAAGGTGACAAATCTCTTAATTTATCAATCTTTTCCTTTAATAACGCTATTGTAAACTCTACATCGGATTCTGTGGTAAATCTTCCAATAGAAAAACGTATCGAACTATGCGCAAGCTCATCTGAACGTCCTAATGCTCTAAGAACATAACTCGGCTCTAAACTTGCTGAAGTACATGCTGAACCACTGGATACCGCAATACCTTTGATTGCCATGATCAAAGATTCGCCTTCAACATAATTGAAACTTATATTTAGATTATGCGGCACTCTTTTATCAAGGTCACCGTTGACATAAGTTTCGTCAATTTCCGTGAGCCCTTTAAGAAGTTTTGCTTGTAAATTTTTGATACGATTATTTTCTTCATCCATTTCTTCTCTGGCGATTTTAAACGCCTCACCCATACCCACAATTTGGTGTGTCGCTAGCGTGCCCGAACGCATACCTCTTTCATGTCCACCCCCATGCATTTGCGGCTCGATTCTAATTCTTGGTTTACGTCTAACATAAAGTGCTCCTACGCCTTTTGGACCATAGGTTTTATGAGCTGAAAAACTCATCAGGTCAACAGGTAATGTCTCTAAATCAATCTTAACTTTGCCGGTTGCTTGTGCTGCATCCACATGAAATATGATGTTATTTTCACGACAGATATTTCCGATGGTTATGATGTCTTGAATTACACCAATCTCATTATTAACTAACATCACTGATACTAAAACAGTATCTGGACGTATCGTCGATTTAAATTTCTCAATATCTAAAAGTCCATTGGGTTCTGGCTCCATATAAGTTGCCTCATATCCGATTCGCTCACATTCTCTTACAGCATCAATCACCGCCTTGTGTTCTGTGGCCAATGTAATGATATGCTTTCCTTTTTTGGAATAGAAATTACTCGCTCCTTTAATAGCTAAATTATTTGACTCTGTTGCACCGGAAGTCCAAATAATCTCTCTAGGATCGGCATTAACTAATAGAGCAACCTCTTTCCTAGCATCTTCAACAGCTTTTTCAGCAGTCCATCCATAAGGATGGCTTCTTGAGGCTGGGTTTCCAAAATCTTCGGTAATATAAGGAATCATTTTTTCAGCAACACGCGGATCTACAGGCGTAGTTGCAGAGTAATCCATATAAATTGGCATATCGTATAACTTGTTTTTCATAGTGTCCTTATCTTTTAGTTAAGCTGCCACAGCAGTCAATTGTTTTAATCTATTCACTTCATCTTTAAGTGTATCCATGAAGTCATTAATTTCATTCTCAGTATTTTCCACACCCAAGCTAACTCTGAGAGCTCCTTGAGCTAAATCTAAATCAACACCCATCGACAAAAGAACATGACTCGGTTCTGTGCTATTACTTGAACAAGCCGAACCGCTAGCGATGGCAAATCCTTTTCTATCGAGAGCTGTCAATAATGTCGAGCCATCAATATTCTTAAAAGAAAAAAATGTGGTGTTACTCAACCTATGACTCTTTTCACAAAAAATAACTGCATCCAAATCTACTAAAGCTTTCTCAAGAGTTGATTTGAGGAAACCAATTCTTTCCTTAAATACGACTCTATTTTGACTTGAACGTTCACAAGCTTTTCCAAATCCAATAATAGCAGCAATATTTTCTGTTCCACTTCGCAAACCCCTCTCTTGTCCGCCTCCTTGCATGTAAGGAAAGAGATCAATTTTTTTATTTACAATGAGCGCTGCAATACCTTGAGGACCATAAATTTTATGGCTAGAGATAGTCATTGCATCAATATCAAGTGCTTCAAAATCGACTTTAATTTTACCCAACGCTTGAACTGCATCAGTATGAAACTGAATCTTATTTTCTCTTGCCCAATCTGCAATTCCGGCAATATTTTGTATCACTCCCGTTTCGTTATTGGCCATCATGACCGAGAGGAAACTTAAAGATTGTTTTATTTCAGTAGAAATATTTGATACATTAAAAATGCCATTTGAATCAACCGGAATTTCTGAGACTTTAAAGCCCTGATTAGCTAGTGATTTAATAGGCTCTGATATACACGGATGTTCGATGGAGCTAAATCCAAAATGAGAGTCAGGATAAGCTTTTGCAATTCCATTAATAATCGTGTTGTTTGATTCAGTTCCGCTTGAAGTAAAGATAACTTGAGATGGATGCGCATTCACAGAAGTGGCAACCTTCTCTCTCGCTTCCTCTATCGCTGTATGGGCATTTCTCCCAAACTTATGATTAGATGCAGGATTACCTTGCTGAACAGTTAAAAAAGGTAACATCTCTTTTAAAACCTCAGGATGAAGTGCAGTTGTTGCATTGTTATCCAGATAGATCATCTTAAATTAAACAGCCTCCATTTTATTTGAGCTACTGTTATTTTTACTAATGAGAAACTCAATAGAGCGATTCTCAGATTTATTTCTTTGTGTTTTAATTAATTCATCAAGCGTTGTCGACTCTAAATAATCAAGAATCTTGCTATTCAAGGTAGTCCATAAATCATGGGTGATACATTGATGTCCCTCATTGCAATTTTCTTTGCCGCCACATTGGGTCGCGTCAATTTGTTCATCGACTGAAGAAATAATATTCTTAACACTAATATTGTCATGATTTTTGGCGATACAATAACCTCCACCCGGCCCACGAACGCTTCTCACTAAACCCTGTTTTCTTAATTTTCCAAAGAGCTGTTCAAGGTATGACAATGAAATTGATTGTCTTTGACTGATTTCAGCCAATTTAATTGGCATGCCTTTTTCATTTAGAGCCAAATCAAGCATTGCTGTGACAGCAAAACGACCTTTTGTTGTTAATTTCATGAGTTACTCAAATATCATATAAAATTATATTTTATAATACTTGACTAGATTAATCAAGATTAAAGCTTGCTTTAGGAGGTCTTTGGAGATGCTTTTTTAGGTTTATCTTTTTCCTTAGAGAGTGCTTCAATTGCTCTTTCTTGTTTTGCAACCTTATTAATGAGCGCTTGGATTGATTTAACCATTGGATCATCTTCATCTTTACCGACAGCATAAGGCCTAAAGGTTGCTCCTTTTTTAGTTTCCTTAACAGCTCGCGCAGGGATTCCAACGACCGTCGCATCTTTCATTACGTCACTAACAACCACCGCATTCGAGCCAATTCTAGCTCCAGCTTTAATCGTAATAGGGCCTAAAACCTTTGCCCCCGCACCAATAACCACTTTATTTTCTAATGTCGGGTGTCTTTTACCTTGTTTCCAGGAAGTTCCACCTAAAGTGACCCCATGGTAAAGCGTGCAATCATCTCCAATAATTGAGGTTTCACCAATCACCACACCCATACCATGATCAATAAAACACCTTCTTCCAATTTGTGCACCTGGATGAATTTCAATCCCAGTTAGAAACCTACTGATATGAGATAAAAATCTGCCCAACCAAAAAAGCTTAATTGACCACAATTTATGAGACAACCGATGAATTAAAATGGCATGCACACCCGGATATGTAGTCAATATTTCTAGATAAGATCGGGCTGCAGGATCTCTTTCAAAAACAATGGAAAGGTCTTCTTTAAATTTTTTAAACATAATGTTTTTTTTGATATTTAATTTAAATTATTATAAATATTGTCTCATAAAAATTTACGTTTTATCTTTAATTTTTTTTTGTATTTCGGTCAGTATGCCTCTCAATATATTCACCTCATCTTTCTCCATAGTGGTTCGGTTAAATAGTAAGCGAAGTCTTTGCATCAATCGTTCTCCTTGTATTTTTTTTAAAAAACCAATTTCAGTCAAAAGCTTTTCTAGATGAATATAGAAGCCATTTTGAATTTTATGTGTGACTAACTCATTTTCTTTTGGCGGTTGAATTATTTGATTATCTTCACTTAAGTTCATACGAAGTTCATAGCAAATAATTTGAACAGCCTGAGCTAGATTTAACGATGAGTAATTTGTATTTGAATTAATGTAACCGAGCATATGACAATGCTTTATCTCATCATTCGATAACCCATTGGTTTCATTACCAAACAGGAGCGCTATTTTTTTACTGTGGGATTCACTTTTGAGCTCCTTAGCGATTTCTCTAATGTTTTGGTGTGGTTGGGAAAGTTCTCTTTGTCTTGCGGTAAATCCAATAATTAAATGAACATCTTTCAAAGCGTCTTCTATGGAATTCACAATAGTTGCATTTGCGAGTATATCTTCGGCCCCTGCTGCCAATGCGTCGGCATCAGGATGGGGAAATTGCTTTGGATTTACGAGCGTTAGATGCTCAAAGCCCATGGTTTTGATGGCGCGCGCAGTTGACCCAATATTCCCAGGATGGCTGGTTCGACAAAGCACAATTTTAAATGGATCATAATTTATTTTGGTTGACATCAAATTTCTCTGTAAAATAAGTTCGGAAGTTATTAATGCAATTTTACCATTTAAATTTAAGGCCCTTATGCACCCGTTACTCAATATCGCAATTAAAGCTGCCAGAAGAGCTGGCTCCATTATCACTCGTGCTTCAGAAGATATCAGCTCATTAACCATTACTCGTAAAAATATGAATGATTTTGTGAGTGAGGTCGATATAGCATCCGAGAAGGAAATTATTAGGGTACTGAAACAAGCTTATCCTGATTATGGTTTCATCGCTGAGGAAAGTGGTTTATCAGAAAAAAAAGAGAATATGTGGATCATTGACCCACTTGATGGCACAACGAATTTCTTGCATAACATCCCACAATATTGTGTATCCATAGCCCTTAAGCAAAAGGATGAAATTACCCACGCGGTTGTTTATGACCCCAATAGAAATGATCTTTTTACAGCTTCTAAAGGGCAGGGTGCTTACTTAAACGATAGAAGAATGCGCGTGTCTAAAACTCCAAAGCTTCAAGATTCAATTATTGGAACAGGTATTCCTTATAGAGATTTTACTTATCTCCCCCAATATCTTGTCATACTCGAAGAGATTGTTAAGAAATCATCAGGAATTAGAAGACCTGGGGCTGCTGCACTTGATTTAGCTTATGTTGCCGCAGGGTGGTTTGATGGATTCTGGGAAATTGACTTATCAACATGGGATGTCGCTGCAGGCGGACTCCTTGTATCAGAGGCAGGTGGTATCGTGAGTGATTTTGATGAAAAAAATAATTGGTTGTTGACGGGCAATATTGTGGCAACTAATCCAAAAATCTACGACCCATTAATTAAAATAATTCAACAACATATTCCAGAAGAGTTGAGAATAAAAGATTCATAAGATGTTAAATATTCATCTATTAACTATTAACATAAAGGAGCGTCATGGGAAACAGAGATAAAAAGAAAGAATCAAAGGGTAAACCAAAGAAAGAAAAAGCTCCTAAGGTATAACAATCACCTCTAGCTAATACTTCAAGCTATTTAAAATATATTATTGAAATATTTTTTGAGGACTTATATATTTTGGAACAATTGAGAACTGAAAGTTCATTGCATAAAGTGTTTCAATTTTTAACTTCTGGGTCTCTTGTATATAAATAATAATAAAAGCCCGAATAATATTAAACTAAATCCTATTGTTTCAAATTTGTTTGGTATTTCATTCAACAAAAACCAAGCAGATATTGCCGCAGCAATTGGGGTTAAAAAGGTGAGCATAGACACAAGCGTTGCTTTTAGATATTTCAATGCAAAAAACCACAATAAATACGCAATAGCATTAACGAAAACGATATTAAATAGTACAATCCATAGAAAATATGGTGTCCAAGTAGTCTGTTGCGATGGTAGAAGTAAAGCGATCCCCAATAATGGAATAGATCCCCATAGCATTTGCCATGCAGTCATCGTGATAAGGTCCATATTCGGATGTTGATGATGGATGCGTTTAGATAGAATAGCGCCAATAGCCCATGAAAGTCCTGACGCTAATGCAAGACAAGTACTGCGAATATTGTTGCCCATATTAAAAGGATCAAAAATAAAACCAATACCTAAAAAGCATACAAGCACAGAAATCCATTGGTAGGTGGTGAGTTTTTCTTGTAATAAGGGCCATGCCATTATGGCTACCCACATAGGCATGGTGAAGGTTAAAATTGCTGTTTTACCCACACCTCCTTCAACTAGTGCCCAAATTAAAAAACCTGTAAAGCCAGCTGTTTGGAACAAACCTAGAATAAATAACTTTGTCATTTCTTTTGTTGCGATGGGTTTACGTAAAAGTATGAGGATAATAAATAAAACAATTGCACCAAAAAAATTACGTAGTGTTGCAAATGTTGCTGGACTTGAAAATAATAATGCTTCTTTCATAAAGGGATAATTAACACCCCATATTAGAGAGAGCAATATAACCCCTCCGATAGCTATTAATTTTTTATTTATCATAGAGGGCAAGATTTATTTAGTGTTGAGCTAACTGGATATCGAAGTTACAACGATATGCTCTTGATGAAATTTAGTGTTGATGACCGCCAGACCCATGAACATGTTTATGGGAAATTTCTTCATCTTTAGCTGACCGAACATCCTCAATTGTGGCAAGAAAGCTAATTTTTTGACCTGCCCATGGATGATTTCCATCTACCTCTACTTTGCCATCAGCAATACTCTTAATATAATAAACAATCACCTCACCTTTTTCATCTTCACCCTCAAAAGCCATTCCTTCTTTGAGTTTTGATTCAGGGAATGCGCTAGTAGGTTCTAATTGAACTAATCCAGGATCATATTCTCCGAATGCTTCAGCTGGCTCAAGCGCAATTTCAATTTTATCCCCTTTATTTTTATTGTGGATCGCCTCTTCTACTTTTGGAAAAATTTGATCATACCCACCATGAAGATAGGTAACAGGCTCCTTACTTGATTCAAGTAAATTGTTATCAGCATCACGAATTTCGTAACTCATCGAAACAACAGTATTCATAGAAATTTTCATTATTTTTACCTTTTATATTTGAGTTATTAAATACTAAGATTGCACTTAAATTGTTCTCTTTGACAAGGGATAAGTCTTTATTGGTTTTTGTATTCTTGCGGTTCTAAAGTGGTATTTTTCGCTATTTTAGCAGTTTTTGGAAAATCTTTACTATAGTGCAAACCTCGACTTTCTTTTCTTTCTATTGAGGAAAGAACAATCAATTCAGCAACTTGCAATAAATTTCTTAACTCAATAAGGTTAGAGGAAATCTTAAAGTTCTTATAAAATTCACCAACCTCATCCCTCAACATATTTATGCGATGCAGCGCTCTAGATAATCGCTTGTTGGTCCTAACAATCCCGACATAATTCCACATAAACCTTCTCAATTCATTCCAAGTATGTGTAATCAAAACTTCTTCATCAGCATCTGTTACACGACTCTCATCCCATTTTGGAAGTGGGTGATCATGTGTGAAATCATTATTTAAAATAGATGATGCTGCGGTTGAAGAAAACACCAAACATTCCAATAAAGAATTACTTGCAAGACGATTTGCCCCGTGCAGACCAGTACAAGAGACTTCTCCAATGGCATAAAGCTGATTGATATTTGTTTTACCTGCTCGATCAGTCATTAATCCACCACATGTGTAATGCGCAGCTGGAACAACAGGGATTGGATCTTTGGTTATATCAATGCCTCGATCTAAACAGCGCTCATAAATCATCGGGAATCTTTTTTGGATAAAGTCTGCGGGTTTATTAGTAATATCTAAATATACACACTCTAAGCCCTTTTGTTTCATTTCATAATCAATAGCGCGCGCGACAATATCACGGGGTGCTAAATCACCTCTGTCATCATATTTTTCCATGAATGCTTCACCATTTGGAAGTACTAACTTGGCACCTTCACCTCGCAAAGTTTCTGAGATAAGGAAAGATCTATCTTTTTCATCAAACAAGCAGGTCGGGTGAAATTGAACAAATTCCATGTTAGCCACTTTACAACCTGCGCGCCAACCCATGGCGATACCATCACCCGTGCTGACATCAGGGTTAGTGGTGTAAAGATAAACTTTACTTGCACCCCCAGTTGCCATAACAATATTATTTGACGTAAATGTTTCAACGTGGTTATTTTGATTATTTAAGATGTAAGCCCCAAGGCAGGTATTTGCCTTCATATCAATTTTCATTTTGTCTGATGTGATGATATCCACGGCGATATGGTGCTCTAGAACGGTGATATTAGGATGAGATAAAATCTTCTTAATTAAATGCTCCTGGATTGCTTTGCCTGTGGTGTCGGCAACATGGGCAACCCTCATCTGGGAGTGACCCCCCTCACGAGTGAGATGTAAATCGTCATTTTGTTTATTTTTTGTAAAATTAACACCGAGGTTCATGAGCCAATCAAGGGCATCTTCACTGCTACTAGCAACGAATTCTGTGATGGCCTCATCGCACAGTCCAGCGCCAGCAATCTTAGTATCGTTAATATGTGAAGAAATAGGATCTTCGGATGATATAGCCGCAGCAACACCACCTTGCGCCCAATGGCTAGAACTTTCAGTCAATTGTGTTTTACAGACTATACCAATACGCTTATGATCAGCTAACTTTAAAGCCGTGGCTAAGCCTGCTAGACCACTACCAATGATTAATACGTCGAAATTCTTATTCTTCATTTTTTTATTAAATAATTTAGGAACTTTTAATAATATCAGTAGTCATTTTAATGTCTCTAACAAAAAAGAAAGAAGTCTTATATGCAATCACTAAAAGTCGTTTCTGATAATTCTACAGTGTACAATAGCTCGAATAATAAACTAGATAATTCGAAGATGGAAATTAAACCTGTAAATCCCGATAGAGCGCTAGACCAAAAGTTGGTCGAGAAAGCTCAAAAAGGTGACAAACAAGCTTTTAGCTTATTGGTGGAAAAATACCAGCTTAAGCTTTATCGTTTGATATCAAGAATGGTTCGTGATCAATCAGAGATAGATGACATTGTTCAAGATTCCTTCATTAAAGCTTACAGAGCTATTGGCAATTTTCGAGGTGATAGTGCTTTTTATACCTGGCTTTATAGAATTGGTATCAATACAGCAAAAAATCATTTAGTGTCGCTAGGTAAAAGACCGAAGGCAATGGATTCAAATGAAATTGAAGAGATGGAAAATTACGAATCAATGTCTGAATTAAGAGTTTCAGAAACACCAGAATCGACCATGATGTCCAATCAGATTGCTGAAACAGTTAATGGCGCGATTCAGAATCTCCCTGATGAATTAAGAGAGGCAATATCACTCAGAGAAATAGATGGTTTATGTTACGAGGAGATTGCTGAATTAATGGATTGTCCGATTGGGACAGTTCGATCAAGAATATTTAGAGCACGTGAGACAATTGCAGAAAAACTTAAACCATTAATCGAAACAACTAATAAACGTTGGTAAACTAAGGAAATATATATAAATGAACGAAAAAATATCATCACTTTTTGATAGTGAAATAAATAATAAAGAAGTAGACACGCTACTGTCTAAAAAAAATAAAATAGCTGGTGTGAGGTCCTCGATGTCAGAATACCAAATAATCAGCGATGTATTGAAGAAAAATACAGTACTACCAAATAACAATCTAACTGACAAAATTATGTCAGCGATTGATGAAGAACCTACTCAAATGGGCGGAATTATTAAAACCAATTCGGCCAACACGGCTGTAGTTTCTTTTGATATATGGCCTGTTTTGGGATCATTTGCTGTACTCGTTGTTATTGCTTCGACTGCATTCAATATTGAAGTGAACAACGTCTCAACAAGTCAGTTTCTTGCTAAAGAAGATATACCAAAAGAGATTATTAATGCGCATCATGCAGCAACAGCTAACAACATGAATTATTTTATTCAAGTTGGTGACTCTGCTAAATAGATGACATTATTTAAAAAACTACTAACTTTACTTCTACTTTTTTTCTCCCTTGCTGCCATCTCGATGGATGACCCATGGGATATTCTTGAAGATTCAGCTAAGGCTTCACATGCATTAAATTATGAGGGTGTTTTTCATAGTCAGTCATCATCAGAGACAAATTCAACGCATGTAATTCATGCAAACATAGATAATAAAGAATATTGCTCACTTAAGATGTTAGATGGCGCACCTAACGAAGTTTTTTGTGCTGGAGATTTGGTCTATGTAATTAGCCAAGATGGCTTATTGATTAAGAAGAGAAAAAATCAATTTCTTTTCCCTTCTGTATTGCCTTCAGATATTAATCAACTTAAAAAAAATTATCAGCTATCTTTTGGTGAAAAGAAAAGAATTGCAGATCGAATGGCTCAACTTATTGTGCTCAGAGCTAAAGACAATTTGAGATTCAATTACCACATTTGGATTGATGAGAAAAACTTTTTGCCGCTGAAGCTTGTCGTGACTGACAATAAAAATAAGACGATTGAGCAATCAACGTTTACAACCATTGCATTCAATAAAGAATTTAACAAAGAATTTAAAAAAGATATTTTTGAAAAAAATATTAACCTTTCTAAGCTTTACGCAACTAAAAATAAATTTGTCGAGAATTATGTTTCCAACAAATTTTGGAATTTAAAAGATTTGCCAGCAGGTTTTAAGGAGGTTGACTTAATATCTCGAAGAGTAAACGGCTTAAAGTTGCTCGACTACCAATTGATATTTTCTGATGGACTTGCTTATGTTTCCTTATTTATTAGGCCTATTAAAAGAGAGACAGAACCTAAAGAAGGCTCAGTAACAATTGGGTCAACTAACATCAGTGCTAAATACCAAGATGGATACCAGATTATGTCGGTCGGCATGGTGCCGCCTGAAACAGTTAACACCTTTAGTGGGGCAATAGAATTCTAAGGGTGATTAAAAAAAGCTACACCCAGTAATTCGTTATTTAAACCATTAAAAGGATTCTAATTTTGAAAATAAATTTTCTTACCAAACTGATTACTACTTTTTTATTCTTCATGAGTTTTTCTTATGCTGTAGCTTTACCAGATTTTACAGTACTTGCAGAACAACAAGGCAGTACAGTGGTTAATATTAGTTCAATTAAGAATGCTGTAAATAGAGGCAACCAACAGTTATCCCCCCAAGAAGAGCACATGCAAGAATTTTTTAACCGCTTTGGTATTCCAATGCCTCCTGGCATGGGGCCAAATGACCAACAACAAAAGCAAATGAGTGCAACGGGCTCAGGATTTATTTTAGAGTCGGACGGATACATTATTACTAACGCCCATGTTGTAGGTGAGGCTGATTCTATTATCGTGAAACTAGCAGACAAACGAGAGTTTCAGGCTAAATTATTAGGTATTGATAAAAGAACGGATGTGGCTTTACTTAAAATTGATGCAAAAGATTTACCAGCGGTAAAAATCGGTAACCCTAAAAATATAAAAGTAGGTGAGTGGGTGGCTGCCATTGGTTCACCTTTCGGGCTCGAGAATACGATGACGGTAGGTGTCATTAGTGCCAAAGGAAGAGCGTTACCTCAACAAGAAAATTATGTTCCGTTTATACAAACTGATGTCGCTATCAATCCTGGAAATTCCGGTGGCCCATTATTCAATACAAAAGGGGAAGTTATTGGCATTAACTCACAAATCTATAGTCGAACTGGGGGTTATATGGGCTTATCATTCGCTATCCCTATCGATGTGGCAATGGACGTAGCAGATCAATTGAAAAACAATGGGCGTGTTGTTCGTGGCTGGTTAGGTATTGCTATTCAAGAAGTCACGAAGGAACTGACAGAAGCATTGGGCTTAAAAGATAAAAGTGGCGCACTTGTCGCAGCCGTTAATAAAGGGGCTCCTGCAGGGAAAGCAGGTATAGAGGCGGGTGATGTGATACTTAAATTTAATAAAAAAGTGATTGAGACATCTTCTGATCTTCCAAAGTATGTTCGACTTACTAAACCTAATAATATCGTGCCAGTTGAAATTTGGAGAAACGGAAAGACCAAAATTTTAAAGGTTAAGATTGGTGAGATGCCGAGCGATACAATGCAGGCATCAAGTAAAAAGCCAATCAAAGAAAGTGCTAATAGAATAGGATTAGTCTTAAAAGAAGCAACTACCAAAGATAAAAAAATGCTGGATGGAAGAAATGGTTTAGTGGTGATGAAGGCCTCTGGACCTGCTGTTTCATCACAGATAAGGGATGGAGACATCATCTTGGCACTGAACAACACACCTGTGAGTTCAGTCAGAGCATTTAATAGGGAAATTAATAAAACCCCAAAAGGTAAGACGATTGCACTTCTTATTTATCGAAATGGAGACACATTATTTGTTCCGGTAAAAGTCGCAAACTAAATAATATATTTATTAATTCGTTTTACAATCGGGTAAAATTACGAAAATTAAAGGCGCCTTTAGCGCCTTTAATTTTTTAAGTTTTAAGTAAAAATTATGGAAAATATTAGAAACTTTTCAATCATTGCTCATATTGATCATGGCAAATCTACACTAGCAGATAGAATTATCCAACATTGTGGTGGCCTTGCTGACAGAGAAATGGAAGCCCAAGTCCTTGATTCTATGGATTTAGAAAGAGAGCGAGGAATTACTATTAAAGCTCAAACGGTGACCCTTACATATAAAGCTAAGGATGGTCAGTTATATGTCTTTAATTTAATTGATACGCCAGGCCATGTTGATTTTACTTATGAAGTCAGTCGCTCGCTTTCAGCATGTGAAGGAGGCGTATTAGTCGTTGATGCCTCCCAAGGCGTTGAGGCTCAGACCGTTGCTAATTGTTATACGGCATTAGATCAAAATGTTGAAGTTTTTCCTGTATTAAATAAGATTGATTTGGCTTCCGCTGACCCTGATCGAGTAAAAAAAGAAATAGAGGATGTTATTGGTATAGAGGCAGATGATGCTATTTTATGTTCTGCTAAAACGGGACAAGGTATCGAGGACGTTCTTGAGACAATTGTTCGTAAAATCCCTGCGCCAATCGGTGATATTCAGAACCCACTCAAAGCGCTCATTATTGATGCATGGTTTGATAATTATGTTGGTGTGGTGATGTTGGTTCGTATCATTGATGGGGAAATAAAAGCAAAAGATAAAATACATTTGATGGCTACTAAGGATGAATACGCATGTGAGAGTGTGGGTATTTTTACCCCTAAGTCTGCTGAAAGAGACTCACTAAGTGCGGGTGAAGTTGGTTTTGTTATTGCTGGTATTAAAGATTTAGAAAGCACAAAAGTCGGCGATACTATTACCTTGGCAAAAAATAAAGCAGATGAAGCATTACCTGGCTTTAAAGAAATTCAACCTCAAGTTTTTGCTGGTTTATATCCCATAGAATCAAATCAATTTGATGCTTTGAGAACGGCATTAGAAAAATTAAAACTTAATGATGCTTCTTTAAATTTTGAGGCTGAAAATTCAACTGCACTTGGTTTTGGCTTTAGGTGCGGATTTCTTGGCTTATTACATATGGATATAATCCAAGAGAGATTAGAGCGAGAATACGAAATGGAGTTAATCACCACAGCGCCAACTGTAGTGTATGAGCTTTTGCTAAAAAATGATGAGATTATTTCAGTTGAAAATCCTTCTAGATTGCCAGATTTATCAACAATCGAAGAAATTAGAGAGCCCATTATTAACCTAAATATTTTATTGCCGCATGATTATGTAGGGCCAGTGATGACCTTGGTAAATGGGAAAAGGGGTATTCAAAAAAATATGCAGTATATGGGGCGTCAAGTCATGATTACATATGAAATTCCCCTAAATGAAGTGGTGTTAGATTTTTTTGATAGATTGAAGTCGGTTTCACGTGGATATGCTTCGATGGATTATGAGTTTATGGAATTTCGAGCAGCCGACTTGGTAAAATTAGATATTATGGTTAATGGCGATAGGGTTGATGCCTTATCACTAATTGTGCATCGATCAAACAGCATCGCTAAAGGACGAGAGCTGGTGAGTAAGATGAGAAGCTTAATACCAAGGCAAATGTTTGATGTAGCCATTCAATCGGCTATTGGTGCGAATATCATAGCAAGAGAAACAATTAAAGCACTAAGAAAAAATGTGATTGCAAAATGTTATGGTGGTGATGTTTCTAGAAAAAGGAAACTCCTAGAGAAGCAAAAAGCAGGAAAGAAAAGAATGAAGCAGGTGGGTAATGTTGAAATACCACAGGAAGCTTTTTTAGCAATTTTACAGGTAGATGATTAAATGATTTTCGCACTTATATTAATGTCAGTGACAGGGGTAACCGGTCTTATTTATCTTTTAGATGTTCTCTACTTTTCCAAAAAAAGAGTCAAGGGGAAGAAAGAATCAATCATCATTGAGTACTCTAAAAGTTTTTTCCCTGTGCTCCTGGCTGTTTTTGTTATTCGGTCATTTATTGTAGAACCTTTTAAAATTCCTTCTGGGTCAATGATGCCGACATTGATCGCTGGAGATTTTATTGCAGTCAATAAGTTTAGCTATGGCGTGCGCTTCCCCGTCATTAATAATGTACTAATTCCATATGGAATACCTGAGAGAGGTGATGTTGTGGTATTTCATTATCCTAGAGATACCTCAATTGATTATATCAAGCGGGTAGTTGGTCTTCCTGGAGATACAATCAAATATGAAAATAAGAAGTTATTTATAAACGACAAGCTCGTTCCTCATATTTTTGAGAAAAATTATGAGTACATGATGAATGATAATTATAGGGTTCCAGCTAAAGAATTCTTAGAGACTTTAGGTGAGATAAAACATTCGATTCTTATTCATAATGTTGAAGGAGAGTCTGGGACTTTTGTTGTTCCTGAGGGAAATTATTTTGTCATGGGAGATAATCGAGATAACTCCTCTGATAGTCGAGTATGGGGATTTGTTTCTGAAGATTTATTAGTAGGAAAAGCCTTTATTATTTGGTTGAATTTATCAGAGCCATCAAGAATCGGGGATATGATTAAGTAAATGGAGACTAAAGAACTCAAAATTCTTGAAAAATCTATTAAATATAAATTTAAAGATGACAGCCTATTAACCCTTGCGATGACACATAGAAGCCATTCGGGTAAAAATAATGAGCGATTAGAATTTTTGGGAGACAGTATTCTGAACTTTGTTGTAGCAGACCTTCTATTTAAAAAATTTAATGATTTGGATGAGGGCGATTTGAGCCGCTTAAGGTCTCAGTTGGTTAAAGAGGAACCACTTTCTAAATTAGCGAATAAATTAAACATTGGAGATTTTTTGAATTTAGGGGTTGGAGAGCTTAAAAGTTCAGGTTGGAGAAGACCATCTATCTTGGCGGATGCCTTTGAGGCATTAATTGGCGCTATATTTGAAGATGGTGGAATGAAATCCACCTATAAATTTATTGAAGATTCATATCTGGAACTGATAGAAAAAATTAATCCAAAAGAAATTTATAAGGATCCTAAAACAATATTACAAGAGTTTTTACAGGCGCAAAAAGTACCCTTACCTAGCTATGAAGTCTTTAATGTAGAAGGTGAAGCCCATAACCAATTATTTACTGTCATATGTGTTGTATCTAAATTCGATGTCAAGGTAAAAGGCGAGGGAAGGAGTAGAAAAATTGCGGAGCAAGAGGCAGCAAAAGAGGCAATGGCTACCATAGAGAAGAGCCTTTATGGTATCGTCTAAACTAATTACCTATTGCGGTACTATTGCTATTGTTGGGCAACCCAATGTGGGTAAATCAACGCTTTTAAACTATTTTGTTGGTTCAAAATTAAGTATAACTTCCAGAAAAGCGCAAACGACTCGTTATCAGTTAGTCGGTATCTTTACAGATAAAGACACGCAATATATTTTTGTTGATACTCCCGGCTATCAACTCAAACATCTGAATCAAATGAACAAGAGCTTGAATAAATCGGTGAATCAAGCACTCAAAGACGTTGATTTAATTTTATTTTTATCTGAGCCCAATAAGCTTGATGCAACTGATAAAAAAATATTACAAATGATTCCTGGCTCAACACCAATTTTATTGATTATTAATAAAATAGATTTAATCAAAGATAAATCTAGAATTTTAGCCTTAATGAGTGAAGCGGATCAGTTGGATAAATTTCAAGAGATTGTTCCGACAAGCGTTAAGAAGAAAAATAACTTATTAGAGTTATTAAAAAGTGTAAAAAAATACCTACCTCAACAACCTTTTATCTATGATCAAGACGAGTTAACAGATAAGGGAGAGCGATTTTTGGCAGGTGAGATTGTTCGGGAGAAGTTATTTCGCTTAACAGGTCAAGAGGTTCCATACTCAGTTGCTGTCGAGATAGAGAAATTCGAGCAAGAGGGTAATTTAAGAAGAATTTTCGCTGTCATTATTGTTGATCGTGAGTCTTTAAAGCCGATGATTATTGGTAATAAGGGTGAGCGATTAAAAGAAATTTCTAAAAGTGCACGCTTGGATATGGAGAAGCTTTTTGGTGGAAAGGTTTGGTTAGAAACTTGGGTTAAGGTTAAAACGGGCTGGGCCGATGACGTAAGAGCCCTAAAATCATTAGGACTTTAATGGGATGGTAAAAGCAACCTCTCTGAAAGAAAATCAACAGGTCTATGTTTTACATACTTATCCATTTAAAGAAACTAGCCTCATCGTTGAAATTTTTTCTAAAGAATTTGGAAGGATCTCTCTAATTGCAAAGGGAGCAAGGCGACCAAAGTCTGCATTAAGAGGGATGTTACAGTCATTTCAAGCCTTGGAAGCCTCTTGGTCTGGTATTGGAGAATTAAAAACGCTTCACGGAATAGAGTGGTGCGATCAATATTTATCCATGGAAGGAAATTCCTTAATATGTGGTTTTTATTTAAATGAATTATTACTTAGGTTGCTGCCTAAAGAAGACAAATACGAATCTTTATTTATTTTTTACCATTCAACGATGGAAAATTTATCTCAAGGGATAGACATAGGTGTAACTTTGAGAAAGTTTGAATTAAAACTACTCTTAGAATTAGGCTATGAGGTAGTTTTAAAAGTGGATGCAAACTCTAATGAAATTAAAGCAGATAAAACGTATTATTATGAAGCTGAACAAGGTGCGCTAGAAAAATTTAGGACAGAAAAAAGCATTAAGGTCGTTGGACAAACTTTAATTGATATGGGAAATGACAATTTTGATTCAGTAACCACTGAGCTACAAAGTAAAAATTTAATGCGTTTTTTAATTAATTATTATTTGGGGGATAAACCATTAAATTCCAAACAACTATTTTTAAATATTTAGGATAATAAGATGGATCTAGGCGTTAATATTGATCATATAGCAACGATAAGACAAGCGAGAGGAACAAATTACCCATCAGTGCTTGATGCTGCGACCTTAGCCGAGGAAGCCGGGGCGGATAGCATTACATTACATCTCAGAGAAGATCGACGTCACATGCAGGACAACGATCTATATGAATTAAAACCCTTATTAAAAACTAAAATGAATTTAGAGTTAGCACCTGTCACTGAGATGGTAAAAATTGCATTGGATGTTCTCCCAGAGGATGTATGTTTGGTTCCTGAAAGAAGAGAGGAGAAGACAACCGAAGGGGGTTTGGATTTGATAAAGAAATTTCATGGCATTAAAGAGATAAGTGATGAGCTAACGAATGCGGGTGTTCGCGTTTCTCTTTTTATCGCCCCTGAGATGAATCAAATTGATAAAGCGATTGAGATGAAGGTACCGATCATTGAATTGCACACAGGTAATTACGCAGATTTTAAAGGTGAATTAAAAAATAAAGAGCTAAAAAAAATTCAACAAGCGGTGGTATATGCAAAAAAATCAGGTCTTTTAGTTAATGCGGGCCATGGTCTTCATTATGAGAATGTACAAGACATTGCAAAAATTGACGGCATTCATGAATTAAATATTGGACATGCGATAGTAGCTAAGGCGTTATTTATTGGCTGGGAGAATGCTGTCATTGAAATGAAAAAAATTATCAAAGAGTATACAAAATCATGATTTATGGGGTTGGTACCGATGTGGTTGAAGTTTCGAGGATTGCAAAAGCCCTAGAGCGGTTTGGGGATAATTTTGCTAAAAAAATACTAAACCATGAAGAGCTTTTAGTTTTTAAAAAAAATAAAATGAAAGAAAATTTTTTGGCCAAAAGATTTGCTGCCAAAGAAGCTTTTGCAAAAGCATTGGGCACGGGTTTTAGAGGTGATGTCAATGTTAAATCTATTAGTGTGATCAATAATGAGTTAGGGCGCCCAGATATTAAGGTAGATAAAAATGTTGCTCGCCTGCTTAAAGAGAAGAAAATAAAATCTTGTCATTTATCTATATCGGATGAAAAAAATATAGCAGCAGCATTTGTTGTGCTGGAGAGAGAGTGATTGACGGGGGAGTAGATTTAGATAGAAGATTTGGGGGTATTATTCGTCTTTACGGCGAAAAAAAATTTCGATTGATTCAAGACTGTCATATTTGTGTGGTAGGTATTGGCGGCGTAGGTTCATGGGTAGCCGAGTCATTGGCGAGGCATGGTATCGGCAAAATAACGCTAATTGATATGGATCATATTGTTGAATCAAATATTAACCGCCAAATTCATGCTCTCGACAGCACGGATGGCGAATCAAAAATTAAAGCCATGAAAGATCGAATCATTGATATTAATCCAACTTGCCTCGTGGATTGTATTGATGATTTTTTAGAGGAATCAAATATTGAAAGCCATATATCGAGTAAATTTGATTTTATTATTGATGCAATTGATCAATCGAGTGTAAAAATAAGTTTAGCTGAATATTGCCAATCAAAGAATTTATCTCTAGTGATGGTTGGCGGTGCAGGCGGAAGGGTAGATCCTGCGAGAATAAAAATAGCGGACCTTTCTAAAACCTTCGGAGATCCTTTGATAAGTAATATTCGAAAGCATTTTAATAATAAAAATAAGTTATCAGAAAGCAAATATGAGATACCGACCATCTTCTCTGATGAGCCTATTATAAAGTCTGATGAATGTGAAACAGATCAACCGGGTGGAGGATTGAGTTGCGATGGATATGGCTCAAGCCTAAATATAACTGCCACAATGGCTTTTTACGTTGTCGCTCATATCTTTTCAAAAATATAAATCAGTTAAAAAAGTTGAAATAAACAAAACTGCCCCCATTAATAATAGCAATATTTAAATTAAATTTAATTCAATTAGGGATTTTAAGAAAATGACAAAACAGAAAGAGACTTTAAGCTTCCAGGCGGAGGTAAAACAACTTTTACAACTCATGATTCACTCTCTTTATAGTAATAAGGAGATTGCAGTCCGTGAATTGATATCAAATGCCAGTGATGCGGCGGATAAGCTGAGATTTGAAGCATTAGAAAAAAATGATCTTTACGAGAAAGATTCTGAGCTTAAAATTTGGGTAGATTTTGATAAAGACAAAAAGACAATCACGATTTCAGATAACGGTATCGGTATGAGTCGAGATGATATTGTTAAAAATATCGGGACTATCGCTAAATCAGGCACAAAAGAATTCTTAAAAAAACTATCAGGCGATCAAGCCAAGGATGCAAATTTGATAGGCCAGTTTGGTGTCGGTTTTTATTCAGCCTTTATTATTTCTGATGAAGTGACCCTAGAATCAAGAAAAGCTGGTGCAAAAACAGGATCAAGATGGATTTCAAAAGGTGATGGTGAGTTTACCTTAGAAACCATTGAGAAGAAATCAAGAGGGACGTCAGTTATCTTAAGCTTAAAGAAGGATGCAGAAGAGTTTCTAGATGAATATCGACTGAAAGAAATTATTAAAAAATACTCAGATCACATCACACTACCGATTGTGATGAAAAAATTTGAGTTTAAGGATGGAGAATCAATTCGAACAGAGGAAGATGAGGTCGTTAACGATGCCTCAGCTATTTGGGCACGTAACAAGAAAGATATAAAACCAAAAGAGTACGAAGAGTTTTATAAAAATTTAACGTATGACCAAGAGCCTCCTTTATCAGTATTTCATAACCGAGTTGAAGGTAATCAAGAGTATGTTTCTCTATTATTTATTCCAAGTAAAGCACCTTTTGATCTTTACGACAGAGATAAAGCGCAAGGCGTAAAGCTCTATGCAAAACGTATTTTTATTATGGAAGCGAATGAGAAACTCATCCCTCAATATTTAAGATTTATGAAGGGCGTCATTGATAGTAGTGATTTACCACTCAACGTATCAAGAGAAATCTTGCAAGATAGTAAAGCACTTGAAAGCATTCGTTCAGGAACAGTCAAAAAAATACTCACCGCCCTTGAGGATATGGCGAAGAAAAAACCAGATGACTTTAAAAAGTTTTGGTCAGAATTCGGGCTTGTTTTAAAAGAAGGGCCTGCAGAGGATTTTGCAAATCGAGAAAAAATTGCGGGATTGCTTAGGTTTGCAAGTACTTTTGACGAGTCGGATGCACAAAGCGTTAGTTTGGCAGATTACATAAGCAGAATGAAGCCTGAGCAAGAGGTTATGTATTACATAACGGCTGATTCCTTCCTAGGAGCTAAAAATAGCCCGCATCTTGAAATATTTAAAAAGAAAAAAATTGAAGTTTTACTTCTTGGGGATAGAGTTGATGAGTGGTTAATGTCTAACTTGCCTGAAGTGAGTGGTAAAAAATTCCAGTCCATTGCAAAGGGTGATCTTGATTTAGGAAAACTTGAGGATGAGTCAGAAAAAGTGGCTAAGAAAGATATTGAAGAAAAGTCAAAAACCTTGGTCGAAAAAATGGCTAAATCGCTCGGAGATAAAATTAAGGAAGTAAAGGTAACACACCGCTTAACAGACTCACCAGCTTGTTTAGTTGTCGGTGAAAATGATATCTCAGGTAACTTAGAGAG